>QFCS01001167.1_pt1 | contig 497710 bp, 493 predicted proteins | sample 3576561 | NCBI WGS metagenome assembly QFCS01 | reverse complement strand
GCTGCGCGCGCCTCCGGTCGGGCTACGCCCTCCCTACGTCGCCCGCAGCGCAAGGGAGTGCGTCACATCAACGTTCCGCCATCCTGACAGGGGGTCCCTTTTGCGTGCCGATAGGGGGTCCCGTTTGGACGCCGATTGACACCTTTTCCGCTTGAACTCTCGCACCCACTACTCGATGGTCACAACACCCTCAGTGAAAGCCTGAGGGAGGGGCATGGAAACCCCAATCGCTAGACTCGGTCGCCAGGTTCTGGAGGCCGGGTGGCATGCGCGCATGTCCAGCCGGCTTGCCGGTAAAGGCGCATGCGCCTGCTCTAGCGATCAGGTTTCCAACATCCGGCTTCGGCCGTCGCTCCGATTGGACATAGGTGCGGCGGAGTGAGCTTAAGCTAGCGTCGCGCCTGCAGCAGGAGTGACGCCATGAGACGCTTACTTCATGTGTTAGGATCGTGCGTAATCGCTTCCTCGCTAGCGGCATCAGGCCTAGCACGGGCAGACGCATCGGTTGCCGTGAGCACCACCTCCGCAACCAGCGACGTAATTGAAGCCGAGAATGACTGGCTCCAATGCATAAAGGATCATCAGTATTTATTTGAGGCGTCTGTTTGGTCGATTGGACCGAAAGGACAGATGAGGGCATCGCGGACCAACTGTCCGGCACAGATTCAAAAAACAGGTCGCGCGTTAGCCGATCAAGAGAGAAGAGCCGGTCGGCCCGTCGATGTTGAGAAGATTAAGGACCTGCTCAAGATATCAGAGGAGCGCGTCCGTACGGCGTTCACGGCTTATCGGGTTAATCAGACGGAAAGGCCTCTGAAGCCTTCTTTATCCAAGGGCCTCGAAGCGTTTAACCTGGGCGATTACGACACTGCATATGCATATTGGTTGCCGAAGGCTCAGGAAGGAGACGCGGCTGCACAAAATAATGTGGGAGTCCTATTTGAGCGCGGTCTTACATCGCGCGCGCCGCAAAGTGACCAACGCGCCGCCGAATGGTTTCTTTTAGCATCGCGCCAAGGTTTAGTGGAGGCCATGCGGAACCTGGCGCGTGTGCAGGCCCGGCTTGGTTACGCTGAAGCTTCATCTTCATGGTTAGCTCAGGCGGCAGCAAGTCAACAGCAAGCCAGCATTCAACAGCAACAGGCGTTGGGCGCGTTAGGCTATGCCTTTGGCTGTGCGGTTGCGGGGGGGTGCGGTAGTCCCGCAAGAGTCTCTGAGCCTGCGACTGCCAGACCGGCTTCCCCGCCACCGCCGCCGCCAGTCAGTCAGCGACCAGAGGTTCGCTGTCAGCACGATCCGCTCATGAAAGACCTTTGGGGCTATCCACAGATTAAATGCCGATAAGCTCCAATTGTCCCTTCGCGCGCGCAGTCGCTATGAAACGAGATAAATGACGACATTTCAATTTGGTAAGGTGCAATGTCCCTCCTGCTCCAGCTGGTATTACGACACGAGGTTAGCCTCGTTCTATAGCGGAGGCTGGCGTCAATGGTCTGACGGATAAGCATGTCAGCGGGTTTGCCCTTCTAGATTCCATTCACCCTGTTCACTCTGTTCACTGGAAGGGTAACTAGAGTGACGAGGGTGAACAGCGTGAATGGGTTGGAACGGCGTCGAGAGCGCGTATCGTCCACGTCCCTTCTTTATCAGCTTTCCCTCAATGCATAGACGGCCGAGCAGGTGGTTGATGTTAGAACGCTCTTTTTGAAGGCCAGCAGCGATTTGTGACGGCGTCAGCGGGTCAACTGAACCCCCAAGATATTCCAAGATTTGCTGACGCTCCTCACTTTTGGCGACCATTCTCGTTTCTCCGACATGGCGCCACCGCCCGCTCTCGTGAAGGAATTCGAGCGTCACCGTAAATTCCTCCATGTCGCGACCTTTTCCATCGAGGGTCGCTGTCAAGGAGCCGGGTTCGCGGCGAAGCACGATAAGTTCATCTGCCGCGCCGGTGAGTCCGCGCGTTCCGCTGATTGCGTCGAACGGATCGTCAGCGGCCATTTTCCGCGTATGGTGCACGAGCACGACGGCGATGCCGTATTCAATTGCAAGTGCCTGAAGTGAGCCAACGAAACGATAATCGTCATCATATTGTGTGTCATTCCTAGCCCGGTGCCCTCGTACCTTCGCCAAAGTGTCCACTACAATGAGCCTGGGCGCGGGTGCATCCTCGAGCCACGCACGCAGTTCCTCGACGCAGCCATCGTCCATAGATGGCCATTCGGTCATAAAAAGCAGACGAGCGGGACCGTTTGTCTGCCCGCGTTGAAGCAGACGGCGCTTTAGTCGCGGCCTTCCATCTTCAAGCGCAAGATAAAGGACATCCCCCTGTTCACAACGGATCTCATTAAACGCGTTCCCACCCTCTGCAACTGCGATAGCCCAATCTAAGGCTAAATAGGATTTACCTTGCTTGGGTGCCCCCGCGAGGACTGTGAGGCCTTCCACTAAGAAGCCGGGCACGATGAATTTGAGGGGTGGGAAATTCATGGCCATCAGGGCGGCCGCGCTTGTGCCGGTGAGATAAATTGGGCTTTTAATCTGATTGGCGGGCTGTTGAGATTTGGCTGCGTAGGATTCGACGGTGGCTCCCATCACTCCCTTACTCATGTGCCTGCTCCGCTAAGATGTCTGCGAAATCGGCATCAGGGAGGGCTGGAAACTGGATTTCCGCGTTGCACCCAGCATCAGACCAACGACGGGCCACCGAACGCGCGGCGTCCAAGCCGGACCGGTCCGAATCGGCAAAGACCACAAGACCAAAATGCGGTACTGGTTCGAACGCCCGTATCCCGGACGTGCCGCCCAGCGCCCATATATTGCGCTCACCCGCGTTTAGGAGCGCTAGGCCAGTCTCAGGTCCCTCGCAGATGCCGAAATAGCTATCCGAGCCGTAGGGATGCGAAAGCATGATCGCGGCGCGTTGAGTTGCTCCGAGGGACAATTTGGGCAGCTTTTCTCCATGTCTATTGCGTGCTCGATTGCCACCAATATCTAAGGGAATGCGTTGGATCGCCTGGGGTTTGAACGAGCGGATATTTTGAAACAGTGCAACCAAGCAAGGTCGCATGGCATCGCCATATGGGCAGGCTGGATGAAATCGCAGGACTTCGCCAGATGCGATCCTCGGCTCGTATAAATTAAGGCCACGACCAATGAGGTACGTTTCGCCGATCGTTCCTATTAAAGGCACCGAAGCGTCCCAGATGTGCGCCGCGCGATCGGAGCTCGTCAGTGGTTTTAGGAGGCGCGCCGCATTTTGATTGAGTTTGGAGCCGCTGTCTGAATTTGGCGCTCCTACTAGGCCGCGGCGTTGCCGCCAAGACGGCAGGAAGCCGTCGCGCCGAAGAATATCCTTCACTATCAGCGCGTCATTGAAATTGCCGTTATGAACATGCACGAGCACTCCATCTGGTGCTCGCGGATTGAGGGTAATCGACGTTCCTCTGTCTCGCTTGGAGTGACCAGTTGTTGGAATGCTTGCGGTATTGCCTGATACGGTCCCACCATAATGGGCGGCGACCGCTTTTAGGTTGAAGGTCATACCGCACCGCCAGCTTATCTGAGCGCAAGACGCTCGTTAATGAGAGAGGTATAGAGGGGCCTACCGGGCCGCTCGATGCGAGCCGCACGGGAAAACAGCAGTCAAAAACGCCGTATTTTCGCAGCGAGGGCGGATGCGTCGCTGCCTACCAATCACGTTCCTTCGGCACGATTGGCTTTTCGCCACGGGCCATCGATAGCGTTTCATGGTAGTCATAAAAGACCCTACCTCCGACCATAATCGGGCGGGGACCCCAGCCTTTGGTTTTCCAATCTGCCATGGTTTTGGGGGTACGATTTAACATCTTGCCACCATCGACCCGGCTGACACGATTGTCCGGTAAAATCCGGATTTTTACTCGCTGCTCTTCATCCATACCGCATAATCTTCCATTTTCGTGATATGTCTGCATCACGTCTAAATACGCGGTGATGTCCTTCCTACAACGTTTATTTCGTGATACAGACATCACGGAATAAAAAAGAAGGTTTGGGAAATTGATTGTTCGCAAGCGTGGGCGTCCTCGGAAACCAATTGAGAATCACCGCCAACAGATCGGCGTGAGAGTGAGCCCGAGTCTCAAAACTGAGTTGGAGGAAGCGGCGGCCCTAAACGGTAGGAGCGTCGCTCAAGAAGCAGAATTTCGACTGACGCAGACGTTCCAAGCTGACAGGGCAGTCGGAGGACAGCACACTCGCGAGGCCCTCAACCTCATTGGCGCACTGGCAAGAAACCTCGAGTACAGCTTAACCAGGAAATGGACCGATGACCGAGAGGTGGCGACGGCTCTTCGCGGCCTTATCGACATAGTGATGCAAGGCGCAATGCAACCCGCGGCGGCGGCGCCCCTAATCAGCCTCCAATGGTCAGCTGCAGATAGTGACGAGCCTGAAGGTGACATGGAGGGGCTGCAGCGACCAGGTCCCGGCCGCATCAGAACACGCAGGCGGCACGACGTCCTTCAGCGCATGCGGATCGCGATCGATGAGTTAGAAAAGGAGGCCTGAACCATGTCTCTTCGCTTCGACCGACTTACTCGCCCCGCTGTTCGTGGGTTGGTGGTTGGACATTCTCTTACGGAACATGGTATCACCGCCGACCGGCTTAGCAGCAATGATGTCCGTTATAGCGTCAATATCATGGTCGACGGCCAGCGGATCCACCGCGTCGTCGGCCGTGAAAGCGAGGGCGTCACTCGCGAGCAAGCGGAACGGACGATTGAGAGCCTAAGGACCAAAGCGAGAGAAGGGCGGCTTGACCTCCCGCGCGGACGTAAGACACACCGGAGCTTCAAGGAAGCGGCCAAGGATTACCTGGATCGCCTCGAGGAGACGATCAGCGAGGGCCAGAAGGGCCACAGCGATCTCCCGAACAAGCGCCGTCATCTGGAGGATTACCTTGTCCCAGCGTTTGGATCGCAACGTGCCGACAAGTTGACGGAATTTCGGGTTCAGCAATATGTGAAGAAGCGACTGGGGGAGGGGGCCAAGCAGGCCACCGTCAACCGGGAGTTGTCTACCCTCAGCCACATGATGAACCGGCTCGCGGACTGGAAATGGATCAGGTCGGACGATCGTCCAAAGATCAGCAAGGGCGAGGAGCCTCGTAAGCCGATCGTGGTAATGAGCGCCGAGCACGCAGCTGAATTGATGAAGGCCGCCGTGGCGGATCAGGACGGCAGGCTATGGCTGTTCGTCGCATTCGGTCTGAACACCGCGATGCGCCACAGCGAGATCCTTGCCGTCCGCTATGACCAGATCGATTTTGAGACTCGGCGGATCATCATTCCCAGGGCGAAGGCCGGTCAGCGCGAACAGCCTATCACTCCGGCACTAGCCGATATGTTGAAGCGTCAGCGCGAGATGGAGGACGATCGCGACGGCTGGGTCTTCCCAGCGGGGCCGAAGTCGAAGAAGCCCCACCGCATGAGCATGGCGAAGCAATTCCTGCGAGGCGTCGAGCGGGCAAAGCTCAACCCCAAGAAGGTGACCCCCCACGTCATGCGTCACACGGCCATCACGAACTTGGTGAAGGCCAAGGTTGACCTACCCACCATCCAGAAGATCAGCGGCCACAAAACGCTCGCTATGGTGATGCGCTATGTCCACGTCCACGGGACGCATATCGATGATGCGATAGCGGCAATCGACACCGCTTTTTCTGACACGATTACACCAGAACTACACATGCAGGCCGGGAAGGCGGCTTAAGCTGGCGCTCTTCTGGGAACCAAAACCCGCAGAAATTCTAGTGGTGCGGACGGCGGGACTCGAACCCGCACTCCCCGAAGGAAAGCAGATTTTAAGTCTGCTGCGTCTACCGATTTCGCCACATCCGCACACGAAATCCTGAAACGCAGCCAAAGGCTTTGGTCAAGCGCCGAATGCGGCGCGCTTACTCAAACGTTCAGGCGTTCCCGCATTTCCTTGCCTGGCTTGAAATAAGGTACCCGCTTGCCGTCGACTTTAACCGACGCACCGGTACGAGGGTTGCGGCCCGTCCGGGCATCGCGCGATCGCGTGGAAAAGGCGCCAAACCCACGCAGCTCAATCCGCCCCCCGGCAGCCAACTGCGACGCGATGCTCTCGAAAAAGCTATCGACGATCTTCTCTACTTCTTTCGGCGTAAGCGCCGGATTGTCACGGCAAAGACACTGCACAAGTTCGGAACGAATCATCGTAACCCTCCCCGTTACTAAGCCGTTATAATACTCCAAAGTACAGAAAGCCCAGCCAAAAATAGCGAAAAAGCGGGTATCGCGTATCGAGCAGGCCTGTCTGACAGTATAACGCGGTCCAACGACATGATGTTTCAATGAAGCTCGGCTCGGATCAACGACACCTATAACCGACGGATAGGCAACCGCCCTTTTTAATAGTCTCAATGCCTAGTCAAACTTGAGTTCAGAAGTGCATTTTGGCGATTGAGCAGAATTAAATTATTATAAACCTTTTCAATGATTTAGCCTTACACTCATGCAAGCAATCAGCCGGGCTTGGAGCGAATTTACGCAGTTTTCGGCGGGTCTCAACCTAGGGAAACCCCTTAAAACAAAACCGCCGCGTGTCCTGATCGGAGCACGCGGCGGACATTGATTCGATGGGTTACGCTTCTTGCCGCAGGCGGGGGACCGTCCCGCTACGGCACATTGCGTTAGTTCTTTTCCGTACGGGCCTTGAGCGCCTCGCCGAGGATGTCACCCAGCGATGCACCCGAGTCGGACGAGCCATACTGCGCCACGGCCTGCTTCTCTTCAGCGATCTGCATCGCCTTGATCGAGAAGGTCGGCTTCTTGGAACGATCGAAACCGGTGACCATCGCATCGAATTTCTGACCAACCTGGAAACGCTCGGTACGTTGCTCGTCCCGGTCGCGGCCAAGGTCGGCGCGCTTGATGAAGCCTTCGACGCCATCGGCCGTCTGCACTTCCAGGCCGCCGTCGGTAGACGCCATGACGGTGACGGTGGTGATCGCATTCTTGCCGATCTTGCCTGAGCCGCCGCCGCTGGTGCTGCCAGAGCCCTCGCCAGCCGTGGGCGCGCCGCGCTCAAGCTGTTTAATGCCGAGCGAGATGCGCTCCTTCTCCGGATCGATGTCGAGCACGATCGCCTTAACGGTCTCACCCTTGTGATGCAGATTGAGCGCTTCCTCGCCGGATACGCCCCAAGCGATATCGGACATGTGCACCATGCCGTCGACATCGCTTTCCAGGCCGACGAACAGGCCGAACTCGGTGGCGTTCTTGATCTCGCCTTCGACGACTGAACCAACCGGGTGCGCCTCGGCAAAGGCTTCCCAAGGATTATTCTGCGCTTGCTTGAGACCAAGCGAGATGCGGCGCTTCTCGCTGTCGACCTCGAGCACAACGACATCGACTTCCTGGCTGGTCGAGACGATCTTGCCGGGATGGACGTTCTTCTTCGTCCAGCTCATCTCGGACACGTGAACAAGGCCTTCGATGCCGGCCTCAAGCTCGACGAAAGCACCATATTCGGTGATGTTGGTCACCCGGCCATGCAGGCGGGTGCCCACCGGATAGCGGGCAGCTGCCGCATCCCAGGGATCGCTCTCAAGCTGCTTCATCCCGAGCGAGATACGCTGGGTATCGCGGTTGATGCGGATGATCTGCACCTTCACGACGTCGCCGATGTTAATGACTTCGTTAGGGTGGTTGATCCGCTTGTAGCTGAGATCGGTGACGTGGAGCAGGCCGTCGATGCCGCCCAGATCAACGAAGGCGCCATAATCGGTGATGTTCTTGACCACGCCCTCGATGACCTGGCCCTCACCCAACGTTTGGATGAGGCCCGAGCGCTGCTCGGCGCGGGTTTCTTCGAGCACGGCGCGGCGTGATACGACGATGTTGCCGCGGCGACGATCCATCTTGAGGATCTGGAAGGGCTGCGGAATGTCCATCAGCGGGGTGACGTCGCGCACCGGGCGGATATCGACCTGGCTGCCGGGCAGGAAAGCAACGGCGCCGTTGAGGTCGACCGTGAAGCCGCCCTTCACGCGGCCGAAGATGACGCCTTCGACACGGCTTGACTGAGTGAACTCGGCTTCGAGCTTGTCCCAGGCGGCTTCGCGGCGGGCGCGGTCGCGTGACAGCATCGCTTCGCCATGCATATTCTCGACGCGGTCGACATATACCTCGACTTCGTCGCCGACCTTCAGGTCAGCCTTCTGGCCGGGCGCTGCGAATTCGCGCAGCGCCACGCGGCCCTCCGATTTGAGGCCGACGTCGATGACGACCATGTCGTTTTCAATTGCGGTGACGGTGCCTTTTACGACGCGGCCTTCAAAGCCTTCGTCTTCGCCGCCAAGAGATTCGTTAAGGAGCGCCGCGAAATCGTCGCGGCTGGGAAATGCCGTAGAGGCCATAGGTTAGAGTCTTTCAAACTATATTTCCGGCCATCCGGTTGTGTCCGGAGGTCTTTTGGCCGAACCGCCGCGCAAGCCCCATGCCGACGCAGCATCCAGCGACCGATCAAACGCGAAAACCGGAAAAACGAAAGGAGCGCGAGAAGGCTTGGCCCTCCGCGCTCAGAGCTTCATCCGAGCTTCCACGAGCGAAATCGCCCGCTGAACAGCGGCGTCTATACCCAAATCGCTCGTATCCAGCAAGATCGCATCGTCGGCCTGCCGCAAGGGGGCTGTTTGACGGTTGGCATCACGCTCATCGCGCGCCTGGATGTCGTGCAGCACCGCTTCCAGCCGGTTGCGGATACCCATCCGCTCCAACTCTTCATGACGCCGCCGCGCCCGCACCTCGGGACGTGCCGTGACGAAGAGCTTTGCATCGGCCTCCGGCGCGATGACGGTGCCTATGTCTCGTCCATCAAGCACTGCGCCGCCGGCCTGATGGGCAAAGGCCCGCTGCCGGTCGGCCAGTGCCGCACGTACTGCGGGATGCGCCGAGACCCGCGACGCCGACGCGCCCGCCGCTTCCGATTTCAATTCGGGATCGGAGAGCATCGCGTCGCTGAAATCGCAGGCGGCGAAAGCGTCTTCCTCATCCGCCGGATTACCGCCCTTGCGCAGCGTCGCGAGGCCAACGGCGCGGTAGAGCAGTCCGGTGTCCAGATGTGGAAGACCGAAATGGCGGGCAAGGGCGCGGGCGATGGTGCCTTTGCCGGATGCTGCGTGACCATCGACGGCGACGATCATGATTCGCGCGATCCTAGCGTGACCATCATCTGCTCGAAATCAGGGAAGCTCGTGGCTACCGGAGAGATGTCGTCGATCGTGACCGGCTGGCGCGAAACCAGTCCGGCGATGGCAAAGCTCATCGCGATGCGATGGTCCAGCCGCGCCGCGATAGTCGCGCCGCCGTGCAACTGATCGCCGCCAGTCCCTTCGATAACAAGACCGTCAGGCAGCTCTTCGACATTTGCGCCGATCGCGCGAAGCCCTTCGGCCATGGTGGTGATCCTGTCCGATTCCTTGACCCGTAACTCCTCTAGCCCGCGAAAGATGCTTCGGCCTGTCGCGAGCGCGGCGGCGATGAAGGCGATCGGAAATTCGTCGATCATCGACGGAGCCGCGGCTGGATCCGGCTCCACGCCGTTCAAATTAGACGCACGCGCCACGATGTCCGCGACCGGCTCGCCGCCCACGACCCGCGTGTTGACGTGGCTGATATCGCCACCCATCGCCTCGAGCAGCTTGTACAGTCCGGCGCGCGTGGGGTTTAGCCCGACATTCTCGACCGTCACTTCCGATCCCGGCACCAGCAGCGCCGCCACGATCGGGAACGCCGCCGATGAAGGATCGCCCGGCACGACGATCGTCTGAGGCTTCAGTTCGGCCTCACCCCGGATCGAGATGACTGTGTCCGCGCCATCCGCTTCCGACGTCAGCTCAGCGCCGAAGCCCGCCAGCATCCGCTCGCTATGATCGCGCGTCGGCACCCGTTCGATAACCTGCGTGATGCCGGGCGTATTGAGTCCTGCGAGCAGCACCGCCGATTTGACCTGGGCAGAGGCAACTGGCAGCCGATAGCGGATCGGGATCGCCGGGCAGAGGCCGCGCAGCGTGAGCGGCAGCCGATCGCCGGGGCTCGCCATCACGCACAGGCCCATGCGGGACAGCGGCTCGATCACACGCGCCATGGGGCGACGCGACAGCGAAGAGTCACCGATGAAGGTCGCCGTGATTGGATGGCTGGCCACCAGTCCCATCAATAGACGGGTCGACGTTCCCGAATTGCCCATGTCGAGCGCTTGGACGGGCTGGAGCAAACCGCCCACCCCGACGCCATGGACGCGCCACACGCCGTCGTCCCCCCGTTCGATGTCAGCGCCCATCGCACGCATCGCCGATGCTGTCGCGAGAACATCCTCGCCTTCAAGCAGGCCTGAGATGCTGCTTTCGCCAACCGCCAGTGCTGAGAGCATCAGCGCCCGGTGCGAAATCGATTTGTCGCCCGGAACGGTGACGCGGCCGGTCAGCGGGTGGGCGGCCCAGAAGGCGCGGGGACGGGGGAGGGTGGCTTGCATTGCGCGCGGCTTTTGACAGCGGCGTCCGGCTATGGCAAGGCGCGCCGCACTTCGGGTCGGCCCCTGCTGGACCCGCCATCGACAGCTTAGGAATCGGAGCGTTTACGACCATGGTGAAGCCTGAATGGGGCACCAAGCGGACCTGCCCAAAATGCGGCACCCGCTTTTACGATCTTGGCAAGGACAATCCCGTGGCCTGCATCGAATGCGGCGCGGCCTGGGAGCCCGATCCCGTGCTCAAGTCGAAGCAGCCGCTGCCGTATGAAGCGCCGAAGCAGGAAGTCGCGGTCGAAAAGGCGAATGACGATCTCGCCGAAGACGAACTGGACATCGACGAGGATGCCGAAACCAATCCCGATGACGATGTCGATCTTGGCGGCGATGACGACATCGGGGTCGAGACGGGCGGCGACGAGGACGATCACTAAATATTGGGCACTGATCTTTGAAGAGCCGCTTGCAGCAGAGCGCCGCCTGACATAAAGGGCGGCGCATCGATCGCCGGATCCCGCCCGGCGATCCCGAACGGATGGGGCCGTAGCTCAGCTGGGAGAGCGTCGCAATGGCATTGCGAAGGTCAGGGGTTCGATCCCCCTCGGCTCCACCATTCTTTTAAGCTCAGACCGCTGATCGGATCAGGAAGGTCGCGCCCGGCTTTCGTCCATAGTTGATATGAGAATAGGCGCTCAGCACTGCGGGGATCACTCTAGCCCCCTGTCCCAGCAGCTTGACGTGCGCGGTAAAAGGTTCTGCGGACGCGAGCAGGGCTTCAAGGCGGTCGCCGACTTCTCCCCTGAAGCTGGTTTCGCAAAGAGCCGTAAGACGCATGCCGATCAGACGGTCCTTGGCCGTATTGAGCAGATCGGACAATGATTGCGACGCCGAAGATATCATGCCACGCACGTTGAGCATGCCGTGTGCAAGTCCCGGCGTGACTTCCAGCAAACCCGCATAGGCGTCTGCAATCGCATCTGCATTACGGAGGGCGGCAGTATGCGTGACATCCTCAGTGAGCATCGCAAGCCCGCCCGGGAAGTTCATGATGTAACATTGAAATGTTCGAATCGGTCGGTCAAAAGAATCGAATTCGATATTTTCGGCCACACCAGTGTCGCGTACCCGTTCGAGCGCTCTCATAATAAACTCCTGGCGCGGATCCGTGATCAAGCTTTGAAGAGATGCTCCCAGCACATCCTCGCTCAGCTTCAGAGCTTCTCGGGCCGCGAGGTTGACGCGCAGAATGTGGAGTTGATCATCCAGGATCATGACAAGAGTCTTTATATGATCCAGCACCATATCAAGCTTTGTACTTGATGTTGCATGATATTCAGCGTTGTCGCCGGGATCTAGAAGCCCTTGAAGCCGGTTTGTCGCAACGAGAGACAGGCTGGGGCGGCCATGTTTCAAAATATGCACAGGTTCGTTGAACGCCAACTGTGCATAACTGGCAAAGTCCCGGACAAATTTAGTCGCGGGTACCACATGATGGGATTTATCCAAATAGCCCATGTTGACCTCCATGATAATCTGGACGTTTTCGTCATCCCGCCATGTATAATACGGCTTTTTATATCAGTGCTATAAGGCAAATATTAACCTAGATTGCTTCCTTTGTTGAATTTTCGAAAGAAACGGTGATATCTTACTGGATAATCCCGATAACCAATTAATGATAGAGCGCGTCGTAGGCGGTCAATCGCTTACTGGAAAATACGTATTTTGTGTAATTTCTCTTTCCAAGCTTGTATCTGAAATTTTTTGTAATCCCCAAGTAAAGGGCATGATCTGGAAGGATGTTCATGCGGCTGGGACAAAAATTTCACCTTCGCGATTTAGCGCATATCATTTCACGCGTCGCGGGGTGGGGCGCGGCAATTCATGTCGCGCTCTGCGGTTTTCTGGTTCTGCCGGCGACCGCCAATGCCGCGGTCGCAAGCGCCTGCAGCGGAGTCAGCCTCCCGCGTTCGATCGTGACCGATATTGCCGGGCAGGTCCTCGTCCCCGTTATTACGCCTGTCGAAAACATTCTTGGCGTGCTGACGCTGGGCACGGTGGATCTCGGGCTGTCAACGTCGCTCGCCAACGCGGCGGCCGGACAGCCGATCACGCTCAACGCGCTCGACATCAACGGCAACGCAATAAACGTCCTGTCCGACCCGACATGCCAGACGAGCGCGGATTCTTACACGCTCGATACGCAGCAAGGCATCGCCTTCGGCGGCAACCTGATCTCCGGGCTAGGCACCAACGGGCGTCAGGCGTTCGCAGGCGAACTAAACGCGATCGCGATCGGTGATTTTGCGAGCACCTCTGCGGGGGCGAGCGGCGCGATCGCGATAGGCGAAAATGCAGAAGCAACGCACAGCGGCAGCGTCGCGCTGGGCGCGAATTCCGTGGCTGATGGATCTACGCTGGGAACCGCAGCTTACCTCGTCGGAGGCACGGCGTCGGCAGAAGTCAATATCGGCGCGCGCAGGCTTTCCGGGGTTGCCGCGGGCGCGAGCCTCGACGATGCGGTGAATGTCGCCCAGCTTACGGTCGTTGACGACAAGGTGACGAACAACACGACGGACATCACCAACCTCTCCTACGATCTTTCAGCTCTCGACGATCTGGCCGTCAAATATCAGGACGGCACCCACGCGAATATCGTGCTGAATGGAAGCGCCGGCACACGAATCTCGAATGTCGCTGACGGCGTGAGCGCCACGGATGCGGTCAACCTCGGGCAGCTTGATGCGCTCGCCCTGGATGTGGACGCGTTGCGGGACGATGCGCTGCTTTATGATCAGGTGGCGGGCGCTTATAATGCGCGGCGCTCAGGGGTCGACCAGCGGATCACCGGCGTCGCCGCCGGCGTGAACAATAATGACGCTGTCAATGTCGCGCAGCTCAACGCGGTCGCTCAGGGCGCTAGCAATGCCGTCCAATATGATGATTCAACCAAGAATGTCGCAACGCTGGGCGGCGCTGGCGGCACGCTGGTTACAAATGTCGCTGCGGGCACGGTGTCCGCAACCTCAACCGATGCGGTCAACGGCGCGCAATTGCATGCGACCAACCAGGCAGTCGCAGACGTTGACCAACATCTCCAGACATTGGCCACCGACATCGCCGCCCATCTTGGCGGCGGTGCGACCGCCAATAGCAACGGCAGCATCAATGCTCCCACCTATCAGTTGTCGAGCGTCGACGGCAGCGGGATGACCAGCACCGCCACTTATAATAATGTCGGGGACGCGCTTGACGGATTGAGCACCAGCATCAGCAACGTCAACCAGCGTATCGACACGGTCGCGGCCGTGAGCGATCGCGCCGTCACATATGATGGCACTCCCGGCAGCCAGAAGGACAGGATCACCCTGGCGGGATCGCAAGGCACGACCATCACCAACCTGCGCGCGGGCGACGTGTCCGCTGCATCCACCGACGCCGTGAACGGGGCACAGCTCCACGCGACCAACCAGCAGGTCGCGCTGAACACGACCGATATTCTCAATCTGCAGAACGGCACAGACGGTTATCTGCAGGTCAACAACAGCGCGAGCCGGTCAAAGCCCTCCGCAACCGGCGTGGATAGCCTTGCTGCCGGCGGAGACGCTTTGGCGTCGGGTCCTGGAAGCATGGCGGCCGGGATGGGCGCGCAGGCGCTGGCGTCAAATAGCATTGCTATCGGCAACGGTTCGATCGCCGACCGCGCCGACAGCGTTTCGGTCGGCAACGCATCCATGGCCCGCCAGATCACCAATGTCGCGGCCGGAACCTCAGCCACCGATGCAGTCAATCTGGGCCAGCTGCAGTCGGCCATGGGCGATACGCTTATGGCCGCCAATGCCTACACCGACGCGCGGCTTGGCCAGCTCGATTTCGATCTGGCCAGAACCAGGCGCGATGCCGCCGGTGGGACGGCTTCGGCACTGGCGGTCGCTGGCATTCCCCAGCCGATGGACGCCGGCACCGGCATGCTCGGCATGGGCGTCAGCACCTGGCAGGGGGAGCGTGCGATCGCGATCGGATTTTCGAAGGCGTCCGACAATGGCCGGGTTGTGGTCCGCATCGCGGGCTCGATGAATACGCGTCGTAAGGGAGGCGCCAATGCGGGCGTTGGTTTTGCCTTCTGATCTCGGTCTCTGGCACCGCACCCGGCTAGTGGGGCTGGGGCTGATGCTTGCCTGTCTGTCGGACATGGCGATTGCCGCCGCGCCGCCCTCATTTCCACGCCCCTTGAAAGCCTGGATGAAGGAAGGACTATTCGTGGCGCCGACCGATGTGCGTCTGATCAAGCCAGGCATGACCAAGCGTCAGGTCCGCGCTCTGCTTGGGACGCCTCACTTCAACGAGGGGTTTTTCGGGGTGCGGACGTGGGATTATATCTTGAATTTTCATGACGATGTTGGGCCAGGCTATCGGTCTTGCCAGTTCCAGATTCAGTTCGATCGCGAAATGCGCGTCGCTTCGGCGACATGGAATTCGAACGATTGCAGCGACAGCCTTGTTCAGCGGGCCGGATATGCCAATCCTGGCGTCGTCAATCATGCTACGGTTCGGCGGGAGCGTTTGTCGATTGGCTTCGAATTTGGCAGCGCGGAGCTTACCCGGGCCGCGACGGCGCTGCTTCGCGATTTCGTCAAAGCGCATGATGGCGCAACCAGGATCGACATTGTCGGCCACACCGATAGTGCCGGATCTCAACGCCATAACGACGCGCTGAGCCTCGCGCGCGCCGATGCGGTTGCGCAGGCGCTCTCCGGGTTGGGCGTGGCGCCGGGATATTTTCAGATATCGGGACGGGGCGAGCGCGATCCCGTGCTCAGAACCGAAGACAATGTACGTGAACCAGCTAATCGGAGATCGGATGTCGTCATCAGCTACTAAACTCGCCGATTCCACTCGACCAGAATATAGTTGTTATAGCAAGGATAGAGCGGAGCATCGGGTTGACGTGCTACTGGAATCTCATGAACTCGCAGCGCTTGATCTATGGATTGCCATGAATCCCTTGGATGATATGAGTCGACAGGAAGCAATAAAAAACATAATTACGAGAACTATACTCAAGCATGCTGATAACGACGGGATACGTAGTAATACGTATTCTGGATATATTACTATGTTTAAGTAGAATTGAGCGAAATTGACATCTGATTTTAACTGAAAATTTGGAGTGCCAAAATATACAGGTGCCTCAAGTGTAGGTGGATGACTGTGATGAGATGCGTTCTATTCAACAAGGCTGGGCTGCTCGTTGTGGGCTTCGCTACTGCCTTATTGCCCAGCTCCGCGATGGCGGGATCATCCAACGGTACGATCGGGGTCTCGCTCAACGTCTCGGACGCTTGCGCGGTTAACGGCGGTTCTACGACCTCGGGCGCGCTTGGGCAGCTTGGCGCGATCGCCTTCGCGGATCAGCCGGGCATCTTCGGCAATGTTGACGCGACCATGGTGGCGACGGGCGGCGGTGGCGGCATCGCGGTCCTCTGCTCGCCTGGTCTCACGCCGTCGATGACGATTGGAGCAGGGGCTAATGACGCGAGCAGCGTCCGCCATCTGGCTTCGGGCAGCAACCAAGTGGCCTATCGGCTTTACAGCGATTCGGGCCGTACCAACGAAATCACCATCGGCCAACAACTGAGCCTCGGCACCGCGACGACGACGCCGTTCTCGGTGCCGATCTATGCGCGCGTCAACAGCGGCGGCGCCGTGCTTCCGGGTGGCGCCTACACCGATACGGTGCAAGTGACGCTGAGCTGGTAATGCCAGAGACGGCCTTCATGCGCACCGGCCCTATATTTGCCGGTCTTTTTGTGCTGGCATCCAGCACGGTGGCAAATGCGGAAACGCAGAAAAACTTCACGGTCTCGGCCGTTATTGCCACCGGCTGCTCGATCGCGACCAACGCGGGCGGGCGCTGGGGCGACATCAATCTGGGCACTGTCAGCGGCCTCGCGAGCGGAACGGTCGAGGCCGATCTGCTGAACGGCGCGGCATCTGGTATCCAGCTCAATTGCACGCCTGGCACATCCGTGAGCGTTTCGGCAGATGCGGGCGATCATGCCGTGGCAGGCGTCCGCCAGCTTGCACATTCCACGGTCGGCAGCAGCCTGATTGCCTATCAGCTTTTCGCCAATGGCGGCACCACGCCCTGGACGACCCAGGGGATGGGGCTGTCCTTCCCGGTCGGCACGTCGCACCTGCAACTGCCCGTCAAGGCCAAGGCGACGCTTGCCGCGCCAATGCGGGGCGGCGCCTATTCCGACACAGTGCGGGTGACGGTGACATGGTGAGCCGCTTCCTTCGCCGCATCGCCTCGCGCCTGCTCGGGATCCTTGGCGCAGCGTCGTCCGGCTTTGGCGCGCAGGCGGCTACGGTAGTGCTGTGGCCGGTGAACCCGACGATCGCAGCCGATCAACAGGCTTCGGCGCTGTGGCTCGAAAATCGCGGCGATACGCCCGTCACGCTTCAGGTACGCGCTTTCGGCTGGACCCAGGCTGCGGGAGCTGATCGCTATGACGATCAGGATGAGGTCGTCTCAAGTCCCCCGATCGCCACCGTCGCTCCCGGCAAGCGCCAACTCGTTCGCATCATTCGCCGCGACGGCTCGGCCCAGAAGGGCGAGCGCAGCTATCGGCTGCTGATCGACCAGCTTCCGCCGCCGCCGGCGGAAAAGAGTGATAAGGAGCCGAGCGCGCATCTTTCCATCCAGATGCGCTACTCAATTCCGTTGTTCACTTATGGCGAGCAGGCAAACGCCGAGATCGCATCGAACCTGACCGCTCGGGTCACCATCGTCGACGGCAGACGGCACGTCGAAATTCGTAATGTCGGGGTGAAGCACGCCAGGCTGGTCAATCTGCGGCTGGTCAATGGTGCGCAACATTTTGACGTGACCACCGGCCTTGTCGGCTATGTGCTGCCCGGCGCGACGATGCGCTGGCCACTGCCTTCGGACGCACCGTTTGCCGGCGCCTTTCTCATCAACGTGAATGGCGCCGATCAGCAATTGTCGCCGAACGCCTGACGTGACGGGGCGGATTGGCCCATCCCATGCGGCGCCATTTCTTCATCGCCCTGATCGGGCTTTGGTTCGCTTGCGCGCAAGCGGCTCCCGCCGCGTTGCCGCCGCTCGCGGCTCCGGCGCCGGCTGATGAGATATCGCTGTTCGTGGAACTCGTCGTGAACGGCCAGCCCTCGGGATCGATCGTACCGATGCGGCTGCAGGGCGATCGGATGCTCGTGGACAGCGCTCTGCTCCGCAAGGCAGGGCTCAGTCTTGGCGATCAGGTCGTGACTGACGTCGCGAATCTAAATGGGGTGAGCGCACGCTATGACGCAGCCAATCAGATGCTCAGCCTCGATGCGTCGCCCGATCTTCTTCCCTTGAGTCGTGTCGCCGGGGAGAAGCGCGACCGGGTAACCGCGATCGCCGACTACGGCGTCATGCTCAACTATGATGCCTATGTGCAGCGCGCGAACGGCAAGACCACAGGGTCGCTCTGGACCGAGCAAAGGCTGTTCGGCCCTCCCGGCACCCTGTCCAACGATGGTATCGTCCGGATCGGCGGATCAGGTGCTCGGCGGCAGGGGTATCTGCGGCTCGACACCCGCTTTCGCCATGTCGACGACCATCGAGCGCTCACTTACACCGTCGGCGATCTTATCACACGTTCATTGCCGTGGAGCACTTCCGTGCGGCTCGGCGGGATCCAGATCGCGCGTGATTTCCGGACACGCCCCGATCTGGTGACGGTGCCGCTCCCGAGCTTCGCGGGCAAGACAGCGCTGCCTTCCGCCGTCGATTTGTTCGTTGACGGCTATCACAAGCAGAGCGCTGATGTGGCGCCCGGCCGGTTCGTGCTCGATGACGTTCCGATCGTGAACGGGGCAGGGCAGGCTACTATCGTCACCACCGATGCTGTTGGGCGGCAGATCTCGACGACCATCCCATTCTATGTCTCATCCGAGCTGTTGAAGCCTGGCCTCCTTGATATCGCCGCCGAAGCCGGTTTCCTGCGCCGCGACTATGGGTTGAGGAGTTTCGGCTATCATGAGCCGGTCGCAAGCCTTTCGCTGCGCCATGGGGTCACCTCCCGGTTCACCGTCGAAGCGCACGGTGAAGCAACCTCGAGGCATGGCCTGATCGGCGGCGGTGTGGTGATCTCGCCCTGGCGGGTCGGCACAGTCCATTTCTCGGCTTCGGCAAACCGGACCGGGGCGATGACGGGCACCCATTGGAGCGCCGGTTACAGCTATACGTCGCGGCGCTTCAGCATTGCCTTCGATCATGAGGAGCGGAGCCGGGATTTCCGCGACCTTGCCAACTTCGACATCCGTCAGCTCGATGGGGTTCGCCGCAGCACCCGCGTCGTCGCGAGCGGCAATATCGCCGATTACGGAAATGTGGGCGTGGCTTATTTCAGCGGCACATCCCTTTCGGGTTACACCACGCGTCTGCTCTCGACCTCCTATTCCCGACGCATCGGCGGCAGTTCGCATCTCTTCCTGTCGGCGGATTATGATCTCCGGCGGCGAAGCGGCAGCGCGCAACTGCGGGTGATCGTGCCGTTCGGCCGAAACGCGGTCAGCGGCGGCGTCAGTCATGACCGGTTTCGGGGAACGGTCGGGCAGATCGACTATAGCCGCGCCACGCCGAGCGAAGGCGGGCTTGGGATCGATGCCGGTCTCGCGATAAACGATGGCGGTAAAGCTTATGGCCAGGGCACGGTCACCTGGCGCGGCAAGGCCATGGAGCTGCAGGCAGGCAGTGCATTCGCTCATGGCTCCACATCCAGTTGGGGAAGCGTTTCCGGATCGGTGGTGATGATGGCCGGCAATCTGTTCGCCGCTCGGCAGATCAGCGACAGTTTCGCGGTGGTCACGACGGGCGGCATCGCGAAGGTACCGGTATCTTACGAAAACCAGCCCGTGGGAGTGACCGACAAGCGCGGCAACCTGTTCGTGCCCAATGTCCCGTCCTACCAGAAGAGCCGTTTCGCGATCGACACGCTTGCATTACCGGCCGATTACCGGGTGACGGCGATCGAGCAGAACATTGCTCTCAGGCAGGGCGGCGGCGCTTTCGTTCGCATGCCGCTCCACCGCATGCGCAGCGCGATTGTTACGCTTGTCGACGCAACGGGATCCCGTCTTGCGCCCGGCGCGCGCGTCATGTGGTCGGGGCATGACGATACGCAAACCGGATGGGACGGCATCGTCTATCTCGAAAACATCGACGCGGAGAATCACCTGACCGTCACCCGCACGAATGGATCGCGGTGCATAGCCAAGGTCTCCGTGCCGCCGGAAATGTCATCGCTGGCTCGCATTGGACCAGTGCCATGCCTCTGATCCTAGCTCGCCTCGCCTTCGTTATTCTACTCGCGTTAGGCTTTTGCACGGGTGCGAATGCTGCCTGCACGTCCGCGTCGCAATCGCTCACCTTCACATCGGGCTCATCCTACGATGTCCGGTCGGGCAGCATTGCGAATGTATCGGGATCAGCCGGCCTGTCGTGCACCGGATCGTTGTTGAGCCTGCTTGGCGGCGGCTATGCCCGCGCGACGATAACGAGCGCCAATGGCTTCAAGCTCGGCGCCGGCGGCAGCGACCTTATCGCCTATCAGGTGTCGGCCGATCCTGGCGGAACCTATGTTTTCACCCAAGGCGGCACCATCGATTATATGAACGCCACGCTGGTGTCGCTGCTCGGACTGTTCAGCAACAACAGCTTCAGCGCACCGCTTCATGGAAAGATAACGGGCACGCCCAATATCGCGGCTGGGACCTATACCGATACGCTGACGATCCAATGGGACTATTATATCTGCAACGGCATCCAGATCGGACAGCTATGCGTATTTTATGAAACCGGCACGCGCACCGTGACCGTCAACGTCAAGCTCGTCGTCAGTCAGGATTGCCGGATCAGCGCACCGAATGTGAGCTTCGGTAGCGTTGCGCTCGTCAGCCAGTTCCCGTCGGTCTCGCAGGCAGTGCTGGTCGATTGCACGAAGAACAGCAGCTACAAGGTCAGTTTCTCGACCGGCAACAGCGGCAGCGCACGCCCCTGGCGGACTATGAGCAACGGCGCCGGCCACAGCCTTCAGTATAATCTGTATCGCCCGGACGGCACGACCATCTGGGATGACACCAATCCCCAGACCAGCGCGACGCTCGGCACCGGCGGCACCACGCCCAACCAGCTGCAAAGCTATATCGCCAAAGTGAATGGCAGCCAGATCACGCCCCCGGCGGGCTCCTATTCGGATACGGTAAGCGTCGTCATCAGCTTCTGAACGCACGATATCCCACAGGATTTTCGCCCCGCCGCAAACGCCGCTCGACACTTTGGCGGCGATGAAGCTAAGGCGTTCACCGCACAGCGGAGCGAGGCTGGATGAGCATTTTTCGGCAGCTTGCCGATCGAACGGTGGTTCTGTTTCTGGGCGTAGCGGTCGGCACGGCGATGGGTTACGCCTTTGCCGGCGACATCCGAGAGCAGATTGCCGGAAAGACCGAGACTGCTGCGGCCCAGCCAGCGGTACGGCCAGACAATCCGCAACCCGCGCCAATCGTTGCCGAGCCCGCATCGATCGAATGCGCGATGCCCTTCCAGCCGCGCCTCCTCGATACCGTCGCTAAGGGCGGCAAGGTCAAGGTTGGTGTATTCGGGGACAGCTTCGGCGACGGCGTATGGGCGGCGCTATATCATCAGCTGCCGGCGCGCGAACAGTTCGAGGTGATCAAGTTCAGCCAGCAATCGACCGGCTTCACGCGCTACGCCAGCCTCAACCTCGAAGATCATGTCAGCGAACAGCTGGCGGGTCAGCCGGTCGATATCGCGGTGATCTCCTTCGGAGCGAACGATACGCAGGGCGTGATGCACCAGGGCAAGTTCGCACCGCTGCTCAGCCCGGCGTGGAAGGAGGAGGTCGGCGCCCGCATCGACCGCTATGTCGCGCTGCTGCGCAAGCAGGGGGCGATTGTCTATTGGGTCGGCCTCCCCGTCATGAAGAAGCCTAGTTTCGATGCCGATATCTCGGGAATGAACGCCTTTTTTGCCGAGCGAATGAAGCGGATCGATGTCCCCTTCATCGATACCAGGCCGATGTCTGTCGACACGGTGGGCGCCTATGCGGCCTATTTACCGGATCCCGGCAGCGAAACGCCCCGGCTGATCCGGGCTAATGATGGGGTTCATATGTCGATGCGCGGTTATCAACGGCTCACCGGCGGATTGGCCGATCGGATCAGGCATTATATCGGGGAGGCGCGGGCCTATGCCGCGCGTGAGGGTTTGACCCTGCCTGCAGCGGCGTCGGTCTCTACGTCCACCGCTTTCACATCTGAGCCGGCTGCCTGATGCCGGTTGCGATGTTCGCATTGCTGGCGGCTGCAGCTTCGTCGCCCTGCACCACGCCATTGTGTCAGGCCAAGACGCTTGAACCTTATTTCGAGAAGTTGGCCCGCGCCACCGATCATACCGAGGGTCGTAAGCCGGTCCACATCCTCCAGATTGGCGACAGTCACACGGCTGGTGATGCGATCACGGGGGGGTGGCGTGATCTGCTCCAAGCGCAATATGGCAGTGGGGGCAGGGGCGTCTCCGCTGCCGGCCGACCCTATCCCGGCTATGTCACTTACGGCGTGACTGCGTCGATGTCGGCGGGATGGACGGTGAAATCGATTTTCGGGAGCGCCTCTATCCCGCCGCGCCCGGCGATCGGCCTTTCTGGGTTCAGCATCTCCACGGCCCAGGAAGGGGCCACGCTGGGTCTGACCGCCGACCCCGCCGAAGCCTTCAATCGTTTCACGATATGCGCGCTGACGCAGCCGGGCGGGGGGGCACTTTCGATCCAGCTTGGTCTGACCAGTCACGAATTCAATCTCTCCTCCTACACGACGCGATCCGAATGCCGCACCATCGAAGCGCCGCAGCCGCAGCTCAGTGTCCAGATCATCGCACGCGGCGGACCGGTGACGATCACCTCCTGGGGCAGCTTCCGCGACAGGGGCGGGGTGGTCGTCTCGAACGTCGGCGTTTCGGGTTCTCAGTTTGTCCATCAGACGCGCGCGGACGATTCGGTGATCTCGGAGGAATTGCGGAGCTACAAGCCTGATCTGGTCGTGATAGCGTTCGGCACCAATGAAGGTTTTGCGCCTCGCGTCGAGGCCGGCGAATATGAAATCGTGCTCCGTAGCCAGATCCAGCGCATCCGCAGGCTGTTACGTAATGTGCCGATCCTTCTGCTTGGCGCGCCGGATGCGAACACGCGCAATGTCGCGCTGTGGAGCAATGCCGCGGGTGGCGCAGTCGATTGCAACAGTCGGCTCCAGACGATCGATGACGTCATCGCATCGCTCCGGGCGTCGGCGGCGACAGGGCCGGGGACACAGTCGCCCATCCAGCCTGAGGTCGATCCCGCGCGGCGTCCTTTGTTCGTTCCGCCTGGGCTCGCGGTGGTGCGCGACGTGCAGCGGCGGGTTGCGGCCGAACTCAATATCGCTTTCTGGGATTGGCAGGCGCGCATGGGGGGCGCTTGTTCGGCGGCACGGCTGGTTTTTGCCTCGCCGCCGCTGATGCGGGGGGATTTCGTGCATAATAACAAGACAGGCGGATGGGAAATCGCGCGGATGCTGCAGGCGGATCTCGCCGCCGCAGCCAGCGCCACGGCCGCTGACTAGATGCTTTTTCCGACGCTGACGTTCGGCCTGTTCTTCCTGGCCGTCTATGCGGTTACATGGACCGTCGGCGCGCGCAGTAACGAATGGCGTAAGATCCTGCTGCTGGTTGCGAGCTGGATTTTCTACGGCGCCTGGGATTGGCGCTTCGTGGCGCTGCTGATCGGCTCGGCCATCATCAATTGGGGCCTCGGCTATCTGATCGAGGCCAGCAAGGTCCAAGAAATTGACGAAGAGGAAGCGAGCCGACGCGGGAAGGCGCTCGTCGCTGCCGGGGTCATCGCCAATCTCGCAATCCTTGGCTTCTTCAAATATTTCGATTTCTTCCTGGGCGAGATCGCGCCGCTTTTGACCGAAGCTGGCTTCGCACGCGATCTGCCGCTGCTTCAGGTCATACTGCCCGTGGGGGTGTCTTTCTTCACCTTCCAAGGCATGTCCTACATGATCGACGTCTATCGCGGGCGGACGCGCGCGGCCTCGTTGCTCGACATCACCTTGCTTATGTCCTTCTTCCCGCATCTAGTGGCGGGTCCAATCGTGCGTGCCTCACATCTGGTGCCGCAGTTCCAGAAAATACCGAAGCTTGACCGCGGCATGGTGGCGATGGCGCTGCTGCTCATCATCTGGGGCCTGTTCAAGAAGGCGGTCATCGCTTCTGAGCTTTCGACATCGGTTGTCGATCCGGTGTTCTTCGATCCCTCCGCCCATGGCAGCGCCGACCTGCTGTTCGCGGCCTATGGCTATGCGGTGCAGATCTATTGCGACTTCTCGGCTTATAGCGACATGGCGATCGGACTGGCGGCGCTGCTCGGCTACCGCTTCCCGCGTAACTTCGATCAGCCTTACCGAGCCGCGTCGCTGCAGGATTTCTGGCGGCGCTGGCATATCAGCCTGTCGAGCTGGCTGCGCGATTATCTCTATATCGGGCTGGGCGGCAATCGCGGAGGGCTCTTCTTCATCTGCCGCAATCTGATGATTACGATGCTGCTCGGCGGCATCTGGCACGGCGCGAAGTGGACTTTCCTGATCTGGGGCGGATTGCATGGGCTGGTGCTGGCGGCCGAGCGCATATGGCGGGAAATCAAGCCGGAGGGCTGGCCTTCGATGCCCCGGCCCCTCGGCATTCTGATTACCTTCCATATCGTTGTCCTCGGCTGGATCTTCTTCCGCGCGGAAACCTTCGACAGCGCGGTCGCCTTCATCGAAGGAATTGCAGCGTGGCGCGGCGCGGCGTCGATGATCACGCCCCTCGGCGTCGGACTGGTGCTGTTCGGAATGTCGATGCACTTCGGTCCGCCACGGTTGATGCAGGGCATGGCGATGCGTCTGCGGGCCGTGCCGGCACCCCTGCTGGGGCTAATGGCCGGCGCGGCGATCCTGATCGTTGACGGTATGCGCTACGAAGGGGTCGCGCCCTTTATCTATTACCAGTTCTGAGGATCAGCGATGGCGGGACATGGAGAATTTGAATCGCCGGTGGATCTGCCCAGGGATGGGGCGGGCCAGCGCCCGCTGGGCTGGACCACGCTGACGATCTTCATCGCCAGCCTGTTCCTGCTCGTCACCAATGCTTTTTCAATCAAGTCATGGGTGGACGAACAACCAGCCGGGCCGCTTCAAGCGGGCGTTGCGGGATGGGCGGCCGAATGGCAGTCGGCGACCGAAGCGCTAGGGCTCGGCGCGCCACGGGCGCAAGTCCATTCTTTGTGGAAAAAGGCTGAGGCAGCGCGCTTCGAGGGGCTGCCTGCCGAAGATCAGCGATAGAAGATGTGGTCGCCCATCGCCATCACTTGCTGGCGGGTCCGGAAGAAGCGGGTCGGCGACTGATAGGACGCGTGATAGAAAAGCGCGCCGTTGGTGACGTTCTCACCCGCGTTACCCAGCACTTCGCGCGAAACCTCGACAGCGGTCCGCCACTGCTTTGTATCCCGGCTTGGATTGTAGCTGGCGGTATCGAAGAACTGGCCACGCTGATTGACGACGCCGCAAACGGTATCGGGGAAACGCCCTGAGCGGACTCGATTCATGATGATTTCTGCGACGGCGCGCTGGCCCTGGCGGGACTGATTGGCCGCTTCGTGGCGCACGACCTTCGCCATGCATTCCAATTCAGGATCGAGTGTGGCCGAGTGAATGTCCGCTTCAGTCGTCTGGCTGTCGTTAGCGGAGAAAGTTACAACGTCGTCCGAAAGCAGCGTCTGATCAGCGGCGATCGCCGGATCGGCGACCCAGGCCCCATTGATCAACGCCGGTGCGACCTCAACCGGTGCGCCCGGTTCGGCTACAAGGCCGGAACCCGAAGGACCCACCGCTGCGAGCGCGGCAAAAACCGCACACCCGCCGATCGACAGCTTCCGAAACGAACGATGCACTCATTGCTCCACCAAGTGCGCAAACGCCCAGTCCGTGCCGAATAAACTGAAACGGCGGCACGGCTGGTCGGTCACGTCTTGTCGGTACGGGGCAGTCGAAACAAAGCCAGGCGCCCCGAAGCGACCTGCAATCTCCAAATCGGCATGTCCGGCGGGGCGGCGGAGAGTCAATGAATCAACGGCGAAGTGGTGGCGGTATGGGGTGAACCGAAAGATTCTTCCCATTTTGCGACAATTAACGGAACCTAATCCTTCAGTCAGGATATGGTCTGCTGTCGATCGGAACGATACTATATCTTGTCGTCGTCACTGCGGCGTAATGACCGAAATCCGAGCGCAAATCAGCGGTCTCCATGCTAGATGTCCCGCTATGGGAGACGAATCGCCGATAAATTCGAACCAAGCCGACCTGAGGGATCAAGTCGCTGAGGTCATGGTACCGATCGCCTATCGGCGCGAGCGGCTCATGGCGGCGATCGCGCTGATGCTAGGTGTTGCTCTCATGCTTGGCCTGCCGTTCGCGCTGCAGGCTGGCGCAGCCTTTTTCCTGCCCGTGACGGCCGCGCTGGTGATCGCAATCGCTCTGGTGCCGTTGCTGGAATGGCTGGAGCGTCGGCGCGTTCCATCCCAACTCGCGGCGCTGATCTGCGTCTTCGCTTTTCTTGCCGGTGCGAACATAGCGATCGCCGCGATCATCGTCCCGGCGACGGACTGGCTTGCGCTGTTGCCCGAGAGGATTTCACGGGTGCGGGCCAATCTCGGCCCGATCCTCGAAATCTATTCAACACTTGAGCGGTTCATCAACGATACGGTGGCGGCGATCCAGCGGACATCGTCCAGCCATCCCGCGCGCGTGACGGTAGAGTCGCCCAATTCACTGCTTGATCTCGTCACCACATCGGCGCCACTTGCCATCATCCAGATGTTCTTTGCCGTGCTGGTGATCTATTTCTTCCTGTCGGGCTGGACGCGAATGCGGCGCCGGACGATCACCAGCCGGCATAGCTTCTCGAGCGCAATGGCCACCGCCCGGGTCATCCAGGAAATGGTGGACGCGACCTCGGCCTATCTGGCGACGATCAGTGCGATCAATCTAGGCATGGGTTTCCTTGTGGCGCTGGCGCTCTGGTGGGTGGATATGCCCAGCCCGATCATGTGGGGCGGTCTTGTCGCGATCCTCAACTACATTCCTTATCTGGGACCGATGGCGGCGGCGGTGCTGCTTGCGCTCGGTGGGCTCATGACCTTCGCTGATCCCTGGTATGCGATGGTGCCGGCGGTGATCTTCGTGGCGATCCATTTGATCGAGGCCAACCTGTTCACGCCGCTGATGGTGGGCAGACGGCTGACGATTAACCCGTTGCTGATCCTCGTTTCGCTGAGCTACTGGGGGTGGGTGTGGGGCACGACCGGCGCGCTTCTTGCCGTCCCGATCCTGATCATCGTGAAGACGATCATCGACGCCGCCGGCAAGCCGGACATCGCAGGTTTCCTGTTCGAAGAAGGCACCTTTACGCAAACGCCGGGCGACGAAGAGCCGATAGGCCTCTGACCGGCCAGACGGTTGTTGACAGCGGATCGGGCCTCCACTAGGTCCCGCCTCCGCAACGCAATGCGGGTGTAGCTCAGTTGGTTAGAGCGCCGGCCTGTCACGCCGGAGGTCGCGGGTTCGAGCCCCGTCACTCGCGCCATTTTTCAGATGCTCTTTTATTCGGCGATCGGCACTCTATTTTGCAGTCGTGCCATGGACTGTTATTTGATGCTTATGAAGCGGTTGCCGACCCACGACGCGCAGAGCGTCCAATATTCGGAAGCAAGCTCGGGATGAGCGCATCGGCCGATCCTGTAGCTGTGCAGGCGGACGGTGATACGTCCGACAGTACCTATCTGATCTACGACGGCGAATGTCCTTTCTGCGCCGCTTATGTGAAGTTCATGCGGTTGCGGCAAAGCGTCGGCCCGGTTCGGCTTATCGACGCCCGGGAGGGTGGGGCAGAGGTTCAGCGTGCGCGCGCTGATGGCTTTGATCTCGATGATGGCATGCTGTTCCATTATGGCGGGCGCGACTATCACGGCGCCGATGCGCTCAACATCATGGCTATGCTGAGCAGTGAGAGTGCCTGGTTCTCCAAGCTGAATGGCGCGCTCTTCAAGTCGCCGAGGGTAGCCGCCGTTGCTTATCCCGTCCTGCGGGCCGGGCGAAATACCGCGCTGCGGCTGCTGGGCAGGAAAAAGATCGACGCCTGATCCGGCCGGGTCGGCGTTTACCACCTATTCTCGTAACGCCACGGATACGAAACCCCGCTGACACGTTATCGCTCAGCCAGCAGGGGAACCATCATGTCGCGTGCTTTCGTCGATGAGCGGGCTTTTGCATTACCCCGAATGAAAGAGATGGGCTTTCGTCCGCTCTATCACCGCAATTCCGTTAACCATTGTCCAGGCTGCGGACAGGCGCAGTGGTATATCGGCCGCATCTCGGCGGAATGCGCCTTTTGCGGTACGGCCCTGCCGCTTCAGGAAATCGTCAGCCGGGAAAGTCGGCCGGTACGTCATCTCGATTTAGGACAGATCGAAACGCCCCGCATCCAGCCGATCTGAGGCTGGCGGCGTCATTTCCGCCACTGCCCGGTTTCCATCCAGCGCAGCAGCGCTTTCATGGGGAAAATCCAGATCCAGACGATCCCCGTCGCGATATAGACGAGTGGATGGTTGAGCGCGGGATACTGCTCGATCGCGCGCGCGGCTGCCACTGCCCAGACCATGATCAGTGCTAGCAGCAGAAATGTTCCGAATGGCTTGCGCCAGCTGGGCTTCATCGAAAATCGATCCGTTCGCGTTCAGTGATGATCGCATGGAGCGGCTGGTCCCAGGAATCAACCGGAAGCACGTCGGATTCCTGTACTGACCAGGCCAATCCGATCCGCGCCGCGCCGGAATGACGCATGAAAGCTCGATCGTAGAACCCGCCCCCCTGGCCCAACCGATTGCCTTCTCGATCAAACCCGAGCAGCGGGGCGATGATCGCGTCAGGCTCGATCTCGGGCGCATCCTGCACAGGCTGAGGAATACCGAAAGGACCGGTGACGAGCCGATCTCCCGGCCGCCAGCGCAGGAACCGCATCGGCTCATCCCGCGCGACGATATGGGGCAGAGCGGTCTCGATCCCGCGCGCGCAGGCCAGCTGCATGATCGGCATCGCGTCAACTTCAAACGGGTTTGCCAGATAGCAGGCGATGCTTGACGCGCTACCCGCGGCCTCAATCCCCAGCCGCGCCATGACGATTGCGTGGACGCGCAGCTGGCAGACATCGCTTGAAACGACGAAATCGCGACGTCGCTGTCTCAATTCGCGCCGCAGTTCGTCCTTGTCCTCAGGCATCGCGACCCGCTGCTTGAAAATGGTGGTGTGGCGGGACCACCGTGACCGTTTGCCTGAATATCCTCTGACGCCCTAACGTCAGGTGGGAGCCATTTAGAACAGACCAGGATCTGCCCAGGGACAGCCCCCGTGGATGATGGATAGCCTCAGGGATGTTCGCGAGGCTCGTATCGGGCAGTACCCGCCACCCCCTACTTAGGCGTTCGGGCCGCCAGTCTCAAGCATTGCCGCAAGTCTTTCCATCCGCTCGGCCAGACGCTCAATCGCTTCAGCCGCGGCATCGTCGTCGGCAGTCGAGGTTGCCGGCGCGGAAACGCCGTTCGCCGGCTTCTCGTTGATCGCATCAGCGAGCAGCAGGGCGGTCACCAGCAACTGCCGGCTTTCGGTCATTGAGCCCATCGCGCGGCCCGCATCCTGCGCCTTGGAGTCGACCAGCTTGCCGAGACCGATAAGATGAGCCTCCTCGCCGTCGCGGCAGGCGACTTCGTAGGATCGGCCCCCGATTTCGAGCGTGACTTCCGCCATCGCCTCAGCGTCCCGACGACGCGATCAGGGAATCGATCCGCCCGATCGCAGTGCGGACATGCTGGCGAAGCTGCTCATGCTGCTCGACGAGCCGAAGATCAGGGACGACGGTGGAGGGCGCTGACTGCCCTTCCGAAATCAAACGCTCGACGCGCGCCGCCGCGCGCTCCAGACGTCCTATTGCGAATTTAAGGCGATCGTTGGCCATCACTGTTGACATAGCATGTGAACTGTAAACGGCCAATACGGTTAACCAATTCTCCGCCCGGCGGTTGACGCTGGGGGTATCGGGCGACAAATGGCCCGGCGCGTCCGGCCGATCGAATCGACGGGCGATTCGCTTCTTTGCCTCATGCCCATCAGAAGGCCTTCGATGACCGCCAGCCACCAGCTACTCGCCAATGCCATCCGGGCACTCTCCATGGATGCGGTCGAGGCTGCCAATTCCGGACATCCCGGCATGCCGATGGGCATGGCGGACGTGGCGACCATATTGTTCACGCAATATCTGAAATATGATCCATCCGCGCCGAAATGGGCTGATCGCGACCGGTTCGTCCTCTCGGCCGGACATGGTTCGATGCTGATCTACAGCCTGCTGCACCTGACCGGCTATGCGCGTCCGACGATCGAAGATATCCGCAACTTCCGCCAGATCGGCAGCCCCTGCGCTGGCCATCCCGAGAATTTCGAGCTTGCGGGCGTAGAGGCGACCACCGGTCCGCTCGGCAGCGGCCTTGCAACCGCCGTCGGCATGGCGATCGCCGAGCGGCATCTCAACGCGGTTTTCGGCGACGATCTGGTCGATCACCGCACCTGGGTGCTGGCGGGAGACGGCTGCCTCATGGAAGGCATCAATCACGAGGCCGTTGGCTTGGCGGGACACCTCAAGCTCGGCCGGATGATTGTGCTGTGGGACGACAACCGCATCACCATCGACGGCAAGGTCGATCTCTCCTCCAGCGAGAATGTGCTGGGGCGCTATGACGCGGGCGGCTGGCACACGGTCTCATGCGACGGCCACGATCCAGCGGATATCGCACGCGCAATCGACGCCGCGCTGGCCGATCCAAGGCCGTCGCTGGTCGCCTGTCGGACCTTGATCGGCAAAGGCGCGCCCAACAAGCAGGGCACGTCTGCCACTCACGGCTCGCCGCTCGGCAAGGACGAGGTCGCTGCCGCCCGCGTTGAGCTTGGCTGGGATTACCCGCCTTTCGAGATCCCGTCTGGAGTGAGGAATGCCTGGGCCGAGGCCGGCAAGCGCGGCGCACTCAACCGCGAGGTGTGGCAGGACCGACTGGCAAGTCATTCAGATAAAATGGAATTCGAACGTCGCATGGAGGGCCGTCTGCCCGACGGCTTCTCGCTCGCGCCCTATATCAGCGATCTGATCGCCAACCCCCAAAAGGTGGCGACCCGCAAGGCGTCCGAACTCGCCCTTGGCGCGATCAATGTGCAGCTGCCGGAGACGATCGGCGGTTCGGCCGATCTCACCGGATCGAACAACACCAAGACCAAGGATCAGGCGCCGCTTACCGCCGACAATTATGGCGGCCGCTATATCTATTACGGCATCCGCGAATTCGGCATGGCGGCGGCGATGAACGGCATGGCGCTGCACGGCGGCGTCATTCCTTATGGTGGAACTTTCCTTGTCTTTTCAGACTATTGCCGCCCGGCCATCAGACTGGCTGCTCTCCAGGAAATCCGCTCGATCTTCGTCATGACCCATGATTCGATCGGTCTCGGTGAAGATGGCCCGACCCATCAGCCGGTCGAACATATGATGTCGCTCCGCGTGATACCAAATCTGGATGATTATCGGCCCGCCGACACGATCGAGACCGCCGAATGCTGGCAGTTGTCGCTCGAGCGTACGGACGGCCCCTCATTGCTTGCGCTCAGCCGCCAGAATCTGCCGCAACTTCGCACCAGTTCTAAGGAAAATCTTTCTGCGAAAGGCGCTTATCGCCTCCGCGCGGCCAAAACTGACCGCAAGGTCGTCCTCATCGCCAGCGGTTCCGAAGTCGAGATCGCGCTCGGCGTTGCCGACAAGCTTGAAGCCGAAGGAGTCGGCGCTGATGTCGTCTCGATGCCCAGCTGGTCCCGTTTCGACGCGCAGTCCGCCGCCTATAAAAAGGATGTCATCCCGTCGGAGACGCTCCGCGTCTCGATCGAGGCGGGCACAACCATCGGCTGGGAACGTTATGTCGGTCTCGACGGTCTGCGCTTCGGCCTAGACAGCTTTGGCGCGTCGGGACCGGGAGACAAACTTTACCATCATTTCGGGTTGACGGCCGAGGCCATCGCGCCACAGGTCCTCGCCGCATTGCAGTAACAAGGAGATAGTACATGGCGACGAAAGTTGCGATCAACGGATTCGGGCGTATCGGGCGTCTGGTTGCACGCGCGATATTGCAGCGCACCGATCATGATCTGGAACTGGTCGCGATTAACGATTTGGGCGACACCAAGTCCAACGCGCTGCTCTTCAAGCGCGACAGCGTCCACGGAAACTTCGCGGGCGACGTGTCGGTCGACGGCGATTACCTCGTGGTCGACGGCAAGCGCATCAAGGTGACCGCCGAGCGCGATCCCGCCAACCTGCCGCACAAGGATCTCGGCGTCGTCGTCGCGCTGGAATGCACCGGCATCTTTGCGGACAAGGCCAAGGCGAGCGCCCACCTGACCGCCGGCGCCAAGCGCGTCGTCATCTCGGCTCCGGCCACCGGCGTCGACAAGACGATCGTTTACGGCGTGAACCATGACGCGCTGACCAAGGACGATATCGTCATCTCCAACGCCAGCTGCACGACCAACTGCCTCGCCCCGCTCGCGAAAGTGCTGCACGACGCCGTCGGTATCGAAAGCGGCTTCATGACGACGATCCACAGCTACACCAACGATCAGAACACGCTGGATCAGCTGCACAAGGACATGCGCCGCGCCCGCGCCGCCGCCCTGTCGATGATCCCGACCACCACCGGCGCCGCCCGCGCGGTGGGCGAGGTTCTGCCTGAGCTGAAGGGCAAGCTGGACGGCTCGTCGGTGCGCGTGCCGACCCCGAACGTCTCGGTCGTCGACCTCAAGTTCATCGCGAAGCGCGAGACCACGATCGACGAAGTCAACGGCCTGCTGAAGGCCGCGTCGGAAGCTGGCCCGCTCAAGGGCATTCTCGGCTATTCGGACGAGCCTCTGGTCTCGATCGACTATAATGGCGATCCGCGCAGCTCGACGGTCGACAGCCTCGAAACCGCGGTGATCGACAAGAAGCTCGTCCGCGTCCTCAGCTGGTACGATAATGAGTGGGGTTTCTCGAACCGCATGATCGACACCACCGGCGTGGTCGCGAAGTTTCTCTGATCAGACGCCATAGCTGTTCCCCGGCGAAGGCCGGGGTCCAGTGGGAATGTCTCCGGGGGTCGCGCGTTCCATTCCAGAAGCCTGCCCGACTGGACCCCGGCCTTCGCCGGGGAACAGGTTTAGGAATCATAAGGTACTGATATGACCTTCAAAACCCTCGACGATATTGGCGACGTTCGCGGCAAGCGCGTCCTCATCCGCGAAGACCTCAACGTGCCGATGGATGGCGCCAAGGTCACTGACGACACCCGCCTGCGCGCCGCAGCGCCGACGGTCGCTGAGCTTTCGGACAAGGGCGCGATCGTCCTCGTGCTTGCCCATTTCGGCCGCCCCAAGGGTGTGCCCAGCCCGGAATTTTCGCTGGCGCAGATCACCCAGCCATTCTCGCGCGTGCTCGGCCGCGAAGTCCGCTACATCGATTGGGAAGGGGACAAGGACGCCGTCGCCACGCTCCAGCCCGGCGACATCGCAGTCCTCGAAAACACCCGCTTCTTCGGCGGCGAGGAAAAGAACGATCCCAAGGTCGTCGAACGCTTCGCCTCGCTGGGGGACATTTACGTCAACGACGCCTTCTCCGCCGCCCACCGCGCCCACGCCTCGACCGAAGGTCTGGCCCATGTGCTCCCGGCCTATGCCGGCCGCTCGATGCAGGCTGAGCTGGAAGCGCTCGAAAAGGCGCTCGGTGCGCCGCAGCACCCGGTCGCGGCGGTGGTCGGCGGGGCCAAAGTCTCGACCAAGCTCGACGTGCTCAAGCATCTCGTCGGCAAGGTCGATCATCTGATCATCGGCGGCGGCATGGCCAACACCTTCCTCGCGGCGCGCGGCATCGATGTCGGCAAGTCGCTCTGCGAGCATGACCTGAAGGACACCGTCCTCGAAATCCTCGAAGCCGCCGACAAGGCCAGCTGCACCGTGCACCTGCCTTACGATGTCGTGGTCTCGAAGGAATTCAAGCCCAACCCGCCGACCCGCACCGTCAACGTCCACGAAGTCGCCGCCGACGAGATGATCCTCGATGTCGGCCCGGCTGCGGTCGAGGCGCTCGGCGACGCGCTCAAGACCTGCAAGACTTTGGTCTGGAACGGCCCGCTCGGCGCCTTCGAAACCCCGCCCTTCGACACCGCGACTGTGGCGCTCGCCAAAACGGCGGCCGCGTTGACGCAGAGCGGGTCGCTGGTCTCGGTCGCCGGTGGCGGCGATACCGTTGCCGCGCTCAACCACGCCGGCGTCGCCGACGACTTCACCTTCGTTTCGACCGCAGGCGGCGCCTTCCTCGAATGGATGGAAGGCCGCGAACTGCCCGGCGTGAAGGCGCTGGGATAAGCACTTCTCTGTTGGCGACCCTTGACGCATAAGGCGGCCAAGGGAACGCCAAATGACAAAAGATGGTGCGCAACCGTTGCTGAGCCTGGCCGCAAAGCTGGCGCTCCTGCCAATTGGATGGCTGAGCGCAATCGCTCTGACCACGCTCACGCCCGTGCTCGCCCAGATCAGTGCGCATTTCGATGCCACCCAGGGGGCGGACGCCGTGATCCGGGGGCTGGTCACGTCCGTCGGCTCGGCGATGATTGTCGGGGCTCCGGCGGGCGGGTTCCTGTCCGAACGCTTTGGCGAACGCGCTGTCCTGCTATGGTCGCTGCCGCTTTTTGCATTTGCTGGCGGGGCTGGGCTGTTCCTTGACGATCCATGGGCCTTGCTCATTAGCCGCGTGATGCTGGGGTTATCGGTCGGCGCTGCTGGCGTGGTGGCGGCGGCGCTGCTCGCCAATGGAGTAGCCGATGCGGACCGCAACCGCTGGCTTGGCTATTTCACGCTGAGCGGCATGCTGGCCGGTGTGCTGTTCACGCCGATTGCCGGCCTCCTCGGATCGATCCACTGGCGCTATGTGTTTCCCATTCATCTGATCGCGATACCGATGCTGTGCGCGATCTGGATATTGGTCAGGCCGACTGTAACGCCGCGCTCGGGCCAGCGCCCGCAAGATCGTCAGCGCAACGCATTCCCATGGGGTATTGTTATCCTCGGCATGGCCTGTGGCGTCGCCGCCAGCGGGCTGATCGCCTACCTGCCGTTCCTGTTCTCCGAGCTAGGTTTCGGCGATCCGAAGAAGGTCGCCACCGCCTTGACCTCGGGCATCCTCGGTTCCGCCGTCACCGCCTTTTTCTTCGGCGCGGTGCGGCGTCGGCTCGACGTCGTGCCGGTGTTTGTGATCGGATTTCTGCTTATCGCCATCGGCGTCGGAATCATCTGTTTGACGAGAGCCTATGAACTCCATTCAATCGGCATGTTGTTTGCGGGGTTGGGCAATGGCCTGCTGACGCCTAATCTCTACGCAGTCGCGACCTCCTCCTCGCCGGACCAGCGCGCCCGCCGACTGGGGCTGGCGCGCGCCGGCTATTTCGGCGCGCCGCTGGTGGCCCAGCTCCCGTTCGAGCCGCTCGCCGCCGCCCATGGCGCGCTAGGCGTCATGTTGGCGATCGCGGCTTTCGCCATCTTGATGATCGGCGTCATTCTTGTTGGCCGCCAGCGGCTCACCGCGCCTATCTGACCAGATAAGGTTAGCGAGGTTGCGCATATGTCGATCGCGTTATATCGCGCCTGCGAACAAATAGGAGACAGGTAGGCGTATGACCGAGCAGGACATGACCACGAAGATCGCCCAGGGCAACGGCTTCATCGCCGCGCTCGACCAGAGCGGCGGCTCGACCCCCAAGGCGCTCAAGGGCTATGGCATCGAGGAAGACGCCTATTCGGGTGACCAGGAAATGTTCGACCTGATCCACCAGATGCGCTCGCGCATCATCACCGCGCCGTCCTTCAACGGCGACAAGGTGATCGGCGCCATCCTGTTCGAGCGAACCATGGACGGCCAGATCGACGGCAAGCCCGTGCCAGCCGTACTGATCGAGCGCGGTGTCGTCCCCTTCATCAAGATCGACAAGGGCCTTGAGGACGAAAAGAACGGCGCCCAGCTGATGAAGCCAATGCCCGATCTCGACGCACTGCTGAAGCGCTCCAAGGCGCTCGGCGTATTCGGCACCAAGGAACGCTCGGTCGTCAACCTCGCCAACCGCGAGGGCATCGCCGACGTGGTCAAGCAGCAGTTCGATGTCGGCAAGCAGGTTCTCGCCGCCGGACTGATGCCGATCATCGAGCCGGAAGTGAACATCAAGAGCCCGGAACGCGCCGAAGCCGATCAGATCCTTCTCGAGGAAATCCTCAAGGAACTGGACGCGCTGCCCGCTGGGCAGCAGGTCATGCTGAAGCTCAGCCTGCCCGCGAAGTCCGGCCTGTTCGATCCGCTGGTCGATCACCCGAAGGTTCTGCGCGTCGTCGCACTCTCGGGCGGCTTCAAGCGCCCCGAGGCCTGCGCCCAGCTTGCCCAGAACCGCGGCATCATCGCCAGCTTCAGCCGCGCGCTGCTGGAGGATCTCCGCCACCAGATGACCGACGCCGAATTCGACGCCTCGCTCGGCAGCGCGATCGACGAGATCTACACGGCCTCGACCAAGAAGGCGGCCTGATCCCAGACCGAAGCCCCTCTCCTTCAGGGGAGGGGTTGGGGGTGGGGCCTCCGATCTGGGTACTCCGTCGTATCAAGCACGACTGCCCCACCCCAACCCCTCCCCTGAAGGAGAGGGGCTAAAAACCGCTTCAACCGCGCCCGAGCAAACTCTAATGGAGATCGGATGACCGACGAAGAAGACGATCTCCGCCTCGACCCCGATTTCGCGAACCGCTTCGAAGCGGAAGAGCAGCGGCCGCCCTGCCAGCTCTACCTCATCTCCCCGCCCGCGATCGACGCAAGCTTCGCCGATCGCCTCGCCGCCGCGCTCGATGCCGGCCCGGTCGCCGCCTTCCAGCTCCGCCTGAAGGGCATCGACGATCACGAGATCGCCGCCCTCGCGCCGCCCCTGCAGAAGATCTGCGCTGACCGTGACGTCGCCTTCATCGTCAACGACAGCATCGGCCTCGCCAAGCGCCTCGGCGCCGACGGCATCCATCTCGGCCAGGACGACGGCTCGGTGCAGGACGCCCGCGATGCGCTCGGCAAGGACGCCCAGATCGGCGTCACCTGCCACGACAGCCGCCACCTCGCGATGGACGCGGCGGAGGACGGCGCCGACTATGTCGCCTTCGGCGCCTTCTTCCCGACCACCACCAAGGAAACCAAGCACGTCGCCGATCCCGCCCTGCTCGGCTGGTGGCGCACGATCACCGGCATACCTTGTGTGGCAATCGGCGGCATTACGCCGGACAATGCGAAACCGCTGATCGAGGCGGGTGCGGATTTTCTGGCGGTGTCAGGCGCGGTGTGGAACGATCCGGAAGGCGAGGCGGGGGCGGTTCGGAAATTCGCGGCGCTACTTTAGGCTTCTACTCACAGCCCAATAGCGACTGATGACCCAATTGCGAATATCTGCCGGTAAGCTAAGTTGTATCTATGCGAAACTCTCTTATGAAATATCTCCCAGTCTTGTTTGCTGCGCTTTCGACGCAAGCATCCGCGGGCAATTGGCCCACTACCATTTTTTGTAAATTCGATACCTCACAGACTTGCAAGTCTGCTGAAAACTGTTTTGCCGGCCATAGTTCCGGCAACTTTCCATCCAATTGGCGATTTGAACTAAGCCAAAATCATTTTGAACAGTTTCAAATCGTCGACGGGAAGGAAGTGTCGAATTTTTCTGGTGGAATAGCGCACCAGCGCGAACGCGAGGTGAGGTCCGGTCGTCCGCAATTATCTTTGGTGTTGGACACTGATCAGCTCGTCACGCTGTCGCCCAAATATGATTCCAAACTGCAACGCGTTGATGATCAATATGAAGCTGTTGTACAATTTGCACGACCGGACAGCAGCGATACGCATTGGCTGTCATGCCGAACGGCTTGACGTCCCTTTCTACGTCGAACCCGCCCCAATTTTCCATTTTCCTACAGCCCACCCGATCGGATAAATAGCATGCCCCCAGACGAATGGAGGCATCGCATGACCCAATCTTCCCCCGAAACCCAACGCCACGACGGCTTCACGCCCGAACGGCAGGCGGCGTTTCTCGATGCGCTCGCAGCGAGCGGCAGCGTGTCGGCGGCGGCGCAGGCGGTCGGGCTGTCGCGCACTGCGATCTACAATCTGCGCAATCGTGACGACGAGGCCGGGGCGGCGTTCCGCGCCGCCTGGGACGCGCGGCTGAAACAGGCCGTCGCGGTGCTGGCCGAGACCGCGTTCGATCGCGCGATCAACGGCGTCGAGGAACCGGTCTTCCACAAGGGCGAACAGATCGGCACCCGCACCCGCCACAATGACCGGCTGCTGATGTTCCTGCTGAAATCGCTCGATCCCGAAAATTACGCGAGCAAGCCCGCGACGCCCGCCTATCCCCGCCCGCACCCCTCGGGCAGTCGCCTGCGCGCGACACCGCTTCCAGTGTCAACTTCGTCAACCGATCCCGAGACCGGCTTCGCGATGGAGCCCACCGCGCTGCGCGACGATCCCGCCTTCATGGCCGCCCTGAAGGACCTCCGCCACGCGCCGCCCGAGCCAAGCTTCGGCAAACGCGCCGCCCGCCGTCGCGCGGCACGGGAAAGGCAGCGGGTGGGGAACGCTTTGGTGTGAACCAAGTGTGAACTTCCGCCGCACACCTCCCTTCGTCATCCCGGACTTGATCCGGGATCCCGCTTCTTGCGCGTGGGAGGCAGCGGGATGCCGGATCAGGTCCGGCATGACCTAAAGCGATGGGATTCTGGCACCGCTTGCCGGGCCGCACGCCGCGCGCTAAAGGCCCCACCGGCTCTTTCTCCCATCACGCAAGGTGACCCATGAAGATCAGCGGCGTGGACATTCGTCCCGGCAACATCATTGAATATGAAGGCGGCATCTGGCGCGCCGTGAAGATCCAGCACACCCAGCCCGGCAAGGGCGGCGCCTATATGCAGGTCGAGCTCAAGAACCTGCGCGACGGCCGCAAGAACAATGTCCGCTTCCGCTCCGCCGAGACGGTCGAGCGCGTCCGGCTCGACACCAAGGACTTCCAGTTCCTGTTCGCCGACGGCGACACGCTCACCTTCATGGACAAGGAAACCTACGATCAGACCACGCTGCCGCGCGACCTGCTCGGCGATGCCGCCGCCTTCCTGCAGGATGGCATGGACGTGGTGATGGAGCTTTACGACGAAGACCCGATTTCGGTTCAGCTGCCCGACACGATCGAAGCACTGATCGTGGAGGCCGATGCCGTGGTGAAGGGGCAGACCGCCTCTTCCAGCTACAAGCCGGCTGTCCTTGAAAACGGCGTCCGCGTGATGGTGCCGCCGCATATCGGCGCGGGCACCCGCATCGTCGTCGATGTGTACGAACAGGCCTACGTAAGACGGGCGGATTGACCTTCTTCCCCCTCTCCCCGCTGGCGGGGAGAGGGTCGGGGAGAGGGGCAGTCTCTTCACCGGCGTCAGTTTGATTTCGCGAGGAACTGCCCCTCTCCCAACCCTCTCCCCTAAAGGGGCGAGGCTTAAGGATCGTCATGGTATCCCATTCAGGCCTCATCACCGTCATGGAGCGCGCCGCCCGCAAGGCCGCGCCGCGCCTGCGCCGTGACTTCAACGAGGTTCAGCAGCTTCAGGTCAGCCGCAAGGGGCCCGCCGATTTCGTCTCGATGGCGGACAAGCGCGCCGAACAGACGCTTTTCGAGGAACTCCAGAAGGCGCGTCCCGACTGGGGTTTCCTTATGGAGGAGGGCGGCGAGATCGCCGGTAATCCGGACAAGCCGCGCTGGATCATCGATCCGCTCGACGGCACCTCCAACTTTCTCCACGGCATCCCGCATTTCTCAATCTCGCTTGCCGTGCAGACCCCGGAAGGCGAGATCACCCACGGCCTCGTCTATCAGCCGCTGACCGATGAGAGCTTCTGGGCTGAAAAGGGCAGGGGCAGCTGGCAGCAGGACCGCCGTCTGCGCGTTTCGGCCCGCCGCGATCTTGCTGATGCGCTCGTGGCGACCGGCGTTCCCTTCCTTGGCCATGGCGACTCGAAGGAATGGACTGCGATCTTCACGGCGGTCGGCCCGCAGGTCGCCGGCATCCGGCGTTTCGGATCAGCCGCTCTCGATCTGGCCTGGGTCGCGGCGGGCCGTTTCGACGCCTTCTGGGAAAGCGGCCTCAAGCCATGGGACGTCGCAGCCGGCATCCTGCTGGTCCGCGAAGCCGGCGGTTTCGTGACCGACTTCCGTGGCGGTGATGCGCCGATCGAACGCGCGCAGGTGCTTGCCGCCAACGACGCGCTGCAATCCAGGCTGCATAAACTGCTGGCGACCGCGCTGCGCGGCTGACGAGGGCTATTTCGTCACGAAGCCATATTTGCGAAAGATCTCTTTTCCGGCGTCTGAAAGCAGAAACGCGCGGAAGCTGACGGCTTCGGGGTTTCGCGAACTGGCCAGAATCGCCAACGGATAGGTGATCGGCGGATGCGAGCTTTCCGGGAATAGCCCCGCGACGACCACATCCTTCGAGGCCCTTGCGTCGGTCTCATAGACGATTCCCGCGCGCGCCTCGCCACGGGCGACAAGCTGGAGCGCCGCGCGCACATTCTCGGCGCCGGCCACCTTGGGCTCGACGTCGCTCCACACGCCGAGCTTGGTCAGCGCCGCCTTGCCATATCTGCCGGCGGGCACCGAGCCGGGCTCGCCCATCGCGAGACGGCTGTCGCCCAGCGCCCTGGCGAGCGGGAAACCATGCGCGATCCTGATCTTGAGCGGGCTGCTTGCAGGCGCGACCAGCACGAGCCGGTTCGACAGGAAGGACTTGCGGCTTTCCTTCTTGATCAGGTTCTTCTGGGCGAGAGCGTCCATCCAGGGTTCGTCCGCCGACAGGAACAGATCGGCCGGAGCGCCCGCTTCCACCTGTTTTGCAAGCGCCGACGAGGACGCGAAGGAGATGACCGGCCTGGGGTGCCCGCGCCTGGCATAGGCGTCGGCCGCCTCGGTCAGCGATTCCTGCAAACTCGCAGCGGCCAGCACTATCGGCGCAGTGGGTGCGGCCAGGGCGATCCCGCCTTGCGCCAGCGGCAGCAAAGCTAAGGAGAATATAAGCAGGCGCCGCGCAATCACGATTAGAATCTCCGATGGATGTATTGGGCGATATATAACGTTCGAAAGCCACGCAAGGTTGACAACCCGCGCCTTATTGCGAGCCATTTTCAGCAAGATCATTTGTGCCCTGATACCCTTGCGGGACTCGCCTCACGCTCCTACAAGCCGGTCAATTCCTGTCCTTTCGCAACTGCGAGATAAACTTGGTCGATCTGTCGCAATATCTGCCGATCCTGCTGTTTCTGGGTGTCGCGCTGATCCTGTCTGGCGCGTTCGTGGTGCTGCCGATGGTCGCTGCGAAGTTCACCGGCGCCAGCCAGCCCAACCCCGAAAAGCTCGCCGAATATGAGTGCGGCTTTCCCGCGTTCGAGGACAGCCGCGCGCAATTCGATGTCCGTTTCTATCTGGTGGCGATTCTCTTCATCATCTTCGATCTCGAAGCGGCATTTCTCTATCCGTGGGCCGTTGCGCTCGGCGGGGTCGGCTTTGCCGGCTGGGCGGCCATGATGATCTTTCTGGTCGAGCTTGGCATCGGCTTTGCCTATGCGTGGAAGAAGGGAGCGCTTGAATGGGAGTAGAGCTCGCCACCAATGCGCCGCCTCCCGGCACGTTGCCGGAACGCGCGTTCTTCGATGATCTGAGCAGCGAAGTTCAGGACAAGGGCTTCCTCGTTACCTCGACCGAGGAGCTGTTCCAGTGGGCGCGCACCGGATCGCTCTGGTGGATGACCTTCGGACTGGCCTGCTGCGCGGTCGAGATGATCCACGTCAACATGCCGCGTTACGATCTGGAGCGCTTCGGCGCCGCGCCGCGTGCGAGCCCGCGCCAGTCGGACGTGATGATTGTCGCAGGCACGCTCTGCAACAAGATGGCCCCGGCGCTACGCCGCGTCTACGACCAGATGTCCGAGCCGAAATACGTCATTTCAATGGGCAGCTGCGCCAATGGTGGCGGCTATTATCATTACAGCTATTCGGTCGTCCGCGGCTGCGACCGGATCGTGCCGATCGATATCTATGTACCGGGCTGCCCGCCGACAGCCGAAGCCTTGCTCTATGGCATCATGCAGCTTCAGCGGAAGATCCGTAGGATCGGGACGGTCGAGCGCTGATGCTGGCGCCCGCGCCCCGCCATGCGCCCAACGACGGCGTGATCGATGAGATGCGCGCCGCGCTTGGTCCGCACCTGCTCGATGCCGTCGATCCCGTTGGCGAGGTGGTGCTCCACATCAAGCGCGACGCGCTGGTCGATGTCATGAGGACACTGCGCGACGATCTCGCCTATCAGCAGCTGATGGAGATCGCTGGCGTCGACTGGCCGGATCGGCCCGAGCGGTTCGAAGTCGTCTATTTCCTGCTCTCACTTACCAGGAACCACCGCATCCGCGTCCATGTCTGGACTGACGAGCGGACGCCGGTCCCGTCGATCACGGGCATCTGGCCCGTCGCCGGCTGGCTGGAGCGTGAGGTGTACGACATGTACGGCGTGCTCTTCTCCGGCAATCAGGACCTCCGCCGCATCCTGACCGACTATGGGTTCCAGGGCCATCCGCAGCGCAAGGATTTCCCGCTGACCGGCTTCGTCGAGCTGCGCTACTCGGAAGAGCATAAGCGCGTGGTTTATGAACCCGTGAAGCTTGCCCAGGACTTCCGCAGCTTCGATTTCATGAGCCCGTGGGAAGGTGCCGAATATATCCTGCCTGGCGACGAGAAGGCTCAGCCGACGGCCCCCGGCGCGCCGAGCCCGACGACTGCGCCGTCCGCCAAGCCCGAGATCAAGGGCGAATCGCCGCCGCCGACGCCCAAGACGACCGACTCTCCCGCGCAGACCGGCGAAGGGAAGGCTGATCCCGGCGGAGACGGAGGAAAGAAATAATGGCCTCCACCTACGAAACCATCACGCCCGGCGAAGCCAAGGGCGCGGGCGATATCGCGATCGCCAACTATACGATCAATTTCGGCCCGCAGCACCCGGCCGCGCACGGCGTGCTCCGCCTTGTCATGGAGCTGGACGGCGAGATCGTCGAACGCGTTGATCCGCATGTCGGCCTGCTTCATCGCGGCACCGAGAAGCTGATCGAGTACAAGACCTATCTGCAGGCGCTGCCCTATTTCGACCGGCTCGATTATTGCTCGCCGCTCTGCATGGAGCATAGCTATGTGCTCGCGATCGAGAAGCTGCTCGATCTCGAAGTGCCGCTGCGCGCCCAGTATCTGCGCGTGCTGTTCGCCGAGCTGACCCGCATCTGCAACCACATGCTGAACCTCGGCAGCCATGTGATGGACGTCGGCGCGATGACGCCGAACCTTTGGTTCTTCGAGCTGCGCGAGGATTGCCTCAACTTCTTCGAGCGCATGTCCGGCGCGCGCATGCACCACGCCTATCTGCGCCCCGGCGGCGTGCATCAGGATGTGCCGCTCAAGCTGCTCACCGACATCGCCGACTGGCTCGATAACCGGATGTATCTGTTCGAGGATGCGCTGAGCCTCGTGGCCGACAACCGCATCTTCAAGCAGCGCAATGTCGATATCGCGATCGTCTCGAAGGAAGACGCGATCAAGTGGGGTTTCTCCGGTCCGATGATCCGCGGCTCGGGCATTCCGTGGGATCTGCGCAAGTCGCAGCCTTACGACGTTTACGACCGGATGGAGTTCGACGTCCCCGTCGGCACGCGCGGCGATTGTTATGATCGCTTCATGGTCCGCTGCGAGGAGGTCCGCCAGTCGGTCCGGATCATGAAGCAGTGCCTGCGCGACATGCCCGAAGGCCCGATCGCCAGCGACGACCGCAAGGTCGTCCCGCCCAAGCGCGGCGAGATGAAGCAGTCGATGGAAGCGCTGATCCATCACTTCAAGCTCTACACCGAGGGTTTCCACGTGCCCGCCGGATCGGTCTATGTCGCGACCGAGAGCCCCAAGGGCGAATTCGGCGTCTATCTGGTCGCCGACGGCACCAACAAACCCTATCGCTGCAAGATCCGCCCGACCGCGTTCAGCCACCTCCAGGCGATGGACTTCATGATGAAGGGCCACATGCTGGCCGACACCACCGCCGTGCTGGGCGCGATGGACATCGTGTTCGGGGAGTGCGACCGGTGAAGAAGATCGTCCTGATGCTTGCGGCTCTGACCGCCACGCCCGGGATGGCGGAAGGCTTCAACCTAACCCAACTCATCATGGCGGATTTTGAATTGAAGGCAGCGACTGTCGTCCCCTCGACGGGTGGGCGGGGCACTGAGGTTCTCTACCTTCAGGGCAAGCTGCCCGGCGGCACCTACGAGGTCATCATGCGCTGCACGGCGCGGCCCGATCCCGAAGAGGGTTCGAGTAATTGCGAGCAGGTTTACTGAGTAATGGCTGACGCTGCCCATATTCCTGACGAGGCCGAGACCCGCGCGCGCTGGGGCGCTTTCGCGTGGACTGACGCCAACGCCGCCAAGCAGGTCCAGGTCATCGGCCGCTATCCGCCGGGTCGCCAGCATTCGGCAATTCTGCCGCTGCTCGATCTCGCCCAGCGTCAGGTCGGCGCCGAGACGCAGACGCAGGGGTGGCTGCCGATCCCGGTGATCGAATATGTCGCGCGCCAGATCGACATGCCGTATATCCGCGCGCTCGAGGTCGCGAGCTTCTACACGATGTTCAACCTTGCCCCCGTCGGCCGCTATCATGTGCAGGTCTGCGGCACGACGCCCTGCATGCTGGCCGGTTCCGACGATGTGTTCCGCGCCTGCAAGGACAAGGGCCTCAAGAAGGGCCACACCACGGCGGACGGGCTGTTCACGCTCACCGAGGTCGAATGCATGGGGACCTGCGCCAACGCGCCGATGGTCCAGATCAACGACGATAATTTCGAGGATCTGACCTACGAGAGCACCGCGAAGATCCTAGACGCGCTGGCCAAGGGCGAGACGCCCAAATCCGGCCCGCAGGTCGATCGCCAGACCTGCGCGCCAATCGGCGGCCCGTCGACGCTCAAGGAAATGGTCACGGAAAACCACGACTATCGGGGGCAGTGGTAATGGCGCTCGCCGACAAGGACCGCATCTTCACCAACGTCTACGGCTATCAGCCGTGGAACATCGACGCCGCCATGAAGCGCGGCGACTGGGACAATACCAAAGCCCTGATGGAAAAGGGCCAGGACGCGATCATCGAGGAGATCAAGGCGAGCGGCTTGCGCGGTCGCGGCGGGGCGGGCTTCCCGACCGGCATGAAGTGGAGCTTCATGCCCAAGGAGCCGAAGCCCGGCAAACCCAGCTTCCTCCTGATCAACGCCGACGAGTCGGAGCCCGGATCCTGCAAGGATCGCGAGATCATCCGCCACGATCCGCACAAGCTGGTCGAAGGCGCGCTGGTGGCGGGCTACGCGATGCGCGCGCGGGCAGCCTATATCTATATTCGCGGCGAGTTCATCCGCGAGGCCGAGACTCTCTTCGCCGCCGTCGCCGAAGCCTATGCCAAGGGTTTCCTCGGCAAGAATGCCTGCGGTTCGGGCTATGATTTCGACGTCTTCGTCCATCGCGGGGCAGGGGCCTATATCTGCGGCGAGGAAACCGCGCAGATCGAAAGCCTCGAAGGCAAGAAGGGCCAGCCGCGCCTGAAGCCGCCCTTCCCGGCGGGTGCGGGCCTCTATGGCTGCCCGACCACGGTCAACAATGTCGAGAGCATCGCGGTCGCGCCGACGATCCTGCGGCGCGGCGCGGCCTGGTTCAACAGCTTCGGGCGCGAGAACAACAAGGGCACCAAGCTCTTCCAGATCAGCGGCCATGTAAACAAGCCCTGCGTGGTCGAGGAGGAGATGAGCATCCCCTTCCGCGAACTGATCGAGCGCCACGCCGGCGGCATTCGTGGCGGCTGGGACAATCTGCTCGCAGTGATCCCCGGCGGATCCTCAGTTCCGCTCGTTCCCGCCGCGCAGATCATGGACGCGCCGATGGATTTCGATGGCCTGCGCGACCTGAAGTCGGGCCTCGGCACCGCGGCGGTGATCGTGATGGACAAGTCCACCGACATCGTCCGCGCGATCAGCCGCCTGAGCTATTTCTACAAGCATGAGAGCTGCGGCCAGTGCACGCCGTGCCGCGAAGGCACCGGCTGGATGTGGCGTGTGATGGAGCGCCTGCGCACCGGCGAGGCCGACATCTCCGAGATCGACATCCTGGAAGATGTGACCAAACAGGTCGAAGGCCACACCATCTGCGCCCTCGGCGACGCGGCCGCCTGGCCAATCCAGGGCCTGATCCGCCACTTCCGCCCCGAGATCGAACGGCGAATCAACGAACGCAGGGGTGGCATGCTGGAGGCGGCGGAATAATGCCTAAGCTCACCGTAGACGGCCTCGAAGTCGAAGTCCCCGCCGGCGCCACCGTGCTTCAGGCGTGCGAGGCGGCGGGGAAGGAAATTCCGCGCTTCTGCTACCATGAACGGCTGTCGATCGCGGGCAATTGCCGCATGTGCCTCGTCGAGGTGAAGCCGGGGCCGCCCAAGCCGCAGGCGAGCTGTGCGCTGCCCGCCGCCGACGGGCAGGAAATCAAGACGATGTCGCCGATGGTCAAGAAGGCGCGCGAAGGGGTGATGGAGTTCCTGCTCATCAACCACCCGCTCGATTGCCCGATCTGCGATCAAGGCGGCGAATGCGATCTGCAGGACCAGGCGATGGCCTATGGCCGGGGCAGCAGCCGCTTCGCCGAGAACAAGCGCGCCGTCACCGACAAATATATGGGCCCGATCGTCAAGACGATCATGACCCGCTGCATCCAGTGCACCCGCTGCGTGCGCTTCGCCGAGGAGGTGGCCGGCGTGCCCGATATCGGCGCGCTCTATCGCGGCGAGAATATGCAGATCACCTCCTATCTGGAGGGCGCGATCCAGTCCGAGCTTTCGGGCAATGTCGTCGATCTCTGCCCCGTCGGGGCGCTGACCTCCAAGCCCTATGCTTATGAGGCGCGGCCTTGGGAGCTTCGCAAGACGCTCGCGATCGACTTGATGGACGCGGTCGGCACCAACATCCGGCTCGACAGCCGGGGCCGTCAGGTGCTCCGCGCGCTCCCGCGCATCAACGAAGACGTCAACGAGGAATGGGCGAGCGACAAGACTCGCCATGCCGTCGATGGTCTCGTTCGCAGCAGGCTCGACCGGCCTTATGTCCGCCGGACGGGCAAGCTGGTAGAAGCCACCTGGGCGGAAGCGTTCGACGCGATCAAGAAGATCAAGGCGGGCGACAGCGTCGCGGCGATCGCGGGCGATCTTGTCGATGCCGAGACGATGTATGCGGCCAAGGTACTTTTGAAATCGATGGGATCGGAGCTGCTCGAAGGGCGGCAGACCGGCCTTGCCTATGACACGTCGAGCATCGCGGCGGTCAATTTCAACGCGACCATCGCCGGGATCGAGACCGCCGACGCGATCCTGCTGATCGGCAGCAACGTCCGCTGGGAAGCGCCGCTGGTCAACACCCGCATCCGGAAGGCGATCAAGAAGGGCGCCAAGGTCTTCGCTATTGGGCCGGAGACGGACCTGACCTACAAGGTTGAATGGCTGGGCAATGATCTCGGCCTGCTGGGCAAGCTGCCCGACGCCGTGACCGAGGCGTTCGGAAAGGCCGAACGCCCAGCGGTGATCGTCGGCGGCGGCGCGCTCGGCGCGGGCGCGCAGGGCGCATCGCTGGCGCTGGTCAAGACGCTGGGCCTGATCAAGGATGGCTGGAACGGCTACAACGCGCTCCATTTCTCGGCGAGCCGGATGGCGGGGCTGATGCTCGGCTACGCGCAGGATGGCGGCATCGCGACCATCGCCGCAAAGGAGCCGAAGCTCGTCTTCCTGCTCGGTGCGGACGAGGTGGCGCCGGATCGTTTTCCGAACGCCTTCAAGGTCTTTATCGGCCATCATGGCGACAAGGGCGCGGAACAGGCCGACGTGATCCTGCCCGCCGCCGCCTATACCGAAAAGCCCGGCACCTATGTGAACATCGAGGGCCGTGTGCAGCGCAGCGACCGCGCCGTCTTCCCGCCGGGCGATGCCCGCGAGGATTGGGCGATCCTGCGCGCGCTGTCCGATGTGCTGGGCCACAAGCTGCCGTTCGACAGCTTCGAAGCATTGCGTGCACAGATGGCGGCGGACGTGCCGGAGCTGGGGCAGGAGGGGCTGGTGACCTTCGCCTGGTCGCCACCGAAGCTTGACGCCAAGGTCTCGGGCGCGATGGCGGGCTATCCGATCAAGGATTTCTACCTGACCAACGCCATCTGCCGCGCCAGCCCGACGATGCAGCGCTGCTCCGCCGAACTGATCCATGGCGAGACTTTCGCGGAGGCTGCGGAGTGACGGTGTCAGGCATCCACAACCCAAATTCTCCCTCCCCTTCAGGGGAGGGATGTAAGGGTGGGGTAGCGGTGAGCGGGCTCAATGCCCGCGAAGCGCTCTTTGCAGAAGCATCGCTAGTCCTTTGGCGCGCAGACGCGCGCACCCACCCCTACGCCCCTCCCTTGAAAGGGAGGGGGAGAGTCCGATGACCGCCTTCTTCCAATATCTCGGCCTGCCCTATGAGGGCGCGTGGTTCGTCGCCACCATCGCGGGGATCCTGCTGATCGCGCTGCCGCTGATGCTGGCGGTCGCGATGATCATCTATGCCGATCGCAAGATCTGGGCGGCGATGGCGCTGCGGCGTGGGCCGAACGTGGTCGGCCCGTTCGGCCTGCTCCAGAGCTTCGCCGACGGCCTCAAGGTCTTCCTTCAGGAAACCATCATTCCGGCCGCCGCCAATCGCGGGCTGTTTTTGTTGGCGCCGATCATCACCTTCACGGTCGCGCTGATCGTCTGGGCGGTGATCCCGTTCGGGCCGGGGATGGTTCTCGCCAACATCAATGTCGGCCTGCTCTATGTGCTCGCCGCCTCGTCGATCGGCGTTTATGGCGTGATCATCGCGGGCTGGGCGTCCAACTCCAAATATCCCTTCTACTCCGCACTTCGCGCCGCGGCGCAGATGGTCAGCTACGAAGTCTCGATCGGCTTCGTTCTGATTTCCGTGGTGCTGTGGGCGGGGACATTCAACCTTTCGGCGATCATCGAGGCGCAGCGCGCGCACATCTTCGGTTTCATAAACGGCTTCGGGTTCAACCCGCTGCTGTTCCCGATGGCCGTTGTGTTCTTCATCTCCGCGCTGGCCGAAACCGCCCGCGCGCCGTTCGATCTGACCGAGGCGGAGAGCGAACTCGTCGCCGGCTACCAGACCGAATATTCGTCGATGAGCTTCGCGCTGTTTTGGCTGGGCGAATATGCCAATGTCATCCTGATGTGCGGCCTCAACGCGATCCTGTTCTGGGGCGGCTGGCTGCCCCCGGTCGATTGGGCGCCGCTCTACATGGTGCCGGGGATCGTCTGGTTCTTCGCCAAGATCCTGTTCTTCTTCTTCGTCTTCTCCTGGGTGAAGGCGACGGTGCCGCGTTACCGCTATGACCAGCTGATGCGGCTTGGCTGGAAGATCTTCCTGCCGCTGTCGCTGATCTGGGTGTTTCTGGTGTCGGGGTATCTCATGCTGACGAGGTATGGGGTATGATGATGCTTGCCTCACTTTCCCTTGCTGTTGCTGATCCAACTATCGAGTCGGCGCAGCGTTACTCCTGCGTCCCAAAGACCAGAACGGCTCGCCGCTTGGGCGTTGTAACCTTGGAACTAGCGGGATCGTCGGTGAAGTTTGCTCAACCTTCTCCATGGGCAGCAGAAATTGAAGCGCAATCGTTGAATCAGGCGCCGCCAACGATGACAATGGCTTGGCGTGACGAGAAGGGCGATTTGCTGAAGGGTCAACTGGTCTGGAAAGACGACACCCACACAAGCCCGCACCAATTTAGCTTGTTTGCAGCGCGTTACGAAGACCGTGGCAATTGGACCTGTCAGAAAGTTTTGGGGCAATGAGCGTCGCGCATTTCATCAAGTCGTTCACGCTCTGGGAGTTTGTGAAGGCGCATTGGCTGACCTTGAAATATTTCTTCAAGCCCAAGGCGACGATCAACTATCCGTTCGAGAAGAACCCGCTCAGCCCGCGCTTCCGGGGCGAGCATGCGCTGCGCCGCTATCCGAACGGCGAGGAGCGCTGCATCGCGTGCAAGCTGTGCGAAGCGGTCTGCCCCGCGCAGGCGATCACGATCGAGGCGCAGCCGCGCGACGACGGCAGCCGTCGCACAACCCGCTACGACATCGACATGACCAAGTGCATCTATTGCGGCTTCTGCCAGGAAGCCTGCCCGGTGGACGCGGTCGTCGAAGGCCCGAACTTCGAATTCGCGACCGAAACGCGCGAGGAGCTGATCTACGACAAGGCCAAGCTCCTCGAAAATGGCGACCGCTGGGAACGCGCAATCGCGGCGAACCTTGCCGCCGATGCGCCGTATCGGTAGGGGCGCGGGCATGGGGCTTTCATCGAACAAAATCCTCCCCGGCACGGGGAGGGGGACCGTGCGCAGCATGGTGGAGGGGGCTCGCCACTTGCGTTGCGCTCATCCGGTCTGCCCCTCCACCACGCCGCTGCGCGTCGCGGTCCCCCTCCCCATATATGGGGAGGATCTGAAAATATGATCCAGCTTCTCGCCTTTTATCTGTTCGCGACGGTGCTGATCGCCAGCGCCGGGCTGACGATCTTCGCGCGCAATCCGGTGCACAGCGTGCTGTGGCTGATCCTTGCCTTCTTCAACGCGGCGGGGCTGATGCTGCTGGTCGGCGCCGAGTTTATCGCGATGCTGCTGGTGATCGTCTATGTCGGCGCGGTCGCGGTGCTGTTCCTGTTCGTGGTGATGATGCTCGACATCGATTTCGCCGAGCTGCGCAGCGGTTTTGCGAAATATGCGCCGTTCGGCATCCTGCTGATCGCGGTGCTGGCGGCGGAGATGATCTTCGCCGTGGGCGCATGGTCGGCGGGCGGCATCGCCGCCACCCAGCGGATCGCACCGACGCCGGACGAGATTCCGAACATCGAAGCGATCGGCCTGCTGATCTACACGCGCTACCTCTATATCTTCGAGGCGGCGGGGCTGGTGCTGCTGGTCGCCCTCGTGGGCGCGGTCGTGCTCACCCATCGCGCGCCGCGTGGCGTGCGTGCTCAGAATGTCTCGCATCAGGTCAAGCGCCGGCCCGAAGATGCTGTGCGGAACATCAACCAGCCGGTCGGGCAGGGGGTGGAGCTATGATCGGCATCCAGCATTATCTGGTCGTCTCCGCGATCCTGTTCGTGATCGGGGTTTTCGGCATTTTCCTCAACCGCAAGAACGTCATCATCATCCTGATGGCGATCGAGCTGATCCTGCTTTCGGTGAACCTCAACCTCGTCGCGTTCAGCGCCTTCCTCAACGATCTGGTGGGGCAGGTGTTCGCGATGTTCGTGCTGACGGTCGCGGCGGGCGAGGCAGCGATCGGGCTGGCGATTCTCGTCATCTATTTCCGTGGCCGCGGCTCGATCGCGGTCGACGACATCAACCGGATGAAGGGGTAACTATCCGGTGGCGATAAAGCTCATCGTATTCCTGCCGCTGCTCGCGGCGATCATCGCCGGATTCGGCAACCGCATGATCGGCAACGTCGCGGCGAAGGCCGTGACGACTGGCGCGCTGTTCATCAGTTGCGCGCTCAGCTGGCCGATCTTCCTCGGCTTCCTCGGTGGCACGATGGAGCCGGGCGTCGTGCCCGTGCTCGATTTCATCCATTCGGGCGACCTGCATGTCGACTGGGCATTGCGCGTCGATACGCTGACGGCGGTAATGCTGGTGGTGGTGACGAGCGTGTCGTCGCTCGTCCACCTCTACAGCTGGGGCTATATGGCGGAAGATCCGTCGCAGCCGCGCTTCTTCGCCTATCTCTCGCTCTTCACCTTCGCCATGCTGATGCTGGTGACGGCGGACAGCCTCGTCCAGATGTTCTTCGGCTGGGAAGGGGTGGGCCTCGCCTCCTATCTCTTGATTGGCTTCTGGTATCACAAGCCCAGCGCCAACGCCGCCGCGATCAAGGCGTTCGTCGTCAACCGCGTCGGCGATTTCGGCTTTTCGCTCGGCATCTTCGGGACGTTCCTGGTGTTCGGCACCGTCTCGATCCCGGCGATCCTCGAGGCCGCGCCCGGCATGGCCGGATCGACGATCGGCTTCCTCGGCCACCGCGTCGACACCATGACCTTGCTCTGCCTGCTGCTGTTCATCGGCGCGATGGGCAAATCGGCGCAGCTCGGCCTCCACACCTGGTTGCCCGACGCGATGGAAGGCCCGACGCCGGTCTCCGCGCTGATCCACGCCGCGACGATGGTGACGGCGGGCGTGTTCATGGTGTGCCGCCTTTCGCCGATGTTCGAGACGAGCATCACCGCGATGCATGTTGTCACTTATGTGGGCGCCGCGACCGCACTGTTCGCCGCGACCGTCGGCACGACCCAGACCGACATCAAGCGCGTGATCGCCTATTCGACCTGTTCGCAGCTCGGTTACATGTTCTTCGCGGCGGGCGTCGGGGCTTATGGCGCGGCGATGTTCCATCTGTTCACCCACGCCTTCTTCAAGGCGTTGCTGTTCTTGGGCGCGGGCTCGGTGATCCATGCGATGCACCATGAGCAGGACATGCGCTATTATGGCGGCCTACGGAAACACATCCCGATTACCTTCTGGGCGATGACGATGGGGACGCTCGCGATCACCGGCGTCGGCATCTATTGGCTGCATGCGGGCTTCGCTGGTTTCCATTCGAAGGATGCGATCATAGAGGCGGCGTTCGCCAATGGCAGCAATTCCGCGCAGATCGCCTTTGCCGTCGGCGTGTTCGCGGCCTTCCTGACGAGCTTCTATAGCTGGCGTCTGGTTTTCCTCACCTTCTTCGGCACGCCGCGCTGGGCGGGCAGCGAGCATATCCAGCACGCGGCGCATGGCGATCACGGCCATCATGAGGATACGTCAGACGAAGGCGCACACAACGATCATCATGCGCATGATCACGGTCACGCGCATCATGGGCCGGCCACGGGCACGCTCGGCTATCATCCCCATGAAAGCCCGCTGACGATGCTGATCCCGCTGCTGCTGCTGTCGGTCGGAGCGGTGTTTGCGGGCTATGTCTTCACCAACGCCTTCATCGGCGTGGAGGATGGCGCGGGCTTCTGGAAGGGCAGCATCGCCTTCAACGAGCATCTGATGCACGCGATGCACGAGGTGCCGCTGTGGGTGAAACTGTCGGCGACCTTCGCGATGATCTCCGGCCTGGCGCTTGCCTGGTGGGCCTATATCAAGAACACCAGCATCCCGGCGCGCTTCACCGCGACTTTCCATGGGCTGTACCTGTTCCTGCTCAATAAGTGGTATTTCGACGAGCTCTACAACCTCATCTTCATTCGCCCGTCGCTCGCGATCGGCCGCTTCTTCTGGAAGCGCGGTGACGAGGGCACGATCGACCGCTTCGGGCCGGACGGCGTCGCTGCGCTGGTGGCGGAGACGGGCGCGGTCGCCCGCAAGGTTCAATCGGGATATCTTTATACCTATGCGCTGGTGATGCTGCTTGGCCTTGCCGCCGCAGCAAGCTGGGTAATGGTGCGATAACAATGAACCAGCTCGGCTTCCCCATTCTTACCTTGCTCGTCGCGGTGCCGCTGTTCGCCGGCGTCGCATGCCTGTTCGTGCGCGCGGAAGCGGCACGCTGGATCGCACTACTTGCAACGCTCGTCGCGTTCGCGCTCGGCGTCGTGCTCTGGCTCAACTACGATATTGGCGGGGCGCAGTGGCAGTTTGTTGAGAGCGTTCCGCTGTTTGGCCGCTTCGCCTGGGCGCTCGGAATCGACGGCATCGCGCTGCTGCTGATCATCCTGTCGGTGTTCCTGATGCCGATCTGCATCCTGGCGAGCTGGGATGCGATCCAGAAGCGCGTGCCCGAATATATGGCGGCGTTCCTGCTTATGGAATCGCTGATGATCGGCGTGTTCGCGGCGCAGGATCTTTTCCTGTTCTATCTGTTTTTCGAGGCCGGCCTGATCCCGATGTATCTGATCATCGGCATCTGGGGCGGGGCGAACCGAATCTACGCCAGCTACAAATTCTTCCTCTACACGCTGCTTGGATCAGTGCTGATGCTGATCGCGATGCTGTGGATGGCGCGCACGGCGGGCACCACCGACATCCCGACGCTGATGGCTTATGATTTCCCGCCGGAAGCGCAGACCTGGCTGTTCCTCGCCTTCTTCGCGAGCTTCGCGGTCAAGATGCCGATGTGGCCGGTCCATACCTGGCTGCCCGACGCGCATGTGCAGGCGCCGACCGCCGGCTCGGTGATACTGGCGGGCGTGCTGCTCAAGATGGGCGGCTACGGCTTCATCCGCTTCTCGCTGCCGATGTTCCCAGAAGCGTCCGCCCAGCTTGTATGGCTGGTCTTTGGCCTGTCGATGGTCGCGGTGGTCTACACCAGCCTCGTCGCGCTGGTGCAGAGCGACATGAAGAAGCTGATCGCCTATTCGTCGGTCGCGCACATGGCGTTTGTCACGATCGGTCTGTTCGCCTTCAACCGGCAGGGGATTGAGGGCGCGATGCTGGTGATGCTGGCGCACGGCCTCGTCTCGGGCGCGCTCTTTCTGTGCGTCGGCGTGGTCTATGATCGCATGCACACCCGCGAAATCGATCGCTATGGCGGGCTTTCGAACAACATGCCCAAATATGCGCTGCTGTTCATGTTCTTCACCATGGCCTCGGTGGGCCTGCCGGGCACCGCGAATTTCGTGGGCGAGTTCCTTGCGCTCGTCGGAGCCTATGAAGCGAACAGCTGGGTCGCCGCCGTGGCGACGACGGGCATCATCCTTGGCGCGGCATATATGCTCTATCTCTATGCGCGCATCGCATTCGGCGCCGCGCGCACGCCCGAAGCGGCGAAGATGATAGACCTGTCCCCGCGCGAACTTGCCTGCCTTGTTCCGATCGCCCTCGCGACGCTTTGGATGGGCGTCTATCCCGAAAGCTTCATTGCGCCGATGCGTCAGGATGTCGGCGCCCTGTTGGCCAGGATCGAGCGCGCACGTCCGGAAGGTGATGCGCAGCTCGCGCTGGGCAACGCGCCTCCGGCCCCCGCCGCGCACCCGCATGGGGGAACGCACTGATGCATGAATCGCTTCTCTTCAGCCTGCCGGAAGTCATTCTTTCGGTTTCGGCGTTGCTGCTACTTCTCGCCGGCGCGTGGGGTGGGGACGGGCGCACTGGCCTGATCAGCGTCGCCTCGGTCGCGGCGCTCTGCGCGGCAGCGGTCGCCGCTGCCAATCCGGCCCTGCATGGCAGCGCTTTCCACGGCCTCTATGTGGCGGATGCTTTCTCGGCTTTCGCCAAGGTGCTCATCTATCTTGCCGCAGGCGTCTCGATCCTGATCGCCCCACGCTTCTTCGCACGCGAAGCCGCACTCAGGGCCGAATATCCGGTCCTGATCCTGCTCTCGTCGATCGGCATGGGCATGATGGTCTCGGCCGAGGATTTGTTGACGCTTTACGTCGGCCTCGAACTGCAGAGCCTTGCCGCCTATGTGCTGGCGAGCTTCATGCGCCGCGATCAGCGTTCGGCCGAAGCGGGCCTCAAATATTTCGTGCTGGGAGCACTCGCGAGCGGCATCCTGCTCTACGGCATCTCGCTCCTCTATGGTTTCACCGGCACCACGCTATTTGCGGACATTGCGAAGGCATCCACTGACGGACTGTCAATGGGCGAGCTGTTCGGGTTGGTGTTCGTGTTGGCCGGTCTCGCCTTCAAGATCTCGGCAGTGCCGTTCCACATGTGGACGCCCGACGTCTATGAAGGCGCGCCGACGCCAGTGACGGCCTTCTTCGCCTCAGCCCCCAAGGTTGCCGCGATGGGCCTGCTGATCCGTGTGTCGGTCGACGCGCTTGGGCCTGCAAGCACGAGCTGGCAGCAGATCGTGATTTTCTCGGCGCTCGCCTCCACCATCCTCGGCGGCGTCGCGGCGATCGGGCAAAGCAATATCAAGCGGCTGCTTGCCTATAGCTCGATCAACAATGTCGGCTTTGCCCTGTTCGGCCTTGCCGCTGCCAGCCTGGAGGGGGTCTCGGCGACGATGACCTATATGGCGGTTTATATCGTTATGACGCTGGGCAGCTTCCTGTGCGTCCTGCAGATGCGTGACGCCAGTGGCGAGCCGGTCGAAACGATCGCCAGCCTTTCCGGCCTGTCTCGCACGCGGCCGGCATTGGCGGCCGCGTTCGCCGTCTTCATGTTCTCGCTCGCGGGCATTCCGCCGCTATTCGGTTTCTGGCCGAAATTTCTGGTGTTCGATGCATTGGTGGCCGTTGGGTTGTGGCCGCTGGCGATGGTCGGCATCGCGACTTCGGTGATCGGCGCATATTATTATCTCAAGATCGTCAAGACGATGTATTTCGACGAGCCCGCGCCCAGGTTCGCGCCCGCTGAAGGCCAGCTGGAACGGGGTCTGATCGCGGTATCGGCGCTCGCCGTTTCGCCGCTGGGATATCTCGCAATTCCCTTCCTGGCGGCAACCAGTGCGACTGCGGCGAAGGCCCTGTTCTGACGATCAGCATCCGGACGGTCGGGCAGACCGGCTCGACCAATGACGACATGCTCGCAATGGGGCGTGACGGCGCGCCTGAAGGCTTATGGCTGCGCGCTGAAAGCCAGACCGGGGGGAAAGGCCGGAGCGGACGCCAGTGGATTTCGCCACCGGGCAATCTGTACGCGACGACGCTCATCCGCCTCCAGCCGTCCGATCCACCCGCGCCGAGCCTGGCGCTGGTCGCCGCCGTTGCTTTACACGAGGCGGCGTCTGCCTATGCGCAAGACAGGGCATTGACCATCAAATGGCCGAATGACCTCTTGCACAATGGTGCGAAGCTCGCGGGTATCTTACTTGAACGGGAGGGTGACAATGTGGCCGTTGGCATCGGCGCCAACCTGGCTCACCATCCCGACCTCGCGGATCGTGCGACGACCAGCGTCGCCAATGTCATCGGCGCGGCTCCCGATCCGGCCGACTTCCTTATAGATCTTGCGCAATCCTTCGAGCGATGGCTGGGCATCTGGCGCGGAACGGGGCTTTCCGCGATCCGTACCGAATGGCTCGGCCGGGCTCATCCGATCGGAACAGCCTTATCGGCTGCTCTGCCTCAGGAGCAGTTTGATGGCCTGTTCGACGGCCTCGATGAAGCCGGCGCGCTCCGCCTCCGCTTGGCGGATGGAAACGTCCGTGTCATTCAGGCCGGCGACGTTTTTTTGCTATAAGGCTTTCTATGCTGCTCGCGATCGACGCCGGAAACACCAACATCGTCTTCGCTATTGTTAAGGATGGCGAGATCAGGACGCGTTGGCGCATCGCTACCGATCCGCGCCGCACGGCCGACGAATATGCCGTATGGCTGCGGCAACTGCTCGAACTCGAAGGCTATGGGCTGGATGAGGTGACCGACGTGATCATTTCCACCGTGGTCCCGCGCGCACTTCACAATCTGGAAGTTCTGGCGAGCAAGTATTTCGGGACCCAGGCGCTGGTGGCTGGTCGGGGTACGGTCGAATGGGGCATTACACTTGATGTCGAGGAGCCGGGTTCGGTCGGCGCGGATCGCGCGCTCAATGCCATCGCGGCCCATGCCCTCCATGCAGCGGACCTCATCGTGATCGATTTCGGGACGGCGACCACCTTTGACGTTGTCGACTATAGCGGCGCTTACAAGGGCGGGATTATCGCGCCTGGCATCAATCTTTCGCTTGATGCGCTCGTCAGCGCAGCCGCGATGCTTCCTCGCATTGCGATCGAGGCGCCGCAGAGCCGGAGCGTGATCGGCCGGACAACCGAGGACCAGATGCTGATCGGAGTCTTTTGGGGCTATGTCGCGATGATCGAGGGCCTCGTGCAGCGCATGAAGTCGGAAATCGGTCGGCCAGTGAAAGTCATAGCGACCGGAGGCCTTGCCGTGCTATTCGACAATCATACGTCGTTATTCGACGCCGTTGACGGCGATCTTACCATCCAGGGCCTGTGGCTTCTCTACGCCCGAACGAAAGTCTAGAATGAAACCCGGTAACGAATTGGTTTTCCTCGCCCTTGGTGGGTCGGGGGAAATCGGCATGAACGTCAATCTCTATGGCACCCAGGGAAAATGGGTGATGGTCGATCTCGGTCTGACGTTCGGCGGGACGGATTATCCCGGGATCGATCTCGTGTTGCCCGATCTGAGCTTCATTGAGGAACGTCGCAAGGATCTGCTGGGTATCGTGCTTACGCACGGCCATGAGGATCATATCGGCGCGATCCCGTATCTCGCCGCCGATCTCGGCGTTCCGCTCTATGCGACGCCGTTCACTGCGGCCTTGATCCGCGCCAAGATCGAAGATGAGGGCATCGCGAAGAGCCTGAAGCTCCACGTAATCGACAATGAAGGCAGCTTCGCGCTGGGGCCATTCGGCTTCCAGTATGTGCCGCTCGCCCATTCGATCCCCGAGGGCAACGCACTGCTGATCGAAACGCCCTATGGCCGCATCTTCCACACCGGCGACTGGAAGCTGGACGATGAACCGCTGCTGGGCGTCCCGAGCACGCCTGCCGAATTGACTGCGATTGGCGATAGCGGCGTGCTGGCGCTCGTCTGCGATTCCACCAACGTCTTTAACAATGAGTATTCGGGATCGGAGGGCGATGTCCGCAACGGCCTCGATCAGGTGATCAAGAGGGCCGAGGGACGCGTGGTTGTCACCACCTTTGCGTCGAACGCCGCGCGGCTGCAGACGCTGGGCCGCGTCGCCCAGGATTGCGGACGGACGCTGTGCGTGGCGGGGCGCTCGATCGATCGAATTCTCAAGGCGGCCAGGAGCGTCGGATATCTGACCGACTTTCCGGAAACGGTGGATTTCGATACGGCGATGCGCTTGCCCCGCAATCAGGTGATGATCCTGGCGACTGGCGGGCAAGGAGAAAACCGCGCCGCGCTGTCCCGCATCGCCTTCGAAACGCATCCGATCAAGCTGACCGACGGCGACATGGTGCTGTTCTCCTCACGTCAGATTCCAGGCAATGAGGTTGCGATCGGTCGCATCCAGAATGCGCTTGCAGCCAAGAATGTCATCATGGTCACGGATCGCCAGGCAGACATTCACGTCTCCGGCCATCCCGGCCGGCCCGAACTGGCTGAGATGTATCGTTGGATTCGTCCGCAGATACTGCTCCCGGTTCATGGCGAGATGCGGCACATGGCGGAGCAGGCCCGGTTCGGGCTCAGCCATCAGATCCCGCAGGCGATCGTCCAGGGTAACGGCACCGTCCTCCGCCTGGCGCCCGATGGCCCGGCCGTGATCGGTCATGAACAGACCGGACGGCTGGTGCTCGATGGCGACGTGATCCTGCCAGCCGATGGCGCAACCATGACCGAGCGGCGGAGGATCGCCGCGCATGGCTATATCGCTGTCACCCTCGCGGCGGACCCGAAAGGCAAGCTCAAGGGAGCGCCGGCGCTTCAGCTTCAGGGAATTCCGGTCGAAGAAGACAAGGAAGATTTCATCGAAGATGCGTCGCAGGCGGCGGCTGAGGCCTTTGTGTCGTCAAATGATGTGGATAAGCGGAATGAAGCGGTGCGGCTCGCGGTGCGGCGCGCAGCGGTGCGCTGGACGGGAAAGAAGCCGATCGTTCAAGTCGCTACGATCGAGGTTTGACCCATGCAGCTGACGTCGATAATCGCCATCTACTTCCTGTTCTGGTTCCTGTGCCTGTTCCTGGTGCTGCCCTTCAGGCTCAGGTCGAGCGACCATCCGGATGCACATATCCCCGGCGAGGCGTTCGGCGCGCCGCCGCGGTTCAGCTTTTCGCGGACGGCGAAGTGGACCAGCTTTCTCGCGGCGGTCATGTTCGGGCTTTACTACCTCAATTACGTCAATGGCTGGCTGATGCCGGACGATCTCGATCTGTTCACGCCCGCCGCGGAACGCGCGTCACGCTAGCTTGAAGCCTTCCTTGTTCATCGCGGTGGTAAGGTGGCTGTTTTCCTCCGCACTAAGCCGCTGCTTGAGTGCCGGGAAGATATCATCCTCTTCCTCGCGGATATGTTTTGCCAAGGCCGTGCGGAATTCGCGGGCCTTCGCTCCCCAAGCTGAGCTGCTTTTGGGAAGCTCGGTAAGTTCGAACAGGAACTGCTTCACATAGCCATGGTCGTGATTGAGGTGATCGGCTTCCTCACGTTCGTCATGATCGCGAAGCGCCGGGTAGATAACATTTTCTTCCTGAAAGGCGTGTTTCGCCAGAGCATGCTTCAGCTGCATCAGCAGCATGGCGCGCTTGGTTGTCTGGGCATCTGTCGTGGCTTCCATCTTTCCGAGGAGTCCGAGGGCAAGTTTGTGCTCGGTCTTGAGCGCCTCGAACCAGTCGCCCGACAGTGCTGAGGCGGCCTGCACGACCGCCTTGCGGCCGACTGCCGCAGCCAGCCCTGCGAACACGCCGGCGGCGGCGATGCCGATCATCGCGCCCTGACTGATGCCGTTTGATTTGGTCGCCGTTCTGGCCCGCGTCGAAGTGCGCTTGCGGGTCGGGGCAGGGGATGCAGTGGTGGCCATGATGAGAACTCCTCTCTCGTCGTCGGCCAGAAAACCGCTGGGTGGCTACACGGGTTCCCCCGTTTCGCCGAGCGCCATCCGCAATTCGGCAATCCAGGCATCCGCGACCGAATCCGACGGCGCCCGCCAGTCGCCACGCGGGCTGAGGCTGCCGCCAGGGGAGACTTTCGGACCGTTAGGGATGGCCGAACGCTTGAACTGGCTGGTCTGGAAGAAGCGGCGAAGGAAAACCTCCATCCACTTCACGATCGTGGCGAGATCGTAACTGGTCTTCCGATCGTCGGGAAAACCGGCAGGCCAGCCGTTGAGCGCTGGATCATGCCAGGCGTGCCATGCGAGCCAGGCGATCTTCGACGGCGGCAGCGCGCGGCGCAGGATGTGGAACAGGAAGAAATCGTGCAGCGCATAGGGGCCGACCTGACCTTCGGTGCTCTGCACGGCTCCGCTTGCATCCGCCGGAACCAGCTCGGGCGATATTTCTCGGCTAACGATCTGGGTCAGGATCTTGCCCGTCGCCTCGTCGAACTGGTCGGTGTCGACGGTCCAGCGGATCAGATACTGGATCAGCGTCTTGGGCACGCCACTGTTGACGGCATAATGGCTCATATGATCGCCAACGCCGTAGGTGCACCAGCCAAGCGCCAATTCGCTGAGATCACCAGTTCCGACGACGAAGCCATGATGCTGGTTGGCAAGACGGAAGAGGTAATCGGTGCGCAGGCCCGCCTGCACATTTTCGAAGGTGATGTCGTAGACCGGTTCGCCGTTTGCGAAAGGATGGCCCATGTCGGCCAGCATCTGGTTGGCGGCGGGACGGATATCGATTTCGGCCGCCTGGATCCCGAGCGCGTTCATCAGGGCCCAAGCGTCCGACTTGGTGCCCTCGCTGGTTGCGAAGCCGGGCATGGTATAGCCAAGGATGGTTGAGCGGGGCAGGCCGAGCAGGTCGCAGGTCTTGGCCGCGACGATCAGGGCATGAGTGGAATCGAGCCCGCCGGAGATGCCGATGACGAGATGCTTGCCGCTGGTCGCCTCAAAGCGGCGGGCGAGGCCGTCGACCTGGATGTTGAAGGCTTCGTAGCAATCCTGCGCCAGCCGCTCGGGCCGGTCGGGGACGTAAGGGAAGCGGCGCTGCTTCCTGAGCAGGCCGACGTCCTCCATCTGCACGGGATGATCGAAGGCGATCCGGCGGAAGCGGCTCTCTGGGTGGCCGGCGGCAGCCGCGGCATCGTTGAACGTGCCGACCCGCATCCGCTCCAGCCGGAGCCGCTGGACGTCGATATCGGCGATCACATGTTGCGGCTCACGGGCGAAGCGGGTGGAGGCGGCAATCTCTTCGCCGAGTTCGTTGATCACGCTCTGGCCGTCCCAGGCCATGTCGGTCGTACTCTCGCCGGCGCCCGCCGCTGAATAGACATAGGCTGCAGCGCAGCGCATCGCCTGCGCCGCGCAAAGTGTGGAACGATCGTCGGCCTTGCCGATGATGATGTTCGAGGCCGAGAGATTGCAGAGGATCAGCGCCCCCGCCATCGCACCTTCGCTGGACGGCGGGGTTGGGGCCCAGAAATCCTCGCAGATTTCGACGTGGAAGACGAAATCCTCGATCGTGTCAGCGGCGAAGATCAGGTCGGTTCCGAAGGGCACGGTCTGTCCGCAGAGGCGCATATCGAGGCCCGAAAGGCCGACGCCCGAGGCGAACCAGCGCTTCTCATAATATTCGCGATAATTGGGCAAGAAGCTTTTGGGAACGACGCCAAGGATAAGGCCACGCGCGATGACCACCGCACAGTTATATAATCGGCCGTTCCGCCGGATCGGCGTGCCGACGAGCATCACCGGACGCAGGTCGCGGCTCGCCTCGACGATCGCGGCAAGACCGCTTTCCACTGTGTTCAACAGAGCTTCCTGGGTCAGCAGATCGTCAATCGCATAAGCCGATACGCACAGTTCGGGCAGGACGAGCAGGTCGGCCGCCTCAGCGTCGGCGGCGCGGGCGCGCTCGATCACTGCTTCGGCGTTCGCGGCGGGATCAGCGACCCGGACGCGTGGCGTCGCTGCGGCTACACGGATGAAGCCGTGCCGGTGGATCGAGGTGAAAGGCGGCGTTTCGGTCACTCAGTCAATATCCTTCGGGCGCCCTCATAGCCCGGAACGATTGACGATTTAACATCTTTTCATTTGCCATTTCGTTGGCGCGACCGGCGTGCCGCCAGCGATTGGGTTTCTTCAGGGGGAGCCCGTGCCCGTGCGCACTTGGCCCCGAGGGACATATCTCAGTCGCTAGCTCGCTACCATGACCAGTTCGCCGCCAAGGCGTTCAATCTCCGCGCGATCGTGGGTGACGTAAAGGATCGGCACGTTCAGCTCGTCGCGAACGCGCTCGATCACGGTCAGTATCTCTTCGCGGCGGGGCGCATCGAGCGACGAGAGCGGTTCGTCCATCAGCAGCAGGCGGGGACCAGCGAGCAGGGCGCGGCCGATCGCGACGCGCTGCGCCTCGCCACCGGACAAGGTGCGCGGCCAGCGATCGAGCAAATGTGTGATGCCAAGGAAGGCGCAGGTTTCGTCCAGTCCGATCCAGCGCTGATCGGGGCGGGTGAGTTGATGTCCATAGAGGAGGTTCGCGCGCACGCGCTTGTGCGGAAAAAGGCGGGCATCCTGAAAGATATAGCCCACATGGCGCCGCTCAGGGGGCAGATCGATGCCTGCTTCCGAATCAAATAACGTTTCGTTGCCCACGGCGATACGGCCCCGATCGGGCTGGAGCAGACCTGCGACCATATTGAGGATGCTGGTCTTGCCCACGCCCGACGGGCCGAACAGCGCGATTAGCTTGCTAGTCGAGCTGTGATCGAACGAGATGGCATGATCGCCCAGCCGCTTCGCGACGCTGATCTCAAAGGACATGCTGGGTCCCGCCGCGCCTTCGCAAGATCAGCTCGGACGCGATCAGCGCCGCGAAGGACAGGAGCACGGAAATGGTCGCCAGCCGCGCCACCATCATCTCCCCGCCGGGGACCTGCAACGCCGCGTAGATCGCCAGCGGTAGGGTGCTGGTCTCACCGGGAATGTTCGACACAAAGCTGATCGTCGCGCCGAATTCGCCGATCGACCGCGCGAAGCCGAGCACCGCGCCAGCCGCGATGCCGGGCAGTGACAGGGGAAGGGCAATGGTGCGGAAGCTGTGCCAGGGCGTCGCGCCGAGGGTGCGCGCGGCATGCTCGAACCGGCGGTCGACCGCCTCGATCGACAGGCGGATCGCGCGCACCATCAGCGGTAGGGCCATCACTGCGGCGGCCAACGCCGCGCCGGTCCAGCGGAACATGAGGGTCAGGCCGAACCAGTTTTCGAGCAGCTTGCCGACCGGCCCCATCCGCCCAAAAGCGATCAGCAACAGCCAACCCGTCACCACTGGCGGAATGACCAGCGGCAGGTGAACCAGCGCATCGAGCAGCAGCTTGCCGGGAAACTGCTTGCGCGCGAGCAGCCATGCCAGCCCGAACGCGATCGGCAGTGTGCAAGTCACCGCGACAAGGCTGACCTTGAGCGACAGAAGGATGATGCCCCATTCTTCGGGCGTCAGCATGGTTGTATGTGGTGGTCCGACATAACGCGGCTACCAGTTCCACCGGCGGCAGCTCGGCGCAAGTCTCTTCCCATGATTAGCTGTTCAGTTGCAGAAGCGTGCGGGCGATCGCCTCTTGCCAACCGGCGCGCAGGCCGCGTCGTTCATCCTTTGGCATCGCCGACTGAAAATGATCGGCGTGGGGATTATCCGGCGAAACGATCGTCCGGTCCCAGAGGCCCACCGCCATGCCCGCGAGCGCAGCGGCACCGCGCGCCGTTACCTCGAGTGTCGGCGGGCGAATGATCGGCAAATCGAGCATGTTGGCAAGGAACCGGCAAAGCCAGCCGTTCGCCACCATGCCGCCATCGACGCAAAGATTGGCCGGGCGCATGCCCATCGCATCGACCAGATCGGCGGTCTGGTAGGCGACCGCTTCCAGCGCCGCACGGGCGAGGTGGGCGCGGCCGCTGTCGAGCGTGAGCCCTGTGATAAGGCCGCTCGCCTCGGGTCGCCAGTGCGGCGCGCCCAGGCCCACGAATGCGGGGACGAAATAGACGCCGCCATTGTCTGGCAGCGAAGCGGCAAGCAGTTCCGTTTCTTTTGCCTCGCTGAGGATTGCGAGTTGGTCCCTCAACCATTTGACCGCCGCGCCGGCGACAAAGATTGATCCTTCGATCGCATAGGCAGGTTTGCCATCAAGGCGATAGGCAGTGGTTGTGACGAGGCCATCGATCGGGGCAGGGGCCTGATCGCCCGCGTTGAGCAGCAGGAAGCAGCCCGTGCCGTAAGTTGCCTTTGCAGATCCGGGACTGAAGCAGCCATGGCCGACTAGCGCAGCCTGCTGATCGCCAGCGACGCCGCCGATCGGAATGGGGGCACCGAACAGGTCGGGGTCGGTCGCTCCATAGATCTCGCTGCTGTCGCCGACGCGGGGGAGAAGGCTGGCCGGGATGTCGAGCAGCGCGAGCAGCGCCGGGTCCCAGCATTGGCGATGGATATCGAACAGGAGCGTTCGGCTGGCGTTGGTGGCGTCGGTGGCGTGGACCTTGCCGCCGGTCAGCCGCCACAACAGGAAACTGTCTACCGTGCCGAATGCGAGTTCCCCCGCCTGAGCGCGCGTGCGGGCATTCGGGATATTGTCGAGCAGCCAGGCGAGCTTGGTGCCGGAGAAATAGGGATCCAGCAGGAGGCCGGTACGCTGGCGGACCAGCGGCTCGTGTCCAGCGGTCTTGAGCGCGGCGCAGGCATCGGCGGTGCGGCGATCCTGCCAGACGATCGCCCGATGGAGCGGATCGCCTGTGACGCGATCCCAGAGCAAGGTGGTCTCGCGCTGGTTGGTGATGCCGATCGCGGCGATGTCGGGGGCCGCAAGGCCCGCTTTTTTCAGCAACGCGCGGACGATAGCGACGGTGTCGCGCCAGATATCCTCAGGATCTTGTTCGACCCAGCCGGAACGTGGATGGTATTGGGGATATTCGACTTGGGTGACAGCCACGGGCACGGCCTGTTCGTCGAACAGGAGCGCGCGGGTTGAGGTGGTGCCCTGATCGATGGCGATGATGTGGCGGGGCTTAACCACGCAACCTCGTCTGAATTCCGACAACAGCTTCGGGCGGCAAATGCAGACCAAGCTTCGAGCGGCGCCAGAGGATATCCTCCGCAGTCATCGCCCATTCCTCGCGCACCAGATAGTCGATTTCGGCATCGGTCAAGCCATAGCCGTAGTTGGTGCCGAGTTCCTCCATGCTTCGCGCATCGCCAAGGATCATCGACATCCGTCGGCCATAGGCGCGCACCATCCGGTCCGCGACGTCGGCGGCGAGGAAGGGCCAGCGGGCGCGATGATCGTCGCGCAGAAGCTCGATGTCCTTGAAGTCGGCGCCGGGCAGAGGTGCCTTGGCGGTCCACGCCGATCCTGATCTGGGCAGATAGGGCTTGAGCCGGGCCAGCACATGCTCGGCAAGGCGGCGGTAGATGGTGAGCTTGCCCCCGAATATCGACACGCAGGCAAGATCGTCGCGATGATCCAGCGCGAGATGGAAATCGCGGGTGACGCGAGCGGCCTTGCGCGAACCATCATCATAGAGCGCGCGAATGCCGGAGTAACTGTGGACTACATCGACCGGAAAGATCGGCTGCGCGAGCCAGGCGCTCGCCGTCTGGCAGAGATAGAGAATCTCGCTGTCGCTGATCCGGGGCGTAGAGGACTCGCCGGTCCATTCGACGTCCGTCGTCCCGATCAGGGTGAAATCGCGCTCGTAGGGGATAGCGAAGAGCACGCGGCCGTCGGCGTTCTGGAAGATATAGGCATGATCCCGCGTGTGGATACGGGGTACGACGATATGGCTGCCCTTGACCAAGCGGGGCGGGCGGACATGCGGCAAATCGCCAGACGCGCGCAGCACCGAATCGACCCATGGCCCGGCGGCGTTGACGATGGCGCGGGCGAGGAGGGAGGTCTGCTCCCCGTCTGGCCCTGCGATCGTCGCCTGCCAAGCGGAGCCGGCACGTTCGGCTGCGACGAAGCGGGTGCGGGTACGGATGTCGGCCCCGCGCTCCCGCGCATCGATCGCGTTGAGCACGACCAGCCGGGCATCGTCGACCCAGCCATCTGAATAGAGAAAACCCCGTCTGAGGTTCGGCTTCAAAGCGGCGCCGAACGTTTCTGCATCGAGCGTTACGGCGCGTGAAGCCGGGAGGCTGCGTCGCCCGCCAAGATGATCGTAGAGGAACAGGCCCAGCCGGATCATCCAGCCCGGCCGCGTATGCGGCGCGAGCGGCAGGACGAAGCCCATCGGTCTTGCAATATGACGCGCGATACGCAGCACGATCTCGCGTTCCGACAGTGCTTCGCGCACCAGCCGGAAATCGAGATTCTCGAGATAACGCAGCCCGCCATGGATCAGCTTGGTGCTGGCAGAGGATGTGTGCGAAGCGAGATCATCCTGCTCGACCAGCAGCACGGAAAACCCTCGTCCGGCCGCGTCACGCGCGATGCCGACGCCGTTGATCCCACCCCCCACGATCAACAGGTCATAACTCGGACGCAGCGCCATAAATCCATTATAATCAGGAAATGCGACGAGGCGACAGTGCAGCTTCCTGTACCATTCGGCGTTATAAAACAGCGGCACGACACATTGAAATATTCTTGCAATAGGACAGTCTCACTGCCATAGTAATTTTATTGCGTGGATAGGCATGGTATAAAAAAAGCGGATTGAGGATGACCGAGCAGCATACTGAACGCGGACGGAATCTTCCGCCTTTAGCCCTCCATGTTCCCGAGCCACCTTTTCGGCCCGGCGACGAAGTTGATTATGCGAGCTTCGTCGTACCGGTTGCAGGCACACAACCGCGTCCCGACATCAGTGTGCAGGCGTGCGAGATTCGCGGTCATGCCTATGAGATGATCCGTGTTCTGGATGATTCGGGACAGGCGATCGGGCCTTGGAACCCTGATCTGGATCCGGAACGGCTGCGCGCCATGCTGCGGCAAATGGTGCTGTTGCGGTCATTCGATGACCGCTTCTTTCGTGCACAACGTCAAGGCAAGACCAGCTTCTACATGAAATCGACCGGTGAGGAGGCGACGTCGATCGGCGCGGCCCACGCGCTGGACAATGAGGACATGTTGTTTCCGAGCTATCGCCAGCAGGGACTTCTGATCGCGCGCGGATATCCGCTGATCGAAATGATGTATCAGATTTACAGCAACAGCAGCGATCGACTGAAGGGGCGCCAGCTGCCGGTGATGTATTCCGTGCCCGAGAAAGGCTTTTTCTCGATTTCGGGCAATCTGACGACTCAATATCCGCAAGCGGTCGGCTGGGCGATGGCGAGTGCGATCAAGGGCGACACCCGGATCGCAGCTGCCTGGTGCGGTGAAGGATCAACGGCGGAGGGCGACTTCCATTCGGCATTGACCTTCGCTGCGGTCTATCGGGCGCCAGTGGTGCTCAACATCATCAACAATCAATGGGCGATTTCCTCCTTTTCGGGCATTGCCGGGGCCGAGGCGACGACCTTTGCAGCGCGCGCAATCGGTTATGGCATCGCGGGATTGCGGGTGGACGGCAATGACATTCTCGCCGTCTACGCCGCGACGGCATGGGCGGCTGAGCGGGCGCGGGCGGGCTATGGCCCAACGCTGATCGAGCATTTTACCTATCGGGCCGAGGGCCATTCCACCTCGGACGATCCATCGCGCTATCGGGCCGCGGAGGAACGCGCCAAATGGCCGCTCGGCGATCCGATCGTGAGACTGAAGACTCATCTCGAGGCGCTTGGCGAATGGGACGAGGATCGGCAGGCCGCGCTTGAGAAGGAATGCGTCGAACTGGTCCGCGATCAGGCGCGCGAGGCAGAAGCCAAGGGTATATTGGGAGATGGCCTGCGGCATCACAGCTTCGAATCCATGTTCGACGACGTGTTCGAGGAATTGCCGCCACATCTGCTTGAACAGCGCGACGAGATGATCGCCGAACGCACGGCTTCGGGGCTCAAGCTATGACCAGCATGACGATGATCCAGGCGATCAACAGCGCGCTCGACGTCATGATGGCGCGCGATCCCAACGTGATCGTGATGGGAGAAGATGTCGGCTATTTTGGCGGGGTGTTCAAGGCCACCGCCGAGCTTCAGAAAAAATATGGCAAGACCCGCGCTTTCGATACCCCGATCAACGAAGGCGGCATCATCGGCGTCGCGGTCGGCATGGCGGCTTATGGGCTTCGGCCAGTTCCGGAGATTCAGTTCGCCGACTATATCTATCCGGCGTTCGACCAGCTCGTGTCCGAAGCGGCGCGTCTGCGCTATCGCAGCGCAGGCGGCTTCACCGCACCGATTACGGTGCGCTCGCCGATGGGTGGCGGGATCTTCGGCGGGCAGACCCACAGCCAATCGCCCGAGGGCATATTCACCCATGTGTCGGGACTAAAAACCGTCATTCCGTCAACGCCTTATGACGCAAAGGGGCTTCTGATTGCCTCGATCGAGGACAATGATCCGGTGGTCTTCCTCGAACCCAAGCGCATCTATAACGGACCGTTCGATGGCCATTATGACCGGCCCGTAACGCCTTGGTCGAAGCATCCAGCGAGCGAAGTGCCCGATGATTATTACTCTATCCCGCTCGGCAAAGCTGCGGTCGTGCGCGAGGGCGCTGACGTGACGATCGTGACCTATGGCACAATGGTGCATGTCGTCCGCGCCTTTGCCGAAGAGAATGGCATCGACGCCGAGATCATCGACCTGCGCACGTTGGTTCCGCTCGATTTCGAAACGATCGCGGCATCTGTCGAGAAGACCGGGCGCTGCATGGTGGTTCATGAAGCGACAAGGACGGGCGGCTTCGGCGCCGAGATCGCCGCAGAGGTGCAGGAACGCTGCTTCTATTCGCTCGAAGCGCCCGTCGCGCGCGTAACCGGCTGGGATACGCCCTATCCGCATGCGCTGGAATGGGCATATTTCCCTGGGCCAGTGCGGCTCGGCCAAGCTTACAAGAAACTGATGGAGGCCTGATCGTGGGGACTTTCGCATTCCGGCTTCCCGATATCGGCGAAGGCGTCGCCGAAGCAGAGATCGTGGCGTGGCATGTTGCGGTGGGCGACATGGTTGAGGAAGACCAGCCCATCGCGGACATGATGACCGACAAGGCTACGATCGAGATGACCTCACCAGTGACCGGAAAGGTGATGGCGCTTGCGGCCGAGGTGGGAGATGTGATCCCGATCGGATCTACGCTGGTGACGTTCGAGACTGAGGGTGAGGGTGAGGCGGAAGAGGCGAAGCCTGACCCGGTTGTCGAAAAACCGGCCGAGTCCGAACCTGAGCCGGAAAAGCCCCTCCCTTTCAAGGGAGGGGTTGGGGTGGGTGAGTCCGGTAGGGATTCAGAACCAACTGGCGACACCCACCCCCCGTCCCCCTCCCTTGAAAGGGAGGGGCAGCAGAAGATCCTTGCATCCCCCGCCGTCCGCGCCCGCGCGAAAGACCTCGGCATCGATCTCGCCCAGGTGAAACCCAGCGCCGAAGGGCGCATCCGCCACGCTGATCTCGACGCCTATCTCAGCTACAATGCGGGGCAGGGCTATGGCGCCCCCGCGCCGCGCCGGGCAGACGAGGCCATCAAAGTGATCGGCATGCGCCGCCGGATCGCGGAGAACATGTCCGCGTCCAAGCGCAACATCCCACACTTCACCTACGTCGAGGAGATCGACGTCACCGATCTCGAGGCGATGCGGACATCGCTCAACGACAATCGCGGGCAGCGGCCCAAGCTGACCATGCTTCCATTCCTGATCGTCGCGATTGCGAAGGCGCTGCCCGATTTCCCGATGATCAATGCCCGTTATGACGACGAAGCAGGTATCGTCACCCGCTATGGCGCGCTGCACCTTGGCATGGCGACGCAGACCGACGCCGGGCTGATGGTACCCGTGATCCGCGACGCGCAGGACAAGAATGTCTGGCAGCTCGCGACCGAGATAACGCGTCTCGCGGAAGCCGCGCGCGGCGGCAAAGCGAAGAGCGAGGAGTTGAGCGGATCGACCTTGACGCTCACGTCGCTTGGTCCGCTTGGCGGCATTGCTACAACGCCTGTGATCAACCGCCCCGAGGTGGCAATAATCGGTCCAAACCGGGTGATCGAGCGACCCGTGTTCAAAGGCAAGGAGATCGTCGCGGCAAAGCTCATGAACCTGTCGATCAGCTGCGATCACCGCGTGGTCGACGGCTGGGATGCGGCCAGCTTTGTGCAGGCGATCCGGAAGCTGATGGAGACGCCGGCGCTGCTGTTTGCCTAGGTACGCACAAGCCCAGATTGTTCCGCCTCAAGAAAGCTCTGGCTGGTGGTAGGGCATAACTGCTCCTAAATCGCCGCCATGTCATTGACTCATCTTGAGCGGCTAGAGGCCGAAAGCATCCATATCATGCGCGAGGTCGTCTCGGAATTCGAGAAGCCCGTGATGCTCTATTCGGTCGGCAAGGACAGCGCTGTTATGCTGCATCTTGCGCGTAAGGCCTTCTATCCATCGCCTCCGCCCTTTCCGCTGCTCCATGTCGATACGACCTGGAAATTCAGGGCGATGTACGAGCTGCGCGACAAGGCCGCCAGGGAGGCCGGCATGGAACTGCTGGTCTATCAGAACGCCGAAGCCAAGGAGCGCGGGATCAACCCGTTCGATCATGGCGGGCTCCACACCGACATGTGGAAGACTGAAGGGCTGAAGCAGGCGCTCGACAAATATGGCTTCGATGCGGCCTTCGGCGGCGCCCGTCGCGACGAGGAGAAGAGTCGCGCCAAGGAGCGGATCTTCTCCTTTCGCTCGGCCAACCATCGCTGGGATCCGAAGAACCAGCGGCCAGAGCTGTGGCGGCTATATAATTCACGGAAGGCGAAGGGGGAAAGCGTCCGTGCATTCCCCATCTCCAACTGGACCGAGCTGGATATCTGGCAATATATCCACCTCAACAATATCCCGATCGTGCCGCTCTATTTCGCCGCAAAGCGCCCGACGGTGGAGCGCGACGGCCTCCTGTTGATGGTCGATGACGACCGCTTCCGGCTGAAGGAGGGTGAGGTGCCGGTAGACCGCTCGATCCGCTTCCGCACGCTCGGCTGCTACCCGCTGACCGGCGCGGTCGAGAGCGAGGCGGCGACGCTGCCCGAGATCATCCAGGAAATGCTGCTGACCACCACCTCCGAACGACAGGGAAGGGCGATCGATCATGATCAGGCCGCCTCGATGGAGAAGAAGAAGCAGGAGGGGTATTTCTGATGTTTCTTCTCCGTCATCCCAGCGAATGCTGGGATCCATCTCTCTTCCGGCAAAAGATGACATCGCAAGTGACTACAGACATGGACCCCAGCCTCCGCTGGGGCGACGAGGTGGCGCTATGAGCGAGCCGATCTACAAGACCGACGCACTCATTGCGGAGGATATCGATGCGTATCTCGACCAGCATCAGCACAAGAGCCTGCTACGCTTCATCACCTGCGGCTCGGTCGATGACGGCAAGTCCACGCTAATCGGCAGATTATTGTACGATTCGAAGATGATCTTCGAGGATCAGCTTGCAGCATTAGAGGCGGATTCTAAGCGGGTCGGCACGCAGGGTCAGAATATCGACTTTGCCCTTCTCGTGGACGGTCTGGCCGCGGAACGCGAGCAGGGCATCACCATTGACGTCGCCTACCGCTTCTTCGCGACAGAGAAACGCAAGTTCATTGTCGCCGACACACCGGGGCATGAGCAATATACCCGGAACATGGTGACGGGCGCGTCCACCGCCGACCTTGCCGTGATCCTGATCGACGCACGCAAGGGCGTGCTGACCCAGACGCGCCGTCACTCTTACCTCGCGCACCTGATCGGTATTCGCCACATCGTTCTGGCGGTGAACAAGATGGATCTGGTCAACTATGATCAGACGGTTTTCGACCGTATCACATTGTCTTACCGCGCCTTCGCCAACGAGATCGGCATCACCCGCTTCCAATCGATCCCGATTTCGGGCTTCAAGGGCGACAATATCACCGCCCATTCCGACAACATGCCTTGGTATCGCGGGCCGACACTGATGTCGCATCTGGAGACGGTCGAACTCGACGTCGAGAGCGACAAGGCCAAGCCCTTCCGCATGCCTGTGCAATGGGTCAACCGCCCGAACCTAGATTTCCGCGGCTTTTCCGGACTGATCGCCAGCGGCACGGTGAAGCCGGGAGATGCTGTCCGCGTGGTCCCCTCGGGCAAGACCTCGACCGTCAGCCGTATCGTCACCTTTGACGGCGATCTCGAAGAAGCGGTTGCTGGCCAGTCGGTTACGCTGACCTTGGCCGACGAAATCGACTGCTCGCGCGGTGACGTGCTGACCATCGCCGACAATCCGCCGCAGGTCGCCGATCAGTTCGAGGCGACGGTCGTCTGGATGTCGGACGAGCCGATGCTGCCGGGCCGCTCTTACTGGCTCAAGCTTGGCACGCAGCTTGTGTCGGCTTCAATCCAGCCTCCCAAATATCAGGTCAACGTCAACACGATGGACCATCTGGCGGCCAAGACGCTTGAGCTGAATGCGATTGGCATCGTCAACCTGTCGACCGACAAGCCGATCGTCTTCGAGCCCTATGCTGCGCAAAATGCTAGCCCGAACAAGGATCTGGGCGGTTTCATCCTGATCGACAAGATAAGCAACGGCACAGTCGGCGCGGGCATGCTGCACTTCTCGCTGCGCCGCGCGCAGAATGTCCACTGGCAAGCGATTGAGGTTGATCGCCGCGCACATGCTGCGCAAAAAGGCCAGGACGCCAAGCTGTTATGGTTCACCGGCCTCTCCGGCGCGGGCAAGTCGACGATCGCCAATCTGGTCGAGAAGAAGTTGCACGCGCTCGGCAAGCACAGCTTCCTGCTTGACGGCGATAATGTGCGCCACGGCCTCAACAAGGATCTCGGATTCACCGACGCCGATCGCGTCGAGAATATCCGCCGCGTCGGCGAGGTCGCCAAGCTGATGACCGATGCCGGGCTGATCGTGCTGACCGCCTTCATCTCGCCGTTTCGCGCCGAACGCGACATGGTACGGCAGATGTTGCCGGAGGGCGACTTCATTGAGGTTCATATCGACACGCCGCTCGCTGATGCGGAATCGCGCGACGTGAAGGGCCTGTACAAGAAGGCGCGGGCAGGGCAGCTCAAGAACTTTACTGGCATCGACAGCCCCTATGAGCCACCGGAGAACCCCGAAATCCGTATCGACACGACCCGCCTGACCCCCGAAGAGGCAGCTGACCTGATCGTCGAGAAATTGCTCGGATGAACGAGAGCGATGCGGCGCTGGCGCGGCGGCTGGCGGATGAAGCGGGCAAGCTGCTGCTCGATCTGCGGGTGTCAGGGAAGTTCGAGGGGAAGAGCCTCGGTGCCGAGGGCGACCGTATCGCCAACGCTCATCTCATTCAGGCGCTTAAACGCGCACGGCCCGATGATGCGATCCTCTCCGAAGAGGAAAAGGATGATCCTAACCGCCTCGGGGTCGAACGCGTCTGGATCATCGATCCCCTCGACGGCACCCGCGAATATGGCGAAGGGCGTGAGGACTGGGCCGTCCATGTGGCCCTCGCTATCAGCGGAGAGGTCCGCGAAGGTGCAGTTGCGCTCCCCGCGCTGGGTCTAACGCTGGGCTCCGACAATCCACCTGAGATCCCCGCGCATAACAGCCCGCTTCGAATGGTCGTAAGCCGCACCCGCCCGCCCGCAGACGCGCTGACCGTGGCCGAGCAACTCGGCGCCGAACTGGTTCCGATGGGCTCAGCCGGCGCCAAGGCAATGGCAGTGGTACGCGGCATCGCCGACATTTACCTCCATGCCGGCGGCCAATATGAATGGGACAACGCCGCGCCCGTCGCAGTGGCACAGAGTGCGGGACTCTATGCTGCGCGGCTTGATGGCACGCCGATGGCTTACAACAATGCCAATCCCTATCTTCCGGACCTGTTGATCTGCCGGACAGAATTGACTGGGCAAGTCATGAACGCACTGGCCCCCGGATAATTGTCAGCCGCGCCTTCTCCCGGACGGGGGAGAAGGTAGGATGTCTGCGACGATAAGCGCCGCGCCGCTTAGTCCGGCTTGCCGCCCTTGTGGTGCTCGCCCTTGACCCAGCGCACGGTGCCGGAGCTGGCGCGCATCACCACGCTCTCGGTGGTCATGCAGCCCTTGCGGCGCTTGACGCCTTCGAGCAGAGAGCCGTCAGTCACGCCGGTGGCCGCGAAGATCGCGTCGCCCTTCACCAGATCTTCGAGCCGGTAGATACGGTCGAGATCGGTAACGCCCCATTTGCGGGCCCGGGCCTTCTCATCGTCATTGCGGAACAGAAGACGACCTTCGAACTGGCCGCCGACGCAGCGAAGCGCCGCCGCCGCCAGCACGCCTTCGGGCGCGCCGCCGGAACCGAGATAGATGTCGATGGTCGTGTCGGGATTGGTCACCGCGATCACACCCGCGACGTCTCCGTCGGGGATCAGCACGATGCCGCATCCAAGCCCGCGCAGTTCCGCGATCAGCTTCTCGTGACGCGGGCGATCGAGCACGCAGGCGATGATCTCATTGGGCTTCACGCCCTTGGCCTTGGCGAGCGCCTTGACGTTCTCGGTGGGCGTGTTCTTCAGGCTGACGAGGTCATCCTTGTAGCCGGGGCCGATCGCTAGCTTGTCCATATAGACGTCGGGGGCGTTCAGCAGCCCGCCCTCCTCGGCGATCGCCAGCACGGCGAGCGCGTTGGGACCGGCCTTGGCGGTGATGGTGGTGCCTTCCAGCGGATCGAGCGCGATGTCGATCTTGGGACCAGTGCCGATCGCGCAGCCAACCTTTTCGCCGATGTAGAGCATCGGGGCTTCGTCCCGCTCGCCTTCGCCGATCACGACGGTACCGTCGAATTCGAGGTCGTTGAACGCCTTGCGCATCGCTTCGACGGCGGCGGCGTCAGCGGCCTTCTCGTCGCCGCGCCCGATCAGTTTGGAAGCGGCGATTGCCGCAGCTTCGGTCACACGCACCATTTCAAGCACGAGGACCCTGTCGAGCGCCTTGCTGGCTTTGACCATTCTTACTCTCACTCCTGTCTGATGGCGTGGCGGTTAAGCGAGCCCGGTTACAATGTCGAGACCGGGCAACCATCTTATCTTTAGTTAAACGTCGAGGATCTGCATCCTCATGGGACGGCCGATCACGCTTTGCGATCCTTCAAGCCGATCGAGCGCGCTTCGGATCGCGCTTTCGGGTGCGTCGTGGGTGACCATGACGAGCAGCACCTCGCCCTCGGGGTTGTTCCCGCGCTGGATTAGGCTTTCGATCGAGACCCCTGCGTCGCGCATCGCGGCGGTGATCTCGGCCAGCACGCCGGTGCGGTCCGGTACGGCGAAGCGGAGGTAGACGCGGCCGTGGCGCTTGGCGATCGAGGGAACGCCCGGGTCGGCGAGGCTCGCGACCGGCATGGCGAAGGCGGGGCCGAATTCGCCGCGCGCGATATCAATCAGGTCGGCGACCACTGCCGATGCTGTCGGACCTTCACCCGCGCCACGGCCTTCGAAGACCAGCCGGCCTACGAAATTGCCCTCGGCGACCACGGCGTTAAGCGAGCCGGTGACATGTGCCATCGGATGCTTGAGCGGGACGAGGCAGGCATGAACGCGCTGGAACAGCCCGTCCGCCGTCGCCTCGGCCAGACCGACGAGGCGGACGCGGAAGCCGAGCGCCTTAGCCTCCGAGATGTCTGCGGCGATTACGTGACGGATGCCGCTGATCTCGACCGCGCCGAAATCGATGCGGGTGCCGAAGGCGAGGCTCGCGAGGATCGAGAGCTTGTGCGCGGCGTCGACGCCGTCGATATCGAAGCTGGGATCGGCCTCCGCATAGCCAAGCGCCTGTGCCTCGGCGAGAACATCGGCAAAGTCGCGGCCCTCTTCCTCCATCGCAGTGAGGATGTAGTTGCAAGTGCCGTTGAGGATTCCGTAAACGCGGGCGATCTGGTTGGCCGCCGCCCCTTCGCGCAGACCCTTGATGACGGGGATGCCACCGCCGACGGCCGCTTCATATTTTAGGGCGGCGCTGTTGGTTTCCGCAATACCGGCCAGTTCGAGACCGTGATGAGCGATCATGGCCTTGTTGGCGGTGACGAGCGCTTTGCCGGCGGCCAGCGTGCCTCGGGCGAGGGTGAGGGCGGGGCCGTCCGAACCGCCGATCAGTTCGACCACTACGTCGACATCGTCACGGGCCGAAAGCGTCGCGGCGTCATCGACCCATTCGAAGCGGGCGAGATCAACGCCCCGGTCCCGTGCGCGGTCGCGGGCGGAGACGGCGACGACCTCGACCGGCCTGCCTGCCCGGCGCTCGATTAGCGCGCGGTTGGTGTCGATCAGCTTGACGACGCCGGCGCCCACAGTTCCCAAGCCGGCGAGCGCAATGCGCAACGGCTGACCCATTTTCAACCCCTCAGTGATTCTCGAACGGGGCCCCTTTAGAGAGGAAATGCGGGCTAGTCATTGACTGTTCAGCCTGCGGAGCGATTATGACGGGCGAACAACGAACCATACAGCAGGGCTACCGATATGCGTGCTACCGTCATTTTCATTCTTGCCGCCGCTTCGCTGCTTTCGGCTTGCAACACCGTCGAAGGCGTCGGGCGCGACGTGCAGTCGGTGGGGCAAACGCTGGAGAAGTCGGCGAACTAGCGCCGTTTTTTCCTCGGCGTCGGGGCTGGTTTGGGCGGCTCGGTCCGGGCCAGCTGTCCGCGGACGGCGCCCGCCATGAAGGGCTCGCTATGAACGTTGACGTAGAAGTCGGCAGGGCTGGTGAGGATCTCCAGAAGCACCTCGGGCCGGGTTTGAATGCAGCCCTGGCTCGATCCGGTGGTTGGCGCGGTCAACGGGACGACCACATTGCCCATGGAGCCTGCCGGCGCTTTGTGAATATGGGCCATGCTCACGCTTTCGACATTGGCCACCATCAGGGTGAAGCAAAGTTTGTTCTGGGTCGTGTCGATTGATACGGACGCGGATCCTGTGCCGTCGGGATCGCCGGGGCCGGGGATTTCGTTGGCGCCGATCAGCGCCGCCTTAAATTCGATGCCAGTGTAGGCGGGAGCGGGAGAAGGTGTCGCAGGGGCAGGGGCAGCGGCAGTAGGTGGAGTCAGGGTGGCGGCGACGGGGGGCGAAGCCGGCGCAGGGTCAGCGACGGTCTGAGCGCGTGCCGGAGAAAAGCCCAGAATTGCTCCAAATAATGCGGCTTGAAACGCCCGATGAGCGACAGTCATGAGTCGGCACTCCCTGGTTCTATCTCTTTAGACCCATTAACCAAACTAGGGGAAACTCTGTCAATTCCGCAATTACCACGACTTGGCGCTGTCTCATTTTTATTCTTTGATGAACCATGCCGCCGTGTCTCGGGGGCGATGGCTGAGAGTATGATAGTCATGAGTAGGTTTCATTTTCACCTTTGGGACGGCACTGATCTCATCCACGATCCGGAGGGCGCCGAGTTGCCCGATATGGACGCCGTCCGCGCCCGCGCCGTGCAGACCGCCCGCGAATTGCTTGCCGAGGAGATCAGCGAGGGCAAGCTGCCGCTCTACATGCGGCTCGATGTAGAGGACGAGGGCAACCGGATCGTCCACCGGCTCAACTTCGCGGATGTGGTGAAGATCCTTAACTGAGCCTTTCGGTCACTCGCGAGCGTCGTGAAACCATCCTCGCATCGCGAGGGCGTCACCGAGTTCGTCATCGTCCACGTCGCGGTCGGTGACGCCAAGCTGATCCTCCTCGTCGTCCATCATCGGTTCGCCGGAAAAGGCGCCATTGTCGATGCGTCCGCTGGTGAGCATCTGGTTCATGGTGTCGATCAGGTCGGGCATGTCCTGGGGCGTCACCTCGCCCAGGCCCGTAGAGCCGCCATGCCGCGTCTCCACGGTCGGATCATGCCCCGCGCCGTTCAGCAGGCCAAGCCGGCGCGCGACCGCATCATCCGCGACATCCTGCGCCTGGCCCTCATCGGCCTGTTCGCTATTCTCTTCTGCCAGATCGTCCAAATTACGTGCCATCGCCGCCTCTCAGCCTGTTAAAGGGCATCAGTGAACGGCCGCGTCCCCCCGTTTCCACGGTCGCGTGACGTTATGCAGCATGCGCTGATTCGGCGCTCCCGTCACCATCTTTTCCAGGCGTCCGCCGACACGCTGCGGCGGCCCGGCGCGCCGGACCGGCAGATCAATGTGGGAATGTTGCGTCCGCGCTGTCAGCCAGCCAGCGTTCCGCATCTTCAATTGTCATGAATACCCGCACGCGTGGATGGACCAGCGTGCGCTCGGCCTGTGCCCGGTTGAGCTGGCTCCCGACGACGACCGCCGCACGACCGGTGGTGAGCGCCATGCCGCCGACCATGACGTTGGTAAGCATATCGGCCACATCATTGGCCTGGACGGGGAAATCAAAGGATTCGACGAGCACGTCGAAATCATCGCGGATCGCCCGAACTTGCTGGACTTTGTCGCCAATCGCGGTGGCAAGGGCGGGGACATCCTCGGGGGACCAGAAACCCTTTACGATGATGTTCAGGCGGTTAGCGAAGTGATCATACTCAATTTGGAACATATTGGGGCGGTTCCTCATGATCTTCTGACTGGGCACCGTGACAAGGGTCTCGACAAACGCAGCGCGATACGGCGAGTGCATTGGTAAGTCACGCAATTCTGAATGAGTTCAGGGTGAGGTGGCGACGGTTGCGATGCAGCTAATGCGATCGCGTGCAGACGCTCGGTCAGAGCGCTGGCGCGATAGAGTTTGGGGAGGAAGGCTTCATCGGCGATCTCCAATGCTGTGACGTGGCCTGAAGTCAGGAGGACGCGGATGGTAGGCCAGCGGGTCCGTAAAGCCCGGGCGAGGCCAAGGCCGTCCATCGATCCGGGCATCTCGATATCGGTAAACACCACGTCGATATCCGGCTTATCCTCAAGCATGGCAATCGCTTCATAGGCATCAAGGGCCTGCAGCGTTTCGTAGCCGGCGTCCCGATGACATCGACCGCCATTATGCGAACGAACAACTCATCATCATGACAAGGACTTTCAGCTTTTTCCGGCTCATATCATTGTGCATGCGACCCTGCTCTTGTCCGCCATGTATGACGCAACGTGCAATCGTGGCGGACGCCGCCATCGTCGGTGTCGCAACCGCGAATTCGGGCCCGGATTTTTCCAGAGTGCGAAACTGCACGAAGAAAGGGAGGGGGTCGTGCTATAAGGCGTCATCGTCGGCAGAGGAACGTAAGCGCCGGCGGCAGAGAGACGATGCAGTGCTCCCGCTTACCAGGAAGGAGCTGTCTCATGGACCTCAACTACCTTCTCTATCGTCATCAGATGTCCCTGGACCGCGCGCGCAATGCCGCGAGCAGGGAAGCGCGCCAGGTGCATGCGACGCTGGCGAAGAATTATGCGCAGCGCATCGCCGCGCTTCGGCGAGACATGTTTCCCGCAGACGAGGAGCCCGCCACGCTTGCGGGGGAAACCAAGTATGGCGCCGCCAGGGCGTGATGCTTACGACATAGGGTTGGGCGCCGGCTTTGGCGGATCCTCGGGAAGCGGGATATACTCGTCATGGTCGAGATCGGGGAGTTTCATGCGGCCCGCGCGCCAGTCGGCCTTGGCCTGCTCCAGCCGATCCTGCGATGACGAAACGAAATTCCAGTAAAGGAAGCGCTCCCCAACCGGCGCGCCGCCTAGCGCCATGACGGTGGCTGGCTCCGATGCCTTGAACGTGGCGGGGCCTTCTCCAAGAACGAGCATCTGTCCGGTTTCGTAGCGACGGCCATCATGATCAACCGCGCCTGAGGCGACGTAGAGCGCGCGCTCGGGTTGGTCGTGGGGCATGGCAAAGCCAGCGCCAGGGGTTAGTTCCAGATGGGCGTAGAAGAGCGGAGAGAAAGTCTCCACCTTTGCCTTCAGGCCCCAAGCCTCTCCCGCGATCAGGCGGCCGGTGACGCCGGATTCGGACCAGCTGGGCAGGTCGGCGCCTTCATGGTGAGAGAAAGCGGGGTCGGCTTCCTCATGCTCCTTCGGAAGCGCAACCCAGGCCTGGATGCCGTGGAGATGATCGCCATGGGCGCGAGCGCGCTCGAAGCGCTCGCTGTGCGTGATGCCGCTGCCCGCCGTCATCCAGTTGACCTCGCCGGGGTGGATTGCAGCTTCGCTGCCGACACTGTCGCGGTGCATGATCTCGCCCGAGAAGAGATAGGTGACCGTGGCGAGACCGATATGCGGGTGCGGGCGGACGTCCGCGGTGCGGGGCAGGCCAGCGGGCATGTCGGCCGGGCCTATATGATCGAAGAAAATGAAAGGGCCAACCATCCGGCGCTTCACCCAAGGAAGGACGCGGCCGACCTCGAAGCCGCCGAGATCCTTACGGCGTTGTTCTATGACGAGATCGATCATGATGGCTCTCCGATTGGCGTGGCCAGAGCTTAGCGCCGACGACGGTGCGAACGAAAGAGGTCATTGCTGTTGTGCATCGTGCATGCGTTAAAACGAAAAATGCAGTTGCCGCGTGTTGCGGTGCAGCGCAGATGCCTTGGCGCACAAAGTTTCGAGAGGATGGCTGGCGGCTCCACTATTACGGGAGAAAGTCAAATGTCCAAATTCATCACATCCTTCCTCTGCACCGTGATGTTCGCTTCCGCAGCATCAGTCGCTCAGGCCGAAAGCGTGGAATTTTCTCGCGACGGTTATAGCTACGAAGCCAAAGTAACCCAGCTGCCCAGCGGCATAACACGCATTGCGGGTCGTGAACTCGTGACGGGGCAGACATTCCGGCTCTATGTCAGGAATGCCAAGGTGAAGGGTATTTATGGTAGCATCGGTGTCGCCTTCCCCACGCGGGAAGTTGAAGTAACCCAGCTTACCAGCCGCTGATTCCCCTGTGGGTGGGGCAGCGGGCGGGGGAAACCCGCTGCCCCTGCATCGAAAACCGGCTGTCCTTGCCGCGTGCCTAAAGGGGGCTAGGCACCCGGACATGTCCGGCCAGCCGGTCCTTAACCGCCAGCCGCAGCTTCTTGAGCCGCAAAAGGCGGAAGGAGTCGGGGATCCGGCGACGCAGTTCGCGACGGATCTCGTCATCCAGACGGCGGTGGACGACCGACAGACGGTACATCAATGCATTCATGGCCTCACTCCATATCGATGGTTACATCGATCGGGTGATCCGGGAGATCAGGGCAGAGGGAATGCCTGAATCGCACCGGAGTCACCCGATGCGGTCCGACATCACGATCAGAAGAACGATCGCCAGAGGGGCCCGGCCCGCATAGCCAAATTAGGAAAGGCGCGCGCGGGCTTCAAGGGGTCTGCGATCAGCTGAGCGTGTGGGTGAGGGTGATCTCGGCCTTCAGCAGCTTCGAGACCGGGCAGCCGGCCTTCGCCTCGGCGGCGATCTCGGCGAATTTCGCGGGATCGATGCCGGGGACGGAGGCGGTGAGATCGAGCGCGGACTTGGTGATGGTGAAGCCGCTGTCGTCCTTGTCGAGCGTGATCGCGCATTTCGTCTCGAGCGTGCCGTCGCTGAAACCGGCGCGGTTGAGCGCGAAGCTCAGCGCCATGGTGAAGCAGCTCGCATGCGCGGCGGCGATCAGTTCCTCCGGGTTAGTGCCTTTCTCATTCTCGAAGCGGGTGCCGAAGCCGTAGAAGGTCTCCGAAAGCACGCCGGACTGCGTGGAGATGCGGCCCTTGCCCTCCTTGCCAAGACCTTCGTAGCGGGCGGATGCGGTGCGGACGGACATCGGGCGTCTCCTGTCTGGGGTGGAAGCGCCCAAGATAGGATCGGACCGTGACGGTTCAAACCCCCGGCAGATGCGCCGCGAACGCAGCCCAGGCGGGGCTGTAGACCGCAATCAGCCGCACCGTCATCACCAGCGCGAAGCCGAACGCGCCAAGCTTGGTGGCCCAGTGCAGTCGTCCGAGCGTCTTGCGATCCCACAACAGCAGCGGGATGAACATCGCCCAGGTGAGCAGCTGAAGCGCGGCATGGCCCAGCGGCGTAGGCGGGGCGAGGGGGAATCGGCCGATCGCCGGATCCATCATGAGCAAAGCCGCGCCCAGCATCAGCCTTTTATGCGCCTGCGCATCGCGGCGATAACGCCAGCCGAGCCACACCAGCAGAATGAACAGCGGGATCGGAAACAGGGGGATCGCCGTCCAGCCGAGCGGCGTCGCATCCGGCGGCTGATTGGCGCGCGCCACCTGGCCGACGGCGGTCAGGTACATCACCGGCGCCAAAGCCGCCGCGAAGACCATTCCCGCGCCGCCCAGCGTCATGTGCATGGCCCGCCGTCCGCCCGCGATCAATTGCGTCTGCGCCAGGAACAGAAGCATCCAGAGGCTGAACACCAGCCCATGAAAGATCACGAAGGGGCTCAGATCCGGATTGGGCCGTGGATAATGGATTAACCCGCGGAAATAGAAACTCGGCGCGAAGCCGATCAGCACCACCACGATCATCGCGATCGCCATACTGGTGTAAAATCGCCGCTCGGCATTGCGCCGCCCCGCCGCCAAGGTAGCCATTGCCCTGCTCTCCTTACGCTTTTTGGGCGGAGGATATTCGTTACGGCGGTGTGATGCAATCGGCGCGGGTGATGGCTCAACGGCGATGCGTTGACAGGCGGGCGGGCCAGCGGCCGAGTGTGCGGCGGACGCGAAGGGGAGGGCTGCTATCGCGGCTGGCAAGGCAGTCTGGACAAGCTGAGGAAGCTTGTGGAGCCCGAGATCACCCAGCAGCGCCCACAGTCCGTCGCCGCAGCCCCGATGGGCGCCGCAAAAGTCGCAAAAGTCGCGGTCTATCGCGTACGCGCACGCGGGTACGCACCTGCCCGCGCACGCGCGTGCGCGGGCAGGTGCGGGAAATGGGGCGGGCAGGGCAGGCGCGGCGGGGGACAGCATGGGCCGACGTTAGGCCGGGCTCAAACCTGTAGGACAGCGGAAAATTTCCGGCGTGGAGGAACGCTCTCGCAAACTGGCGGGTGGAGCCGGAGATCAACAGACGCCCCACGGCCTGGGATAGTGGCGGCGCGCTGGGATAAAAGCCGATATCTCGACCCTGTCCCCCCGGGCCCAGCGCCCGGGATCAGGCTGCCTTGCGATCGATACGGGCGAAGCTGCTGAACATCGCCTTGATATTGGCATCCGGGACGTCCGCGACCAGCGAGTCCACGGTTTCGCCCAGCGAGCGATCTCCGAGAACCTGCGCGACCGCGCGATCGGCCATGGCCCAGAGCCCGAACTGCCGCTCCGCGATTTCCCGTTCCGACAGGATGACGATTGCGCGGTGGCGGCTATCCTCGCGGATCCGGGCGAAACGCGCCAGGACGGCGTCCCGCTCTCCCTCCAGCGCCTGCAGGAAGCGAACGCCATCATGGATGAGAAGCCCCGTCAGCCCCTCGATCACATTATTGCGGCGGGAAACGGCCAGGATTTGTGAAATGTCCCCCGGCGTCACGCCCGCGAGAGCTGAACTGATATAGACGATCTGATGTATGGGCGACTCCTAACTTGCCGCCATTTAGCCGGAAAGCCTTAAACCGGCGTAAATGCCTGATTTATGTGCAGTTTTGTACGTTGCGCATGCAGAGCAATCGGGATGGCAAGATCACGGATATTAGCGGCGCGCGTGTCGATTTTGCGGAGCGAATAAACTCCCGTCGGTGAAGCTGGTGGAGCCTGAGATCAATCAGTAGCCGGCGGGGCGAGGCTACCAGCGCTTGCCGGTGGCCTCGATCGCTTCGAGCAGCGCCTTCTTGCTGGCGGTGCGGCGCTTGCCGCTGTTGCGGGGAAGTTCTGGATTACCGAGCGCGGCGCGGCGGGCAGCAAGCTTTTCCGCAAAATCCTGATGGGAGATGCGAGGGCCTTCCCATTCCTCAGCCTTCGAGGATTTCGATGCCATAATCGCCTGCCGTTTCCTGCCTTATCCGCTTCTCAAGATAGTCGCGATCCGCGTCGGGGTGAAGCTCGAAGAGTTGGCGCGCCTGCCCCAACATTTCCCTTGCGCTTCCCGACGCATATTGCCCCAGGCGATCGGCAATCAGATCTTCCACCGAAATGATGGCGAAAGCAGCATTCGGCGCGAGTCCATCAACCAGAAGAATATGGTCCTGATCAACCGAACCATCCATCGGCACGCGCGCGACGACCTCGAAACCCAACTGGAGTTCAGGATGGATCCAGCCGCGCGTAAGCTTGCCAGCGCCAGATGGCCGGACGAAGCCATGGCGTTGCATTTCGCCCTCCAGTTCGGGCTGAACCGGCGAACATACATCGAAATCGCCAGTGGCGAGTGCGCTGGCCGAGTAATATTCCGCTGCGGCGCCACCCACGAGGACAGGGCGCGGAAATCCCTGTCTCGCCAACGCCTCGCTTACTTGAGCAAAAAGACGCAAGGCATCGAGAAATTCGGGGCGCCATAACTGTCGCGAATTGGCCATGACAGCTTATTGCCATCCTCCCGTCGATTGTCGATGGCGTCTTTCCGCGGGGCAGGTCAAAAAATTCGCCGCGCCTTGTCGGCACGGCGTGTGGTGGAACGTTCTTAAGGCAGGGCCATGAAGATTTGAGGAAAGGTCAGCACCATGCCCAACACCGTCCACCTGCACCGCGTGATCGCGACGAACCCGATGAAGGTCTACCGCGCGTTCGTCGAGCCGGATGCCATCGCCAGCTGGCTGCCGCCGTTCGGCTTCCTCTGCACGGTCCATCAGCTGGAGGCGAAGGTGGGCGGGGTGCACCGGATGTCGTTCCGCAACTTCACGACCGGCGATGCCCATGGGTTCGGCGGCGAATATCTGGAGCTCGTGCCGGGCAAGCGGCTGGTCTACACCGACCGCTTCGATGATCCGAACCTGCCCGGCGAGATGCGGATCACCGTGACGCTGAAGGCGGTATCCTGCGGCACGGAGATGACCGTCGAGCAGGCCGGCGTGCCGGACCTGATCCCGCTGGAGGGTTGTTATCTGGGGTGGCAGGATAGTCTGGACAAGCTGCGGAGGCTGGTGGAGCCTGAGATAAATTAACACAACGATCAGATCATCTGGCGTTCAAAGCAACTATTTGAAAATTTATTCTATCCCTATATGAGGAAAGGATCGAGATTTTAATTTAGTTGCAATGGGGGTGTGCCTGATGTCTGTTTCTACTGCGGCAGCGGCTATAGCTACCAACGTTGTTACAAAGGCCTCACAAAGTTTATTTGAGCGTATAGGTAAAAACCTCTCCAAGAGGGTAGCGCAAGTACGCGTACACTATACCAGGGCTTTTGAACATCATCTTGATACCACATACAATAGATGTTCACGTGTTAAAACACTAATCTCTAAAGATGAGCCGATCGATCTCGAAGAGATATATGTTTCAGGTGGCCTGTCTCTGGGAAATAAGGACATTTCAGACATAAATATCATTGATTCTCTTATAAATCCGAATTTTTTGATAGTCTGTGGTACGGCCGGCGCTGGAAAAACAATGCTCATGCGGTATATAACGTGCATGTGCATAACAAGGCCGATCGGTAGAATTCCTCTTTTTGTTGAATTACGTAATCTACCTAAACAAAAGGAACTAAATCTTTTAGAAGAAATATTTAAGTTAGTTACTCCTCAGAAATTTTCGGAATCTGATGATCTGTTTCATGTTGGTCTCCAGGAAGGGGCATTTGTTCTTTTTCTAGATGGCTTGGATGAAGTCCCTCCAGAATCGCGCGAGAGTGTATTAAGTCAAATTCGCGATCTACCCTCTCAGTATCCGCTATTATCGGTCGTGATATCAACTCGACCAGAATCGGATATAGAAAATATGACTCCCTATTCCGTTGCTCGGCTCAAGGGGTTGACAAAAGTGCAATGCGCAGAAGTGGTCAGAAGAACTCGATATGATGAAACCGCAAAAGAAAAATTCATATCAGAAATAGAAGATGGATTATATGAAAGACATCATAGCTTTCTATCTAGTCCACTGTTAACTGTTATGATGCTTCTTACGTATGATCGTTATGCTGACATACCACTAAGAAGGACTGTGTTTTACGGTCAAGCATTTGATGCGCTATTTTGGATGCATGATGCTTCAAAAGAAATATTTAAGCGTCAGCATTTCGCAAAATTACCAATTGATATTTTTAAGAAACTATTTGCAGCATTTTGTTATAGAACGATTATTCGTCATGAGTATGAGTTTGATTATAATGCGCTCATGCATCATATTGAACGATCCGCGAAATACTGCTCGATTGACGTCGACAGTGGGGCCTTTTTGAATGATCTACGCGAAAGTGTATGCCTTATTCAAAGAGATGGCCTAAAATACGTTTTCACTCATAGATCTTTTCAGGAATATTTCGCGGCAGTGTTCGTTGTTCAATATAGCGGGGATAATTCGTCCGATGTTTATAACTCGCTGGCGAATTTTCCTATCGCGAATAATGCGATGGAAATAATTTACGAAATTGATAGTCATGCATTTGAAAAATTTTGGGCTTTAAAAGCTGTCGATCGCTATATTGAATCTATTACAAAGTTGGACGGAAGTTCCGACATACATAAAATAGGAACTGTAGTTAACTCTATTAGATTTGATAAAAAGGGTATCGCCATTGGAATGTCATGGCACAGAGTTGATGATATACTTCCAAAACAAGAAGTTCTGAATCGAGTTTATCGAAAAAGAATAGGATTCATTAACCACGGTATATTTTATAGAGTAAAACTTTATAAATCACCAAATAAATCTCTTGACGACGTGCGTAGAAAGCTAGGAGATAATTGCCCAAGGCAATTGGAAATTGTTTTTTCAGAAAATAAAGAAAATTATGATCTTGAGCTTAATGAGAAGAATTTAAAGTGGATTGAGCTTACACAATTGCCCGAAAAATTGGCATTATTAGTTAATAGGCTTAACAGACTTAAAAAAACAATCGAAAAGAATTTGGATGGAAAATCCAAGGCTGAAAAGTATCTTTTCTGATCACTCCGCCGCCTCAGTCTCCGGCTCCTTGACTTTCCCCCGCCGCGCCTTCGGCTTTGGCGCGGTCAGTGCGAAGTCCGCGACCGGGCTGCGTTCCAGCAGGGGTTTCAGGTAATGCCCCGTGTAGCTGCCCTTCGCCGCCGCGACGGTCTCCGGGGTGCCTTCGGCCACGATCTCGCCGCCTTTTACACCGCCTTCGGGGCCCAGGTCGATGATCCAGTCGGCGGTCTTGATGACGTCGAGGTTATGCTCGATCACGACCACGCTGTTGCCCTGCTCGACGAGGCGGTGGAGGACTTCGAGGAGTTTGCGGACGTCGTCGAAGTGGAGGCCGGTGGTGGGTTCGTCCAGGATGTAGAGGGTGTTGCCGGTGGCGCGGCGGCTGAGTTCCTTGGCGAGCTTGACGCGCTGGGCCTCGCCGCCGCTGAGTGTCGTCGCCTGCTGGCCGACCTTGACGTAGCCGAGGCCGACTTCGACCAGCATCGCCATCTTGTCGCGGATTGGGGGGACGGCCTTGAAGAACTCGGCGGCGTCCTCGACGGTCATGTCGAGCACGTCGGCGATCGATTTGCCGCGGAAGAGGACTTCCAGCGTCTCGCGGTTGTAGCGCTTGCCGTGGCAGACGTCGCAGGTGACGTAGACGTCGGGCAGGAAGTGCATCTCGATCTTGAGAACGCCATCGCCCTGGCACGCCTCGCACCGCCCGCCCTTGACGTTGAAGCTGAAGCGGCCGGGCTTGTAGCCACGCGCCTGCGCCTCGGGCAGCCCTGCGAACCAGTCGCGGATGTGGGTGAAGGCGCCCGTATAAGTCGCGGGGTTCGAGCGCGGGGTGCGGCCGATCGGGGACTGATCGATGTCGATCACCTTGTCGAGATGTTCGAGCCCGGTGATCTTTTCATGATGGCCGGCGGGGAGGCGGGCGCCGTTGAGCTGGCGCGCGGCGGCGGCGTAGAGCGTGTCGATGGTGAAGCTCGACTTGCCCGAGCCCGAGACGCCGGTGATGCAGCAGAAGGTGCCGAGCGGGATGCTGGCCGTCACATCGCGCAGATTGTTGGCGCGGGCATTGTGGACGGTGAGTTTTTTGCCGCTGCCTTTCCGGCGTTTCGCGGGGAGTGGGACAGCGCGGCGGCCGGCGAGATAATCGCCGGTGAGGCTGTCGGTGTTGGCGAGGATGTCGGCGAGCTTGCCTTCCGCGACGACCGCGCCGCCATGGACGCCCGCGCCCGGCCCCATGTCGATGATATGGTCGGCGGTGCGGATCGCATCCTCGTCATGCTCGACGACGATGACGGTGTTGCCGAGATCGCGCAGGCGCCGGAGGGTGACGAGGAGGCGGTCGTTATCGCGCTGGTGGAGGCCGATCGAGGGCTCGTCGAGCACATAGAGCACGCCCGAAAGGCCGCTGCCGATCTGGCTGGCGAGGCGGATGCGCTGGCTCTCGCCGCCGGAGAGGGTGCCCGAGGTGCGATCGAGGTTGAGATATTCGAGGCCGACATTGTTGAGGAAGCCGAGCCGCTCGACGATTTCCTTGAGGATGCGCTCGGCGATCTGGCGCTGCTGATCGTTGAGCTTGTCCGCGAGGGTGGAGAAGAAGGCGAGACCGTCGGCGACCGAGAGGCGCGCGGCGTCGGCGATGGTGGTCATCGCGATCTTGACGGCGAGCGCCTCGGGCTTGAGGCGCGCGCCGCCGCAGGTCTCGCACGGGGCGGAGGACTGGAACTTGCCCAGCTCCTCGCGCATCCAGGCGCTGTCGGTGGCGAGCATGCGGCGGTTGAGATTGTTGATGACGCCTTCGAAGGGCTTCTTGACGTCGTAGCTCTTGCGGCCATCGATGAAGGTGAGGGTAATCGGCTTGCCCTTGGTGCCATAGAAGATGGTGTCGACGATCTCCTCGGGGAGTTCGTTCCAGGGGGTGTCGAGGCTGAAATCGAACGCGCGGGCGACGCTGGCGAGGACCTGCATATAATAAGGGCTGGGCGGGTTGGACTTGGCCCAGGGGACGACGGCGCCCTTCTTGATGGACAGATTCTCGTTGGGGACGACGAGCGCGGGATCGAAATAGAGCCGCTCGCCGAGGCCATCGCAGGTGGGGCAGGCGCCCTGCGGGGCGTTGAAGGAGAAGAGGCGGGGTTCGATCTCGGCGATGGTGAAGCCGGAGACCGGACAGGCGAATTTTTCGCTGAAGATGATGCGGTTGGCGGGGATTTCGGCGCCCTTCATGTTCCCCTTAGCCCTCTCCCCGCTTACGGGGAGAGGGTTGGGAGAGGGGGAGTCCGGGTCTAGAGTGGGATCACTGCCCCTCTCCCCGGCCCTCTCCCCTGAAGGGGAGAGGGAGTTTAGGTCGCCGTCGGCCAAGTCCGCATAGGCCAGCCCTTCGGCCAGCTTCAGCGCGGTCTCGAGGCTGTCGGCCAGCCGCGTGCCGATGCCCTCGCGGATGACGACGCGGTCGACCACCACTTCGATGTCATGCTTGTATTTCTTGTCGAGCGCGGGGGCGTTCTCGATCTCGTAGAGCTCGCCGTCGATGCGAACGCGGGTGAAGCCGGCTTTCTGCCACTCGGCCAATTCCTTGCGATACTCGCCCTTGCGGCCGCGCACGACGGGGGCGAGGATGTAGAGGCGGGTGCCCTCGGGCAGCGCGAGCAGGCGGTCGACCATCTGGCTGACGGTCTGCGCGGCGATCGGCAGGCCGGTCGCGGGCGAATAGGGGATGCCGACGCGCGCCCACAAGAGGCGCATATAATCGTAGATCTCGGTGACGGTGGCGACGGTGGAGCGCGGGTTGCGGCTGGTCGTCTTCTGCTCGATCGAGATGGCGGGGCTGAGGCCCTCGATATGATCGACGTCGGGCTTCTGCATCAGCTCGAGGAACTGGCGCGCATAGGCCGAGAGCGATTCCACGTAACGGCGCTGGCCCTCGGCATAGATGGTGTCGAAGGCGAGGCTCGACTTGCCGGAGCCGGACAAGCCCGTGATCACCGTCAGCGTATCGCGCGGGATCTCGACCGAGATGTCCTTGAGGTTATGCTCGCGGGCGCCGCGGACGGAGATATGGGTCAGACTCATACGCTAAGATGTTCCAGATTTGTTCCGGGATGGCAAGCGCGGTAAACGCCAAGCCGCAGATGGCGAGCGATGAGCCGCGCCGCAAGATGCGGCCCGCCGGTCCGGGGAATAATTTGCGGCTTTATTCGCCCAAAGCGACAGCGGCGGCGGCGATGGCGCCTACCGCCAGTAACTGCCGGATGAGCCCGCCCTGATCGCCGCGCTGATCGGCGGTCGAGAGCAGGATGTCGCGGCAGCGCGCCGGTTCCGCACCCCACTGCAGGCTGAGAAGCTGGGCCAGCTGGCGATTGCGCACGATCAGGAGATCAGTGATCTCCGAGCCGACGACAGCGCCCATCTCGCGCTTGTACCCGCTGTCGCCGGCGCCGAGATCGACCGTATTCACGCCATTTTCCGCGGCCCAGGCGAGCTGGCGATAGGTGACGATCTTGCCGGGGCGGAAGGCTGCGAAATCCCGACGATAGCTGCTGGCGATGGTATATTGCACAGCGCCCGCGCGCAGATCGAAGCTGAAGGCGACCGGGGTCGCGCCGACATCGAGGATCGTCGCGGACAGCGCGCGGGCGATCACCGGGTCCGTGACGAGCGATTGCCAGAGCCGGCGCTGCTCGGGCGTGAGGAATTTCGCGCCGGAGCGATCGGTGTCCGCGATCCAGCTGTTTGCCTCGATCCCGGCCAAATCGGCCAGCGCCGCCCGGCTCCATTGCGCGCCGGACACCGTGCGGACCGTCACCGCGCCGTGCTGCCCGAGCTGCCGCTCGTAATTGCCCAGCCTGCGCCGCGTGGACCGGCGCGGCCATGTCTGACCAGCGGTCATGGCGGAAAGGTCCATCACGAAATTATGGCCCAGCGACCGGCTCAGCACTGTCCAGCCAGCGCGGGAGAGGGCGCCCTTGATCTTCATGGTCTCGGGATTGTCGCGATAGAGCGGGCCCATCCGCCATAGCGGCGCAAGCGCGTCCCTGGCGACCGGATCGCGGAAGATCGCCGTCAGTTCCTCTTCGGTGATCGTCCGATCGAGCTGGATCGAGCGGAAGGGCCAATAGCTGCCCGGAACCGTGCGGGCGCCGAGCAGCGAGGGACCAAGGCTGACGGTCGGAATCGCCGCAATCGGGCGCCCATCATCCCGCATGCCGATTATCGTGCTGGCGTCGTCCCCCGCTGCGCTGCCGTACCAGCGGCTACGCAGGAAAGCGCGATCCTGAGCGGCTTGACCAGCGACTTGGTCCACGACCGGCGAGATGCCCGGCACGCACCGAACCTGGATCTGCACGTCGTCCGTATTCGTGTTATGTAATGCCGGCCGGTTCACACCTACCGCGATAGGGAGAGAATATTCTCATCCGGTAAAGGGCAACCGGAGCTACTCCCTGCCGATCGGCGCCTTGATGCCTTCGAGCCGGATGACGCGGTTGCCTTCGCAAACCGGGGCGGCGATCAGGCGCATCCAGCGGGGCTGGCCCTGCGCCGGGATGATGCGGGCGTCGAGGGTGAAGCCCCGGCGGTGGCGGATCGCATGAGCGCGCAGGCGTTCCATGGCAGCGCGGCTATGCTCGCAATAGAGCGCGACCGCTTCGGGGCGCGTGACAGCCGCCCCTCGCGGCAGGCCAAAGATGTCGAAAACGGGATCGGACCATTCGAGCCGCTCGTCAGAAAGATCGCAAGACCAGCGGCCGACACCATGAATCGCGAGCATCGCCATGTTCGTATCATCAATGGGCGGCAGCATGTTTTCGTTGCGACCGAGAATACGGCCGAGGCTGAACTGCTCGATCCGGGCATCCAGCGGCCAACTCTGGTACAGCTGCAAGGGTTCTTCACGACGCGACATATTGATGCAGGTTCGCCCTATAGCAGGGCTTGATTATTAACAAGCGATAACAATCAAATAGTTAAGACAAAATGGTTCGGGTCACGCCGGAAATCGACGGTAAAGATCCGTGGGAGTCGTTCCTTGTAAGACAGGCCCCGCTCCGACAGGGATTGATGTAGCGCTTACATCAGAATATCCGGCGTTCCCATTCTTCGCGGCGGTTTCCCAGCCTGATCGCTTGAGAATGCCGCACACGTCGCCTAAGTCGGCTGCATGACATCGACCAACGAGATCCGGCGCAGCTTCCTCGATTATTTCGGGGGAGAGGGGCATGCGCAGGTGCCGTCGGCCCCGCTGGTGCCGCACAACGACCCCACCTTGATGTTCGTGAACGCCGGAATGGTGCCGTTCAAGAACGTGTTCACCGGGCTTGAGACGCGGCCTTATTCGACTGCGACATCCTCGCAGAAATGCGTACGTGCGGGGGGCAAGCATAACGATCTCGACAATGTCGGCTATACGGCGCGGCATCATACCTTCTTCGAGATGCTCGGCAATTTCTCGTTCGGCGATTATTTCAAGGAACGGGCGATCTCGCTCGCGTGGAACCTGGTCACGCGGGAATGGGGCATTTCGCCCGACAAGCTGACCGTCACCGTCTATCATACCGATGACGAGGCGTTCAATCTGTGGCGCAAGATCGCGGGGCTGCCGGAGCAGCGCATCATCCGCATCCCGACCAGCGACAATTTCTGGGCGATGGGCGATACCGGACCGTGCGGGCCCTGTTCCGAGATCTTCTACGATCATGGCGAGCATATTCCGGGCGGGCCGCCGGGATCGCCGGATGAAGACGGCGACCGGTTCGTCGAGATCTGGAACCTCGTCTTTATGCAATATGAGCAGGTCGACAAGGAGACGCGGGTCAATCTGCCCAAGCCCTCGATCGATACCGGCATGGGGCTGGAGCGGGTTGCGGCCGTGTTGCAGGGCGTGCACGACAATTATGATACCGATACGTTCAAGGCGTTGATCGAGGCGTCAGGCGAGCTGACGCGGAACGATCCGGCGGGATCGATGAAGGCATCACATCGGGTGATCGCCGATCATCTGCGATCTTCGGGGTTCCTGGTGGCCGACGGCGTGCTGCCGGCGAACGAGGGGCGCGGCTATGTGCTGCGGCGGATCATGCGGCGAGCGATGCGACATGCGCATCTGCTGGGAGCGGCCGAGCCGTTGATGCATCGGCTGGTTCCGGCGTTGGTCTCCGAGATGGGGGCCGCCTATCCAGAGCTGGTGCGGGCGCAGCCGCTGATCGAGGAGACGCTGAAGCTCGAGGAGACCCGCTTCCGGCAGACGCTGGACAAGGGGCTGCGGCTGCTTGACGAGGAAACCTCAAAGATGAGCGCGGGGGCGACATTGCCCGGCGAGGTCGCGTTCAAACTCTATGACACGTTCGGTTTCCCTTATGACCTGACCGAAGATGCGCTGCGGGCGCAGGGCTTTGGCGTGGATCGTTTGGGCTTCGACGCCTCCATGGCCGAACAGAAGGCCAAGGCGCGGGCGGCATGGAAGGGATCGGGCGAAAAGGCGTCCGACGATGTTTGGTTCGATATCGCCGAAGCCGAGGGCGGGACCGAGTTCACCGGCTATATCTCACATGAGGGCGAGGGGCGGGTGATCGCGCTCGTCAAGGACGGGCAGCTGGTCGAGAGCGCCGGGGCTGGCGACGAAGTGGTGATAGTCACCAACCAGACGCCGTTCTACGCCGAAAGCGGCGGCCAGCAGGGCGACAGCGGGACGATCAAGGGCGACGGCGGGTTCGCCGCGACGGTGCGCGACACCAGCAAGCCGCTCGGGCGTTTGCATGCGCATCAGGCCAAGGTCGAGGCCGGATCGGTGAAGGTCGGGGATGCCGTCCAGCTTGCGATCGATGCGACGCGGCGGGCGCAAATCCGCGCCAATCACAGCGCGACGCATCTGCTGCACGCGGCGCTGCGCCATCGGCTTGGCGGACATATCAGCCAGAAGGGAAGCCTTGTCGCGCCGGATCGGCTGCGGTTCGATTTCTCACATCCGCGTGCGCTCAGTCCTGAGGATATCGCTGTCGTCGAGGCCGAGGTGAATGCCCAGATCCGGGGCAACGATCAGGTGATGACCCGGTTGATGTCGACCGACGACGCGATCGCGGCGGGGGCGATGGCGCTGTTCGGCGAGAAATATGGCGACGAGGTGCGGGTGCTTTCGATGGGGAAGGCCACGGACAACAGCTATTCGGTCGAGCTGTGCGGGGGCACGCATGTGTCCGCGCTCGGCGATATCGCCCTGTTCAAGATCGTGGGCGAGAGCGCGGTGGCCTCTGGCGTGCGGCGGATCGAGGCGCTGACGGGCGAGGCGGCGCGGCAGTGGCTGACGGCGCGCGAAGACAAGCTCAAGGAAGCCGCGGCGACGCTGAAGGCTGCGCCTGACGAGGTGCCGGCGCGGATTGCCGCGCTGGTCGAGGATCGGCGGCGGTTGGAGCGCGAGCTTGCCGAGGCCAGGAAGGCGCTGGCGCTGGGCGGCGGGACTGGCAAGGCCGAGGCGGCAGGCCCGGAGCAGATCGACGGGAAGGCGTTCATCGGCCAGGTGATCGAGGGGCTGGACCCCAAGGGACTGCGCGGGCTGATCGATGAGAACAAGCAGCGGATCGGCAGCGGCGTGATCGCGCTGATCGCGATCAATGAGGGCCGTGCGAGCGTCGCGGTCGGCGTCACCGAGGATCTGGTTGGCAGCGTCAATTCGGTCGATCTGGTGAAGGTAGCGGTGACGGCGCTTGGCGGGCAGGGCGGCGGCGGACGGCCAGACATGGCGCAGGGCGGCGGGCCTGATGGCGGCGCGGCGCAGGATGCCATGGCGGCGATCCGTTCGGCGTTGGCGAAGCAGGCCGAGGCGGTGTGATCTGACGCTCACACGTCACCCGAAGCGTTCGTTGAAATAGACATGGATGCCAGCCTTCGCTGGCATGACGGTTTGGGATGCTACTCCCCCGGTTCCCCCACGCGCCTGCGCCAGATCGGAGGTTCGCGGTCGATTTCCGCCATTTCCATGATCTTGCTGCGCAACTCGGCACGCTTTTCATGGATCGAGGCAATGACGGGGCCCATGGCGACGCCCAGATCGACAAGCACGGCCTCTGAGAGTTGCAGCGAGCTTTCGAGGGTTTCGGGGACGGCGTCGGTCACGCCTGCCTTGTAGAGGTCGGCCGCATGGCGCGGATCGCGGGCTCGGGCGACGATGGTGAGGTCGGGATGTGCCTTGCGGATGTTTCCGGCGATGCGGATGGTCTGCACCGGATCGTCCATGGTCAACACCAGCGCGGCGGTGTTGTCGAGATCCAGCCGTTCGATCATGCCGGGCCGGGTGATGTCGCCGAACATGACCGTATACCCATTTTTGCGAGCGGAGGCGACGCTGTCGATGTCGGCCTCGATCGCCACATAAGGTCGGTCATGGGTGGTGAGCATCTGCGCGACGAGCCGGCCGACGCGGCCGCAGCCGACGATGACGGTGCGCTTTCGCGGATGGACCTTCATTTCCTCGGACTCGTCATGGCGGCGAAGCTCGATACGGCGAGCTAGGTCATGGCCGATGCGCGCCAGCACGGGCGTGATGGTAAGGCCCATGGCGGTCACGATCGTCCAAAACTGGGCGTCGGCCGGAGCGATGAGTGCGGCCTGAGCCGCCGCGCCGAGTACGATCAACGTGGTTTCGGAGGGCGAGGCCATCAGCAGCGCGGTTTCCCACGCCACGCCACGCCCCGAACCTTCGATCTTGAGCAGCGCGCGCGTGATGAGCACCTTGATGATGATGACGCCGACCACGGCGGCGATCAGCTCGATCCATTGCGCCGCGATCGCCTTGAAATCGAGGCTCATGCCGATGGTGATGAGGAAGATGCCGAGCGCGAGGCCCTTGAACGGGGCGGTCATCACCTCGACCTCGTCGTGATAATCGGTCTCGGCGATAAGGATGCCGGCCAGCAGCGCGCCGACGATCGGGGAGAGCCCCGCCGCCGTGGTGGCGAGGCTGGCGAGGATCACGACGAGCAGGCTGGCGGCGAGGAAAAGTTCGGGGCTCTTGGTGCGGGCGGCCTGCGCGAACAAGGAAGGCAGCACGAAGCGGCCGAGCAACAGCAGCGCGCCGATGGTGAGTACGCCGGCGACGAGCGTGCGGAAGAGACCGTCGACCCCGCTATCCTGAGCATAAGGCGCGAGCGCGGCGAGCAGGAAGACGATCGGGACCAGCGCCAGATCCTCGAACAGCAGCATCGCGAAGGCGCGGCGGCCGACGGCGCTTGTCGTGCCGACCATCGGGAGGACGAGCGCCGTGGAGGACAGGGCCAGCGCCATGCCGAGACCGAGCGCGCCGCCCCAAGACTGGCCGAGGAGATGGAGCGCACCACCGATCGCGATGGCGCCCAGCGCAAGCTCAGCCGCGCCGAGGCCGAATACGAGGCGTCGCATCGACCAGAGCCTCCGGAACGACAGTTCGAGGCCGATCGAGAACAGGAGCAGGATGATGCCGAATTCGGCGAAGGGCTCGATCGAATGGGGATCGGTTATCGTAAAATGATAGAGCCAGGGAACGTCCTTGACCCACGATCCAAGCGCCGAAGGGCCGACCAGCGCGCCGACGAGGATGAAACCGATGACCGGGTTGATGCGAAGACGGGCGAAGGCCGGAATCACCAAGCCGGCGGCGCCGAGGATGACGAGCGCGTCACTGAAGCCGGGGGAGAGAAGGGGGAGGGCCATGCTTTTCTTTTCGCTGCAATGCGGAGGAAAAGCCAAGCGGAATGTGGGAATCTTTTTCCAGCTGCCGTTCGGGCTGAGCTTGTCGAAGTATCTTCTTGATTACGGGTTTGAAGAAGGAGCGCCCTTTGACAGGCTCAGGGCAAACGGAAGGGCAGGGTTAGATCAAGCCGCCTGTCCCTCGAACTGCAATCTTGCGAGACGGGCGTAGAGGCCGCCTTGGGTCACGAGGCTGTCGTGGGAGCCTTCCTCGACGATGCGGCCCTTATCCATGACGATGATGCGGTCGGCGGCGCGGACGGTGGCGAGGCGGTGGGCGATCACCATCGTCGTCCGACCCTTCATCAGCCGTTCGAGCGCGCGCTGGACGAGCTGTTCCGATTCGGCGTCCAAGGCCGATGTCGCCTCGTCGAGCAGGAGGAGGGGCGCATCACGCAGGAGTGCGCGGGCGATTGCGAGGCGCTGGCGCTGGCCGCCCGAGAGGCGCGCGCCGCCTTCCCCGAGGAAGGTATCGAGGCCTTGTGGGAGGCCGCGGAGATATTCGGCGGCGTTGGCGGCCTGCGCGGCGTCCCACAATTCCTCGTCGCTGGCGTCCCACCGCCCATAGCGCAGATTGTCGCGGGCAGAGGCGGCGAAGATCACTGTCTCCTGCGGGACGATTGCAATCCGGGCGCGGATCGCGGCGGGGTCCGCCTCGGGCAATGCCACGCCGTCAAGCGAGACGGTGCCACGCTCAGGATCGTAGAAGCGCTGGGCGAGCTGGAAGAGCGTCGACTTGCCGGCGCCGGAAGGGCCAACGACGGCGACCAGCTCGCCGGAACGGACGTCGAGGCTGAAATCGGTCAGCGCGCTGACTTCGGGGCGGGTCGGATAGCGGAATTTGACATTATCAAAGGTCAGACGGCCTTGCGCCGGATCGGGGAGCGGACGCGGATTGGCAGGCGCGCGGATTTCGGGTTGCTCGGCCAGAAGCTCAGCAATGCGGCCGGCGGCGCCAGCACCGCGCAGAAGATCGCCATAGACTTCAGTCAGGCTGCCGAAGGCGCCCGCCACCAGTCCGCCCGTCAGCACGAACGCCGCGATGGAGCCCCCCGACAAACGGCCAGCGGCGACATCGAGCGCGCCTTCCCACATGATCAGCGTGATCGTGCCGAACACCATCGAGATGATGATCGCCGTCATCACGGCGCGCAGGCGGATGCGCTTGCGTGAGGTCATGAAGGCATTATCGACGGCGCCGCCGAAGCGTTCGCCTTCGCGCTTTTCCTGGCCGAATGCCTGGACGATCTTCATCGCGCCAAGCGTTTCCGACACGATCGTGCCGACATCGGCGATGCGATCCTGGGTGGAGCGGGATAGCGCGCGGACCTTGCGGCCGAGCGTCACGATTGGAATGATAATGAAGGGAATGCCGATCAGTAGCATCGCCGCAAGCTTGGGCGCGAGCGCGATCAGATAGATGATGCCGCCCACGCCCATGACCAGATTGCGCAGCGCGACCGAGATTGTGCTGCCCACGATATTTTCGATTATCGCGGTATCGGCGGTGAGACGCGATGCGATCTCCGAAGGGCGGTTCTCCTCGAAGAAGCGTGGGGCGAGCTTCAGCAGATTGTTGACGACGGCCATGCGGAGATCAGCGATCACGCGTTCGGCCAGCCAGGCCACGAAGTAGAAGCGGGCCGCCGTCGACAATGCGAGCACCACCACGATCAGAAGCAGATAGCGAAAATAGCGGCCGATATCCGCGCCATGGGCAGCCGCGAAGCCGCGATCGATGACAAGGCGGAAGCCGCTGGGAATTGCGAGCGTGGCGGCGGCAGCGATCAGCAGAGCCAATCCCGCCAACGCCAAGTGCCCCCGATAAGGGGTGGCGAAGCGCCAGATCACGCGCAAATTGCCAATCTTGCGGGACGGTTCTGGTTTGGGCGGATCAGCCATCCGCGCCGCTTAGAACCGGATCGAGGTAAGGGGAAGCTCTTTGCATCTTTTACGGAGGTGCGGAGAGATCAGTGTGCTCCTATATGCTCCGGAGTGGGATGCAGTTGTGCCGCCGCGGGACCCGTCGGGGCTGTGCTGCGTTGCACCGTTAATGGAAAAGGCGCTACTGGCCGCTACCATAAGCCGGTGGAGGGTCGTTGAATGCTTTATGACGGGTATGAGATGCAGCGCAACTTGCTGGCCGGAGCAAGTGCGTTCGCAAACATGAGCGCCGAATGGCTTCAGAACCCTATAAATCCGTTTTCATATAATAGCCTTGCACCAGTCCTTGCCTCCGGACTTGAGGTATTCGCGCATGCCTCCGCACCGCGCGGAAAGCCGGATTTCGGTCTGACCGAGACAGTGGTTGACGGCAAGAGGGTAGCGGTGCGCGAGCAGATCGTCCTTCGCAAGCCATTCGGTCAGCTTAAGCGATTCGTTCGCAAAGGCGTAAAAGGTGGATCCAAATTATTGATCGTTGCGCCGATGTCCGGCCACTATGCGACCTTGCTCCGGGGCACCGTCGAACGGATGCTGCCCAAGCATGACGTCTACATCACCGACTGGCGAGACGCGAAGCTGGTGCCAATGAGCGAGGGTGTTTTCGATCTCGATGACTATGTCGACTATCTGATCGAGTTTCTCGACGAGGTCGGTCCGGGCGCGCATGTGCTGGCAGTTTGCCAGCCGACGGTGCCGGCCTATGCGGCTGCCTGCTTGATGTCCGAAGACAATAATCCCAACCGTCCGCGCACGTTGACGATGATGGGCGGGCCCATCGACACCCGTCAGGCGCCGACCGAGGTCAACACCGTCGCCACGCAGCGGCCGCTTTCGTGGTTCCAGAACAATGTTGTGTTGACTGTCCCGATGCTCTATCCGGGCGCTGGGCGTCGGGTTTACCCCGGTTTCCTGCAGCTGACCGGCTTCATGGCGATGAATCTTGGCAACCATCTTGTCAGCCATTGGCAGATGTTCCGGCATCTGGTGGACGGCGACGAGGAGAGCGCGGATGCGACCAAGGCTTTCTATGAGGAATATCGCTCGGTCTGCGACATGGACGCAGCCTTCTATCTCCAGACGATCGAGAAGGTGTTCCAGCGACACGAGCTTCCCAAGGGCGAGCTGACACATCGCGGGCGCAAGGTCGATCCCGCCGCGATCAAGGATATCGCGTTGCTGGCGATCGAAGGCGAGAAGGACGATATCTCCGGGCTCGGCCAGACCAAAGCGGCGTTGACGATCGCGAGCGGCCTCGACAAGGATCTGAAGAAATATCACATGGCCAAATCGGTGGGCCATTACGGCATCTTCAACGGCCGGCGCTGGCGCGAGCAGATCGCACCGGTGGTGGATGATTGGATCGCCCGCCACGAGGCCTGATCGCGACGTGAGCCGCAGCTTATCGGTCGAGATCGAACGCTGGCCCGTCGCCGGGGCGTTCACCATCTCACGCGGCGCCAAGACGCATGTCGATGTGGTGACGGTGACGATCGCGCAAGGCAGTGCGCGCGGGCGGGGTGAGGCAACCGCAATCTATTATCATGGCGAGACCGCCGAAAGCGTGCGCGACACCGTGATCGCGGCGGCTGGACGCATCGAGGCGGGCGCTGATCGGCACGAGGTACAGGACCTGCTGCCACGCGGGGCTGCGCGCAACGCCATTGATGCGGCGCTGTGGGATCTGGAGGCGAAGCTTAGCACTAGTCCGGTCTGGCGGCTGGCGGGGCTGGCCGAACCGGACGCGCTTACGAGCGCCTACACCATTTCGCTGGGCGACCCCGAGCGAATGCGTATTGATGCCGAGAAGGCGGCGGATATCTATCCGCTGCTCAAGCTCAAACTGGCGGGCGAGGGCGATATCGAGCGGGTCGCCGCAGTGCGCAGCGGTGCCCCAGCCGCGCGGTTGATCGTCGACGCCAATGAGGCTTGGACGGGACGGGACATCGAGGCAGAGGCGGGGAAGCTGCTGCCCTATGGCGTCGAGCTGATCGAACAGCCCGTAAAGGCGGGCGAGGATGCGCTTCTCGACGCAGTGCGCTCGCCGATCCCGCTCTGCGCTGACGAAAGCTGTCAGGACCGCGCCGATCTTGCCCGCTGCATCGGACGCTATCAGGCGATCAACATCAAGCTCGACAAGGCGGGCGGATTGACCGAGGCGCTGGCGCTGGCTGCGGAGGCTCAAGCGGAGGGTCTCGCGCTGATGGTCGGATGCATGCTTTCCACCTCGCTCGGCATCGCTCCGGCGACGCTGGTCGCGCAGGGCGTAAGCTGGGTCGATCTCGACGGACCGCTGCTACTGGCGCGGGACCGGGATCCGGCGATCCGGTTCACCGGCGCGATCATGGCGCCGCCTCCGTCTGATCTGTGGGGGTGACAGGCATTTTGACCGAGCTTGTTGCTGATTGGTTGCAACACCCGCCGACCCTTTCTAACAAAAGCTTTGCGCAATCAATTCGAAGGGACTGGCATGGATAGCGATTCAGTGTTTTTGGATCGGCTATTGCGCAGTGCTGGTTTGAAAATTCTTGTACCCGGATTGCTGTTGTCAGCTGCTTCGGCCCATGCCCAGGAAGCTGTGTCGCCGATCCTGACCAATCAGAGCAAAACCCCTTTCGATCTGGCCGCAATGGACGCGGAGCGGACCGAGGCGCAACAGATGCTGGCCTTGCAGGAGCCGCTATCCGTTGCTCCGGATGCAGAGGCGCGATTACCCGATCAGCCCATTTCGGAAGATGCTCGCCAGCGCGTTTCCTATGGACGCCAGCTCGGGTCTATCAAATGGGAAATCGGCGGCGCGCTCCTCTGGTTGACGGCCTCGAACATTTATAAGGCGCATAATTCCGGCCTGCGCGGTTTTCAATTTCAGCACGAAGGCTGGTTCGGCGACGATACGTTCAATCTCGGCATCGACAAATTGGCCCACGCCTGGAACAGCTATTGGATCACCGATGCCGCCGCCGCCCGCATCCGGTATAAATCCGGCGCCAGCAATCCCGAAATCCCGGCCTTCACCGTCTCGATGGGCCTGATGATCTATAGCGAACTGTGGGACGCGCACAAAAAGAATGGCGGATTTGCGACGAACGACGTGATCATGAACACAGCGGGCGCCGCCTTCTCGGTATTTCGGAATAGCGTGCCGGGCGTGAAGGAGAAGCTCGACTTCAGGCAATTCGTCATGCCGAATAGCGACGTCTACACGCCTACCGGCGTGAAGCATTTCCGGCAGCTGCGGTATCTGATGGCGCTCAAGCTTTCCGGCTTCGAAGGGCTGAACCACAGCCCGCTGCGTTTTGTCGAATTGCATGCGGGATATCGTGCGACAGGCTTCTCACGGCCCGAACGGGCTCGCGGCGAACCGTTGCGGCAGCGGCCGTTCGTGGGGATCGGGATCAATCTCAACCAGCTGTTTTTCAGGAACCCACGAGGCTGGGCGGGCAAGGCCGCGAGTACGGCGCTTCAATATATCCAGGTGCCCTATACCGCCTACCATGTTGAGGTCAGGTAAGACGCCGGACCAATGCTCGTTCGCTTCGTTCAAGGTGGACAGGAGATGACCAGGAGTCGGGTCGCGCCAGCAAGGCGCGCGATAGCATTAGCAGATGAGCACTAACTTGGCGTCGTCGTTGGGAGCCTGTCGCGTTTCAGCGCCGTTTGACCCCGATTAGCGGAACGCATTGTTCGAGAAATCGTATGCTCGCCGATCATTAATCATTAGGAGTATGCGCGTGAGCGAGTTCGATTTGTTAAATCCCCGCGAGCATGATCGCGATATTATTTATCCTGTCGAAGCGAATGGCGGGATGCCTTCCCTGACAACTATGCTGATCTCATTGCTCGCGGTGGCACTGATCGCTCTCCAAATCAGCTGAAGAATATCTTCCCGAAGCTTTTTTGCGTTGGCGGACAGGGTGTCCGCCATAAATCACGTACTCGCGCGCAATTAATTGCATTAAGACGAAAAACCCACCACACAACCCGCCATTAAGTGTAACGCAGTGAGGAGAGCGGTTGGAGTGCATTCAAGTTGTGTATTTAGCACGCCGATAACGCAATGCCTATGAGTGCGGCAACTAGCCATAATTTCGGTCGCTGTAGCTGTTCCGCGGACCGTCTAAAAGCGGATCTTCGAACTCTCCGTAAATGGCTGCAATGCTGGACTGTCCGGACTGTCGGCTTTCGGTAACGCCTTGAGTCAAAGCGGATGTCAAAACGAGCCTCGGCTAACGACCGCTAGGGACCAACTCCGGACTGGTAACCTTCGGCCGGGATCCGCAATCCGACCGTAGCACATTGCCCAAGGCTCCTCGCGGGTAAGGTGAGCATTCTCGACTCATTAACCAGACTATGTCATCAGCAATTAATCGAAGCTGCTCTTGGGAACATGGGTTACCCGACAAGCTAAGTCTGCCTCGCCTGACGCAACAACATAATAATCGCCTGCATCCGCAATCCCGGTCGTGAAGACGACATCATGAACGTACTTCTGCTCTTCCAACGGAGCCGTCAGTGGCGCGTTGGCTTCAAGAAGAGGCACGTCGTCGGTTCGCAAGACGACCGAGGGGTCGTGCCTGTCCAACAGTGACCAATAAGTACGATAAATGCCGACGATCTCTTTGGGTTCGACCCCATGCCACAAGCTGAGCCAGCCATCGGGAGTCAGGATCGGCGGCGTGCCGCCGCCCATGCGGGCCGTCGCCACTGTCTTTGCATGAGGGCGGATGCCCGGTTTGATGTGCGGTTTCCAGTGCCGGGCATCTGGCGAGGTTGCGAGGTTGATCGATGGTCCCGCGCGCCATTCACTGCCCGGCGGATAAGCAAAATAGAGGTCGCCCAGCGGGCGCGTTTGTGCCCAATAGCGTCCGTCAATCTTCCCTTCGAAGATCAGCATGTCCTTGTTCTGGTGATCAAGAACCATGTCTTCAAACTGCCAGTCGAGCCCATTGGCCGAACTATAAAGAGTCGTTGAATGACGTTCGGGGCTGACCGAGCAGGTCGTCATCAGCCATTGGTCGTCGACCTTGCTAATCCGGGCGTCCTCGACGCCATAGCATTGCCAGCTTCCCTGCGGCGTGATCGCACGATCATAGTGGATCGCCACGACTGCGAGCCCGTCCGCCGACAGCTCTACCGGCAACAGCCATGAAAGCGAGGTGAGCGCCATGATCTTCCAGCCGCCGCCGTGCAGCATGAACTTGCGGGGATCGGCCGTGTTGGCCAACTCAAGCGGCCAGGCGTCGAGCACGAACCTGCCCTCCTCCCAGCGAATGGCATGGACCTTACTGTCCCGGATCGGCTTCCGCAGCGCTTCGGCAACACGCACCATCATCAGCAGATTGCCGTTGGGAAGCCGAGTCAGACCCGGATTGAATGCGCCCAACACATAAGTCTCGGCATCCAGATGCCCGACCAGCGGCGATTGCGACAGATCGATATCATCGGGAACCAGCACGAGCTGGTCGACCTCATATTGGCTCATGGGTGCTTGCGGCGCGTTTCGACGCGGATGAGTGACACGGCGGTCCGGCGCGGCTGGGTCAGCATGAAGTGCGTGGCGACCGCGATATCTTCCGCCCGTAGCATGACGTGATCGTTGATCAGCTCGACCTGCTTTTCGGGCGGATATTCGGGATATTGGAAGTCGGCGCCGGTGAAGCCGGGCTCGATCAAACCGACCTTGATGTCCTTATCGGAAAGCTCCTGGCGGAGCGAATGGGCAAAGCCTTCAATACCGCTTTTGGCCGCAACATAGATCGAACTGCCACCCGCCTGCGATACCGCCGACATTGATCCGATCAGCACGACGTCGCTACTTGCCTTCATCCGTTCGACCGCCGCCTTAGTCGTGGTGAGATATGACGTGAAATCGACTGCAATCTGATAATCGAGATCGGCGTCTCCGGTTTCGGCCAGCGCCTCGGCTGGAACGGCAGCATTGATTACCGCCACGTCGATGCCGCCGAGATATACTTCAGCCGCATCGAAGAACCGCGCCACATCTTCGCGCCGTGCGAGATCTACATTGATGCCATCGCCTTCCCCAACTTCACGGATGCGTTTCAGTGCATCACCCAAATGCGCGGGCGTGCGACCGCAGATGAAGACTTTTGCACCTTCTGAGGCGAGCAGGACTGCGATTGCCCTGCCGATGCCTGTCGTCCCGCCTGTGACGACGACCTTGCGGCCCGAAAGCGCTAGCTGTTTGGTATGGGCGTCCGCGCGATCAAGAACGTCCACCATCGCTACTCTCCCATTGTGTCAGAGTAGAAGGGATGAGGAGCGTGCAGGTTCCTAAGGAATTTACCAGACGACTTTGATCCTGCCATCTGCCGGTACGGCAAAATCCTTGCGACCGCCTTCTTCATCCTGCGCCTTCACATGTTCACCGGCTGCCGTGGACACCAAGATGTTGGGCAATTTTCGTCTCGCCAGTGGAATTATACTAAACCGCGCCTCCCGCCCTTCTCCTCCACCCAGCTGAACGCTGAAGGAACGCTCGGAGGGGCGCTCACTTGCGAGTAGGAAATGATCGCAGAATATGCGGAACGGCGCGTCGCGCACGGTGTGGAACATCCGGCTGGCGAAGACGAAGGCCGATCCCGCACCATAGATTTCCTGCCCCACCTGACCAGCCGGTTGTCCATCGACATAGAGATCCTCCAGAGGGAAGGAGAGGTCGCGATCGATATGTCCATTGCGGATTTCCCCGGCCACCACTTCGGCTGGCAAGGCATCCGGATAATAATACCACGCCCGATCGAGTGCATAGCGGCAATACTCACTGAGCAGGAGGCGGACGGCCGGATCGGTATCGGGGCCGCTGTCCTTCAGATAGCGCTCGAATGCGGCAAAGCTGTCGAAGCATTCGTACATCGCCATATATGGCGCATCATGGAGTGCGGTCACGCCCAGGAAATTGTGATAATGGGGCGCATATCCGATCTCCGATTCCCAGATTGCCGTGTTGTGGAAAAAGCTCGCCAGATAGACATAGCTCTGCCGTAGATAGGTTTCTCCCGTGGTGATCCGCCATAGCCGCATACATGCGGCCGCGCCCCAGGCGGTAAGGTTCGCCTGATAATTCAGCTCGAAGCGCATGCCCTTTGCCGCATCGATCGCCGTCCGCGCCTCGTCCAGAAAGCGCTTGTCGCCAGTCAGTTCGAATGCCTGCAGCATGACATAGGCGTAGAGACCGCCGACATCGGTTTGGCCAAGACCGTCGTCGTTGCGTGCCTCGGTGATCACGGAAAAATCCGTGACCTTGAACTGGATTGGCCATTTATAGTCGAAATGCTTGGCCGCTTTGATCCCGAAATCGATCGACTGAAGAAACAGGTTGCGGGCGCGCCTATCATTGTCGAGCGCGAGCCGGCCGAGATTCATCAATGGATGATAAAGATACCAGCTGTCGACGGCGGCCCTGTCCTTATCCTTGCCGACATTGGGCAGATAGCGGCGCAAGGTGCACAGGTTCGGATCGTAGAATTTCCTCAAGCCTGCGGCGAGTTCCCGGCGCAACGGTATCTCGTCCTGCTTCCACGCTTCGAAATCGCGCAGGGCTGCCAGCACCGAGAGCTGCACCATCGAATCCGGATACTCCGATGCCGTGTAGGGATGGAGATAGCGAAAGCCATAGTGCCGGATCGACGCCTTGCGCGATGCGCCGAGATCGTGAAGCGATCGTTCGGCGCGATCCACCCAGTCGTGAAATTCGAGCGCAGGGCATTCCAGCCGCCGATAGATCGCGCCGAGCAGGGCAAGATAGCGACGCCCCATGCCCTGCTCGTCATCATCCGCGTCGAGGTGGAAGGCCAGGAAAGCGTCTGATATCGTCACTTCCTCACCGACCGGCAGCGGATCTACCGGCGGCGTGCCGCTTTGCGGGGGCGTAGGCGGCAGATATCCGATCTCGGGCCATTCCCCGCCCACGGCGCCGTCAGGTTTGGTTCTGGTGGACTGGAAGTAGCGGTTCATGCTGGTGAGGTTCTGGAAGTAGAGCACGCTGCCGAAAGCGGGCTCCGTCATCCGGAAATAGCAGACTCCCGAATTCATGCCTCGCTGCGCCGCTTCGACGCGGCCTTCCGCCCCGAGCGGATCATCGTTCTGGTCGAATGGATAAAGATCGCGCGGCAGAAACGGCACGAGCAGATGTGCGGAAGGCGTGAGCGTGGAAGTGATGCGCAAGATCGGCACCTCGTCGCGATAGGGCTCGATCCTGACCAGATGGGATCCGATTGCGCTTTCCAGCCGGACTTCGATGGTTTCCTCGATATGTTTGGCACGCGCATTGATGCAACCGCCCGGCGCATGTGCGGCCCGAAGGGCAAGACCGCCTTTGCCGGGCCTGCGAACGAGTAGCCACAATGCGTCCCGACCGGGGCATATTTCGAGCGAAAATTCTCCCAATCCGGCTTGCGCCAATCGGTCCATGCCCAGAAGAAGTTCGTCGTGAAGCGACAGAACGAAGGCACTCACACCCGGCAGGGCGTCTGCGCGCGAGGGTTTGAGTCCGTGACGGAGATCAGCAGTCGCCGTGGCCATGAAGCTCCAACCATTCGCGCCGCAAACAGTTTCGAAATCAGCGGCCTCTGGCACTCCGTAGCGAAGCAGGATCCTGTCGACGTCGCCGGAAAAGCCAGGGCCTGTCGTTTTTCACGCCTACGGAAATATCATAAGCATCGGCTATTGCGCACCATCGAGCCAAGGCATGACGTGCGTGATACGCAAGGGTGACGGAGAACGCTGGTGGAAGAATCAAGCGCTTCTTCAGTTCACTTCCATCTACATCAGACCCGAAAGCGCTACGCTGTAGTACTGGGGGAAGTAGGCGTCCGTTTAGGTCGCAAGGAACCCCAAGCGCCAACATGCGCTTGATTGCCATGAATTCCGAAACGGCGCGACCCGCATTTCCAGACGGTCTCGGCGATGGCCATGTGACATCGCGTCGATCGCTGCATCGCCATGCCAGCCCGGCCGCGCTTGCCGTATTGGGTCTGCTGCTTCTTGCAGCACTATTAGGCCTTTTCGGCGGCGGGCGCGCGCAACCCATCCGCGACGACGGCAAGGAAGCAACCCTTAAAGTCAGCGTGCCCCGCACGCTCAGAAATGGAATGATATTCGAGATCCGGATCAAGGTGAAGGCAAAAGCCCTAATCGCCGAACCGAAAATAGCGGTTTCCGAGCCGCTTTGGCGCGACCTGACTATCAACAGCCACTATCCCGATCCCAAGGATCAAAGCTTCAAGAATGGCAGTTTCGAGTTCTCGCATGAACCGATGAAACGTGATGATTCACTGGAAATCAAGCTCGATGGCCAGATCAATCCAGCGCTCACGCGAGGTACGAAAGGCGCAATTACATTGTTCGACGGGGACCATCAGATTGCGAGCGTCCCAATTTCCATAAAGGTTTTGCCCTGATGGACATCGTCCTGCGCGCCACTGCGATGTTCCTGATCGTTTTCGTGCTGTTGCGATTGCTCGGCAAGCGTGAGCTTGGCCAAATGACCCCCTTCGAGGTCGTGCTGCTGGTGGTGATTGGCGACCTCATCCAGCAGGGCGTAACCCATAATGATTTCAGCGTGACCGGCGCGATGCTGGCGATCTGCACCTTCGCCTTCTGGGCGCTGGTGCTCAGTTGGCTGGTGTATTTGTTTCCGCGCCTCAAGGATCCACTCGAGGGAGCCCCACGCATCATTATCCAGCAGGGTCAGCTTCTTGAAGATAATCTTCGGCGCGATCGGATTACCCGCGCGGAAGTCGAGTCCGAGATGCGGCTGGCCGGGGTCGCCCGAATGAGTGAAGTCGAATGGGCGATCCTGGAGCCACAGGGAAAGATCAGCTTTATAAAGAAGGAATCAGGTAAGCGGGCCGAGCAGCAGGATAAGACCGACATTCATTGATCATCGGGAATGGGCGCTCCGCTTTCAGGATCCCGCCGGACATCATCACGATCAAGTATGTCACGAGGATGCCGGGCGTCGCCTTCCTTTTGATGCTCAGTGGAAAGGTTGGGGTTGGGTTGGGTGGACGTGCCGCCGATATCCGGACGACTTTGCCGCCTTTGATCTTCCGGATAATCCTCCGGCGTGACTTGGCTCACTGCCGGCCAATCTTCCACACGCTCCTGCGGGCTTCCACCGCCAGTGCGTGGATCAACATGGTCTTTATGGGGAATGACCTCACCCAACGGTCCTTCGCGTGACCCATTTTCCATTTTTCGTTCCTTTCCATGAATGCTCCCTGCTTAATCCTCCTTCGCCGTGCCAGGCTCCGCCATGCGACGATGCTGCTCGGCAAGGATGGACGCCGGTGCCACATGCGCAGCTGCCGCCTGCATCTTGTTTTTCCAGCCGGACACGATGTGGGCTTCGCCCTTCATCAGGGCATCCCAACCATCACGCGCGACCTTGCCGGGATCGTCCTTTTGCTGGCTGCCTACCTTGGTATCCAGCATATCGGCGCGATCGAAAAACTCCGTCTCGGTTGGCCCCGGCATCAGGGTTGTGATCGTGATGCCACTGGCTTCCTTGAGTTCATTGCGAATGGCGTCCGCGAAGGTGTCGATGAATGCCTTGGTGCCATTGTAGACGGCCTGAAAAGTGCCAGGGATGAAGCCCGCGATCGAGCCGGTGATCAGAACCTTGCCCTGGCCCTGCGCGACCATATCGCGCAATACGCGCTGCAAAAGATAGACCGTTCCCGTAATATTGGTGTCCACAACGCGACGCCAATCGCTGACGTCCTGTCCAAGAAAACCCCGGCCCAGTCCGCGCCCGGCATTGGCGCAGAGCAGATCAATCCGCCGGCCGCCAGCAGCATCGATCAACTTGTCGACACCTTCCAAGGTGGCCAGATCCGCTTCGATCGATTTCACTTCCACTCCGCGCTGCTGGAAATCACGAGCCGCTGCCTCGATCAGCGGCTCGTCTGCGACTACGAGCAGATCATATCCATTCTCGGCGGCAATCTCCGCCAGTTCGAATCCGATGCCGGTGGATGCTCCGGTGATGACCGCGAACTTGTCTGCCATTTTTGATATCCTCAAGCGAGTTCGAGGCCGGGCTTCAGCACGACCTTGGTCACTTCGTTCTGATTGTCGTGAAACATCTTGTAACCTTCGGCCGCCTTTTCGAGCGGCAGACGATGACTGATCAGGAAGGTTGTATCGATCTTGTCTTCCAGGATCGCGTTGAGCAGTCCCGGCATGTAATGCTGCACATGGGTTTGACCGGTCTTGAGCGTCAGTCCCTTTTCCATGAAGGCGCCCAGCGGGAATTTGTCGACAAAGCCGCCATATACGGCCGGCATCGACACCCGCCCTCCCTTGCGGCAGGCAATGATCGCCTGGCGGATCGAATGGATGCGATCGGTGCCAAGGAAAGTCGACGCCTTGATCTGATCGATGACATTATCGACGAAGAACCCGTGCGCCTCCAATCCGACCGCGTCGATCACGGCGTCGGGACCGACTCCCCCGGTCATTTCCATCAGCGCCTCGTAGGTGTCGGTCTGTTCGTAGTTGATCGTCTCGGCGCCAAATCCTCTGGCCAGTTCAAGACGTGTCGGGAAATGATCGATCGCGATCACGCGCTCGGCGCCCATCAGGAACGCCGATTGCACCGAGAACAGCCCCACCGGACCGCAACCCCAAACCGCCACCGTATCGCCGGGTTCGATCTGCGCGTTTTCCGCCGCCATCCAGCCAGTCGGCAGGATATCCGACAGAAATAGAACCTTATCGTCCTCCACACCCTCGGGGATTTCAATCGGGCCGATGTCCGAAAATGGCACCCGGACATATTCTGCCTGTCCGCCGGAATAACCGCCGGTCATGTGGCTATAGCCGAACAGGCCTGACATGGGCTGGCCATATAATTCCTGGGCGATATCCTGATTGTCGGCTGGCAGGCCGTTGTCGCAGGCGGAATATTGGTGCCTGGTGCAATGATAGCAGGCGCCGCACGCGATGGTGAACGGCACCACGACGCGTTGTCCCTTTTTTAGCGCGCTCTTAGAGCCAGTTTCGACCACCTCGCCCATGAATTCGTGACCCAGAATGTCCCCCTTCATCATCGTGGGTATGTAGCCGTCGTAGAGATGAAGGTCCGAGCCGCAGATCGCGGTCGAAGTAACCTTGATGATCGCATCGCGCGGATTGATGATCTCCGGATCGTCCACCGTTTCAACGCGGACATCGTGCTTGCCGTGCCAGGTGAGCGCGCGCATTGGCTATTCCTCTTCTTCCTGCGCCTCGGCGCGATTACGGGCGGCGGTCGCGATCTCGCCTGTTTCCATAAGTTGCTTGAACCGTCGCAGGTCGCGGCGCGCCTGAATGGCTGGCTCACGCTGAAAGAGCTTTGCGATGACCTTGCCGATCACTCCGGCGGGCGGATCATAAAGAATGGTTGCAGTGACGACGGTACCGCGTCCACCCGTGGCATCGCGAAAGTCTACGCGACCGCTATTGGGAACGTCAGCGCCTTCAGCCGATGCCCAGGCGATGAATTCGTCCGGTTCCTCCTCTGTAATGACCGCGTCCCATTCGACCATTTTTCCAGCCGGCGCCTTGACTACCCAGTGCGAACGATATTCATCCTGGACGTCAACGCGCTCCACATTGTCCATGAAAGTAGGAAGATTGGCGAGGTCACGCCAATAGGCGAACAACTCGGATCGAGGGCGGTTGATGGTTACCGCTCTACCGACCAGATGCTCACCTTTGTGTTCGATCAAGGTTTCAGTCGCTTTATCGACTGCGGGACCTTTTTTCCACGCAGACAAGGGTGCATCGTCCCGCTGAACGCGGGCGCGTGTATCTTCCATGACGATCTCCGGAATTGAACTGCCTCAACCAATGGCGGAGGCGGACGTTCCGGCGCGTCTCAAGGTTTCCGTCAAATGCGGGAATGGTTGCGGTGGACAGACCATAAGGCAAATATCGTGTGCAACCTTTGATCTTCCCCGCGGTTCGTTCGCCATACTCAAGCCAAGGATTCCATCATCGATACGCAGCGCGGCGATGGCGACGAAACGCATCAGCCGATTGCGAAGATCGCCGATCACAGAATAGCGCCACATGGTCACTCCGTTGTTCAAAGTTGACGATGTGTGCGCCTCTCCGAGGGCCCCTGAAGGAAAATATTTTGTGCGAATCAGCGTTACGCCCCGCCATTTATAGCGATGCCTTATCGAACATATGTTGTGTCGGATCGATCCCACAGAGTTTATGGTGACGACATCGCCAGCCGCGTAATCGGGCGCTGGCGACCGAGAGACGGACTTATTTGCGCTCCCGCCCTGTCATGCGGAGAGCGCTGTGCCACTTACCCTTGAAATTGCCCTCAAAAAGTTGGAGCTGCGGTCTGCGATCAGTGAAGCCGATCGGGCTGCATTCCTGGCGCTGCCATTTCGGAAGCGTACGTTAGAGCCTTCCAGCTATCTCATTCGTGAAGGCGATGGGCCAACCCAATGCGCGATCTTATTGTCGGGCTTTGCGTTCCGCCAGAAATTGGCGGCGGATGGCGGACGCCAGATTATTGGAATCCACATTCCTGGAGATATTGTTGCTCTCCAGAATCTCTATTTGAGTGTCTCGGACCATGGCTTGCAGACGCTGACTCGCGCTGACGTAGCGATTGTTCCGCGCTTGGAAATGCAGCGGCTAGCAAGTTCCTCGCCCGCCATGGATCAGGCGTTTTTTGTCGATGCGCTCGTTGATGCGTCGATATTCCGGGAATGGATTTTGAACATTGGGCGACGCGACGCCCGAGAAAGAGTTGCACACCTACTCTGTGAAATCGCCCGTCGTCTGGAGGCAGCCGGCTTGATTGAGCAATATGGCTATGAGCTTCCCATGACACAGGAGCAGCTGGCAGATGCAACGGGGCTGACGCCCGTGCACATCAGCCGCACGCTCAGGGCATTGGAAGCGGACAAGCTAATAAGCCGAAGCAAGCGCAATATCCGGTTTCCGAACTGGGATGGACTGCGCAAGCTATCAGACTTCAACGAACGCTTCCTCCATCTCCATCAGCTGCATCCCCAGTTATAGCCACTCAACCGACAAAGTGAGCGTCGCCCGCAAGATGGGTTCGCCGTCGCCGTCCCTGACAATTGCGATAAACTCCCGGTGGTCACCATCAGGTATTTGGTCGCTGGCAATACCGGGAAGAGCCTCCACCGCAGCACGACGCGCGGCATCGACATCGGCAAGTTCGATACCAATGTCATCGGTTTGCGCGACGTAGCCGTCGGTCGTGTCGATATAATATGTTTTCACCTGGCTCTCATGCGTTTCGCGACAAAACTGGGCAGCCGAACTTCGCCGCCCGCGGCCTTCACAGTGGTTATATCGAATGCGCCTTGTCTACGATCGACAAACGGATCTTTGCTTGCGCCGCACGTCGCGCATGCGTCTCAGCAAGTTCCAGGTGCGAACGGCGTGCAGAGGGGTCAGCGGCTGTGTCTGCGCGCGCGCGCTCTTCCCGTTCACGTCGCAGATGATGCTCAAGATCCTGTTGGGTTAGCATAGCATCCTCCAAGGCTGGTGCTGCACCCTCCAAAAAAGGGGCAGATGCGGTACGCTCACGGCAGGCCGAAGCGAGACTCGCGCAACCATTGCAGCCCAATCCGTCGCGGCTTTCCGCAACATATGATCGGTTTGCCAGATTTTTTGAACGGACATGCCATCGGCGTTCCAATCGATCATATGTTATAGTTGATCGGTGCGCGCATGTTTGAAAGAGCGCCGTGCCCAGATACTATTTTCACTTACTGAATGGTCTCATGAATGCTCACGATCGCGACGGTGCCCGCTAGAGCGACCGGGACGAGGTTGCCGATCGCGCCGGCATCCACCACACTTATGTCAGCATATCGAACGGGCTAGAAATCCGACGATCACCGTGGTCGAGAAGCTCGCAAAGCCGCTGACGCTGGCAGGTTGCTTGATTGCTCCCATCCCGTTTTTCAGGCGTGAAGGACGCCGTTCCGGTTCGACCGACATGCCGGTCATTCACGGCCGCCCGCAGCGGGCTGAACGGGGCAGCTTTCAGGAGGCGCAGTTGAGGCGCTGAACGACGGCTATGTCGGCGAGATGAGACGTTTTCAGCCGCGTCCGCCAACGTACGGCTAACCTGCGATCCGGCGAAGACATGCAGCGAGCTCATCCTTGCGGAACGGCTTCGTCAGCCGCGGCAGGGCGGCGTCTATGCCGTCGATCTCGGCGTAGCCTGACACCAATAGTGCCGGCGTGCCCGGCCGCATCGCTCGGACCCGCTCTATAAGGTCGGTTCCGTTCATGCCGGGCATCAGGTGGTCGGTCACCAGCAGGTCGAAGTGCCGGCCCTCACCGATGATGCGTATGGCGTCCTCGGCAGATTGGGCTTCGATGACGTCGTAGCCGAGATCAGACAACATGTCTGCGGTGCTCATCCGGACGAGCGTCTCATCGTCGACCAGCAGCGCTGCGCCCGAGACTTTCGTCAACGACACCGGGTCCGGGGCCGCGCGGCCCTCCGCCGCGACGGTGCTCTGCGGCAGCCATAGCTCTACATTGGTCCCTAAACCAACGTGGCTCTCAATCGTTAGTGCGCCGCCGAGCTGAGAGGCGAGCCCATGGGCCATGGAAAGACCCAGTCCTGTTCCCTTGCCGATACCCTTGGTGGAGAAAAACGGCTCGACCGCCCTGGCCAGCGTCTCTTCGTCCATGCCCACGCCGGTGTCGGCGACCGACAGCCGAAGGTAGTGTCCGGCGCGCAGGCCAGAGCGGTGGCCCGGACGGATCGACTCCCGGCTTACCGAGATCCGCAGCGTGCCGCCATCGGGCATGGCGTCGCGCGCATTCACTGCAAGGTTGAGGATCGCCATCTCAAGCTGATTAGGGTCGGCCTTCGCGGATGGCAGATCCGCCGGCGCCTCGACGACCACTTTGATCTGTGGCCCAGTCGTGCTCGACACTAGATCGCCCATGCCCTCGACGAGCGTTGCGATATCTACCGGCACCGGCTGCAGCGGTTGGCGCCGAGCGAACGCGAGTAATCGCTGGACCAATGTTCTGGCCCGCTCCGCCGATTGCGCTGCACCTACGATGAGCCGCTGCTCCCGCTCGCTCCCGACACCCTTGCGCTGGAGCATGTCGAGGGTGGCGACGATCGGCGTAAGCAGGTTGTTGAAGTCGTGCGCGACGCCGCCAGTCAGTTGTCCCATAGCCTCCATCTTCTGGCTTTGGCGGAGCGCCTCCTGCGCTTCCTCGCGCTCCCGTACCGCCGCCTCGACCCGTGCCTCCAGCGTCGCATTCAGGTTTCGTAACGCGTCTTGCGCCTCTCGGCGTGCTGTGATCTCCAACACCGTGCCGGCCACCCGGACGCATTTGCCCTCGTCGTCGAAGATGCCGCGGCCTTTTGCTGCCAACCATCGGATGAGTCCGTCCTCTCGGCCCACGGTCCGATATTCGACGTCGTAGAGCGCGCGCCGTGCTGGATCTGCGGCGGCAGCGAACGCCTCGGCAGTTGCCTCGAGATCGTCGGGGTGGAGGCCGTCGTAGAAGTCCTTCAGCGTCACCGGCGTGTCCGGCGCAATCCCGAACATGGCCTTGGTACGCGGCGGCCATATCAGTTCGTCGGCTATCAGATCGACGTCCCAGAAGCCGATCTCGGCGTTGTCGACCGCGAGCCGGAGCCGCTCCTCGCTCGCGCGAAGTTTGGCCTCCGCGGCGATCCTTTGCACATGTGCCCAACAACGATCGACCACCTCCTTGATGAGTTCGATCTCGTGGTTCGTCCATATCCGGGCATGCTCTTGGTGGACGGCCATCATCGCCGCTAATCGTCGGTCTTTGATAAGCGGGCAGCAGACGATCGCGTTTATACCAATCGATTGGAACATCTCCCGCCCTTCGCCTGGTGCGAGTTCCGCTGCGACGTCGTGCACGACCAGGGCCGATCCGCACCGCAATTCTTTCGCTGCGCGCGGTCCGAAGAGATCGAGGCTGTATTCGCCCGCCGAGCTAATTTGTCCGGGTGCTGTGTAGTCGCTTCGAATCCAGAATCGGTCGCCGTCTGCGTCGACGTCAGCATAGGCGCAGCGCGAGGCATTAAGCTCGGTCCCGAGCAAAGTCGCGGCGGCCGTCATTGCGTCACTGGCGTCCCCAGCGGCGAAGAGGCGGTCGTTAAGGTTGCTGAAGAAGCGGAGCCGGGCCTCTCGGCGCGCCGCGGCCTGGAGCACGCGCTCCAGTTGCACCGCCGCCAGCGCGAGCAGGAGCACGAGCAGCGTGACGAGGCTGATCACCGTGGCTAGGAAAACCTGCCCGAGGCTCGCCACTCCGCCGGCCTCGTCGATCCGTGCGGCCGCGCGCGTGAATCTCGCCGCGTGCATACCGGAATAGTGCATCCCGGCGATAGCAGCGCCCATAACCACTGCGGCGGCGGCGCGGCGACCGATCTCCTGGTTCCGCGTTGCAAGCCACACTGCGGCGGTGGCGGCAACAATCGCGATGCCAATGGAGATGGCTACCCAGATGAGATTATAGCTCCGGGTCGCGGGCATCCGCATTGCGGCCATTCCGACGTAGTGCATCGTCGCAACCCCGGCTCCGATAAGAAGGCCTGCGGCAAGCGTTCGGCGGACCGTGGGTGCTGACCAGTCAATCAGCGCGAGCCCCCCAGCCGTAAAGCCGATCGCAAGTGCGAGTGAGGCGAGCGTCGGGGTCAGATCGTAGCTTATCGGTATACCTGGCATGCTGAAGGCGAGCATAGCGACGAAGTGCATCGACCAGATCCCGCCACCGAGCGCCGTGGCGGCAGCGGCGAGCCACACACGGCGAGCGCGGTCCCGCGCTTCGCGAATGCGTCCGGCGAGGCTGAGAGCGGTAAAGGAGGCGATGATCGCCACGACGATCGACAATATTACAAGGTAGAGGTCATGAACGCCGTGAAGGACCATAGCTAAAGCGACTTCACACGCGGGAAATCCGCGCAGCCCTCTGGGCAGGAGTTCCAGTAAGCGGCTGGCTGGTCGGGTCTGGCCAATGCGCTGCCGTTCTCTGCAATGTCAGCTCGCCCTCCATGGCAATTCATTCTTCGATCGACATGTGCGCGTCTGTTCAACGCCGCGGGGCCAGTGTTCGCTCCCAATACGAACTGAAATTCGTAAGGTACATTATCGGTGTCGCGTAGGATCTCGGAGCTTTTGCCGCCGATGCCGCCGGGAAAATGCCTCCTTCCGGCATTCACGGTAACCAGTGATCAAACTCGACAGCCCAACCGACTAGCGTACGCCGGCGCTCACCTTGTGCCCAAGGCAGCTGGCGCGTTTAGCATCCGGGGATCTGACAGGCAGTTCACGGACGCGCCTTTGGTTAGCTGCTGAAAAAATGGCGGCTATCGATGGACAAACATGGGGCCGCAACGGCGGGTTTACCGCGCTAGGGCACATCGCGAGGGTCTTCACTGGGCATGCCTCCTCCCAATAAATTATCTACGGAGACTGACCACGTTTTGATGACCGTGAATTAGGGCCGCTAGTGCAGCTGCCACCTCCGCTTGTCCGAAAGGTTTGGCTAGGCGGGGTAAGTGCAGCACCTCGTCTGTAGGACCGGTATAACCCGTTATGATGAGCACTGGTAACTGGGGGCGCGTGGCATGCAACCGGCGCGCAAATTCAGCACCATCCATTCGAGGCATCTTATAGTCGCTGACCACCACGTCGACATTGGGGTTGTCCGCAAGCAGAGTTAGCGCCTCTGCACCGCCTCGCGCCTCGATAACCGTATGACCAAGGTCTCGGATCATCTCCGCAGTACCGAACCGTACCACGTCTTCATCATCGACGAGCATGATCGACAAAGGCCGACCCGATGGAGCACGCGGGCTGACCCTGTCCTGAGTTTTTGCACTTCCCGGTCCGGTGGCAATCGGAAGGTAGAGATCGGCACGCGTTCCCTGACCGAGCTGGCTGGAAAGGACGAAGCTCCCTCCAAGTTGAGCGGCTAAGCCATGTACCATTGACAGCCCCAAGCCGGTGCCACGACCGGTCTCTTTGGTCGAGTAAAAGGGTTCGACCGCACGGGCGAGGGTAGCGGCATCCATCCCGGTACCAGCATCAATGACCGATAGGCGGACATAGAGCCCAAGCGGCAGCTTTGGCTCTGAGCCTGGACTTATGGCCACCTCCTCCGCAGTTATTGTCAGCGGCCCGCCTGCGGGCATTGCGTCCCTGGCGTTAACACAGAGGTTCAGCACAGCGAGTTCGAGCTGATTGGGATCTACCAAGGCGGGCGGCAGATCAGCAGCAAATCGGATCCGAAGCTCGATCGTGGGCCCGATTGAGCTCCCAATCAGATCTCTCATCCCTGTGAGCAACTCCCCCAAATCGACCGCGACGGTTTGCAGAGTTTGACGCCTTGCGAAACCCAAAAGGCGCTGCACGAGCGTTTTTGCGCGATCGGCCGCAAGAAGCGCGTTGGTGATCAACCTTGCGGTGCGGGCGTCCTGCTCTGAATATTTGTGCTGCAGCAAATCCAGGGCGCCAGTTATGGGCGTGAGAAGGTTGTTAAAGTCGTGAGCGACGCCCCCCGTCAGCTGTCCTAAGGTTTCCAGCTTCTGCACTTCATGAAGTTGAGCCATAGCGGCTTCATGTTCCGCCGTCCGCTCCTCAACTCTCTGTTCGAGTTCGCTCGCAAGCTGGTGAAGTTCCTCGAGCCGAGTTCGGGCGTCATATTGGCGCCTTCTTCCCCGGAGGGCTGACTGCGCGAGGCTTATCAAGGTGGTGGGATGAAAAGGCCGTTCGAGGAAGGTGACGTTGCCAAGAATCTCGAGATAGCGTCCGGCTGCGGGATTGCGCTCAAGCCCGCCCCCCCGCTGGGTCAACAGGACGAAAGGGAAATCCGACCACTCGGGTTGTTCGTCGATCCATTGGGCCAAATTCGTCAAATTGGCGTCTCGAACCGCTTCCTCAGTGATAACCGCAAAGCCCGCTCCCGCGCTCAACTCACGGACGAGCCTCTCGAGATTTTCACATGGAACAGGCGTTATTGCGGCCTCTCGCAGCATGGCGGAGGCGACCAGAGTGTCCCGTCCGAGAGGCGCAAACACCAAGGCGCGTTCTGACAGATGGGGAATCACGCGTGCTTTGTCTCAAGGAGCTTTGGTGAATCCCCTACGAGCTCGGGCACGCCTCGTAAAACACCCTGAAATTCTGTTAGCGGTTCGCCTAGCGTGATCCCGTTTTGACCAATCCTGTACTCGCGGATAGTGTCCTCATGGCTGCTGGTCCGCTTCTTGATGACGGAGATTGCACGTCTTACACGGCCGCGGGCTTCAAAATAACGCAACAGAATGACTGTATCCGCCAGGTAGGTTACATCTACCGGAGCCTTCATATCGCCGACGAGCCCGTGTTGCGCCACGGTGAGAAACGTGGATGCACCTCGGCGGTTCAAATATTGCAGCAATTCATGCATGTGCAGGATCAGTTCCTGTTCCCCGGGCATTGCCGCCTGATAGCCATTGAGGCTGTCTATCACGACCGTTCGAGCGTCGTTCTCTTCAACGCAATATCTTACTCGATCGGATAGCTCACCTGGGGTGAGCTCGGCGGCATCAACTTGCTCGATTACCAGCTGTTTCGCATCAACCATGGCCTGAAGATCTATACCCACCCCTTTGGCGCGTTCGAAAAGCAGACCGAGCTCCTCGTCGAAAACGAACATCGCTGCCCGCTCACCCCGGTTCACCGCGCCCACCACGAATGTCATCGCGTACAGCGATTTGCCTGTACCGGACGGGCCGAGGATAAGAACGCTGGAGCCGCGTTCAATCCCTCCACCTAGTAAGGCGTTCAGCTGGTCCGATTCCGTTTGCAGCACTTCGCGGATAAAGGGGGTGCGATGCTCGGCGGAGATAAGCCGCGGAAACACACGTACACCGCCCGTATCGATAACGAAGTCATGATGACCGCCTCGATACCGCTGACCGCGATATTTTACGACCCGCAGGCGCCGCCGCTCCGCACCATAGTCGGGTGATAGCTCTTCTAGACGAATGACCCCGTGTGCAACGCTGTGCATGGTGCGATCATTGGGCTCGCTGGATAAATCGTCGAGCATCAGCACGGTTGCTTTGCTACGCGAGAAATAATGCTTCAGAGCAAGAATCTGACGGCGGTAACGCAATGAGGATTGCGCGAGCAATCGGATTTCCGACAGGCTATCCAGCACGACGCGATCGGGTTTTATGGTCTCGAAAGCCTCGAAGATGCGTCGTGTGGTCTCTCCCAGTTCCAAATCTGAGGAATATAGGAGGCTTTGCTGCTGCTCCTCGTCAAGAAGGCTTTCGGGCGGTACGAGCTCAAAGATATCGATGCCGTCGAGCGGCCAGCCATGAGAAGCGGCGCCAGCGCGCAATTCATCATCGGTTTCCGAAAGGGTGATATAAAGCGATCGTTCGCCCGCATTCGCGCCGGCAATCAGGTATTGGGTCGCTACGGTTGTTTTGCCCGTGCCTGGGCGTCCTTCAAGGAGGAACAATCGTCCGCGTGCCAAGCCGCCAGACGTGATGTCGTCCAAGCCGGCAATACCAAAATTTGCTTTATTTGCAGCTTCTGACACCCCTCCATCTCCTCGACAAATGGAATGACCAAACGCATATCGTGGCCGTAATTATCCAAAAAAGGATGGGTTGCGGCATGGGGAGAAAAATTTTGCGGTCTTGGCGCGGGCGTAAGGATAAATCAGATAGCTTCGATATGTCGTCCTCACACCTTCGGATCCAGTGAGGCCCATCTGCACCCGACCATTTTGGCCGTTGATTGCCCACTCCGGCAATACCGACGGCCTGCCCGGATGCGGCCTCGTTGCCGTTGCTGGCGAGTGCCTGAACGTAGGGCAGCTTTCGATCGGCTAATACGAAGCAGGGAACGGCGGCTTTGTTGGCGGTGACCGAGCGACCCATCGGCTCGCCTGGATGTCAGCTTCCTCATTTCCGTCCCTTAGGACCAGACAGGCGAAGACGGCCCAGTTTAGGTCGGCTTGGCATCTGCTACGTGCAACCGTAGATGGTCAGGGGCGGCAAATCAGGGAAGCACTGACGCTTCCCGCTAAGTCTGAGGTGACGAAAATACTGGTCGATCGGCTGAGCCGCAGCAGGTCTCAGGCGATCGGATGATCAGAGCGGTAGCGGCGCCATCGGGTTGACGAGACCTGCTTTGCGCAACTCGCGCCAGAAGTCCGCCGGGATCGCCTCGTTCAATGCAGCGGTATCTTCTGCGATGCGCTGCGGCCGGCTGGCGCCGGGGATGACCGCGGCCACCGCTGGATTGGCGAGCGAGAATTGCAGGCCTGCCGCCTTCATGCTGATCCCATAGCGGTCGGCGGCGGCCTTGATGGCTGCGACCTTGTTCAAGATTCCGGGCGTAACCGGGGCATATTCGAAGTTCGGCCCGCCGACGAGCGCACCCGAGCTATAGGGACCGCCGACCACGATCCCGAGCCCGCGCTCGGCGACCTTGGGCATCAGCCGCTCGAGCGCGCGGTCGTGGTCGAGCAGCGTGTAGCGGCCGGCGAGCAGCGAGCCGTCGGGACGTGGGCCATCCAGATCGAGCAGCAGTTCGACCGCTTCCACCCGGTTGACGCCAAGGCCCCAGGCCTTGATCGTGCCTTCGTCGCGCAGCCGGTCGAGTGCCCTGAACGCGCCGGTGCGGGCCTCCTCGAACTTCGCCAGCCATTCGTCGCCATAGAAATCCTGCGCCAGGTCATGCACCCAGACGATGTCGATGCGGTCGGTCTGCAGGCGCTTGAGGCTGTCATCAATCGAGCGCAGCGTCGCGTCGTGCGAATAGTCGTTGATCACCTTGTTGGGGCGGCCATTTGCGAACACGTCACCCTTCTCGCCATTGTCGCGGGGGGCCTGCTCGATCTCGTCGAGCACGATCCGGCCCACCTTGGTGCTGATCACATATTGATCGCGCGGCTTGTCCTTGAGCGCCTCGCCCATGCGGATCTCGGCGAGACCCGCGCCATAAAAGGGGGCGTTGTCGAAATAGCGGATGCCGTCGTTCCAAGCGGCCTCGACGGTCGCCAGCGCTTCTTCTTCCGGGATCGCACGAAACATGTTGCCGAGCGGGGCGGCGCCAAAGCCGAGGCGGGAGGGAAGAATATCCTTGAGGGCCATGATGAAGTTCCTCTGATTGAAGTTCGGGTCAGGCGACCACGAGCGGACGAAGCGTGAAGGCGCTGCGCTCGGCGAGGTCGTTGATGGTGGCGAGATAGGTCTGGAAGTGCGGCGACGCACGGTGCGCGGCAACCGCCTCGGCATTTTTGTACAGCTCGTCCAGTACGAAGCGCCCGGGTTCGGTCTGATCGACCCACAGATCGTAGCGCAGATTGCCGGGCTCGGCGCGCGAGGGGACGAGCATCGAGTCGAGCAGGTCACGAAGTGCGTCGGCCTTGCCGGGCCGGGCGGTAAGGATCGCGACGATCTTGAGAGGGGTGGTCACGGCGATGGCTCCAGGCTGATGGGAAGGGGCGGAGCGCCAGCGTAGCGCCCCGCCGGTCATCCGGGTTCTCATGCGGTCTGGCGCGCGTTGAGTGCTGCGACCAGCGCTTTGGCGATGGGGTGGTCCGAACGCGGGTTCTGCCCGGTGATGAGCTCACGGTCGACAACCACATTCGGCTCGAAGTCGACCGCCGTGGTCTCCACCTTGCCGCCGGCAGCCGTCAGCGCCTGCGGCATGTCAAAGTACATCCTGGCGTGCAGAATATGGTCCTCGACCACCTTCTCCTCCGTGGCTGAGAAGATCGTCATGCGATAGCCGGCATAGGGCCAGCTCTTGGCCCACTCACGCGCCTTGTCGTCAGCGCCGGCGATCAGCGCAGCCCGGAAGGCGCGGGGATCGTCCATGGCAGCTGCGAGCGCAATCGGGCCGTGGCAGAGCAGCGCGGTCGGTTTGCCTGCCCCGTGGAAGTGGCGGAGGATCTCGCCCACCTCGGCGTCCTGCATCAGATCCACCACTGGAGCTTGGCCGCCGGGGAAGAACACGCCGGCGAACTGCTCGAGGCCATCTTCGATCACCGAGCGAAGCGTGCGCGGCGCATTCATCGCCGGACTGTTGTCATAATAGTCGCGAGCGGCCCGGTAGGCGGCTTCGTCATTGTCGAAATGTGCGGGCGCATCGGAAGCGGCATCGATCGTCGGCTTGCTGCCGTTCGGCGTCGCGAGCACGACCTCGTACCCGGCGGCCTCGAGCGCCATCGCCGGCACCACGGTTTCGTTGAGATATTGGCCGGTCGCGCCCCATCCATTACCGCGCACCTCGATACGGGTGGCGTTGGAGCCGATCACGAGCAATTTACCCTTGGTCTGGTTAGTCATGGGAACCTCCTGTTGATTTGGTGGCGTCCGCATTCCGGACGATCAGAAGATGCACTCTTGTCGCTTATTGCAGAAGTTTATTTCTTGGATTTTAAGATATACGTGTGAGAGTATAACTCATGCGCTACGATCTCAACCTGCTGCCGATCTTCGTCGCGCTGATGGAGGAGCGCAGTGTAACGCGTGCGGCCGAGCGGCTGGGCATGACCCAGCCAGCACTGTCCAATGCGCTGGCGCGGCTGCGGCTGATGCTGAAGGACCAGCTGTTCGTGCGCGAGCGCTACGGCATCCAGCCCACCCCGATCGCGCTTGAGCTGGCGCCCGGGATCGCCGACGCGCTGGCGAGCCTCGACGATGCCGTGCTCGGCCAGCAGGATTTCGATCCTGCCTCCGGTGAGCGGCTCTTCACCATCGCGCCGAATGGCTACGTCGAATTTGTAGTCGTGCCGGCGCTGGTGGCAAAGCTTGCCCAGGTAGCACCGGGCATCAAGCTGCGGCTCACCCCCTATGGCAATGACCTGGTCGATACCGGTGTGGTCTCGGGCACGACCGCTATGGTGCTCGGGCGCATCACCGACCCGCCCGACAATCTGGTTGTCCAGCATTTGATGGACGAGGGATTAGAGTGCGTTGTGCGCGCGGGGCACCCCGAGATCCGCGACACGATCAGCCGCGCCCAATTCGAAGCCATGCTCCACGTCAATGTCATGCCGCCTGGCCGCATGCGCGCCGGACTGTTCCAGGCCTTGGCTCAACAGAATTTGAAGCGCGAGGTGGCGCTCTCGGTCACCAATTTCTTCGCCGTCGCAGAGATGATCGCGGTCACCGACTATGTTGCAACGCTGCCGCGGCTCATCTGCCGACGGCTCGCGCACGACCCCCGACTGCGCATCCTGCCCGCACCGGTCGATCTCGGCAGCTTCCCGGTCGAAATGGCCTGGCATGTTCGCTACCGCCATGACCCGGCACATCGCTGGCTGCGTTCGCTGGTCGTGCAAGTGATAGGTGAAATGGCGGGTACGACCGGCGGCGGGCCCGGGTAAATGGCAGGCGGCCGCCTTGGCAGTCGACTATCCTTGCGGCCGCATCGATTGTACGATGGATCTTCCAAGCGCTTCGATCCACTAATGTCCGCTAACAGGGTACAATACTAGATCGCCCTGCGGCCGCTTTGTTGGCGGCGACGGCCGGCGTCGCAAGTGCCTCCACGTATGGCGGTTCGCGACCAATTCACGACGTCCGCCCAAAATGGCGCGAGCGTCCGGAGTTGACGAAAGTGGTGCTTCATTCATCCGGCACTCTGGAATGGACTCGTCCGGATAATGCGGCGCGGTTTCACATGTGGTGATGAACAAGACCCATAACTTGGACGCCATGCAAGATCAGTAGAAGGGCTGCTCTAGTAAATCCGATTGGCGACAGGGGGCCTCCAGCCCCATCGTCGATGCTATGTTGGCGGCTACCTCATGGAACCAGCTCGGAGCAAAGGGGGAAATGACAATTTCCTCAATGAGCGCGCTCAAGTCGCACTGGATAACCCGTGAGTTGGGATCGCTACCACCACGATCTGCGATGACGATTCGGACCTCATTTTCATGAGACAAGGAACGCCGTTTGAAAAACAAACGATCATTCCCGATGCCAGCGAAATGCTTGCGGAAATCTACATAATGAACTCGTCCCACCACCGCGCTGACTTCGTGCTCCATGGCGTTCCATAGGTTTTGAACCGTCGAGCGGATAGCAACCCCGGCGATCGGAGGCGGGCAATACAGACGCCAAAGAGCTTCCGACTCACCACTGTTGGCATGCCAGCAGCTGACCAAAGAAGAACGGGCGTTCTCCCCGGACGCTTTTATGCTGCTGAGAAGTCTCTTCGCTTCACGATCGATTTGATCTTCGTTCAGGATTGGCGCAGGATATCCTGGCGGCGGCGTCGTTACTGCACCACGAAAAAACTTGAGGTAGAAGGCATCCCATTCGGCTTCCCGGCTGGCGTTTCCGGCTGCACCTTCAAATTTGTCGTCCATCTGGTCCGCTCTGGGAAAGTACAACCCCTGCTGCTGCAGCATCGCGACAAATTTGGCAAAATCCATGTAGCGCCAAACCATCTGCGTGTCAGCGATCGAGATGTCGGGCTGTTCCGTCCAATAAACTGGCGTGGCGAGTTCGATGATGGTGGAAGCACATCGAGCATGCGCCAGCAGCGCCTGCCCCTCGGCATCGTAACCCGCGAACAGGGGGCGATGCATGTCTCCCTGGACGCCACAGACGGTACATCGGTTCCATTCGCGGGTCATGACGTGCCGAAGCTGACTGGTGATCCGTCCTGTCGATGGAACGCGGGCAAACACAGCCGAGTCTTCAGGAGTTACGTCGATCGGCACCAAAGTCTCCTGATCCGCCTCTGTCACCATCCGTATTGATGAAATCCCATGAGTGAAAGTGAGAAGGGTACAGCAATATATGCTACTGCGGCCCTTGTCATCTTGACGGCTGCCCTTCCAAATCGTCTTCAACATGCCCAATGGCGCTCGCCCGGTTCCGGATCCAAAACGGCAACTTCCACCTCACAGCCGCCGTTCGTTGGCCTCAGTTCAAACGGCAGCAATGTCCCACACTAAGTCATTCGAATACACTTATTGATCGATGAAGCTAAGGCAAGTTCTGAAGACATCAGCTTGAGCCTCGAGAGGCTGCTATGTCGGCGGCAGCAGCCTTCGCTGCCTGACGTTGCGATGTCGGTTGTCCATTCCTCGGCCAAAACCGGACAGGCAGGACACGGCCCCAAAACACGACATCTATATAACTTCGCTAAACATGCAAGCCGAGGGCTCGGATTGCTCATTGTTCCACAGCGTTCTTCGTTTCTTCTGCGGCCTCTTCGGCTTCGGTCTCGTGGCGTCGTAAAACTACTTTTCCATTTTTTGCTCGGACTTGGATTCCTCGATGCCTGATTGTTTGGTTGGACGATGTCAAAGCTATACACCCGCGTTCCATGTTCCCGTTCGAGCTTTGCGGATTTTACTGTGCCATCCTTCACCAAAGAGAGCGCAATTCTGCGAGGCGTGGCTTTAGTGATGCCGGTTCTCGCCATCGCTGCAGGTGCTGGCAGCGCCGCTGCTGCAATAGAAGCTAGGGTCACGATGAAACTGCGCATGACGTATTCCTTAATTTGCCGCTCCCGCCTAAGACGGTGGTTACTGAGACGCGCCGCAGTCCATTGTACGGAGATAGGTATGCAAATGGCCTCTTCGAAAAACGAGATGAGACCGCCCAAAGACGCATGCGCATCAGTCAACGCTGCATCATCAAATTGTTGTTGAGGCCAAAGCATCCGCTAGAAGGCGTCTCATGGTCCAGCCGTCATCGGGCCTTGAAGCTTGCTATCGTGCCTATCGCGCGGACCTTTTGCGCTTTCTGACGGCACGCATCGGCGATTCAGCCGAGGCCGAGGAACTGCTGCAGGAACTCTGGATTAGGCTGCAGAATGCAAGTGGTTCGCCCGTCGCCAACCGGGGAAGCCCAGCCCCGGCCATTTGATTCCGACGAGCTTGGGACATTCGATCTCGGCTTCCGATATCAGCCCGGAGGTGATGGTGTTTCTCTGACCGCATCCTCGAGGAGCAGGATGCGCATCGCGATCAGAGAGTGGCGGTGAAAGGTGGGATGGACTTGGCTTCTGGCTCTGCTTGGATCTCGACGGCTCTTGCCATGTAATAGCTTGAGCGAGCGTCGCGGCTCAGTTCATTTTTCCCAATGTTTGTTAACGGCCATTTGCTTAGAGGCATCGTAAAATCGGCTCTATGCCGTCACCGGCAGAGCATCTCATTACACCGACAGCAGTGTCTGACTCCAGCGATTCCGCGTTGGAGCCTGCAGCTAGAAACCTGCCCTTTGATTATCGTTCCGCCAAAATTCCGTGGGTTCGCTCCCTTGCCAACGGCGCCGATACCGCCGTACATATCACCCACCTCTCCTGAAAGCGGGGAGGCGGGGCGTGGAAACCCCGATCGCTAGACTCGGTCACCATATTGGAGGCCGGGTGGCATGCGCGCATGTCCAGCCGGCTTGCCGGTAAAGGCGCATGCGCCTGTTCTAGCGATCAGGTTTCCAACATCCGGCTTTGGGCCGTCGCTCCAAAGGGACATAGGCGCGACGGAGTTAGCTCGAACTAACGTCACGCCTGAAACGAAGGGGTGACGTCATGTCTTCATTTTATTTTGTGCTCAGAGACGAGGAGCGCCCGATAAAGTGCTTTCGCTCACACGGACTGGGAGGATGGAGAGGGCAGCTTAAACTAGGTCTAGTGTCCTGCGCGATTGCTATCACAGCACTGCTATCAGAAGTAGCGCCAGCAACAGTCGGAGTTTACGAATCGGGCAGCGTTGCTCAAGCGGAGAATGATTGGCTTCAATGCGTTAAGGATCACCAGTATTTATTTCACGGCTCCGTGTGGTCAATAGGATCCAAAGGACAGATGAGGGCCTCTCGCAACAACTGCCCCACCCAAATTCAAAATACTGGCCGGGCTTTGGCTGACGAAGAGCGAGCGGCCGGCCGGCCGGTCAATGTAAGCAAGATAAAGGCCCTTCTAGCGCTATCTGAAGACCGTGTGCGCGCTGCGTACACTCAATATTTATCTAATCAAACTGAACAGCCTCTTAGACCGTCTCTATCTAAAGGCTTGGAAGCGTTCAATTTAGGTGACTATGAGGCTGCCTACGCACACTGGCTACCGAAGGCGAAAGAGGGAAATGCCGCCGCCCAAAATAATATGGGAATATTGTTTGAACGCGGCTTCACGTCGCGCGCGCCGCAGAGCGATGAACGGGCTGCCGAATGGTTCCTCCTAGCGTCCCGTCAAGGCGCGGTGGAGGCTATGCGAAATTTGGCTCGCGTACAGGCCCGGCTTGGCAACATTGAGGCTTCAAACTCATGGTTGGCTCAGGCAGCCGCAAGTGAGCAGCAGGCAAGTGTGCAACAGCAACAAGCTTTTGGGATTCTAGGTTATGCTGTCGGATGCGCAGCCGCAGGAGGATGCGGTAGTCCTGCTGTGGCGTCATCATTGGAAGTTGGCAGACCTCCCGTCTCAGTCACCCCACAGCGAGCGGTTCGCTGTCGAAACGATCCTGTTCTAAAAGATGTTTGGGGAAATCCTAAAATTAAATGCCAATGAAACTCCGGAACGAAAGCCTACTGACGCCACTCCTTTGCAAAAGCGCACATAGCGGTTCTCGCGACGACGAGCGCCGTAATGAACCCGTAACCGCTTATGCCACGCTTCTGTAGGTAACGCGGCGAGTGCGTTGACGACTTCAAAAATGCGTCAATACTTGACGACAACCGCGGCTTTGGTGCCAGGCTTTCTTCCGAAGCAACAAGTCGCGTAATGCATGGAGTCCGCCCAGCTTGGAGATATGTCGGATGGCAGACAAAGCGGAATTTCATTTCTTTCCAACCGAGATTGAGCAACAGATCGCGCGTTTCGATCGCCAGCCGATAAGCATAATTCAAGCGTTTCTGGCGTGTTTTGATTCCGCGGGTACGCAAAAATTTGAGGTGCCTCAACACGTGCTGGAGGCGCTGGCAGCCCGTTTTCGATTGCTGATGGATGAGCGCCACAAGGTCAATTCGTTGGATGTTGCCTTCGGTGGGCGCGTCGCCGTGCAACGCAATGCGCTTCGTGAAGAAGAGCATCGGGCAGATGTGGTGTTCGAACATATTGTGGCACGGCAAAAAGCCAAGAAAAAGAAGCGTCCCGACCGCACTGGAACGCCTTTTGAGCAGGCGACCGAGTATGTCGCAAAAGCCCGCGGCATGAGCGAGGAGAATGTGCGCAAGAAATACCGACGCGCCGGCAAAAGTTAGCCCATTTCGAAATTGAGTACCCCTGAAAGGCGAAGGTCTCCAGATCATCTGACGCGGTCATGTTCAACCGGACCCAAAGGGGACCAAACATGACCTATGAACCAATCCTTCCTGCGGAAGGCTTTGTACGGCTGCCCACCATTTTGCGCATTTTCCCTGTCGGGCGAACGACGTGGTGGAATGGCGTGGCCAGCGGCCGCTTTCCCAAACCCGTGAAACTCGGTGCGCGAATCGCTGTGTGGCGCGTGGAGGACATTCGCGCGCTTATAGAAAGGGGTGGCCAAGGATGAGCCGCATCTACAATCTGCGTCGCATTAAGACGAACAGAGCCTACACCTATCGCGAGATACGTGAACTTCTGGGGGTCAGCCATGTCACCATCTGGAAGTGGACCATAGGCGGGTTGCCGGTAATCGATGCCAGCGTCCCAAGATTGATCCACGGCCGTGAACTCAAAGCGTTTCTCGCTTGCCGCAGGAAACCAAGGCAGCCGCTCCAATCTGGTCAGATCTATTGTGTCGCGTGTCGGCAACCGCGAGAGCCTGCTGGTGGTAGGGTTGCTTTTGAGCCGCGCGCATCCACCAACGGTGATCTGATCGGGCACTGTCCCTGCTGTCATCATCGAATGTTCCGAAGAGTCCGGAATACCGAGCTTCGCGAGAAGCTCGGTCCACTCCACCTCATTGCGCACGAAGACGGCACCACACCTTATGCAGAGAGCCGCCGCTCTCTTCAGATGCAAGATTGAAGGGGAACCTGTTCATGACCATCATCAACGCTCAGAACGAGCGCATAAAGCGCGACTATTTGGACTATTTGAAGGAAGCTCGCGGGCTGGCCGAAACATCGATCGATCAGGCGCTCAACGCCATCAAGGCGTTCGAGGAGATAACCGGTGGGGCCGATTTCAAAACGGTAAAGAAGAAGCAAGCGATTGGCTTTCGCAATCGCCTGATGGCACGTGCCGACAAAGCAGCGGTGGCAAGGAACGGTCGGACGACGGCGCACGGCGTCCTGACACACCTCAAGCAGTTTTTCGGCTGGTTGAAGCTTCGACCGGGATTCCGTCGGGTGCTACACGATTTCGATCCGGACTATTTCAAATTGTCGTTGCATGATGTTCGGATCGCCCAGACCCGGTTCGAGAAGCCGTCGCCGTCGCTGGAACAGCTTCAACACATCATTCGAACGATGCCGTTCGAAACTGACATCCAAAAGCGCGATCGGGCTGTGGTGGCTTTGATCCTGCTTACCGGTGTTCGGGTGAAGGCGCTCACGACATTGAAGCTCCGACATGTTCGCGATGATCGGCTAGGGATCGATCACGACGCTCGGGACATGGCGACCAAATTCGGAAAAAGCTTTCCGAGCTTCTTTTTCCCAGTCGGCGACGATATTCGGCAGATATTCCTCGACTATGTCGAGCACATGCGCCGCACGCTTCGCTACAATCTGGATGATCCGCTCTTCCCCAGCACACGGCAGGGTGTGCGCAATCACACTTTGGAAGTGATGGGTTTGACCCGCGAACATTGGAGAACGACCGATACGGTGCGTGATATTTTCAAACGGGCTTTCGCAGCTGCCGAGTTGCCCTATTATCATCCGCACACGGTTCGACGAACACTCTCCCTGCTAAGTCAGCAGCTTTGCAAAACTCCCGAGGCTCTGAAGGCATGGTCCCAGAATTTGGGCCATGAAGGGGTTCTGACGACTTTCGCGTCATACGGCGCGATTTCCCACACGCGTCAGTCCGAGCTCATCAGGAATATGGCAAAAAACGAGCAAAACCCGGAGCTGACAGCTGAAGAACTTGCATTGCTAAAACAGGTGGCGGCTAAGCTTTCTGGCTAAGCTGCTTCGGCAGCGTGCTCTTGGCCCGGTGAGGATTTCTGAGTCCCGCACCAAGCCGCCCATTCTTCCATGAGTGGGCGGCGTTTTTCCAGCATATCGCCCCGGCGATAAGCAGCCTCGACCTTGTCTCTCACTTTATGGGACATCGCCATTTCAGCAGCTTCGCGCGAGTGAGACGTTTCTTCTGATGCCCAATCTCGGAAAGTCGATCGGAAGCCATGGACCGTATATTGGCCAAACCCCATCCGCTTGAGCACGGCGCTCAGGCTCATATCCGATAGGGGCCTGTTTCTGGTCCCAGGAAACAGGAGCGGACTGCCATCGATCTTTGGCAGGCTGGTAAGCAACGTGATCGCCGCCTTCGACAGTGGTACGCGATGTTCGCGGAAACCTTTCATCTTGTCTTCGGGCACGATCCAGAGTTTCTTCTCAAGATCGATCTCATCCCAGGTGGCATGGCGGACTTCGCCGGAACGAGCCGCGGTGAGGATTGCAAACTCGACAGCGCGGGGACTGGTCCCCTCGCGCAGCCGAAGTGCAGTAATGAAGTCTGCGATATCTTCCCAAGGCATGGCTGCATGGTGTTTGACGCGTTTGACCTTGCTGATCCTTGGTAAGGCCGCTTCGAGTCCGCCACGCCAGATCGCCGGGTTTTCTCCAGAGCGCCAGCCCATGAGCTTAGCGCTGTCCAGGATCGCTTCGATCCGCATCCGCACGCGACTGGCGGTTTCAGATTTGGTGCTCCAAATCGGTTCCAGCACCTGCAGGACGTGCGAGACCGTGATATCGCGCACCGGTAAATCGCCGATCACGGGATAGGCGTAGCTCTTGAGCGTGTTTTCCCACTGCTGACGATGCTTAGCATTTCGCCACCCGGCCTCATGAGCGGCAAGGTATTTTTCGGTAACAGCGCGAAAGGTTGCGGCTTCGATTGCGGCATTCGCGCTGGCGACCATGGCATTGGCAGCAGCAAAGGCTTTTTCGTCCCTCTTGGCTTCCAGCGGATCGAGCTTCCGCGCAAGCATGGCTTTTAGCTCCGCCGCTTTGGCACGTGCAGAAACAGGCGGCAGATTGGCCAGCGCGCCGAGACCCATTTCGCGACGCCGACCACTGATCTGGTAGCGGAAGATCCAGCTCTTGGTTCCTCCACCTTTCACATAAAGATAGAGCCCGTTGCCGTCGGCGTGCATTCCCAGCTTGGCGTTTTTGATCTCAAGGTTCGTAAGAGGCATCGATAAACCCACCAAATGTCCCACCACTTTTAGTCGGGCTTCAGTAGATATGCAATGAACGACGCTGAACTTTCGGTCTAAGAATTTCAGATTTTCGGCGTGATTCTGCTGTCAGAGCGGACGACGCTGAACGTCATGGAATAAGGAATTGGCGGACAGGGTGGGATTCGAACCCACGGTGGGCGTTAGCCCACGGCGGTTTTCAAGACCGCTGCCTTAAACCACTCGGCCACCTGTCCAGTCAAGCGCGCTTAGTCCGGAGAGGGCAGGGAGCGCAAGCGTGCGTTCCGTGCGACGAAAAGGGTTCCATCGCCTGCTTGCCCTATGCCACAATGGGGAAAAGGGGTGAATATGAGCGGGATAAGAGGATTTCTGGTTGGTCTGGTGGCGGCGTTCGGACTTGCGTCCGCTGCGGCTACCGCCCAGATCGAGGCCGATCCCGCCCAATCCGCGTTCCAGTATTTCCTGCAAGGGCTGCGGAGCGAGGCGATCGCAGCCGGCGTGAAGCCCGCAACGTTCGATGCCTATGCGCCGACTCTTCACTACAACCCGCGCGTGATCTCGCTCGATCGGGCGCAGCCGGGCGGCGATCCCACCCAGCCGTCCACCATTCCCAATTTTGCGCCCTACAAAGCCCGCCATGTCGACGCCGATCGGATCAATCGCGGTAGGGTGCGCTATCAGGCGCTTCGCCCGCATCTCGCCCGCGTCGAGGCGGAAACGGGCGTGCCCGAATCGATCATGATGGCGATATATGGCCATGAGACCGGCTATGGCAGCTTCACCGGCAATTTCGATCTGCTTGATTCGCTGGCGACGCTGGCGTTCGAAGGGCGTCGGCGCGAGCTTTTCTCGGCTGAGCTGATCGCTACGCTGCGGCTGATCGACAAGGGCTTTGCTCGCTCCCAGCTCAAGGGAAGCTGGGCGGGGGCGACCGGCTATCCGCAGTTTCTCCCGAGCGTCTATCTTAGGCTCGCACGTGATGGCGATGGGGACGGGCGGGCCGACATCTGGAACAGCGAGGCGGACGCGCTCGCCTCGATCGGCAATTATTTGATCAATGCAGGCTGGAAGCCCAACGTGCCGTGGGGTGTGGCGGTGCGCGTGCCGCAGGGTTTCGACCGTGCCGCCGTGGTGTCGCGGATCGTTTCTCCAAGGTGCCCGCGCGTCCATGCCCGTCACAGCCAGTGGCGCACGATCGGCGAATGGCGGACAATGGGCATCCAGATCATGGGCGGCAAGGCACCCGCCGATAGCGAAATGGCGAGCCTGCTCGAACCTGACGGGCCTGGTCAGACTGCTTATCTACTGACCGGCAATTACCGGGCGATCCTCGATTATAATTGCTCGAACTTCTACGCGTTGTCGGTGGGATTGCTGGCCGATGCGATCACCGGTTAAGACTGAAATGCGTGCTGAGTTCGTGCTGAGGCTGTCGAAGCATCCTCCTTGCTCCGTCAAAAAGAAGGAAAGTGCTTCGACAGCCTCAGCACGAACGGTGTTGGGCTTGGTTCTATCCCTGACCCTCGCCGCATGTGGAGGCAGGCCAGACATCCAGACCGGCACCGCACCGCCACCGATCGAGCGGGGGCCGGTGCCCGATACGCCGGTCAAGATCGGCAAGCCCTATCAGATCGCCGGGATCTGGTATTATCCAGCCGACAAGGCGGACTATGACGAAGTGGGATACGCCTCCTGGTATGGCGACGCCTTCCACGGCGGGCCGACCGCCAACGGCGAGAAATTCGACATGCATATGGTCGGCGCGGCCCACAAGACGCTGCCGCTGCCAAGCTATGCCGAGGTGACGGCGCTCGACACCGGCCGCACCATCCTGGTTCGAATCAACGATCGCGGGCCGTTCGTCGCCAACCGGATCATCGATCTTTCCCGCAGCGCCGCCGCGCAACTCGGTATCACCCGACAGGGGGTGGCGCGCGTCCGGGTCAAGCGGGTCTATCCCGGCGAGAGCGATCGTCTCGCGCTCAGAAGCGGTCGCGCCGCCGCTGAACGATCATCGCGGTCCAGTAGCGAACTGGCGGCGCTCGACAGCCGATTTCAGCAATGGCTCGCATCGCAAACCCGCCCGGTGGCCTCGCCGATCGCACCGCCAGCGCCAATGCTGACCACCGCCCCGGCCCCATCGAAGCTCTCCGCGCCACTTATCCCCAGCTTTTTCGTGCAGGTCGGCGCCTATGGCGACCGCACCCGCGCGGACAGCCTCGCAAGCCAGCTTGGCGGCGCGATCGATACGGTTGGCAGCGTCTGGCGGGTGCGTCTCGGCCCCTATTATGAGGAGAGCACAGCGCTTGCGGCACTGGCGCGCGTGCAAGGTCAGGGTTATCAGGATGCGCGGCTCATTAGGCCGACCGCAACGAATTGACAGACAGGAAGAGGTTCACCCTTGATCCAGCGTTCCCGCGCCGCCCTATCCCTACCGCTGGCCGCCTTGGCCCTGCTTCTTGCCGGGCCTGCACAGGCGACCCGTCCGCCCTTCGACACGCCGGCTCCTGTGGCCTATCTGAAGGATCTTTCCTCGGGCGCGATCCTCTACGCCAAGGATGCCGACCGCCGCATGCCGCCGGCTTCGATGGCGAAGATGATGACCGTCTATGTCGCCTTCGATCTCATCAAGAAGGGCGAACTCAAGCTCGACCAGACCTTTACCGTCCGACCTGAAACCTGGAAGCGCTGGCACGGCCCCGCGGCGGGATCGACGATGTTCCTTTCGCCCGGCGAACAGGTGAGCGTGCGCGATCTCCTGTTCGGCATCGTCGTCCTCTCGGGCAACGACGCCTGCGTCGTGCTGGCCGAAGGGATTTCAGGCACCGAGCCGGCTTTCGTGGCGCTGATGAACCGGGCCAAGGACAAGCTCGGCATGAAGGACAGCAATTTCGGCAATTCGAACGGCTGGCCCGATGAAGGCGTGACCCAGGTCACCGCCAAGGATCTCAGCAAGCTCGCAGAGGCGACGATCCAGCAGTTCCCCGATCTCTACAAGACCTATTACAGCCGCCGCGAATTCACCTGGGGCAAGACTATGGGCGGCGAGGAGATTACCCAGGGCAACCGCGATCCGCTGCTCGGCAATGTCCAGGGGGCGGATGGCCTCAAGACCGGCCACACCTCGGAAGCCGGCTATAGCTTTACCGGATCGGCTGAGCAGAATGGCCGCCGCCTCGTGATGGTGATCGCCGGGCTCGATTCGATGGCGGCGCGGCGCGAGCAATCGATCGCGCTGATGAACTGGGGCTTCGGGGCCTGGCAATCGCGCCCGCTCTACAAGAAGGGGCAGAAGGTCGAGACCGCCGAAGTACAGGTCGGCGCAGAGGATCATGTCGATCTCGTCGCCCCGCGCGATCTCGCCGTGACGATTCCGCGCGGCATGGGGAGCGAGATGAAGGTCTCGGTTACCTATGACGGGCCGATCAAGGCTCCGATCAAGGCGGGCCAGCAGATCGGCACGCTGATCGTCCAGACCGCCGACACGCCGCCGCAGCAAATGCCGCTGGTGGCCGCGAAGGATGTCGAGGAAGCCGGCTTCTTCCGCCACATGTGGCTGGCGCTGCTGTCTCTCATCGGGCTGGCGTGAGCGGGCAGGGGCGCTTCATCACGCTGGAAGGCGGGGAGGGCGTCGGCAAATCCACCCAGGCAAAACGCCTTGCCGAAGCGCTGCGGGATCTCGGCAAGACTGTGGTGGAGACACGCGAACCGGGTGGCAGCCCCGGCGCCGAGGCGATCCGCAGCCTGCTGATGACTGGCGCCGCCGATCGCTGGACCGCCCGCACCGAGGCGCTACTGTTCGCAGCCGCACGCGCCGATCATGTCGCCAAAACGATCAGGCCCGCGCTTGAGGCCGGGCAGTGGGTGGTCTGCGATCGCTTTATCGACAGCTCGCGTGCCTATCAGGGCGGGGCGGACGGGATCGACGACGCTGATCTGCTAAGACTGCACCAGATCGGGAGCGAGGGCCTGTTGCCGGACAGGACGCTGCTTCTCGCCTTGCCGGGCGACGCGGGCAGCGCGCGGGCCATGGCGCGGGATCAGGGCGCAGCCGATCGCTTCGGCGCACGCAATGCCGATTATCATGCTCGGGTGACTGATGCGTTCAAGCGCCTTGCCGATGGCGAACCGGGCCGGTTTCGCCAGATTGATGCCAGCGGCACTGCGGATGAAGTCACGCGGCGGCTGATCGCGGGGTTGGAGGATTTGCTGTGATTCCTCCCCGACACGGGGAGGATCTAGATGCTCCTCGGGCATGACCACGCCATTAGCACCTTCATGGAAGCAGCCCAAAGCGGTCGTCTCCATCACGCCTGGTTGCTCGCCGGGCCACGGGGCGTGGGAAAGGGACTGTTCGCGCGCGAAGCAGCCCGTCGCCTACTGGCTGAAGCCGCCGGTCCGGCCTTCGACCTGCCGGGTCTTGCCGTACCCGCTACCCATCCGATCACCGCGCTGATCGAGGCCGAGAGCCATCCGGACCTGATGGTCCTCGAACGTATCGTCGATGAGAAGAACGGCGCGCAGGCGCGGAGCATCACGATCGATCAGGTGCGCGGGCTCCAGCGACTATTCTCGACCACCGGCAGCTATTCCGAACGGCGCATCGTCATCATCGACGCAGTCGACGATCTGGAGCGGGGCGGGGCCAACGCGCTGCTCAAAAACCTTGAGGAACCGCCCACCGGCAGTCTGTTCCTGCTTGTCAGCCATGCGCCGGGGCGTCTGCTGCCGACGATCCGTTCGCGGTGCAGGACGCTCAGATTTCAGCCGCTTGGCGATGACGTCATGACGCAGGTGCTGCGGGCCGAACTTCCCGAGGCCAGTGATCGCGAGATCGAGGCGCTGGTCAGTATCGGGGAAGGCGCGGCCGGGCGGGCGCTGTCGTTCGCCGGGCTCGACATCGCGGGGCTTGACGCCGCCATCGACCGGCTGGTCATGCAGGGCGACCCCTCTAATGCGGAACGAAGCGCGCTTGCACGCAGTCTCGGCGTGAAGGCCGCCCAGTCGCGCTACGAAGCCTTTCTGGAGCGGGCGCCAGCGCGGATGGCGGCGGAGGCGAAGCAGCGCGAGGGCAGGGCGCTCGAACAGGCGCTGCTCCTCTGGGAACGCGCCCGCGACCTTGCCGCGAGCGCCGTGCCGCTTTCGCTCGATTCCCAGAGCACCGCATTCACACTGGCGGGCATGCTGGCCGATATGGGGCGGGTCAACGGCCGGTAGTCGCACGGATTTTATCCGTCATGCTGAACTTGTTTCAGCATCCACCCTTTCGCGAATGCCGCGCCTGTGGCTTGGTAGATGCTGAAACAAGTTCAGCATGACGAGGTTGGATTCGTCCGACATCCTGTCCTATGGCGAACCCATGTCCCAAGCCGAACCCTTCTATATTTCTACCGCGATCGCTTATCCTAATGGCCGCCCCCATATCGGCCATGCTTATGAGGCGATCGCCGCCGACGTGATCGCGCGCTTCCAGCGGCTGATGGGGCGCGATGTATTCTTCCAGACCGGCACTGACGTCCATGGCCTCAAGATGGTTCAGGCCGCGCGAGACAAGGGCGTCACCGCGCGTGAGCTCGCGGATGAAATGTCATCCTATTTCAAAGAAATGGATGATGCTCTTAATATCTCCTATGATCGCTTCATCCAGACATCCGAACTGGCCCATTATGACGCCAGCATTGCGATCTGGAAGGCGATGCGGGCGAATGACGATATCTATCTGGGTCGGTATGAGGGCTGGTACTCCGTTCGCGACGAAGCCTTTTACGACGAGAAGGAGCTGACCGAGGGGGAAGGGGGGCAGAAACTTTCGCCGCAGGGCACGCCGGTCGAATGGACTGTCGAGGAAAGCTGGTTCTTCCGGCTCTCAAAGTATCAGCAGCCCTTGCTGGAACTCTATGAAAAGCATCCTGAATTTCTCAAGCCGGACACGCGCCGCAACGAGGTGATCCGCTTTGTCGAGGGCGGGTTGAACGATCTGTCGATATCGCGATCTTCGTTCGACTGGGGCGTGCCGGTTCCCGACAGCCCCGGCCATGTCATGTATGTGTGGGTCGATGCGCTCACCAATTATCTGACCGGCCTCGGCTATCCGGGCGAGACGCCCGAGATGAAGCGCTTCTGGCCCGCTGATATTCACCTCATCGGCAAGGATATCGTGCGGTTCCACGCCGTTTATTGGCCGGCCTTCCTGATGTCGGCAGGCTTGGCGCTGCCCAAGCAGGTGTTCGGCCACGGTTTCCTGCTCAACCGCGGCGAGAAGATGTCCAAGTCGGTCGGCAACGTCGTCGACCCGCTACAACTCGCCGAAAATTTCGGGGTGGATGCGCTTCGGTTCTTCCTGATCGACTCCACCACATTTGGCCAAGACGGCACTTTTTCGGATTTTGCTATCGTAGAATCCCGCAACTCGCTTCTTTCAAATGCGTACGGCAATTTATTGCAACGAGTGATTGCTTTCGTCGCTCGCAAGATGAATGGCCAAGCTCCAAACATGAGTGACGACGACCAAGACGACGTTGACCTTTACCGCTCGGTTGAAAAAAACTTTGCTCATTGGATGGCAGCTTTAGGTAACCTCGAGCTTTCGAGAGCGACAGGGGTTTGTTTGGCAGGCTTTTTCGAGTGCAACCGATATATCGATGCATCTGCTCCTTGGTCTATGATGAAAACCGATCGAGCTAAGGCCGAGCATAAACTCGCTACCCTAATATGCTGTATAACAAGACTATCTCTCATGATGCAGCCATTTACTCCAGATCTGTCTGCCAAAGCCCTTTCAATTTTGCAATTTCCGACCGAACGCTGGGCTAATGTTAAAGATTGGGACGTCTGGGGGTGGTATGCGGAAGAAGGCTCCAAATTGATTTTTGAAAACCCATTACCGATAATTCCGACTCTAGAAATTGCCTAAATGCTCGTCGATAGCCACTGCCACTTGAACTATAAGGGGCTGATCGAGGATCAGGACGCCGTCATTGCGCGGGCGCGGGCGGCTGGGGTGGGGACGATGCTCAACATTTCCACCCGCGCCAGCGAATGGAACGCTGTGATCGCCACGGCCGAACGCGATCCCGATATCTGGGCGACGATCGGCATTCATCCGCACGAGGCCGACGCCCATCCCGATATCGACACCGAACGGCTGCTATCGGCCGCAGCTCATCCCAAAGTAATCGGTATCGGCGAGACAGGACTCGACTATTATTATGACCACAGCGATCGCGAGCGCCAAAAATCAAGCTTTCGCAGCCATATAGCAGCGTCTCGTAAGACAGGATTACCGCTGATCGTCCATACCCGCGATGCCGAGGAGGACACCGCCGCCATATTGGCCGAAGAAATGGGGAAGGGGGCCTTCACCGGCATCATCCACTGTTTCACCGCCAGCGCGGACTTCGCCGAAAAGGCGCTGGCGCTGGGTTTCCATATCTCGCTGTCCGGCATCGTGACGTTCAAGAACGCCAAGGATCTACAGGAAACGGCCAAGCTGATCCCGGACGACAAGTTGCTCGTCGAAACCGACGCTCCGTTTCTTGCGCCGGTGCCGCATCGGGGCAAGACCTGCGAGCCGGCCTTTGTCGCGGACACGGCGGCATTTGTGGCCGGGCTGCGCGGCGTCTCGCATGACGAAATTGCTTTAACGACGTCCGATAACTTCTTCAGACTGTTCCTTAAGGCCCGCGCGTGAAAGTACGCATATTGGGATGCGGCACATCCTCGGGAGTGCCCAGGATCGGCAACGACTGGGGTGCCTGCGATCCCAGCGAGTCGCGTAATCGGCGGATGCGAGCTTCCATCATGGTCGAGACTGCAACAACCCGCATTCTGGTAGATACGTCGCCTGACATGCGCGCGCAGCTGCTTGAGGCCGATAGGGACGACATCGACGCGGTGATCTGGACGCATGACCACGCTGATCACTGCCATGGGATCGACGACCTGCGGCAACTCTATCACGTCAAGGGCCGTCCGATCGACGGCTATGCGCGTGTGCAAACGCTCGACAATCTCCAACAACGGTTCGCATATGCTTTCCACGGACGCGACGGCTATCCGCCGACCGTGACCGGGCATCCATTGCCCGACAGGCTGACGATCGGGGATGTGACTGTTTCAATCGTCGATCAACCGCACGGCAACATCACGTCGGCCGGCATGCGGTTCGATGCAGGAAATGCATCCGTCGCCTATTCGACCGACGTCAACGCGATGACCGATGAGATGGAGGCGCTTTTCCGGGGCGTCGACCTCTGGATCGTTGATGCGCTACGCGAACGCCCGCATCCAACCCACGCCAATCTGAGCCAAACGATGGCGTGGATTGATCGGGTGACGCCGAAGCGCGCCATTCTGACGCATATGGATCAATCGATGGACTATGCCACGTTGCGGGATATGCTGCCCAAGGGCGTTGAGCCCGGCTATGACGGCATGGAGGTCCAGTTCGCATGACCGGCGACGATAGCGCTCGCGTGATCCTGCTGCTGTTCTGGATCGTGCTGGTCGCCAGCGCTTTGGTGGCGCGGCGGATGCCGTGGGGACAGACCCTGAAGCTGGCGCTGGCCTGGCTGGCGATCTTCGGCACCTTGTTTGTCATCGCAGCCTACCGGGATGAATTCAGCGGCATGTGGCAACGCCTGCGATTGGCCGGAAATCCGCAGCAGGGTACGGTCCAGGACGGCGAGTTTCATATCCCCATGGACGAGAGCGGCCATTTCCGCGTCCGCGCGACGCTGGGCGATGTAGACGCCAGCTTCCTGATCGACAGTGGCGCCACCACGACGGCGCTCAGCCGGACTGTCGTGCAGCGCGCCGGTATCGATGCCGATGACAGCGGCTTTGGCGTTGCCATAAATACGGCCAACGGAACGATCCTTGCGCGGCGCGTGATTATTCCGCGGATCGCCGTCGGGCCGATCACGCGGACCGATCTGCATGCGATCACCGCGACGGAGTTTGGCGACACCAATGTGCTTGGAATGAACTTCCTGTCGTCGCTGCGCGGCTGGGGCGTCGAAGGTCGGACGCTAATCCTGAAGCCATGAGTGCCCTACTCCTCCCCTTGGATGATCGTTCGTTTAACATAATACAAATTATCAGACTTACCGATATCGACGTCCTCTCGAACAGACAAGGCCCCCCTCACGCATGATTGACCGTCTCAATGCCATCATGGCGCAATTGCGCGATCCCAGCGACGGCTGCGAATGGGATCGCGCGCAGAGCTTCGCGACGATCGCGCCGTACACGATCGAGGAAGCCTATGAAGTCGCCGACGCCATCGCGCGCGACGACATGGCCGCGCTCAAGGATGAGCTTGGCGATCTCCAGCTTCAGGTCGTCTTCCATGCGCGCATGGCTGAGGAAGCCGGCCATTTCGATCTGGGCGACGTTCTGACCGCGATCTCCGACAAGATGGAGCGACGGCATCCGCATATCTTCGGCGATGCCGAGCGCAGTCCCGGCTGGGAGAATATCAAGGCCGTCGAGCGCGCCGCGAAGGCTGACAGCAGCGCTCTGTCTGGCGTGGCGCTGGCGCTGCCCGCGCTGCTGCGCGCCGAGAAGCTTCAGAAGCGCGCTGCCCGGGTTGGTTTCGACTGGCCGGATGCAAGCGGCCCGCGCGCCAAGGTGATCGAGGAAATTGCCGAGATCGACGCCGATCCCTGCGTCGAGGAGATTGGCGACCTCCTGTTCGCGGTGGTCAACTGGTCACGGCATCTGGGTTTCGACCCGGAGGCCGCGCTACGGCGGGCCAATGCGAAGTTCGAGCGGCGTTTCCGGGCGATGGAGGAAAAGGCCGGCGACGGCTTCGCGAAGCTCACACTCGATGAGAAGGAAGTCCTCTGGACGCGGGTGAAAATCGAAGAAGGCTCGCAACCGAAGGGCTAACGCGACTGAAAGCGATCCCAGTCAGCATCCGACAGCCGCACGTCGAATAACAGCGCGCCTTCCTGTTCCTCCGTCGCCAGCACTTCGCCATGGCTGTGGAGCCAGGCAATCGATGCGCCGTCAGCGATGTCGACCGTCACCGAATAGCGTTTCCGGCCGTGACTGAGCTTGTCGGCGACGGTTCGTCCGAGTTGCTCCACCCCTTCCCCGCTCAGCGCGGAGACCGGAATGACGTCGTCGCGCCGTTCGGCCTGCGCGCTCACCGAAGCGATTTCGTCCTCAGGCAACAGGTCGATCTTGTTCCAGATTTCGAGGATTGGAGCCCCCTTCCCCGGCTCGATGCCGATCTCGGCCAGGACGCTCGTGACATCCCGCGCCTGCGCTTCGCTATCGGGATGCGCTATATCGCGAACGTGGAGGATCAGGTCGGCCGCAGTCACTTCCTCAAGCGTAGCGCGGAAGGCGGCGACGAGTTGGGTTGGCAGATCCGAGACGAAACCCACCGTGTCGGACAGGATCGCCTTATCGATGCCGGGCAGTGATATCTGACGCATAGTGGGATCGAGTGTAGCGAAAAGCAGGTTCTCCGCCATGACGTCGGCACCCGTCATCCGATTGAAAAGTGTAGACTTTCCGGCGTTTGTATAGCCCACCAGCGCGATCACCGGCCAAGGCGCGCGTTGGCGCCGGCTGCGATGCAGGCCGCGTGTCTTGCGGACCTGATCAAGTTCGCGCCGGATTTTGGCCATGCGGTCACGGATCAAGCGCCGGTCGGCCTCGATCTGGGTTTCACCGGGGCCACCGAGGAAGCCGAAGCCGCCGCGTTGCCGTTCGAGATGGGTCCAGCTTCGCACCAGCCGGCCCGCCTGATAATCAAGATGGGCCAGCTCGACCTGGAGCCGGCCTTCAGCTGTGGCTGCCCGTTCGCCGAAGATTTCGAGGATCAGGCCGGTACGATCGATCACCTTGGCGCCGGTCGCGGTTTCGAGGTTGCGTTGCTGGACGGGCGTCAGCGCGCCGTCGACGACAATGAGCTGCGCCTCGGCCATCCGTGCGGCCTGACCGATGGCGTCGACCTGCCCTGACCCGAACAATGTGGCGGGCTTAGGATCGCGGACGCGGAACGTCAGCCGATCGACGACATCAAGCCCGATCGCCCCGGCCAGCCCGGCCGCCTCATCAAGGCGCGCCTCAGCGGTGCGAAGCGAATCGCCGGCGCGGTCAGGCAGCGCGATGACGGCACGAGCGCCGCGCGCCATGCCGTCATTTTCATCGCGGTTGAAAACGCTCAATCGTCGTCCGCAGCCTCGTCTTCTTCACCCACGCCTTGAAGGTTGAGCGGGCGGGAAGGCTGGACCGTCGAAATCGCATGTTTGTAGACGAGCTGCGAGATGCCGTCTCGTGACAGCAACAGGCAGAACAGGTCGAACGCCGCCACTTCACCCTGAAGCATCACGCCGTTGACCAGGAACATCGTCACCGGTTCCCTCGCGCTGCGGGCAGCGGTCAGGAAAATCTCTTGAAGGAGAACTGGCTTGCGGCTTCCGGTTTCGGCGACATCGGCCAGGTTGATCGGATGGGCTGGCATCACCGTCGAGATGGCATGCTTGTAGATCAGCTGAGACTGACCGTCGCGGCGCAGGAGCACCGAGAAATTGTCGAACCAGGTGATGATCCCCTGGAGCTTCACGCCTTTGACCAGGAACATCGTTACCGGGGTCTTCGACTTGCGGATCGAGTTGAGGAAGATATCTTGCAGATTGTTGACCTTGTCGGTCATCGGCTGTCTCCGGTTGTTGGCGGATCGTGGCCCGCTGAGCGCCTTGCTGGCGTCGTGCATCTGCACCGTGCTGTGCAGGACTTGGTTATACCGCAGTGCAGCGAAGTCGTCTACACTACTGTTCGTCGTCCTCGCTCCTTGAGTCCGAGAGGCCCAGCATCTTCAATTTGCGGTGCAGGGCAGATCGCTCCATGCCGATGAAACTCGCGGTGCGGGAAATGTTTCCGGAGAAGCGCCTGATCTGGACCCGGAGATATTCGCGCTCGAAACTCTCCCGCGCCTCGCGAAGGGGTGTCGCCATCAGCGACTTGCCGCTGCCACCGCCGGAAATGTGCGCCTGATCGCCCATCACCTCGGGCGGGAGCATGTCGACATCAATCCGACCGATCCGATCGCCGGGCGCCAGGATGATGGTGCGTTCGATCACGTTGCGCAACTGGCGAACATTGCCCGGCCAGTCATGCGCCTGAAGCGCGGCCATGGCGTCTTCAGTGATCTCAGGCGCCGCGACACGCCGTTCGCTGGCGAAGCGGGCGACGAAATGTTCGGCGAGCGCGGCGATATCCTCGCGCCGGTCTGCCAGCGCCGGCAGCGCGACCGGGACGACGTTGAGGCGATAGAACAGGTCTTCGCGGAAGCGCCCCATCGCGATCTCGTCGGCAAGCTTAGACGCCGTTGCTGAAACAACGCGGACATCGACCTTGACGATGCGTTGCCCAGATACCCGCGTGAAGCTCTGATCGGTCAGGACGCGCAGGATCTTGGCCTGCGTCGTCATCGGCATGTCGGCGATCTCATCAAGGAACAGCGTGCCGCCATGCGCCTGTTCGAGCAGGCCGGAGCGGATCAGCTCACCCCCCTCCTCCACCCCGAACAACGCCGCCTCGACGCTTTCCGGATCCATTCGCGCCGCACTGACGATCACGAATGGGGCCTCGGACCGAGGGCTCCATTGATGGAGGAGCCGGGCCGCGACTTCCTTGCCGACGCCGGGCGGGCCACTGATCAACACGCGGCTGCCCGTCGCCGCCACGCGCTTCAATGTCGCGCGCACGCTGTTGATCGAAGCCGAGGTTCCGTTAAGCTCCTCCTCATCGCCGAAGCGGGCCTTGAGGCTCGCATTTTCACGACGGAGCCGCTCAGTCTCGGTCGCACGGGCAACAAGGTGCAGCAGTTTTTCGGCCTCGAACGGCTTTTCGATGAAATCCACTGCGCCGCGCCGGATCGCAGTCACCGCCGTATCGATATTGCCATGGCCGGAGATCATCAGCACCGGTAGCGAAGGATCGCGCCGCTTGATTTCGTCGAGCAACTCCAGCCCGTCGAGCTGCGAGCCCTGCAGCCATACGTCGAGCAACACCAGCGACGGCCGCCGTTCGCGCAAGGCGGCGATCGCCGACGCGCTGTCCGCGGCGGTGCGCGCTTCATAGCCTTCGTCTTCCAGCACCCCGGCGACGAGATCGCGGATATCCTGCTCATCATCGACGATGAGGATGTCGAGCGCCATGATTCAGCCCCTGCCCTGTTCTTGTGTCATCGGCTCATCGGCCGCCTCGATGGCGTCGGCCGGCAGTGCTGACGGATCGAAAACGATGGTGACGATGGTGCCCCCTTCCGGACGGTCGGCAAAGCTCATGCTGGCGCGATGCTCCTCCATGATGTTGTTGACGATGGCCAGCCCAAGCCCGGTGCCCCGCGCGCGGGTGGTCATATAAGGTTCGGTCAGCCGTTCGCGTTCGGGCGGCAGGCCAATGCCGCTGTCGGCAATCTGGACGCTGACCCGGCCGTCCTGCTCGTTGAGCAGGATGTTGATCGTACCGGAAATGCTGTCGCCGCCCTCATTGCCCGCCTTCTCGTGGACTGCTTCGACCGCATTTTTGAGGATATTGGTGAAGGCCTGGCCGAGCTGTCGCCGATCGCAGGGCAGCCGCACGGGATGTTCCGGGCCGGAGAAGCTGAACCGGATCTCGGGATGCGCGACCTCATGCAGGAACAGCGCCTGGCGCACGATGTCGGTGAGCGATTCGTCCCGGAATACCGGCTTGGGCATTCGGGCGAAGGAGGAGAATTCATCGACCATGCGGCGAAGGTCAGCGACCTGCCGGACGATCGTGCCGGTCAGCTTCTCGAATGTGCCGTCGTCGCCGCTGCTTATGTCGCGGCCATAGCGGCGCTGGAGACGCTCGGCGGCGAGCTGGATCGGGGTCAGCGGGTTCTTGATCTCGTGCGCGATCCGCCGGGCGACGTCAGCCCAAGCGGCGCGGCGCTGGTCCGCGAGTTGCTGGGTGATGTCGTCGAAGGTGAGGACATGACCGTTTCGCGTCCGTGCGGTGGTGACAGCGAGCGTCCGGGGATCGCCCGCCCCGGCGAGCTGGATCACCGCCATAGTCGATCCGCCGTCGAGTAATTCGTCAAGCTCGGGGGCTGCCTCGGCCAGCGCCTTGCCCGCAATATCGTCCCGCATGCCGAGCATCGCCCGCGCCGACATGTTGGTGAGCGTGATATGCCGGTTGCGGTCGATCGAAATCACGCCCGCCGAAACGCCCGCCAGCACGGCCTCGGTCAGCGCACGCCGGCTGTCGAGCTGGGCATTGGCGGTGGTGAGCGCACGATTCTGTTCTTCGAGCCGCCGGGTCATCCGGTTGAACGTGTTGGCGAGCGTGCTGATCTCGTCCTGCTGTTTGGGCACCGGCACCCGCGCGCTGAAATCGCCGCCCGCCACCCGCCGCGCCGCATCCACCATCTCGCCAAGCGGATGGGCGAGCCGGTCGGCCAGTTTGAGCGCGATCCAGATCACCGCACCCACGATCAGCAGCGAGATCAGGATCAGCGCGGCGTTAAAGCGAAGCTGCAGGACGCGCGATCGTTCGACCATCGCGTTGTAATCAGACAGCGCTGTTCGCGCTCTGGCGACCTGCGACAGCACGTCCGGATCGACCCGGCGCGATACATAGAGATAGAGGCGCGCCTCCTTGTCGAGCAGCATGGCCGCCTCGACCCGGTCGCGCGCATTCACCGCCACGCGTGGTTGGCCATCCTCCAGCAGTTGAATCACATCGGGCGGCAGGCGGAGCGAGATAGGCCGCTTGTCCAGATTAGCCCCGCCGATCAGCCGGAGCTTGCCGTCATTGCCTGCCGAGAGGATCGCAGCCTCGCTGAGCACACGATACGCCACCTGCCGGGCGAAGAATTCCGAAAAGCGCGGATCATCGAGATTGGCTTCATCGAGCGCATTGCGAAGATCGCCAGCCATCGGCACGATCTCGCCCAGGATGCGTTCCTTATGTTCCTGCACATAGGCCTGCGCGACGCGGTCGGCATTGACCAGCACCGTCTTGACCCGATCCGAGAACCAGAATTCCACGCCATATTGAAACAGCAGCGACGCGAAGATCACTACGAGCAAAGTCGGGACACTGGCGATTACCGAGAAGAGCGCGACCAGCCGCACGTGCAGCCGCCCCCTGCCCCCCGCGATTGAAAGCGCCGCGCGCCCCATCGCGATCCGACGCGCGATCAGGACCAGCAGCAACATAACCGGAAGCAGATTGGCGACGAGCAAGCCGGCGACAGCCAGCGGGGTAAGGAACTGTTGCGGCATGCCCCGCCCGATGACGAGGAAATAGCTCGCTCCCGCGATCAGTAGCGTGGCGATCAAGGTCGCGATCTCGATAAACAGCGGCAGTCGGCCCGAACGCCACAGCGTATCGATTTGCCGCTTCATTCGCGCACGAGAATCCGGAATGGCGGTCGAATCCGACGACATAGTTGCCGCAATAACACGGTGGCGTTGCATCGGGAACACGGTTGCAACGCCAATCCCGCGCGATGCGACGGGATGTGAGTTTTGGTCGCCTTACGCCGCCTGCTCACGTTCTTTGAGCATATCGAGCGCGACATCGACGATCATATCCTCCTGCCCGCCGACCATGCGCCGCCGCCCCAACTCGACCAGAATCTCTCGGGTATCGACGCCATAATCGGCGCTGGCCTTTTCCGCATGGCGCAGGAAGCTCGAATAGACGCCGGCATAGCCGAGGCTTAGCGTCTCGCGATCAACGCGCACCGGCCGGTCCTGCAGCGGGCGCACCAGTTCCTCGGCCGCGTCCATCAGCTTGTAGAGATCGCATCCGTGGAGCCAGCCTTTCCGGTCGACGGCTGCAATGAATACTTCCAGCGGCGCATTGCCCGCGCCCGCGCCCATGCCGGCGAGGCTCGCGTCGATACGTATTGCCCCAGCCTGCACGCCGACGATCGAATTGGCGACGCCGAGACTGAGGTTGTGGTGCGCGTGGATGCCACGCTGCGTCTCGGGCTTGAGTACGCGATCATAGGCTTCGCAGCGCGCGCGATAATCGTCCATGTCCATCGCGCCGCCGCTGTCGGTCACATAGACGCAGTGCGCGCCGTAGCTTTCCATCAGCTTGGCCTGCTGCGCGAGCGGCTCAGGTTCGGACATGTGGCTCATCATCAGGAAGCCCGACACGTCCATGCCCAGATTGCGCGCCGCCTCGATATGCTGCTTCGAAACGTCCGCCTCGGTGCAGTGCGTCGCCACGCGAACCGAACGGACACCGAGCGCATAGGCGTGTTTCAGCTCCTCGATCGTGCCGATGCCGGGGAGCAACAGCGTCGTCAGCACCGAATGCTCCAGCACGTCGGCCACCGCCTCGATCCATTCCCAGTCGGTGTGACGTCCGAAGCCGTAATTGAAGCTCGATCCGTTGAGGCCGTCGCCATGCGCGACCTCGATCGCGTCGACTTTGGCTTCATCGAGCGCCTTAGCGATCTTGCGGACATGATCGATGCCATATTGATGACGGATCGCATGCATGCCGTCGCGCAGCGTCACGTCCTGGATGTAAAGCTTGGTCTGGGTGGGATCGAAAGCCATTATGCGGCCTCCTTCGCAAATTTCTCGAGGGCGATCTTCTCAGCGGTTTTCAGGCCCGCCGAGGTCATTATGTCGAGATTACCGGCATAGGCGGGCAGATAATGCGCTGCACCCTCCACTTCGAGGAATACGCTGCTCTTTATCCCTTCGAAGCTGCCGATGCCGGGAATGCGCACCGGATTGTTCGATCCGAACCGTTCGAACTGCACCTTCTGTTTGAGCCGATAGCCGGGTACATAGGTGTTTACCTTGGCCACCATCGCCTCGATCGCGGCTTCGATCTGGGCTTCGTCGGCGCCGGACGAGAGCGTGAAGACGGTGTCGCGCATGATCATCGGAGGCTCGGCAGGATTGAGAATGATGATCGCCTTGCCCTTCGTTGCTCCGCCGACCTGTTCGATCCCCTTCGAAGTCGTCTCAGTGAACTCGTCGATATTAGCGCGCGTGCCGGGGCCGGCGCTCATGGACGCGATCGAGGCCACGATCTCGGCGTAATGCACCGTTGCGACCGAGGAGACCGCCGCAACGATCGGTATCGTCGCTTGCCCGCCGCACGTCACCATGTTCACGTTCGGCGCGTCGAGATACGCGTCGCCGTTTACGACTGGGACGACATAAGGCCCGATCGCAGCAGGCGTCAGATCGATCATCACCTTGCCCGCCCCGGTGACGATCTCGCTGTTCCGTTTATGGGCACTGGCCGAGGTGGCGTCGAACACAACCCCGATCTCGGGCCAGACAGGCAGTTTCACCAGCCCGTCAATGCCTTCCGCGGTGATCGCGACGCCCATACGTTCCGCCCGTTTGAGCCCATCCGATTCGGGATCGATGCCGACGAACGCGCCCATCTCCAGAACGTCCGACGTTCGCATGATCTTGATCATCAGATCGGTGCCGATATTGCCCGAACCAATGATGGCTACCTTCACCTTGCTCAATTCCGGCCTCCTCGCCGCTCAACGTCTCTATTTCCCCTGAATATTAGCGGCCAAACAGCAGTGACCCCAAATTTGAGCAGGCAGCCTATTCCCGCATGACGGGAACAGCGTTAGAAGTAATTATGACGCTCGCCCACCTCGCTCATCCTCCCGACGCCGCTAGTTCGTCCAGCGACAAGCTCCTCACCGTGCTGGAGGCGATCGCGGCAACCAATGGCTGTTCGCTCGCTGATGTAGTGGAACGGAGCGGCCTGCCCTTCTCTACGGTCCACCGCATCGCGGGCCAGTTGATCGAGCGTGGCTACATCGTCCGGCTCAAGCGCGGCCAGTATCGGATCGGGCCGGCGGCGCTGGCGCTGGGACGCAACAGTTCGCTACGCGGTTTGCTGGAAGAAGTTGGACGCACCTTGCTCGGCGATCTGGCGCGGACCTGCCGGACGCACGTTCATCTCGGCGTGTTCGAGGACGATATGGTGACTTATCTGGCCAACGCATCCTATGGCCGCAACGATTTCCTTGTTCACGAAGGGCTGCAGTTGGAGGCTTATTGCTCCGGGGTTGGCAAGGTGCTGCTCGCACATCTGCCCGATGCGGCGCGCGAAAATTATCTGTCGCAGGGCGAGTTCGTCGCGCTCACCTCCAACACCATTGTCGATCGCGAGGCGCTCGCCGGTGAGCTGGACCTGATCCGGCAGCGCGGCTGGGGCACTGATCTGGAGGAGGTCGAGCCCGATCTGCGGTGCATCGCCGTCCCCGTCTATGATCGCGATCACGCCGTACTGGCCGCCATCTCGGCCAGCATCCGAGACCCTAAGGGCAGTCTGGACACAGTGCTGCGCCTGCTCCCTGAGTTGCGCAAGACGGCCGATGCGCTCTCCGCGCGTCTTTTCCCACTTTGAGGCACGAGGGTGGCGACAAGTGCGCGGCCACACGGTAAAGGAAGCGCATGACCAGATCCGCGACCGACGTGATGCACGATGTGATTGTCTCGGCAACCCTCGATTCGATCGTTGCGCTGAAGGCGGCATCGAAAGGCCTGCCCAACAGCCTGCTGCGCGATATCAATGCAATCCATGCCAACACAACCTTCGCTGATCTGCCCAAGGAGCTTCAGGACAGCATCACCCGGAGCGTGCGCGACGCCTTCACCCGGCTTCTCAAGGAAGGCTATTCGGTTTCTACCGGCCGACCCACGCCGCCGCCCCGTCCCCGCTCGGATGGCGAAGCGCCCAAGCGTCCTTTCCAGAACCGCCCTGGACCAGGCGGCAATAAGCCTCGCCCGCGCCGGGACGATACGCGCCCGCCGCGCCCCAAGCGCTGACCGCAACGGGCAAGGCGGCTGACCTCCCTAAAAGAATCCCGCTGCAGCCAGGCATAAAGATCATTACATTCATGTCAGGAGACTGGCGTGACGATATTCTCTTCAACCTGCCCCGCGACGGGAAAGCTGCTCTGGGAAGGGCCGGCCGCTGATGTGAGTGAGGTGGGCCTGGCGATTGGCACTGCGCGCCGTGCCTTTGCATCCTGGTCGATCGCGCCGCTCGACGAACGCATCGCCTATGTCCGCGCGTTCAAGGCCGCGCTGGAAACCGACGCCGAATTGCTCGCCCGCACCATTGCCGAGGAAACCGGCAAGCCGCTCTGGGAGGGACGACAGGAAGTCGCCAGCATGATCGGCAAGGTCGAGATTTCGATTACCGCCCAAGCCGAGCGCGCCGGCCAGCGCGCGCAGGACATGGCATTCGGCCGCGCGGTGCTGCGCCACCGTCCGCATGGCGTGATGGCGGTGCTTGGACCGTTCAATTTTCCCGGTCATCTCCCCAACGGCCATATCGTCCCTGCCCTGCTCGCCGGGAATACAGTGGTCTTCAAGCCATCCGAGAAAACCCCGCTGACCGGCGAGATGATGGCGCGCTGCTGGGCAAAGTCGGGATTGCCTGCAGGCGTCTTCACCCTGCTTCAGGGCGGACGGGATACCGGCGCGGCGCTGGTCGACGGCGGGATCGATGGGCTGCTCTTCACCGGATCGGCGGTCGCGGGCGCGCATTTCCGCCGCCAGTTCGTCGACCGACCCGAGGTAATCCTCGCCCTTGAGCTTGGCGGTAACAATCCGCTGATTGCATGGGACGGCGAGCCGGAGGCCGTCGCCTCGATTGTCGTGCAATCCGCTTATATCACCGCCGGCCAGCGCTGCTCCTGCGCCCGTCGCCTCATCGTTCCCCAATGCGCGTCAGGCGATGCAATGATCGCCGCGATCGCTGCGCTTTCCGATCGCCTGATTATTGGCAAGTGGGACGAACAGCCCGAGCCGTTCCTTGGACCGCTGATCTCCGGCGCAGCGGCGGCAAACGCCGGCAGGGCTGTGGCTGCCCGCATCGCTTCCGGCGCGCGGGTGATCCGGCCTTTTTCATCGATCGAAGGGCGATCCGAAGCGTTCGTCACCCCCGCAATTCTCGACATCACCGGCACCGCCGTCCCCGATGAAGAGATTTTTGCCCCAGTACTGCAAGTGACCCGCGTCCCCGATTTCGATACTGCCATCACTGCCGCCAATGCCACCGCGTTCGGCCTCGCGGGCGGATTAATCACGCAGGATGAGAAGCTGTGGCATCGTTATGCCGACCGCACTCGCGCTGGGGTGCTCAACTGGAACCGCCCGACTACGGGGGCAGCCGGCAAAATGCCGTTTGGCGGGACTGGCGCATCGGGCAATCACCGGCCAAGCGCCTATTATGCTGCGGATTATTGCGCTTATCCGGTTGCCAGCTTCGAGGCCGATGCGGTGACGGACCTTTCCCGAGAGATCAAAGGCTTGAAGCCGCATGCGTGAGATCAACTTTGACGGGCTGATTGGCCCAAGCCATAATTATGCGGGGCTCTCTTTCGGCAATATCGCTTCAGCGAGCAATGCCGGCGCCGCGTCCGCACCCCGTGCCGCCGCCCTGCAGGGGCTCTCCAAGATGCGGCGGCTGATGGGCCTCGGACTGCCGCAGGGCCTGTTGCTTCCGCATGACCGCCCCAACGTCAAATGGCTGAGACGATTGGGTTTCGAAGGGAGTGATCGCGATGTGTGCGCGGCGGCCTATGCGGCTGATCCGGCGCTTTTCCGAAACGCCTGCGCGGCATCGGCGATGTGGACCGCTAACGCAGCCACCGTATCCCCCGCCCCGGATGCAGGCGACGGACGCTGCCATCTGACCGTCGCCAATCTCTCCACCATGCTCCACCGAGCGATGGAGGCTGGGCATACGTCGCGCCAGCTCCGCCTCGCTTTTGCCGACGAGCGCTATTTCGTGGTTCACGATCCCCTGCCGTCGGGGCTTGGCGACGAGGGCGCCGCCAACTTCATGCGCCTGGCCCCGCGCCATGAGGAGCGAGGCCTCGAAATTTTCGTCTATGGCGAACAGCGCGGCACCGGTTTCCCCGCCCGTCAGCACCGCGCCGCCAGCGCCGCGGTTGCGCGTCTTCATGGCATTTCCGATCAAAATCATCTTCTCGTGCGGCAAAGCGACGCCGCGATCGCAGCGGGTGCCTTCCACAATGATGTAGTCGCTGTCGCCAACGAAACCGTCCTGTTCACACATGAAAAGGCATTCGAGGATCGCGACGCCACCTATGCCGCCATCCGTGCGCGTCTGCCGGAGGTCGTCATCGTCGAAGCGCCCGCCGCGCGCATCTCGCTTGAAGCTGCGGTCCGATCTTATCTTTTCAACTGCCAGCTCGTGACGCTTCCTCTAGGCGGAATGGCTCTGGTTGTCCCTGCCGAGTGTCGTGAGCAGCCCGAAGTGTGGGCCTGGCTCAACGAAGTCATCTCCGGTCCCTCGCCCATCGAGCGGCTGGAGGTGGTCGATATCCGGGAATCAATGCGCAATGGCGGCGGCCCTGCCTGCCTGCGGCTGCGTGTCGCGGTGGACGATGATGCGTTCGCCGCGATCGATTCCCGCTTTCTGCTTGACGCAGCAAAGTGCGACACCATCGAACAGGTTGTCACTACCCACTGGCCCGAGCGGATCGAAATCGACGATCTGGGTGATCCGGCGCTCTGGGAACAATGCTGGACGGCGCGGCGTGCGCTGCTCGACGTGCTCGGTTTCCGGGAGCATGAGCTATGATGCTGGTCGTCCGCATGGCCCGCACCAGCGATATCGACGCACTGCTCGGTCTCGCCGCGCTGACCGGAGGCGGCATGACTAACCTGCCTCACGACCACAACTGGCTCGTCGATAAGGTCGCGTGGAGCGAGCGTTCGCTTGCCGCTGACGTCGCGCAGCCGGACAATGAATTCTACATGATGGTGCTGGAAGACGAGGAAACCGGCAAGGTGCTGGGGACGGCCAGCCTCTATTCCCGCCTCGGTGCGACCTGGCCCTTCTACAGCTACAAGGTTCATCGCATCACCCACGTCTCGCACGATCTGGAGCGCAGCGTGTCGACCGAGGTGCTCCACCTCGTGAACGATTTCGACGGCGCGTCCGAGGTTGGCGGCCTTTTCCTTCATCCTGATGCCCGCTCGGGCGGCCTCGGCGCATTGACGGCGCGCAGCCGCTACCTGTTCATCGCCCGCCACCGCCAGCGGTTTGGCGACCGCGTCGTCGCCGAACTGCGCGGCTGGACCGATCATGGCATTTCGCCTGTCTGGGAAGCGATCGGCAAACCCTTCTTTGGGGCCGAGTTCCACGACGCCGATCGTCACAATGCGCTGCACGGCAATCAGTTCATCGCCGATCTGATGCCGCGTTACCCGATCTATGTGACGGTGCTTCCCAAGGCCGCCTGTGAAGCCATTGGCCGAGCGCATGACGGCTCGGTCCCGGCGCGGCGGATGCTGGAAGCGGAAGGCTTCGTCTATGACGGCTATGTCGATATTTTCGACGGCGGCCCGACGCTCAGCGCGCGTACCGGCGACATTCGCACCATCAGGGAATGCCGCGAAGAGGGCGATGCGCTTATTTCGACAAGCGACCGCGCGTTGATTGCCACAGGCACCGGCCCCGAATTCCGCGTGCGCTTCGCCCCGACGAGCTGATCAGGCCAGTTCGCCCTCGGCCAGCCGCAGCAACACCAGCGCCGAAAGCTGCGCCCGCTCGGCAAGGCTCTCCACGATCAGGAATTCTTCAGGCGAATGGATCGCGCCGCCGCGCACGCCCATCGTGTCGACGACCGGGATGCCGCACGCGGCGATATTGTTGCCGTCGCACACCCCGCCGGTCGCCTGCCAGCCAATATCGAGACCGAGCTGCGCTCCACATTGGCGCACGAGATCGAACAGTTTTTCAGCCCGCGCGTCGACAGGCTTTGGCGGGCGTCCGAACCCGCCCCGCAGGTCGATGGCGACATCGTGTGTCTTTGCGACATCCGCCACGATCAACCTGATAGCAGCTTCCGCTTCGCTCTGATCGGCAAGGTCACGCGGCCGCAGGTTGACGCGCAGCACCGCCTTGTCGGGCACGATATTGTTCGGGCCGCCACCATCGATCCGCGCGGGATTGACCGAGAGGCCCGGCCGCCCCAGCGCCGCCAGCCGCACCGCCAGATCAGCCGCAGCGACGATCGCGTTGCGCCCGTCCTCTGGATTGCGCCCGGCATGGGCAGCGCGTCCTGTCACCACCAGTGAGAAATTGCCGGTCCCCGGCCGCGCGCCCGCCAGCATCCCGTTCGGCAGGGCCGGCTCATAGGTCAGCGCCGCGCGCTTGCCGGCCGCAGCCCGCGCGATCAGCCGGGCCGATCCGCCGCTGCCGATCTCCTCGTCCGCGTTGATAACCACTTCATAGCCGAGCCGTCGGGCGGCCGGATCAAGCTCGATCGCCTTGAGCGCCGCGAGGATTACGGCGATCCCGCCCTTCATATCGGCCACACCCGGCCCGCCCAGCCGGACCCCCGGCTCGATCCAGTGGGTTTCCTGAAATGGATGATCGGCCGGATAGACCGTATCCATATGCCCGGTCAGCAGCAGTTGCGCCGGTGCTTCAGGGCGCACCACGAGATACAGGTTGCGCCCGTTTTCGACAAAATCGACCTTCCCCGCAGCATCGACCCGCTCGACCGGATCGCCCTCCACCAGCGCGAGCTTGCCCGGTAGCGCCGAGAAGGCGTCCGCCAACACCGCCCCCATCTGCGCAAGGCCAGAAAGATTGGCCGATCCGCTGTTGATCGCAGACCATGCCAGGGTTTGCTCCAGCATGGGTGCGGCAGCCGCAGCCTTTAACACATACGCCTTGTGGAAACCCGAGGGATTCATGCCAGCGATCTAGGCCAGTCCGCATCCGATATCCACACCCCACGCTCGGCGATATCGCCGAGCCTTACAGTTCGGGGAGCAGTTGATTCCAAATCATTGCATTCTCTGGGATTTTTGTTACCGTTAAATATAACTCTGATATACTCAAGCATTTCTGTAAATTAATTCGTTCCTGTATTAATAATTAATTCAGCGTGTCCGCTCACGGCAACTTTACGCGACCCCTCTAGACAATATTTCGGAATCATGGGTAACCGAGTAACATTGTGATTGAACTTCAGAATATCATTCTGGAAATGGTGGCCCGAGGCGATAGCCTGAAGATCACCATGGATCGCCTGTGCGCCGAAGTCGAAGCGCTTCTTCCCGATGTTATCTGCTCCGTACTCAGCGTTGATCGCAGCGGCCTTGTTCATCCCTTGTCCGGCCCTAGTCTGCCCGAGCATTATTCCGCCGCACTCGAAGGCATAACCATTGGTCCCAATGTAGGCTCTTGCGGAACGGCAGCCTACTTCCGAACTCCTGTCACTGTCACGGATATCGCAAGCGATCCGCTCTGGGTGGACTTCAAGGCGCTCGCTTTACCGCTTGGTGTGCGGGCTTGCTGGTCGAGCCCGATTTGCGACGGGACGGGCGAGGTACTTGGCACCTTTGCTTTTTATTATCGCGAAAGCCGAGGTCCGACGCCGGAAGAAGAATCCGTCGTCGCGACTTGCGTCCATCTGTGCGCGATCGCACTTGAACGGCACGAACGCGTGGTCGAACGCGAACGCCAAGCGAATGTCGATGTGCTCACCGGCCTCGGTAATCGCGCCTGCTTCAACAAGGCGCTTGCCGCCCTGCCCTGTGTCGAGCCGGGCAGTTGGGGGCTGCTAATAATCGATCTCGACAATCTCAAGATCGTCAACGACACCTTCGGTCATCACACCGGCGACATGCTTCTGCGCGAGGTCGCATCGCGCATCGCTGCGGCGTCGGCACCCAACCGCGCATTCCGGCTCGGTGGCGACGAATATGCAGTGATCCTGCAGGACGCCTCACTTCTAGATATCGCAGGCGCCGCCGACGGCATCCTCAGCATATTGGGCGAATGCGCCGAGTGTAGTGGGCATCTCATCTATCCCCGGGCGACAATCGGCGGCGCGATCTTCTCGCATGGGGACCATGTCGCGGAGAGCGTCCGGCAGAACGCTGACTTTGCGCTTTATCATGCGAAGGAAACCAGCCGCGGCGGCTTCGTGCGCTATTGGCCCGGCATCGGCACCGCCATCACCCAACGCTTATCGGCCATCCGCAGGGTCAGCGCCGCGCTCAACGACGATCGCATCGACGCCTATTACCAGCCACTCGTGCAACTCGAAACCGGCCGGATCGTCGGCGTCGAGGCGCTGTGCCGCCTGAAATCGGATACAGGTGCAATCGTGCCCGCCGCAGAGTTCACCGATGCCATGGCGGACGCGCATGCCGCGTTCGGCATCACTGAACGGATGCTCTCGCGCATCGTCGCCGATATCAAGTCCTGGCACGGTATGGGGCTCGATTTCGGACATGTCGGCATCAACGTATCATCGTCTGATTTCCACAGCGGCCGCCTTGCAGAACAACTAATCTTTCTCTTCCGACGCGAGGGGATTCCGCTCGATCGCCTGATGGTCGAGGTCACTGAAGATGTTTGCGTCAGCGCTCGCGACAACGCTGTGGCCGGCCAGATCAAGGCGATGCGCGCCCAGGGCTTGCGGGTTGCGCTGGACGATTTCGGCACCGGCTTCGCTTCGCTCACGCATCTCCTGTCCTTCCCGGTCGACATGATCAAGATCGACAAGAGCTTCATCGATCGTCTCGGCTCGGACGATGCAAGCAGCGCGATCGTAAAGGGGCTTCTCGATATCGCCAGCAGGATGGACATGACGGTGACCGCAGAAGGCATCGAGACCGACGCGCAGGCAAGGCAGCTCCAGTTGCTGGGCTGCCCGCTCGGCCAGGGTTATCTCTTTTCTCCGGCCGTCGATCGACACTGCATGACTGAGATGCTTCTGGCGAACGGCCGGTCGGAGCCCGCCAGAGCGGTTCGGTAGCTCATTCTTCTTGGTCGATATCCGACCCGTCGTTCAGCACTAGTTTACCCGCCGCGCCGTGGCGATCTTCACCCGCTTAATGATCGACTGGCCCATCGTCGTATAGGAATAGCCGCCTTTGTACGTCGGCAGCGCGAGGATTCTGCTGACGATCGGCATCCCGCTCACAACCTTACCGAAGGCGGCGTAGCCCGGCGGCTGGCCGTTCGGTCCGGCATCGAGATAGGTGCAGATGCCCACACATATGAAGAAATCGCCCATGGCGGTGCCGGGCTGGTTGCGCGCCATCGACACGGTGCCGTCGAGGTGCTTGAGGCCGGTCTTGCTCGTGGGCTCATGCGTGATCGGCGCGAAGGCGCGGCTGATCGTGTGATCGATGCCACCCTGGATGAGCCCATATCCGGGCCGCGCCTTGTAACGCGCCGCTCGGTAAAAGGTCGTGCCATCGAACCGTTTGGCGTCAACATAGGCGAGGAAATTGCGGGCGGTTATCGGCGCATTTTTGAGGTCCACCGCAATCACGATCGGACCCATGCTGGTCTCCAGCCGGACCCGTGCCGTCGCCGGCTCCGTCGCGGGGGCGGGGCATGCAATCAGCAGGGTAAGGAAAGCAACGAACGCGCGCAGCATCGGTGGGAATGATCTCCGCTAGCCGATCGTCTGGCCGGTCTTTGCCCAGTCCGCGAGGAAGCCCTCGATCCCCTTGTCGGTCAACGGATGATTGAACAGCGCGCGGATCACGGCGGGCGGCGCGGTCATCACATCGGCACCGATCTTGGCGCTTTCGAGCACATGGATCGGATGGCGCACGCTTGCCACTAGGATTTCCGTGCCGAAATCATAATTGTCATAGATCTGCCGAATATCGCTGATCAGTTGCATCCCATCGAAGCCGATATCGTCGTGCCGCCCCACGAAAGGCGAGATGAAGCTTGCGCCAGCCTTTGCGGCAAGCAGCGCCTGGTTGGCGGAGAAACAGAGCGTGACGTTGACCATTACGCCATCGTCGGAGAGCTTCTTGCAGGTCTTCAGCCCATCGATCGTCAGCGGCACCTTGATCGCGACATTTTTGGCGATCTTCCGCAGGGTCGCGGCTTCCTTCATCATCGTGTCATGATCGAGTGCGACCACCTCGGCCGAGACCGGCCCCTCGACCAGTCCGCAAATTTCCTCGACCACTTCGAGGAATTTCCGACCCGACTTGTGGATCAGCGAGGGGTTGGTCGTCACGCCGTCGAGCAATCCGGTGGCCGCGAGATCGGCGATTTCCTTGGTATCTGCGGTATCGACGAAAAACTTCATGGCCTTCTGGCTCCCCCGGGGCTGTGCGACGATTCGACCAACCCTATAGCCCGCTCGCGCAAGTCCCGCACCGCAACGCTTGAGAATATTTGATCGGGGAGAGGGATTAAAAGTCGCCGGGCCACGTTCTCCTCAATGACAGCTCAGTTGCCGGATGCCAGCGTATCGGGCTTTCGGCCGCGCCCCTTCCCATCTTCCCCCATCGTCGCCGGGAAGGGGCGTTGCCCTCCCGCTATTTCTGGGAAGCAGGCATATTCCGCATGGTCTGTTCCACCACATCGATGATCTGGGCGATCGGGAGGGTAAAGACCCCACCCTTGACCCGCCGCCATTCGGCGATCCCGTCGCTTGCGTCTGGGAAGGCCGGCCGGCCCGAGATAGTGCGGATTACGCTGTCATCCAGCGCTTCGCGAGTCACCGGCACATGGCTGATCTCGCGGCGGACGGCAGGATCGTTCAGCCGTATTCCGATGATGCTGATATGATAGATGACGCGGTTGACCGGCCGGCGCGGATCGGTGTCGATCTTCTGGATCTTGATCAGCGAGTCCGGATCGGACGGACGCGTTCGATATTGCCAAACCTGCCCTTCGATATAGACGTTCGGCGCAGCCTGGAGCGCGGCCCCAGACATCAGCCATGCAAACACGAACGCAACCCTGAACATTACCGTCGACCCCGCCACAGTTGCCATTGCGACCCCTGCTCCAGCCGAAACGCGCAATACTTTTTGGGCGACGATATTTATAGCATGCATGCCGAAAACACACAAAGCTGTGAGCTTGTTACGGCGCCAGCACTTTGCGACGGAAACCTCAGGCCCAGAGACGAACCGCCGTGCGCTCCGACTCCCGCGCGGCTTCGAGCGCCGCGACGCTGGCCTGATAATCGGCCTTGGCGTTGATCTGCATGACGATGGCCACGACAGGGTCAGTCTTTTGACCCGGCACATGCGCGGAACCTTCATTCAGGCGGGCAATACTGTTCCGGATCCCCGAAAGTGCGGACGACATAGCGACGTTCACAACTTCTACTCCAAGTTACGCAGGGTCCCGTTCAACTTACCACCCCCGGTTAGCAGGGGATGGCTTAGCAGCAGCTCAACAGTGACGGTTAAGGACGCGCAAACCATTATCGCCCGGCGGCTAGCGCCCGTTCCCGCCCGGCGCGATGGCCAATCAGGGGCTCGGCATAGTCGCCGGGGGCGCATTCCGCGCCATGCGGATCATGGATGACGTCGTCGCCGAGCTTCGCCAGCTCGGGCACCCATTCGCGAATATAGCGCGCCGCGTTGAACTTGGCCGACTGGGTGAGCGGCGCCATGATCCGCCCGAACGGGTTGCTGTCCACTCCGCTGCCGGCCACCCACTGCCAGTTCTGGCTGTTATTGCCATAATCGGCATCGACCAACGTGTCCCAGAACCAGCGCTCGCCCCGCCGCCAGTCGATCAGCAGATGCTTGACGAGGAAGGAGGCCGCGATCATCCTGACCCGGTTGTGCATCCAGCCAGTCGCCCAGAGCTGCCGCATGCCGGCATCGACGATCGGATAGCCAGTCCGGCCCTTTGTCCAAGCCTCGAAGTCCGTTTCCGCAGCTTGGCCGGTCCGCCACCGCACTTCGTAGCTACCCCGCCCATTCCGATGCGCATAATCGGGAAACTGATCGATGACATTGGCACTGAAATCGCGCCAGCCGACCTCGCGCAGAAAAGGCTCAGCTTTGCCATGCGCCTTGCCGGCGCAGCGATACCAGACCCTCGCCGGCGAAATCTCCCCAAAATGAAGATGGGGCGAAAGACGCGAACTGCCTTCCTGAGACGGCAGGTTTCGGGCTTCATCATAATCTTCCAGATGCGGCAGGAAACGATCAAGCGCCGCCCGCGCGCCTTCCTCGCCCGGCATCCATCGGCCGCCGAACGCCTTTGCCCAGTCAGGCCGGGTCGGGAGCAGCGACCAATCCGCAAGATTGTCGCTCTTGGGCCACCGGCTCGGCCCCGGAATGTTCGAAGGCGCGCGACGCGACTTCTCGGGCGGCATCTGTTGCTTCAACGCTCGCCACCATGGGGTGAAGATCCGATACCGGCCGCCGCTGCCGCTCAGCACGTCATCGGGTGCAGCCAGGTAATTGCCGTCATACAGGCAAAGCTCATATTTTTTGGCAAGGGCTTCCTCGGCTTCCCGCCACCAGGGCTCATAATGCCGAAGAGCGTGGATACGCTGGGCGCCGGTTTCCTTGGCTAGCCTTGCCAGTTCCTCGACGGCATTCCCCCGGCGCAGGATCAGCCGCGATCCTTTGTCGCGCAACGCCTTGGCCAAAGCCTGCAGCGAATAATGCAACCACCAGCGCTGCGCTCCACCGATCCGCCAGTCGCCCGGCGTATCGTCATCAAGCACATAAATCGGAATGACCTGCCCCTCCCCCGCAGCGGCGATCACGGCAGCCTGATCGGACAGCCGCAGATCCTGTCGGAACCAAAGCAGTGCGCTTTCGCTCATGGCAAAGGTGCCCTGACGACAAAGGATCGGGCGACGGGTGAATCCGCAAAACGCTGGTCGGTAAGTACAAGCAGATGGTCTTCGGCCGTCGCGACCGGCATCCGCGACCAAAACAGGAAAGCCCGTGCATTCGCATTTTTCAGACGAAGCTGTGCAATACGAGGGTCATCCATGCCATTGGGTGCGAACCTCTTATCGAGCGACACGCCTTGCCCCAGTCGATAGTGTCCCTGCCCATGTCGGTACTCGTCCCGCCACAATATCGTTCGCCGCCAGAAGGCGACCGGCAATGGATTGGCAACGACCATGGCCGGCTCGGCACGCATGTCGATCTTAATGGCTTTAGCCGCTTCCCGCTCGGCATGACCTGTGATCAGGCTATTCCCGAAAATATAGGCACAGGCTCCAACAAACGTGATGATGGCGGCCCTGTTCCAGTCGGGTCGCCCGCGCCTTTCCTGCCGACGCGACAGAAGAAAGCCGCCGATCAGCAACGCCCACAACCAGATATCGATGATAAAAAGGGTATCGCCGTAAAACCAACGGCTCGAAAAAGGCTCTAGCAATCGGATGCCGTAGCTGTTGAGCCAATCCATGGCTGGATGGCTGAGCGTGCCCACATAAGCCAGCACCAGCAGCCACCCAAGACTGACTGGTGTATATGCATCCGATGCGCGGCGACGGCGCCATCGATCGAAAGCGAGCATTACCCCCGTCAGCAGCAGCGGGAGCAGCAGCATGGCAATCGGCCCATGGCTCAGGCCGCGCCGCATTTCCAACGAAAGCGTTCCCCATATCGTACAAGTCGCATCGATATCGGGAATGTTCGCCGCGATGATTAGCGTCGGCATGGCGAGACCGGATTTCCGCTTGAGCCCCATCTGACCCAGCACCGCGCCAACCATGCTATGCGTCAGATTATCCAAGCCGTTCCCCGATCCATGCCACCTTCGACATGACAGCGTAACGACGCTATGAGAAGCCGGGTTTCAAGACATTTTGGGGAGATGTCGAATGTATCGCAAGCGCACCGTGTTACTTCTTATCGCGATCGAACTCGCGCTTGCCTTCTTCTATCTGCACGCGATGCGTTCACCCGGATCGCCCGAACAGATCGCCGAACGTGGTCGCCTGATCGGCTTGGTGATGGGCGTCATCCTCGGCATATCGCCGCTGCTGTATTTGATGGCCCGCAACAACGATCGAAAGAAGGATGCCGCGAAGAAGAGGGACTAACCGCCTTCTTCTCGCCGGACATCAAGCCTTATGAGGTTCTTTATCGACCTGCCAGGTTTGTCCTTTTGAGATGAGGGCCTGGAGGTTGGGCGTCTTGCCCTTGCTGGCGGCGAGGTTCTGCTCGATCACCGCGCTTTCGAAGGTCGGCGCGGGATCCTGATAGATCACGCCAAGCGCGATCGGGAAGCCGTCTTCCAGCTTCATGTCGATCAGCATCTGGGCGACGCCCTTGTTGGTCTCGTCATGAACAATGACCCCGGCTTCCTTCCACTTGCCGTCGACCACATCGACTACCACCAGCGTCAGCGCATGACGATCAAGATGAATGCCCTTGGTGCCGCCCGCGAACAGGATCGGCTCGCCATTGGTCAGCCACACTTGATTGGCGGCGGCGTTGGCTTTCTCGGTGAACGGCGCGAACACGTCGTCATTATAGACGATGCAATTCTGGTAGATCTCGACGAAGCTGGCGCCCTTGTGGCCGTGCGCGGCCTTAAGGACCATCGGCAGATTCTTGTGCGTGTCGATGCCGCGCGCGATGAACCGCGCGCCTGAGCCAAGCGCGAACGCACAAGGGGAAGCGGACCGATCCACCGACCCGAACGGCGTCGAGGGCGAGCGCGTGCCGACGCGTGAAGTCGGCGAATATTGCCCCTTCGTCAGCCCGTAAATCTCGTTATTGAACAACAGTATCTGGCAATCGAGGTTGCGGCGCAGAATGTGCATGGTGTGATTCCCGCCGATCGACAGCGCATCGCCGTCGCCGGTGATGATCCATACATCGAGATCGGGATTGGCGAGCTTGACACCGGTCGCCACCGCCGGCGCGCGGCCATGGATCGTGTGGAAGCCGTAAGTCTCCATATAATAAGGGAAACGCGACGAGCAGCCGATGCCCGAAATGAACACGGTGTTTTCCGGTCGTACGCCAAGCTCCGGCATGGTCCGCTGCACGGCCTTCAGCACGGCATAGTCACCGCAACCGGGGCACCAGCGGACCTCCTGATCGGTCTCCCAATCCTTGGGCGTGGTCTTGATCGGGGTCATCTCGTTCATGGTCAATCCACTCGAAGTTCACACAAAGTTCACACCAAACGCCTTCACGAAAGCGCCTTCTCGATCGCTGCTTCTATCTCGGCGATGCGGAAAGGCTGGCCGGAGACTTTGGTCAGGGGCTTCGCATCGACGAGGAATTGATCGCGCAGCACGGTCTTGAGCTGTCCTGTGTTCATCTCGGGGACGATGATATGCTCAAAGCTTCTAAGTAGGACAGCGAGATTTTTGGGCAGAGGCCAGATGTGGCGCAGGTGGATGTGGCTGACATCCTTGCCCTTCGCGCGCTGACGGCGCACCGCCTGATGGATCGGCCCGAAAGTCGAGCCCCAGCCGACGAGTGCAAGCTTTCCGCTTGCCTCGCCAAGCGTCACTTCCTGATCGGGAATGTGATCGGCAATGCCGTCCACCTTGGCCTTGCGGATGTCGGTCATCGCCTGGTGGTTGGCCGGGCTGTAATCGATATGACCGGTGTCGACCTGCTTTTCGATGCCGCCGATGCGGTGGAGCAGGCCGGGCGTGCCGGGCTTTACCCAGGGACGCGCCAATTTGTCGTCGCGGCCATAAGGCTTGAAGCCGGTCGCGGGCGCTTCCTCCAGGAATTTGACCGGGAACGGCGCGTAGCTGCTCATGTCCGGCACTTTCCATGGCTCGGCGGCATTGGCGATATAACCGTCGGTCAGCAGAATCACGGGAGTCATGAACTGGGTCGCGATGCGAACCGCCTCGATCGCGCAGTCGAACGCATCAGCGGGCGAGCGGGCGGCAATCACCGGGATCGGCGTGTCGCCGTTGCGGCCATAGACCGACTGATAGAGATCCGATTGTTCGGTCTTGGTGGGCAGACCTGTCGATGGCCCGCCACGCTGCGAGTTGACTATCACGAGCGGCAGTTCGGTCATCACCGCAAGCCCCATTGCCTCGCCCTTGAGCGCGATCCCGGGGCCGGATGAGGAGGTGACGCCCAGCTGGCCCGCATAGGAAGCGCCGATTGCGCTGGCGATCGCGGCGATCTCGTCCTCGGCCTGAAAGGTGGTGACGCCATATTCCTTGAGCCGAGACAGATGATGCAGGATCGCCGAGGCGGGCGTGATCGGATAGCCGCCGAAGAACATCTTGATGCCGGCAAGCTGCGCACCCGCCACAAGGCCGTCCGAGATCGCTTCCGCGCCGGTGACTGTGCGGTAGAGACCCGCCTCGGCTGGAGCCGGCGCAATATGATGCTGCTTGAGCGGCGCCGACAGCTCAGCCGTCTCGCCATAGGCGTGGCCGGCATTGAGCGCGGCGATATTGGCCTCGGCAAGTTCTGGCGCCTTGGCGAACTTGGCCTTGAGCCAGTCGATAATCGGCTCGCGCGAACGATCGAACATCCAGAGCGCAAGCCCCAGCGTCCACATATTCTTGCAGCGAAGCGCTTCCTTGTTGCCAAGGCCGAACGGCTTCACCGAATCCATCGTCAGCTGCGAGATATTGAACGACAAAAGCTGCCACTTCGCCAGCGAACCGTCAGTTAGCGGCGATACGTCATAACCCGCCTTGGCGAGGTTGCGCGCGCCGAACTCGCCTTCGTCGGCGATAATCAGGCCGCCCGGCTTCAGCGCGCCGACATTGGTCTTGAGCGCCGCCGGGTTCATCGCGATCAGCACGTCCGGCTCGTCGCCCGCCGTCTCGATCGCGGTCGAGCCGAAGTTGATCTGGAACGCCGAGACGCCGAACAAAGTGCCCTGCGGCGCGCGGATCTCCGCCGGGAAATCCGGGAAGGTCGCCAGATCATTCCCGGCCAGCGCGGTGGACAGTGTAAACTGACCGCCGGTCAACTGCATGCCGTCGCCACTGTCGCCTGCAAAGCGCACGACTACCGATTCTGCTGCTGGATGCGCTGACGCCTCAGCCGGGGTCAGTTCGCGTGCCGCCGTTGCCATTATCCGTAAAACTCCGAAACCATTATCCGCTCCTACCGCCGCACCATAGCGCAGCAAAGCAAGAAAATCATGGGCCAAGCGCATCCTGGCTTGGCCCGGACGATCATATGAGTGAGATGGGAATTGCTTCGGAGCGATCAATTGGGAAAATGAAAGCGTCTATCCATGAACGACCCCGCCCTTACCTATCGGCCAGCCGCCGCCATCATGCTCCTCAACACCGAGAATAAGGTGTGGGTGGGCCAGCGCAGAGACAGCACACTCGAAGCATGGCAGATGCCGCAAGGTGGACTCGATGAGGACGAGGAGCCTCAAGCCGGTGCGCTGCGTGAGCTTGAGGAGGAAACCGGCATAGAGCGTCGGCTCGTCGAGATAATCGCCCGGTCGAAGCAGGAGCTGCTTTATGACCTGCCCGAGGATCTGATCGGCAAGCTCTGGAAGGGGCGTTATCGAGGCCAGCGCCAACATTGGTTCCTCGCCCGCTTCCTCGGCACGGACGCCGACGTGCGGATTGAAACCGCCGAGCCGGAGTTCCGCGCCTGGCGCTGGGTGGAGCCGGAAGAGCTTCCTCACCTCATCGTGCCATTCAAGCGGAAATTATACGAATCGGTTCTCGAAGAGTTCCTGCCACTCCTTCGCTAATCAAATCGGCACAAGCGATACATACTTAGTCGCGCTTTAACCGAAGTGAGAAACGCTTTGCCGAAGCACGCCGCCTCTCGTTACTTAGACGAAATGGTCGGAGTTCATTTGGTATTAACCATGAGTGTTTGTAACAATAGAAATTCTTAGCCCTTAACATATGTTCGTGAGTCGCAGAGTGTTGCGTTACGTTTAGCCACTGCAGATCGAAGGGGTCAGCGGACGGGTTATCGTGCTTGCTCGCACTGCAGCATTCGCCAATAGGGCACGCAAAATGTCGGTTTTGAGGGAAAGAGCGTTGTCAACTGAGCCCTTGCGAACAGAGGCTGGCCCGTGGCGCAACCTATATGACAAGATTGGTTCGCTCCTGTTTGAAAATAGCCTTGAGCCCACGCCGCAGAACTTTGACGTGTGCCATCGCTATTTGACGACTGATGACGGCGAACTTCACAGCCATGTCGATCGCGCGCTGAAGTCTGGCGGGCTGACGGCGGTCTCGGTGGCCTCGATCATCGCGCAGCGCAGCGTCGAGATGTCCGCAGAGGATCTTGGGCAGATGGCGAACGGCGCCCAGACCCAACTCGACAACATCCTCCACTTGCTCCACCGATCGAGCCAGGACGTTCGCTCCTATGGCGCATCGCTTGAGGAAAACCGGGCTGCACTGGAGGATCCAGAAACGACCATCCGGACCGTCGAAGACCTGATCGCCCTCACCCGCACGATGATCGAGAAATCGCGCGAGGTAGAGGAGAAACTGCGTGTTTCCAGCGACGAGATCACCAGCCTTCGCAACAATTTGGCCGAGGCCCGCAAGAAAGCCGACACCGATCCGCTAACTGGTCTGCCAAACCGTGGCAGTCTCGACGCCCGACTGAAGGACGCGCTCGTCAAGGCGCGTACCGAAAATACCCCCTTGTCAGTCGCGATCTGCGACATCGACAAATTCAAGGCAGTAAACGACACCCATGGTCATCTGGTGGGCGACGAGGTGATCAAGTTCGTCGCGTCCTCGCTCGCGAAGAACGGCAGCGACCGCCTATTCGTGGCGCGCTTCGGCGGCGAGGAATTCGTCATGCTTTTTGAAGGGGTCAACCCGGTCGACGCCGCAAAAGAACTCAACGAGGTCCGGCAACGCGTGGGCCAGCTCGATCTCAAAATCACTTCGACCGGCGCGAAGCTGGGCAAGGTGACCTTTTCTGCGGGTATCGCCGAACTGCACGGCCGCAAGGATACATCCGCGATGCTAAAGGCCGCCGACACAGCCCTCTATCGCGCCAAAAATGATGGCCGCAACCGCGTCTACATCGCTGATCCGAGCGAATAATTCCCGGCTCTTACGCCGCCTTCGCCTTCTGTCGCCAGGCGTGCAGCAACGGCTCGGTATAGCCGTTGGGTTGAACCAATCCTTCGAACACCAATGCCCGAGCCGCCTGGAAGGCCAGGCTCGCCTTCGGGTCTGGCGACATCGGCTTGTAGAGGGGATCACCGGCATTCTGGGCATCGACCTTGGCGGCCATCTTGAGGAACGCTGCGTCAACTTGCTCAGCCGTGCAGATGCCGTGTAGTAGCCAGTTGGCCATATGCTGCGAGGAGATGCGCAGCGTCGCACGATCTTCCATCAGCCCGATGTCGTTGATGTCCGGCACCTTGGAACAGCCGACGCCCTGATCGATCCAGCGCACGACATAGCCCAGGATGCCTTGGGCATTATTGTCTAGTTCGTCGGCAATCTCTTGTTCGGAGAAATTGGTGCCGGTCGCGAGCGGAACGGTCAGCAACGCATCGAGCGGCGGAGTCGGTTCTTCAGAGATCTGTTTCTGACGTCTAAACACGTCGACAGCATGATAGTGGAGCGCGTGCAACGTCGCCGCAGTCGGCGATGGCACCCAGGCGGTGTTGGCGCCCGATTTGGGATGGCCGACCTTCTGTTCGAGCATGTCGGCCATGCGATCCGGCGCTGCCCACATGCCCTTGCCAATCTGCGCCTTGCCGGAAAGCCCACAGGCAAGTCCGATCTGGACGTTGCGACTTTCATAGGCCGCGATCCACTCGCTTGCCTTCATCGCTCCCTTGCGAACCATCGGGCCCGCCTGCATCGACGTGTGCATCTCATCGCCCGTGCGATCGAGAAAGCCGGTGTTGATGAAGACGATACGGTTCTTAACGGCTTCAATGCAGGCAGCGAGATTTGCGGACGTGCGCCGCTCCTCGTCCATTACGCCGACCTTCAGCGTGTTGCGCTCCAGCTTCAGAAGATCTTCGATCGCATCGAACAGACGGTTGGTGAAGGCGGCCTCTTCCGGCCCGTGCATCTTCGGCTTGACGATGTAGACGGAACCCTGGCGACTGTTGCGATAATGCCCAAGCCCGCGGAGATCGTGCATCGCGATCAAGCTTGTGACGATGCCATCGAGAATGCCCTCGGGTGCCTCCGAACCGTCGGGCAGCTTCACTGCGGGCGTCGTCATCAGATGGCCGACGTTACGGACGAACAGCAGGCTCCGCCCATGCAGCGTGAAGGTCGAGCCGTCGAGCGCGGTCCATTCGCGATCCGGGTCAAGCGAGCGGGTGACTGTCTTGCCGCCTTTCTGGAAGCTCGCCGACAGATCGCCTTTCATCAACCCGAGCCAGTTGGCATAGGCAGCAACCTTGTCCTCGGCATCGACAGCAGCGATCGAATCCTCGAGATCGCAGATGGTGGTCAGTGCGGATTCGAGAATGACGTCAGCGAGACCGTGAGGATCGTCCTGTCCGACCGGATTGGTCGGATCGATCACCAACTCGATATGCAAGCCGTTGTGCTTGAACAGCAGTCCGCCGGGCTTGCGGCCGACCAGCGCCGGGTGGGTCGTCCCCTTGAGCGCCACCGCCCAGCCGTGGATCGCGTCGTCAAGAAATTCCTTGGCGCGTTCGACCACGGCGGCGCCACGCTCCTTGTCGTAGCCCCCCGGCTTGGGCGAACCCGGCAACGCGTCGGTTCCGTAGAGCGCGTCATAAAGGCTCCCCCACCGCGCATTGGCGGCATTGAGCGCAAAACGGCCGTTTAGCACAGGCACCACGAGCTGCGGGCCAGCCATGGCGCCCACTTCATCATCGACATTTTCGGTCGCAATGGTGAAAGGCGCAGGTTCGGGTACGAGGTAGCCAATCTCTTGCAGGAACGCTTGATATTCGGCCTGATCGATCGGCTTGCCGCGCCGCTCGATGTGCCAGGCGTCCAGCTTCGCCTGGATATCGTCACGCTTGGCGAGCAGCGCCTTGTTTTCGGGCGCGAGCGTCGCGAAAATATCCGCCACGCCTTGCCAAAAAGGCGCTCCGTCGATGCCCGTGCCCGGCAGAGCCTTCTGTTCGATGAACTCGGCCAGTTCCGCGGCGACGCTCAGGCCCGCACGATCGACAAAAGACGCCATAAATTCTTTCCTCACATTACGTTCGATCGGCCAGACCCGAACGAAACGAGCTGGCGCCTGCCATCATGCCTGGGGAGAGCGGCTGGCGTCTAACCGATAAAATCTGTTCTGCCATCCCCAAAAAATCGCCATAGGGGCCGCATGGGGATCCTGAACCGACATCGCGAAGCGCTGGCAAAGCTTGAGGGTGAAAGCCGGATGCGTCGCCTTATCCCGCGAAGCGGCAAGGACTTCGCGTCCAATGATTATCTGGGCCTCGCCAGCTCAGGCGCATTACGCGCGGCAGTTTGCGATGCGCTTGACCGCAATGTGGCGATCGGTGCTGGCGGGTCCCGGCTGCTCAGAGGCAATGATCCGGAACATGAGGCGTTGGAGGCTGAGGCGGCGACCTTCTTCGACTCCGAACAGGCGTTGTTTTTCGCCAATGGGTTCGCGGCCAACACCACATTGTTTGCAGCTTTGCCAAGCCGTCACGACTTGATCGTCCATGACGCGCTGATCCATGCCAGCGTCCATGATGGCATGAGGCTTAGCTTGGCCGAAAAAAGATCGGCAGCGCATAATGACGCACAGGCATTCGAGGACGCGATCACCGGCTGGCGGGCGAAGGGCGGCAAGGGGCAGGTCTGGATCGCGGTCGAGAGTCTCTACAGCATGGATGGCGATCAGGCGCCGATCATCGCGCTGGCCGAGATCGCGAACCGTCATGAGGCGTTTCTGGTGATCGACGAAGCCCACGCCGCGGGGGTGTTCGGCCCGGGAGGGCGCGGGCTCTCGGCAGGCCTGGCGATGCGCGACAATGTGATCCGGATGATTACATGCGGCAAGGCGCTTGGATGCGAAGGTGCTTTGCTGCTCGCGCCCAGGATACTCTGCGAGATGCTCGTCAACACCGGACGAGGCTTCATCTTCTCGACCGCCCCCTCCCCGCTGATGGCCGCCGCAGTGCGGGCGTCGCTAGAGCTCATTCGCGCGCCCGAACGGCGGCAACAGCTGCACGAACTTATCGCTCGCGCGAAGGATGAAATCGCAGTGGACAGCGGCTCGCAAATTCTTCCCTTCATCATCGGGGAAGATGCTGAAACGATGCGTGTCGCCGCCGCGCTCCAGCAAACCGGATTCGACGTACGCGGCATCCGGCCGCCGACTGTGCCGCAAGGCACCTCTCGCCTCCGCATCTCACTTACGCTCAACGTAGACGAAGCCGATATCGCGGCGCTTGGCGGGCAATTGCGGAGAATTCGCGCATGAGCCAGCGCTTCGTCGTCACCGGTACCGACACCGGGGTCGGGAAGACCGTTTTTGCCGCGGCACTGACGGGGGCATTGGACGCAACTTATTGGAAACCGGTGCAAGCCGGGCTTGAGGATGAAACGGACTCCGCGCTTGTGTCGCGCTTGGCCAATATACCCATGAGTCGTGTCCTGCCGGAAATATACAGGCTGACCACGCCCTGCTCGCCGCATCGCGCCGCCGAACTTGATGGCATCGAGATCGACCCGAAGCGTCTGGTCGTACCGGAGGTCCACGGACCGCTGGTCATCGAGGGGGCTGGGGGGGCGCTGGTCCCGCTGACACGATCGCTGCTATATGCGGACATGTTCGTCGGCTGGTGCCTTCCGGTAATCATCGTCGCGCGGACTTCGCTGGGTACGATCAATCACAGTCTGCTGACGATCGAGGCGCTGCGCATGCGGCAGATCATGATCCATGGCATCGCCTTCGTCGGCGAGGAGAATGCGGACAGCGAGGCCACCATCTGCGAGATGGGAAAGGTACGCAGACTCGGCCGGCTGGCTCCGCTCGATCCGATCGAACCCGGAACGCTGGCACGAGCTTTCGCTGACGGTTTCGACATTATCGATTTCCTGCCATGACGTCACCTGTCTGGCATCCCTTTACCCAGCATGGTCTAAACGAGCCCATCCCTCTGATCGCGCGGGCCGAGGGGGCGGTGTTATACACGGCGGACGGACGACGGATCATCGACGCCATCTCCTCCTGGTGGGTTACAACGCATGGACATTGCCATCCACGCATCGTGGCGGCGATCGCGGAACAGGCGGGCAAGCTCGACCAGATCATTTTCGCCGGTCACACCCATGAGCAGGCCGAGGCGCTTGCACGGGGCCTGATCGATCTGCTTCCAGAACCTCTGGCGCATGTCTTCTTTTCTGACAGCGGATCAACCAGCGTCGAAGTCGCCCTCAAGATGGCGCTCGGCTACTGGCGCAACCGGGGCGAGGCGCGCCACCGCATCGTCGTCATGGAGCACAGCTATCATGGCGATACGATCGGCGGCATGTCCGTCGGCGAACGGGGCGTGTTCAATCAGGCCTATCAGCCGCTGCTGTTCGATGTTTCTCGCTTGCCCTTTCCCACCGAAGGCAAGGAACAGGCTACATTCGATACGCTCGAACAAATCTGCAGGACCGAAAACCCCGCAGCACTGATCGTCGAACCGCTCATATTGGGTGCAGGCGGGATGATGATCTATTCGCCTGCCGTCTTGCGGGAAATGCGAGAGATCTGCACACGCCACGGAACGCTGTTCATCGCTGACGAAGTGATGACCGGATGGGGCCGCACCGGCACGCTGCTCGCCTGCGAACAGGCCAATATCGTGCCCGATATTATCTGCCTGTCCAAAGGCCTGACTGGCGGCTCGATGCCGCTGGCGGTGACGGTGGCCACGCCGCCGATCTTCGAAGCTCATTGCTCACGTGACCGTGCCGACATGTTCTTCCATTCGTCGAGCTACACCGCCAATCCGATCGCCTGTGCCGCCGCCAATGCCAATCTGGCGATCTGGCGTGAGGAACCGGTGCTGAAGCGGATCGCGACGTTGATTGAACACCAGCGGCGTAATCTTGTCTCGCTCAGCGATTTGCCCGGCGTCCGCAATCCGCGCCGGATTGGCACCATCGCCGCCTTCGAACTCGACGATGGCGCGGGTGATTATATGTCCCAGCTGGGGCCGCAGCTGATGGCGCATTTTCGAGAGCGCGACCTTCTCGTCCGCCCGCTCGGCAATACCATTTACACAATGCCGCCCTATTGCATCAGCGAGCAGGATATCGCGCTTGTCTATGAGGGGATAAGCGAAGCGATTGGGTGTACCGTCGGGAGATAATCAGTCGGAACTTGCGACCAGGGCAGGCAACTGAAGCGCATCGGTAAACCGCTTGCGCCACCAGACAACATCTTCGTCCCGGACATTGGCATAGAGCGCCTGCCAGCGTTCGATGCGTTCATCCCGCGACATGGTCAATGCACGCTGGATGGCGTCAGCGAGATCGTCCGGGCTGTAGGGATTGACCAGTACGGCCGTTGAAAGTTGCCGCGCAGCGCCGGCAAACTCGGACAGGATCAGCACGCCCGGATTCTCGGGGTCCTGCGCAGCGACATATTCCTTGGCGACCAAGTTCATGCCGTCCCGCAGTGGCGTCACAAGCCCGATCCTGGCGGCCCGGTACATGCCGGCCAGCTGATCGCGGGGATATCCCTGATTTACATAACGGATCGGCACCCAGTCGAAGTCGGCGAACTCGCCGTTGATCCTGCCTGATAGGGAATCGAGACTGGCCCGAATCTGCTGGTAACTTTGCACGTCGCCGCGCGATGGCGGCGCGACCTGGAGCAGGAACAACTCGCCATGTTGTTCTTTGTGCTTGCTCAGGAACCGCTCATAGCCAAGAAACCGTTCCTCCAGTCCCTTGGAATAATCGAGGCGGTCGACGCCGATGATCATGTCGCGCCCGGCGGCGCTCTGGAATACGCGATAGCGTGAAAGCCGGGCGGCCGTTGAATTGACCGACTGGCTGAACTCAGTGAAGTCGATGCCTATCGGGCAATCGATCACGCTGATACTCCGACCGTGAGCGCTGACGATCCCTCCTGGTTCGGCTCGGCCGCCGATCTGCTCCGTCACATAATGAATGAAGCTTTCGCGCCAATCGTCGGACTGGAACCCAATAACATCATAGTCGAACAGCGATTCAACCAGCTCGCGATGGTTCGGCAACGAAAGCAGCAGATTGGCCGGTGGCCAGGGAATGTGGAGGAAAAATCCCATCCGGTTGCGCACGCCGCGTTGGCGCAATTCACGCCCGAGCGGGAACAGGTGATAATCATGCACCCAAACGAGATCGTCCGGCTCGATCAGTGGCGCGAGCGTATCAGCGAACCGGGCATTAACTCGTGCATAGCCACCCGCGAAATCCCGCTCGAACTCCGCCAGATCGATCCGGTAATGGAACAGCGGCCAGAGCGTCCGGTTCGCGTATCCATTATAATATTCGTCGACATCCTGCTCTTCGAGGTCAACCGTAGCGGTCGTGACGCCATCAATCGTCTGGAAATCGATTTCGCCCGAAAATCGATTGGTGACGCCGCCCGACCAACCGAACCAGAGTCCGCTATATTCTCGCAAAGCGGCCTGAAGCGCGATCGCCAGGCCGCCTTGTGCTCCGCCATTCTTATTGGGCGGCTGGACGCGATTGGAGACGACGATCAGCCGAGTCACAGGAAACATCCAGTCACCTGACGCTGCTCCACGGCTTGCTCAACAGCACGGCGCAGTTAATCATGCCCACCAGCGAGTAGGTCTGCGGATAATTGCCCCAAAGTTCTCCGGTCACCGGATCAATATCCTCCGACAGCAAACCCGCCGCCGTTCTTCGGGAAAGCATTTCCTCAAACAGCGATCGGGCGTCGGCATCCCTTCCCGTAAAATGCAACGCTTCGATCAGCCAAAAGGTGCAGACGTTGAAAGCGGTTTTCGGCAGACCGAAGTCATCTTCAGTCGCGTATCGGAGCATGTGCGATCCGCGCCGCAGCCCATCCTCCACCGCACGCAGCGTCGAGAGGAAGCGCGGATCGTCAGGCGACAGGAAACGCAGGTCAAGCAACTGGATCAGGCTGGCATCGAGATCGTCACCGCCGAAAGTCGCTGACAGCCGGTCGGTGTCGGGTCGCCACGCCCTAGCCATGATGGCCTCCGCGATCTGCTCGGCCCGCGCCTGCCAGAAGGCCCGGCGATCTTCGAGGCCCAGAGCCTGTGCCGCATTGGCGAGCCTATCACACGCCGCCCAGCACATCGCGACAGAGTAAGTATGTACATGGCTCTTGGTCCGCAGTTCCCACAGGCCGGCATCGGCCTTGTCGTGGACTTGCCACGCCCGCTCACCGACCTCTTCCAGCGCCCGGAAGTCCTCCACGCTCGCCATCCGGTACAAACGCTGATCGAAGAATGCCTGAGCGTTGGACAGGATGATCTGACCATAGGCGTCGTGCTGAATTTGCTCATAGGCCTGGTTGCCGATGCGCACTGGCCCCATGCCGCGATAGCCGTTAAGTGCCGGGGCCACCCGTTCCTCAAGCGACGCCTCGCCGCCGACACCATAGAGCGGCTGGATATGGCCGCCCTTGGCATTGTCGACGATGTTTCGGAGATAGGACAGATACGCCTCAAGCACATCCAGCGCGCCGAGCCGGTTAAGCGCCTGCACCGTATAATATGCGTCCCGGATCCAGCAGTAGCGATAATCCCAGTTCCGCCCGCTGTCGGCATGCTCGGGGATCGATGTCGTCATCGCCGCGACGATCGCGCCAGTCTCCTCATGCTGGCACAGCTTGAGCGTGATGGCCGATCGGATCACCGCCTCCTGCCACTCCAGCGGAATGGCAAGGCCTCGCACCCAATGCCGCCATTCATGAGTGGTGAGATCTAGCATCGATTCGGTGGTCGATTTCACATCGTCCGAGAAGCTCTCATCAGGCCCAAGGAAGAAATGCAGCGGCCGCTCAAGCCGGAACAACCGCTCGTCCTCAATCCAGCCGATCGGCGCGCTGGTGGTAAGACGCAACGCCATATCCGAGAGCAGGTAGCGAATATGGTTAGACCCACGCGTCGTGGAAGCGGTCTCGCTGCCCCAGTTTCGCGCGGGTCGCAACCGAACCCGAACGCGCGGGCTGCCTGCAACTGGTCGAACGATGCGCACGAACGCGACCGGCCGATAGACCCGGCCCGCCCTTTGAAAGCGCGGGCAGAAATCAGTGACCTCGATTGCCCCGCCTCCGGCATCCTCGTGGCGAGTGACGAGAATCGGCGTGTTGCGGAGATAGGATTGCGTCGTCTTCACGCAATTTTCGAGGTCGATCTCCCAGAAACCGCGCGCACCCTCCCCTCCTGGCGGACTATCGTCGAGCAGGGAGGAGAAGGCAGGCTCGCCGTCGATTCGGGGCGTGCACCCCCACACGAAGCGTCCTCGCCGGTCCACGAGCGCCGAAGCCTGACAATTGCCGATCGGCCAGAGATCGAGCGTCGCCGTCACGCCAGATTTCGAACAGCTTCCGTCAACCAGGCCCGCACCGCCCCGACGTCGGGCAAGGCGAAAAGCGCCGCAGTCCCGCGCGGCGGGCCGACAAAGACTCCGCCTCCACCTAGGTCAAAAGCAGCCGTGAAACCGGCCTCATCGGTCAGATCGTCGCCGATGAACCAAGGCCGTGTGCCGGCCATAGACGGCTGTTCGAGGAAAGCGGCGACCGCCTGCCCTTTATCATCTCCCAGGATTTTCAGTTCCGCCATCATCTTGCCAGTCTGCACCCCAAAGCCGAATTTTTGCGCCAGATGCTCCACCACGTCCTGCGCCTTGCCCTCGATTTCGGGGGCCAGACGGTAATGGAGCGCAACCCCATAGCGCTTGCGCTCGACGATCGTTCCAGGATGGCTCGCGGCAAATTCGCCCAGAGCCTGAATGACGGGTCCCATGTCGGGCATCTCCAATGGCGGGGAAAGCTCTCCCGAGGCCAGTCGCCGTTCGCTGCCATGGCTGCCGGCAACGGCGAACTCGTGAGAAAGCTCGCCCAGAAAACCGTCGATCTGCTCAACCGAGCGTCCCGTGACAATCGCAACGCGGCCGGGCAGCGCGGCTCCCAAGGCACCGAGCAGGTCACGCAATGGCTCATCCACGACTACCGCGTCCGGCCGATCCATCAACTCCACGAGCGTGCCATCGAAATCGATAAACAGGCTGGCATTTTGGAGCAGCGACGACGGGGGGAATGGGAGTAGATTTGCAACTGTCTTACTCGGCATGCCTGCCCTCTGATTCCACGAATATATGTCTGCAACGTTCATGGCGGCAGCATGTTGCATCTGCACACGAGCGGACGGAGCGCAAACGGCGATCGACGCATCGCCTGCGTAATCAGTTCAACTGCGAGGAGAAAATGGTGGGCGTGGCAAGGATTGAACTTGCGACCCCTGCGATGTCAACACAGTGCTCTACCACTGAGCTACACGCCCACGGGAGGGGCTGATAGTCGAGCCCGGGCGGACGCGCAAGCCAGACCTTGATCGTTTCAGCCGGAACAGCCTGAAGCGTGAATCCTCGCCTCAGTTCTATGTTGCGTCCGATACGTCGCCTACCTGAAACAAACGGTCCACCTCCGCTACCAGATCGCGCAGGTGAAACGGCTTGGATAACACCTTGGCCTGCGGCGATACCGCGCCAGACTTAAGCGCGACCGCCGCGAAACCGGTGATGAACATAACCCGCATGTCCGGGGCAATGGCTGCCGCGCGCTGGGCAAGCTCGATCCCGTCCATCTCCGGCATTACGATATCGGTTAGCAGCAGGTCGAAGCTGTTTGTCTCGATCAACGAAAGCGCCGCCGTCCCGCGATCGACGCTGGTCACAATGTAGCCGACCTTTTCCAGCGCGCGCGCGAGATATTCGCGCATCGATGTATCGTCTTCGGCCAGCAAGATACGGATCATTCCACGTGGTTCCCAAGCGTCTTCATGTTTTAGGTATGCTCCATTATGCTTCAATGACTTAAGATTTTCCAGCTTGCCGGCCAGCTGCATTGCAATAAGTGGCCGATCGCGCCAAATTGAGACAGTGAGCTATGCCGTGCTTCCGCCCTTCACGCACCATGGTCCGGCAGCGCCCGTTTTCCCAGTCGTCGTCGCAGTTCCGCATGCTGGCAGGCACTACAGTTCCTCGTTAATCGCCGATGCTGCGGTTCCGCTGGCTCGCCTGCGGATGCTCGAAGACCGTCATGCCGACCTGCTCGTTACCGGCCTTATCGAACGTGGCGCGACTGTGTTTGTTGCAACGCACGCACGGGCGTTAATCGATCTTAACCGTGATCCGCGTGAAATCGATCCTAGCATGATCGATGGAATCGCGCCCGAAGGCATCTTACAATCAAGCCGAACTCGCAATGGTTTGGGCTTGATTCCTCGTCATATCGGACACAGCGCCCCGCTTTGGCGGCGGAAACTGCCCTATGCGGAAATACAGCGTCGGATTGCGGATATTCATCAGCCCTATCATGACGCGATCGCCAGATCGCTCGCCGCCGCACGGGCGCGATTCGGCGTCGCCATCCTCCTGGATTGCCATTCGATGCCCCCGATCCGGCCTGCCGAACGGTGGATGCCGTCGCCCGCGATCGTGATCGGCGACCGCTTCGGACGCAGCGCCCACGGCGCGCTCGGGGATTTGGTCGAACACCTCGCCCGCCAGGCCGGCTTCCCTGTTGCGCGCAACACGCCGTATGCCGGCGGCTACAGCCTCGATCATCATGGTGCGCCGCGAAACCATGTGCATGCGCTGCAAATCGAAATCGACCGGAGCAGTTATCTCGATCCGGCGCTTGAAGAAGCAGGTGACGGACTTCCCGCCGCCCGTGCGTTAGTTATGCGGATTTTCGCATCTTTGTGCGAAGATTCGCAAGCAATTCAGCGCCCTGTCGCCGCCGAATAAAAAACCACCTCGTGCTTGTGGCACGAGGTGGCCAAGGTTCAGGGAGGAGCGCGCCGAAGCGCGCTAATGCGTGACCGCGAAAGGGGGACGCGATCACAGCATCGAGAGTAAGATAGGATTCTAGGAGAATTGTTTCAAGCTGAAACGGGCCCCTATTTCGAATCCCGTCTTATTTTCTAGATCACCGGCTGAAGTGAGGGCGTCGGGATCTTTCCGAGCTGCATCTGACGCGCGAAAATTTCACGTATCACTGACAAGGAAAACAGATGCGCATAGATCAGCGGCAGCATGCCGGACTGAATCATCTTGCGCGCAACGTCGCCCCGAAGGTTCTTGAGCGCATCCTCCGACACCATCTGGAAACCGCGGTAGACGAACGGCTGCGCCGCCCCTTCGGGCTGGATCGCAACTTCGCCATCCATCAGCAGCTTGTGGTCGGCGAGTTCCTTCATGAAGGCGCCCGTCTGCAAGCCCGCCTGCTCGAAATTCTCGCAGAAACCCAAGATCTGCTTGGTGGTTTCGCTCGGCTGGCTGTCCTCGAACAGCGCGTCGCCCTCTTCAAACGCGCCGATCGAATCGGCGGTCGGATCGAAGCAGAGCGACAGTTCGTCCGCATCGGGCCGCAACCGAGCGAGCATGAACGGATAACGGCGCACATAGGCGGGCACATAGACCTCGGAGGTCAGCTTGCCCTCTTCATCGACGAAGACGTTCACACCCTCGTTGAGCCCCATCAGCGCCAGCGGCACCGGGTTCTCACCAATAGAGAAGACGATCGGGTAATGACGCTGCGCCAGGGCAAACTCTTCAACCGTGAGCGGCACGGCGTGGGCTGTCGCGAGGAAGGGAGCGGCCTCCATCCGTCGGGCCTTCCAATCGCCATGGGCGTTGCTCGAAAGCGGCTGAAGCTCGTTATAGAACAGGGGAAGTCCGGGATTCGGCGCGCTGGCCATGATATGATCTCCTGAACGGCCGGATCCTCGCCCAGCCGGGCTTTCGTTTCGAAGCGCCCTCTATGGCGCAGGCGGATCGGACGCAAGCGGCACGAGCTTGCCGGGATTCATCATACCGAGCGGATCAAACGCCTGCTTGATCGCCCTGAGCGCAGCCAATCGCGTGGGACCGGCCAGCCTGGCGAATTCAGCGAGTTTGAGCTGACCGATGCCATGCTCCGCCGAGATCGAGCCGCCGGCGGCCGTGACCAGATCATGGACCAGGCGGTTAATACCGACGTTGTTCTCATCAAACCAGGGCTGGGCTGCCTGTCCTTCCGGGCTGCGCACGTTGAAGTGGATATTGCCGTCCCCGAGATGGCCGAACGCGACGACACGCGCGCCGGCAAAAGCGGCCTCGACCTCGCGCGTCGCGCCTTCCATAAAGCCGGGCATGTCTGATACCGCCACCGAAATGTCGTGCTTGACCGAGATGCCGTCCAGCCGCTCAGCCTCGGATATGCTCTCGCGCAGCGCCCATAGCGCATCTGCCTGCGCTTCATTGGAGGCGATCGAGGCATCCTCAACCAGCCCTAGCTCAATCGCGTCCATTAGCGCCGACTCGACCCTGTCGCGCGCATCGGCCGCGCCGGGTGGGAACGCTGCCTCGATCAGTACATAACAGCTATGCTTGGCGGCAAGCGGGTCGCGAGCCCGCTCAATATGCCGAAGCACAAGTTCGAGGGCCGTGGCGGGGACAAGTTCGAAGCCCTCGACCGCATCACCCACCCGCCCTTCCAACATACGCAGCAACGGCAGGGCATTTTCGGTAGCGGCCAGACCCACCCAGGCCACCACCCGCTCCCCGATGGCATTTTCCAGCCTGAGCGATGACGCGGTCACGATGCCGAGCGTTCCTTCGGCCCCCGCCAGCAGCTGGCGGATGTCGTACCCGCGATTGTCCTTGCGCAATGCCGAGAGCCCCTCGAAGATGCTCCCGTCCGGCAACACCGCTTCGACGCCCAATACCAGCGCGCGCATGGGGCCGAAGCGCAGCACCTGTGTTCCCCCGGCGTTGGTCGAGATCAGCCCGCCGATCGTGGCCGAATCCTTGGCCGCCAGCGAAAGCGGAAAGCGCCGCCCGGCCGCATCGGCGGCGCGATGCAAGTCACTCAGGATCACCCCCGCCTCGACAATTGCGATATTCTCCTCGGGCGATACCGATCGGATGGCGTTCATTCGCCGAAGCGATAGCAGCAACGATCCGCTTGTAGGCGTTGCGCCGGCGACCATGGATGTGTTGCCCCCCTGCGGCACGATGGCGACGCGTTCTGCGGCTGCCCATCGCACGATGTCGGCGATCTCATCGCGATTGGCCGGTGACAGCAGCGCCGCGGCCGAGCCGTGCACCCGGCCCCGCCAGTCAGTCAGCCAGGGGGCCAGATCGACCGGATCGGTCGAAAACCCTTTAGGGCCGAGCCGGCCGGCCAGCTTTTGCAGCAAATCGGGACTGGGTTCGTTCAGATTCATTCTGCTAGCCTATAGACCGTGGCCGCCTGTCGGGCCAAGGACGAGGTTCGAACGCAAGCGCATGAACAATGTGGTGAGCAAGATATCGTGATGCTGACGGCATTGGTCGGGCTTGGGCTCGCGCAGGCGCCCGTGCCAATGGACCCCGCGCCACTTCAAATGGCTCAGGTGATCGTCCGCGAGCGCGTGATTGTGCGCGTCCCCACACGCGTCGTACCCGAGCGCCGCGCAATGCGCTGGAAGGAAAAGACCGGTCCCAAATGCATGCCGCTCCAGGGAATTGCAGGGGCGACGCTTCTCGATTCCCAAACGGTGGACTTCATTCTGCAGGGGGGGCTGCGCCTGCGGGCGAAACTCGAATCCTCCTGTCCGGCATTGGATTATTACAACGGATTCTATCTGAAACCCGGCGACGATGGACTGATATGTGCTGATCGGGACGCCATTCACGCCCGCTCCGGCGGCGAGTGCGAGATCACACGCTTCCGGAAACTAGTCCCCAAACGCTGATCTGCGCCTTTTCCCACTGCTTTACCTTGACAAGAACGCTCTCAACCGGCACCGGCCCGGCAAGACTGCGGCGCATTTTTGCCCCGCATTTTTCGGATAACGCATGACTTTTGCCGATCTCGGCCTTTCCGACGAATTGCTGCGCGCCGTGACCGAGGCGGGCTATAGCGAACCCACACCCATTCAGGCGCAGGCGATCCCGTCCGTCCTGATGATGCGCGATCTGATAGGCATTGCCCAGACCGGCACCGGTAAGACAGCCAGTTTCGTCCTGCCGATGATCGATATCCTCGCCCATGGCCGCAGCCGCGCCCGCATGCCGCGATCGCTGATCCTTGAGCCGACGCGCGAGCTTGCTGCGCAGGTCGCCGAGAATTTCGAGAAATACGGCAAATATCACAAGCTTTCGATGGCGCTGCTGATCGGCGGCGTGAACATGGGCGATCAGGTCGCAGCGCTCGAAAAGGGCGTCGACGTGCTGATCGCTACCCCCGGCCGCCTGATGGACCTATTCCAGCGCGGCAAGATCCTGCTCACCGGCTGCAGCCTGCTCGTGATCGACGAGGCCGACCGGATGCTCGACATGGGCTTCATCCCGGATATCGAGGAAATCTGCACCAAGCTGCCGCGCGACCGGCAGACGCTCCTCTTCTCAGCCACAATGCCAGCGCCCATCAAGAAGCTGGCTGACAAGTTTCTGTCTAACCCGAAGCAGGTCGAGGTGTCGCGACCCGCGACGGCGAACCTGTCGATCGATCAGAAACTGGTCGAGGTCGCGTCCGCCCGCAACAAGCGGGACGTGCTACGTGGCCTGCTCGAGTCGGAAAAGGTCAACACCGCGATCATCTTCTGCAACCGCAAGACCACTGTGCGTGAACTGGCGACCAGCCTTCAGCGCCATGGCTATGCCGCCAGCCAGATCCATGGCGACATGGAACAGTCGGAACGGATCAAGGAACTCGACCGCTTCAAGGGCGGCGACATCAATATCCTCGTCGCCTCCGACGTTGCCGCGCGCGGGCTCGATATCAAGGGCGTGAGCCACGTCTTCAATTTCGATGTGCCATGGCACCCCGACGACTATATCCACCGTATCGGCCGAACCGGCCGCGCCGGCGCCACCGGATCGGCTTTCTCACTCGTGACGCCCGAAGACGGCGAAGCTGTCGACGCGATCGAGAAGCTGGCCGGCATCAAGATTCCCCGCGTAGGCCGCAAGGCCGAGCCTGTTAGAGAAGCGGACTCAACCAAGCCGGACGAAACCGAACCGAAGCCAGCGCGTAGCCGGCGCGGTAGAGGCGGCACCCGGACTGAAGAAAAAAGCCCCGCCCCCGTTCAGCAAAAGGCGGAAAGGCAACCCGATCCCCGCCGTGATCAGCCTCGCCGCGAATATTCCCGGCGTGACGAGGAGCGCGATGATGGTCCTGACGAAGGCTGGAACGGTCCCGTCCCCGATTTCCTTGGCGTGAGCCTCTCTTCCTGACTGAGGGCGTCCCATCGCCCTGCACGCGCTGCTGCACCTTGGACAGCAACGATGTCTGCCTCGGCTGTGGCAGGACAATCGAAGAAATCATGGAATGGTCGATTGCATCGGACGATCGGCGGCGGGCGATTCTGTCGGCGATTGAGATGCGCCGTGGAAATCACGAACAGCCCTTTCCCTCTTCGTCATGCTGAAACAAGTTCAGCATGACGGTTAAGGTTTACGGATACACCGCCTCAACAAAATAGAGCCCGTCAGGCGGCGCATTCAGTCCAAGCGCAGCCCGATCCTTGGCCTCCAGGGCAGCGTCTAGATCGTCGGGGCTCCACTTCCCCTGCCCCACCAGCGCCAGGCATCCGACCATCGAACGCACCTGATGGTGGAGGAAACTGCGCGCGGCCGCCTCGATGATCACCGCATCGCCTTCGCGGCGTACGCTAAGCCGGTCGAGCGTTTTGACCGGGCTGTTGGCCTGGCAATGCGCCGAGCGGAAAGTGGTGAAATCATGTAACCCAATCAGCCCCTGCGCCGCCAAGTTCATAGCATCGGCGTCGAGAGCCGCCGTCACCTGCCAGGCCAATCCCCGTTCCAGCGTCAATCGCGCCCGGCGGTTGACGATCCGGTAGCGATAGCGGCGGCCGATACATGAAAAGCGGGCATGCCAATCATCCGAGGCGACTGCGCAGGCGGTGATCGCCACCGGATCAGGCCGCAGCTTCGCATTCAACGCCTCGCCAAGCCGGAACGGCGTGATCATGCGATCGATGTCGGCATGCGCAGTCATGGCCAGGCCATGCACCCCGGCGTCGGTCCTCCCCGCCGCATGAATTGTGGCCGCCTCCCCCGTCACCGCTATGATCGCCTGCTCGATCGCCCCCTGCACGCTGGGGCCATGGGCTTGCCGCTGCCAGCCCATGAAGGGTCGGCCATCATATTCGACGGTCAGCCGGAACCGGGTCATTCCAGCAATGTCCCCTGAGGAATAGCGAAACCGCGCAGAAGGTCCTTGGCCGCCATCACGCCCCGCCCGGCCCGCTGGACAAGTGTCGGCCGGATCGCCCCGGATCCGCAGGCAATCGTAAGCCGCTCATCAAGAACGCGTCCAGCATCGCCGTCGTCAGCCACGATCTCGCTGGCCAATATTCGCACGCGTTCGCCTGCAACTTCGAAAAAGGCCCCCGGCGCCGGATTGAATGCGCGCACCTGCCGCTCGACCTGTTCGGCGGTCTGGCTGAAATCCAGACGCGCCTCCGATTTCTCGACCTTGGCCGCATAGGTCACGCCGTCGGCTGGCTGCGGCACTTGGGGATAACGGGAGAGGTCGCCCAGCACTTCAACCATCAACGCAGCGCCCTTATCGGCCAGCTCCGCCGTCAGATCGCCGCCGGTCTTGCGATCAACCGGCGTTTCCAACGTCGCCAGCATCGGTCCGGTATCAAGCCCCTTCTCCATCCGCATGATGGTGACGCCGGTCCTGTCGTCCCCGGAAAGAATCGCCCGCACGATCGGCGCTGCGCCCCGCCAGCGGGGAAGCAGCGATGCGTGGATGTTGAAGCACCCCAGGCGCGGCGCCTCCAGCACTGGCACCGGCAGGATCAGACCATAAGCCGCGACCACCGCCGCATCGAGATCGAGCGCCGCGAACGCAGCCTGCTCCTGCGGCCCACGCAGGCTCACCGGATAACGAACCTCTAGCCCAAGTGCCTCGGCACGTACCTGCACTGGCGACGGCCGCGGCGCCTTGCCGCGCCCCGCGGGGCGGGGCGGCTGGCAATAGACGGCGGCAATCTCATGCCCCGCGCTGGCCAGCGCATCGAGCGCCGGCACGGCGAAATCCGGGGTTCCCATGAAGGCGATACGCATGGCGGGTCTACAGACACTAGCGCCGCGAAACGCAAGCCCCTATCGCTTTGGAACATGGCGTCACCTGAAATCGAAGCATTGGTGCAGGCCCTCTCTCGCCTACCAGGGCTCGGGCCGCGTTCGGCGCGCCGGGCGGTGCTTCATTTGCTCCGCAAGCGCGAGGCGGCGATGGCGCCGCTGCTGCGCGCGCTGGAGGCAGTGAACGAGAGGCTTTCGACCTGCTCGATCTGCGGTAATGTGGACACGACCGACCCTTGCGCGATCTGTTCGGACCAGCGGAGGGACCCGCGCATGCTCTGCGTCGTGGAGGAAGTCGCCGATCTTTGGGCACTCGACCGCAGCCGGCTGTTTCCAGGGCGCTATCATGTGCTGGGGGGCCGGCTGTCGGCGCTGGAAGGCGTCCGGCCAGAGGATCTTTCCATCGACAAGCTGGTCACGCGGATCGCGGCGGGCGGGATCGACGAGGTGGTGCTGGCAATGAACGCCACCCTCGAAGGCCAGACCACCGCTCACTATATCGCCGATCGCATCACGCAGTATCCGGTGCGGCTCACTCAGCTCGCGCATGGCCTGCCGGTCGGGGGCGAACTCGACTATCTCGATGAGGGCACTCTGGCGCAGGCATTACGCGCGCGTAGGCCGATCGCTTGAAAATCGACCGATTCTTTCCTAATTTCAGCTGATGGCCATTCTACCCATTCTCGAAGCGCCCGATCCCCGGCTGCGCGTCAAGTCAACGCCCGTCGAAACTGTCGACGCCGATCTGCGCCAGCTGATAACCGACATGTTCGAGACGATGTACGATGCGCCGGGCATCGGGCTCGCCGCAATCCAGGTGGGCGTTCCGAAGCGCGTGCTGGTGATCGACCTGCAGGAGCGCGAGAGCGACGAAGAAGCTGCCGAACCCGTCCGCAATCCCCGCGTCTTTATCAATCCCGAAATCTACGACCCTTCAGCTGAGCAGTCGGTGTACAATGAAGGCTGCCTGTCGGTGCCGGACCAATTCGCCGAGGTCGAGCGGCCCGCAACGATCCACGCCCGCTGGCTCGATGAAAATGGCGAGGCGCATGACGAGCAGATTGACGGCTTGCTCGCCACCTGTCTCCAGCACGAGATGGATCATCTCGAAGGCATTCTCTTCATCGATCACTTGTCCCGGTTGAAGCGCGAGATGATTCTGAAGAAACTCAAGAAGGAACGGCGCGCCAAGGCTGCTTGAGCCTTGCTTTGTGGGACGCGACCCGTTTAGAAGTTCGCCATCTGTTCTCGTGAAGGGGTGGCTATGGATCTTGCACTTGCCGCGCTGGTGCTCGTGGCTCTGTTGGTGGGTCTTGTCGTCGGCTATCTCGCGGGCAATCGTGGTTTCGCGCGCATGCGCAACGAACGCGATCAGACACTCGATCGGTTTCGCGAGGCCATCACTGATCTTGCTGCAACCGACGAGCGCGCCAAGGCGGTGCCGAGACTGGAAGCCGCTCTGGAAGCTGTTCAGCGTGAGCGTGAAGAAGCCCGCACTGAAGCCGCGCGGCTGAAGGCTACGCAAGCCGAACGCGAACTGGCTTTTGAGGCTCGCCTCGCCCAGCTTCAGGAAGCGCGCGAACAGCTTTCGCAACAATTTTCGGAAATTGGCGGCAAATTGTTGGGAGAAGCACAGGAGGCGTTTTTAAAGCGCGCCGATCAGCGCTTCAATCAGGCCGGCGAGCAGCATGAGGCGAAGCTAAAGCTGCTGTTGTCGCCGGTGCAGGATACGCTGAAGCGTTATGAGGAGGGCCTGTCGAAGGTCGAAAAGGAACGGGTCGACAGCTATGCGGGGCTCCGCGAGGCGGTCGAACTGGTCCGTGCCGGGCAGACCCAGGTGCGCGACGAGGCCGCCAAGCTGGTCAACGCACTGCGCGCCAGCCCCAAGGCGCGCGGGCGCTGGGGCGAGCAGACGCTTCGCAACGTACTGGAGCAGGCGGGCTTAAGCCCTTATGCTGACTTCCAAAGCGAGGTTTCCGTCAATACCGAGGATGGTCGGCTGCGGCCCGACGTGATCGTCAGCCTGCCGGGTGGACGCCAGCTCATCATCGACGCCAAATGCTCGCTCAACGGCTATCTCGATGCCTGCGACGAGGTGGACGAGGCGCTTCGTTCGACGCATCTCAAGGCCCATGCTGCCGCGATCCGCACGCATGCCGACCAGCTCGGCCGCAAAAGCTATTGGGACCAGTTCGGCGACGCGGCCGACTATGTCGTGATGTTCATTCCCGGCGAGCATTTCCTTACCGCCGCGCTCGAACAGGACGATACCCTCTGGCAATGGGCTTTCGATCGCAAGGTCCTGCTCGCTACGCCCACCAACGTCGTCGCAATCGCGCGCACCGTCGCCAGCGTCTGGCGGCAGGAGAAGCTGGCAGAGGAGGCCATGAAAATTGGCCAGCTTGGGCGCGAGATGTATGAGCGGCTGGCGGTAGCAGCGGGCCATCTCCGCAAGGTTGGCAGCGGGCTCAACAGCGCGGTCGACAATTACAACAAGTTTGCGGCAAGCCTCGAAGGCCGGGTGCTGGTTTCAGCGCGGCGCTTCCGCGATCTGAACGTCGACACCGGTTCGAAAGAAATCGAGGTGGTAGAGACGGTTGACACCCTTGCTCGAGACGTCGCTATCGACACGTTGCTTGAGGCCCCCGCCGCGGAATAATCCAGCCGCCTTCAATTCGGCTTGTCCGCTGCCCGGACGGGCGTCATGCCATTGTCAACTTAATTAGTTATAATAACATCGGAGCCAGGAGGAAGTGCCATGGCTCGACCTACATATCCAGACGATATCGACCCTCTGGTCCTGACCGTCCCCGGCCTCAACGGCTCAGGCCCGACCCACTGGCAGACGTTGTGGGAAATATCCCGTCCAGATACGGAGCGGGTAGAGCTCGGGATGTGGGAAAACCCGCGCCGCAATGCCTGGGTCACCAGGCTCGATCAGGCCATTCGCAACGCGCGAGCGCCGGTCATCCTCGTCGCGCATAGTCTCGGTTGTCTTGCAGTGGCTTGGTGGGCGCAGCTTTCGGGTCAACCCTATGGCTGGCCGGTGGCGGGTGCGTTGCTGGTTGCGCCTGCTGATGTCGACAAGCCCGGCGTATGCCGTGAATTGCAGGACTTCGCGCCGTCGCCGAAGGGCCTGCTCCCCTTCCCGTCCATCGTGGTTTCGAGCAGCGACGACGCCTGGGTCTCCCCTCAGCATGCCCGCGATCTTGCGTCTTATTGGGGGAGCCACTTCGTTGATGCCGGCCCAATTGGCCATATCAACGCAGCAAGCGGCATCGGCTGGTGGGACGAGGGGCAAGCCCTGCTCGATCGCGTCATTCGCGCATCCGGAACTAATAATAATTTCCAGCCGATGTCGGACGCTCGCTCGATCCTGGCGGTCAATGCGACCGATGCAGCCCAGGCGCATTATCTCGGGCTTAACTGACGGGCCGGCCTGTTAAGCGAGGCCGGCCCAACTTCTGAATATCAAACCTGCGTGAGCATATGCTCCGCGCTGCTCACCTTGAATTCGCCGGGCGCCTCGACGTTCAGCTGCTCGACGACGCCATCCTTGACGATCATCGAGAAACGCTGACCGCGCTGGCCGAGGCCGAACTTGCTGCCGTCCATGGTGAGGCCCAGCGCCTTGGCGAAATCGCCATTGCCATCGGCCAGCATCGTGACTTTGTCGTCAGCCGACGCCGACTTGCCCCAGGCGCCCATCACGAAGGCATCGTTCACTGCGGTGCAGGCGACTTCATCGATGCCCTTGCCCTTGAGGTCAGCCTGCTTTTCAATGAAACCCGGCAGGTGCTTTGCCGAGCAGGTCGGCGTGAATGCGCCGGGAACCGAGAAAAGCGCAACCCGACGTCCCTTAAAAAAATCCTCGGAGTTAACCGCTTCAGGGCCGTTCTCGGTCATCTTGGTGAAGGTCGTCTGCGGCACCTTGTCGCCAACCTTGATCGTCATATCTTGCTCCTTGAGTCGGTTTCGATGGGCGGCGCTTATCATTCGACGGCGGGACGGGAAAGCGACGCCCGGAATATGGACCCGGCCGCCCGGACGGCTATAGAAACGAGATGGAGTCGCCACCGTTCCTTACAGGCCAGTTCCTTCTGGCAATGCCGGGCATCAGTGATCCGCGCTTTTCGAAGGCGGTGATAGCAATGTGTGCGCATGACGAGCGCGGCGCGCTCGGCATCGGCGTTGGTAATCTGGTGCCTGAGATCAGATTGCATGACTTGCTGGGCCAACTCGATCTAGAACCCGGGCTCGCGCCCAATACGCCCGTTCATTATGGCGGGCCGGTAGAACCGCAACGGGGCTTCGTGTTGCACAGCCAGGATTGGGGCGGCGAAGACAGCATTTTGGTGGATAACCGGTGGACGCTCACCTCCACGCTCGATGTTCTGCGCGCAATCGCCGAAGGTCGCGGCCCTTCACGCTTCGTCGTCTCGCTCGGCTATGCTGGCTGGGACGAAGGCCAGCTCGATGAGGAACTCACCCGGCATGGCTGGTTCGCGATTCCCGGCACTGAGGCGCTGCTGTTCGATACCCCGGCGGAAAAGCGGTGGACGCGCGGTTTTGCGGATGCAGGCATAGACGTGCGCCTGCTCACTCCCACTACGGGCCATGCCTAAGCTGGTAAACGCCACGTAAAGCCGGCGCGCTGAATTTTGCGCTAATATTTTCCCTTCATCGGCTGGGAACAAGAGCCGTCGAAAAATGCGTAGATGCGATGGGACGATCCCGTCGCGGGGCTACGGGGTATCACATGACAGGGAAATTCGGGCGCGCGGCGGGGGCCGCGTTGATGATCGCGTTCGCATGCGGGCAGGCGCAGGCGGCCAGGAACGATTGCTGGTCGGCGCAGGAGATTTCGGCCGCAAAGGTGCGGGATCTGCAGACAATGCTGATGGTAGCGGGTCTGCGCTGCCGGAGCGGCGGCACCGACGTGCTTTCGGGCTACAACCGCTTCGTGGCGGCGAACCGCACCGCACTGGTTGAAGTCAACGACAGGCTGAAGCTGCATTTCAAGTCCATGCACGGCCCAGCAGAAGGTCAGCGCCACTATGATCGCTTCACCACGGCGCTTGCCAACGCCTATGGCGCCGGCGGATCAGGCGCGGGTGATTGCGTGAATATGGCGTCGCTCGCGGCTGAAGCAGCGGCGGCACGGGGATCGGGCGCGGCGCTGACAGCGATCGCCGACAATTATGGACTTGATCCGAACCTGCCCGTCTGCGCGGTCAGGATGGCAGCCCGCTGATATCGGCCGCAGCGGCAGACGATCGAAACTTTGTCTCCGCTCAGGCAAATGATATATTGTAACGTCTCATGCCTTGTGGCAGAGACGGGGCATGCTAGAGCAAGCGGAAGACAAGCGGGGCAAGTGGCTCGATCGTGCGGCTATTGCGCTTTCAGGACTGTGCCTGATTCATTGCGTCACAACCGCGCTGCTCGTTGCGCTCGCGGCTTCAGCGACGAGCGTGTTCGTCAATCCGCTCATTCATGAGCTTGGACTCGTCATCGCGATCGGTCTAGGCGCGCTCGCCTTCGGAAGCGGAGTCATCGCGCATGGACGCAAGGCTCCTCTGATCGTGGGATCGCTCGGGCTGGCCGCGATGGCCTATGCGCTCAGCTTGCAGCATGGCGTCTCGGGCGAGGTGCTGTTCACCATCCTCGGCGTCTGTCTGGTGGCGATTGGCCACACTCTCAACCGGCGCGCGCAGACCCAACATAGTTGATCCGCTTGCGAGCCGGGGGCGCGCGCCCTAAGTTCCTCAAGATGAGCCATGTGCATCTTATGTATGAAGGCGCGCCGCTTGCGGATGCTGCACAGAGCGCACTCGAACGGTCAGGCGAGCAATGGACGCCGATGCGCGCGGCCGTCTTTAACGCATTGTCGGGCTTCGATCAGCCAGCGTCGGCCTATGATATCGCGGAAACCGTCTCCCGGAACGAAGGGCGCCGGGTCGCGGCGAACAGCGTGTACCGTATCCTCGATCTGTTCGTTTCCGCCAACCTCGCCCGGCGAATCGAAAGCGCGAACGCCTATCTCGCGAACACGCATCCCGACTGTGAGCATGACTGCATCTTCCTGGTGTGTGACGGATGTGGGAAAGCGACCCATATCGACGACGATCATCTTACCCTTGCGCTGCGAAATGCATCCCAGGCCCATGGTTTCACCCCCGACCGCCCCGTGATCGAGGTGCGTGGGCGCTGCGAGGATTGCCGTTCGAAGGCGTGATAGCTGGGTTTCCCTTGCGGAGGCGATCAGTTATGGGTCGTGAAAAGGAACATGCGTGCCTAGTTCGAATCTTCCCGTGACCCCCCTGCTCGACAAGATCGGTTCACCCGAAGACCTGCGCCAATTACCAGCGGCGGAGCTGACGGAGCTTGCGCGCGAATTGCGTGAGGAGACAATATCAGCCGTCTCGGTGACTGGCGGGCATCTCGGCGCAGGGCTGGGCGTTGTCGAACTAACGGTCGCACTTCATTATGTATTTGAAACGCCGCGCGATATCCTGATCTGGGATGTCGGCCACCAAGCCTATCCCCACAAGATTCTGACCGGTCGGCGCGATCGCATCCGCACGCTCCGGCAGGGCGGCGGTCTCTCGGGTTTCACCAAGCGCTCCGAAAGCGAATATGACCCGTTCGGCGCGGCCCACAGTTCGACTTCGATCTCGGCGGCGCTCGGTTTCGCGGTCGCGAACAAGCTCGGCAACAAGCCGGGCAAGGCGATCGCCGTGATTGGCGACGGCGCGATGTCTGCGGGCATGGCCTATGAGGCGATGAACAACGCACGCCAGGCGGGAAACCGGCTGATCGTGATCCTCAACGACAATGACATGTCGATCGCCCCGCCCGTGGGTGCGCTCTCGGCCTATCTTGCCCAGATCGTGTCTTCACGGCCGTTCCTGTCGTTGCGCGATCTCGCAAAGCGGATAGCCCGCAAGCTGCCCCGTCCGTTGCACGATGCCGCTCGCAAAACCGACGAATTCGCACGCGGCATGGCGACTGGTGGCACGCTTTTCGAGGAACTGGGCTTCTATTATGTCGGCCCGGTCGACGGTCATAATCTCGACCATCTGCTGCCCGTCCTGGAAAATGTCCGTGACGCCGAGGAAGGGCCGATCCTCGTCCATGTCGTGACCCAGAAGGGAAAGGGTTATGCGCCGGCTGAGGCGGCCGAAGACAAATACCATGGCGTTCAGAAGTTCGATGTCATCTCGGGCGTCCAGTCCAAGGCGCCGCCGGGACCGCCCAGCTATACGTCGGTCTTCGCCAAGGCCTTGATCGCCGAAGCGGAACGCGACGAAAAGGTCTGCGCGATCACTGCCGCCATGCCCTCCGGCACCGGCCTCGATAAATTCCAGACGCGCTTTCCCGATCGCTGCTTCGACGTCGGCATAGCCGAGCAGCATGCTGTCACCTTCGCGGCCGGATTGGCGGCACAAGGATTGCGGCCCTTTTGCGCGATCTATTCGACCTTCCTGCAGCGCGCTTATGATCAGGTCGTCCACGATGTCGCGATCCAGAACCTGCCAGTGCGCTTTGCAATGGACCGTGCGGGGCTGGTGGGCGCTGACGGCGCGACCCATGCAGGCGCGTTCGACATTGCCTATCTCGCTACCCTGCCCAATTTTGTCGTGATGGCGGCGGCGGATGAGGCGGAACTGACCCAAATGGTCCATACCATGGCAGTACATGATGACGGCCCGATCGCCGTTCGCTATCCACGCGGCAACGGTACGGGCGTCACGATTCCCGCCCCCGAACGTCTTGAGATAGGCAAAGGCAGGGTTGTCCGCGAAGGCAAGAAGATCGTAATCCTCTCGCTGGGCACGCGGCTTGAGGAAGCGCTCAAGGCAGCCGACCGGCTGGACGCACAGGGACTTTCGACCACGGTCGCCGATCTTCGCTTCGCCAAGCCTCTCGACGAGACGCTGATCCGCAACCTGCTCACCACCCACGAGGTAGCGGTGACGATCGAGGAAGGCGCTATCGGCGGGTTCGGCGCACATGTCCTGACAATGGCATCGGATCAGGGCCTGATCGACGGTGGACTGAAGCTCCGCACCATGCGCCTGCCCGACATCTTCCAGGATCATGAAAAGCCGGACGTGCAATATGCCGACGCGCGCCTCGATGCGGATGCGATCATCGAGACGGCGCTCAAGGCTTTGCGCCATAACAGCGTAGGGGTGATCGAAGGCGCGCGCGCCTGATCAGCGCGGGTTTAAAGGAAGGCCTGAAATGAAGCGGCGGACGATTTCTATCATCCTGACATCCGGTGCTGCCCTTCTCACGGCGACCATCGCGCTGGCGCAGGTCTGGCAGCCCCTGTCGGGCGTGATGCCATCCTATCTGCAGTCGCCATTGAAGCCCGTGTCGCGGGTAACCAATCAGGCCGCGCTCGATAATGCATTGGTTCGCGCGCAGGGCGGCGAAGTCATCGGTCTCGCTCCCGGAAACTATTCGATCGATCTGAAGAACCGCGTTTTCTTTAAGCCGGTGACGATTACATCAGCCGATCCAAAGACGCCTGCGCGCATCGGCTGGCTGAAGCTCACCGATGTTTCGAACATGACCTTCACCCGCTTGAAACTGTCGCGGGAAGCCAAGCCGGACGAGAAGCTGGAAGGCACTTTCGTCGCCAAGATCGGCGGCGGCCGCAACATTACTTTTGACAATGTGCTCGTGCACGGCTCGCTCGACAATGATGCGACCAACGATATCAACGGGCTGTCCTTCGGCAGTGTGGCGCAGGTCCGCGTCATCAATAGCGAGTTCACCCAACTTGGCCGCGGAGCCGTGTTCGGCAGGGTCAGCGACGTGATGGTGGCGAACAACAAGGTTCATGCCATTCGGTCGGACGGCTTCGATTTCAGCCAATGCCAGCGCGTTCTCATCGACGGCAATCACTTTTCCGATTCGCAGCGCATCAAGAGCGATCACCCGGACGCAATCCAGTTCTGGACCGCACGCACCAATGCCCCATCCACCGATATCGTGATCCGCAACAACCAGATCATCCAGGGTAAAGGCAGCGGCACGCAAGGCATCTTCATGCGCGACGAGGGACTCACCCTGCCCTTCGAGCGGGTGCAGATCGAGAATAACCTGATCGTCGCGAGCAACATGGCCAACGGGATTTATCTGGACAACGGCGTCAACGTCAGTGTCATCAACAACACCGTGCTGTCTCGACTGGACGACGGCAATCCCGTGTGGATCAAGATCAAGAACGTCAAGAATCCGAAGATCGAGGGCAATATCGCCGAGGTTGGCGGGAACAAGTCGCCGGGCGGCGCCAAGATCGACAAGTCGCTGCTAAAAGGCGATCGCTTCCGAACGATCAGGGCGGAAGATGTCGTCGTACCGGGGATCGGCTTTCAGATTAAAGAGCCTGGCAAGCCCCAGCACGACAACGCCGCCAAATAATCTATCCTGAGCGTTTACCAGCCGCACTTCTTTCCTTTGTTCTGCTGCTCCAGCCAAGTCATCAGCGGCTTGAAATAGGCGATCATCGCAGTGCCATCGATTTCGCGGCTGCCCGTGAAGGCTTCAAGCGCCTCGGGCCAGGGTCGTGACGCGCCCATCTCCAGCATCCTGTTGAGCTTTGCGCCGACTTCCTTGTTGCCATAGAAGGAGCAGCGGTGGAGCGGCCCCTGCCAGCCGGCCTGATCGCACGCGGCCTTGTAAAACTGGAACTGAAGGATGCGCGCGAGGAAATAGCGGGCATAGGGCGTGTTCCCGGGAATGTGATATTTGGCGCCGGGATCGAACGCGTCGGCAGGCCGGTCCGCCGGCGGTATGATCCCCTGATACTGGAGCCGCAGCGCATTCCAGCCCTTTTCATAATCGGCCGGTTTGAATTGTCCTGAGAAGACGCTCCAGCGCCATTTATCCATCAAAAGTCCGAACGGCAGGAACGCCACCTTGTCCATCGCCTGACGGAGCAGCAGACCGGTATCCTTGTCCGGCCCCGGCACCTTGGCCTGATCGAGCAGGCCGAGCTGCACCAGATAATCGGGCGTCACGGACAGCGCGACGAAATCGCCGATCGCCTCATGAAAGCCATCGTTGGCGCCATTCAGATAAAGGAACGGCTGCTTGTTGTACGCGCGCTGGTAATAATTGTGGCCAAGCTCGTGATGAACCGTGCGGAAGTCGTCGGCATTGACCTTGGTGCACATCTTGATGCGCAGGTCGTCCTTGTTGTCGATATCCCAGGCCGAGGCGTGGCACACCACTTCGCGATCACGCGGCTTGGTGATGAGCGAGCGTTCCCAGAAGGTTGCAGGGAGCGGCGCGAGGCCAAGCGAGGTGTAGAAGCCCTCCCCCGTCTTGACCATCTTGAGCGGATCATAGCCCTTGGCGACGAGCAACCCGGTCAGGTCATATCCGATATCTCCTGCCCCCTTGGGCGCGACGATGTCGTAGATATTGCCCCATTCCTGCGCCCACATGTTGCCGAGCAGATCAGCGCGGATCGGGCCGGTCGCGGGCTGCACCTTGGCGCCGTATTTCTCGTTGAGCTTGGTTCGGGTGTAGCAGTGCAGCTGTTCGTAGAGCGGCCTCACCTGCGCCCAGAGCTTGTCCATCAGCGCAGCGAATTCCTCGGGCTTCATGTCATAACCGGCGCGCCACATGTCGCCGGTGTCCTTGTAACCCAACTCCCTGGCGCCTTCGTTCGCGATCTCGACCAGCCGGGCGTAATCGCCCTTCATCGGCTTGCCGACATTGTCGTGCCAGCTGACCCACATCTCCTTGAGCTGATCGGGGTTGCGATTGCTGCCCATCGCTTCCTCGATATCCGACCCATTGATCGGCTGACCGTTCAACGTGCCCTTGCCCTTGCCATAGGTGGACTGCAGCCGGGTCGCGATCTGGTTGAGTTCATTGGCCGCACCGGGCTTGTCGGGCGCCGGCAGAACGAGACCCTGCTTGAGTATATCCAGCTTGCGGCGCGTATCGAAGGACAGACCATTTACGCCATCGAACTTTGCCGCGCCCTTGGCATATTTGACGCCAAGTTCAGTGCCGCGCGCACCGAACTCGGCTGCAATCGCATCGGTATCTTCGGTGATGAAGTTGGCGTTGATCCAGCTCGCCCGCGCATTCAGGACTGAATAGTCGCCCAGTTCCTTCTCGGCCTGCGCGACGAAGGCGTCAGCCTCAGCAGCTGGACTGGATTTGGGTTGCGGTTTTGCAGCCAGGGCCGGAGCGGAGAGACTGAGCGCCGCCGCCAAAGCGATGCCCGAAATCATGGTCTTCATAGCTACGCCTCTCTTATTTTACTCGATGTCAGCAGCATGGCCACGCCGACACCGATCCGTCAAGACAGCAGGAAATCCCGGATCGCGATGCCAAGGTCCGGCCTGGCGACCGCGCTCATGTGATTGCCCGGGATCTCAGCATAGCTACCGTTGCCCAATGCATCGGCCAGTTCCTGGCCCGAGCCATTGTCGTCATCGTCAGCACCGTTCACGACATGAGTCGGAACGATAATCGCGGCCAGTTGATCGCGCGGCGTATCGACGAACGTATCGAGAATATGGAGCAAAGCGACGGGATCGCCCCTGGTCGTTTTGAGGAAAGCCTCGGTCATCCATTCCGAAGAGCCGCGATCGAAGCTGCCGAGATTGGTCAGGACATGCCGAAAATATCGGCCTCGCCCGCCCGTGTGGGTGATGCCCGCCAAGCCCATGCCGCTCAGCACGGCCCGGCGTGGGCTGGCGCCCCGCGCCAGCATCCGGAGCGTCGTGCGGCCGCCCAGCGAATAGCCGCCGAGATCATAGTCGGTCAGCCCGAGATGATCGATCAGCGCGAAGCCGTCATCGGCAAGGACGTCGGGCGGATAGGCGGCGGGATCGTGCGGTTTGGCACTGTCGCCATGGGCGCGCAGATCGGGCATGATTACGCGGAAACCTGCCCCGGCCAGCAGAGCGGCATGGCCGTAGCGGATCCAGTTGGTCCAGGCGTTCGAGAAATAGCCGTGGATCAGAACGACCGGACGCCCCTGCCCGGTCTCGCGCCAGGCGAGCTGCTGGCCGTCGCCGGACTCAAAATGGAAAACGGGAAGATCAGTCGGGGAGCTCGCCAATGGCCTTCATCCAGCGTTCGACCGTGGCCGGGTTGTCCTCGATCCGGTAGCGGGGGAGATCCTTCGTGTCGAGCCACGCTTCGTGGATCGTCTCGACGCCGAAGTGGAATTTGGGGATGAAATAACCGGCCTCATCGAATGCGCCGACGTGAAGGTCGCACTTGTCGCTGTCATTGTAGCGGAAGCCGAGCGGCGTGCCGCACTTCGAGCAAAAGGGCCGCTTCGCGATCGGCGAGCTTTCATACCAGTCGGGCTCCTGCTCCCAGACCACATTCGACTGCGGCAGATTGACGAAGGCGATCGAGACGTTGCCGACCGCGCGCTGGCACATCCGGCAATGGCAGAGATAGGCCTCGGGCGATTCGATCTCCGCTCTGAAGCGGACACGACCACACTGACATCCTCCGGTCATTTCAGCCATTTTATCCTCCGACTTTGGGCGATCTTCGCAAATATTCGCCGCAGTGTGAAGTTTCGCAGCCCTCGTCCGCCTATCAAGCCATTGAAAAGGTATGACATTCTTCCGTGGCGCCGGATAACTTCTCAATCATCGCGCATGCTACCTAGAGAAAATACATGAAAATGGCGGTTTTCTGATGATTTCAAAGAGCGGCGCGCAGCATGGCATGAAGATATCACGGTAGGAAAATCAAAATCCGAAGCGTCGCGTAAACAGCGCAGCCAGCGTCGCCAATGCGGCCCCCAGCGCGGCGAGCGCCATGTCCTTCTGGGCATCGAAGATATCGCCCTGCTGGCCGTTATACGCTTCGGCGTCGGCCGGGTCCATGAACAGGGCCAGCTGCCATTCGAAGATTTCGTAGACCGCGCTGAAAGCAAGAACGAATTCCGGCGCGACGTAGAGCGCGGCGCGGGACGACAGACCGAAATGACGTATGGCGATCTCGCGCACCGGACGGATCGCCAGGAGGCCGAACGCGAAATGGACAAGGCGGTCGAACATGTTCCTGCCGAAACCGAAGGCCGCATCCGGGCTCCAGCCGGTGAGCGCCCTGGCCCACGCCTCATAGGGTACGAAGCTGTACGACCAGCGCGCCGCTATGGTGTGCAGCAACAAGAAGAGGACGATGTTGCGCAGCGAGGCCGTGCCGACCGGCCACCGGCGAAGCAACGGCGCCGCTACCACAAGGATGAAGATGCACGGGCCAAGCTGAAGCCAAGTATTGCGGGGATAGAGCGGGCCCCAGGCGCTCAGCGCCACGGCGACCCCCAGCAGCGCCAGCAGCGCGATCTGGGCCAATGGCAGCTTTGCGCGTTGCTTCTCCACTGGAGCCTCTTATCCGCGACCAAATGATTTCAAGCGTTTACGGACTTTACGTATTTTAACCATAAGCCGATTGGGCCATGATGCGCGCACACATATGATCCGGAGAGGAGCATCATGTACAGGCATCGCAGGTCTCTTATCACCGGTCAGGTGATCATTTACTGCATGGGTTGGCTCGTGTTGAGCCTTATCGGCTTCCGCGCATTCGGCTGACGAGAAAGTTTTCCGTATCAGCAGCGCAGGATGAAGGGCGGCTTTTGCCGCCCTTCCCCTTTTTAGGCCGCTTTCTTGAGATGGCGGCGGCCGAGCAGCTCGGCGATCTGGACCGCGTTGAGCGCCGCGCCCTTGCGGAGATTGTCGGACACGCACCACAGGACCAGACCATTGTCGACGGTCGGATCCTCGCGCACGCGGCTGATATAGGTCGCATATTCGCCGACGCATTCGATCGGCGTGACATAACCACCATCCTCGCGCTTGTCGACGAGCATGATGCCGGGGGACTCGCGCAGGATCGACTGCGCTGTCTTGGCGCTGATCTCGTTCTCGAACTCGATGTTGATGGCTTCCGAGTGGCCAACGAACACCGGTACGCGCACGCAGGTGGCGACCACCTTCACCTTGGGATCGAGGATCTTCTTGGTCTCGACGACCATCTTCCACTCTTCCTTGGTGAAGCCGTCATCGAGGAACTTGTCGATGTGCGGGATCACGTTGAAGGCGATCTGCTTGGTGAACTTGCGCGGTTCGCTGCTGTCGCCCACGAAGATGTTGCGGCTCTGCTCGAACAGCTCGTCCATGCCCGCCTTGCCCGCGCCCGAGACCGACTGATAGGTCGAGACGACGACGCGCTTGATCTTTGCGTGATCGTGCAACGGCTTGAGCGCAACGACCATCTGCGCGGTCGAACAGTTCGGGTTCGCGATGATGTTGCGGCGGGTATAGCCGTCGATCGCCTCCGGGTTCACCTCGGGCACGATCAGCGGGATATCCGGATCCATGCGGTAGAGCGACGAATTGTCGATCACCGTGCAGCCGGCGGCCGCGGCCTTGGGCGCATAGATGGCGGTCGCGTCCGAGCCGATCGCGAACAGGGCCATGTCCCAGCCCGTCCAGTCGAAATGCTCGATATTCCTGACCTTGAGCGTCTTGCCGGTCTCGCCAAACGGAATCTCGTCGCCAGCGGAACGGCCCGAGGCCAGCACCGCCAGTTCATCGATCGGAAATTCGCGCTCCGCCAGGATGTTGAGCATCTCACGACCGACATTCCCGGTCGCTCCGGCGACGACTACACGGTAACCCATTTCAAACTCCAAGGATGTAAGGCGCGCCTCCATAGAGACAAGCGGACGCGATGCCAATGGGAAGTGGTGTCGGGCGGCGGCAGTTCAATGTCGCGCGCGGCCAGAAGATGTCGTGCGCGCAGGACGCTAATGCACCGGCCAGACCGCCAGGATCAACGGTACGCCGATCAGTATCACGATAAGCGACAAAGGCGCGCCCAATCGGGCATAGTCGCCGAAACGATAGCCGCCGGGTCCCATGACGAGCGTGTTGCACTGATGCCCGATCGGAGTCAGGAAATCGCATCCCGCGCCCACGGCAACAGCCATCAGGAATGCGTCGGGCCGATACCCCAGATCGCTGGCGAACATCGCAGCGATCGGCGCCATCACCAGCACAGTCGCCGCATTGTTCAAGAAGGGCGTGACCGCCATCGCCGCCACGAGGATAAGCCCCAGCGCGCCCCATGCCGGCAAGGCGCGCGCGATGGTTGATAACCAATCCGCAAGCAAAGCCGCGCCGCCCGTCGTCTGCAGCGCTTCGCTGACGGGGATGAGGGCGCCAAGCATGATCAATATCGGCCATTCGACATGATCATAGGCCTCCCGAGGCTTGATCGAACCGGTGAGCATCATCAAGACCGCTGCCCCGAAAAATGCTATGGCCACCGGGAGGATGCCGGTGGCCGTAGCGCCCATCGCTGCAGCGAGAATCCCGATCGGGAGCAAGCCTTTGTGAATGCCTCCCAACCCGATCGACCGCTCCGCGAGCGGGAGGAGGCCAAGCGCCTGCATGCGATCAGGCAGGATGTCCAACGGCCCCTGCACCACCACCACGTCACCGGCGGCGAGCATCGTATCGCCCAGCCTTTCAGTCATGCGATGTCCAGAGCGCGAAATTGCGATCAGATTGATGCCATATTGATCGTGAAGCCCCATCTGTTTGGCCGTCAAACCGATCAATGCGGCCGAGTTTGTGACCACCGCTTCGATTACGGCCACGCTATCGGCTGCCGTTTCAGTGACCGCGCTTCGATCCTGGCCGGCCAGTGCAAGGCCGCCACGGGCGATCGCCCGTTCAAGCGCGTCCGGCTCGCCGCGCAGGAAAAGCGTGTCGCCTTCCTCTATGATCGTATCAGGCAACGTCACCGCGCGTCTGCGCGTGGCGCTCATCATGCCGGTGACGGCAACCGCTCCATCATTGGCGCTGACGAACTGACCGACGCTCAGCCCCGCAACGCCGGCACCGACGGGCACTTCGGCTTCAGTATTGTAATCAGTGATGTTGAGCGCCTCGCCCATGGTCGATGCGGCCCGCCGATCGCGCGGAATCAGCCGGTAGCCAAACCGCAGGAATATGATGCCGGCGACAGCCAGACCCAGACCGACTGGCGCGTAATCGAACATGCCGAACGGTTCGCCGGTCATCTGCTCCCGCACCCGCGACACGATGATGTTGGGCGAGGTGCCCACCAGGGTGATCAGGCCCCCGAGAAGCGACCCGAACGACATCGGCATCAGGAACACGGCAGGCGATGTCCTTGATTGCTTCGCCATGCTGATCGCCGCCGGGATCAGCATGGCAAGCGCACCTATATTCTTGACCAGTCCCGACAGCAGCGTGACCGAACTCACCAGCACAGTGAGCTGCCAGCGGACCCGCGTGACCCGCCGCGAGATCCAGCGCAATCCGGCTTCGATGATGCCTGACCGCGCAACGGCGGCGCTTACGACCAGCGCGCTGCCGACGATGATGACAATATCGTCGCTAAAACCCTTGAAGGCATCCTTGGGATCGACTGTGCCCGCCGCAACCGAAGCCAGCAGGGCAATCATCGCCACGATATCGTAGCGTAGTCGTCCCCAGATAAAGAGCACCATCATGGCGCCGATGATCAGAAAGGCCAATATTTGCGCGTGTGTCATGCCTACCCCGATCGGAGAGCCTCAAGGCGCCACGGCGGGATTTTGTTCCGTGGCTTGATATGGGTCGCAGGCGCCGAGAGCGGCTGGATGCCATCCGGTAGAGCGGCGAATTGTCGATCACGATGCAGCCGGCGGCCTTGGTCTTAGGTGAATAGATGGCGGTCGCATCCGAGCCGATCGCAAACAGGACCATTCATGAAGTCACACTAAGTTCACACCAAAATGGCGGAATCGGCAAGCAAGGCGCGCGAGACGGCAGGGCGACGAATATGCGCCTGCCGTATGCCGCCGATGCGTCTGTGGAATTGCGGGTTGGACACGGCCATACCGGTACGTAGATATTATGCCAGCGAGGCATCGCGACTGCAGTCAGTAGCGGATCGGTTGAACGGAGCTGTTCCATCGGACAGCTTGGAGCAGAAGAAATCCTATTTTGAAAGGCATTTATGCGTTTATGCCGCCGTGGCGTAAATGATGGTAATTGCACCAACGACGAGACAATCAAACGTAAAGGTCGGTGGTCTTAATCGCGTTGGAATTAGAAGCGTCGGACAAGGCGTTTGATCCAAGTCATCGCGGTTTCGATCGTCCAGTTCGTTTGCTCCGGCGACAGTGTGGGCATTGGCGACTGCCCCGGTCCATGCGCAAATGGGTTGCGGATGTCGCCGAACATCTTCGTCAGCATGTCGCCTTCCCAAACGTCTATAAACCGGCCGTTCTTTTCACTTACCAAGTTCGCCACATAGTTTGCCGCGCCCTTCTCGTTTCCGGTAGTCCACGTTTTAAGATCGCTAATGATTTTTATGCAGCTTTCGAGCGCACATACGGCATGGAATGCCGCCATTCGATCACCATTATCACGTCGGTCAATTGCTTCTTTCATTTGAAGATCGACGTTATCCCAAGGAGCCATGCCTACGAGTTGCCAAAACGGCGCCGCGACGGTCGCATTCACAGTTTCATCCTCGAAAAGCTGAATGAAGCCGTTATGATACGTCAGCTTATATTGGGCTAACCGCAGACGTTCGTTCAGGTCATGGACGAGTTCGGCGAACGCTGCATTAATTCGGGCGTTGACCGCACGAACCCCGTCCGCTCGCCGTCCAGGAAGGCGCATCGCGTTTCGGATTTGGGTACGATTATCTTCTAAATCGGCTTTGGCGATCACATTAGGCAGTTCCGCGTTTGCCACGGCAATTTGCTGCGCTCTCATTCTGAATGCGATTTCAACAAGGCTCAGGCGATCCTTCACCCATGCGTCGCCTTTCGCGATGTCCTCCGGTATCTTTATAAGAAAATTCTTGCAGATATTTGCGTAGCTGTTGGTATGCGTCTGGGTCCTTGTATTTCCATTGAACGTGTAGGTATGAAACCAATATCGATCGCTTAGATATTCCCGGCCAATTTCCATAGCCAACAGATCGTGTGAGGATTTAAGTGCGGCCTCTGCAACATCGCTAACCTTATCTTGTTTGTACCCAGTCCAGAGCGGATCCATAATCATCACGGCCGCTTGGTTCATAAACCGGCGGTCCTCTTCAAAATACTGAGTTCTAAGCGGAAAATTCGCATAGCGGCGCGCAAAGATATCGGTAATCACTTAGCTTGCGTCCACTCTGATGTTCGATACCGGTCGCAATTTAGCTTGGCCAACCAATATAGCACGCGGCGATTGCGATCGACCCCGATATTAGGGCTCTACTTTCTCTTTATCCTTACGCAACAGCAAGTGGCCAGGTGGATGCTGAAACAAGTTCAGCATGACGGTGAAGAGGGCGGGATCGGGACTAAGCGTGTGTCGGCTGGCCCGCGCCGCCAAGCCGCGCTTGGCTTTGGCGGGGGAGAGCGGCTAAAAGGCCGCGGCAACTGAATCTGGATCGAAGCCCTTGCGTTATCCGCTGAATTATACCGGCAGCCTCTTCATCGCTCTCATCATCGTGCTGGGCCATTATGCTGGCGGGATCGGGCATTTTGCGATGCCGTTGCTCGGTTTCCTCGTGCTGCCGTTCGCCGATGCGCGCGTCGGGCTCTCGCGCTGGCCTGCGCCGCATTCGCTGGAGGCGATCACGCCGCGGCAGGAGCGCGGCTACGAGCGGTCGCTGATGCTGGCGGCGTTCGTGGATATCGCGCTCGTGGCGTGGGCACTGTGGGTGGTGTCGTGGGAGCATATGTTCTGGTGGGAATCGCTGGGGCTGACGGTCTCGATCGGGCTGTTCAGCGGCTATATCGGGATCGTCGTCGGGCATGAGATGATGCACCGGATGGATGCCGCGCATCGCGGGATCGGCTGGGTGCTGATGTCGCTGGCGCTTTATCCGCATTTCTGCGTCGAGCATGTCTATGGGCATCATCCCAATGTCGCGACGCGCAAGGATCCGGCGACGGCGCGGCGGGGCGAGCATTTCTATGCGTTCCTGCCGCGATCGGCGTTCGGCGGGATGGCGAGCGCGTGGCGGATCGAGCGGGAGCGGCTGCGCCGGGCCGGATCGGGGGCGCTGTCATTGGGAAATGGGCTGCTGATCGCATGGGTGGCAATCGCGGTAGGGCTGGCGGCCATCTGGTTCGGGATCGGCCCCCTTGCCTTCGCCTTCTTCGTCGGGCAGGCCGTCGTTGCCGTGATCCTGCTCGAGGGGATCAACTATCTCGAACATTATGGGCTGCTGCGGGCGTTGCGGGAGAATGGCCGGCCGGTGCCGGTCGGGCCAGAGCATAGCTGGAATTCAAGCCATTTCCTGACCAATATCAACCTGTTCAACCTGGGCCGCCACCCCGAGCATCATATGCAGGGCAACCGCGCCTTCTACCGCCTGCGCCATTTCGACGAGGCGCCGCAGCTGCCTTATGGCTATGCGACGATGTTCCTGATCGCGCTGCTGCCGCCATTATGGTTCCGGATCATGGACCGGCGGCTGGACGACTATCTGGCCGGGCGGCAAAGCGCCGAACCGGAAGCCTCGTCTGTCCCGCAAATCAATGCTATGACTGGCTGATTGACGGGCGAGTCCGCCTGCTAGACGCGAACCGCCCGCCCGTGGACCAGTTCAACGGACGAGGAGGAAGCTGATGGCAATCGGACAGACGGTTTCAGGCGCGCCGACGACAAGCGCCGCGAGCGATCGCGACATTCCGATCAGACGCATAACCAGTCAGGATCTCAACGCCGCGCTGCGCGAGGGGTTTGCCGATTTCGCGTCGAAACGCGGCGATCTCCTGTTCATCGGGCTGATCTATCCGATCGTAGGCTTCCTCGTTTCGATGGCGGCGATGAACATGTCGATCTGGCCGCTCGCCTTTCCGCTGGCGGCGGGCATCTCGCTGCTCGGGCCGCTGGTGGCGACGGGCTTCTATGAGCTTGCCAAGCGCCGGGAAGCCGGGATGGATTCGAGCTGGTTCCATTTCCTCGACGTGTTCAAGAGCCGATCGCGCGAGGAGATCGCGATGGTCGGCGCGGTGCTGATCGGTATCTTCGCGCTGTGGCTGGCGGCGGCGGGGATGGTCTACACCGCCTTCTTCGGGGAAATGATCCGGCAGCCATCGTTCAGCGTGTTCGTGCGGGAGGTGTTCACCACGCCGCAGGGCTGGATGATGATCGTCGTCGGCAACCTTATCGGGCTTGGCTTCGCGGTGAGCGTGCTGGCGCTGAGCGTGGTCTCACTGCCGATGCTGGTCGACAAGGATGTGAGCGCGGGCACGGCGATCCGGACCTCGCTGCGCGCGTTCCGCGAGAATTTGGGCGCGATGCTCCGCTGGGGCCTGACCGTCGCGGTGCTGCTGGTGCTGGGATCGATCCCGTTCTTCGTGGGACTGGCGGTGGTGCTGCCGGTGCTGGGGTATGCGACCTGGCATCTCTACACCCGGCTGATCGACCGGAGCGGGTTGCCGCCGGCTTGACCCGGTCCAGTTAATGAAACCGTGCTCCTGCGAAGGCAGGAGCCCAGTTCAGACGTGCGTGCTGGGCTCCTGCCTTCGCAGGAGCACGTCACGATATCAGGCTTCGGCAGCCTCGTTGGTCCGCACGTCGCGACGCTCGGCGATGCGCGCCGACTTGCCGCGGCGGCCGCGCAGATAATAGAGCTTGGCGCGACGGACGACGCCCTTGCGTACCACCTCGATCGAATCGACGTTGGGCGAATAAAGCGGGAAGACACGCTCGACGCCTTCGCCGAACGAGATCTTGCGGACGGTGAAGGACGAGCCCATGCCCTTGTTCGACCGCGCGATGCACACGCCTTCGTAATTCTGGACGCGGGTGCGCTCGCCTTCGACGACCTTCACGCCGACCTTCAGCGTATCGCCGGGGCGGAATACCGGAATCTTCTTGTTGGCGGTCAGCGCTTCAATCGCTTCGGCCTCGAGTGTCTGGATGAGGTTCATCTCACCTGTCCTTCTTCTTCTCGTGCGCGCCAGAGGGAGACTGGACCCGAGCACCGGCATGGCGCTCCCAAAGATCCGGTCTCCGTGACCGTGTATCTGCCTCGGCCATGGACTTGCGCCATGCCGCGACCGCCGCATGATCCCCCGATCGCAACACTTCGGGGATCGTGCGTCCTTCCCACATTTGTGGTCGGGTATAGTGCGGATATTCGAGGAGGCCCGTTTCGAAGCTTTCCTCATCCCCACTGGAAGGCGCGCCCATTACGCCAGGAAGCAGCCGGATGCAAGCGTCGAGCAGCACCAAAGCGCCGATTTCTCCCCCTGAGAGGATATAGTCGCCGATCGAGATTTCCTCGATGGCGCGGGCCTCGAACAGACGCTGGTCCATGGCCTCGAACCGACCGCACAGGATGGTGACGCCGGGGCCGGATGCGAGTTGGCGAACGCGGGATTGCGTGAGGGGCGTACCGCGCGGTGTCATGGCGATGACGGGGGCGTCGGGATGGGCCGCGCGGGCATGATCGACGGCGGCGGCGAGCACATCAGCCCGCATCACCATTCCCGCCCCACCGCCTGCGGGGGTGTCATCGACCGAGCGATGCTTGTCGGTCGCGAAATCGCGGATCTGGATTGGCGCGCAGGACCATTTCCCTTCGCCCAATGCGCGGCCGGCAAGGGATATGCCGAGCGGACCGGGGAACATTTCGGGATAGAGGGTCAGGACTTGTGCGATGAAGGTCAAAGCGGCAACGTCCAGTTCTCGACCTTCAGCCCCGGCACGTCGACGAAATCGGCTTCGTTGTTGGTGATGATGATCGCGCCGATGCTCAGCGCATGCGCCGCCAGCAAACGATCGAAGCGGGCACGCTTGAAGGGGAGCTTTGCGTAAGCACGCGCCGCCGCTTCATCGAAGTCCACGATCGGTATAACGCGAACGAACGCGTCAAGAATTTCCTGACGTGGCGGTTTACCCATCCAGGTGCCCAACGTGACCTCGGCGAAACTTACCGCCGAGATCGCGACATCGCCCGGGTAACAGGACGCAAGGCGGGTGTTCAGGATTGAATCCCGCTCACCGCCCATTGAGTAAATGGCGAGATCAGAATCGATAAGATATTGCGTCACTCCTCGGACAACGCCTTCCGTCGAGCAATCGCGCTCGGCCGCTCTTCGAAATCCTCACGCGGAGCAGGCTTGAAGCCAGGCATTTTTCCAGCGAAGCCGCTGATATCCAGCTTTTTCTTTGGCGCATCAACAGGCTCGAACGTGAATTTGCTGTGTTCTTCGCGAACCAGCATCTCGGTGCCTTCCTTGACGCCGAGCGCCTTCGGGAGCCGCAACGCGACAGAATTGCCTGACTTGAACACCTTGGCACGATATTCGGCCATGACCACCTCCGTATATACGTGATGTATATACTAGGAGATGAAGGCTGGGTCAACCAGCAACCTCTCCTCGTTCCACTCCGGCACCGCCTCGGGCCGCATCGGGACCATGAAGCGTTTGCCGTCGGGGCGTTCGATTTCGATCACGTCGCCCGCGCCGAAATTCTCGATCAGCACGAGCGTGCCGAGCGCTTCGCCGTCGGTGGAAACGCATGGCAGGCCGATCAGGTCGGCGTGATAATATTCTCCCTCGGCGAGTGGCGGCAGCGAGGACCGGGGGACAGTGAGCGCGGTGCCGCGCAGCGCCTCGGCATCGGTACGGTTCGCGATTTCGGCGAAGCGCGCGACCGCACCGTTTGAGCCGGGGCGGATCGATTTGAGGGTGAGCGTGCGGCCGGCGGCGTCCAGCACCTTGTAGGGCGCCAAATCGCCAGTGAACAGTTTTAGGCGGACTTCGCCAGTCACGCCGTGCGCGCCGATGATGGCGGCGAGCGTGACCTGGCCTCCCCTTCCTTTCGAGGAGGCGGCTTTGGGGGTGGGTGCGGGTGGAGCGAGCCCTTCTGCGGACTCACCCACCCCAACCCCTCCCTTGAAAGGGAGGGGCTTTTTCATCAACCCTCGGCCTTTTCCTCGGTGGCAGGCGCTTCCTCTGCAGCAACTTCAGCTTCGACCTCGGCGGGTGCTTCTTCGACGGCGGGCTCTTCAACCGGCGCGGCTGCGGCCTCCTCGGCTGCTGCGACTTTGGCCGCGCGCTCCTCGGCACGCTCCTTGGCCTTTTCGCCGGGCTCACCCTTCTTCGGATTGTTGCTGGCAGCGCGCTCCTTCACGCCGACTGCGTCGAGGAAACGGGCGACGCGGTCGGTCGGCTGCGCGCCAACCGAAACCCAATGCTTAGCGCGTTCGACATCCAGCACGACGCGGTTGGCGTCGTCCTTGGCGAGCAGCGGATTGTAGCTGCCGATCCGCTCGATGAAGCGGCCATCGCGCGGGCTGCGCGAGTTGGCGACGACGATACGATAATAAGGCCGCTTCTTGGCGCCGCCGCGCGAAAGACGAATGGATAGAGACATTTATTTGTTTCCTTTCAACTATATACGTTATTTCTTGAGAAATTTGTCGAATCCGGGCGGGAGGTTGAACGGCGCATTGCCGCCGCCGAGACCGGGCAATCCGGGCAGGCCGCCCATGCCACCGCCAGCGCCGCCGCCGGGCAGACCAGCCATGTCCCCTGCCCCGCCGCCGCCCATCAGGCCGCCGAGACCGCCCTTGCCGCCAAGCAGACCGGCCAGGCCCTTGAGGCCGCCCATCTTCTTGAGGCGCTTCATGGCGGTGGACATGTCCTGATGCATCTTGAGCACCTTGTTTACGTCCTGCACGGTGGTGCCGGAGCCCTTGGCGACGCGGATCTTGCGCTTGGCGTTGAGCAGTTCGGGCTTGCTCCGTTCCTTGGGCGTCATGGAGCCGATGATCGCATCCATGCGGACCAGCACCTTGTCGTCGGCCGCCCCGCTCGCCATTGCCTGTTTCACCTGCTTCACGCCGGGGAGCATCGAGGCGAGCGCGCCAAGACCGCCCATGCGGCGCATCTGGTTCATCTGGCTCCGCAAATCGTTGAGATCGAACTGGCCTTTCGCCATCTTGCGGGCGAAGGCCTCGGCCTCTTCGACCTGAATGGTCTCCGCCGCCTTTTCGACGAGGCTGACCACGTCGCCCATGCCGAGGATGCGGCCGGCGACGCGTTGCGGCTGGAACTGCTCGAGGCCGTCCAGCTTCTCGCCCGTGCCGACGAACTTGATCGGCTTGCCGGTGACGGCGCGCATTGAGAGCGCTGCGCCGCCGCGCGCATCGCCGTCCATGCGGGTCAGCACGACGCCGGTGAGCGCAACCTGATCGGAGAAGTTCTGCGCGACGTTGACCGCGTCCTGGCCCGTCAGCGAGTCGACGACGAGCAGGATTTCGGTTGGCGCGGAGACTGAGGCGACCGCCTTCATCTCGTCCATCAGCGCCTGATCGACGTGCAGGCGGCCCGCCGTGTCGAGCATCAGCACGTCGAAGCCCTGCAGCTTCGCCGCCTGAAGCGCGCGCTTCGCGATATCAACCGGCTGCTGCCCCGCGACGATCGGGAGAGTGGCGACCGAGGACTGCGTGCCAAGTACGGCGAGCTGCTCCTGCGCCGCCGGGCGATTGACGTCGAGCGACGCCATCATCACCTTCTTGCGGCCCTTTTCGGTCAGGCGCTTCGCGATCTTGGCGGTGGTGGTGGTTTTACCCGAACCTTGCAGACCGACCATCATGACGACGGCCGGCGGGGTGACATCGAGTTCCAGATCGACCGCGTCGGAACCGAGCATCGCGACCAGCGCGTCGTTGACGATCTTGACGACCTGCTGGCCGGGCGTAACCGACCTCAGAACCTGCGAGCCGACTGCTTGCTCGGTGACGTCATCGACGAACTTGCGCACGACGGGGAGCGCCACGTCGGCCTCGAGCAGCGCCACGCGCACCTCGCGCATCGCCGCGCGAACGTCGCTTTCCGACAGCGCGCCACGGCCGCGCAGCTTGTCAAAGACGCCGCCAAGCCGTTCGCTCAAGGATTCGAACATAAGATCACTCCAAATCCGTTCCGACCCAAACGCAAAAGACGCCGGCGGACGAAACCTCGTCGGCCGGCGTGCGCCTCAGCGCTGCCAATTCACGTTCGTGTCGGAACGATCGAGGCGGCGCCTAGCGGATTATCCCAGGAATCGCAAGCGGATCAGAAATGCGAGCCCGGTTCCTTGAGAAATTCAGCCTCATCGGGCGTGTCGACGCGTCCCAGCGCAGCGTTGCGGCCGGGAAAGCGACCGAAACGCGCGATCTGGTCATGATGGCGCACGGCGAAATCGGCGGCTTCCGTAAGCCCAAGCCTTTCATAAAGTACGACGCAGCGACGCTGATCGGCAAGCCTCTCGCTATGCATCAGAGGCATATAGAGAAATTGCCGCTCCTCCTGCGACATCCCGGCGTCCCAGCTCTTGTCGAGCGCGAGGTTGGTCAGTTCGCGAGCGAGACCGTCGGTCGCGAAAGCCCTTGCCGTGCCCCGATAGAGGTTGCGCGGGAACTGATCGGTCAGGATAATGGCCGCCAGCAGGCTGCGCGGATCGTCCCGCCAGTCCCTCGCCCGGCTATCCGCCACTTCCTCAATCAGATGACGGAAACGTTCGCCGATTTCAGCGTCCAGCCGCTGGTCGACGGCAAAGCGCTTCGCGGCGGGCGTTTCCTCAAGCCAGAAGCGGATGACCGCTTCGGCCCCGTCCATCACCTCGCTCACTCGCCGCGCGCAACCTTGACCTTCTTGTAGGGCACGAACTTGCCGAGATTGACAAAGCCGCTCTGCATCCATGGATGGGTATCGTAGAGCTTGACGATGTCGATGCTGCAGAGCCGGTCCGAATGTGTGTCCGTGACAAGAACATCACCCCAACCAAGCGACTGGGCTCCGGCATCCGGCCGGTTTAGATAATAAGTGCCGTTGTTGAGCTCGTAGAGGATCGCGGTCCTGTCATAGATCCGGCTTGAGCGGATATCGCGCTGGTAGATGCAATCGACCGGCTTGCCCGCTTCGCGCCCTTCGAGGGCCTTGGCGATTTTTTCCTCCGATGTCAGACGGGGGGCGGCCTGCGCGGCGGTCGCAAAAAGCGAGAGAGCCGCAACTGAAGCGAGAACACTGCGCATGATGAGCATCCTTGTTGTACGGATAGTCGCCTGTTTACCACGAAACGTCTGAACTGGGGCTGACCAATCCAACAATGGATGTGGTGTCAGATGGTGGACTTCGCAACGGTCAAACCTTAGACGCGCGGCCATGTTGACGCGGTTTCACAAGATGCAGGGGCTTGGCAACGACTTCGTCGTGCTGGACGCGCGTGCCACAGCTATCGCCGTCACGCCTGGCGTGGCGCGAGCGCTCGCCGATCGACGCACCGGCGTGGGCTGCGATCAGGTCATCCTGATCGGTGCGAGCGACAAGGCCGATGTCAGCATGCGAATCTGGAACGCCGACGGATCGGAAGTGGCAGCATGCGGCAATGCGACGCGCTGTGTGCCCGTGCTGGTCGGGCGGGATTGTTCGATCGATACGGCTGCGGGGATATTGATCGCCAGTCTGGCGGGCGATGGCGCAACCGTGGACATGGGACTGCCGCGCTTCGGCTGGGACGAGATTCCACTCGCTTATGCAATGGATACGACGATCCTGCCGGTCGGTTGGGGCGAGCTGGAGCATCCGACGACGGTCAGCATGGGCAATCCGCATGTCGTGTTCTTCGTAACGGATATGGATGCGGTGCCGCTGGGCGAACTCGGCCCGACGATCGAGAATGACCCGCTATTCCCCGAACGGATCAATGTGAACATCGCCACGATTCTCGACGACGGCCATGTTCGGATGCGGACATGGGAGCGTGGATCGGGGTTGACGCTGGCCTGCGGAACCGGGGCGTGCGCAACCTTCGCCGCGGGGCGCAGGCTTGGCAAGTTGGCCGCGAGCGTGCGGCTCGATCTGCCGGGTGGGACGCTCAACCTTGCCGAGCGCGAGGACGGGCATCTGATGATGAGCGGCCCGGCGACCGATGTCTTTACCGGCGAGATCGATCTGGCGCGGTTCGGCTGATGCGGGGCGCCGAGATCATCACACTGGGCTGTCGGCTCAACATTGCCGAGAGCGAGGCGATGCGGGCAATCGCGGGCGAGCGCGATGTCGTGATCGTCAATAGCTGCGCCGTGACCAACGAAGCCGTGCGGCGGACCCGGCAGGAGATCCGCAAGGCCTATCGGCGGCGGCCCGATGCTCGGGTGATCGTCACGGGATGCGCAGCGCAGATCGATCCCGCAGGGTTCGCGGCGATGTCCGAGGTGTCGGCGGTCGTCGGCAATGCCGAGAAACTCGACTCCGCCCTGCTGCTCGGCGAGGAGCGGGTCCGTGTTTCGGACATCATGTCTGTTCGGCAGACCGCGCCGCATCTTGCCGCCGCCTTCGCCGATCATGCGCGCGCGTTCATCGAGGTGCAGAACGGGTGCGATCATCGCTGCACCTTCTGCATCATCCCTTATGGGCGGGGGAACAGCCGGTCAGTGCCTGCGGGTCAGGTGATCGAGGCGGTGAAGCATGTCGTCGGCTGCGGTTTTCGCGAGGTCGTGCTGACCGGGGTCGATCTCACCAGCTACGGACCGGACCTGCCCGGGACCCCTACCCTTGGGCAGCTAATCGAGCGGATATTGCGGCATGTACCGCAGCTGGGGCGGTTGCGGCTCTCTTCGCTGGATTCGGTCGAGATCGATGATCGGTTATTCGATCTCATCACAGGCGAGGCGCGGATTATGCCGCATCTGCACCTGTCGCTACAGGCGGGCGACGATATGGTGCTCAAAAGGATGAAGCGCCGTCACAGCCGCGCCGATGCGGTGCAGATCATCGAGCGCATCAAGGCGAAGCGGCCCGAGATCGCGATCGGAGCAGACATCATCGCCGGCTTTCCGACCGAGGATGAAGCGATGTTTGCCAACACATTAGCACTTATCGAAGATTGCGACATCGTGCATGGGCATATCTTTCCCTACAGCCCGCGTGCCGGAACGCCCGCCGCACGGATGCCGCAGGTCGATCCGAAGTTGGTGAAGGATCGCGCTCGGCAATTGCGGGAGGCTTCGAGCAATCGCAAGTCGGCGTGGTTGCAGACGCTCGTTGGAAGTGAGCAACAGGTGCTGATCGAACGTGGCGGCAACGGTCATTCGGAGAATTTCGCTACTGTCCGGATGCTCCCCCATGCAAAGGCGGTGGGGGATATCGTCACCGCCCGCATTACCGGCGTTGAGGATGAAGTGCTGATCGGGACGTGCGCATGACGCAGAGCTGGCAGGATAAATTGTTCGGCGGCTTCCGGCGCACATCCGACAAGCTGGGAGAGAATCTCACCGGGCTTTTCACCAAGGCCGCGCTCGATCGCGAGACGCTGGATGAGATCGAGGAAGCGCTGATTGCCTCCGATCTCGGCCCGGCCACAGCTTTGCGCATCCGTGAGCGGCTTGCGAGCGAGCGTTACGACAAGGGGCTAAGCGAAGAAGCCGTGCGCGAGATCGTGGCCGACGAGATCGCCAAGATTCTGTCGCCAGTGGCCAGGCCGCTTGAGATCGAGGCGTTTCCGCGCCCACAGGTGATCCTCGTCATCGGGGTCAACGGATCGGGCAAGACCACGACCATCGCCAAGCTTGCGCACCTGCTGCAGGAGCAGGATTACAGCGTGATGCTGGTCGCAGGCGATACGTTTCGTGCTGCCGCGATCGGGCAGCTCAAGGTGTGGGCTGAGCGGATTGGCGTGCCGATCATCGCTGGCAGCGAAGGCGGCGACGCGGCGAGCCTCGTGTTCGAGGGGGTCAAGCAGGGCACGGCCAAGGGCATCGATGCGCTGATCGTCGATACGGCGGGACGGCTGCAGAACAAGGCCGGACTGATGGATGAACTTTCCAAGATCCGGCGGGTGCTGGGGCGGCTGAATCCCGCGGCGCCGCATGATGTCGTGCTGGTGCTGGATGCGACCACCGGACAGAACGCGCTCAACCAGATCGAAGTGTTCAAGGAAAGCGCCGGCGTCACCGGACTCGTCATGACCAAGCTGGACGGCACGGCTAAGGGCGGCGTGCTGGTCGCGGCGGCGGAAAAGTTTGGTTTACCCATTCATGCCATTGGTGTGGGCGAAACAATCGAGGACCTCCGTCCGTTCGATCCGCGTGAGGTAGCGCGCGCGATCGCGGGAGTGGCGGCGATCAAGGAGCGGAATGGATGAATAGCGGACAGGCGATACCCGAAAAAAGCGCGAAGGAGGTGGGTCCCGGCCTGCGTCTGGCGCTCGATCTCGGGCCATTGATCGTCTTCTTCACCGCCTATTATCTCACCTCCAAGAATGTGTTCGTCGCGACGGGCATCTTCATGGCGGCGACGGCGGTGGCCATGCTGCTTTCCGTGCTCAAGACCGGCAAGGTCTCCGCCATGCTGCTGTTTTCAGGCGTGATGGTGCTGGGTTTCGGCGGGCTCACCATCTGGCTGCATGACGAGAGCTTCATCAAGCTCAAGCCGACGCTTTATTATCTGATGGTCGCGGGAATTCTGTTCTTCGGCCTGTGGAGCAAGCGCCCCACGCTCAAGCTGGTGCTGGGCCATGCCTATCCGGGGCTGAGCGAGCGGGGATGGACGCTGCTATCGCGCAACTGGGCGATCTTCTTCCTCGTGCTGGCTGCGAGCAACGAACTGGTGTGGCGGACGATGTCGACCGAATTCTGGCTGGGCTACAAATTATGGGGCGCCCTGCCCGCGACGATCGTCTTTGCGGTGGCCAACCTGCCGATGCTCAACCGGCATGGGCTGGCGCTCGAGAAGACCGAGGCGGATATCCCGCAGCAGGGATAAGAAAATCCCATCGTCATGCTGAACTTGATTCAGCATGACGCAAAAGTGGAGGTCAAGCGACTGGCTTGCCGTCCAGCATCTTGATGATGGCCGAGAAATCGAAGCCACCGTTCCCGGCATTGGCAAAGGCTTGATAGAGCGCGCCTGCCGCAGCACCCATCGGCACGCTGGCATCGGCGGTTTGCGCCGCCTCGATCGCAAGCTTGAGATCCTTGAGCATCAGCGCCGCCGCAAAGCCGCCCTGATAGCCGTTGTCAGCGGGGGTTTGGGGGCCGACGCCGGGGACCGGACAGTAGCTCGTCATGGACCAGCTCTGGCCCGAGGCCTTGGACGAGATGTCGTAGAAGGTCTGCGGATCGAGCCCGAGTTTCTGCGCGAGCAGAAAGGCTTCGCAGGTGGCGACCATGGTGGCGCCGAGCAGCATGTTGTTGGCGATCTTGGCGGCCTGCCCTGCCCCGCTGTCGCCGGCATGGATCACGGCCTTGCCCATCTTTGCGAGGATTGGTTCGCCGCGTGCAAAGGCGTCAGCGCTACCGCCGACCATGAAGGTGAGCGTGCCGCCATTCGCCGCCGCAATGCCGCCCGAAACCGGAGCGTCCAGCATGGCGATGCCGCGTTCGGACGCAGCTGCGCCCACCGCCTTGGCCGACGTGACGTCGATCGTCGAGCAATCCATCAGCAGCGCCGATTTGGGCACGGCGTCGAACACATCCTGCTCATAGACAGCGCGGACATGCTTGCCGGCGGGGAGCATCGTCACGACGAACTCGGCTTCGCTTGCGGCCTCAGCCGCCGAGCCGACGGGCGTACAGCCCGCCTGCCGCGCACGGGACAGCGCGTCTGCGGACAAATCGAAGGCCCGGACGTCATGTCCTGCCTTCGCCAGGTTGGCGGCCATGCCGCCGCCCATATTGCCCAGTCCGATGAAACCTATGCGCGCCATAACAATCCTCTAGCTGAAAATGTTCTCAGCGCCCTTTCCAGACGCCCTGACGTTTCTCGACGAAGGCAGCCATGCCCTCCTTCTTGTCCTCGGTCGCGGTGAGGATCTGGAACAGGCGCCGTTCGGTGAGCAGGCCCTGATTGAGGCCTGTTTCGAAGGCGAGATTAACCATCTCCTTGTTGATCATTGCAGCCATCGGCGGCATCGACGCGATCGTCGCGGCCGTCTTCAGCGCTTCATCGACCAGATCGGCCGCCGGCACCACGCGAGCCACGAGGCTCGCGCGCTCGGCCTCGGCGGCGTCCATCATACGGCCGGTGAGGCACATCTCCATTGCCTTGGCCTTGCCCACCGCCTTGGTGAGCCGCTGCGACCCGCCCATGCCGGGCGCGACGCCGAGCTTGATTTCCGGCTGACCGAACTTTGCCGTGTCCGCCGCGAGGATGAAATCCGCCATCATCGCCAGCTCGCACCCGCCGCCGAGTGCGAAACCTGCCACCGCCGCGATCCACGGCTTGCGGGTGGCGGTGACGTTCGAGGTCCAGCCCGAGAAGAAATCCTCGAGGAAGAAATCGGCGGCTGCCTTTTCAGACATTTCCTTGATGTCGGCACCCGCAGCGAAGGCTTTCTCATTACCGGTCAGGACCGCGCAATGCTGCGTCGGGTCAGCGTCATATTCGGCGAAGGCGGCGGTCAAATCCTTAAGCACTTGCGAGTTGAGCGCGTTGAGCGCTTGCGGGCGGTTGAGCCGGATCAGCGTGACCGCGTCATGCTTTTCGATCAGGATGGTTTCATAGTTCGCCATATATTCCTCCAGCATCAGGGCCCAGCTTCACTTCAGGGGGGTCCATTCCTCGCCGTCTGGCAATGGCGCGAAAATCTCGTCGATCAAGTCCTCCGTCACGCCCTCGGGCGTGGCCGGGTTCCATTGCGGCTGATTGTCCTTTTCGATGATCAGCGCGCGGACACCCTCGATGAAGTCATGCTTCCGGCAAAGGCGCACGGCGATGCGATATTCCATCCGCATCTCGTCAGCAAAATCGGTGAAGCCGGCCCCGTGCTTCAATTCGCGCAAAGCGACCTTGCAGGTCTGGGGGGATTTGGTCTTGAGCGTTGCAAGCTGTTTCTGCGCCCACTCAGAGGGGTCGGCGGCAAGCGCGGCGTAGATATCCTCAAGCCGATCAGACGCGAACAGCCGGTCAATATCGGATTCCCGTGTCACGATCGTCGATGCGGGGGGATCAATCTGCTCGCGATTGACGATCGCCTTCACCTGCTCGGGGTCAACAATCAACGCTGCCTTCACCGCTTCCAACTTATCGGAGGGGATATAGTGATTGGCGAGGCCCAGCGCGATGCAATCAGCGCCATCGATCCGGCCCCCAGTGAGCGCGAGATAAGCGCCGGTGCGGCCCGGCAGGCGCGAAAGATACCAGCCGCCGCCGACATCCGGGAACAGGCCGATCCCGCTTTCGGGCATGGCGTACATGGTCCGTTCGGTCGCGATCCGGTAGCGAGCGGGCTGCGAAATGCCCACGCCGCCACCCATGGTGATGCCGTCCATGAAGGCAATCACCGGCTTGGGATAGGTGAACAGCAGATGGTTGAGCTGATATTCGATAAAGAAGAAGCGCGCGGCGTCACGCCCATCCTTCGCGCCGCTTTCGGCGAGGAAGCGGATATCGCCGCCTGCACAGAAACCCCGACCCTCGGTATGATCGATCATGATCAGCTTCACGGCGGGATCGGCGCGCCAGGCGAGCAGCGCTTCGATCATCGCCTCACACATGCCCATGGTGAGCGCGTGGATCGCCTTCGGCCGGTTGAGGCGGAGGCGGCCGACGCCGCCCTCAATGAAGGTCAGGACTTCCGCTGCGGCTTCCTCCGTCATTGGCGCAGCAGCTCGCGCGCGGTGATCATGCGCATGATCTCATTGGTCCCCTCCAGAATGCGGTGTACGCGCAGATCGCGCAGGAATCGTTCGATCGGATAATCCATCAGATAGCCGTAGCCGCCGTGGAGTTGCAGCGCGCGGTCGACGATCGACCAGCCATGATCGGTCGCGAAGCGCTTCGCCATTGCGGCGAAGCGGGTCTTGTCGGGCGCGCCTTCGGTTACCTTGACCGCCGCCACATAGAGCAGCGCACGGGCGGCCTGGAGTTCGGTATCCATGTCGGCGAGGGTAAACTGGGTCGCCTGAAGATCGGCGATGGGCGCGCCGAATTGCTTGCGATCCTTGGTATATTTGATCGCTTCGTCGAGGCATCGCTGCGCGCCGCCCAGCGAGCAGGCGCCGATATTGAGCCGTCCCCCATCGAGACCCATCATGGCGATGCGGAAGCCCTCGCCCTCAGCGCCGACGCGGTTGGAGACGGGCACGCGGACATTGTCGAAATTGACCTGCGCGGTCGGCTGCGAGTGCCAGCCGAGCTTGTGCTCCTGCCCGCCGAAGGAGACGCCGGGCATGTCCTTTTCGATCACCAAGCAGGTGATGCCTTTCGGCCCGTCGGCACCCGTGCGGACCATGGTCACATAGACTTCGTTCTCGCCGCCGCCCGAGATGAAAGCCTTGGAACCGCTGACGACATAATGATCGCCATCGAGGACTGCCTTGGTCTTGAGCGCGGCGGCGTCCGAGCCGGCGCCGGGCTCGGTCAGGCAATAGCTCGCAAGCCTCTCGCAGGTCACCAGATCAGGAAGATAGCGTTGCTTCACCTCATCGCCGCCGAAGCGATCGATCATCCATGCCGCCATATTGTGGATCGAGATGAAGGCCGATGTGGAAGGGCAGCCATAGGCCATCGCCTCCATGATCAGCGCCGCCTCAAGCCGGCCAAGCCCAATCCCACCCGATTCCTCAGAGACGTAGATCGCGCCGAAGCCCAGCTCAGCCGCCGCTTTCACGACATCGCGCGGAAAATGATGCTCAGTGTCCCACTTCGCCGCATTCGGCGTGATCGCGTCTGCGGTGAAGCGTTGCGCCATCTCCTGAATGGCGCGCTGATCTTCGGTCAAGTCGAACTGGCTCATGACGGGCACCGTTGATAGCGGAGGGGCTGTGGCATCTCGGATTCCTCGCGCACCAGCGCCCCGCCATTATCGGCGAGGATCAAAGTCACGGCCTTTTCCCAAGTCTGACCCTCACCGGAGAAAGCGACATCAGCGGTGACTTTTGCCGGCGACGCAATGGCGACACTTCTCACCGTGCCGCGCGATTCGTAGAAGCGCAACATTTCCGGGGTGATTTCCATCAGCCCCTTGGCATCGTCCCGCGATGGATCGCAATCATTGGGGACCATGCCCCAGCGCCCGACGAACGATGCCGGCAACACCTTGGCCGCAGTTTCGGCGGACGCCTCCGATGACGCAACTGTCTCACTCGCGACCGTGTTTACCGCGACATTCTCCTCGGGCGCCGATCCGCAGCCTGCGAGGATGCCGCATGCCAGGATCGCCGATATCAAACGCGGCCACACCGCTTCACCCCATGGTCGGGATGATGAAGGCGCTGTCGCCATCGCCGCCGCCATCGGGCCAGCGGGCGGTGACGGTCTTGACCTTGGTCCAGAACTTGACGCCTTCCATGCCATGCTGATTGGTATCGCCGAATGCCGAACGCTTCCAGCCGCCGAAGGTGTGGTAGGCGACCGGCACCGGAATCGGCACGTTGATGCCGACCATGCCAACATTGACCCGCGATGCGAACTCGCGCGCCGCATGGCCGTTGCGGGTGAAGATAGCGACGCCATTGCCGTACTGGTGCTTCGAGGGAAGCGCGACGGCTTCCTCGAAATCATGCGCACGGACGATCTGGAGGACGGGTCCGAAGATTTCCTCCTGATAGGTGCGCATGCCGGTGTTGACGTGATCGAACAGCGTCGGGCCGACGAAGAAGCCTTCCTCATGGCCCTGCAGTTTGAAGCCGCGGCCGTCGACGACCAGCTCAGCGCCTTCATCGACACCCATTTGGATGTAATTCTCAATCTTGGCCTTGTGGGCCGCCGTGACGACCGGGCCGTAATGCGCATCCTCATCAGTCGAGACGCCGACGCGCAGTGCGTTGATCGCCGGAATGAGCTTTTCGCGCAGGCGGTTGGCGGTGTCCTCGCCGACCGGCACCACGACCGGGAGCGCCATGCAGCGCTCGCCAGCCGAACCGAAGGCAGCACCGGTCAGATCGTTGACGACCTGATCGAGATCGGCGTCGGGCATCACGATGCCATGGTTCTTCGCGCCGCCCATCGCCTGCACGCGCTTTCCAGCGGCGACGCCGCGCTGATAGACATAATGGGCGATGTCGGACGAACCGACAAAGCTGACCGCGCTGATATCCGGATGATCGAGGATCGCGTCGACCATTTCCTTGTCGCCCTGGACGACATTGAGGATGCCATCCGGAAGACCCGCTTCCTTCATCAGCTCGGCGAGGCGGATCGGCACGGACGGATCACGCTCGGACGGCTTCAGAATGAAGGCATTGCCGACCGCGATCGCGACGCCGAACATCCACATCGGGATCATCGCGGGGAAGTTGAACGGCGTAATGCCGGCGCCGATGCCGAGCGGCTGGCGCATTGAATAGACGTCGATGCCCGGGCCAGCGCCCTGCGTATATTCGCCCTTCAGCACATGCGGGATGCCGCAGCAGAACTCGATAACTTCGAGACCGCGCTGGATATCGCCCTTGGCGTCGGCGACGACCTTGCCATGCTCGGAGGCGAGCAACTCGGCCAGTTCATTCATGTGCTTTTCGATCAAGCCCTTGAAAATGAACATGACCCGAGCGCGGCGCTGCGGGTTGGTCGCGGCCCATGCAGGCTGCGCAGCCTTGGCAGCGGCGACTGCGACATCAAGCTCGGCCGTGCCGCCGAGCAGCACCTGCGCCTGAACCGATCCATTGCTGGGATTGAACACATCACTGCGACGTAGATCACCAGTGACGGGCGACCCCGCCACGAAATTCCCGAGTATACGCACGGCATCCTCCACCTGAGCTTGGATAGCTCTTTCGGCCATTGTATATTTGCATACAAGCCATAATGTTTGCATAATGCACCTGCATTTTTGCAGCAGGATAACAATGGACTGGGATGATCTTCGCATCTTCCTGCAGGTGGCGCGGGCGCGGCGCATCAATGATGCGGCGCGCGGCCTGGGGATCGACCCTACGACGGTGGGCAGACGCCTTGCCCGGCTCGAACAGCAGCTTGACGCCAGCCTGTTCGAAGGGGTCGGCAAGGACAGGCAGTTAACCGAGCGTGGTCAGGAACTGCTGCATCATGCGGAAACCGTTGAAAGCGCTACGCTGGCGGCCTTGGGCGCACCTTCCGGACGTCCGGCCGGAAATGTGCGGCTAAGCGTGGCCGAGGGTTTTGCGACCTGGCTGATCGCGCCCGCGCTGGACGACTTTCACCGCAGCCATCCGGAAATCCGGCTCGATATCATCACGACATCCGGCTTCCTCAATCCATCCAAGCGCGAAGCGGATATCGCGGTGATGCTTGCGCGCCCGCGCCACGGCCGCCTCATTGCATCGAAGCTTTCGGACTATGCCCTACGGCTTTATGCATCGCGCGATTACGTCAAGCGTCACGGGACGCCGACTGAGCTTGCACAACTGAGAGATACGCCGCTCGTCAGTTATGTGCCTGAGTTCAATTATTCGCCCGAACTCGATTATCTTTCCGAGATTGGACCAGAATTCGATGCCGCGTTTCGCAGCACGAGCATCAACGTCCAGCAGCAGATGATCGCCAGCGGCGTCGCGATCGGCGCTCTGCCCCGTTTCATGGGGGATTACGACGACAGGCTTGTGCCGATCCTTGCCGATCAAAGCGAGATTTTCCGCAGCTTCTGGTTGGTCAGCCATTCCGACATGCGGCAGCTGGCGCGCATCGATGCTGTCACCCGCTGGCTAAAACAGGAAATCGCCCCCCGGCTGGTTTAACCGCTATTCGGCCGCGAGCAGGGTTTCCGCGCCGCCGAGATCGACAGAGACCAACCGGCTGATGCCGCGCTCCACCATCGTCACGCCGAACAGGCGGTGCATACGGCTCATCGTCACGGCATTGTGGGTGACGATCAGGTAGCGGGTGTCGGTTTCAAGAACCATCCGATCGAGCAGATCGCAGAAGCGTTCGATATTGGCGTCGTCCAGCGGGGCATCGACCTCGTCAAGAACGCAGATCGGCGCAGGATTGGTGAGGAACAGCGCGAAGATCAGCGCGACGGCGGTCAACGCCTGTTCACCGCCCGAAAGCAGGGTCAGGGCCGAAAGCTTCTTGCCCGGCGGCTGCGCCATGATCTCAAGCCCGGCCTCCAGCGGATCGTCCGAATCGATCAGGGCGAGATGCGCCTCGCCGCCCGCGAACAGCGTCGTGAACAGGCGACGGAAATGCTGGTCCACAGCCTCGAACGCAGCCAAAAGCCGCGCCCTGCCCTCGCGATTGAGGCTGCCGATCGATCCGCGCAGCCGGTTGATTGCCTGCCCGAGTTCCTCGCGCTCGGCCTGATTGGCCGCGCGGCTTTCCTCGATCTCGTTGAGTTCGGCCTCGGCGACGAGATTGACCGGCCCCAGCCGCTCGCGATCCGCGACCAGCCGGTCGTGACGGGTCGATTCCTCAGCGGCGTCGCGCACGTCATCCGGTTCGAATCCGACCTTGGTCGGGAGCACCGGGGCCGGACATTCGAAACGCTCGCCCGAGACCCGGCCCATCTCGACGCGGCGAAGCTCCTGATTTTCATGGCGGGCGACTGCGCCAGCCCGCGCCTCGCGGGCTGCGGCAAGCGCTTCGCCGATGGCGGCGGCGTGCGCCTCGGCATCGCGCAGACGGGTTTCGGAGTCGCGTTCGGCGGTCAGCGCAGCAGCCGAGCGGACCCTGGCTGCGTCGGATTGAGCGGTCACTTCTGTTATCTGGGCATCGAGACGCTCCGGCGCGCCGACGAGCGATTCACGCTCGGCTTCAGCCTCGGCGAGACGGCGATCCATTTCCTCGATCCGCTTCGCGGCATCGCCCGCCCGGTTACGCCAGTTCCGGATGTCATTCCTGGCCGCGTCCCGGCGGCTCGTGTCATGCTCGATCGACTGCACAAGCGCCGATGCGGCAGCGCGGGCATCGGCAAGCGACGAACGGGCGCGGTCGCCAGCCTGCTTCAGGCGCGCGACTTCGGCACGAACGGCATCGAGCGGCGGGAGCTTCCCGAGCGCTTCGGTCGCCCGGCCTTCTTCCGCCTCAGCCTCGGCCTGTTCGTCGGCGGCGCGCTTGCGGCGATCTTCGAGACCCGCGAGGGCGGCGGCGTGACGCTCGATCGCTGCATTGGCCGCATCTTCCTCACGGACGGCGCGTCGCAGGGCCTGTTCGACATCAGCGAGCGATTTGCGTGACGTCTCGATGGCCGCACGCGCGGCTGCCGTTTCGGCGTTGGCGGTTTCGAGCGCGGTTTCCGTGCGCTTCACATCGGCTTCCGCAAGCGGAATTGCGCGATTAAGTTCAGCGAGGCGATTTACCCGGATCAGGCGTTCCGCCGCAGCTGCGCCCCCTGCGGTCGCGATAAAGCCGTCCCATCGGCGCAGCTTGCCGTCACGGGTTACTAGGCGCTGCCCGACCGCAAGCGCGAGACTGCCGTCATCGGCATCGACCACCCCGATCTGCGCGAGACGGCGGCCTATTTCGGCTGGCGCCTCGACATGCGCCGCCAGAGGCTCGACACCCTCGGGCAGCTTGGGATCGCCGGGCAAAGGCGCAGCGCCCTGCCAGCGGCGTGCGGTCTCCCCGCCGAGATTGGCGTCGATATCATCGCCCAACGCTGCCGCCAGAGCATGCTCATAGCCCGGTTTGGCCGTGATCTTGCCAAGCAATCGCTCGCCGGTGCCGCCGGCCGAGGCATTGGCGCGTTCGAGCGCCCTTGCCTCGGAGACAAGTGCAGCCAGCGCCGCCCGCGCTGCCGAGCCTTGTGCTTCCGCTTCCTCTCGGGCGCTCGCCGCAGCGTCGCGGCGCTTTTCCGCCTCCGCCAGAGCGGCATTGGTCTGCACGATCGCGGTCTCGGCGGTCTGCCGGACCTCCTGCGCCTGGGCGCGATTGCGATCATGGACTGTCGTATCGCCCAAAGCGCTCAGTTCAGCGGCGACCCGCTGGCTCTCTCCCTGTGCACGCTGGAGCCGCTGGCGGGCGGCAGCGAGCGCCGCCTCCGCGACGCGAACGTCCGCCTGTTGCGCGGCTTCAGCCGCAAGCGCCTGAGCCAGTTCAAGCTCGGCCTGGCGCACTGTTTCGGCGGTTTCGCTCACCCGAGCCTCAACCGTGCCGCGCCGCCCCTGTGCTTCGGTTATGCGCTGGCCGAGTTGCTTTTCGTCCTCTTCGAGGCGACCAATCGCTTCGCTGGCGTCGATCGCGAGCTGATCCTCGCGCTGGCGATCCTGCGCCATGGTCGTGCGGCGCGAGTCGAGGTCAGCTATCCGGCGATCAAGCGCCGAGCGCTCGCTCCCAAGCAGGGCGAGACGATGGGTGAGCGCCGCTTCTTCCTCGCGCGCCATCTGCGCCTCGGCGCGGGCGGTGGCGACCTGCCGGGTGGCGTCGGCCTGATGGACGGCGGCGGCCCGCTGGCGTTCGGCGGAGGCTTGCACGGCCTCCTCGGCAGCGGCGGCTTCACGCTTGGCCTGATCCGCAGCGGCGGCGGCATCGCGCCAGCGTGCGAAGATCAGGCGGGCCTCGGCGATGCGGATCTGCTCGCTGAGTTGACGATAGCGCTCTGCCGCTCGCGCCTGCCGACGGAGCGCGGCGATCCGCGTTTCCATATCGGCCAGCACATCGTCGAGCCGGGAGAGGTTGGTCTCGGCGGCGCGCAGCTTCTGTTCGGCGTCCCGGCGACGGACGTGAAGACCAGAAATGCCGGCTGCCTCTTCGAGCATCTGGCGCCGCTCGGCAGGCTTGGCGGAAATGATCGCGCTGATCCGGCCCTGGCTGACCAGCGCCGGCGAGTGCGCGCCCGTAGCAGCGTCGGCGAAAAGCAGCGAGACATCCTTGGCGCGCACGTCGCGTCCATTCACGCGGTAGGCGGATCCTGCCCCACGTTCGATCCGGCGGATGATCTCGGCTTCGGTGTCGCCGTCGCTGTCCGGTTCCGGGCGGTCGATATGGATCGAAACTTCGGCGAAATCGCGTTGCGGACGGGTTGCGGTGCCGGCGAAGATCACGTCTTCCATGCCCGCGCCGCGCATCGACTTGGGTGAGCTTTCGCCCATCACCCAGCGGATCGCCTCAAGCAGGTTGGACTTGCCGCAGCCATTGGGGCCGACTACCCCGGTAAGACCCTGTTCGATGCGTAGCTCGGCAGGCTCGACGAAGCTCTTGAAGCCCGAAAGCCTGAGCTTGTTGATCCGCACCGGCCGGCTCCCCCGCCCGCCCCGGCTTAGCCAATTGCCTTGCGGAGCACGGGCTCCAGCGCGGTCCAGCTCGGCGGTTCGTCAACCTTGGTACCGTTGATGATGAAGGTCGGCGTGCCTTCGACCTTGTCTTCCTTGATGCCCCGGTCGCGCATGGCGACGATGGCGTCGATCTTGGCCTTGTCAGTCAAACAGGCTTCGGCGTCGGCAGCCGACAGACCCCGCATGCGATAGAAGGCGTCAAGACCACCGGCCTTGGCGAGGCCGAGGAACTGCTGGTTTTCAGGCATCGCACCAATCCGGTCAGTCTGTTCCTTGGTGAGCTTCTGAAAAGGCAGAACCCATTTATCCTGCTCGGCATAAGTCTGCTCAACCAGCTTGAAGACCGGTCCCGGCCCCCGGCAGGTCGCCAACAAGGTGGCCGCAACATCGATCGGGTTGAGCGGGAAGCTGCGGAATTCCCAGCTCACCTTGCCGCTCTTCACATAATTATCGCGGAGCGACAGGGAGGCATCGCGCGAGAAATCGCGGCAGTGCGGGCAGGTGAGCGACGCATATTCCAGAAACTTCACCGGTGCGTCGGGATTGCCCATGAGATAGCCGCCCTCCGGCGTGACGTTGATCGTCTCGCTCCAGTTGGTGCCCGCAGGTGCCTGAACGGCGGCCTCGTTTGCCTGCGTCACGACCGGGGCGTCAGCTTTGTTGTCACAGCCGGAAGCCGCGATCAGCATGGCCAGAGCGGCGGTTATCCGTACGTCGATACGCATCAATCTCTCACTCCTGCTCTATCCACCCAGCGCCTTGACGATTGCGGGCTCAAGATTTTCCCAGCCAGTGCCATCGACCAGCGTTCCGTTGACCAGGAACGCCGGGGTGCCCTGAACATTCAGCTTGGTCGCCGCGACCTTGCGGAGATCGACCAGCGCATCGCTGCGCTTCGTATCAGCGAGACAGGCAGCCGCCTGTTTTGCCGAAATACCCTTGGCGATGAACCATTTATCGATTCCGGCTTCACGCGCCAGCGCTGACGGGCGCTGTTCCATCGGCACGGCATTGATCCGGCCAATAGCGTCCTGGCTCAGCGTGTAGGCGCCCTTGAACAATTCTTCCTGAGCCGCAAAGGCCTGATCAAACAGCTTTACGGCTTGCGCTGGCGATCCGCAGCGCATCAGCAACGACGCTGAAAAGTCGGGCGCGTTCAGAACGAAATTGCGCAACTCAAGACTGACCTTGCCCTTCGCAACATAGCCCGCCTTGAGCGGAACCATACCGGTCTCTGCGAAATGGCGACAATGCGAACAGGTGAGCGAGAAATATTCGATCACCTTTACCGGCGCCTTCGGATTACCGATCAGATAACCGCCCTCCGGCGTGGCCGCGACGGTTCGCGTCCAGTCCCGCGCCGCCATGGCGGGCATGGCGCACAAGGCGCAGACCATCCACAGGAGCAGCTTGTGGAGAAGCTTCATTTGGACTCTTCCTCGAACACCGGCGGGCCGCTCGAAGCCGCCACCGCGCCAGCCAATGCCGCGAGACAGGCGCGCAATTCGGGATCGACGACAGCGCGCAAGGAATCCCCAAGCGCCGCCGGCACCGGACGCAGACTTGGCGGCGCGACGCGGCGCGGTTCTTCCGGCGCGATATGGCCCTGTCGAATGGTCAGTCGCGCCACAGCCGAATAACCGAAGAAGCGGTTCACGCGCTCCATGATCGTGGGCGCGACGTGCTGCATCATAGGGGCGTGGGCGCTGTCCACCATCAGGGTCAGCACGCCGTCACGCCGCTGCCCAGCCGGAAAGCGGATCGATTCGGGCGTCGAGACATCAGCGTAGCGTGGCCCGACGATCTCACGCCAGCGACTGACCACCGAGGACTGGATGAAACCGAAACGCCGAAACGCGGTCTCTCCAACGGACGGCAGCATGTCGCCGACCGAACGCGTACCACCCTTACGCGGTGCCTCGGCCTCCGAATGTGTTTTCCCGCGTTTCTTCATTCGGCCCTCCATGCCATAGGCGGCCCATGGCAGTCGACAGCCCCGCGCTCACTTATCCACAGATAGCAGCCGATCTGCTCGCCTGGTACGACAATAGCGCACGGGTGCTGCCCTGGCGCGCGCCGCCGGGATCGCCGTCAGCCGATCCCTATCGGGTGTGGCTTTCGGAGATCATGCTCCAGCAGACCACCGTCGCCGCCGTCCGCCCCTATTTCGAGAAATTCACCGCCCGCTGGCCCAACGTAGAAGCGCTTGCGGCCGCCGACGAGGCCGAATTGATGGCGGCGTGGGCGGGCCTCGGCTATTATGCGCGCGCCCGCAACCTGATCGCCTGCGCCCGCACCGTCGTTGCCGATCATGGCGGGCACTTCCCTGAAGATGAGACGGCTCTCCGCAGCTTGCCGGGCATCGGCGGCTATACGGCGGCCGCGGTGGCGGCGATCGCGTTCGGCAGGCGCGCCGTGGTCGTCGACGCCAACGTGGAGCGCGTGGTCGCGCGGCTGTTCGCCTTTGGTGAACCACTGCCGGCGGCGAAGGCGACACTCCATGCGCTGACCGACAGGATTACGCCCGATCAGCGCGCGGGCGATTTCGCACAGGCGACGATGGATCTCGGCGCCACGATCTGTTCGGTTCGCGCACCCAAATGCCTGCTGTGCCCGATCGCCGCGCATTGCCAGGGACGGGCCGAGGCCGAGCGCTATCCCGTGAAGGCGCCCAAGCAGAAACGCCCGCAACGACGCGGCAGCATATTCTGGGCTGAGCGTGACGGCGAAGTGCTGCTGTGCAAGCGGCCTGACAAAGGACTGCTGGGTGGAATGGTGGCGCTGCCGACCGGACCCTGGACCGACGCCGATCCGGGCCTTTCCGACGCGCCCCTGAAAGGAACATGGCGATCGATCGGGATGATCCGTCATGTGTTCACGCATTTCGCGCTCGACGCCGAAGTCTATCGCGCGGAAGCGTCGACGGACGAAGCGGACGGATTGTGGTGGCCGATCGCGCGCATCGGAGAAGCAGGGTTGCCGACGCTGTTTGCAAAGGCAGCGGCATTGGTAACGGAGAAACAGGCATGACACTTTCGCTGCTCCCCGGCCTTACGGGGAGCCCGCTCGACCGGGCCGACCAGCTTCGCGAGGATCCGGACGCATTGCTGGCCGCCCGTCGCGATCCCAACGCCCGACTGCTTTTGCTGGACGGGCTCGATCCGCGTTTGAACGACGACGCCACCCTCGAATGGGGACCGCTCTCCGATGCGCCCGCGGGATCGGACCTCGCCTTTCTCGGCTTCATCGACGCCATTCCGCGCTTCGTGGCGCTGACCGATGCGCCATCCGGGTTTCAGCGCACCCGTTGGCTGATGCAGGCGCTGGATGCCATGCCGCCCAGCGAGGCGAGCACCTTCGCTGCGGCGCGCAGTCTGGTCGACTGGCACAACCGACACCTCTTCTGCGCCCGGTGCGGATCGCCGACCGAAATCATGCGCGCCGGATGGGCGCGCCAGTGCCCGTCGTGCAAGGCCCAGCATTTCCCGCGCACCGATCCCGTCGTCATCATGCTCGCGGAATATGAGGGACGGGTCCTGCTGGGGCGTCAGGCTCAATTCCCGCCCGGCATGTTTTCAGCGCTCGCCGGTTTCGTCGAGGTCGGCGAATCGCTTGAAGAGGCTGTGGCGCGCGAGCTTCAGGAAGAGGCTGGGGTTGTCGCGTCGAATGTGCGCTATGTGGCGAGCCAGCCATGGCCGTTGCCATCGTCCCTGATGATCGCCTGCGTGGCCGAGGTGGAAAATGACGTGCTCACGCTCGACACCAAGGAGCTTGAGACCGCAATCTGGTGCGATCAATCGGAAGTGGCCGCCGCGCTTGCCGGAGAGCCGGGGGCACGCTTCGCAACACCCAATCACTTCGCTATAGCACATACGCTGTTGCGCTGGTGGGTCGATCAGGGCTGAGCCCCCTGCGCTATTCCAGCGGTAGCGTGCGCGGACGGGCTTGCGAATAGGTACCGAGCAACCGCACCCATTTGGTGTGGAACGTCAGCTCCTCCAGCGCACGGGCGACGCGGGGATCATCCGGCCGGCCCTCAATATCAGCGTAGAATTCCGTGGCGGCGAAGCTTGCCCCGCGCTGATAGCTTTCCAGCTTAGTCATATTGACGCCGTTGGTAGCAAAACCACCCATCGCCTTGTAAAGCGCGGCCGGGATATTCTTCACCTCGAAGATAAAGGTGGTCATCACCGGCCCTTCGGGAAAATCGGGTAGCGGGTCGCGCGCCAACATCACGAAACGAGTCGTATTATCCTCGGAATCGGCAATGCCTTCGGCCAGCATGTCGAGACCGTAAAGCTCGCCTGCCAGCGCCGGGGCGATCGCGGCGACATCGTTCCGGCCCAGTTCCGCCACGGCCGCCGCCGCCGCCGCCGTATCCGGATAGGCGATCGGTTTGATACCTTGGGCGCGCAGCCAGTGGCGGCATTGTCCCAACGCCTGTGTATGGCTCATCGCTTCGACAATCTTCCCGCCGCTCCGGCCCAGCAGGCAGTGCCGGATATGCAGGAAATGCTCGCCGATGATCGATAGGCCGGATTCAGGCAGAAGAAAGTGCATGTCGGCGACACGGCCGTGCAGCGAATTCTCGATGGGAATCATCGCCCGCTCGACGACACCGTCCCGCACCGCGTCGATCGCATCCTCGAAACTGAAGCACGGCATGGGGAGGCCATTGGCAAAGGCTTCATTCACAGCAATATGCGAATTGGCGCCCGGCGCACCCTGAAACGCGACCCCGCGCAAAGGCTCCGCGATGGCGGCTTCGGTCATCTGCGCAACGAGCGCGCGAGCAGGAGCGGGATAGTTTTCCATGGTCCGCGAGCGATTAGGGGGAGCGCGCACCAATCGCAAGCGCGGCTTGCGAAGCCCGATTTCCGCATCTAAAGGGAGCGCGATTTCGGCGCTGCACCACGCGCCAAACCTGTAGGGAATCGGGACGGGGCATGGACGATCGCTTTAACACGATAGCTGGATGGGTGCTGGCAGGCGGCATTGTCGCCCTGGGCCTTTCGATCGTAACGGGCGAATATTTCAAGGGTCACCGGCCCGAGAAGATGGGCTATGTCGTCGAAGGCGTCGAGGCGGAAGCCGGCGAAGGCGCAGCAGCCGCCGAGAAGCCGATCGCTTTCTATCTGGCGAGCGCCGATCCCGCCAAGGGCGAGCAGGTCTTTAAGAAATGCGCTGCTTGCCACAATGCCGACAAGGGCGGCCCGAACGCGCTTGGTCCCAATCTGTGGGGCGTGCTGGGCGAAGGCGTCGGCAAGGGCGCGCATGGTTTCGCTTTCTCCGATGCGCTGGCCAGCAAGGGCGGCGTCTGGGAATGGCAGAATATGAGCGACTGGCTCCACAATCCGAAGAAGTTCGCGCCGGGCACCAAGATGACCTTCGCAGGCCTTTCCAAGCCCGAGGATCGGGCGAACCTAATCGCCTTCCTGAATCAGCGCAGCGATGCGCCGAAGCCGATGCCGGCGGCGCCGGCCGAGGACGCTGCGGCGGCTCCGGCCGCTACCGCTGAGAATGCTGCCGCTCCTGCGGATAACGCAGCTGCGCCCGCCGATGCTGCGGCTACCCCGGCAGCACCCGCCACGAGCTGAACAGCGGCATATTGATTTATCGCGGCGTCGCGTAGAATTCCTGCACGATCGCCCAGGCCTCTTCGGCCTTTTCAACGAAGTGGATAAGGTCGAGGTCGTTGGGCGAGATCACGCCCTCCTCGACCAGCGCGCTGAAATTGACGACGCGGTTCCAGAATTCCTGGCCGAACAATAGCACGGGCATCACCGTGATCTTGCCGGTCTGCATCAGCGTCAGCAGTTCGAAGGTTTCGTCAAACGTCCCGAAACCGCCTGGAAACACCGCGACTGCCCGTGCGCGCAACAGGAAGTGCATCTTGCGCAACGCAAAATAGTGGAACTGAAATGACAGGTCAGGGGTGACGTAGTCGTTCGGCGCCTGCTCATGGGGCAACACGATGTTTAGCCCGATGGTGTCGGCCCCGAGATCATGCGCACCACGATTAGCGGCTTCCATGATCGATGGGCCGCCGCCCGAACACACGACGAACTGCTTTTTGCCGTCGGAACTTTTTGGGGTCGCGCTGGCCAGCCGGGCGAGCTTGCGCGCTTCGTCATAATATTTGGAGTTGGCCTTCAGCCGGCTCGCAATTGCGTGTTGTGTTTCCGTCTTGGCGGCATCGACCAGTGCGTCCGCCTTCGACGGCTCCGGTATGCGCGCCGATCCGTAAAATACGAACGTCGATGCGATGCCGGCCTCATCCAGAAGCAATTCGGGCTTCAGCAGCTCAAGCTGGAATCGCACCGGGCGAAGATCCTCGCGCAGCAAGAAATCGGTGTCCTGAAACGCCAGCTTGTAGGCGCGGCTGACCGTCTGGGGGCTGGATGCAACGCGCTCAGCGGATGCGGCATCTTCCTTGGCGCGCTGGAAAATCCTGCTCGGTACTTTTTGTTCTGTCATGGACGCGAGCCTATGCCGATCATGGTTAAGCTTTTGCAAGCCGCCTAGCGACAATAAGGGCCTGGTCCCATGTCGAAATGAAAATGATCGTGGTGAAGCGCGTTAGCGTTCGGCCCGAGCACGATCCGGAACCGGCGGCAGGCGGATTGATGCAATGCGCGCAGAAAATTACGGGCATTCGGATCGGGACCATTCCAGTCCTGCTTGACCGTAATGCGCCGACCGCTGGCGAGAACGAATGCCGAGATATCGACTGCATTGGCGCTGGCATGTTCGGACAGCTTGTTGCCCGCCATGCCGTTGATAGGACGGCAGGCATAGCTCCCGAAGCTTTCGATCTTGATGACCGGACTGTCGAGCCAGGCGCGTGCGGATTGCTGGACTGCGGTTTGCACCCATTGTGTGAACGGCACCGCTAGCCCGCATCGCACCGCGCCGAGATTGGTGACGGGAATTCCCACCGCGACGAGCTTCACAGACGAAACAGCGGAACAACCGGGCGAGAACACACGATCGGGCAACAGCTCGAATTGCGCGCCTGCTGCGCGAAGATCAGCCAGGCACATGCGCAGATTTGCCTCGGGCGGCCGGCTGGGCGCGGGGCGGCGGCCAGTGTCACGTTGTGAAGGTCCGACGCAGGCCGCGGCCGCGAGCAACAGCAATAATCCCCGCTTGCGCATCATCATAGAGATTGCGGAGCAGACATTCGAAATCAACCGCCTTGCGACGGAAGGAACGCCCACTATCGCTTGAACAAAAAGCCCCAACCCGATTCCACGCTATGTTAACGGGCATTAGTTGACTTCGCGTCGCGCATCTCTAGAAGCGCCGGCGGGCCACGCCGTCCCAACGCGGCGCGTGCTCTCTGTGAGGAGAGACTACATGACTGATTTCCCCAAGCCGGCGGCGAAGCCGGCCCGTCCCCATTTTTCATCCGGACCCTGCGCCAAGCCCCCCGGCTGGTCTGCCGAAAAGCTCGCAACTGGTTCGCTGGGCCGGTCTCACCGCTCTAAGCTCGGCAAGAGCCGTATCGTTTACGCGATGGAACTGAGCCGCGAGATTCTCGGTCTGCCTTCGACGCATCACATCGCCATCGTCCCCGGTTCGGATACCGGCGCGGTCGAAATGGCGTTGTGGAGCCTGCTCGGGCAGCGTCCTGCCACGATGGTGGCCTGGGAAAGCTTCGGCGAGGGTTGGGTCACCGATGTCGTCAAGCAGCTGAAGCTCGACGCGAAGGTGGTCAAGGCGCCTTACGGGCAGCTTCCCGATCTCTCGCAGATCGACCAGTCGACCGATGTCGTCTTCACCTGGAACGGCACCACCTCAGGCGTGCGCGTCCCGAACGGCGACTGGATTCGCAACGACCGCGAGGGCCTGATGATCGCCGATGCGACCTCAGCATGCTTTGCTCAGGACATCCCCTGGGACAAGCTCGATGTCGTCACCTACAGCTGGCAGAAGGCGCTGGGCGGCGAAGGCGCGCATGGCGTGCTGATCCTCGGCCCGCGTGCTGTCGAGCGGCTGGAAAGCTACACCCCGGCCTGGCCGCTACCGAAGATCTTCCGCATGACCAAAGGCGGCAAGTTCAACGAGAGCATCTTCAAGGGCGACACGATCAACACGCCGTCGCTGCTGGCGATCGAGGATTATATCTTCGCGCTGGAATGGGCGAAGTCGCTCGGGGGGTTGCGCGCGCTGATCAAGCGGGCCGACGACAATCTCGCTGCGATCGACGCCTGGGTACAGAAGGCCGGCTGGATCGACCATCTCGCGAGCGATCCGGCAAGCCGTTCGAACACCTCGGTGTGCCTCAAGTTCGCGCCCGATGCCGGGCAAGGCCTTGACGAAGAAGCCCAGCTCGCGCTCGTCAAGAAGATGGCATCGCTGCTTGAAGCCGAGAATGCGGCGTATGATGTGGCCGGCTATCGCGATGCGCCTCCGGGCCTTCGCATCTGGTGCGGCGCGACCGTCGAGACCGCTGATATCGAAGCGCTCGGCCCCTGGCTCGACTGGGCCTGGTCGCAGGCGCGCGGCTGAAATCTACCTCGTCGCCCCAGCGCAGGCTGGGACGAATCTCCTTACCCACGCAAACTGACCATAGACATGGACCTCAGCCTTCGTTGGGGTGACGTGGAAACCAGAAAGGCAATCGAATGCCCAAAGTCCTCATTTCCGACAAAATGGACCCCCGCGCCGCGCAGATTTTCCGCGAGCGCGGCGTCGAAGTCGACGAGATCACCGGCAAGACCAAGGAAGAGCTGATCGCGATGATCGATCAGTATGACGGCCTCGCCATCCGTTCATCGACCAAGGTCACCAAGGATGTGATCGCGGCCGCCAAGAACTTAAAAGTGATCGGCCGCGCCGGCATCGGCGTCGACAATGTCGATATCCCGGCCGCGTCCGCCGCCGGTATCGTTGTCATGAATACCCCGTTCGGTAACTCGATCACCACCGCTGAACATGCCATCGCGCTGATGTTCGCGCTCGCCCGCGACCTGCCGGAAGCCGATAAGTCGACCCAGGCCGGGAAGTGGGAGAAGAACCGCTTTATGGGCGTCGAGGTCACGTCCAAGACGCTCGGACTGATCGGCGCGGGTAATATCGGTTCGATCGTCGCTGATCGCGCGCTGGGTCTGCGGATGAAGGTTGTCGCCTATGACCCCTTTCTGACGCCTGAGCGCGCCGTCGAGATGGGTGTGGAGAAAGTGACGCTGGATGAACTTCTCTCCCGCGCCGATTTCATCACGCTCCACACACCGCTGACCGAGAGTACCAAGAATATCCTGAGCCGCGAGAATATCGCCAAGACCAAGAAGGGCGTCCGCATCATCAACTGCGCGCGCGGCGGATTGATCGATGAAGCGGCTCTCAAGGACGCTCTCGATTCAGGTCAGGTCGCGGGCGCCGCGCTTGATGTGTTCGTGACCGAGCCGGCGACCGATTCGCCGCTGTTCGGGACGCCGAACTTCATCTCTACTCCCCACCTTGGCGCGTCGACGACCGAAGCACAGGTCAACGTGGCGATCCAGGTCGCCGAGCAGATGGCGGACTATCTCGTCACCGGCGGCGTCACCAACGCGCTCAACGTCCCGAGCCTCTCGGCCGAGGAAGCGCCGAAGCTGAAGCCCTATATGAACCTGGCGGAAAAGCTGGGCTCTCTCGTGGGCCAGCTTGCCCATGGCGCGCTCAGCTCGATCTCAGTCGAAGTCGAAGGCGCCGCGGCCGAGCTCAATCTGAAGCCGATCACCAGCGCTGTGCTGGCCGGACTGATGCGAGTCTATTCCGACACCGTGAACATGGTCAATGCGCCATTCCTCGCAAAGGAGCGCGGGTTGGACGTTCGCGAGATTCGGCATGATCGCGAGGGTGACTATCACACCCTTATCCGAGTCTCCGTGCAGACCAAGGATGGCGAACGCTCCGTTGCGGGCACTTTGTTCGCAAATGCAGAACCACGTCTGGTCGAGCTGTTTGGCATCAAGGTCGAAGCCGATCTTGCCGGGGACATGCTTTACATCGTCAATGAGGATGCGCCCGGCTTCATCGGCCGGCTCGGCTCTGCTCTGGGCGAGGCCAATGTAAATATCGGGACTTTCCATCTCGGTAGGCGCCGACTTGGTGGCGAGGCAGTGCTGTTGCTGTCGCTCGATTCGCGTGCTGAAGAAGCGTTGGTCGCTCAGGTCAAAGCGCTTCCAGGGGTCAAGCGCGCCGTCTCGCTACGCTTCTGAAACGACTGATGTGTTAATTGCAATCACGGATAAATTTTTTGCAGTTGCACAAATCATTGGTGCGCTGCACAACAAAATTGCCTTTCAGGCATCCTCTCCTAAACCTTTCAAGGCCGGCCTTTGGGTCGGCCTATTTTTTATGCAATCTGCGCCAGTACGTGTATTTTCAGCGATGCATGGTGCTTAAATTATCAGCGCCATAATTTTTTTGTGCGCGCGCATCGGCTACTAGGAGTTCGCTGCGGTCGGACTAAGACAATAATATACGCAGGAGAGGGAGCCGCCGGTGATCCCGGGAAATTCCCCCGGCCGCAGCATTTCCATTGAGTATGATCGAGAGGCGGTAGCCGCCGCCGAAATAATCGCTAAAGGCGAGGCATGACGCTCGCTCCCGGACTTTTACCCGAAGGCTTTCGTGATCGCCTGCCGCCTCAGGCCGAGGCTGGCTCACGGCTGTTGCATCGCGCGATCGTGGCCATCAGTCGTCATGGTTATGAGCGGGTCGCTCCACCTCTGGCCGAATTCGAAGAGACCCTGATCGGCCGGTTGAAATCCGCGCGATCGCAGGATTTACTGAGGTTTGTCGATCCCATCTCTCAGCGCACGCTGGCCTTACGCCCCGACATCACGGCGCAGGTCGGCCGGATCGCGGTCTCGCGCATGGCGCACCGCCCGCGCCCGCTACGCCTGGCGTATGGCGGCCCAGTGCTCAAGTTGCGTGCGACGCAACTGCGGCCCGAGCGCGAGATGACCCAGGCGGGTGCTGAGCTGATCGGGGTGTCGACGACTGCGGCGGTGATCGAAGTGCTGCTCGTCGCAATCGAGGCATTGGAAGTCGCCGGGGTGACGGGAATCACGATCGATCTCACCTTGCCCGATCTGATCGAAAGACTGGCGACCGGTCCGATGCCGCTTCCAGCCGATCGCATCGATCAAGTGCGCGACCGTCTCGACGCCAAGGACGCCGACGCGCTGATAGCGCTTGGAGCATCCCCCTATCTGCCGCTGATCGAGGCGGCTGGCCCGGTCGCGTCAGCCCGGGATCGGCTGAAGGGCCTCGGCTGTGACGAGCTGCTGCAATCGCGGCTCGAAGCGGTTGATGCCATCGTCGCCGCAGTCGGCGATCGTGCCCAGCTGACGCTTGACCCGACCGAGCGCCACGGGTTCGAATATCAACGATGGATCGGCTTCTCACTATTCGGTGCGGGACTGTCCGGGGAGATCGGCCGGGGCGGCACATACAGCATCGTCGATGCGCAGGGCGGCGAAGAGGAAGCGGTCGGCTTTTCGCTCTATCTGGACCCTCTGGTCGATGCGGGGCTTGGTCAGGAGGCGCGTCAGCGCGTGTTCATTCCTCTCGGAAGCGATCTGATGCTCGCCGCCGATCTGCGTAGCCAAGGGTGGATCACGATCGCTGCGCTTTCAGCTGATGATGACGGGCTCAAACTGGGCTGTAGTCACAAATTGGTCGGGGCCGAGTTGCAACCTTATTAAGCGTCCGGCCGGAATGCCGCATCGATAAAGCGATCCACGGCCTGGGTCACCGGATCGCCGGAACGGCCCAGATCACCCAGCAGCTTCATATGGTTCGTTCCGGTGGCTGCAAGGACATCAGCCTTCAAGCCGGCCTTGCGTGCGTAAGCGGCGAAACGCTCAGCAAAAAAGCCCGCACCCATATTATGCTCGCTATCGTAGACGAGCAGCCAACTCGGCGCATCCGGCGCGCCTAGATTTGCGAGCGGCGACAGCCGCGTCTGCCGCGCGACATCCTTTCCGAAGGCATTACTGTAGAAGTGCGAATTTATGGCACCTGCGGCCATGATGCCGGGGACGTCGATCCCGGCGCCGTCCAGGGAAACCACGCCCCGGATCACGCTAAAAGGGATTTTAGCCTTGGCAAGCCATTGCGGATCAGTGGCGACCAAGCCGGCCAGGTGCGCGCCCGAACTGTGCCCGACAAGAACCAAGCGCCCCGCGTCTATCCCAAGCGCGCGGGCATTGCGGGTCAGGAATGCTAGAGCGCGGGCAACATCGGCAGCCTGATCTTCCACCGTCGCATCCGGAACCAGCCGGTAATTGAATGTGGCCCAAGCATAGCCCTTTGCCCCATAGTGCGCCGGCTGGCCGCCCTGCCCCATGCCTTTCGCGCCTCCTGACCATCCACCGCCGTGAACGAACAGGATAAGCGGAGCGGCGCGCGCGCCCTTTGGCACATGAACGTCCAGCACCTGCCGGGGATTGCCGCCATAGGGGTAGCTGTTGATGCGAATACCAGCGGCATCGCCGGGGGCGGCGAACAGCAGAGCCATCGTCAGCATGGTCAGAAAAAGCCGCACATAGCCTCCGTCGCGACGGTTTGCCATGGACGCGGACGCCCGCATCCAATAGGCACCGCCCGCCAAAACACTCGCGAACTTGTAAGCGAAGGGGAGCCAAGTGGCCAACGTAACCGTCATCGGTGCCCAGTGGGGCGATGAAGGCAAGGGCAAGATCGTCGACTGGCTGGCGGAGCGGGCCGACGTGGTGGTCCGTTTCCAGGGCGGCCATAATGCCGGCCATACGCTGGTTGTGGGAAACCAGACCTACAAGCTTAGTCTGCTTCCGTCCGGAATCGTGCGCGGCACGCTGTCGGTGATCGGCAACGGGGTTGTGCTCGATCCGTGGCACTTCCGTGACGAGGTCGCCAAGCTTAAAGGCCAAGGCGTTACCATAGCCCCGGACAATCTCCAGATTGCCGAGACCTGCCCGCTCATCCTGCCCTTCCACCGCGATCTCGACGGCCTGCGCGAGGATGCTTCGGGCGCCGGCAAGATCGGTACGACGCGGCGCGGGATCGGCCCGGCCTACGAGGACAAGGTCGGCCGCCGCGCGATCCGCGTGTGCGATCTTGCCCATCTCGACGATCTTGAACTCCAGCTCGATCGCATCTGCGCGCATCATGACGCGCTGCGGGCAGGCTTCGGTGAAAAGCCGATCGATCGGGCTCGGTTGATGGCTGATCTCCGAGAAATCGCTGATTTCATACTGCCTTACGCGAAACCCGTCTGGCTGACGCTCAACAACGCCAAGGCGCGCGGAGATCGCATCCTGTTCGAGGGTGCGCAGGGTGTGCTGCTCGATGTCGATCACGGCACCTATCCGTTCGTCACATCCTCGAACACGATCGCCGGCACCGCAGCGGGCGGCTCAGGCCTTGGGCCGAGCGCGGCGGGGTTCGTGCTGGGGATCGTCAAGGCCTACACGACGCGTGTCGGCTCCGGCCCCTTCCCGACCGAACTTGAGGACGAGACCGGCCAGCGCCTAGGCGAGCGCGGCCATGAATTCGGCACCGTCACCGGGCGCAAGCGCCGATGCGGCTGGTTCGACGCCGTGCTGGTGCGTCAGTCGATCGCTGTATCCGGAGTTGCTGGGATCGCGCTCACCAAGCTCGACGTGCTCGACGGCTTTCCGGAATTGAAGATATGCGTCGGATATGCCGTCGGTGATCGGCAATATGATTACCTTCCGCCGCATCCGCAGGATCAGGCACGTGCTAAACCTGTTTATGAGGTTATCGAGGGCTGGAGCGATTCGACCGCCGGCGCGCGGAGCTGGGCACAGCTTCCGGCGCAGGCGATCAAATATGTCAGACGAATCGAGGAGCTGATCGGATGCCCAGTAGCCCTTGTCTCGACGAGCCCCGAACGCGAGGACACCATCCTCGTCCGCGATCCCTTCGCCGACTGATAGTCAACGCGCGATGACGTCGCGTGAAGCCACCTCCTACCTGCCACGACTGGCGGAAGCGGGGGAAAGCGCGGCATGGCGGCGAAGTCCGTCCGATTGGATGGCGTTGCTCGCGATCGGCGCGATCCAGTGGCCCTGGCTATTGCGCAGCCTGTGGGGCGGACGAAGGCGCGACAAGCGTGTGCTGCTGGAACGGCTCGGCCTTCCGGCAGAGGCGCTGCCGAAGCTGGGCAGCTGGAAAGCCGATGTCGGGTTTCTCACCCGGATCGTGGATCATATCGAACTGCACCGGCCGGCGCATGTCGTCGAACTCGGTTCCGGCGCGTCCACTTTGGTCACGGCGCGTGCGCTTCAGCTCCATGGCGGCGGAACGCTAACCAGCTTTGACCAGCACCGTGATTTCGTCGGCGCAGTGCGGAACTGGCTCGAAAACCATGGGCTGCATGCCCATGTCGAACATGCGCCGTTGGTTCGCGCCGATCCGCCATGGCCGGGCCTGTGGTATGATCTCGGCAAAGTGCCGGATGCGATCGACCTGCTGCTGATCGATGGTCCGCCCTGGACGATCCATCCCGAAGTGCGCGGCGCGGCGGAGCGCCTGTTCGATCGGATCGCGCCCGGTGGCGCAGTGATGCTGGACGATGCCGCCCGTCCCGGCGAGCGGTTGATCGCAATGCGCTGGAAACGTCGATGGCCCGATTTCGACTGGCAGCTGCTGTATGGCATCAAGGGCACGCTGGTTGGAGTTAAAAGATCGATGATCCAGTTTGTTATGGCCGGATATTCGGCTCTGCTTATAAACAGCTGGTAAGCCGCGAACTGATCAGACAGTCGGTTTCTGGGTAAAGCCTTCAGCGACGATCCCCATCGCCTCTTCCACCTCGACCAGATCGACACGCGCTGAGGGTGGCCCTTGGTGGCAGGCAGCGATCAGCGCTTCCACCGCTGACGGGGAGCCAGCGACGAGAACTTCCACACTGCCATCCAGACGATTGCGCACCCAACCGTCGAGGCCAAGCTTTTCAGCCGTGTCTACAGTCCAACCGCGATAAAAGACACCTTGTACGCGGCCGTGGATGCGCAGCCGCTTCGCGACGCGCGGTTCGGTCATTTTCCCGTCTGGGCGCGGTGCAGCAGCTTCTGGTCGGCGAGCACCAGCGCCATCATTGCCTCAACGACCGGCGCGGCGCGGATACCGACGCACGGATCATGGCGGCCCTTGGTCATGATTTCCGCCGCCACCCCGTCGCGGTCGATAGTCTCAACCGGCGTCAGGATCGAGGAGGTGGGTTTCAGCGCGACCCGGACAACCACCGGCTGCCCGGTCGATATGCCGCCCGCCACGCCACCGGCATGGTTGGCCAGGAAAACGGGTTTGCCGTCATTGCCGGGGCGCATCGCATCGGCATTGGTTTCGCCCGTCAGGCGCGCGGCGTGAAAGCCGTCGCCGATCTCGACGCCCTTGACCGCGTTGATGCTCATCATTGCCGCAGCAAGCTCGCTGTCGAGCTTGGCGTAGAGCGGGGCGCCCCAGCCCGGCGGGACGCCCTCGGCCACGCACTCGATGACGGCCCCAAGTGAAGAACCGCGCTTGCGGGCATCATCGACCAGCGTTTCCCAGCGGACAGCCGCATGGGCATCGGGGCAGAAGAACGGATTGTTATCGATCTGGGTATCATCGAACAGCGCGCGATCGATCTGATCCCCACCCAATTCAACCAGATAAGCCCGAATCCTGACATCGCTCATCAGCTTGCGCGCGACTGATCCCGCAGCGACCCGCGCTGCCGTCTCGCGCGCCGACGACCGGCCGCCGCCGCGATAGTCGCGGAAGCCATATTTCATCTCATAGGCGTAGTCGGCATGGCCGGGGCGATAGGCTTGGGCAACCTCCGAATAATCCTTCGAGCGCTGGTCGATGTTCTCGATCATCAGCGAGATCGGCGTGCCGGTTGTTCGCCCTTCGAATACGCCGGACAGGATCCGAACCCGATCCGGCTCCTGCCGCTGGGTGGTGAAGCGCGAGGTGCCCGGACGACGCTTGTCGAGCCAGGGCTGGATATCATCCTCACTGAGCGCGATCCCCGGAGGGCACCCGTCGACCACAGCGCCCAGCGCAGGCCCGTGGCTTTCGCCCCAGGTCGAAAAGCGGAACACCCGGCCGAAGGTGTTGAAGCTCATGTCAGCGCGATATCCGGCGCGTGTTCCGCTTTCATGCCGATGATGTTGTAGCCGGCATCGACATAGTGGATTTCGCCGGTCACGCCGCTCGATAGATCTGACAGGAAATAAACGCCCGCCCCGCCGACATCCTCAATTGTCACGTTGCGCTGGAGAGGCGCGTTGAGCTCGTTCCATTTGAGGATGTAGCGGAAATCGCCGATGCCGCTTGCCGCCAGCGTCTTGATCGGGCCGGCCGAGATCGCGTTGACACGGATATTCTCGCCGCCAAGATCGACCGCGAGATAGCGCACGCTCGTCTCAAGCGCCGCCTTGGCGACACCCATCACGTTATAGTGCGGGATCACCCGCTCGGCACCATAATAGGTCAGCGTCAGAATCGAGCCGCCGTTCGGCATCATCGCCCGCGCGCGCTTCGTCACGGCGACGAAGCTGTAGGCCGAGATGTTCATCGTCAGCAGGAAATTCTCAAGGCTGGTATCGACATAGAGCCCGCGAAGCTCATTCTTGTCCGAAAATCCGATCGCGTGGACCAGGAAGTCTATCGTCGGCCAGCGCTCCGCAAGCACCTCGAACGTCTTGTCGAGCGCCGCCATGTCCGACACGTCGCAATCGATCAGGAAATCGGAGCCGACTTCCTCCGCCAGCGGCCGCACGCGCCGCTCCAGCGCCTCGCCCTGATAGCTGAACGCCATCTCCGCGCCCTGCGCGTGCAACGCCTTCGCGATGCCCCACGCGAGCGAACGATCATTGGCGAGACCCATGATGAGCCCACGCTTTCCCTGCATCAAGCCGGCCATCATTTCTCCTTCAGCTTGTCGGTGCGGCGTCCTTTACCCTTGGTTCGGGGGATTCCGCCAGTGCCGCATTGAGATGCGCGCCGAAAACTAGCCCGAGCCCCACGAACCAGAAGAAAATCAGTGCGATAATGACACCTGCCAGGCTGCCATAGGTCAAATCATAGGTTCCGAGCAGCCCTAGGATCGCGGGCAACGCGAGCGTGACAAGCATCCACCAGAACGCGGTGAACACCGCGCCCGGCCATTTGGGACAGCTGGTGTAGCGATATTTGGACGGCGTCAGGGAATAGAAGATGACGTAGAGCGCGACCATCAGCATCGCGAGCGGCACCAGCCGCGACAGCCCGACCCAGTTCGCAAGGTCTTCCGCGAATGGAACCAGCCGATAGATGAACTGCTCGATGCCGGTAATCACGACCTGAGCGCTGAATGCCGCGAGCGCGAGAATGACCGAGGCGATGATCAGCACCATCGACCCCAGCCGATAATGCCAGAAGCTGCGTGAAAACGCCGTCCCATAGGCGCGGCGGAGGATATCACGGATCGTCTCGATAAAGCTGATTACCGACCACATGCCGACAACAGCGCCAAGCCAGAGCAGCGATCCCGTCCTGGCCGCCAGCACGTCCGAAATCGGCTTGGCGAGCAGCTGGGCGACGCTGGGCGGCACTGTCCGCAGGAACGAATCGAGCGCCAGCAGCACTTCCGGCCCATGGCCGAAGAATTGCGCGATCGCCGCCAGCACGATGAAAAAGGGAAAAAGCGTCAGCAGCGCCAGATAGGCGAGGTTGCCCGCATGGATGAATCCATCCGAATAGACGCCAATGACGACCCGCTTACCGATCTCATAGACCCGAGTGCCCGGTCCGATCCGATCGAGATGCCGGACGATCCCTCCTCGCGCCTCGGCCCTGGCCCGCTCCTCGGGCGATGCGGGGGATACGTCCTTCACACGCTATCAAACACCCAGCGCCGCACGCGGGTTGCCGGGCGCGCTCCAGCTTTCGACGAACGCCTTAAGCGCCGCATCGTCCGCAGGGATATCGATCATGAGCGTGACGAGCTGATCGCCGCGGCCGCCACCCTTTTTGTGAAAGCCCCTGCCCTTCAGCCGCAGCGTCTTGCCGCTGCTTGAGCCGGCCGGCACGGAAAGCATCACCGCGCCCTCCACCGTCGGCACCTTCACCGGCCCGCCCTTCACCGCCTCGTCAAGCGAAATAGGCAAATCCAGCCGCACATCGTCGCCGTCCCGCTTGAAGAAGCGATGTGGTCGGATCTCGATTGTAACGATCGCGTCGCCTTTGCCGCCGGGGCCATCCTCGCCATGCCCCGAAAGGCGCATCTGTGTTCCGGTTTCGACGCCGGGGGGAAGCTTGAGATCGATCGTCTTACCATTGGAAAGAGTCACCCGTTGCGGTTTGAGCGCAGCAGCCTCTTCAAACGCTACCTGCAGACGATAGCCAATATCCGCCCCCTTGCGCGGCCGGCCGCCAAAGCCAGCGCCGCCCGCTCCGCGCTGACGCCCGCCACCGAATATCCCGCCGAAGATATCCCCCAGATCGGCATCGCCAAATTCGAACGTCGCGCCGCCATGATTTTGACGGAAGCCACCGCCCCCTCCGCCGCCGCCATAGCCGAATGGCATCTTAGGGTTGCCGTTGTCATCGATCTCACCTCGATCATATTGAGCGCGCTTGTCCTTGTCGCTCAGCAGGTCATAAGCGGCCGTCACCTCGCCGAAGCGCTCCGATGCCTTGGGATTGTCACGGTTGCGATCGGGATGAAGTTCCTTGGCAAGCTTGCGATAGGCTTTCTTGATCGCCGCATCGTCCGCACCCCGCGCTACACCCAACCGTGAATAGAGATCCGCCATAGCCCTGTTTCGCTCACCCTGATCGCTTCGCCAACTGTTGCGATTATGCCACAGTCAGATGTGTTGCCTCTGCTATTTTCGCAAGGGAAAATCGCGCTGCGGCGGTGATCAGGGATAGAGCGTCAGCCCTTTGGGCGCCGTAACTTTCTTCCCACCCTTTAAATGGGCTTCGACAGCATCGATCGCATCTAGCAGATCGCGCGCCCTGTAGGGCTTCGTAAGGCACCCGACTGCCAATTGTCGGGCACCTTCCGGACAATGTCCTGACACGAAAAGAACCGGCACGCCTTGCTGCTGGGCGGCGCGGGCGACATCGATGCCATTGTCTCCATTGCTGAGCCTGAGGTCCGCCAGCACAAGATCGATCTGCTCGGTTCCCAGGGCGGCGGTCGCACGGGCAACCGAATCGACGGTCGCCACCACTTCATAAGCAGCTTCCGCCAACACATGCTCGTTATCAAATGCGATCAGCGGATCGTCTTCCACGATCAAAAGGCGCCTCAGCGAATGCGGGCGCTTCTCGAATAACATCCGGGTCCCTCTCCTATCGTTCCTGGCATATCGCCGTGTCAGCCGATTTGTTCCGGCGCGGCATTACCGTCATCCATGCCCTTTGACACGACCACTGCCGCGACCAGATCGCCGGTGACGTTAAGCGTCGTCCGGCACATATCGAGAAAGCGGTCCACGCCAAGCACCAAACCAATTCCTTCCGGTGGCACGCCGACCATAGCAAGGACCAGCGCCACCACTGGTAACGAGCCAGCCGGCACCCCCGCTGTTCCGATCCCTCCCAGAATGCAGACGAGGAGAACCATGACCTGTTGTCCCAGGGCAAGTTCGACGCCGAAGAACTGGGCGAGGAAAAGCACTGTTACGCCTTCAAATATCGCGGTTCCGTTCTGGTTGGCGGTCGAGCCGATCGTGAGCACGAAACGCGCCACCGTGGGCGGGAGATCAAGCTTGGTCTCCGCCACGCGCAGCGCCGTCGGCAGGGTCGCGTTGGATGACGAAGTGGAGAAGGCCATCACCATCGCTTCCTGCACCTGCCGGAAGAAAAAGATGGGTGACATGCCGCCCAGGAATTTTATCGCTATCGAATAGACGACAAACATGTGGAGGCTAAGTGCGAGCAGCACGACCGCAACATAAGCGCCCAGCCGGACCAGCAGCTCCCACCCGAACAGCGCGGCGAGATTGAACATGAAGCATGCGACCGCCAGCGGCGCCATCCGGATCACGATACCGATCAGCTTCATGCTGACGTCGAACAGGCCCTCGATCACATTCTGAAGCTGTTCAGTGGCTGGCGTTCGCACAAGCATGAGGCCGATGCCGAAGAACAAGGCGAAGAACATGATGGCGAGGATATCGTTCGCCGCCGCCGCCGCGATGACGTTTGACGGCACGATGGCGAGAAGAGCTTCCATGCCGGAAGGTTTGGTCGCATTCGCCGACACAATCGCGTGCGCATTTCCGCGTGCGCTTTCGAGCAGCGATTGCGCCAGCACCGGATCGACGCCATCGCCCGGCCGGAACAGATTGACGACAACCAACGCCAGCACCACCGCAATCGAAGAAATCGCCAGCGTGAACAGGAGCGTGCGCACCCCGACGCGCTTGAGCGCCGATATATCGCCAAGCTCCGCGATGCCGATCACCAGTGCGGAGAAAAGCAGCGGGAGGACGAGCATGAACAGCAACCGCAAGAACACCTGCCCGATCGGCTGCGTGACATAGGTGGTCAGCGTTTGAACCCAGCCCGCATCGGCGGCCGCAAGGTTTACGATCATGCCGGCCGTCAACCCGACCAGGAAGCCGATCGCCATTTGCATCTGAAAGGACGGCTTGGTCATGCAATCATGCTCCCGGATGCGTGACCGTTATCGGCTGGATCACGTTCAGGGAAGAGATTGTGCAGCCGGAAGCCCACAACGCAGGAAATGCCGCCGGATTCGGGGGAGTGATTGAATCCGGCGGCAGAAGGGAGGGACCATCTCCCGGGCGTTTCCGCTTGTGGGCTTTTTATCCGGTATCGCCAAATAATTCGTATTCATGGGACTCGTAATTTTACGGTATATCTTCTGTTGTATCAGTGCGTTACCGTTATGCTCCCAACAATCAGCGGCGCGAGATCGGCATCGAATGCCATCCGCAGCGCATCTGGCAGCGTCTGGGCGGCGAGATGATCCATCATCCGGGCACGATGCATCTCCACCGTACGGGGACTGAGATCCAGCGCCGCCGCCAATTGCTTGTTGCCCAGCCCAGCCAGAAGCCCCTGCAATACCTCCCGTTCACGCTCGGACAAGGTCGCGACCCGTTCGCGAGCGGCCTGCTTGCGCTGGAACAGGGTCGTCCTTTCGGCGAGCGAGACGAAGGCCTGGTCAAGCGCCTTTAGAAGAGCCCCTTCCGTGAACGGTTTTTCCAGAAAATCCGTGGCGCCGAGCTGCATCGACTGGACAGCAGTGGTAACGTCGCCATGGGCCGAAATCATGATGACATGAAAGCGGGGAAGTTGATCTGCGGTCGCCCTCAGCACGCCAAGCCCGTCGATCTCGGGCATGCGCAGATCGAGGAGCACGCATCCTGGAGCTAGCTCCGGCGCGGCATCCACGAAGTCAGTGCCGGAAGCGAAGGCGCGAGGGCTGAACCTGTTGGCCGAAAGGGAAGCGTGAATTTCGCGCCTTACGTCACTGTTGTCATCAACCACATAGACGTGTCGGCTTGTCAGGGGCGGCTCCCGATTGATATTATAATGACGCTAGGCTCATTAGCGATGCCCCGCATTCAAATGCATCAGCATTGACAATAACCTGATTCAACCCGCCATTCCGTTTCGGATATGATCAGACCTCGAACGTCTGAACTGCCTTTGGGGGATTGGCGCCCCGCACCGGATAAACATAACGAATACGTCTCACCGTTCCCACTACCCTAGCGCCGCCTAAAGCCGAGACGAGCAAGCGATTGCCGTCGCTAGGTGCCCCTCGCACTTCGCCGAGGGAAACCCGCTCCAAGAGACCTGACGGTTGCAAACCATTGACGCTTATCGACTCTATAGGATAGGGGGATAGGTTATGGCCCATACACAAGAAAATAGCTCTGAGCTGATCGCGCGTGTGCGTCGCATCGCCGGGCAAGTTAGCGCGGTCGAGCGAGGGTTGGAGCGTGGCGCTTCATGCGGTGAAGTTCTTCACCTCGTCGCAGCCGTTCGCGGAGCGGTGAATGGCCTCCTCGACGAGATCATTGCGGATCACCTCGACCAGCATGTTGCGAAGCCAGGGCTGAATGATGCCGACCGCCTTCACGCGGCGGAGGAATTGAAAACCGTCGTTCGCCGTTACTCGAAATAGGCTCGCCAATGACCGTCGCCCCTCAAGCAGACCGCTTCACCCACGATCACGTCTTTCTAGGGGCGTCACACGACGCTAATGCGCGTCGGACGCTTTGGGTGGTGGCGCTCACGGCGACAATGATGGTCGGGGAAATCATCGCCGGCTATCTGACCGGCTCGATGGCGCTCCTCGCGGACGGCTTTCACATGGCGACACACGCCGGAGCATTGAGCGTTGCGGCTATCGCCTACTCCTATGCGAAGCGACATGCCTCGGATCGCCGGTTCAGCTTCGGAACGGGCAAGGTCGGAGACTTGGCGGGGTTCGCCTCGGCATTGGTCCTCGCCGTCATTGCGATCGGCATCGGCGTCGAATCAGTAGTCCGGCTGTTCCAGCCAACGACGGTGGCGTTCACCGAGGCGACGATCGTGGCTGCTATCGGACTCGCCGTGAATATGGCCAGCGCCTTCCTACTGGCGGGATCACATTCTCACGATCATGGGCACAGCCATTCTCACGGTCATCACGCTCACGGCCACGGGCACCACGACCATGCGAATAACGATCACCATGACCATCCGGTGGCGGGGATGCGCAGCCAGGACAACAATCTTCGCGCCGCCTATGTCCATGTCCTCGCCGACGCATTAACGTCGGTGCTGGCGATCATCGCGCTCCTTTCGGGCCGCTTTTTGGGTTGGGTGTGGCTCGATCCGGTAATGGGGATCGTCGGCGCCCTCGTGATTGCCCGCTGGTCATGGTCGCTGATGCGCGAGACCGCGTGGGTGCTGCTTGATCGCACTGACGAGCATGTCGCCGAGGAAATCCGCGAGCTGGTTGAAGCTCCAGGCGATGCGCGAATTGCTGACCTGCATGTCTGGCGCGTCGGACCCGATGCCCATGCTGGTATCGTGAGCGTGGTGGCGGAAAGCGCGGTAGATCGCGCTGCGGTTCAAGCGCGGCTCAAGCCGGTCCATGAGTTGCGCCATCTTACCATAGAAATGCGGTCAATATGAACTCGCCCTGCATTGGAATATGCAGTTTTGACAGCCGCACAGGATGGTGTCGGGGCTGCGGGCGAACAGCCGAGGAAACCCGGAGTTGGAAAAGGGCACAGCCGCATCGGCGGTGCCGGATCGGCTCTGACCTTCCGAGACGACTTGCCAAACTCGCGGCGAGCGGCAAAGCGCGGAAATCGGGCGAATGACCGGGTGGTTAGCGGAAGCTAGGCGCGGCGGCAGTCCGGTAGCCTTGCCTTATCCTACCGGCCACTTATGCTTGTCGCCCGTGATACGACTGACTCGCCACCTCGCCGCCAGGCTTTGCTCAGCGCTATGCGTCGCGCTGATGCTTGTCTCCGCCAACGCGAGTACGGCAAATGTGGTCGATCAGCTTCAGCATCAATCAACTGCTACCGGTGGCCATGAGCATCTTGCATTCAGCAAGATCGTATTCCAGGTGGACGACCACCAGCACGACGCTTACGAGCCCGACCCTGGCGATAGTGACAAAGCTCCCGACCATCAGCCGGGAACCGGGCATCACCATCATGTCGATAATGGCTCAGGGCTGTTCACCCCGATGTCGCACGAGGCATCTTGGATATTATCGCGGGCTTCACTTTGGCGCCCGGCAGTCGATGCTCGTGTGCCCGGTTTCGTGACCAACGGACCTGAACGACCTCCCAAGAGCAGCGCGCTCCAAAGCTGAGCCGCCGCGCGATTGAGGCGCGGCATTTGCCACGCCTGCTCGTGAGGCCGATTTGTCATGTTTTTTGTATCTGTTGCGCGCCCATCGGCGCGCGTGCGGCGCGCGCTTGCGATAGGCGCGGCAGCCGTCGCTCTGTCCGTTCCCTCCATCGGAGCGGCTCAAGACCTGAGTTTATCCGACGCTCTTTCCAGAGTTGCCAGCGGCGATCCCGTCGTGGCCGCGAATGCCGCCCGGCTCCAGGCGGCTCAGGCCGGAATCACCCAAGCCGATGTGCGGCCGCGCGATGTTGTCGGAGTCGATGTCGAGGATTTCGCAGGCACCGGACCATATTCGCCCGTCCAGCAATCTCAGACTACCGCGTGGTATGAGCGAACTTGGGAGCGCGGCGGAAAGCGCGAGGCGCGCGTAGGTGCAGCCCGTTCGGAGTTCGGCGTTGCTTCCGAGCGCAATCGCCTGCGAATGCTGGACCTGTTAGCGCAAGTGCAGAGCGCATGGGTCGAAGCACAGGCGGCCGAGGCCGCAATCCCGATTGCAGAGCAACGTCTGACCGAAGCGCGCCGCGTAGAGGCAGAAGTTGGTCGCCGCGTCGGCCGGGCGCTCGATCCACTGTTCGCCGCAGAACGTTCAAGGACGGCTGTTACGCAAGCCCAAATCGCTCTTGACCAAGCCCGCGAGACCGCGCGCATCGCTCGGGCCACGCTCGCATCCTATTGGGGCGGCGGCTCAGACTACAGACTTCAAACGTCGTCCTTCAGCAGTCCTGAACCAACGACTGCTCAAGCTGGGACCAGCCCGGATCTAGCGGTGCTCTCCGCCGAGCGCGAGGCAGCGGGTGCGCGAATGCACCTCGCCGAGACAGGCAATGTCGGTGATCCGACCGGGCGCGTGGGCGTGCGGCATTTCGGACAAGGCAATGACGTGGCCATCATGGTCGGAGTCTCGATCCCGATCGGCAATCGCGTGGCCAATCGCGGCAATGTCGCTCGCGCTCAAGCCGACGCCCAGGCGGCCGAAGCCGAGATTGCGGTAACGCGCGTTCAGGTCGAGCGCGAAATCGACCGGCTCGTGGCCGAGCGCGCCACGATCATTGTCGAGGTCCAGCGCATCGAGCGAGAGGTGCTGCCCAGCGCCGAACGCGCGGTGACGCTGGTGCGAGACGGCTTCGCACGCGGTGGCACCGCATTCACCTTCCTCGAAGTGAGCCTGGCCCAACAGGCGGTGATCGAAGCCCGATCCCGCCGCATCGAGCTGCTGCGCCGATACCATCTGGCAGGCGCCCGGCTCGACAGGCTGACTGGACGCCACGCCTCCCTTCTTTCCAGCGCGGAGATTCGCTGATGACACGATCCTACCTTTTCGCGGGCTCGCTGCTTGCTCTTTCCCTGCTCGCCGGCTGCGGCGAGTCCCCTGCCACCAAGGAGGAGGCCGAACCTCAGGCCGCCGCTGCCGCCGGCGACTATGAACGCGGCCCGCACAACGGGCGCATGCTGCGCGACGGCGATTTCGCGGTCGAGATCACCATCTTCGAGGACGGCGTCGACCCCGAGTTCCGGGTTTATGCCTACAGGAACGACAAGCCCCTGTCGCCGCGCGAGGTCCAGCTTTCCATCGAGCTGTCCCGTCTGGGCGGTAAAGTCGATCGTTTCGCCTTTAACCCGCGGGAAGATTATCTGCGGGGCGGCGGTGCGGTGATCGAGCCCCACTCGTTCGACGTGAAAGTGCGCGCGGCCGAGGGTGGCCGCACGCACAACTGGGCCTACGCCTCCTACGAAGGCCGAACGACGATTTCCGCGCAGGCCGCGCAAGCCGGTGGGGTGCGCTCGGAGCGCGCTGGCCCGGCGACCGTCGCCGAGCTGATCGACATGAGTGGCCGGGTCGAGATCACGCCCGAAGGCAGGGCGGACGTGCGTGCCCGGCTTCCCGGCCAGATCGTCTGGATGACCGGAAACCTGGGCGATCGGGTCAGCCGGGGACAAACACTACTGCGCGTTGAATCCAGTCATTCGCTCCAGACCTATGCGGTGACGGCGCCGATCAGCGGCACCATCATCGAGAAGAACGCCAACATCGGCGACACCACCGGCGACCGGGCCTTGTTCGTGATTGCCGATCCGAACCAGCTCCATGCCGAGTTCTTCGTCTACCCGCGCGATGCCGAACGGGTGCGGGTCGGCCAGCGCGTCAACCTTCGTAGCCTATCGGGTGAAGCCAGACTCGATGCACCCGTCGAAGCAATCCTGCCGACTGCGGACGTCGCCAGTCAGACGATGATGGCGCATGTCCATCTGCCGGCGGGCGCATCGCGCGATTTCCGGCCCGGCATGGGCGTCGAGGGTTCGTTCGCCGTGGCCGAGGCGCAAGTGCCGCTGGCGGTGAGGACCAAGGCGATCCAGCGCTTCCGCGATTTCGAGGTGGTCTATGCCAAGGTCGGCAACACCTACGAAGTGCGGATGCTGGAGATCGGGCGCCGCACGCCCGAATGGACCGAAGTGCTCGGCGGCCTCGAACCCGGCACCGAATATGTGACCGACGGCGCGTTCCTGATCCGCGCCGACATCGACAAGTCGGGAGCCAGCCATGACCACTGAGAACGAAACGCCCGTGCGTTCCGCTTTTCTCGAACGCCTTATCTTCAACGCGATCCGCTTTCGCTGGGCGGTGCTGGTCATCGTCGCGCTGCTCTGCGGAATCGGCGTCTGGGCCTTCCAGCGCCTGCCGATCGACGCGACGCCCGACATCACCAACGTCCAGGTCCAGATCAACAGCGAGGCGGCCGGCTTCTCGCCGCTCGAAGCCGAACAGCGCGTGACCTTCCCGGTCGAGACCGCCATCGCGGGCGTGCCGGGCCTCCAATATACCCGCTCGATCTCGCGCTACGGCCTCTCGCAGGTGACGGCCGTGTTCGAGGACGGCACCAGCATCTATTTCGCGCGCCAGCTCATCAACGAACGGCTCCAGGGCGCACGCGACCAGCTTCCCGAGGGCGTCATACCCGAGATGGGACCGATCGCGACGGGTCTCGGCGAGATCCTGATGTATACGGTGGAGGCCGAGCCCAATGCGCGCAAGCCAGACGGAAGCCGCTACACTGCCGAGGACCTGCGCACGCTCCAGGACTGGGTGATCCGGCCTCAGCTCAGGAATACGCCCGGCGTCACCGAGGTCAACAGCATCGGCGGCTATGAGCGCCAATATCATGTGACCCCGCTCCCCGACCGGCTCTCGGCCCTTGGCCTTACGCTTAATGATGTCGTCGAAGCGCTGAGCCGCAACAACGCCAATGTCGGCGCCGGATATGTCGAGCGTTATGGCGAGCAATATCTCGTCCGCGTGCCGGGCCAGGCGTCGGGCATCGACGATCTCAGGTCGATCATTGTCACCAATCGCGGCGGCGTGCCGATCCGCATCGCCGATGTCGCTGATGTTGGTATGGGCGAGGAACTGCGCACCGGCGCCGCGACCGAGGACGGCAAGGAAGTAGTCCTGAGCACCGTGATGATGCTCGCAGGCGAGAACAGCCGGATTGTCGCCCGCGCCGCTGCCGAGCGGCTGGAGGAGGCGGCCAAGGCGCTTCCGGCGGGAGTGAAGGCGGTGCCGATATACGACCGCACCGATCTGGTCGAACGGGCGATCTGGACGGTCGAGAAAAACCTGCTCGAAGGCGCGTTGCTCGTCATAGTCGTGCTGTTCCTGCTGCTCGGCAATATCCGCGCGGCGCTCATCACGGCGGCGGTCATCCCAATCACCATGCTGATGACGATCACCGGCATGGTGCGTGCCGGTGTCTCGGGCAACCTCATGAGCCTCGGCGCGCTCGACTTCGGGCTGATCGTCGATGGCGCAGTCATTATCGTCGAGAACTGCTTGCGGCGGTTTGGCGAGGCGCAGCACCGATTGGGGCGCCTGCTGGACCGCGAGGAACGCTTTGCGCTCGCCGCGTCGGGGACTTCGGAGGTCATCCGGCCCTCGCTGTTCGGGATGCTCATCATCGCGCTGGTCTATGTGCCGATCTTCGCGCTCACCGGCGTCGAAGGGAAGATGTTTCACCCGATGGCAATCACAGTCGTAATGGCGCTGACCTTCGCGTTGATTTTGTCGCTCTCTTTCGTGCCCGCCGCCGTGGCGCTGTTCGTCACCGGCAAGGTCGAGGAGAAGGAAAGCCGTCTGATGGGCTGGGCGCGCAAGGTTTATGCGCCCGCGCTCGATACCGCCTTGCGGCTGCGGGTCGCGTTCGTCGCGGGCGCGGTGGCGCTGGTCGCCATCGCGGGCTTTGCCGCCACGCGCATGGGCTCGGAGTTCGTCCCCAATCTCGACGAGGGCGACATCGCGCTTCATGCGCTGCGCGTTCCCGGCACGAGCCTCAGTCAAGCGATCCAGATGCAGACCACGCTCGAAGCCCGGCTCAGGCAATTCCCCGAAGTCGAGCGGATTGTGGCCAAGATCGGCACTGCCGAGGTCGCGACCGATCCTATGCCCCCTTCGGTCGCCGACACCTATGTCATGCTCAAGGATCGCAGCGAATGGCCAGACCCGCGCAAGCCCAAGGCCGAGCTGGTTCGCGAGATGGAGGCGGCCGCCGCTACGATCCCCGGCAACAACTATGAGTTCACCCAGCCCATCCAGATGCGGTTCAATGAGCTGCTCTCCGGCGTCCGGGCCGATGTCGCCATCAAGGTGTTCGGCGACGATCTCGACCGGCTTCTTGAGATCGGCCAGTCGATCGAAGGCGTAGTGAGCGGCATTGAGGGCGCGCAGGATGTGGCCGTTGAGCAGGTTACCGGCCTACCAGTTCTCCAGATCACACCCGACCGGGCGGCAATCGCACGGTTCGGGCTCAATGTCGGCGACATCCAGGATGCGGTGGCGGTCTCGATCGGAGGCCGCGAAGCCGGTCAGATCTTCGAGGGCGACCGGCGCTTCCCGGTGATTGTGCGGCTGCCTGAGGACAGACGCAGCAAGGCCGATGAAATTGGGCGGCTGCGCATTCCGCTGCCCGCCAATGGCGCGGACCCACGCGGATTCGTGCCGCTCGCCGAAGTGGCGAAGGTCGAGGTCGTGATCGGCCCCAACCAGATCAGCCGTGAGGACGGCAAGCGGCGTGTCGTCGTGACTGCGAACGTGCGCGGGCGCGATCTCGGCTCATTCATCGAGGAGCTTCAGCAGAAGGTGGGTGCGCAGGTCGAAATCCCGTCCGGCTATTGGGTCAGCTACGGCGGCACTTTCGAGCAACTGATCTCGGCGGCCGAGCGGCTGCGCCTGGTCGTCCCCGCCGCGCTGCTGCTGATCTTCGGCCTGCTCTACGCGCTGTTCCGGTCCGCCAGGGATTCGGCGATCGTCTTCTCGGGGGTGCCGCTGGCGCTCACCGGCGGCGTGGCCGCACTCCTGTTGCGCGGGATGCCGCTCTCGATCTCGGCGGGCGTTGGGTTCATCGCGCTTTCGGGAGTGGCGGTGCTGAACGGCGTGGTCATGCTGAGCTTCATCCGCCAGCTCCGGGAGACGAGCCAGAGCCTTGACGAGGCGATCCGCGGAGGCGCGCTCACGCGGCTTCGGCCGGTGCTGATGACCGCACTGGTAGCAAGCCTCGGCTTCGTGCCGATGGCGTTCAACGTCGGCGCGGGCGCGGAAGTCCAACGGCCGCTGGCGACGGTGGTGATCGGCGGCATCATCTCTTCGACGCTGCTGACGCTGCTCATCCTGCCCGCGCTCTATCGCCTCGTTCACGGTCGCGACGCGCGTTCGGAAGGCGAGCATCCATCCCACAACACAGCTCCGGTGGAAGCTTGAGCCAACTCACTCCCACGCGCCGCCGTCGGCGCGTGGGAGACCGGAAAGGCGTTTTCCATGAGCCAACATGCACTCCTATTGCGGTCCGTTTCCCGCCGCGCTGGTCGTCTCGATCGCGAAAGCCCAACGCTACGCCGCCTTGACGATAGCGGGGGGCTTTCTGGCGACATGGGGCGGCCCGCAAATTCAATATTCCGGACGAGGTAGCGATGCTCTCGATATTGGCCAACCGAACCTACCGGCACCTGTTTCTGGCGCAGATCATCGCTTTGATCGGCACGGGCTTGGCTACCGTTGCGCTGGGCCTGCTTGCGTATGACATCGCCGGGGCGGAGGCGGGTGCCGTCCTTGGCACCGCAATGGCGATCAAGATGATCGCCTATATCGGTGTCGCGCCAGTCGTCGGTGCCTATGCGAACAAGTTGCCGCGCCGCGCCTTCCTTGTAGCAATGGATGTGATCCGCGCAATCATTGTCCTCGCGCTGCCGTTCGTTGATCAAGTCTGGCAAATTTATGTGCTGATCTTCGTATTGCAGTCTGCGTCGGCCGGCTTCACGCCCACCTTTCAGGCAACGATCCCCGACATATTGCCTGATGAGAAGGATTATACGCGAGCGCTCTCGATGTCGCGGCTGGCCTACGACATGGAAAGCCTAACTAGCCCTATGCTAGCGGCCGCCCTGCTGACAGTAATGAACTTTCACTGGCTTTTCTCGGGCACGGCGATCGGCTTTGTTTGCTCGGCGCTGCTGGTGCTGACGACGGTTCTTCCGCGTGCTGCCGCTCGCAAGCCCGGCGGAGGAATCTACGCCAATACGACGCGCGGTGCGCGGCTCTATCTCAAGACACCGCGGCTGCGTGGACTATTGGCGGTCACGCTTGCCGCCGCAGCGGCCAGCGCGATGGTCATCGTCAATACGCCGGTGCTGATCCAGGCCATGCTTGGACGCGGACAGAGCGCAGTCGCGATCACGCTCGCCGCATTCGGCGGCGGCTCGATGCTCGCCGCGCTGCTGCTGCCGCGTCTGCTCGAACGGGTATCCGATCGGATCGTCATGCTCTCGGCCGCGTCGGTGATGACGATCACACTTGCCGCGCTTGCTCTATCTTGGCGCGGTCATGCTTCGCCCGATTATTGGGGAGTGATCCTCGCCGGATGGCTGATGCTCGGTATCGCCTATTCGGCAAGCATCACACCGGGCGGACGCCTGCTGCGGCGATCATCGGGCGAGGTAGATCGGCCCGCATTGTTCGCCGCTCAGTTCGCGCTCAGCCACGTCTGCTGGCTAATCGCCTATCCGCTCGCGGGTCAGACCGGCGCCCTCGGCAGCATGGGAATCGCCTTCGGCGCATCCGCCGTGCTGGCACTGGCAGGCACGCTGATCGCATTCAGAATCTGGCCCAAGGAAGATCCCGAAGTGGTGGCGCATACGCATGACGACTTGCCGCCGGATCATCCGCATCTTGCCGAGGGGCACCCTGACGGCAGCACGCGCCATGCGTTCGTAATCGACGAGCTGCATCCGCATTGGCCGCTTCGATAACTATATGCCCTTCGACATCCGCCAGCTTCGCTACGCTATCGCTGCCGCCGATCATGGAAGCTTCTACCGCGCCGCGCGGGCTCTGAATGTCGAACAGTCAACGCTGAGCCGCGCCATCCTGAAGCTGGAACGCTCGATAGGGATGGCGATTTTCGAGCGCTCACGCGCTGGCGTCACGATGACACTTGCCGGAAATGCCTTTATCCGCGGTGCGAGGCCGATGGTGGCTACGGCGGACAAGCTCGTGGCGATGATGCGCGCTGCCGGCCAGGGCCGGGCTGGCGGCCTCATGCTCGGACACAACAGCTCGGTGTCGGCCGGCAACCTGCGGGCGACGATGATGAGCTGGCGCGACGCGCATCCCGACGTTGAGGTCGATTGCGTCGAAGCTGATCGTAGTGTCCTGCTCGCCGGTCTCGATACCGGGGAGATAGACATCGCGATCCTCATGGGCGTGGCCGGTCATGACGGATTTCGCTGCGAGCCGCTGTGGAGCGAGCGGATGCTGGTCGCGCTACCCGCGTCGCACTCGCTGGCGGAACTCGACATTGTTCACTGGACCGACCTTCGCGGGGAGCGGTTCCTACTGCCCGCCGCCGATCCCGGCCCCGAGATACGCGACATGCTGCTGGGCCGTTTGGCGGCCTCGGGCTACAAGCCCGACATCCGAATGCACCAGGCAAGCCGCGAGACCGTGCTGAGCGTTCTCGGCGGCAGCTCGGGCGTAAGTATTGTCTGCGAGGGTTCCACCGGCGCGTGTTATCCCGATGTTGTCTATCGGCCGATACACGGCGAACAGGGACCAGCGCTCACCGGCTATTCCGGCTGCTGGCGTGACGATAATCGCAATCCGGCCCTTCGGCGCTTTCTTGGTTTTATCAAGGCGCGCTATGCGCTGTCCTTTGATTTATTACAGAGAACCAGTAAGTTAGACAGATAGTTCTTGGAGTATTAGCCATGTCGCAAAGCAAGACGATCATTATCGCGCTCGTCACTTTGGTCATCGGTTTTGCGGGAGGTTTCACCCTGCGCCCGGTGATCGCGCCGACGCAGCGAGCCGCGATCGCTGCTGCCGCTCCGCCTGCGGCTCCAGTGTCGAGCGAGGCGCGTGGGACGCAGTATTTCGTGGCGAATATCGACGAGGCCCGTCAGGTTGTGGCCGGATGCCGCGACGGCTCGGTCCGTGGCGGCGAATGCGCTACGGCCGAAGAAGCGATCATCAAGGTCGATGCAGCGGAACGCCGCAAGCGGTTTCTCGGAAACTAACGCGGCCGTCACCTTAGTCTTTCGCGCTGGTTCGGTGCCGCGAAAATCCTCGGTCGCTCGCCATGAACTTCGCGAGCATCGGCGAGACGAGCTTCTCGGGAGCGATGGCATCGCCGCCAATCTCAGCCGCGAGCGCGGCAGCGTAGGCGGCAAGGTCGCGGTGGACGGCAGCGGGCAGTTCCACCGTGAGTTTCACCGGCCGGTCATCGGCGAGCGGCCCCAGCTTCAACTTGGTCATCGGGTTCCTCCGATCGGTTCGAGCACGAGGTCGCGAGTGATGACCACGCGCAGCGGGTGACCCGGCCGGATGGTGAGCGTCGGCTGCACATTGAGCTGCCGCCGCACGATCTGCTGGCCGGTCTGGTTGATGGTGTCCTGCGTGCCACGCCGCAAGGCGAGGGTCAGGTCGTTATCGCTGTCCGCACCCAGCTCGACGCCAACGCCCAGCAAGGTTGAGACGGCCGCCGCCTTGAGGAGATTTCCCCAATGCTGGTTCACCCGGTCCTGTAGCCCGGCGAACCCCGCGCCGTCAGCGCCGGGCTGGCGCTCGAGAACGATCGAGCGGCCGTCCGGCATGATAAGCCGATCCCAGGCGAGCAGCACACGGGTCTGCCCGGCAGCGATTTCGCTGTCATACTCGCCGATCAGTCGCGCGCCCTGCGGGATGAGCAGGATGCGTCCCGTGGGGCTGTCATAGACGTTGGCCGTCACCTGCGCGGTGATTTGGCCGGGAAGATCGGAGCGGATGCCGGTAATGAGCGCGGCCGAAATGATGCTGCCGGCCTGCACGATGTTGGGCGAGGCCGGCATGGCAAGCCGCTCGATGCTGACGGTGCGCTGGTTGGACGCCTGCGCCATGAAGGCGCGCTTGGCGGCCTGATCGCCTTGCTCCGCCGGCTCGGCCGCTGCTGAAGCAGTGGGGCTCGGTGCTGCCAGACTGGGCGAAGCGGCGGCTGCCGACGACGCTGCACCGCCGCCGCTCCCGAGGAACACCGAGCTGGTGCGAGCCGCGTCGCGTTCCTGCTGCGCTCGCTGGCGGGCGGCTTCGGCGGCCTGAACGCGCGGATCGGGCTGGCTTGCCTGCGCGCCGATCGGCGGCACGGGCACATTCTCGCCGCGCTGCTGCGCCGATACGATCGGGCCGCCGAGGTCGCCGGGCAACGGCGGGCCGAGCCGCGGCGCCTGCGCATAGTCGCGTGGCCCAGAGGTGATGGTCTCGGCGGTGGCGCGGCTGTCGGTGTTGTAGAGTTCCTGCGCGGCCTTCTCGCCGGGCGGCCGCAGCGCGTAGATCAGCGAGCCGCCGATGCCGAGGCCGGCGGCAACCCCGACGACGGCGAGCGCCTTGCGCGAGAGGCGCATGACACGGGGCGGGTCGCCGCGAAGCTGGAAGGCTTGGAGATCGGAGCGCGGCGCGGCGGGCGCGGCGGCGGGCGTGTCGATCGCTTCGCTCACGGCCGCCCCCTGCGCCCATCGTCGCGCACGATGCGGACGCGCTGCTCGCTGCGCCGGTCGCCCAGGCGCAGCTCGGCAGCGGCGAACAGGCGATCGACGACCATGTAGCGGCCCTGCACGCGATAGTTGACCAGCTCGGCATCGCCGGCCGCGCCGGTCACGAACAGCGGCGGCATCTCGCCCTGCGAGATCCCGGCCGGAAACTCGATGAACACCCGCCGCCCGTCGTCGAACGCGCGCGCCGGACGCCAGGGCGCCCGGTCGCCGTCGATGCGGTAGCGGAAATTGAGCGCGGACACGTCCACGCCCGTCGCCGCCGGCGCGGCGGCTGCGGCGGCGGCGTTGCGGCCCTGCAAGGCGATCAGCGCGTCCTGCGGATAGGTCCACGAAACCGACGCCATGTAGGTCGCGGCCGTGGCGCGCAATTCCAGATGATAGGTGCGCCGGTCGGTGTTGATGACGAGGTTCGTGGAAAGCTCCGGCCGGGTGGGCTTCACGAGGATATGCACCCGCGCCGCCGGCCCGCTGCCGCTGATCGTGTCGCCGATGATCCAGCGCACGGTGTCACCGGCCGCGACCGGCCCCGGCCCAACGAGCTGCTCGCCTTCCTGCAAGGCGATGTCCGTCACCTGGCCGGGCGCCGTATAGACCTGATAGAGCGCGCCATCGGTCCACGGATATTGCTGGATCGCGTTGAGAAACCCGTCGCGCACCGGCTGCACGCGGGCAGCGGCATTCGCCGCGCCGACGCGCTGGCGGGGATCGAACGGTTCCGGCGCGCGCGGCGCGTCCGTCACGGGCTTCAACTGGCCGGGCAGCGGCAACGGCTCGGGGATAGTCACCACCTCGACCGCGCGCGGCGGTTCCGGCGCGGGAGTCGCCGCGATTTCTGCTGGCGCATCGTCGTAGGAAATCGCAGGCGGTCTCGCCGACGTGGTGGCGCAGCCGGCGAGTGCCGATGCGGAGACGAGCAGGGCTACGGAAGCGGCGCGGCGAAACGGGATGGCGGTCATTGCGACAGCTCCTTGGACCAGTTGAGGGCATTGACGAAGACGCCGAGCGGATTCTTGCGCAGGGCGTCGGGCGTGCGCGGGGGCTGCACGACGACGGTGAGGATCGCGGACCAGCGCTCGGTGGCGGTGAGGCTGCCGTCTTGATAGCGGCGCTCGGTCCAGGCGACGCGGAAGCTGTCAGGCGAGGCCCGGATCACACTGGAGACGTCCACCGCTACAGCCACGCGGCCGACATTGGCGAACGGGTCGTTGGCGCGCGCATAGTCGTTGAGCGCCAGCGCGCCGCGATCGGTCGTGAAGTCGTAGGCGCGAAGCCAATTTTGCCTGACGATGACCGGATCGGCGGGAATGCTGCGCACCTGCTCGATGAAGCGGGCGAGATGGAACGCCACCTGCGGATCGGTCGGACGATAGCCGGCCTCTGCCGGCGCGACCGCCTGCGCCTCGCCGAGTCGATCGACCTGCACCACCCAAGGGACGATATGGCCGCGCGCCGATTGCCAGACGAGGCCGCCGGCCAAGCCGCCAGACAGCGCCAGCGCGCCGAAGAAGGCGAGCCGCCAATTCCTCGCTTGGACGCGCGCGGAGCCGATGCGGTCGTCCCAGACCTGCGCCGCGCGCTGGTATGGGGTCGTCGGCTCGGGTGTTTGGCCGTATCGAATATTCGGGCGTCGAAACATGGATCAATCCTTCTGGCTGACGTCGACCGACGCGCCGCTGCCCCCGCCATCGCCGGAGCGCAGCGTATGGGCGGCGACGGTCGCGCCGTGGGTCATGGTCTGGCGGTTCTTCATCGCGGCCGCCCAGGCGGGCGCGCCGCCCGACGCTTCCGGCGATGGCGTTGAGCTGCCGCCCGTAATGGTGGCGCCGGTGGCGGTGACGGCGGCTCGTCCGCCGGAACGATAGCTGTCCTTGAGCGATCCTGCGGCCTTGCGCAGTGGCGACATGGCCGCACCGGCAGCCGCGCGACCGACACCGGCGGCGCCACCCGCGACCGCAGCGCCGCCGGTCTTGCCGGCAGAGCCGAGGGCGTAAGCGCTATTGGCAGCGCCGGAGGTGAAAGCTGCGCCACGGGCCGCACCGCCCACAGCACCCGCGACTGCACCGGCGCCGAGACGGGCGGCCGCCGCGCCGCCGACCAAAGCTCCGCCAGCCGCGAGCACCGTCCCCGCCGCTGCACCAGCGCCAAGCGCGGGACCGCCCGAGACGATGCCGTTGGCGATTGACGGACCGAAGATGCCGAGGCCGAGCAGGCAGAGAGAGGCGAGCGCAACCGCCATTGCATCTTCGATGCTCGGCTGCGCGCCGCCAAAGCCGGCACGGAACTCGTCAAACAGCGTGGAGCCGATACCGATGATGACGGCGAGCACCAGCACCTTGACGCCGGAGGAGATGACCAGCCCCAGCACGCGCTCGGCCATGAAAGCGGTCTTACCAAACAGGCCGAACGGGATGAGCACGAAGCCCGCCAGCGTCGCCAGCTTGAACTCGATCAGGGTGATGAAAAGCTGGATGGACAGGATGAAGAACGCGAGGATGACGAGCACCCAGGCGAACAGCAGCACGGCGATCTGGATGAAATTCTCGAAGAACGCGATCCAGCCCATGAGATCGGAAATGGACTGAAGGATCGGCTCGCCGGCTTCGAGTCCGACTTGAGCGACGCGGCCCGGTTGCAGCAACTCGGCGGCGGTGAACCCGGTGCCGGATGCTTTCAGGCCGAGACCGGCGAAGCTCTCGAAGATGATCCGCGCCAGGCTGTTCCAGTTGCCGATGATGTAGGCGAAGATGCCGACGAACAGGGTCTTCTTGACGAGACGCGCGATGATGTCATCGCCTTCGCCCCAGGTCCAGAACAGCGCGGCCAAGGTCACGTCGATAACGATCAGCGTGGTGGCGATGAACGCCACCTCGCCGCCGAGCAAGCCGAACCCGCTGTCGATATAGCGGGTGAAGACATCCAGGAAGCGATCGACGACGCCGGTGCCGCCCATGTCAGTTCTCCTGTGCCGAAGCGTCGTCGGCGATACGGGCGGCGGGGCGCGCGCCGGGCGCGAGGAACCGGCGGCGGTTCTCGGCCCAGGCGCGCAGGCAGTCGGGATCGCTCGCGCCGGCTTGGCCGAGCGACTGGCAGCGGCGAAGCTCGATCAGCAGCGGGTCGGTCGCCGCTGTGGGATGGGCGACGACCGCCGACGCCTCGCGCGCGGGCTCGGGTGGGCGGCTCATCTCGATCGCCGTCATGGTGATGGCGATGGCGATGAAAATGACGGCGCCGATGCGCGCGAGGAGCTTGGTGTCCATCGGCTCAGTCGTGGAACATGCGCGCGTTGCCCGGCTGATAGCCGGTGGGGCGCGCGAGGAAGCGGCGGAGCCGTTCGCGGCTCTCGGCTTCGACGGCCGCGTTGCGCGCCGAGTCCAGCGCCTGCGCCCGGCCCTGCGCAGCGAGCAGCGCCGTCAGGTCCGCGAGTTGCTGCGATTGCAGCGCGAGAAGCTGGTTGCCGGCCTGCGCCGCCTGAAGCGCGCCGGTCGCGGACTGACTGGACGTGACCAGGCCGTCCATCGTCGTGCGGGCGCCTTCGATGTTGCCGACGACGCCAGCCTGCACGCGAAGCGCATCCTCGAACGCGCCGACGCTATCCTCCCAGCGCGCGTTGGCGTTGGCGACCATCTGCGCGTGGCTGCCGGTCAGCGCCGCGCCCTTGTAGCGGTTGCTGAACGCCTGCTGGACGTTCTGCACGTCGTAGGCGATGCGCTGCGCTTCCCCGAGAAGCTGCTGGGTGCGCTGCACCTGCTGCTGAAGCTGCTGGAGCGAGCTGAACGGCAGCGAGATTAGATTGCGGGCCTCGTTCATCAGGCTGGTCGCCTGATTCTGGATTTGCTGAATCTGGTTGTTGATCTGCTGGAGCGAGCGGGCGGCGGTCAGCACGTTCTGCGCGTAGTTGGTCGGGTCATAGACGATGCCGCCGAACTGGGCGTGCGCCGGCGTCGCGGCGGTAATACCGATCATGCTCGACGTGGCGATGGCGCCGGCCAAAACGGCGCGGCGAAGGATGGAGGTCTTCATGGGGTCGTGTCCTTCAAGGCAAGGGGAAGCTGGCCGGGTTCTTCCCGGCGGCCGGCCAGCGGTTCGGGTTGGGGTTCGGGAAGAAGCTCGACCGCCCAGGCACAGCCGCGACGACGCAGCCACTCAGCCGCAAAGCCCGACTGGCCGTGGGCGGCGATGATGTCGGCGATGGCGAGCTGATCGGTCTTGGCCGAGGCCGCGGCGAACGCCAGCGCGACCTCGCCCAGCCCCAGCTCGAACAGTCGATTGCCGCGCCGGCTCTGACAGTAATAATCGCGCTTCGGGGTAGCCCGGCTCAGTATCTCGATCTGGCGGGCATTGAGGCCGAACCGCTCATAGATGGCGGCGATCTGCGGCTCGGCCGCCCGCTCGTTGGGAAGGAAGATGCGCGTCGGGCAGCTCTCGATGATAGCCGGCGCGATGTCGCTGGTTTCGATGTCGGCGAGGCTCTGCGTGGCGAACACGACGCTGGCGTTCTTCTTGCGCAGCGTCTTCAACCATTCGCGGAGCTGCGCGGCGAAGTCCGGGCTATCGAGAACCAGCCAACCCTCGTCGATGATGACGAGCGTGGGCGAGCCGTCGAGCCGATAACCGATTCGATGGAACAGGTAGGACAGGACCGCAGCGGCCGAGCCGGCGCCGACAAGGCCCTCGGTCTCGAACGCCTGCACTGCGGCCTCGCCGATCCGCTCCGCCTCGGCGTCGAGCAGTCGGCCCCACGTCCCGCCGATGCAGTATGGCGCGAGGGCCTGCTTGAGTTGCTGGCTCTGCAATAGCACGGCGAGGCCGGTGAGCGTCCGTTCGGTGGGCGGCGCGCTGGCGAGCGAGCCCAGTGCCGTCCATAGATGCTCCTTGGCCTGCGGATCGACGGCGACGCCTTCCGAGGCGAGGATCGCGGCAAGCCATTCGGCGGCCCAGGCGCGCTCGGTCGGATCGTCGATGCGCGCGAGCGGCTGGAGCTGCACGCCGTCGCCGGCCTCGTCGGCGAGCATCCCGCCGAGATCCTGCCAGTCGCCGTCCATACCGATCGCAGCAGCCCGGATCGAACCGCCGAAGTCGAAGGCGAAGACCTGCGCGCTCTCGTAGCGGCGAAACTGCATCGCCATGAGCGCGAGCAGGACCGACTTGCCGGCGCCGGTCGGGCCAACGATCAGCGTGTGGCCGACATCTCCGACGTGAAGGGAAAACCGGAACGGGGTCGAGCCTTCGGTTCTTGCGTAGAGCAAGGGGGCTGCACCGAAATGCTCGTCCCGTTCCGGCCCCGCCCATACCGCTGACAGGGGGATCAGGTGGGCGAGATTGATGGTGGAAATCGGGGGTTGGCGGACGTTGGCGTAGGTGTGGCCGGGCAAACTCCCTAGCCACGCCTCGATGGCATTCATGCCCTCGGGAATGACGGTGAAGTCGCGGCCCTGGATGACCTTCTCGACCAGCCGTAGCTTCTCGGCGGCGATGGCGGGATCGCGGTCCCATACCGTCACGCTGGCGGTGACATAGGCCATGCCGGCATAGTCAGCGCCCAGCTCCTGCAGGGCGGTGTCGGCGTCGGCCGCCTTGTTCGAGGCGTCGCTGTCGAGCAGCGTACTCGCCTCATTGGTCATCACCTCTTTCAAGATAGCCGCGACCGATTTGCGCTTGGCGAACCATTGCCGCCTGATCCGGGTCAGCAGCTTGGTCGCGTCGGTCTTGTCGAGCATGATCGCGCGGGTGGACCAGCGATACTCGAAGGCGAGCCGGTTCAGCTCGTCGAGCAGCCCCGGAAAGGTGACGCTCGGAAAGCCGACGACGGTGAGCGTGCGGAGATGATGATCGCCGAGGCGCGGCTCCAGCCCCCCGGTCAGCGGCTCGTCGGCAAGCAGCGCGTCTAGGTGCATCGGCGTCTCGGGAACGCGGACGCGCTGGCGGCGGGTCGAGACGGTCGAGTGGAGGTAGGTCAACGTCTCGGCGTCACCGAGCCAGCGGACCTCGGGCACGAATCCTTCGACCAGATTGAGCACGCGGTCGCTGCGATCGGCGAAGCTCTTGACCAGCTCGCGCAGATCAACGCCAGCGGCCGCGCGGCCCTCGTAGAGCCAGCCTTCGGCGCGTGCGGCTTCCTCGGCCGGTGGCATCCACAGCATTGTCAGGAAGTAGCGGCTCTCAAAATGTGCGCCTTCCTCGCGGAACTGTTCGCGCCGTTCCATGTCAACCAGCGCCGAGACGGGATCGGGGAACGCGGCGTCTGGATAGTCGATTGCGGGGGTCCGCTGTGCCTCAACGAAGATCGCCCAGCCCGAGCCGAGCCGGCGCAGCGAATTGTTGAGCCGCGATGTCGTCGCCACCAGCTCGGCCGGCGTGGCGCTGTCGAGATCGGGGCCACGGAACCGAGCGGTGCGCTGGAACGACCCGTCCTTGTTCAGCACCACACCTTCGCCGACCAGCGCGGCCCAGGGCAGGAAGTCGGCGAGGTGCGCCGCCTTGTTGCGGTATTCGCGTAAGGACATCATGGCCGCATCCAGCTCGGGTAGCGGAGGTGGCGGCGGGCCACGTCCACAAATTGCGGGTCGCGGCGCGCGGCCCAAACGGACAGCACGTGGCCGATCGCCCAGATGACCAGGCCCGCGATCCAGAGTCGCAGACCGAGGCCGATCGCGCCCGCCAGCGTCCCGTTGACGATGGCGAGCGAGCGCGGGGCGCCGCCGAGCAAGATTGGCTCGGTCAGCGCCCGGTGGACGGGGGCATAGAATCCCGCAATCGGCTCGCCCGCTTCCATCAGACCAGCGCCCCGCCGCCGAACGAGAAGAACGACAGGAAGAAGCTCGACGCCGCGAACGCGATTGACAGGCCGAACACGATCTGAATGAGCTTGCGCGCGCCGCCCGACGTGTCGCCGAAGGCGAGCGTCAATCCGGTGATGATGATGATCAGCACCGCGATGATCTTGGCTACCGGCCCCTCAATGCTTTCGAGGATCGACTGGAGCGGCGCTTCCCACGGCATCGACGAACCGCCGGCATGGGCCGGAACGGCGAACGTAAGCGCGATCACGCTGGTGGTGGCGGTGAGCATGACGCGGCGTGCGCCATGCCGAAGGGCATGGATCATGGCAGATCTCCGGGCTGGGGGGTGGTGAGTTGTGCGAGGCGGTAGTCGCCGGTCGTGGGGTCGAGCCCTTCGACGCGGGCCAACTCGGTGAGCCGGCGCCCGTGCGCGTCGCGGATCAGCACGGCGATGAGGTCGATGGTCTCAGCGATGAGGGCGCGCGGGACCGTCACCACGGCCTCCTGCACGAGCTGCTCCATGCGGCGGAGCGCGCCGAGCGCGGACCCGGCGTGGATCGTGCCGACGCCGCCGGGATGTCCGGTTCCCCACGCTTTGATGAGATCTAGCGCCTCGGCGCCGCGCACCTCGCCGATCGGAATGCGGTCGGGCCGCAGGCGAAGCGACGAGCGGACCAGCTCGGCTAGCGACACCACGCCGTCCTTCGTCCGCATGGCGACGAGGTTCGGCGCGGCGCATTGCAGCTCGCGCGTGTCTTCGATCAGGACGATGCGGTCGGTGGTCTTCGCCACCTCGGCGAGCAGCGCGTTGACCAGCGTGGTCTTGCCGGCGCCGGTGCCCCCCGCGACGAGGATGTTGGCGCGGGTCTCGACGCTGTGCCGCAGCGCCTCGGCGTGCGCCGCCGACATGATGCCGGCGGCCGCATAATCGGCGAGCGTGAAGACGGTGACGGCGGGCTTGCGGATGGCGAAAGCCGGCGCGGCGACGACGGGCGGCAACAGCCCCTCGAACCGCTCGCCGCCCTCCGGCAACTCTGCCGAAACGCGCGGGGAGCGGGCGTGAACCTCGACGCCGACATGGTGCGCGACCAGGCGGACGATGCGCTCGCCATCGGCGGCGCTCAGCAGCTCGCCTGTGTCGCTGATCCCGTCACCGAGCCGATCCAGCCAAAGCCGGCCATCCGGGTTCAGCATCACCTCAATCACGGCCGGATCGTCGAGCCAGCCCGCGATAGACGGCCCGAGCGCGGTGCGGAGCATCCGCGCGCCGCGTGACCTTGCCTCGGATCGGATCGGATGGACGGTCAAGGATCGGCCCCTGAAATGGACCGGGCGAACCGCCGCCCGGCTGTCGGGGCACAGCAAGAGACGCAGAAATACTCGTGCGGCAATAGCTAGTTACGAGCGTAGTAGAGGCGGCGGCAGATACGTTGCTGACGGCGAAAGCACCGTTCGGCTATATGATCTCTGCGGCGGCTATTCAGTCCGACTCGGGCGTTGTCGAACGCGGCCAGACATCTTCGGGTATCTCGTCCATCAAGGTCTTACCGCTGGCGAAGCGCCGGCCGAGCGTTTCGACAAAGCCCTCGTAGCGCTTGCGTCCTTTCACCTGCGCGGAAGCCTGATCCTCGTCGGACAGCGGCGGCGTGATCGACAGCCAGAAGCGCACGAACAAGGTCAGCGCCTCGGTGGTCAGGCCGGTGTTGCGCTCCAGGCGCTGCACTTGTCGCGACAGGCGATCGAGCCGGCGCGCAAACGCCGCCTCCATGCGGTCGGCGCCGTCCGGCGACAGGTAGGACGCCACCGCCGCCTCCACGATCGCCGACCGCGAGATGCGCCGCCGGATCGCCAGCTCATCGACCTGCTTGGCGAGCGCAGGCGGGAAATAGACGTTGAGCCGGGTTCGCATCGACGTCGCTCCTACAGCTCGATGCCGTCGCCGGGATCGAGCGAAGCCTGCCGCGCGAGTCCCTGCATCCTGCGCCTGACCGCCGCCTGCCGCGCCGCGTCGTCCTGCTCGTCATCGACGATCGCAAACTCCTGGGCGGGCGGCGCGATCGACTCTGGGGCGATGGCGACATGCTCGGGCAGCTCGGGTTCGCGGCGCAGCCCGCCGTTGGCGGCATCCTCTTGCGCGCGGACGATCCGCGCCACGTCGGCAGGATCGGCGGCAGCAGCGCGCCCGGTCCAGTCGTCGGGCCGCACCGCGTCAACGACGGGCTTAGGTGCCTTAATGATCCGCTCGGCCAAGCGCCGGTCCCGAAAGTAGCGCGCCTTCTTCGCGCGGATCGGATGGACGCCCGCTACCATGACGATCTCGTCGTCGGGCGGAAGCTGCATCACCTCGCCGGGGGTGAGAAGCTGGCGGGCGGTCTCCGAGCGCGAGACCATCAGATGGCCGAGCCACGGCGACAGGCGATGCCCGGCGTAGTTCTTCATCGCGCGCATCTCGGTCGCGGTGCCGAGCGCGTCCGACACGCGCTTGGCGGTCCGCTCGTCGTTGGTGGCGAAGCTCACGCGGACATGGCAGTTGTCGAGGATCGCGTTGTTCGGGCCGTAAGCCTTTTCGATCTGGTTGAGGCTCTGCGCGATGAGAAATGCCTTCAAGCCGTAGCCCGCCATGAACGCCAGCGCGGACTCGAAGAAGTCGAGCCGGCCGAGCGCGGGGAACTCGTCGAGCATCAGCAGCACGCGATGGCGGTTGCCCTTCGGCGTCAGCTCCTCGGTCAGCCGGCGCCCGATCTGGTTGAGGATGAGGCGGATCAGCGGCTTGGTGCGCGAGATGTCGCTGGGCGGAACGACCAGATAGAGCGTTGCGGGCCGCTCGCCCTCGACCAGATCCGATATGCGCCACTGGCAGGCCCGCGTGACCTGCGCCACGACCGGATCGCGATACAAGCCCAGGAACGACATGGCGGTGGACAGCACGCCCGATCGCTCGTTGTCGGACTTGTTCAGCAGCTCGCGCGCAGCCGACGCGACGACCGGATGCACGCCCGCTTCGCCCAGATGCGGCGTCGCCATCATCGCCGCCAGCGTCTGCTCGATCGTGCGGGACGGATCGGAGAGGAACCCGGCGACGCCGGCCAGCGTCTTGTCCGGTTCGGCATAGAGGACGTGAAGGATCGCGCCGACCAGCAGCGAGTGTGAGGTTTTTTCCCAGTGGTTCCGGCGCTCCAGGCTGCCCTCGGGATCGACCAGCACGTCCGCGACGTTCTGCACGTCGCGCACCTCCCACTGGCCGCGCCGCACCTCCAGCAGCGGATTGTAGGCCGCTGAGGCGGCGTTGGTCGGATCGAGCAGCAGCACGCGGCCGTGGCGCGCGCGGAAACCGGCGGTCAGCGTCCAGTTCTCCCCTTTGATGTCATGCACGATCGCCGAGGCCGGCCAGGTCAGCAGCGACGGCACGACCAGGCCGACGCCCTTGCCGCTGCGGGTCGGCGCGAAGCACAGCACATGCTCGGGGCCATCGTGGCGCAGATAGTCGGCGGCGAGCTTGCCGAGCACCACGCCGTTCGCGCCCAGCAGCCCGGCCGAACGCACCTCCCGCTCGGTCGCCCAGCGGGCCGAGCCGTAGGTCTCCGCGTTCTTCAGTTCGCGGGCGCGCCACACCGACATGCCGATCGCGACGGCGATCGACACGAACCCGCCCGACGCGGCGATGAACGCGCCGGTCTTGAAGATGTCGGGCGCATAGGCGTCGAACGAGAACGACCACCAGAAGAAGGCGGGCGGCGGATAGACGCGCCAATCGCCGAGCATGAACCACGGCGGCCCCAACTCGGGCTGATAGGCGAGCGCGGCGGCGGTCCACTGGGTCGCGCCCCACACGGCGGCGAGCACGATCAGGAACACGGTGATGATCTGGCCCCACAATATCTTGGTCGCGGACATGGATTCTCCTGTCGTCAGAGGCCGAGGCCGCGCTTGCGGCCGAGCGTCCAGTCGATGCCGCCGCCCGCGCGGACGACGCCCGCGACCTGCCGGCCGAGTTGCTGTTCGAGCGTGCTGGCCCAGGGCACGAGCCGGAAGCCGAGCCCATCGTCGATCATGGCGAAGCGGCCCGAGGCGAGCGCGAGCCGTTGGCGCACGACACCGGCGATCTTCTCGCCGGTGGCGGCCGGGCGGTATGCAAGGCCGGTCTCGCCCGCGATCTTCGCGCCAACCGCGTCCAGCTCGCGCTTGCGGAGCGTGTCAAGCATCCCGCGCTCGAACACGGTCCGCTCGCCGAAGCGACGGGCCAGCCCCTCCTTGACGAGATGGTCGGTGCGCGCGTCCATCGCCCGGCGCACCTCCGCGCCGAACCCGCCGTCCGCGACGCTGGCGCCGCGCTCGATCAGCCGGTGATCGAGCCAGGTCGCGCCGGGCACCTTGATTTGCGCGGCGAGGTCAAGGTCCGACCGCGTGGCCAGCACCAAAGTCGGCTTTGCTTCGCCCGGTCGTCCGATCGCGCGCAACTCGACGATGCCGCCGAGCTTGGGGCTGTGCTCCAGCGCCTCGATGCCAGGCAGTTGGACGTGGTGCGTGCGGCCGTCCGTGCCGTCGATCACGACATAGGCCGCGCCATACAGCTCATCATGCAACCCCTTGTCGATCAGCCGGCCGGCGATCGGCTTCTCCGGCGCGGTGGTGACGACGGCGTAGCTGTCGAGCGGCCGGTCCTGACCATTCTCACGGAGCGCGGCGCCGATCGTGCGGATGATGTCGCCGCGCGTGCCCAGCTCGCGCAGCTTGGCCATCGCGCCCTCCGCCACCGCCCATTCACCCGACTCGCCCTCGGCCGCGAGCCCCATCGTCTCCAGATGCTGCAACCGCCCGACCATCAAGCGGCGGAGCTGCGGGTCGTCAGGGCCGGGCCGGTCGGGGCGGAGGTCTATGACGCCCAGCTCGTCCGACGCGCGCTTGATCTCGGTATCGAGCCGGGTCCATCGCTCGGCCGTCAAGTCGCGTTCGAGCGTGCGCTGAACCTCATGCTCGGGCTTCGGACCGAGTTCGGCCTGCGCCAGCTCCTCGGCGTTGGAGCGCAGGTTATGGCTGATGTAGTCGCGCGCCATGACGAGATCGGCGCCGGTGTAGGTGACGCCGCGCACGAGGAGATGGACATGCGGGTTGTCGGTGTTCCAATGATCGACCGCGACCCAATCGAGCCGCGTCCCCAGGTCCGCCTCCATCTGGCGCACGAGGTCGCGCGTATATTCGCGCAGGTCGGTCAGCTCGGCCGCATCCTCCGGGGAGACGATGATGCGGAAATGATGCCGGTCATCCTTGCAGCGATCGGTGAAGCCGCGATCGTCGGCGTTGTCGCCGGCCGCGTCGAACATCAGGGTCGGCGAGCCGTCACGGGTCACGCCCTCGCGCTTCAAGTAAGCGATGTGCGCGGACAGCGGCGCCATGCGGTATCCACCCCGGCCGCGGTGGTTGACCGGCAGCGCTTTCACCAGCACGCGCCGGCCCGATCCGAACAGCCGGCTGCGCGCGAACGCGGTGCGGCCCCGCCCGAAGTTGGACTGGCCGCGACGTGCCGGTCCGCTCCAGGCGCGGCGCCCGTTGCCGCCGCTCATGGCGGCGGCGCGCAGCACCTGCGCGACCAGGCCGCGCGCGTTGCGGCCCTGCGCCTTGCTGCGCTTGGCCTTGCCTGGCCGGACGCGGAAGTCGCTGTCCTCGCTCATGGCCGGGGCGCTTTCGGCCGAAAATGGCCTGTGGTGCCATTCGAGGCGTTGATTTGACTGGCTTTTCCCTTCCGCGCGGCACGCGCGCCGACCGACGCCCCCGCGTGAAGCCACGGAAAAGCCTCGGCTTTTCGGCGAAACGGGGTGGGCCTTGTATCTTGCCCTCGTCTGTCCCTGTCGTTTTCTCCCTCCCCAGCCACTTTCCTGCTCGGGACGGATGATGGGGATAGCGCGCAAATCATTGCAGTCGGCCCGCGCGGGCGCGGGGCACGAACAGCGTGTCCTCCGGCTCATTCGAAGGCGAAGCTGCGGAGCGAACGTCACCGGATGTCGGCCCATCGGCTGGCAGCTCCGACGCGGGCTCCTCGCCATCTGACTGCACGGAAACGGCTTCGGACGGGGCGCTCGCGGTGCGGACGAACAGCGCGGCGCGGCGCCAGGCGAACGGATCAGGCGGTGCGCTCACCGCCATCTCCGCAGCGCCCGATGGGCCGACAACGGCGCTGAGCTGAGCTAGGTAGCCGACCGTCTCGGGCGGCAGCGGACGGCCGCGCGACAGGTAATCGTCGTAGCGGCCCGGCCCGGCATTATAGGCTGCCAGCATCGCGCTCGCGTTGCCGTAGCGGTCGTGCATCGCGTGCAGATAGGCCGCGCCCGCCATGATGTTGTCTCGCACGTCGAACGGGTCAGCGCCGAGGCCATATCGCGCGCGAAGATCGGCCCAGGTCGCGGGCATGATCTGCATCAATCCCATCGCACCCGCACGCGAAACGGCGCGGGAGTTGCCGCCGCTCTCGACGCGCATCACCGCCCATATCCACCCTTCGGGGATGCCGAATCGCCGCGCGGCCTCGGCGACATGACCGGCATATGGATGAGCCGCCGCCGATCGTGCGGCCGGCAAATCCTGCGCCGTTGCCGCGACCGGCGCAGCGCCGCCGGACATCAGCGCGACGGCCAACGCCACCGCCGATCCGACTCCGCTCCGCCGCCAGCCTGCCAGCGTGCTCGCTACGCTCAAGGGTGCGCGCGCCGCGCCGGCCTGCGGCCGCCTTTGACCTCCGCTGCGCGCCCCGGCCGGTCTGCGACCGAGCGGGACGGAGGGATGAGACGGCTTTCCCGCGAACAAAGGGATGATGGAAAAGCGCACCGGATCAGTCCTGCTCGCGCGACTTCGGTTGGCGGTTCCAGCGCAGCGACCAGGCCGACGTGTCGCCCGTGGTCTGGAACAGCGCGGCACGGAGCGGCTGGGCTAAGGCGGGATCGTCGATGCGCAGCGAGACGTAATCGCCGGCGCGTTCGCCGGTCTCGTTCCAGCCCGCGCCGATCTCTGGGCCTTCGCCGCCGTCGCCGCGATGAATGCGCCAGTTCGGCGCATTGTCGGCGTCGCTCGGCTCGGCCGGAACGATCGAGATGCGAATGTCGAGCGTCGCGGTCTCGATGATGCCTTCGTAACCGTTGGCGGTGCGGAAGAAGCTGCCGATCTGCATGGGACTCTCCTTTGGGTTGGCAGGGATGAGCGGGTTCAGCGCCACACGAGCGACGCGTTGGGGGTGTCGCGGGTGAGGATCGGGACGGCGCGGCCGAGCACGGTCGAGGCCGGCAGCGGGCCGAAATAGCGGCCGTCCATACTGTCCGCGTGATCGGGGTTGAGCATCAGCAGCTCGCTGCCGCGCAGCGTGCGGCAGCCCTGCCAGACGGGGAGCGAGCGGCCTCGTCCGTCACGCGCCAGGGCAACGGCGACCGGCCGGGCATCGACGCTCACGACGGCGCCGATCCGGCACACAAACTGCCCCGGCTTGGCCGCGACATGCTTCAACAACGGCACACGCTCACCAAGATAGCTGCGCTCGGCCAGCCACCGCGCCAGCGGCGCGGGCGGCGTAACGGCGACCAGCGTGCCGACGGCGGGATCGCGGTCGGGCTCTATCCGGTAGAGGCCGAGCGGTGCGCTGGCGCTGGCGTTCCAGATGACGCGCGGCAGCGGGTCGAATATCGCGACGGCAGTGAACGACACGGCGAACACCGACGCGGCGGAAGCCGTCGCGATGGTCCATCCACGGGGCGTCATCCTTCGATCTCTCGGCGTTTGAGCCAGGCGCGATGGCGCTCCAGCGTATAGGGGCGCGGCTGATGTCCGGCGGCGATGCGATTGGCGACGTGTCGCCAATGATCGGGTGCGGCGTCGCACGGATCGACGCCGGCCGCCTCGGCCGCGTCGATCGCGGCGAGCACCTGGCTGACCTTGGGCCAGCCCTCGATCTTGAGCAGGATGTCGCCGCCCGGCCGCACGAATGGCAGTGTCGTGAACGGCTCGCCCGCGCCGACCGCGCGCACGATGTCGATGCGCGAGCTTACCGTGCCGTAGTCGTTCGCCGCCCAGCGGACGAACGCGAAGATGGCGCCGGGGCGGAAGCGGACGATGCGGCGGCGGCGATCGACGATCTCGTCAACGGCGACGCGGCCGAACCTGATCCAGTGCTCAATCCGCTTCTCGATCCACGTCAGTTCGACGCGAGTCATGCCGTCATCGGACGGCTGGCGGTGGCGCATGGGCGACGGCGGGACGGTCATCGCCGGCTCCGGGCGATGGCCGAATCCGCGCGCGGCATGAGGTCGTCCTGCCCCGGATCGGAGGTCGAATGCTTGATGCCGATATCGGCCCAGGCGCGCAGGTCATCGACCGAATAGACCACCCGGCCCCCGATCCGGCGGTAGGCCGGGCCGGTGCCGAAATAACGGTGCTTTTCAAGGGTGCGGCCTGAGAGGCCGAGGAAGCGGGCGGCTTCCGGCGTGCGCAGGAAGCGGGGCGGCAGGTTGGTGGGCGTATCGGACAAGTGACGACTCCTGCGGGCGGTGGCGGCAGGAGGCGTAATTGTCAGAACGGAGGCGGCTGGGTGGGGTATGAAGATGTGCGGCTACGCGGATGTGACCACCCCTCCCCCGAGCCGGCCCCGCTATGGGGAGCGGGTCAGCGGATGCGGAGCAGCTTGCGGTAGTCGCCGTTCATCATCGCCATGCCATCACGGACCAGTCGGACCACGAACGAACGCGCAGCGGACATTTTCCAATCGCTCGCAGACAGCCGCGCCGCCTCGTCGCGCCCGAGTGCGACCGCGATCTCGCGATAGGTTGCTCCGGCATCACGCAGGTCGAGCGCGCGGAGCATCAGGTCGAGCCGGGCGAGCCGGTAGGCGGTAAGCGGCCAGCCGCGCGGCAGCGGCCCGGCAGCGCGGCCGAGCAGACGGCGGTGGAAACGCAGCAAGCTGGCGATCCGGGTGGGGAAATCCTTGTCAAGCGGGATGATGGCCGCGAGCGGCCGGCCGGGGGTCGCATCGCGCAGCCAGAGTCGATGCTCGCCGGCCGCGTCGGCGACGATGACGTGGCGGCCTTCAATCCCGGCCAGGTCGGCGAGCAGCGCCCCGAGTGCGCGCGGATCGACCGGAGCGGCGGTCTTGAATCCCTCCGGCGCAGCGTCGAGAATGACCGTGACAGCGGTCAGCTCCGGGCGCCAGACGACCGGCTCCGAGAGGTCATCCGGCGCCGTGGCGAAAGGATAACCCCCAGCGCCGCGCGAACGCCAATTCGGCGGCGTTCTTCGCGACGGCGCCCTCGTCGATGCGCTCTTGCATCTGCGTATGTTCGGCGCGGTAGGTGCGGTTCCGCCGCAAGAACTCCGCGGCTAGATCGGCGCGCCCGAGCGCGTCGGACATTCCGCCGGCGCGTCGCTGGCGACGCCCAGGCGGCGTCGGCATTGCATCCTCCCCACCGCGCCTCGCGCGGATTTCGGAGCACCGAACATCCCGGTCGCCACTGACGTTTGCTAGGGCGAAGATCGCGCACAACCATGCCGTGCGAGCGGAGCAATTACCCCCGGAACTCGATCCAGATTGGAGTTAAATCTTAACAGTTTAGCGGGCGCTGACAGCCGAGCAGATGAGCGTAGCCAACCTCAGTCATCCACCGCGCGCGGGCCAAGTGAGAGTCGTGCATCGTCTTCGCGCGATCCGGCTCGGCGGTCGTGTCGATGCCGAAGATCAGCCTCGCAGCCTCGCGCCAATCGGCCCCATCGGCGTCGGCGTCGAGCAAGCGCAGATAATCTGCCAGATGACCTTCGTCATAGCTGGTGAGTTGTGGTGAATCGGGCGCCCGATCATCGAATCTCATCTTGACCACCATGCCCTTGGCTTCCCGTCCGCGTTAACCAATAGGACAATGCCGAGCATTTTCGACGTGCTTGCCAGGCATAATTGCGCGCGGAATCTGCATTGCCTACTGCACACTCACAGGGGCTGCTGGTTTGCGGTGCGCCCCCGCAAACAGCTCCTGAACCCTGATCGGGGAGTTGGAAAACCGCGTTTAGACGGTTCCTGTGACCTTTAGCACCGGAGCGCCTGGACATACGTCACAGGCTCCCCGACCGCGTGGTCAAGGATTGCGGCACCGTTACGGCCGGTGCCGAACCGCTAAACGTGGGGTTTCCACACCCCAGGCTGCCGCGTAGCAGCCCATCGCCCTTTTAAGGCAGCGCTGGGGATTTTACCACTACCCACCGCGAGCCGGGCGCCAGCCCGGTGAGCGCGCCCATGCGGCCGCGCGGACCTTTGGGACGCGCGGCCGCTGCCGATCCGGCGCAGCGGATCGGCGCGCAAGCGGCAAAACCGCAGGGCCGGAACTCCGGCCCTGCGGCGGGGAACAGTCAGGCGGCCTTGAGGCGCTGCATCCCCTCAGCCAGCGTCCAGAGCGCGCGATTAAGCGTCACGTTCTGGTCGATGCCGTTGATGGCGCGGGTTTGCACGCGGCGGATACGGCCCTCCGCATTGCGCTTGCGGCCATGCAACCCGCCACGAACGACATTCTCCTGAATGACGTTGAATGTGGTCCACAGGCTGCGGTCTACATCCTCGCGGCGGCGCGGCTCAATGATCTGCTCGGGCCGAATCGGGCTTTCGTCGTCGCCATAGCGAGCAACAAGGCTAACCTCGCCGAGCAAGCGCTGCTCATCCGGCGAAAGCTGGATCGCCTTCATCGACTCGCTGGCGTCGATCAGCCGGGGGAAGTCCTCGGCGACGGTGTAAACGCCTTCGATGATATCGTGCTCGATGTTGCCCTTATGGGGAACGCGCACCTCCTCAAACCGCTCGCCCGCGATCATGCTGTTGGTGCAGACGAAACGCAGCATCCCGGCGAACATCTGATAGGCACTGGTCCCGTCATGGCTGTTCACGATGATGACTTCTGCGGCCTCGGGCTTGCCGATGCCGTCATCCCGGCGCAGGCGCAGCATGTGCTTGGCGTGGCCGTGGCGGCTGCCGTCGCGCGGAACGGACTGGACCGCGAAGAACGGCGACCATCCTTCCCGACGCAGCCCCTCTACGATGTCGATGGTGGGGACATAGACATAGCGATCCGAACGGCTGTCGTGCGCCTCGCGGGCGAAGATTGACGGGACGTGCCGATACAGCGCCTCGTTATCGAGCGGCTCCCGGCCGCTGATCTGATGGGCGTTGCGACCGAACCGAGTGGCAAGCTGGTAGTGCATTTTGGCCTCCTTTGGGCTTGGGTTTCCGCGCAGCGGAGCGCCGCGCTGAAACCCTGCCCGTCGGCGAGACCGGGGGTGCAACCGGAGTGGGCGGCTTCGCGGGGAACCGGCTGCACGGAACGCGCAGCGTGGAGGAAGCTGGGCGGAAGCCGCTCCGAAGGGCGCTGGGGGCAGCGCCCCAAGCACCTCGGACAACATGCCGGGCCGACTGGCCCGTCCGCTTTTGATAACCGGCGTAACAAGCGCACGAAGGCGCCCCGCTCCAATGGAGCGGGGCGCCGTGTCGGGGTCAGCGGGACCAGATCAGCGCGTATTCGCCGGCGGTCTCGGTCTCTGATAGAGTGGCGTAGATCGGCGCCGGGAAGGCGGGATCGTCCAGCTTGACCGAGATGTAGTCGCGGTTCTCGCGGCTGGTCTTCTTCCATCCCGCGCCGCACTCGACGGAACCGACCGCGAGGCGGTAGTCTGGGGCCTTCTCGCTCTCCTTATCGATCGGCCGGAGGGTGGCCTTGGCGTTGAGGGTGAGCGTCTTGATGGTTCCGGTGAAGGAGCCGTTGGCCGCCTGGGTGAAGGTGCCGATGGTCGCCATGTCGAAGTTCCTTTCGCTTTCGGGCCACGACCGCCGCGGCCTCGATGGCGATCGGTGAAGCAGGGACGATCGGACGCGCACCGCTTGCGGCCCAGCGAAGCGCCGGACGGCGGAGCGCGGCTTTTTTGCTTCGCGATGCAAAGCCGAAGGCGGCGGAAAAAAGCCGCGCGGCGCTGTTGCGCCAAGACGATCGAGGCGAAGCCGGCCCGCTTAGATCAAGCCATTGGAGAGGCCGCAGCGTCGTGTCGGCACTGGCAAGGAATCGCGCTCTGACCATCGGCACTCGCCAAGGTGCAGAGCGAGCAAGGGGCGATGAGACCGACTCCACATCCAGACACCGGCCGGCGGGCTAGAGGGCGACTTGCTCCCGCCCCGGAGATGCGATCCCGCGCAGCTCGGCGCGCGCCTGACGGACGATCTGCCATCCGCCGCTGACACCAAGCCCGGCAAGGATCACGGCGACCGCGATGTCCGGCCAGGCCGTCCCGGTGCCGAACACGCCGAGCGCGGCGGCCACCACGGCGATGTTGCCGATCGCGTCGTTGCGCGAGCAGATCCACACCGATCTGCGGTTGGCGTCGCCGTCACGGTGCCGCCACAGCATGACGGCGCAGACGAGATTGGCGAACAGCGCAAGCACACCGATGACGCCCATCGTCTCGGCCTGCGGCAAGGCACCAGTCATCGCCATCCAGACGGTGCTGCCGAGAATCCACAGGCCGAGCAGCAACAGGGACGCCCCCTTAAGCAACGCGGCCCGCGCGCGCCATTGCAGCGCCATGCCGGCGACGCCGAGGCTGATCGCGTAGTTGGCGCTGTCGCCGAGGAAGTCGAGCGCATCGGCCTTGAGCGCGGCCGAGTGCGCCGCGACACCGGCGACGATCTCGACCGCGAACATGCTGGCATTGATCGCAAGCGCGATCCACAGCACGCGCCGCCATGCCTTGTCCCTGGTCGGCGCGGTCGTCTCGCAGCCGCCGCAGCATCCGCCTGCCATGATCGTCACCTCGATTCGTTCGATGCGACAGGCTATATGCACCCTGTAGCAACTACAGGGTCAAGGCTATGGCGCTCACCATCGGCGAGCTGGGCAAGGCGACGGACACGAAGGTGGAAACGATCCGCTATTATGAGCGGATCGGGCTGTTGCCGAAGCCTCCGCGCACCGGCGGCAACTACCGCGCCTATGACGCGGTCGAGCTGGGGCGGCTGAGCTTCATCCGCCGCGCCCGCGATCTCGGCTTCCCGCTCGACCAGGTGCGCGCGCTGCTCTCGCTGTCGGACGATCGCGGCCGGGACTGTGCAACGGTCGATGCGCTCGCCCGCGACCATCTCAGCGAAGTCGAGCGCAAGATCGCCGATCTGACGGCGTTGCGCCGGGAGCTGGCCGCGCTCATCACCTCATGCGGGGGCGGCACGGTCGCGGACTGCCGCATCATCGAGGCGCTTGCGCCCCACAACGGATAGGGAGCCTATGACGATCACGCCCTTTGCCTATGTCGGCGCGGCCCTGGCCGAGATCGCCGGATGCTATTCGTTCTGGGCATGGCTCCGCCTCGGCAAGTCGCCGTTGTGGATCGTGCCGGGCATGATCTCGCTGGCGCTGTTCGCCTGGCTGCTGACGCTGGTGGACAGCGATGCGGCGGGACGCGCCTATGCTGCCTATGGCGGCGTTTATATCGCGGCCTCGCTCGGCTGGTTGTGGGCGGTCGAAGGGCTGCGCCCCGACCGCTGGGACGTGACCGGCGCGGTCATCTGCCTTGTCGGCGCGACCGTGATCCTGTTCGGGCCGCGCCCGGCCTGACCTGCATTCGCGAGCCGGGCCTTGGCCCGGCGAGCGACGACGCTCCTCAAACAGCAAAAGCGGCAGCGAATGAAAGGCCGGGACCGCTCGCGCGGCCCCGGCCCGATGCCGCTATTCGGCGGCGACGGCGAAGGACGCTTCGCCGTCCTCCGCTTCGGTATCGGGAGCCTCCGCTTCGGACGGCTGCTCCACGCTTCCCACGTCCTCGGCCACGACGGTTGCGGACTGCTCCGCCTCCGGCTCCGAGGTCCGCAGGATCGCAGGCAACCAGCCGGTCCCGGCCAGAAGCTGCTCGGCGGCCTGCGCCATGTCCGGCTTCTTCATGTCCGCGATACGGCGGGCGGCGTCCTCCGACACGCCTTCGGTCACAGCCTCCACGATATGCGCCTTGGTGATGCGGCCAAGGTAGCTGTCCACGGTCGGCGTCCAGTCCTTCGCCACGTCCAGCGCCAGCGCCGTCGCCAGCCTGTCCGCCGTTTGCAGCGAACGAGGCTTGCGGTCCCACGGCAGGCGCAGCGCATTGACGGTGCGGGACGCGCAATGCGCCAGCAGCGCCAGCCGCTTCTCGTCGTCCAGCGCGACCACGAAGCCCCACAGGTCGGCCACGTCACGCGGCATCCGCTCGGCCCACGCCTCGCGGGCCTCGTTCGCCTTGGCGGCAAGCGGCGTGTCCTCGATCCCATCCGCATGGCTGCCAAGCGGCGTCACGGTCGGGCGGACCTCAAGGCAACCGGCTTCGGCGTAGCTGTAGAACAACTGCGCCGTGAGCGTGTGGGTTAAGGCGATCAGCGCCAGATCGGGCCGTTCGCCAAGGGCGACGCGTAAGGCCAGCGTCCGATAGGCGGACAGGTCGCGGGTGAGGCTGTCGGAAATCGGCTTGCCCGGTTCCTCGTCCTCTTCCTCGATCTCCTGCACGTCCTCGTCGCCGTCCTCGGCCTGCTCGTCCTCCACGGCCTCCGGGTCGGTCGGGTCGCCCTCGGCTTCCGGCTCGGGCTGCGGGTCCGCCAGCGCCTCGTCCTCGGCTCGGACGAAACCGCGCTCGATCCTGACCGTACCGTCATGGTGAAGCACGACGAACGCGCCGCCATGCGCGATCACGTTGGCGTCGTAGGCGGAACGCTTGGCCGAAATGGCGTCGATCTCGTCGGACACCACCTCCAGCCTCGCCGCCAGGTCCTCGGGCATCTCGTCATAGGACGAATAGCCTTCGGCCAATTCGTCATGCTGGATCGACAGCGCCTCCAGCCGGGCCTCGTCCTCATCGGACAGGGGAACGGTCTGCGGATAGAAACGCCGCATCCCGTGCGCATGGGGATAGTCGATATGCGCCTCGGCCCATTTCCAGCCCTCGGCCTGAACCTCGTCCGCGATCTCGTGCAGCTTCTCGGCGGCGAGCATGTCGAGCAAGCCCGCATCCTCGAAGAACCCGCCCCGGTCCTCGCTGAACAGGTCGCGGATTATGTTGCCGCCAGCCTCGATATAGGCGTCGGCTCCGACGAACACCGCGCGGCGATCATCGGCGGGCACGTTGGCGGCGGTCATATCGCGACGGATGATCCACGGCTCGCGATTGTGATGCAGGTTCTCGAACACCTGCTCCTGCCGGGCATGGTCCTCGGTGATCGCGAAGGCCATAAGCTGGTCCAGCGTAAGGCCATCCTCACGATAGACCTGCAATAGCTTGGGCGAGACAGCGCCAAGGCGAAGCCGCTGCTTCACCACGCCAGCCGATACGCCGAACCGCGCGCCGATCTCCTGCGCGCCCCAGCCCTTGCCGTCCGCAAGCTCGCGGAACCGCTCGAACTGGTCGGCGGGGTGCATCGGGGTCCGGGTGACGTTCTCGTCCAGACTGATCTCGGCGGGATCGTTCTGCGTATCGAGCCAGCACCGGACAGGCTCGGACTTCCTGATCTGCTTGCGCTTGGCGCGCAGCAGCATCGCCAGCCTTCGGCCCTCGCCAGCGGTGACGAGGTAATAGCCGGTCGGCGTCCCGTCCTCTTTGACTTCCGGCTCCACGACAAGGTTCTGGATCAGCCCCTTGTGCTGGATCGAAGCGGCCAGCGCCTCGATAGCGGCTTCTCCGTGCGGCACCTTGCGGGCATTGCGCGGGGACTTCTTGAGCTTTGCGAGCGGCACGAAAATCTCGACGCCCGACACAGGCTCGGCGGCAACGGTTTCGGTAACAGCGTTCATCACACTTCTCCTTCAAACCGCACTCACCCCGGAATGGGGTGGGCGGCGAAAGAGCGACCGGCAGGCCCGCCGGCGGAGCCGGGCAGCACCCGCAGGGCCGGAACGCAGAGGAGGTAAGCGCGGCACGCGCGTTGCGGCCCGGCGCGGCGGGCCTAGAGGGAAGCGACGCCCACCCCATCTCGGGGAGTGCAACGACCGCCAATGCGATCGGCCGGCGCAGCCTTGGCCGATCTCCGCAGCCTGGAAGAACCTCAATCCGCGGGGCGGATTGACCGACCGGCGCACCAGCGCCGCCCGCCATGCTGATCGTCACCCGGCAGGGCCGAAACCCGTCAGGGGTTCGGTCGCAGCGCAGCGGAGATAGAGCGGCGGTCCCGCAGGGAGGCGCCAACCCCATCTTGCAATTTATACCTTCATCGACTAACATGCAGTCATTGACTTATGGAGGTCAGCATGGCGGTCATGACGATCCGAAACATCGACGATGCGATCAAAAATCGCCTGCGCCTGCGCGCGGCAATGCACGGCCGTTCTATGGAAGACGAGGCGCGCGACATCCTGCGCTCGGCGCTCTCGACCGAAATCCCGCGCCCTCGCAATCTGGGCCAGGCCATCAATGAGCGCTTCGGCGCGCTGGGCGGCGTCGATCTGCCTGACCTGCCCCGTGAGGCGATCCGGCCGGTGGACTTCGGCGAATGATCGTCCTCGACACCAACGTCATTTCGGAGCTGATGCGGCGCGAGCCTGACCCGACAGTCATGGCGTGGATCGCCGAGCAGCCGATGGCAGGCGTGTTCACGACGACGCTGACACAGGCGGAAATCTTCTATGGCTTGGCGCTGCTTCCCGAGGGACGCCGCCGCGATGATCTGCTGGCGGCTGCGCGTCCGATGTTCGAGGTCGATTTGGCAGGCCGCGTGCTGCCGTTCGATACCGAAGCGGCGCTTGCATATCCCGAGATCGCCGCCAGGCGGAAACAGGGCGGCAAGCCGATCAGCCAGATTGACGCGCAAATCGCGGCGATCGTGCGCTCGCGCGGCGCGCGGCTGGCGACTCGTAATGTGCGCGACTTTGCCGAATGTGGGATCACAGTCGTCGATCCGTGGGGCGAAGCATGACGCCCGCCGTCGCGCGCCCCTATCTGCGCTTCGCCCCGCGAGAGGCTTTGCGCGGGATGCGGTCGCGCGGCAGCCTGCCGCGATGGCCCTTCCTCGCAAGCTCCGCCGTCGCACGCCTCGCCGCTGGGCCGAGTGCCCGGATGACCTGCATGACTACACCAACCGCGTCGCGCCACGCCGGGCTTCGCGCCGAGCGCGCGAGGATGATGGGCAGATCGTCGTCACCGACGATTGGCCCGAGCAAGTTCCGATCGGCGACGCGGAATTGCGCGCGATCGAAGGCCACATGCGGCAGGAGCTGGACAAGCTGTTGGGGCCGCTACCGTGAAGTGAGGAGTGAAGCGTCATGACCAAGGCCGTCTTGCGACGACACGAGGATGAGGCGCCGGTCGTCGCGACCGCCCGCGCTGCTCTTTACCTGCGCGTTTCGACAGGCCGGCAGGCCGACAGCGACTTGTCGATTCCCGACCAGCGTCGTCAGATCGAAGACTACTGCCTGTCGCGCGGTTGGGAGGTCGCGGCCGAGTTCGTCGAACCGGGCAACACCGCGACCGATGATCGTCGCCCAGCCTTCCAAGCGATGATCGACGCGGCGATGGTCAAGCCGCCGACGTTCAACGTCATTCTCGTTCACAGCTTCTCGCGCTTCTTCCGCGACCAGTTCCAGTTCGAGTTCTACGTCCGCAAGCTGGCTAAGAACGGGGTGCGACTCATCTCGATCACGCAAGATCTGGGCGACGATCCAATGAGCGTGATGATGCGTCAGATCATGACGCTGTTCGACGAGTATCAGTCAAAGGAGAACGGCAAGCACACTTTGCGGGCGATGAAGGAGAATGCCCGGCAAGGCTTCTGGAACGGCGCACGCGCGCCGATCGGCTATCGCGTGATCGCGGCCGGCGAGCGCGGCGCGAAGATCAAGAAGAAGCTGGAGATCGACCCGATCCAGGCCGAGACGGTGCGCCGCATCTACCGCATGGCGCTCAATGGCGTCGATAACCGCGGCCCCATGGGCCTCAAGTCGATCGCCACCTGGCTCAACGAAAACAACATCCGCACCCGCGATGGCGGGCGCTGGGGCTTGGGCGCGGTGCATCAGGTTCTCACGCGCACGACCTATATCGGCCAGCACCGCTTCAACACCCGCGACCACAAGACGAAAACGCCGAAGCCGGAGAGCGAGCACGCCATCATGGAAGTGCCGGCGATCGTCTCGGAAGCCGAGTTCGAGGCGGTCCAGCGCTCGCTCAAGGCGCGCAGCCCGAAGATGATGGCGCCAATGGCGGTGGGCGGTCCGACGCTGCTCACCGGCATCTGCTTCTGCGCGTGCTGCGGCGGCGCGATGACGCTGCGCACGGGCACCAGCAGCGTCGGGCGGGAATATCGCTATTATACCTGCTCGACGAAGGCGCGGCAGGGTGCGACCGGCTGTCCCGGCATCACGGTGCCGATGGACCGGCTCAACGAGGCCGTGGTCGATCATCTCGAAGCCCGGCTGCTCGACCCGGTGCGGCTCGAAGCTCTGATGGATCAGATCCTCGAACGCCGCGACGAGTGGGTTAACCAGCGCCGCGAGCATGTCGCCGACCTTGAGCGGCGTGCGACCGAGGCGGAAGCGAAGCTCAAGCGCCTCTATGATGCGATTGAGAACGGCGTCATCGACGTGAGCGATCCATCGCTCAAGGATCGTATCGCCGAGCTCACCGCGACGCGCGACCAGGCCAAGGGCGATTCCGAGCGCGCCTTGGCCCATATCGCGAAGATCGGCCCGGCGATCACGCCGGAGAGCCTGCGCGCCTTCGCGGCCGCCCTCAAAAAGAAGCTGCGGCAGGGCGACGGCACGTTCGCCCGCGATCAGGTTCGCGCCGTGGCGCAGCGGGTTGAAGTGGTGAGCCGGAAGGAGGTCCGCATCCGTGGGCTGCGGAGCGAGCTGCTCCGAACCCTAACCGCCGCCTCTGGCGTAGAGGCGGCGGTGCTAGGCGTTCGTGCCTTTGAACCGAAATGGCGCGCCCGGAACGATTCGAACGTCCGACCCTCAGATTCGTAGTCTGATGCTCTATCCAGCTGAGCTACGGGCGCTTGGAAGTCGGCGACATAGTCGGCATGTGCGCGGCGCGCAAGCCCGTTGCAGAGATAATCTGTCATGCCTAAAGCAACCCCCATGGCGAAAGCTGCTTTGCATGCGATGATCCTGACGACGTGCCTCATGAGCATAAGCGGATGCTCGACCGCCGTCGACCATCCCTCGCTTGCGCCAAGAGCTATTGAACGCTTCACCGCCGCCGAGCCGGCGCCCACGCCTTCTCCGCCCGCAATTCTTCCGGAGGATGCGTCGCGGCGGGAACGTATTAGCGCGCTGACGGTCCAGGCGGTCGAAGCCGATGCGCGCTTCCGCGAGGGTCTTGTCGAGGCACAGGGTGCAGTGTCCAAAGGCGCCGGCGCGGCGCCCGGAAGCGAAGCTTGGGTCCAAGCGCAGCAGGCGATCAGCCGGATCGAAATACTGCGTGAGCCCGTTTCGCGCAGCCTGGCCGATCTCGACGCGCTTCAGGTTTCCGCCGTGCAGGCGGAAGTCGGCACTGATGCAGCAGCCGAACTCGACACCGCGATCCAGAAAATCGGAGCGATCGACGCTCAGGAGGAACAGGCGATCGTCACGCTTCGCGACCTTCTCGCCAACCCGTGAAGGCCAATCAGCCCTTCAGCGCTGCTGCGTGCCTACGGCCATTTTCAACATAACTCCGGACGCCGGCCTGATTGGACTCGATCTCTTCGGGGGTAAGATCGCGCAGATATTTCGCCGGACGGCCAGCCCAGAGCTGGCCTGACAAGATCACCTTGCCGGTCGTCAGCATGGCCCCAGCGGCCAACATCCCATCGCTTTCGATCCGCGCGCCATTGAGCACGATGGCGCCCATGCCGACAAAGGCACGATCCTCAAGCGTACAACCATGAAGCAGCACCATATGCCCGACCAAGCAATCTTCTCCAATGATCGTCGGATAGCCTGGCGAGTCGCCATGAGGGCTGTCGCAGTGGATGGTGCTGCCGTCCTGGATATTGGTGCGCGCGCCTATGCGGATGCGGTTTACATCCGCGCGGATCACGCAATTATACCAGATGCTTACATCTTCACCGATCTCGACATCGCCGATCAGTCGGCAACCGGGAGCGATGAACGCGGTGTCAGCGATGTGGGGCGTGGCATCCTCCAGCGATAACAGGGTCGTCTCCTTCACTGCTTTTGCCACTCCGTTCGTGCGATCCGATAGACGATGGTCGGATTCAACGCGTCGCTGAACGCCGGATCATGATAATCGAGATCGGGCCGCCGCATCATGCCCAGACGTTCCATCAGACCCCAACTGCCCAGGTTGCCTGCCACCGTAAATGCGTAGACGCATTCAGCGCCATGCACGGCAAAGGCGCGGTCGAGCGACGCCATAGCCGCTTCGCGTGCATAACCGTTGCCCCAGGCATCCTCGCGAAGCCCCCAGCCGATCTCGAACTCGCCGACCAGATCGGTGCCCTGCGCATTTACACGCTTTAGACCGCAATAGCCCAGAAATGCGTCATCCTCACGCCTCTCCACCACCCAGAAACAGAAGCCTTCCTGCGCCTGCATTCGCTGCTGCCGCTCGGCAGTCGATTCGGTGTGACGGGGCGGCATATCGTCGTCCTCAAGCCAGCGCTTGAAGCTTGGTGTATCGGTATGCGCCTTGAGCAGCGCATCGTCACCGTCTCGCCATTCCCGCAGCCGCAGCCGCGGCGTCTCAATGACGACCGCGCTCATTGGGCGAGCAATCGCGCTGCGTGTGCCGCATGGTAAGTGAGCACGCCGGAACAGCCGGCCCGCTTGAACGCCATCAGCGTTTCCAGCACCAGCCCATCCCTCTCACCCGTGCCCGCCGCCACGGCTGCCTCGATCATCGCATATTCGCCGGACACCTGATAAGCGAATACCGGCACCTCGAACCGATCTTTCACCCGCCGGACGATGTCGAGATAAGGCAACCCAGGCTTCACCATCACGCTGTCAGCACCTTCAGCCAGATCGAGCGCTACTTCGCGTAATGCTTCTTCGCTGTTGGCCGGATCCATTTGATAGGTGGTCTTGTCGCCTTTCAGCAATCCGCGTGAGCCGACCGCGTCGCGGAATGGGCCATAGAAGGCACTCGCATATTTAGCGGCATAGGCCATGATCTGGACATTGACGTGCCCGGCACTCTCAAGCGCTGCGCGTATTGCTCCCACCCGACCGTCCATCATGTCGGATGGCGCGATAACATCCGCGCCAGCCTCGGCCTGATTGACCGCCTGGGCGACCAGAATCTCGCTGGTGGCGTCATTCAGCACATAGCCCTTTTCGTCGAGCAGCCCGTCGTGGCCGTGCGCGGTATAAGGATCGAGCGCAACGTCGGTCAGCAAGCCAATGTCGGGCGCCGCATCCTTGATCGCCCGCACGGCGCGGCACATGAGATTGTCTGAATTGAGCGCTTCGCGCCCTTCGTTGGTCCGCAACTCACGCGGCGTGTTGGGAAAAAGCGCAAGGCAGGGAATACCAAGCGTTCGCGCTTCTTTCGCCCGTTCCACAACAAGATCGACCGACCATCGAGAAACGCCCGGCAGTGAACTGATCGGCTCCTCCACGCCCTTGCCGTCAGTAACGAACAGGGGCCAGATCAGATCGGATGGAGTGAGTACCGTCTCGGCATGGAGCGCGCGGCTCCAGGCGGCGACACGAGTTCGACGCATTCTCAAGGCAGGATAGGCTGCAGTCATATCTCGCCCATATCGCGTAGGCGCCGCTTGGGCTAGCGCCTGCGTGGATGTGCCATGTCTGGCCCAGGGCCGTCAGGGCTGCGTGAAAAGCGCTGGCCGTTTTGGATCGGGCGCTTCGACCCATCCGCCGCCGACCGCCTTGAACAAGGCGATCTGCGCTTCGGCCCGATCAGATTCAGCCTGCGCCGTCGCGGCATTTGCGGTCGCGAGGGTTCGCTGCGCATCGAGCAGATCGAGGAAACTGTCAGCGCCATAGTTGAAGCGCTTGCCGGACAAGAAAGCGGCATGGTCCGCTGCGTCGCGTGCGCGTTGCAGCGCAGACTCTCGGTCCAGCGCCCCAGCAAGGCGGGCAAGCGCCTGTTGCGTTTCCTGAAGCGCGGTCAGCACCGCCTTGTCGAACTTCGCGAGGGAGCCTTCGGCCACAGCGCGGCTTTCGCGCACCCTGGCCCGCGCCGCGCCGCTGAAAGGGAAGTTCCAGCTGATCAACGGCCCGGCAGACCAGCTGAATCCAGCCTTCTTACCGATATCGCCGACCTCCCCCGCGCCAAGGTTGATCGCACCGAGCAGCGTGATCGATGGCAACAACGCCGCCGTCGCGACGCCGATGCGCGCCGTGTCAGCAGCAAGCGCGCGTTCGGCCGATCGCACGTCGGGCCGGCGCGCAAGTAATCCACGTCCGTCTCCGATCGGGATCGGCCGCGTGATCGATGGCACAGTCCTGCAGGACGAAACGGCCGGATCCAGGTTCGACGGCGAATCCCCGACAAGCACGGCGAGCGCATAGAGGGCGGCGCGGTGTTCCGCCTCAAAAGTCGCACTCTGCGCGTTGGCCTGCTCCACCAGCACAGTCGCCTGATCGACCTCGCGTTGGCTGATGCTCCCGCCGCCGAACAGGCGGCGTGTAAGATCGAGCGTCTGCTGCTGAAGCTTCGCAGTCGTGCGGGCAACATCAGCTTGAAGGCCAAATCCGCAGGCGCTCGCATAGGTGCGCGCTGTTTCTGCCGCGATCGAAACCCGCGCCGCTTCCAGATCAGCTTGTGCCGCAGCGAAATCGGCGCGCGCCGCCTCCACCGATCGGCTTACGCGGCCAAACAGATCCACTTCGTAGGAGGCATCGAAGCCGACTGAATAATAATCAGCCGTCTCACCGGTGCCACCCTGATTGGGCGCAGTGCGGCCTCTGATTGCATTGGCGCTGACGTCCGTGAGTGGCAGCCGTGCCGCTCCCGCCCCGTGCAGGAGCGCACGCGCGCGCTTGAGATTGGCCGACGCGATCCGCACATCGCTGTTATAGGTCAGCGCTTTCTCGACGAGATGGTCGAGAGTAGGCGAATCGAACAAGCGCCACCAGTTGCTCTGGGGTTCCTGCGAAGTGACGGCGGGCAGATGCCCTGCTTCGCTCAACGCCACGGCGGGTGCGGCGAGGGGCTTGGTTTCCTGGTAGTTCGGACCCACCGCGCAAGCGGAGAGCATAACCAGGGCCGCCATGCCCGCCAACCTCATGTCGGTTCACTCTCATCGCGGGGCGTCCGCAAACGAGGCCATCTTATCCGACGCGACCACGCAGCAATCTTGTCGCCGCCCTTGCGGCTGATGACATAGAAAGCGGGAGTGAACAGCAGGCCGAACAGGGTCACGCCGATCATCCCGAAAAACACGGCTATGCCCAAAGCCTGACGCATCTCAGCGCCGGGGCCGCTGCTAATCACAAGCGGCAGCACGCCCAGGATGAAAGCGATCGAGGTCATCAGGATCGGACGCAGGCGCTGATGGGCGGCGCGTTGAGCGGCCTCGTACATGTCGAGGCCCTCTTCTTCACCCTGACGCGCAAACTCGACGATCAGAATGGCGTTCTTTGCCGCCAGCCCGATCAACACGATGAATCCGATCTGGGTGAGAATGTTGTTGTCGCGTCCCATCAGATTGACGCCAAGGATCGCGGCCAAGAGACACATCGGCACGATCAGGATTACCGCGAATGGCAGCACGAGACTTTCATACTGCGCCGCCAGCAGCAGGAATATGAACACCACGGCCAGCCCAAAGGCGATCACGCCGGTATTTCCGGCGATCTTCTGCTGATAAGCGAGTTCGGTCCATTCAAAGGACATACCAGTGGGCAATATCCGCTCCGCCAGCTTTTCCATCGAAGCGAGCGACTGGCCGCTGGAGTATCCGGGGACGGTGTCGCCCTGCAATTCCACCGAGGGATAGAGATTGTAGCGCACCACCCGATATGGGCCGCTGTCATTGCGCAGGTCGATCACTGCCGCCAATGGCACCATCGCGCCGGAGGCCGAACGGGTCTTGAGCCGGCCGACATCATTGACGTCGTCGCGATAGGGCGCATCGGCCTCGGCCGTGACCCGGAAGGTCCGGCCGAGATAATTGAAATCGTTGATGTAGGTCGAGCCGAGGTAGGTGTTGAGCGTATTGAAGATATTCTGGACCGGCACGCCCATCTGCTCGGCCTTCTCGCGATCTACGTCAGCGTACAGGCGCGGAGTCTTGGTGTTGAAGGTGGTGAATACTGATCGCAGGCCGGGCGTCTTGTTGGCCTCGCCCATCATCGCGAACGCCGCCTTCTCAAGCGCTTGGTAGCCCGCGCCCGCACGATCCTCGATGATCATCTTGTAGCCGCCGCCGGTGCCTAGGCCACGAACAGGCGGAGGCGCGATGACGATGATCGTTCCCGCGTTGATAGCACCCAGACTATGTTGCAATTCCTCGACAACTTGGTCGGATGTCGCCCGCTCGCCAAAGGGCTTCAATGGCATGAAGATCGTGGCGGCGCTCGGCGAGTTTCCAAAATTGGTGGCATCAAATCCAGCAAACGCGATGCTATTTTCATAAGCGGGATGCTTGCGCACCACATCGAGCATGCGATGTACGGTCTCATCGGTTCGTTGCAAACTCGTGCCCGGCGGCATCTGCAGCGCCACCATCACATAGCCTTGATCCTGGGGCGGGATAAAACCGGCTGGAGTCGCATAAAAACGCCACCCGGCGACCGCGAGCAGGCAGACATACACTATCCCCAAGACCGAAAGCCGACGCACCGTCCGTGACGTCAATCCGCCATAACGTTGGCTCAGCCTTTCGAAGCGATGGTTGAAGCCCCGCGCGAACCGCGTCGGCAGACCACGCCATCCTTCCATCGGCTTCCGGTCATGCTTAGGCCGGAGGATCAGCGCTGCCATCGCTGGCGAAAGCGTCAGCGATACCAGGCAGGAAATTGCGGTCGCGGACACAATCGTCAACGCGAACTGCTTGTAGAAGGCCCCGGAAACGCCCGAGATAAAGGCAGTTGGAATGAAAACACCGCACAGCACGAGCGCGATGGCGATCAGTGCGCCGGACACTTCGTCCATCGATTTGTGTGCAGCCTCGAGCGGCCGGAGCCCCTCCTCTTCCATCAGTCGTTCGATATTTTCGACCACCACGATTGCGTCGTCGACCACGATGCCAATGGCGAGCACCAGACCGAACAGCGACAGATTGTTGATCGAGAAGCCGAACAAAGCCATCATCGCCAGCGTGCCTATTAGGGATACCGGGATTGCCAAGATCGGAATAATGGCCGCGCGCCAGCTTTGCAGGAACAACAGAACGACCAGCGATACGAGGATCAGCGCCTCGATCAACGTCTGCTCCACCGCATCGATGGACGCTGTGATGTAGAGCGTCGGATCGTAGGTCGCTTGCCAGCTGAGGCCAGGCGGAAATTCTTTGGCCATGTCTTCCATGGCGGTTTTAACGGCCTCAGCCGTGGCCAGCGCATTCGAACCCGGAAGTTGTACGACCGGCATGCCTACCGCCGGCCGGCCGTTCACATATCCGTTGGTGTCGTAGCTGAGAGCGCCGAGCTCGATCCGGGCCACATCGCGCAGCCGCGTCATCCGGCCCTCGGCATCGCGCTTGAGAATGATGCCGCCAAACTCCTCGGGCGTGGTCAGCCGCCCTTTGGTCTGGATAGAAAGCTGATAAGCGGTGCCGCCGGTGTTGAACGGCGCCTGGCCAAGCGCGCCCGCAGCAACCTGCGAATTCTGGTTCCTGATTGCCCCTGTGATTTCATCGACCGTCATGTTGCGTTCGGCCGCACGATCCGGATCGATCCAGATGCGCATGTTGTAATCACGGCCACCAGAGGTACGGATGCCTCCCACCCCCTGGATACGAAGCAGCTGGTCGACAATGTGCAGCTTCGCGTAATTACCGATATATTGGGTGTCCAGAGATCCATCAGGCGAGCTGAGCGCAATCACCATCAGCAAGTCTGGAGAATTTTTCAGCACGGTCACGCCGATCTGGCGCACTTCCTCAGGCAGGCGGGGTTCTGCCGTCGCCACGCGATTTTGGACCAGCACCTGGGCCTGATCGACGTTGGTGCCGGGATGGAAGGAAACGGTGATCGTGAGCGAGCCCGAGGCAGTGGCTGAAGAGGACATGTAGATCATGTCCTCGACGCCGTTAATCGCCTCCTCAAGTGGCCCAGCCACGGTGTCGGCTAGGGTTTCAGCCGTGGCGCCGGGATAGGTGGCCGATACAACGACTGTCGGCGGCGCAATCTCGGGATATTGTCCGACCGGCAATCCCGGATAGGCCACCAGTCCCGCGATAATAACGAGAATCGACACGACCGCCGCAAAGATCGGACGATCGATGAAGAAATGCGGCAGACGCATCAGCTATCCGCTGGCTTAAGCTGCTCGGCGGGCGGGGCGGTCGTGGGCAGCGAATCAGGCGATGTATCGGCTGCGCGCGGTTTGATATGTCCCTGACGGACGGTAACCGGCATACCGGGGCGCATCTGGGCCAGACCTTCAGTGATAATCCTTTCGCCCGGCTTGAGACCCGACCGAATAACCCGCAAACCTTCCACCATCGGACCCGTTTCGACCGGACGGGCTACCGTCTTGCCGTCCTTACCCACGGTATAGATGAGCTTGCGCGTTTGATCGGTAAGGATCGCCTCATCAGGCACCAGCATGGCTTGGTATTTGCCCGACCCGAGGAGGCGAGCGCGGCCAAACATTCCCGGCACCAGGAAACCGTTCGGATTCTCGATCACCGCATGCGCCCGGATCGTGCCGCTGCCGGTGTCGAGCGCATTGTCCACAAACACCATGCGGCCGCGCCAGCTATAGTCCTTTTCGTCCGAGAGCTGGACTTCCACTGGATTGGGTGCGTAGCGCGACGATCTGCGCTCTCCGTCCCGCGCCTGCCGGATATATTTGAGATAGAAGGATTCGGCCCCCTCGAAGCTGAACCAGATCGGATCGACCGAAACGACTGTTGTGAGCAGCGTTTCATTGGCCTTTACCTGATCGCCGACCGCAACCCGCTTGTCCGATACTCGCCCGTTAATCGGTGATCTTACGGTTGTGAATGAAAGATCAAGTTCTCGAGCCTCAGCATTGGCGCGCGCAGCCTCCAGATTGGCTTCGGCGGTGCGTTGCGCCGCGACCTTTGTCTCATATTCCTGCTGCGAAACAGCATTGAAGGATTTGAGTTCGCTAGCACGCGCAAGTTCACTCCTGGAATTGGCCAGCGCTGCCGACGCGCTCAGGATGGAAGCCCTCGCCTGAAGATAGGCCGCGCGATAGGGTCTGGGATCAATCTCAAACAGCGGCTGGCCCTTCCGCACCTCCACACCCGGCCGAAAGCGAACCGCAACGATCTGGCCGGCGACCCGGGGCAGCACCTGGACGTTATCGATCGCCTCGAAGCGGCCAACATATTCATCCCAATCGCTCACCGCCCGAGAAATGGGCGCAGCAACAGTAACGGTTGGCGGAGGCGGTGCACCTTGGTCGCTCCCGGAACAGGCTGCAAGGCTCACCAGGCCGAGGAGAAGGACCCACCGCATCGCCGACCATATGTTGCGATGCGACATCGATTTCAAGATGAAACTGTTCGCTTTTTTTGCACCGCTTTTTCCTTTGCGAAATCAACGTGGCAGCGTCGTCGTCCCCATCAGATGAAGATCGACCGCACGCGCGCATTGCCGCCCTTCCCGGATCGCCCATACGACCAGTGACTGTCCCCGCCGCATGTCGCCGCAGGAAAAGACGCCCTCCTCGCTCGACGCGTAGCCCATAGTGTCTGCCTTGACATTGCCGCGCTCGTCCAGCGTGACGCCGGCTTGTTCAATCATCCCGGTCTTGCGCGGGCCGAGGAAGCCCATTGCAAGCAACACGAGATCCGCCTTGATTTGGAACTCGCTCCCGACGATCTCGCGCGGGCGGCCATCCACCCATTCAACCCGCGCGCATTCAAGCGCCGTCAGTTGGCCGCCAATACCAAGGAAGCGCTTGGTCATGACCGACCAGTCCCGCTCACATCCCTCTTCCTGCGAAGATGAGGTGCGCAGTTTCATAGGCCAGTCAGGCCAGGTGAGGCCCTTATCTTCTTTCTCAGGTGGCTTAGGCATGATCTCGATCTGGGTAACCGAGGTAGCACCTTGACGATTGGAGGTGCCGATGCAGTCAGATCCGGTATCGCCGCCGCCGATCACAACAACATGCTTGCCAGTCGCGGTCAGTGAGCCGCGCGGAGCTGCACGCAACTCATCATCGCCGGCGTTACGCTTGTTTTGCTGGGTCAGGAATTCCATCGCAAAACGCACGCCCGGCAGCTCGAAGCCGGGAATGTCGAGCGGGCGTGGATGTTCCGCCCCGCCAGCCAACACGACAGCATCATAGTTGCCGCGCAGAGTTTCGACGGAGACCGCGACACCAACTTCGGTGCTGGTGCGAAACTCGACGCCTTCCGCTTCCATCTGCACAATGCGGCGGTTGATAAGATGCTTTTCCATCTTAAAATCGGGAATGCCGTAGCGGAGCAGACCGCCGACACGATCGTTCTTTTCGAAGACGGTCACTGCATGGCCGGCGCGTGCGAGTTGCTGGGCGGCGGCAAGTCCCGCGGGACCTGACCCTACAACAGCGACGCGCTTGCCAGTCTTCTGCTTCGGTGGCTGGGGTGTGATCCAGCCTTCGGCCCAACCGCGATCGACGATCTGGCATTCGATCGTCTTGATCGTAACCGGCGCATCATCAATGTTGAGCGTGCAAGCGGCTTCACATGGCGCAGGGCAGACACGGCCGGTGAACTCCGGGAAATTGTTGGTCGAGTGCAACACTTCCAGTGCGCTGCGCCAGTCGTCCTCATAGACCAGATGGTTCCAGTCCGGGATGATGTTGTTCACCGGGCAGCCATTGTGACAATAAGGAATGCCGCAGTTCATGCAGCGCGCGGCCTGATCGCGGACATCCGCGCCGGGGAGTGGGCGCACGAACTCCGTCCAAGTTTTCAGACGCTTTTCCGGTTTTTCATAGCCCCGGTCGCGCCGTTCGATTTCGAGAAACCCCGTTACCTTGCCCATCTTCTTTTCCTTATTCCGCGGCGACGGCCGAGGCGAGGCGCTCGCCCTCAAGCTGCTGGAGAGCGCGCCGATAATCGCGCGGCATGACCTTTACGAACTGCGTGATCGCTGCATCCCAGTCGTCGAGCAACGCCTTGGCACGCGCGCTGCCAGTGTGGAGCTGATGCCGCTGCAGCAGGATCTTCAACCGTTCGGCGTCGTGGCGCAGCATGTCCCCCATGCCATAATCATGCACGCTGGCCGGGCGCTGCGCCGGACGACCAAGGCCATCCTCATCATCAATCTTGGACGAGACCGGCTCAACATCGACCATCGCATGATTGCACAGATCACGGAAGCGCCCTTCCGGATCATGCACATAGGCGATACCACCCGACATGCCCGCCGCGAAGTTGCGTCCTGTGTTGCCAAGCACCACAACGACACCGCCAGTCATATATTCGCAGCCATGATCGCCGGTGCCCTCGACTACCGCAATCGCGCCCGAGTTGCGGACGGCGAACCGCTCGCCCGCAACACCCTGGAAATACGCCTCGCCCGCTATCGCGCCGTAAAGCACGGTATTGCCGACGATGATATTCTCCAGCGGATCACGCGAAACGCCGGCCGGCTGGCGCACGATGACGCGCCCGCCTGATAGGCCCTTGCCGACATAGTCGTTGGCATCGCCAGTCAGTTCCAGCGTCACGCCATGGGCAAGGAAAGCGCCAAAGCTTTGTCCCGCCACCCCAGTAAGGCGGATGACGATGCTGCTGTCAGGCAGGCCTGCATGACCATGGCGCTTGGCCACTTCGCCCGAGAGCATCGCGCCAACGGTGCGGTTGACGTTGCGAACCTCGCGTTCAATGCGGACATGCTCGCCCTTGTCGATCGCACCTCTGGCCGCAGCGATCAAATCATTGTCAAGTGCAGCATCAAGGCCATGGTCCTGACCTTCGACGTTACGGAGCGACGCACCTGTAGCCACCGGGGCTTGATATAGGATGCGTGAAAGATCGATGCCGCCCGCTTTCCAGTGTTCAATCGCCTGACGCATATCGAGCCGGTCAACTCGTCCGATCATCTCATCGAGCGTGCGGAAGCCCATATCCGCCATGATCTGACGCAGTTCCTCCGCGACAAAGAAGAAGTAGTTGATCACATGTTCCGGCTGACCAGTGAAGCGGCTGCGCAGCACCGGATCCTGCGTTGCCACGCCTACCGGGCAGGTATTCAGATGGCATTTGCGCATCATAATGCAGCCCGCGGCGATCAGTGGCGCGGTCGCGAAACCGAATTCATCCGCCCCTAACAACGCCCCGATCGCAACGTCGCGACCGGTGCGCAAACCACCATCGACCTGCACTGCGATACGGCTACGCAACCCATTGAGAAGCAAGGTTTGTTGCGTCTCGGCAAGGCCGATTTCCCAAGGGCTTCCCGCATGGGTGAGCGAGGTCAGCGGCGAAGCGCCGGTGCCGCCTTCATAGCCGGAGATAGTGACATGATCCGCGCGCGCCTTGCTGACGCCGGCCGCGACTGTGCCGACACCGACCTCAGACACCAACTTCACCGAAATACGGGCGCCAGTGTTCACATTCTTCAGGTCATGGATCAGCTGCGCCAGATCCTCGATTGAGTAGATGTCGTGGTGCGGCGGCGGCGAGATCAGGCCCACGCCCGGCGTCGAGTGCCGGGTTGCGCCAATCGTTTTGTCGACCTTGTCTCCGGGCAGCTGACCGCCCTCGCCCGGCTTCGCGCCTTGCGCCATCTTGATCTGGATGTCGTCAGCATTGACCAGATACTCGGCGGTGACGCCGAAACGGCCCGACGCGACCTGCTTGATCGCCGAACGCATTGAATCGCCATTGGGCAAGGGCTTGAACCGCTTGGGGTCTTCGCCGCCCTCGCCCGTATTCGACTTGCCGCCGATCCGGTTCATGGCGACAGCGAGGGTGGTGTGCGCCTCCCAGCTAATCGACCCATAGCTCATCGCGCCGGTGGCGAAGCGCTTGACGATCTCGCTTGCGGGTTCGACCTCGGAAATATCGAGCGGCTTGTCGGCTTTCTTGAGCTCCATAAGGCCGCGGATGGTCAGCATCCGCATGCTCTGCTCATTGATGCTTTCGGCGAACTCGGCATAGTCCCTGGACAGGTTGCCGCGAACCGCATGCTGCAACTTTGCTACACTGGTGGGCGTCCAGGCATGCTCTTCGCCACGGACGCGATAGCCGTAATTTCCACCCACATCCAACATGTTGCGATAGAGCGGACTATCGCCATAGGCGTCACGATGGTGGCGAACCGTCTCCTCGGCGATCTCAGCAAGGCCGATGCCCTCGATCGTGGTCGCGGTGCCGGTGAAATATTTGGCAACGAATACGGAGGACAGACCCACCGCATCGAAGATCTGTGCGCCGCAATAGCTCTGGTAGGTCGAGATGCCCATCTTGGACATGACCTTAAGGATGCCCTTGCCGATCGCCTTGATGTAATTCTTCTGCACTTCATAAGTGCTTAGAGGTAGGTTCCGGCGGCGACGGATCTCTTCGAGTGTCTCAAACGCCAGATACGGATTTACCGCCTCGGCACCATAGCCAGCCAGTACGCAGAAATGGTGTACCTCGCGCGCCTCGCCGGTCTCGATGACGAGGCCGGTCTGCATGCGCAATCCTTGACGGATCAGGTGATGATGGACCGCCGATGTGGCAAGCGCCGCCGGGATCGCGATCCGATCCGGCCCAACCGCTCGATCGGAGAGGACGAGGATATTCTGGTCCGCCAGCACCGCCTCTGTCGCGGCATTGCAAAGCCGCTCCACGGCGCGCTCCATGCCGCCGGCGCCCTCTAGGGCAGGCCAGGTGATATCAAGGGTTTCAGTGCGAAACGCGCCGTCAAGCATTTCAGAAACCGAACGGATCTTGGCGAGATCGCTATCAGTCAAAACCGGCTGCGAAACTTCGAGCCGCTTATGGGTCCCCGCCTGTCGGCCAAGCAGATTTGGTCGCGGCCCGATCATCGAAACCAGCGACATCACCAGTTCCTCTCGGATCGGATCGATCGGCGGGTTGGTTACCTGCGCGAAGTTCTGTTTGAAATAATCATAGAGAAGCCGTGAGCGCTCGGACAGTACCGCGATCGGGGTGTCCGTGCCCATCGATCCGATAGGGTCCTCGCCGTTCTGCGCCATGGGTTCGAGGAACCTGGAAACATCCTCCTGTGTGAATCCGAACGCTTGCTGACGATCCAGCAGCGCGCCCGCGTCATTGGCGATTACGGGCGCTAAATCGGTATTGGGCAGGTCTTCAAGCTTATACTGGGTCGCCTCGAGCCATTGCGCATAAGGCGCTGCGTCCGAAAGCGCGGCCTTGATCTCGTCATCTTCGATGATGCGGCCTTCTTCGAGATCAATGAGCAGCATCTTGCCTGGCTGAAGCCGCCATTTGCGGACGATATTTTCCTCCGCCACCGGCAGCACGCCAGATTCCGAAGCCATGATGACATGATCGTCGTCAGTGATGACAAAGCGGGCCGGACGCAGCCCATTGCGGTCCAGCGTTGCACCTATCTGTCGACCGTCGGTAAAGGCGATCGCGGCGGGGCCATCCCACGGCTCCATCAGCGCGGCATGATATTCGTAGAAAGCCTTCCGCTCCGGCGACATTAGCGGGTTGCCTGCCCATGCCTCCGGGATCAGCATCATGACAGCATGCGTCAGCGGATAACCACCGGCAACGAGCAATTCGAGGGCATTGTCCAGACACGCCGTATCCGATTGCCCGTGCGCGATCAGCGGCCACATCTTGTCGAGGTCAGGCCCCAGAAGATCGGATTCCAGAGTGCGACGGCGCGCGTTCATCCAATTCACGTTGCCACGCACCGTGTTGATCTCACCATTGTGCGCGATCAGGCGATAGGGGTGCGCCAGTTTCCACGACGGGAAGGTATTGGTTGAGAAGCGCTGGTGAACGAGCGCAATCGCGGACTGGGTCAGCGGATTGTGCAGATCCTTGTAGAAGCTGCCGACCTGCCCCGCGAGCAGCAAACCCTTATAAACCACGGTGCGCGTCGAAAAGGACGGCATGTAGAAATCGCTCAGGCCGGGAAGCGCATGCTTTTCCTCCATCGCCTCGAGCGGATTCTGGGTCTGCTTCCGGATCGCGAGCAGCTTGCGCTCAAACGCGTCCTGATCGACCGTCGCGGCGCCGCGCCCAACGATCGCCTGACGGATCATCGGCAGCTCGGCGAGCACAGCCGCACCGAGCACGCTACGGTCAATCGGCACGTCCCGCCAGCCGATCAGGTGCTGTCCTTCCTTGGTGAGCAGCCGCTCGAATCGCCCCACCGCGAAATCGCGCGCTTCCTCATCCCTCGGCAGGAAGCACATCGCGACGGCATAATCACCGGGCTTCGGCAGTTCGATGCCCTTGTCCGCAGCCCAGGCGCGCAGCAACGTATCGGGAATCTGGATCAGGATACCCGCGCCATCACCCATCATTGGATCAGCGCCGACCGCGCCGCGATGATCAATATTCAACAAAATCTCGAGGCCGCGCGTCACCGTCTCGTGCGATTTTTCGCCCTTGATGTTGGCGATGAAGCCAACGCCGCATGCGTCATGTTCGTTGCGCGGGTCATAGAGACCCTGTTGCCGAGGATAATTCATTCCGCCCCTTCATCCTCTCCCAACCAGCGTTGGCCGGACTGTTCTCAGCCGACGCCAGAAGCACCGATGTTGGAAATTTCAAACGACGCGTTATGCTCCAACGCGCGCGATTTGCCAAATTCCGGGCCAATCGCACCAGTGGCAATTGCCGATGATCTCGCGATCGTCAAGCGGCACTCGCCTCGAACTCGCCAATGCGCTAGCAGCGCGCGATGAATCCCGCGCCCGTGGCCCCCTTTCATGCCATCACCATCTCGCGGCTGGCGCATCAGCTTCAAATGGAGGGCCGCTCGGTCATCCATATGGAGTTTGGCCAGCCTTCTACCGGCGCTCCGCCGCGCGCCATCGATTCCGCCCGGCACAGGCTGGAGGCCGAACCCGGCGCCTATTGGGAGAGCCCGACCCTGCGAGAGCGCATCGCCCAACTTTATGCTGATCGGCACGGCTTAACGATCGAGCCTGAACGGATCATCCTGACCTGCGGCGCAAGCCCGGCGCTTGTTCTGGCGCTCACTGCGCTATTTTCCCCGGGAGACCGGATCGCCTTCGTTCGGCCCGGCTATGTCGCCTATCGCAACACGATCGCGGCGCTCGGCCGCGCGCCTGTCGAAATCGAAGCGGGTCGTGAAACCCGTTTCCAGCTTGCCGCCCATCACATCGAGGCACTGGAAGAACCGGCCGCCGGTCTGATCGTCGCGAGCCCCGCCAATCCCACCGGCACGATGATCGAAAAGGTGGAACTCGCGGCTATCGCCGCTGCCGCCCGCGCGCGCGGCGCGCGCATCATCTCCGATGAGATCTATCACGGGTTGAGCTATGTCGAGCCGGCCCATTCGATGCTCGAGTTCGATCCGGACGCGATCGTCGTGAACAGCTTCTCCAAATATTTCTCGATGGTCGGCTGGAGGCTTGGCTGGATTGTGGCACCTCCAGGCGCGGTCGATCAACTACGGGCCTATGCTGGCAACATGTTCCTGACCGCCCCGACGCTGTCCCAGCATGCCGGCCTGATAGCAATGGACGAAACGGATGTGCTTGAACGCTATCGCGAGACGTATCGCCGGAACCGGGCGCTACTGCTGGACGCCTTGCCCCAGCTTGGGTTGGCGGACATCGCGCCGCCGGACGGCGCCTTCTATATCTGGGCCAATGTGGAGAATTTCACGAACGACAGCCTTGATTTTTGCCGTCGTCTGCTGGTCGACACTGGCCTTACCATAGCACCGGGGATCGATTTCGATCCGGTCAACGGCCATCGCTTCGTTCGTTTCTCCTTCGCGGTGAGCGAGGCGGAGATCCGGCAGGCAATCGACCGCCTCTCCAACTGGATCAAGTAAGGCGCCCCGAGATCATGTTGTTTTTCGCGCCGGCCAGCCAAACGCGATGCCCACTACAATCAAGGCGATGCCGACGCCATGATAAGCGTGAAGCGGCTCGCTGAGTAGCAGGGCCGCGAGCAGCGCACCGAAGAGCGGCAGCATATTGTTAGCCTGCCCAGCAGCCACCGACCCGACCTCCACAACTGCAAAGTTGAAAAGCGCATAGGCCAGGATCGAGGGGAATATACCAACATAAAGGATGGCGCCGACGACCTCCGGACCCCAGTGCATCGTGGAAATAGCTTCGCTCTCCGACGCCGCAAATGGAGCCATGGCAATAGCCGCGAGACCAAATGTAACCGCGAGGAAACTGAGCCAATGACACTCGGGCTTTAGCCGCAACATGCTCGTATAAATGGCCCAGGCGAACACCGCCCCAATTACGAGCATATCGCCGATCCCAAAATTCAGCTCAAGCATGGTCTCGAGATGCCCGCGACAGACGATTACCAGCACGCCGACTGTCGACACGAATACGCCAAATATCTGCCGGGCGACCGGACGGGTTCCAAAGATCAGGAAGTTGAGTACCAGGACGAATGCGGGAATGGCGGCCTGGAGCAGCGCGGCGTTCGTCGCGGTGGTTGAATGAAGGCCAGTATAGAGCAACGCATTGAAGGAACCGACACCCACCAATCCAAGAAACAGGACTGCCTTCCATCCCGCGATCAGCCTGCGCCGATCGGCGACAAGATGGCGCGCTGCCAAGGGGAGTATGATCGCAAACGCAATTGCCCAACGCGCAAAGGCGAGCAGTAATGGCGGGATTTCATTACGCACGGCACGGCCGACGATAAGATTGCCGGACCAAAACAGCATGGTGAGGACAAGCGCCGCGAAGGCTAGCAGTAGCGCGGCTTGCGTTCAGGGATCACCGGCACTCTGATAGCCTCACACTCTTGGCCCGTACAAGATGATCGCGGCTCCGATCAGGCAAACGCCGCCGCCTATAATATCCCAACGATCGGGCCGCGCGCCCTCTATGGCCCAGAGCCAGGCGATCGCGGAGACGATGTAGATACCGCCATAGGCAGCATAGGCCCGGCCTGCATGCGCCGCCTCGACCAGCGTTAGCATCCAGGCAAAAAGGACCAGGGACGCAACGCCCGGCAAAAGCCAGAGCATCGACCGGTCGAGCCGTAGCGAGGCCCAGAAAGCGAAGCATCCTGCGATCTCAGCTAATGCGGCACCGACATAGATCATAAACGACATACGGCCATCTGGCACCGGAACCGCCCGGCGACAACAGATGGCCGCATAAAGGTAGAAATGCCCCATCAGGCGGACAAACCGCCCAATTCTGTCATCCGTGATTGAATGGCTTAAGCGTCAGCTAGCGCGCGCTGTTCCTGATTAGCCCGTTCTGCACCTCGGCCATCGAGATTTCCCGCCACGAACTCCCAGTTGACGATGTTGCCGAGCACTGTTTCGGCAAACTTCGGCCGCGCATTGCGGTAGTCGATATAATAAGCATGTTCCCATACATCGAGGGTCAGGAGGGGCTGCACGCCCTCGTAAACAACCGGCGTATCGGCGTCATGATACGACGTGACCTTGAGCTTGCCGCCCTCGAGGACCAGCCACGCCCAGCCACTTGCGAAATGACCGACGGCTTCTTCGCCAAGTTTCTTGAGAAGGGCGTCCGTCGATCCGAACTCGGCATCGATCATCTCGGCAAGCTTGCCGGTCGGTTTCTGGCCGGGCGCAGCGAGGCATTCCCAAAAAAAGCTGTGGTTCCAGATTTGGGCGGCATTGTTGAACAAGCCCTTATCACCCTTATCCTTCGCAAGCTTGATAACTTCGATCAAGGATTTTCCGGCAAGACCCTTCTCGTCGATCCAGCCGTTGACCTTATCGACATAAGCCTTGTGGTGCTTGCCGTGATGGAAATCGAGCGTCTCGGCCGACATGTGGGGCGCCAGCGCCTCCTTGGCGAATGGAAGATCGGGCAGGATGAAGGCCATGGTAAAGCTCCATTACTTTGGGGAATATAGACAAGGACCGAACGGCCCGCGGAGGATGTAGGTCCTCGATCCCGACAACGGGACGACAAAATTTGCTGCGTTGCGGCGAACCGTTGTTAAGGTGTGACAAACGGTTGATCCCGATCTAAGCTCTTGAAACCGCGACGCCGCAACCGCAGCGGCCGATAGACGGGGGAGAAACTAAATGGCTAAATTCTTTGGAAATCTTCATCTTGTGCTCGTGGTCGGCCTGATCGCCGCACTGGCCGTGATGTTTGGTATCGACGGCAATGCCGTCACTGCAAATGGCGTGTTTCGTTGGCTCCATCTATTCTTTGGCGTGCTGTGGATCGGCCTGCTTTATTATTTCAACTTCGTGCAGATCCCGACCATGCCCAAGGTTCCCGCCGAACTTAAACCCGGCGTGTCAAAATATATCGCGCCGAGCGCTTTGTTCTGGTTTCGCTGGGGGGCGGCTTTCACTGTGCTAACCGGCCTGATCATCGCCCACCTGACGGGCTATCTGGTCGAAGCGCTCAGCTTCAAACCCGGGTATGAACTGATCGGCACGGGCATGTGGCTCGCGCTGATTATGGCGTTCAACGTGTGGTTTGTGATCTGGCCCGCCCAGAAGAAGGCGCTCGGCCTCGTAGAGGCTGATGATGCGACCAAGGCAGCGGCGGCAAAGCGCGCGATGATGTTCTCGCGCACGAACACGCTGCTTTCGATCCCGATGCTCTACAGCATGGTCAACGCCAACCTCGGCTGACCTGTCTACTGCGCCGCCCGGTCAAGCAGATCGTGGCGGCGCAGCGCATGCCGAAGTTGATCATAGCTGAGCTTCAAGAGGCTTGCAGTGCGCCGTTGATTGTGACGACATCTTTCCAGCGCAGCCTGTAGTAATTGCTTTTCATAGGCCAAACACGCGATCCGAAATCCTTCGTCGGGCAGCTCGACCGCAACCTGAAAACCTTGCGCCGCCGATTTGACTTGAGTTGCAGGCTCACGGGGCGCTGGCGCGCTTGGACGCCATGGGGACGCGAAGGGATCGAATTCCGCCAGCGCGACCGGCTGCCCCGGATCAGCCCAGCGATATACGGCTCGCTCCACGACATTACGCAACTCGCGCACATTGCCCGGCCACGAATGGCGTTCGAGTTCGTCGATCAACGCATGGCTGAAGCCCGGCCATCTGTCCCACTCAAGCTCCGCCGCCATCCGCCGCCCGAAATAATCGGCAAGCACCGACACATCGCCCTCGCGCGCCCGGAGCGGCGGCAGAGTGATCACTTCGAAGGAGAGACGATCGAGCAGGTCAGCGCGAAACCGCCCGGCTTCAGCAAGCGCGGGGAGGTTCTCATTTGTGGCCGCAACAATACGGATATCGACGTTAATGACCTGATTGGAGCCAATCCGTGTAACTTCGCCATATTCGACGGCGCGAAGCAGCCGCTCCTGCGCGGCGGCCGAGAGCGTTGCCAATTCGTCGAGAAACAGCGTGCCGCCATCGGCCTCTTCAAACCGGCCCGCACGGGCGCGCGTGGCACCGGTAAAGGCACCTGCTTCATGGCCAAAAAGCTCAGCCTCGATCAACGTCTCAGGCAGCGCGGCACAGTTCATCGTGACGAGTGGTCCGCCCCAGCGTGGACTCAATCGATGCAATCTTTCAGCGATCAGTTCCTTGCCAGTGCCGCGCTCGCCGATCACCAGCACCGGACGGTTGAGGGCCGCTGCCGCGCTCGCACGCTCGATCGCGTCGAGAAATGCCCCCGACTGGCCAATAAACTGGGTCGTGCGATCCATACCTAATAATAGCGTAGTATCCTAATATTTAGCAAAATTATTCTGCGAAATCATCTCATCAGTTGGCATTTTTGGCAGAAATCCTGGTCCTTCCGTATTTGGCACGCCCTCTGCTTAGTGGGGAACATCGCACCGAAAGGGCGAGCGAATTTCAGAACTAGGGAGAACGGCAGTGATCACTTTTTCGCGCAATGATATCCAACGCATGACAGTTTCGGCGCTCGGCGCGCTGCTGGTTTCTACCGCCTGCATCGGCGCGGCAGTTTTCCCCGCCAAGGCGGCCAATCTCACAGTCTCGACCGCCACCGACTGGCAGGCCGAGGTTGAGCAGCGCATCGACAACGCCATGTTCAGCCCCGCGACGCTGAACGACGGCGTGGTCATGACTGAAGTGGCGATGCTCTTCGACGAACGCGGCAATTTCCGTTCGGCGACGCTCGCCAAGGCCAGCGGCAACAACGAAGTCGATCAGGAAGCGCTGCGCGTCGCCAACAGCATTCGCTACCCCACCCTGCCCGCCCACCTGCAGGGCAAGCCCCAGCGGGTCGCAATGCAGCTCTTCTTCGGTCGTGACAGCGAGAAGGTCCATCGCCAGCGGATGGCGGCCGACCAGGCCGCCACGCAGCTCGCGGCCAAGACGGACGCCAATCGCGCCGAAGCCGCCATCGCCACCCAGCCCGCCGGTTGAGTGGCGGCCGGGGCGGGAAACCCTTGCCCGCCTCGGCACCCTTTCACTATGCTTACTGACACAGGAGTGAATTCAGTATGGGAATCTTCTCCCGCACCCGCGATATCATCGCAGCCAATGTTTCCGACTTGCTCGACAAGGCGGAAGACCCGGCAAAGATGATCCGCCTCATCATCATGGAGATGGAAGAAACGCTGGTTGAGGTTCGCGCTTCGGCCGCGCGGACCATCGCCGACCAGAAAGAAATGCGACGCCAGATCGCCCGGCTCGAAAAAGTCCAGGAAGGGTGGACCGAGAAGGCCGAGCTGGCGCTGTCCAAGGATCGCGAGGATCTCGCCAAGGCGGCGCTCCACGAAAAGCAGAAGGCGGCTGATGTCGCCGAGCAGCTTCACCGCGAGATCGGCGAACTGGACGATGCGCTGAACGCCTCCGAAGAGGATATCAGCAAGCTCCAGTCCAAATTGCGCGAAGCCCGGATGCGCCAGAACTCGATTGTCACCCGGCTCGAATCAGCCAACCAGCGCGCCCGGATGCGCGAGATGCACTCCGGAGCCCGCGCCGACGAGGCGTTCGCCCGCTTCGAGCTGCTCGAGCGTCGTGTCGATCTCGCCGAGGGACGCGCGGAGGCAGCATCGCTGGGCGCCGCTCCTAAATCGCTCGAAGAAGAAATCGCCGAGCTTCGCACCGCCGACAAGGTCGATGCCGAACTGGAGGCGCTCAAGGCGCGCCTCGGCAATAAGGGAGGCTGATCCGTGGAAGACATCGTTGTCCCGGTTTTCGTCGTCGGCATGCTGTTCATCGGCCTGCCGTGGCTGATCCTGCATTATCTCACGCAGTGGAAAAGAGCCGGGAGCATCAGCGTAGAAGACGAGAACCTGCTCGACGAACTTTACGAGACCGCCCGGCGGCTCGAAGCGCGGCTTGAAACCGTTGAGCGCATCGTCGCCGCCGACCATCCGGACTTCAGGCCCGGCCGCTGAGCCGGCGCCGTATAGCATCAGGGGAACCGATATGACCGCCCGCCGTACGAAATTCTATCTCGACAAGCGCAACGCCCGCTTCCTCGGCGTCTGCTCCGGCATCGCCGATTATACCGGCATCGAAGCGACCTGGGTCCGCGTCGGCGCCGTGCTGCTGACCATCGTCGGCGGCTTTCCATGGACGGTGATCGCCTATTTCATCACCGCCTGGGTCGCAGACAACAAGCCGCAGGAATTTTACGACATGGACCCTGCGGAAGAAAAATTCTGGCAAGGCGTCCGCGCCAAGCCGCGCGCAACCGTGCGCGACGTCCGCAGCCGCTTCCGCGACATCGATCGCCGCTTGGCTGATATCGAGACGGTCTACACGTCACCATCAAGCCGCCTCGCGCGCGAGATCGACGAACTCAAATAGGGCAACCAAACGGGGCAGAAGCTGGGGAACATGATGGACACGCACATCCCGACACTCATTCTCTGCGTCACCGCCATTGCGGCTGTCACGATCGTGATCTGGACGATGCTGCGCGCATGGCGCGAGTGGCTCGTCCTTCAGACGACGGCCTTGAAGATGGGCAAAATCGATTATTGCGGCCCCACGCCCGCCGCCCGCATCGAACTCGCCGCGCTCAAGGAACGCGTCCGCAAGCTCGAAGCAATCGCATCCGGGGTGGACCTGCTGCCCTGACCGCTGGTAGCGGGCGGCCATGACAGACATCGCCGCCATTTACGAAGATTATGAATTGCTCGATGCCGATGACCGCTACCGGCTGTTGATCGATCTAGGCAAGGCGCTTGAGCCGATGCCCGATGCACTAAAGACCGATGCGACATTGGTTCGGGGCTGCTCGGCCAGCGTTTGGGTCTATCCCACCCGGCTGGACGATGGTCGGCTCCATTTCCTCGCGGACAGCAATGCCGCGATCACGAAGGGCATCATCGCACTCGTGCTGGCGACGGTTCAGGATAAATCCCCCAGCGACATCGCCGCTACCGACATCGCCGCCGAACTCGCTCCGTTCGACTTGCGCAACCAGCTCAGCTCGAACCGAACGCAAGGCATTCCGAATATGATAGCGCTGATCCAGGCGACCGCGACGCGATACGCGGATTGATCAGGCGGCCGCCCGCCGCTCCTCTGCCGCGCGCAGCACCTCATAGGCAGTCTGGACGGCCTGAAAGCGCTTCGCGGCGTCAGCGTCGCCTGGCTTCAGGTCAGGATGATTGGCCTTTGCAAGACGGCGCCAGGTCGCCTTGATCTCTTCGAAACTGACATCCGTCGCGAGATCGAGCACATCGAGCGCGCGCATCTCATCGCGCGAGCGGGTGCCGTCGCCGGGACCGCCCCAGGCATAGTGTTTCGCGTCGGTGTAGCCTGCCGCTGTGCGTCGCTCATCCGCTTCACGCGCGGCTGCTTCCTCGGCGGACAATCCCTCGAAATAATTCCAGGAACGGTTGTACTCGCCAGCATGGGTTTCGCAGAAATACCAGCGCTCCGGGCTGTTGGGCGATTTCGGCGCCGGGCGATCGCCGGGCTCGTTGCAACCCTCGCGATCGCAGAGGCGGACGCGCGTGGCGCCGCGCTCGCTGCCATAGCCGCGCCAGCGTGGGAAACCCCAGTCGTTCGATCGTGAAGTACGAGACATCCGACCTTCCTAACGCGAAACCGCTGAACCGACTATGACGAAGATCGCATTTCTTGACGGCTTTGCGTCTTCATCCGGCTCGTCTAAGTGCGCCGCGATGCTTTCGTCCCGCAAAGTCCGCATTAGCAGCGCCTTCGATCGCGCGAACGGTTATGACACACACGCCATCGTCCAGCGCGACGTAGTGGGGCGGCTGGCCGGACGCATTGCCACCCTCCCCATCGATCCGACAATGCCCGCGCTCGAGATCGGGTGTGGCACCGGGTTTCTTACCCAACGGCTGCTGGAAAGCTGGCCGAACATCCCGCTGACGATCAGCGACATCGCACCGGCGATGCTCGATCGCGCGCGTCGGACGATCGGCGAACGGCCCAATATCAGCTATGCCTGTATCGATGGCGAGCAACTGGATATCGCGGCTGGCAGCCTTGGGCTGATCGCCTCAAGTCTCGCGTTTCAATGGTTCGAAACGCCAGCGGCAAGCGTCGCCCGGATGATCGAAACGCTCAAGCCAGGTGGCTGGCTGGCTTTTTCGACGCTCGTTTCCGGAAGTTTTCGCGAATGGGCCGAAGCGCAGGACAAGGCCGGTGCGACAGGCCTGACGCGAAGCTATCCTGAAACGTCGGTCTATCAACAGATCGCATCGGATAACTGCGACGTCGAGATCGAGCGCTACACGCTGACAGAGACACACCCGGATGGCCTGCGTTTCCTGCAAGGGCTGCGATCCATCGGCGCCGGAGCGCGGTGGGATGGTGCGCCGCCATCGACGGTCGGCCTACGCCGCGCCATCCGCTTGTTCGAGCAACATGGCGCCCGGATCAGCTATGAGATCGCCCAGGTCGTCATGCGCCGCGTGAAATAGCCAGAGGGTCTGTAAGCCGGGTTCTGTCCACCCCTTGCGGGACTGGGCGACCATTCCTCTAGGACCGGCGTCGCCGCCGGCCTCAAGCAACCAACCCGGACGACGGGGCCGAGCCAGCCCATATGCCGTCCCTATTCGGTCTTGCTCCAGGTGGGGTTTACCGTGCCGCCTCCGTTACCGGAGACGCGGTGCGCTCTTGCCGCACCCTTTCGCCCTTGCCCGCCCGAAGGCTTAGACCCGAAGGTCTGGGCGGTCTGCTTTCTGTGGCACTATCCCTGGGGTCGCCCCCGCCGGGCGTTACCCGGCACCTTCACTCTGTGGAGCCCGGACTTTCCTCCCGCATCGTCACCGATGCCGGCGGCCGCCCGACCCTCTGGCGGAACCCGTATAGACAGGCACGCCCGTTGGAGCGAGCTGAATTTAATCCCGATCATGGACATCCTTTATCATATTCTCTATCTTAATATTGATGCTTTATACATCAGGAGTGATGTCATTATTACCTCCGCTCAAATTCGGGCGGCGCGCGCCTTGCTTGGCATCGATCAACGAGCGCTTGCCGAAAAAGCCAACCTGTCCTTGCCTACAATTCAGCGCATGGAATCCTCGGAGGGAACCATAAGGGGCAATATCGAAAGTCTCACCAAGCTGGTTGAGGCGCTGGAGCAGGCCGGAGTCGACCTCATCGGCGATGGCGCCACAAGCCAAAATGGCGGACGTGGCGTGCGTCTTCGGGAAGCGATGATCCAGCAAACCCGCAACCAGCAGGAGTGAAGCGGCCATGGAAGGTCACGACACTTCATTGGAACGAATATATCGTGAGGCCGACAAACGCCCCGCCAAGCCGAAGCAGAGCGAGACCTTCGTCCCAAAGCTGATCACCGTGCTGCGCGAAGGCTATGGTCGCGATGGGCTCGGGCGCGACGCCATAGCTGGCCTGACTGTGGCGATCGTGGCATTGCCCCTGGCGATGGCGCTCGGCATCGCTTCAGGCGCGTCGCCCGATAAAGGGCTGATTACCGCCATCATCGCAGGCCTGCTCATCTCGGCCCTTGGCGGCTCCCGTGTGCAGATCGGCGGCCCAACCGGGGCTTTTGTGGTGGTGGTCTACGGGGTCATCGCCAAACATGGCTATGATGGGCTGCTGCTTGCCACTCTTCTTGCGGGAATGATCCTGATCGTGGCCGGCTACTCCGGATTCGGGCGATTCATCCGTTTTGTTCCGCATCCGGTGATAACCGGCTTCACCGCGGGAATAGCCGTTATTATCGCAACCAGTCAGATCCGCGATTTTCTCGGCCTGCCGCGCTCGTCGTTCTCCGGTGATTGGGCGGAACGAGGAAGCGAACTGGTTCAGTTCCTGAAGGCAATCGATCCAGTCACCGCAGCTATTGGCATCGCCGCTCTCCTCACGCTCGTCGGTTTGCGGAGGTTTGCGCCCAAGCTTCCCGGCTATCTGATTGCAATCATGATATTCTCCGCGATCGTCGCGGTTTTCGGATTGCCTGTTGATACAATCGGCACCCGTTTCCCGAACATGACGCTTGGCATACCCTCTCCGTCATTGCCGATTCTCTCGCTCGCGAAAATCGAGGCCGTGCTTCCCGCAGCCTTCACGATCGCCTTTCTGGCGGGGATCGAAGCGCTGCTCTCCGCCGTCGTGGCCGACGGTATGACCGGCTTCCAGCACCGCCCCAATCAGGAGCTGGTCGGCCAGGGTATCGCCAACATTGCCTCGTCCCTGTTCGGCGGGCTTCCCGCCACGGGCGCCATCGCGCGCACCGCAACCAACGTCCGCGCCGGTGGCAGAACGCCCTTTTCCGGGATTCTGCACGCGCTGTTTTTGCTCCTTTTCGTGCTTCTCGCCAGCCGCCTCATGCAGCTTGTGCCCATGGCCGTGCTGGCGGCAATCCTGCTCATGGTCGCGTGGGGCATGAGCGAAGTCAGCCGCTTCATTGCTTTGCTCCGGATAACATCCAGCGAGCGATGGATCCTCCTTATCACCTTCGGCCTGACTGTCATGGTCGACCTGACCGTGGCGATCGGCGTGGGAGTTACGCTGGCATCGCTCAACTTTCTGGCGCGGATGAGCGAGACGGTGACCATCACCAGCGATGATGCCGAAATTGGGGAAGACCCTGACCAGCGGAAAGCCCTCCCCACCAATGTCGAGGTTTTTCGAATCAACGGGCCATTGTTCTTCGGCGTCACGACAGAGTTGCTGGAAGCCCTCAAGCGGATCGGACAGATCCCGCGAACCATCATTCTGCGGATGGAATTGGTGCCCTGGTTGGACAGTAGCGGCAGCGCGGCGTTACACGATTTCCTGAAGCGTGCACATGCCATGGGCAGCGAGGTGATCCTATGCGCCGCCCAGCCGAACGTGCGCGACATGCTGAACCGCGCGCAAATAGAGAAGACGTCAGCAGCGCCTCTTTTCGCGCCAGATTACCCAACTGCGCTGAGGTCCGCCCAATCCGGGAAACCATCGGCCTAACAAGCCGTTTATGATCCTTCGCGCAACGCCGCCGCCTTGTCCCCGCCGGTCAGCAGCGACAGCAGAATGGCGCGGCAATGGCCATCAATCACGCCATCGATCAGGTCTGGTCGATAACGGCGCTGGAAGGCACGAACGGCGGCCGCGGTATCCGCGATGTCGTAACCGAAGCGCTCAAGAGCCAGCAGGAAACCGCCGTCAGTCCATTTGGGGTCCGTCAGATACTTATAGGGCTTTGGCAGCGCGAGCCTCAATCCGGCGAGCCGATCCCAATCGAACAGTTCGCCCGGATCTATCTTCCGCGCGGGCGCGATATCTGAATGGCCGACGATATTGCCGCGCGTGATGGCGTGACGACCCACGATCTCGGTCATCAATGGCAGCAATGCAGCCATCTGCGGCTCGGGAAATGGACGATAGCCAAGCTCATGGCCTGGATTGACCAGCTCAATGCCGATGCTGGCGGAATTCACGTCGTCGATGCCGCGCCAATAGGACTTGCCGGCATGCCAGGCGCGCTTCTCCTCGGGCACCATGCGGACGATCTGTCCATCCTCAGCGATCAGGTAATGGCAAGAAACCTTGGACGACGGATCGCACAGGCGCTCGATGGCGGTGGCGGCATCGGTCATGCCCGTATAATGCAGCACCAGCATGGAAACCGGCAGGCTACGCTCATCCCAACTGGGTGACGGACATTCGATCATGCCCCCTCCATCCGCCGAGCAAGATGGTCGGTCAAGCCTTTCACGCAGCGCGTCGGTTCGACCCTAAGGAAGGACGGTAGAGACCTCGCGCGTCGGGATTCGATTCGAAGAGGCTGGTCTGGCCCATCACGGTTTCGCCCGCTCCCAGCATGAGTATGCCGTCCGTGTTGATCGCTCCGTGAAGCTGCTCGAACACGTCGCCCCGCACGCGCTGTGAAAAATAGAGCAGGACATTGCGACATAATATGACGTCAAACGGCGCACCGCGCGGCGGCGGATTGAGCAGGCTGTGGACCTCAAAGCAGACCCTGCGGCGCAACTCGGCGTTGGCATACCAGTCCTCGTCGCGCGATTCGAACCAGCTGAGCATCTGGCGCACCGGCAAGCCGCGCTGGATTTCGAACTGGTTGTAACAACCGGCGCGGGCGCGTTCGATCGCGGTCTTCGACACGTCTGTACCGACGATCTCTATGGTCCAGCCGTTCCAGAGTTCGGGTTTATCCGCGAAGCTGATCGCAAGCGAATAGACTTCCTGCCCGGTGGAGCAGCCAGCGCTCCATATCCTGAGCCAGCGGCTGGGCATGCGTGCTTCGCGCAATGGGCCGGAAATCGTTTCTATCAGCTGAGTAAAGGCGGGCGGATCGCGGTAGAAGAAGCTTTCATGGTTGAGCAGCGCCTCAGCGACTTCATCCCCGAGCATCTGGTTGCGATCACCAATAACCATCGCCGCCAGCTTATCCAGCGAATCGATCTGGTGCAGTCGAAGCAGCGGCTGTAGCGCCGAATCGACCCTCCAGAGGCGGTTTTCCGCAAGCTCCTGTCCTGTGCGCTTTTCGAGCAGCTCTCCAAACACCTTGATGACGAGCGGACTCAGTTCCAATGGCCGTCTCCGGCCCGCGCGAGGATGCGCTCCATGATCCGCGCGGGGGGCAGCACTGCTGATGCGATGCCCGCTTCAGCGACCGAGCCTGGCATGCCCCAAACCACTGAGGTCGGCGCATCCTGCACGAGGATTTCGCCACCCGCCTGGGCGATGGCCTTGGCGCCTATGGTGCCGTCCCGGCCCATGCCACTCAGAACCACAGCTACGCCCCGAGTACCGTAAACGTCGGCAAGTGATTCGAACATCGGATCTACCGAAGGCATGCAAAGCGTCGCCGCCGGAGACGGATCGAGTGTGATGCGCACGTCGCCGCCGATCCGCTTCAAACGGATATGGCCTTCCCCCGGAGCGATCAGCATGTGGCCAGGAAGCAACCGCTCGCCATCACGCGCGACCGACGCCGGCCGCGCGGCGATGCTTTGTATCTGATCGGCAAAATAAGGCATGAAAGTCGCCGGGAGATGTTGTGTGATCAGGATCGGCGCCGTGAACTGCTGTGGCAAGTCGCGCAGCATCTCCGTGAGCGCATGCAGGCCACCGGTAGACGCACCGATTGCGAGGCACTCAATTGGGGCACGCAGCGCCATAGAAGGACGGTGCGTCACGACTGGCGCAGCCTTGGCGGGATTACGGCGCCCCGCGGCAATGCGGATCAGCCGGTCGGCCAGCGTCTCACCGAAACGGCCGACAAAATTGGCGACACCGGGCTTCTGAAGCGTGTCCGCTGCACCGAGCGCAAGCGCCTGCACGGTGGCCGCCGCGCCATCCGCCGCCATGGAGGATACCACGAGCACCCGCGCGCCGTCGCTTCTGGCGATGAGCTGGGGCAACAGCTCAAGCCCACCGACCCCCGGCATTTCGAGATCAAGCAGAACGATATCGACGCGCTCGCGGCTTACGACCTCAAGCGCCTGGCCAGCATTGGAAACCGCGCTGACAACTTCAAATTCTGGCCGCGCTTCGAGCATGCGAGCAAGCACGGTCCGTGCGACGATCGAATCGTCGACTATGAGGATCTTGATCCGATCGCCAGCTAACGGGTTCTGACCCGATGCGGCTTTAGACGCGCTGCTTGGCATCGCCGACCCCTCAGCACGCGCCGACGGTCTGAAGCTTGCTTTCGAGGGTCTCGCGATCGAACGGCTTCATGACATATTCGTCAGCGCCGGCCTCGATCGCCGCGCGGATGTGCGCGATGCCGTTTTCAGTCGTGCAAAAGACGACCTTGGGCCGTGGCGAAATGCTTGTCTTGCCGAGCGCCTTCAGGAAATCCATGCCGCTCATCACCGGCATGTTCCAGTCAAGAAGGATCACGTCAGGCACCGATCGATGGCAATGGTCCAGCGCTTCTGCGCCGTCGCCTGCCTCCGCGACCGTGAAGTCGAGCGTTTCCAATATATGACGCGCGACTTTCCGGATGACCTTGGAGTCGTCGACGATCAGGCAGGTTTTCATTGCAACACCTTCCACCACTTGCATTCCTATCCTTATGCGGAAGGCGTAAGCGGCCGGTTAACGGCCTGGAATCAGGCCGCCATGGATCTGGCGTTGCCGGCGATCAGCATATCGGGATCAGCGACCAGCAGCGCTTCGCCATCGACCTCGATTGTGCCGATGGCAACCGGTGCCCAGGCGGCGCTCAGAACCGCCCGCGAGGGTGCCATCGCATTCTGCGGCTCGACCACGTCATCGACATTCTCGACAAGGATGGCGTAACCGTGGCCATCGCAATTTACGATTACCGCCTCGGCATGGCCGCTCCACGCGAATTGGCCAAGGCCGACGGAAGCGCAGCTGTCTATCACCGTAAGCACGCGGCTTCTGAGCGCGAAGAGGCCGGCTACATGCGGCGCAACCAGCGGCACCGGTTCGATGCTGTCGATCTCGATGACCGATTCGACCGTCGCGGTAGGCAAGGCGACGCGGTTGCCCGCGATCGTCACCAGCAGATAGAGATTGTTCATCTTGCCCTTCTCCGGCGCTCGGCCTTTACGCGCAGGACGTCGAGCAGACGATTGCGATCGTAACGGTAGACATGATCCTCGTCTGCAGAGTCCGGATGCGCTGTCAGGCGGATGATGGGCGTGTCGGCGGATTCCGCCGGCAGCACACCGCTCCCCGCACCATCGCACAGTATGATGATGTCGGCCCGATCAGCTGTCTCTTCCTCGAAGATCACACGATAGCCGCCCGATCGGAGAAGCGGCGCGAGCACCTGGCGGGTCCATGGATCGTCCCCAGCAAGCATGCACACAGGCTCGCGCTCGGGCATCATACCCTCCTTCTGCGCGTCGGCGAACAGCCAGAAGCTGTCCACGATCTCCACCGGACGGCCATCGACCAGCTTTACTCCGGCAATCAGCCCCGGCATTACGGCCCGCTCACACGCGAAGTCCATCGAAACGATGTCGATCACTTCGGAGATCGCATAGGCAATGCTGACCGTGCCGTCAGTCATCCGCAGCACGCGGTATTTATCAGCCTCCGGCAGCGCATAACAGCTCATAAGGGGAACGATACGTCCGTCCTGCGAAAGCCGCATCCGCCCTGCGCTGAAGCCGGCGAAGCTCGCTGGAACCTCCTCGATGCGTTCTACCAGCGAAAGGCGGATGGCCCGCTCAACACCGTCAAGATCACGGAACAGCAAGGTCTGCGCGCGCTCCTCGAGCAGTGGGTCCGCAGTCTCCATAGTATCCTCGCGTTCCTCCACCTCGGTCAGCACGCCTGCCGCGAGGGCAATCCCGGCAGGATCGAGCAGCAACATCGGATGGCTGTTGTCCGGAAGGGTCGTGCCGGCATACACTCCGCACGCCATCAGCGCTGGCGCCGCCGGCCGCACGACGAGTTCCTCATGGTCGTGAACCGCCTCGACAGCCAGCGCGTAATGATCGCCACCCGCAGGCTTCAATACCACTAACGTCAGCTCATGATCGGCGCAGCGTGGCTCCAGATTGAGGAAGGAGGAAAGGATGACCACTGGCAGGCGACGTCCACGAATATTGACCATCTTGCCGCCGCCGATCTCACCGAGCCTAGCCGAAGCACTGCTGACCCGGATCAGTTCGTCGATCGCTGAACGCGGGATCGCGAACTGCCGGCCGCCGGCGCTGACGGTCAACGCCGGGATGATGGTGAGCGTCAGCGGCACCTTCATGGTGAGCCGCAGACCATTGCCGAGCTTGCTCTCCAGATCGACGGTGCCGCCGATCCGCTCGATATTCGCGCGTACGACATCCATGCCCACGCCGCGTCCGGAGATCGACGTTACCTGCTTGGCCGTCGAAAGTCCTGCCGTGAAAATCAGTTGAAGCTTTGCATGCCAGCTCATGCTGGCAGCCCGCTCAGCGGTAAGCAAGCCGTCTGCGATCGCCTTTTCGACCAGCCGGTCGGCATTGATACCGGCACCGTCGTCCACTACCTCGATCGCGATCTGATTACCCGCCTGCCGTGCCGAAATGCGCAAGCGGCCGCTGGCGTTCTTGCCCTTGGCTATGCGATTGGCCGGTGCTTCGATGCCATGGTCAATCGCGTTGCGAACAATGTGGGTCAGCGGATCGCGGATCATCTCGATCATCTCGCGATCCAGCTCGACGTCCCCACCATCGACCTCAAGCATCACCTGCTTGCCGAGTTCATTGGACAGATCACGCACCATGCGGGGCAGCGCGGAAAATAGATTTTCGATCCGCGCCATGCGGGTGCGGGTAATCGAATCGCGCATCTCGGCAATACAGTGCGAGAGCCGCTCGAACGCTCCTTCGATCGCTGGATCGACCCCGGTCTCTCGCAGGCGCCGGGACAGATCGTTGCGCGCCAGCACCATGTCCGACACGCCTGCCATCATGCGATCAAGCAAATCGACCGGCAACCGGATGCTGCGGGACATGCCGCGCGTCGCGGGCGATGATTGAACGACAGCGGCCGGTGCGGCCTCTCCCGTATCGCCTTCTCCTTTCCCACCACCGGGCGCGAGCGCGGCGATCAGCGCAACATCATCATGATCGGAAACGCTTTCGCCGCTCTCAAGTGCATTGGTAACCTCGGCAATGCGGTCAATGATTGCCAATACCGCAGTCACAAGCGCTTCATCAGGCTTTCGCCGCTCGGCCCGACAATCGGCGAGGACGTCTTCGGCAGCATGGCTCAGTTTTTCGAGCCTGGGGAGATTAAGGAAGCCGCAGCTCCCCTTCACGGTATGCACAAAACGGAAGATGGCATCGAGACGCGTATGGTCAGCGGGCGCCGCTTCCCAAGCGACGATTTCCCCGTTCAACGCTTCAAGCGTCTCGCGCGTCTCGGCAATGAATTCGACGAGAAGATCGTCCATGAGGTCCTTCCGCAATGCGAATGGACCGGCTGTGGCATGAACGTAGTAAAGGAACCCTTAGCGCTGTGCTGACCACGTGCGCGGAAGCCGCAGCTCAGCCTTCGGGCAGGATCGCCCCGAACAGCAGCACGCCTTCTTCCGGCTCGGAAATCTGGATCTCGCCGTGCATATCGGTGGCGAGGCAATGGACCAGCCAGGCGGCGGCGGCGCGCGGCGTGACGCCGTCATCGCCAAGCTTGCCGAGCAGAGCATCGCGCAACTCGGGATCGAGCACGAGACGCGGCCCCTCTGCGCGAACGACGATCTCGCCGCCCTCGACGCCAACATCAAGCCTTCCGCCGCGTACCAGTGCGTCCGCCGCGATCAGCGAAAGATTGAGCAGTATTTTGATCGCGCCCTTCGACATGGCCGGTTCGGAGACCAGCCAACCAAGCTGAATGCGCCCTTCAGGTCCGAACAGCCCCTCGATCGCACCCTTGGCCTCGCGGGTATCGACAACGTCAGCGAAACCGCCGGCTGCGCCAAACGCGAGCCGGAAAAATTTGAGCTTGTTGGCGGAGGCGCGCGCACTTTCCGCCAGCAGTTCGAGGCAGCGGGCGCGCATTTCTGGGTCGGTTTCGTCTGCCAGCAGCTCGATGCCGTTGTTGAGAGCGCCTACGGGGCTCAGCAAATCATGACAGAGCCGCGAACACAACAGGCTCGCAAACTCTACGCTGTGATTGGCCATGCAAACATCCCTGATACCCAACTTGGCAGCCCTTCTGACGATCCGACGGCGAATGTGCAACCCGATGTTATAGAAGTTCGAAGGCCCTCGGCGCGAAAAACGCCTGGATCGGCCCACCCTCGCAAGCTTCGAACAAGGCGGTCTCTCCATCCGCCACGATTAGCCACAAGGCACCGGGATATGCCGCCGCTGCGTCGGCAGCGGAAGGCGTTGCGAGACCGGACGGGTGGGAATGATAATGACCCAGCACGGCAGGGCCTCCGGCTCGCGCAGCCTTGTGCGCGGCCAACAAGGTCGCGGGATCGATCTCAAAACTGCTGGCGCGATCGGTCGCCACATTCGCCGCCGGCTGCGCAACCAGGACCATTCCAGCTTCGCCCAGCAGAAGCCCGCACACCTCCTCATGGGGATATCGATCAGCGTGATCGAGGATTTGATCGAATGCAGCCCTTGATATGCAGACGTTCATCGCCACGTTGCTAAGCGATGACCGGGGGGGTGTCGATATCCAGAGCGGTGGTGCCGCAGGAAGCTGCCAGCTGGCGGCTTGACCGCGCGCTTGCCGTCGCGATCCCGACACTATCGCGTGAACGACTGAAAGCGCTCATCTCCTCAGGCCGAGTGTTTCAGGAGACGACAGGCGAAGTGGTGCGCGATCCGGCCATCAAGGTGCTGCCGGGCGCGATCTTCTCGGTAAGCGTCCCCGATCCTACACCCGCCCACAATGTGGCGCAGGATATCCCGCTGGAGATCATGTTCGAGGACGAGCATCTGATCGTGATCGACAAGCCCGCCGGCCTCGTCGTCCATCCGGCGGCGGGCAATTTCGACGGTACGCTGGTCAACGCATTGCTCCATCATTGCCGAGGCAGCTTGTCCGGTATTGGCGGGGTGGAACGGCCGGGCATCGTCCACCGAATTGACAAGGACACATCGGGGCTCCTGGTGGCCGCCAAGACCGACCCGGCGCACACCGGCCTGGCGGCGCAGTTCGCCCGTCACAGTATTGATCGGCGTTATCTGGCGATCGTCTCGGGCATGCCGAATCCGGTCTCCGGTACGGTTGACGCCCCGCTCGGACGATCGGCAACCAACCGGCAGAAGATCGCGATCCAGCCCGAAGGCAGGGGCAAGCGCGCGGTCACGCATTACCGACTCCTTGCTCCGCTGACCGAAGCGGCGCTGGTCGAATGCAAGCTTGAAACGGGTCGTACTCATCAAGTGCGCGTTCACATGGCCTCTATCGGCGCTCCGCTCGTCGGCGATCCCGCCTATGGACGGACCCGGAAAAGCCACCGCGCGTTACTGGATTCGCTGGGATTTCGGAGACAGGCTCTGCATGCCGCCCACCTTGGCTTCATTCACCCGATCACAAGAGAGACTTTAGCCTTCGAAAGTAAGATTCCTGACGATATGCAGGCGCTATTCACGAATCTTATGATATAACAGTTGCAAATCAAGACTGAGTTGAGTCGTCCTGGAAGGGAGTGAACAGATCATGGCAAGCGGTAAAAACGTCCCAGCGACGATCCCCGCACTCGGCGGCGAGCAAAGTCTCAACCGCTATCTCGCCGAGATCAAGAAGTTTCCGATCCTCGCCCCCGAGGAGGAATATATGCTCGCCAAGCGCTTTCAGGAGCATGGCGATCCGGACGCAGCCGCGCGCCTCGTCACCTCGCATCTCCGCCTCGTGGCGAAGATCGCGATGGGCTATCGCGGCTACGGCCTGCCGGTCAGCGAGCTGATCTCGGAGGGCAATATCGGCCTGATGCAGGGTGTGAAGAAGTTCGAGGCCGATCGCGGTTTCCGGCTCGCCACCTATGCAATGTGGTGGATCCGCGCGTCGATCCAGGAATTCATCCTGCGCTCGTGGAGCCTGGTAAAGATGGGCACCACGGCCGCCCAGAAGAAGCTGTTCTTCAACCTGCGCCGGATGAAGAGCCAGATCGAGGCGTTCGAGGACGGTGATCTCAAGCCCGAGGACGTGAAAACGATCGCGACCAATCTGGGCGTCACCGAGGAAGAAGTCATCAGCATGAATCGCCGCATGGCGATGGGCGGAGACACTTCGCTTAACGTGCCTATGCGCGAGGATGCCGAAGGCCAGTGGCAAGATTGGCTTGTCGATGACGAGCCGCTGCAGGACCAGCGACTGGCTGACGCCGAAGAACAGAATGTCCGCCACGGCATGCTGCTCGAAGCGATGAACGCTTTGAACGATCGTGAGAAGCACATCCTTGTCGAGCGCCGCCTTGCCGAGGAGCCGAAGACGCTTGAAGAACTCAGCCAGGTCTATGGTGTGAGCCGGGAGCGTGTGCGCCAGATCGAGGTCCGGGCGTTCGACAAGCTGCAAAAGGCAATGATGCGGCTCGCCGGCGACAGACGCCTTGTGCCGCAAAGCTAAGAATCGAAGCTGAGGCGCTAATCCCGCCTCAGCCCAAACTAATAGGGTGCGATCATTTCCACCTGAATCAGGTGGCGGCCGTAGCGATGGCCTTCAATGGTAACCCGTTGCTCGATGAGATGCAGCGGGATGCGGTCCATCTCAAGCCATATGTCCAGGCCGTCTCCGGTCCGCAGAGCGTAGCAGTTATCCTTGCAGATCAACCGGCCAGATTCGCTGCACCGGCGTTCTTCGACGAGCAAAACGTCGTCTTTGTGATCATCCATAGATAGCTCCCGAGTATCACTCCAGTGCTATCCCCTCCCACCCCAAGCTTAACCTGCTTTTCGATTGACGCAAAGATGTCATGAATTGCCGCGCGCCGGCTCCTGCGCTTTGACGGAGCCCGAACCAATTCCGCCCGGAAATCCTCTAAATCCGCCTACAGGCGCTGAGAAGTACCCGCGCTGCCAGTTTGGCGGAAGAGCGAATTGCTGATCCGAATCCACCAGCCAGCGCGCCGATGAACCAGCGCTCGGTTCAGCAATGGGTTCCTGGGGACGTTGGGAGGATGTTCCTGTTTGCGGAGGTTGGGCTGCAACGGCGGCCGCTGCGTTAGTGCCCTCGATCGTGTGAGCCACGCCAAGATCTGGCGGTGTTTCATAGGCGGTGAGTAGGTTCGGACGACCGATCGGCAGGGTGACGCCCTGCCCGTTATCAGTCGATCGCGCAAAGACGCCCGCTTGGGCGCCAACTTGTGGCGTAACGAACTTGCCGGGCTGTTTGAACGCCGGCAAAATCAGCTGATCGGTAATCACCGCACCCGCGACCACGACAAGCATGCCGAAGATAAACTGCTCGAGGGTCAATCCCTGCCATCGTGCACGTCGACCGGAACCAGCCCTCTTGGCCATCAGTAGACTCCCCCGCTCTCGTGAACCAGCTTAGCAAGCCGCGTGCCACCATTGAAGATCATGCATCCTGAGCCGCCGACGATGGTTATCGAAAACCGCTTCGTGTAAACTCCATCGACACCATATTGAAACGCTGCCGAAACTGACGCTAAGCAGCGTATATGGCAACCTTATCCTCACGGTCATGGCCGCGCCGGATCATCAGCTGGATACTACGGGGCGTAATCGTCTTCGTCGCCGTCTCATTGCTCTGGGTTCTGCTCTACCGTTTCGTGCCGCCGCCGGTTACGTTCACGATGATTGGAAACGCTATTGAAGGCCATTCGATCACCAAGGACTGGATGCCGCTCTCCGAGATGGACCCGGACATGGCGCGCGCCGCCATCGGCGGAGAGGATTGGAATTTCTGCAGCCATCACGGCTTCGACTTCGCTGCAATTCAGCAAGCGATGAAGGACAACGAACGCGGCAGGCGCATCCGCGGCGGATCGACGATCAGTCAGCAGACCGCGAAAAATGCCTTCCTCTGGCAAGGCGGCGGCTTCTTCCGGAAAGGTCTGGAAGCGTGGTTCACCGTCCTGATCGAGTTGATCTGGGGCAAGCACCGGATCATGGAAGTTTATCTCAATATCGCCGAGACCGGCATTGGCACCTATGGCGCCAACGAAGGAGCGAAGCGCTATTTCCGGCATGACGCTTCGCGCTTGAGTACGACCGAAGCCGCTCGCATCGCCGCCGTGCTCCCGCTCCCCAAGAAGCGAGAGGCCGTGTCGCCAAGCGGCTTCACCCGGCGTCATGGGAACCGAATAGCCAGCCGCATCGGCGTGGTGAAACGCGCCGGTCTAGATCGCTGCCTGCGCGGCTGAACGCTTCAGCCGAGACCCATCAGGCTGAGCACTTCCTTGCGGCTTCGCTCATCGTCGCGGAACACGCCCATCATGCGACTGGTCGTCATGGTGACGCCGGGCGTGCGGACGCCGCGTGCGGTCATGCAGGCATGGCTCGCCTCGATCACCACCGCCACGCCCTGCGGCTTGAGATGGTCCCAGATGCAGTCGGCAACTTCAGCGGTCAGCCGCTCCTGAATCTGCAATCGCCGCGCATAGGCGTGGAGCACGCGTGCAAGCTTGGAAATGCCGACCACCAGCCGATCCGGCAGATAAGCAATGTGCGCCCTGCCGATGATCGGCGCCATGTGATGCTCGCAGTGCGACTGAAACGGGATGTCACGGAGCAGCACAATCTCGTCGTAACCGCCCACTTCCTCGAACGTCCGAGAAAGGTGGCTGGCCGGGTCTTCGCCATACCCCTGGCAATATTCCTTCCACGCCCGCGCCACGCGTTTCGGCGTATCGAGCAGCCCTTCGCGACCTGGATCGTCTCCGGCCCAGCGGATCAGCGTGCGTATCGCATCCGCCACATTCTCAGGCACCGCGATCTTGGCGGGCGGACGGATCAGGTCGCCGTCTTCGGGTTCTGCAGCCACTCTCAGCACCTCTTTTCAATTCAGGCCCGCATAACCGGGCCGCCGCTCGCTGTCATCTCGAACGATGCCGGATGTTGGCCGGCCTGCCCCGACGCCCAACCGGTCGACGATCGCGACGCTGGCCACTGCGGAACGGCAGATGGTTGGCGCCCTCCGGCAGTTCGAAACGCAAAGAAGCAGAAATCGGATTCGCCTCGACCAGACGCAGTTCGATAGTCTGCCCCATCCGATAGGTATCACCGCTGTTTTCGCCGGTCAGCGTGCGCGCGGCTTCGTCATAATGAAACCGCTCCACGCCCAAAGTGGAAACTGGGACTAAGCCATCCCCGCCCAGATTTTCGACGGTCGCAAAAAAACCGAACGGCTGCACCCCCGTGATCCGCGTGCTGAGCACCTCGCCGATCTTCGTGGAGAGAAAGGCCGCGACATAGCGATCGATGGTCTCGCGTTCGGCCTCCATCGCGCGGCGCTCCGCTTGGCTGATGCGCTCGCCAAGCTCTTCCATTCGCTCGGCCTCACTTTTGGTCAGGCCGCCCGCGCCAAGCCCGTAGGCATCGACCAGCGACCGATGAACCAGCAAGTCCGAATATCGGCGAATGGGCGAAGTGAAATGTGCATAGCTGCCGAGCGCCAATCCAAAATGTCCAGCGTTCCGCGGCGCGTAATAAGCCTGCGTTTGGCTGCGCAGTACCGCTTCCATCACCTGCGGCCGGACATGCTCGTCGTCGATCCGGCTTAGCACGCTATTGAACGTGGCGGGTTTGATTACCTGCCCCAGCGCAAGCTCTATTCCAAAGGTTTCGAGATAATCCTTAAGCGCGACCAGCTTTTCGCGGCTCGGCGGCTCATGATCGCGGTACATTACCGGCGCCTTCCTGGCCTCCAGCGCCTTGGCCGCCGCGACATTGGCGGCGATCATATAATCCTCGATCAGCCGATGCGCATCGAGCCGATCACGCGGCGCCACGGACGTCACCCGTCCCTTTTCGTCAAGTACGATCCTTCGTTCTGGAAGATCCAGATCAAGCGGCGCCCGCGTAGCCCGCGCCTTGGCGAGCGCCGCCCAGCAAGCCCAAAGCGGTTTGAGCGCCGTGTCGGTCAGCGGATGCGGTTGAGCGCCATCGATCGCCGCCTGCGCATCTTCATAGGCGATGTTGGCGGCAATCCGTACAACCGCACGACTGAAGCGGAAGTCGATCAGCTTCCCCGCCGCGCTGATCTTGAGATGGCAGGCCAGCGCCGCGCGATCCTCATCCTGCTTGAGCGAACAGATGTCCGCCGACAGCAGCTCCGGCAGCATCGGCACCACGCGATCGGGGAAGTAGACACTGTTCCCCCGTTTGCGCGCCTCGCGGTCAAGCGCATTGTCAGTCCGCACGTAGAAGCTTACGTCGGCGATGGTCACAATCGCCCTGAAACCGCCCTTGTTGTCAGGATCGTCATCCGGCTCGGCCCAGACCGCGTCGTCATGATCGCGCGCGTCCGCCGGATCAATCGCCACGATCGGCAGGTGGCGCAAATCCTCCCGGTCGTCGCCCAGCGGGTGCTTTGAAACCCGCGCGGCCTCCTCGATCGCTTCCTCAGAGAATGTATGGGGAAGATCGAACTTATGGATTGCCACCAAGCTGAAACTGCGCGGCGCGAACGGATCACCCAGCCGCTCGACGACCTTCGCCATCACACGTGGCGGCCTTCCCGCCTTTTCGGCCAGCACCAGGTCGCCCGCGTCAGCACCGCCCGCATCCGACACCTGCATGTCCCGCCGCTCACGCTTGTCAACCGGCTTAAGCCAGAGCCGATCACCTTCCTTGTGGAGCACGCCCAGCATCAGCTCGGAACCGCGCGCGAGCTTCTTCATCGGATGCGCGACCAAGCCCCTGCCTGCCTCCTCCGTACGCGCGAGAATGCGATCGCCAATCGCCAACGCTGATCGCTTGCGTCCCTCGATCACCCGCAGACGCGGCGGCGGTCCCTCTCCGTGCCAGCTTTCCGGCGTGGCGAAAGGCTGACCATTATCGCCAACCTCAATGATCCGCAGCACCGTAACCTTCGGCACGCCACCCATCTTGTGAAAGGACCTGCCCGGAGCGCTGTCGATCAGTCCCTCATCCGCCATGTCCTTGAGCAGCGCCTTGAGCGCAATCTTCTCCGCCCCATGGAGACCAAAGGCGCGTGCGATCTCCCGTTTGCCAGCAGGTGTCTGACTTTCGGTGATGAAGTCTAGTATCTGCTGGCGGCTCGGCATGCCGGGCAATGGGCGGCGGGACATATCCGCCATGTAGAAAGTCTTAGGCCGCGACGCGAGCCTTATCGCTGCTTCGCCTGCGCAAATCGGCGATACAGCGCTCCGCTGTCTGGCCGTCCCACAGCGCCGGGCGTTTGCGCGCGCTGCGCGGTTCGGCCAGCGCGGCAACCAGCGTTTCCACGAGCTTTTCGGCCTTCACCAGCCGGCTGGTGCCCTCGCTGATCGTTATCGGCCGCTCGGTGTTATCGCGCAGAGTCAGGCATGGAATACCGAGATAGGTGGTTTCTTCCTGGATCCCGCCCGAATCGGTGATGATCGCCGCCGCACCGCTAACCAGCGCCATGAAGCGAATATAGGGAGCAGGCCCGACCAGCTTCAGACCCGCCGCCGCAAGTCTCACCAGCAATCCTGCCGCCTCCAGCCGCTGCCGCGTGCGCGGATGGACCGGGAAGACGAGCGGCAACTGCCGCTGCGCGAGTTCCAGCGCGTCCACCAACTGCACAAGCTTCACCGGCTCATCGACATTGGACGGCCGATGAAGCGTCACCACGCCATAGCCGCCGGCGGTTAGCCCAAGCTCACTCGGCCACGCGCAATCCTCGATCGCCGGGCGGAACAGCTCATAGCTGTCCATCATGATGTTGCCGACCCGCGTCACCCGCTCAGGCGGGATGCCCTCGCGCGCCAGATTTTCGTCGGCATCAGGCGATGGCGTCCACAGCACATCGGCCATGACATCCGTGACGAGCCGGTTGATCTCCTCGGGCATGTCGCGATCCCCGCTGCGCAATCCTGCCTCGAGATGCACTGTCGGAATCCGCAGCTTCGCGCCGACCATCGCACACGCCGCCGTCGAGTTCACGTCGCCGACAACGATCAGCCAGTGGGGCCGTTCGGCCAGCGCGACCTTCTCATAGGCGATCATCACGCCACCGGTTTGTTCGGCATGGCTTCCCGAGCCGACGCCGAGATGATGATCCGGCGCAGGCAGGCGCAGATCCACGAAGATATCGTCTGACATCGCTGCATCATAATGCTGGCCAGTATGGACGATCACCGGATCGAAATCTGGCGCCGCGCTGAGCGCATGCCACAGCGGCGCGATCTTCATAAAGTTCGGTCGCGCGGCGGCGATGAGATGAATCCGGGCGGGGTGCGACATAAATTCCATCTGGATCAAGCGAGCTTTGCCATATCAGCATAAACTTTCCGCAAAGTTGCGCTGTTGTCTTTCGCCCCGGTCCTGTGCAAGGCCGATCAGCGATAGAACATGGAGAAAGCATGTCCACCAAGACCCCGTTCATCGTCGGCATCGGCGGCGCGCACAATATAAGCTCTTCGACCGAGCAGGCGCTGATCGTCGCACTCAAAGCGGCCGAGAAGGCCGGAGCCCGCACCCAGTTGTTTGACGGCGCTACATTACTCAAGCTGCCGCATTATCTGGCTCCGGGCACGGCGGAATCGGTTGATGGCAAAGAGCTGGTTGCCGCGATTCGCGCGGCCGATGGCGTCATCATCGCCAGCCCTGGCTATCATGGCAGCATTTCCGGCCTGGTGAAGAACGCCATCGATTATATCGAGGAAACGTCGAAGGACGCCCGGGTCTATCTCGATGGTGTCCCAGTTGGGCTGATCGCGACCGCTTATGGCTGGCAGGCAACGGGGACCACCCTCGCGACGTTGCGCTCGATCGTCCACGCTCTGCGCGGCTGGCCGACCCCGCTCGGAGCCGCGATCAACAGTTCCGGCGGCATCTTCAAGGATGGCGTCTGCACGGACGAAAGCGCTGCGCGGCAACTCGAACTGGTCGGCAAGCAGGTTTACGAATTCGCCCGCATCCGCCTCACCGATCCGGAAGTGACTGACACCGGGGAGAGCGAAGGCAAGTAAGCCTCAAGAGCAACCCTCGTTCGAACAGCGCTCGCCAAGCTCCACCTGAAGCGTGGCATGACCAATCCCGTATTCATGCGCGACCAGATGGGCAGCCTCGGCAAGGAAAGCATCGCCAGGATGACCGCCGGGCATAACGAGATGCGCGGTGAGCGCGGAAGCGGTCGTGCTCGTCGGCCAGATATGCAAATGATGCACGGCTGATACACCGGCCATTCCGGCGAGCGTCTGGGTGACGGCTTCGGGATCGATGGCCGCCGGCACCGCATTGAGCGCGAGCCCAAGCGAATCGCGAAACAGTCCCCATGTTCCGGCCATGATGACCACGACGACAATCAGGCTCGTCACCGGATCGATCCATTCGAGACTCGTTAAAAGGACCAGCACGCCTGCCACAACCACGCCGGCCGAGACCAGCGCGTCAGCGACCATGTGCAGGAAGGCGCCCTTGATATTGAGGTCGCCCTTGCGACCGCTCACGAAAAGCAGCGCCGTCGCGCCGTTGATCAGGATGCCGATCGCAGCGACCACGATCATCGTTCCGCCCATCACCTCGGGTGGATCGCTCATCCGGCGGATCGCCTCCCATGCGATGGCCCCACAGGCCACGAGCAGCAGGATCGCATTGCCGAGCGCCGCGAGGATCGACGATCCTTGCAGGCCGTAGGTAAAGCGCCGCGTCGGCGGCCGCTGCGAGAGGACATGGGCCGCCCATGCCAGCGCGAGGCCAAGGACATCCGACAGATTATGCCCGGCGTCCGCCAGCAAGGCCATTGAGTTGCCGACGAACCCCGCCGCTGCCTCCACCGCCACGAAAGCTAGGTTAAGCGCAATTCCGATTCCGAACGCCCTGCCGAAATCCATCTTGCCGGGCACGCCATGATGATGGCCGTGATGGTCGTCATGATGATGCGCATAGGCGTTAGCGGCACTCATGACGCCGATCTAACGCCTATCCCCATCTTAGTCATGCTGCCTTTAAGCCTGAGCAGCGATCCCCGCCTGCGCCAGCACGCGCTTCGCCTGCTTCAGATGCGGGATGTCGATCATCTTGCCGTCGAGCCCGACGGTCCCGGCATCGGGGTTGGCCGCAAACGCCGCCAGCACGCGCTGGGCATGAGCGATCTCCTCGCTTGAAGGCGAGAAGCATTCGTTGATGGTCGCCACTTGTGCCGGATGGATCGCAAGGCGCCCGGTAAAACCTTCCGATCGCGAAGCCCGGCAGCTCTCCCGCAAGCCTTGTTCGTTTCGGAAATCCACATAAAGCGTGTCGATCGCCTGCACGCCCGCGGCATGTGACGCCAGCAGCGAGAGCGACCGCGCCAGCTTATAGGCTGGTGCCCACTCCCCGCTCGCATCAAGATTGGTGCTGGCGCCCAGGGCAGCGCTCAGATCCTCTGCACCCCAAGTGATAGCAGTCAGGCGTGCAAGCCCCGCATCTCTGTAATCGCCGAGCTTGAATACGGCGCCGGGCGTCTCAGACGCAACTGGTACGATCCCGATCGATCCCAGCTCCAACCCGGCCTGCACCTCAAGCGCATCGAGATAATGCGAAAGCTGGAGCACATCCGTCGGCCCCTCGGGTTTTGGCAACATGATGCCATCAGGTGCCGAAGCAACAACAGCCGCGAGATCTGCCAGCGCCAGATCAGTGTCGAGCGGATTGATCCGCACCCAGATCTGATAGCCCCGCTCGGCGCGCGGACGGGCCGACAGGAAATCAGCCGCCAGCTTCCGCGCAGCCGGCTTGTTGGGCGGAGCGACCGAATCCTCGAGATCGAGAATGATCGCATCGGCACCCGTCGCATCCGCCTTGCCGAGCTTTTTCTCGTTATCCGCCGGAATGAAAAGAAAGGATCTTATCATCTTCATATCGCTGAAAAAACCTCAGAATGGCAACTTGAAGCCCGGCGGAAGCGGGAGGCCTGCCGTCATCTTGCTCATCTCCGCGTTTGAGGCCGCATCAGCCTTGCCACGCGCATCGTTGAACGCCGCAGTGATCAAATCCTCCAGCATTTGCTTTTCGGATGGCGCGAGAAGCGTCTCATCGATCTCGACGCCAATCACGCGACCTTTGGCGCTCGCGCGGACCTTGACCAGCCCGCCGCCCGCCGCGCCTTCGACCTCGATCTTGTCGAGCCCGTCCTGCGCTTTTTGAAGCTCGGCCTGAACATTGCCAGCCATCTTGATGATGTCATCGATACTTTTCACGTCATTCATGCTCCGTTGCTGGCCAAGCTATAGTCGATCAGCTCGGCATCGGGAAAGGCTTCGAAGGCGGCCTGCACGACGGGCGACGCCATTACCGCTTCACGTTCAGCCTGAGTCGTGGCCCGCTCCTGGTCAAGCAGGCTCGGCTGCGACGGGCCATCGGCGATCGAGATCGACCAAGCTTGACCGGTGATCAGCTTCAACGCCGTACCGAGATCACGTGCAAAATCGGATTCGAGTTTCTGGGTGGGACGAATGACCAGATCGGGTGGCGCATAGCGCACTAACCCCACCGCATCGTGCAGCTTCTGCGCCAGCAGATGTTTGCCGCCATTTTCAAGATCATCGATCAGTGATTTGAAATCAGGAGGTAAACGCAGGAGCGGCGCCTGTTCGTCCGAAGCTGCGGCTGGGAGCGCGGCAGCCCCCGTGACGGCGACTTCACCGTTCGACAGCCGCCGCGCCAGCTCACCCGGATCGGGCAGGCTGGCGGCATGGACGATCCTGAGCAGCGCCATCTCGGCGGCTTCGAGCGGCATCGGTGCAGTCGTCACCTCGCCATGCCCTTTTAGCAGCAGCTGCCACATCCGATGCAGCGCCGCGAACCCGAGTCCGCTGGCCCAGTCAGCAAAGGCTTCACGCTCCTCGGCCGAAAGTGCGCTGTCCTGATGTCCGCCAACCTTGACGCGCGTGACGCCATGGCAGGTCTCAAGCAACCCCCGAAAAACCGCTACCGGATCGACGCCAAGGTCATATTGCCCGCGCAATGCCGCCAGCGCCGTCGGCCCCTCGCCCGCCAGCAGATGCCCGAACAGCGTCCGGATCGCGCCGCGATCGGACAGGCCAAGCATCTCGCGCACCTGGGCTGCGCTCACATTGCCATGGGCGTGCGCAATCGCCTGATCGAGGATCGATAGCCCGTCGCGCACCGATCCTTCTGCGGCCCGCGCGATCAGCGCCAGCGCCTCGGGCTCCGCCTCCACCGCTTCGGCCTTCACCACCGCCCCGAAATGCTCACCGAGCAGCTCGGCCGGGATGCGGCGCAGGTCGAAGCGCTGGCATCGCGACAGCACCGTCACCGGCACCTTCTGCACTTCAGTGGTCGCGAACAAGAATTTCACATGCGCCGGCGGCTCTTCTAACGTCTTCAACAGCGCGTTGAAGGCGTTCTTGGAGAGCATGTGAACTTCGTCGATGATGTATATCTTGTAGCGCGCCGAGACCGCCGCATAGCGCACCGCCTCGATGATCTCGCGGATATCATCGACGCCGGTATGGCTGGCGGCGTCCATCTCGACCACGTCGATATGCCGCCCCTCGGCGATCGCGACGCAGGGCTCGCAAACGCCGCAGGGATCGATCGTCGGCGCGCCCTGCCCGTCCGGCCCGATGCAGTTCAGCGCCTTAGCGATCAGCCGCGCGGTCGAGGTTTTGCCCACGCCGCGCACGCCCGTCAGCAGGAAGGCGTGCGCAATCCGGTCGCGCTTGATCGCATTGCCGAGCGTCGTCACCATGGCGTCCTGCCCGATCAACTCGCTGAAGCGCTGCGGACGATATTTGCGCGCGAGAACGCGATAGGGCGCAGGGGAATCGGACATTGTCTAGCTTCTAGAGACTTGGGCGCATGGATGCATCAGGCGATTCCCAGCGCTGCCTCTACCCGTCCTATCCAGCCGGTGACATGTGGATAAGCGGCAAGATCGAAGCCGCCCTCATCCGCGACCCGCGTGTAGGCAACCAACGCAACGTCAGCGAGCGACGGGCCGCCTCCCGCCAGAAATGACCGCCCATCAAGCGCTGTGTCGAGCAGCGCCAGCGCCGCTGCCCCGCGTTCGACCATCTTCAGCTCAAGCTCTTCCGCCCTCTTACCCCGATAACGCATCTGGAACCGCGCCACCGCTACATAAGGCTCGTGGCTATACTGCTCCCAGAACAACCATTCGAACATCTTGGCGCGATCGAAGGGATCGTCGGGGATCAGCGCAGACCCTTCCGCCAGATGCAGAATGATCGCGTTGGATTGTGCCAGCGTCCGCCCATCCTCCAGCACGATGAGCGGCACCTGCCCCGCCGGGTTCATCGCTAGATATTCGGGTGTCCGGCTCTCGCCTTTCAGGATGTCGGTCTCGATCCATTGATGGGCGATCCCCAGATGGTCCGCCGTCCATTTGACCTTGAGGCAATTGCCCGAAATCGAGTCACCATAAATGCGCACCATGGCCCATTCACTACCCAAACCCGCATGGCCTCGTCGAGGGGACCATCAAGAAAAGCTTTGTTGAGCCGGAACGGCGCCCGGCCTAGTTTTATCATCTCAATCGAAGGGAGAATCCTCAATGACGCTCTCGATCGGCAGCAAGGCCCCCGACTTCACCGCCCATACTACGCAAGGCACCATCAATTTCCACGAATGGCTCGGCGACAGTTACGGCATCCTGTTCTCGCATCCCAAGGATTTCACGCCGGTCTGCACCACCGAACTCGGCTATCTCGCCAAGCTCCAACCCGAATTCGAGAAGCGCAACACCAAGGTGATCGGCCTTTCAGTCGACCCGGTAACGGATCATGGCCGCTGGCTGGACGACATCAAATCCGCGACCGGCGGCGACGTCAAATATCCGCTGATCGGCGATGATGATCTCCACGTCGCCAAGCTCTACGGCATGCTCCCGGCCGACGCCGGCGACACCTCCGAGGGCCGCACCGCCGCCACCAACCAAACGGTCCGCACCGTCTTCCTGATCGGCCCGGACAAGCTTATCAAGGCGGCCCTGCTCTATCCGATGAGTTCGGGCCGCAATTTCGATGAGGTGTTGCGCCTGCTCGATTCCATCCAGCTCACTGCCAAGCACAAGGTTGCGACCCCAGTGAACTGGAAGCATGGCGAGGACGTCATCATCGTACCCGCAGTCTCGAACGAGGAAGCCAAGGAGAAATTCCCCGACGGCTGGACAAGCGTCACGCCCTATCTCAGAGTGGTGCCGCAGCCGGTCGACTGACCCGCACATGGGGGAGGCACAGCGATGTTCTTCCAGCAAATCGCCGATGGCGGATGCCAATCCTACATCGTCGCCTGCCCGGAAAGCTGCGCGGCGATCCTGATCGATCCAGCGCTCGGCCAGATCGACCGCTATCTGGGCGTGCTGGGCCGTGAAGGCTTCCGCCTACGATACATCGTCGAGACGCACACCCACGCCGATCATTTCTCAGCTGCGCGCCAGCTGCGCGAGCAGACTGGCGCGCCAATCGTGATGCACCGCGACGGCCGCGCGCCCTTTATCGATATCCATGTGGAGGACGGCCATTCACTTGCCCTCGGGGACCTGCGTGCTGCTTTCCTCCACACGCCGGGTCACACGGCGGACTCGATGTGCGTCCACATCACCGATCGCGTTTTCACCGGCGACACCCTTTTGATCGGCGGCACCGGCCGCACCGATCTGCCGTCCGGCGACCCCGACAAGCTCTACGACAGCCTGTTCAGCAAGCTGCTCAAGCTTCCCGGCGAGACTTTGGTCTATCCTGCCCATGATTATAAGGGCAGGACTCATACCAGCATCGCCGCCGAGATCATCGATAATCCGCGACTCCAGAAGCATGACCGCGCTGAATTCGTCGCGATGATGGAAAGCCTGAACCTTGCTGCTCCGACTCACCTGACCGAAGCGCTGCGCACCAACCTGACGGGCGGCAAGACAGTCCGCCAGCTTCTCTCCGAAGCCGCCCAACAAACCCCCTTCATGAGCCTGGACGAGCTGGAACACCGTCTCGGCCGCAAGGCCAACGATTTCGTCATCCTCGACGTGCGCGAGCGCGACGCATTTCTCGCGGGTCACGTCCCGGGCGCCCGCCACCTCCCGCGCGGGCAGCTCGAGCTTCGCGTCGATGAAGCCTTTCCCGATCCCGATCTGGAGATCCTCACGGTCTGCGAATTCGGCAAGATCTCGACGCTGGCCGCCGCAACGCTGCGCCAGCTTGGTTTTCATCGCGCCATTGCCCTCGATGGCGGCATGAAGATGTGGCGCGAGAAGAACAAACCGATGGTGGGCCCGGAGGGACTCGAACCCCCAACCTAACCGTTATGAGCGGTCAGCTCTAACCATTGAGCTACAGGCCCGATACCGGGTGCGAAGCCGCGATAGCGGAGCAGACGCCTGGCTTGCAAGCGTCAGATCAACCGGCCAAGGTCGGCGCTGGCGATCAGTTCGATCGGGCTGGCGCTGGCGATGCCGTGCCGGGCGAAAAAATCCAGCACGCCGTGCCACCAGTTCCAGAAAAGCTTCAGTTCGGCGGCATCGCGCACATATGGCGTGTTGCCGGGGCGCAGGGACGGCGAATGGAAGGAGAGGCTGAACAGGCCCACGCCTTCCTCCACCAATATTTCGAGCGCGCGCAGCACCTCGCGCAGCGGCATGCCCTCCGGGGTCAGCGCGACCCGTTGAAGCAGCCCGGTGCGGGCGAGCAGCCCGCGGGCATGCGGCACAGCAGCGCTCCTCGGGAACAGTGCCGGGCCATGACGCCGTAGGGCTCCGGTGTAGGCTGCAGTCAAAGGCAGTTCGAGTAGGCGATGCGCGCTATCGACCCACCACGGCCAGCTTGGATAAGCACTGAAATCCGGACCGCCATCTTTTCGATAGTCGAACAGCGAACGGATAGAAACATCGAGCCGATAGCCCTCGTCAATCAGCAAGCGCGCGCTGTTTGGGCCGATGCCATAGCGCCCCGCCCTGTACACTTGCGGGCGTACACCAATGGCCGTCCTGATCCGCTCGCTCAGAACCGCCAGCTTCGCACGCTCCTGGGCTTCAGGCAGGTTGCCGACGAAGCTGTTGACGTTCGACATCGTCTCGTCGAGCGGCGGATTGACCCAAGGGTGGAGTTGAGCGCCGACGACCGCGTTGCCGTCCGCGATGAAACTGGCGAGAACTGCGGCACTCGCGGGATTATTGGCGATCGGATAATCCACCAGATAGGTAGGCGTGACGCCTAGGCTGGTAAGGCGCGCGTGCGCGTCCGGCAGCATGGCGATGGCAGTGACGGCATCGGCTTCCCTGCTGCGCGGCGCCGCCCAGTCGAACTCCTCCTCGGTATCCACGAACAGCAGGAAGCGGCGGCCGAAATCGTCAGGAAGGCGCGCGCGCCGATCCGGCGCAGGCGGGCGATCGAGACGCCCCCGTTCCTCGGATGATCCGGTGGGCTGCGCGTCCGTCGCTGGCAGAAATCCTATCCCTTGCCAGTGCGCGCGGAAATCTTGCGCAGGGGCAGCCGCAATATCAGCTTATCGGCCTGAATGTCGAGCGCGCCGCCGCAGGCAGCGGCGATGTTGCGTACCAGCCGCAGCGCGAAGCCCAGGCCGAGCACCGGTGCGTCCGGCCAGTCGCCGTCGGGATTATAACCCGGATCGAGCAGCGTGCGCTCGTCGCGGCCCTCGAGCATGGCGGGCCGCGCGATTTCCAGGTTCGTCCGGTCGCGGCTGTCGGGATCGTGGGCAAGATCGATCGCGACTGTCTCGCCACGCTGCGCGATCGCCAGCGTCGCGGCCAGCAGCCGCCCGAACATGCGCTCGACCGCGACCGGATCGACCGCGACCAATCCAAGGCCGGTTGTTATCCTGAGCTTCAGATGGAAGCCGCGTTCATCGGCCATCCCCTGATATTCGTTGTGCAACCGCTCGAGCAGCTGCGCCGGATCGATCGATTCGAGCGACTTCGCATTGGGATCGAGCCGGGCCGTCAGGTCGAGATCCTCAAGCGCCTCAAGCAGCCGCCTGCCCTGGCTGATGATGTCGGTGGCCTTGGCGCGGTAGTTGGTCGATGCAGGGCCGAGAAACTGCCCCTCGATCATCTCGGAGAAACCGATGATGGCGTTGAGCGGGGTGCGCAACTCATGAACGAGTTGGCGCAGCGAGTCTGCATCGCCCCCTGCGAACGCTCCGGCCCCCGCAACCGGCATCGCCACCTCATCGACCCTAGGACGGCGCGCGGTGCCCCTATAGCCGCTGAAGCGTCCATCGACCTGGTCGAACAGCGGCACAGCCGAAATCCGCCACTCCCCCGCCAGCGGGCCATCGCCGCTGAGCGTGAGCCGGGCATCGCGGAAGGGCGCGCGCTGGCGGAATGCACCTGCGACAGAGCCGTCGACGCCATTGCCATTGTCGGCGGCCGCGACTGCGATGGTCTCACCGATCAGAGGACCGCGAGACGCGCCGGCCACCCACTTGATCACGCCATCAGCGGCGGTCTCGAAGCGGAAGCCTTTCTCGTTCATCATATGCGCGAAGCGATCGTCATCGATCTGCGGCGCATCCGCCGGACGGACGAAATCGTGGCTCTGATACGCTTCGATGCGCGCCATCAGATCGCGGATCTGCTCGCCGCCATCCATATTCGCCGCAAGCGATGGAGCATCAGGCGCCGGAATCGCTTCGGCAGCCTTTTCAAGCTCCTCAAAGGCAAACTGGAACTCGCTGTCTTCGGTTTCAGCGTCGGGATCCTCGGCTACCAACTCAAACGGTTCGGATTCTTCGAAGACAGGACCGGCAAACGACACATCGTCGGCGATGTGCTGTTCTACATCCTCGCCATGCGTCTCTGAGACGATTGCCGGGTCCTTGTCGTTCGCAGCCCGATCGGGGATGCCGGGGATGACGAGATCGCTTGGCCCGAAGCTTTCAAGTGCGCGGATCACATCCTTGGTAAGATCGCGGCGGTGCCGCATTAGCGCCCGCGCCGTGGGCGTCATGGTGGGCAGCAACGCTAGCCACTGTTCGGCGCTGAACTGCGCCGCCGCGATCAGCGGAGAAATAACCGAGGCTGGTTCATCCGCGAACAGCGCAATCGTCGCGGGGCTTACCGATCGACCCACAAATGCGCGCGCGGTTTCATAACGGATGGTCGAGGGCACGGTGACACGCAGATAGGCGATGATATCCAGCGCACGTCCGCTCAATACATCGTCTTCCTGGAAGCGATCCTGCGCGAGCAGATCGACGAGCTGGCGCCAGAGAGCAACACGAGCGTCATCGCTGTCCTCTGGCTGTGCCAACAAAGTCGTCAGCATATCGTCGAAACGCAAATCGGCCTCCGCCCCGGCGACCGCCCGACTCATCTGCATGGGTGCCTGAGACATTGCTAACGGTTATGCGGCGCTGCGGAAAGGTCCTATTCCGGCACGTCGCAAACTGGGACAATTGTCAACTCGCGTAATAATATTATAGAGAGATGTAACACGAAGAAATTTTCTGGCGAATATCTTATGGATGCGATTGATCGAAAAATATTGGCAATTCTCCAGATGAATGGGCGCATCACCAACGTCGAATTGGCGGAACGGGTGGGCTTGACGGCCCCGCCTTGCCTGCGTCGCGTTCACCACCTCGAAAAGGCGGGATATATTAAGGGCTATCATGCCCAGCTTGCCGCAGAACAGCTGGGCTACGGCATCGTGGTGTTCGCCCTCGTCAGTCTCAAGAGCCAGGCAGAGGAGGATTTGCGCGCCTTTGAGGATCATGTGGCGACCCTGCCCGAGGTACGGGAATGCCATATGTTGAACGGCGAAATCGACTTCATCCTGAAGATCGTGGCGCACGACCTTCAGGAGTTCCAGAGTTTCCTAACATCCAAGCTTACGCCCGCACCCAATGTGGCGGGCGTGAAGACCTCTTTGACCATCCGCACCGCGAAAGACCTGCCGGGCATCCCGATCGAAGCCTGAGCGTCGACCGGGAGGAGGGTTCTCGGTTCAGGCAGCTGGCGGACGATCGATCAGGAGCACCCAATATTGCGCGAGGTCAGCGCGCGGGCCTGTGATCGTTGAGAACAGCTGCTTGGCGGCATCCTTTTGACCCGATTTGAACAATGCAGCGCCCTTCCGAAGCTTGATCGTATTAGCGTCAACGCCGCCAAGGCTCTCCGCCTTGGTATACATCTCGATCGCTGAAGCGTAGTCGCCATAGCTGGCGTAGGCATCAGCGATACCAAGTGCGGCGCGGCCATTGGCGGCGCTCTTCTTGAGCGATGCTTTATCGGCCGCGATCTTGCCTGCCGCGATACCGGCCATTTCCTTGATCGACTGGCTCTTGGCCGTGTTGAGCGCACCAGCCGCGACCCCCTCATCGACCACACCCTTGGCTTCGCCGGGGAACTTCAAATAGGTCGCTTCCGTCAGCTCGGCATAATCACGCTCGCCCCTAAGCGCGCCGGCTGCACGCTGCAGACGCATGAGATCAAGATTTGCCTCGGCGTCCAGCGGGTGCAGATCGCGATAGATGATCAGCGAGTCGCGCCAGTTGGTCTTTTCCGGATAATTTTTGAGCCAGGAGCGGCTGAGCTTCGCGACGGGATCGGCGAGTTTCGCTTCCATTCCCATCGCTATTCCGCGTCCATACCATTCCTTGGGAATCGGCTGACCACTCGCATCGCCCGCATCCGCAGCGCGCTGGATCAGAGCGACGGCCTCGGCCGGCTTCCGGTTCTTGTACTTGGCTTCGGCCAACAGCGCGAGAATATCCTTGTTTGAAGCATCTCGCTGTACCGCCTGATCGAGCGCCTGCTCCGCCTTGGCGAAGTCATTTGCCTGATAGGAGAGCTGGCCGAGCGCGGTATAGAACTGGCCTTGGCTTTCCGGAGCCACCTTGCCGCTTTGCAGCATGCCGTCGATGGCTTCGGCTTGGGCTTTGGGGTTATTTTGCAGTCGAGCGACATCATATTGCTGACTGAACACGACATAGCGGTCGTCTTCGCTCTGCGCCGCCGCCTTGGCTTCGGCAACCTTCGCTGCTGCAGTGGCGGCATCGTTGGCCTTGACGGCCGCTTGCGCCTCGCCGATCGCTTTGCGCACCGGATCGCTCAGCTTGAGCGTGGGCGGCTTGCTCTTCTTCTGGGCAATCGCGGCTTGCGGCGTGAGAACCACTCCAGTTGTCGCGCAGAGCGCCAACGCCAAGGCAAGGGTCGTGGCGGATATTCTTTTCATTGCATCAGGCCTCCTTCGGGGGTCGGCGAACAGCCGGATCGGGCGGTGCCTACCGGCTTGCCGGATCGGTTACAAGATGAACGCCTCATCCATTCCATCGCCAATTGCGTGTGAACGGCTGTTGAACTGTTGAACGCCGCCAAGGTTTCCCTTTGTCGCAATGCCGGCGCGGGATATGGAGCCGACATGATCGCCGTCCTCTCTCCCGCCAAATCATTGGACTATCAACGCGCCATTCCGGAGGTTGCCGCGACACGCCCCCGCTTTGGCGAAGAGGCGGATCAACTCGCTCATGCTGCGGCGAAGCTTGGCGCCCGCAAGCTCGGCAAGCTGATGCATATCTCCTACAAGCTCTCCAAGCTTAATGCCGAGCGTTACCGCGACTTCGACAAAGCACCGGAGCGCCCCGCCCTGTTCGCATTCAACGGCGATGTCTATGTCGGCTTCGAAGCATCAAGCCTGGATGAGCCGGCGATCGCCTTCGCGCAGGATCATGTGCGGATCCTTTCGGGCCTCTATGGACTGCTCCGTCCTCTGGACACGATCAAGCCCTATAGACTCGAAATGGGCACTCGATGGGCGCCGGGACGAAAGAAGACGCTCTACAATTATTGGGGAACGCGGATCGGCGATGCGCTCGCTCACGAACTGGCGGCCGAAGGCAGCGGCACGATCATCAATCTCGCCAGCAAGGAATATTGGCACGCAGTCGAAAACAGCCCGCCCGAAGGTGCGCGAATCATCACGATCGACTTCCGCGAGAACGGCCCCAACGGCCCGTTTTTCAACAGCTTCGGCGCGAAGCGCGCACGCGGGATGATGGCCCGCTGGATCTGCGAGCACCGCTTTGCCGATCCCGAGCATCTCAAGGGTTTCGACAGCGACGGCTACCGGTTCGAGCTCAACGATTCGGATGCGGATAGCTGGCGCTTCATGCGGGGCGCGGAACAGCCCTGACGCGCTATCGTTGGGCCTTCAAGGAGATGGAGGCTGCGATGGTGGAATTCACGACGAACCAATGGATCATAATCGGGCTGGTGCTAGTGCTGGGCTGGCTGCTGGGGCTTGCCTCCCGATCGGGTGGCGGCCGATGGAAGCGCGCTTATCATGAGGAACGCGACGCGCATGCCGCCTATCGGCGCGAAAGCGATGCGCGCATTGAAGCCTCAAATGCGCGCATCGGCGAGCTTGACCGCAATGCCCCGCTGATCGGCGCTGGCACGGCGGCGGCAGTCGGTGCTGCGGCGCGTGGTCAGCGGGATGACCTCTCGATGATCCGTGGGATCGACAACAGCCTTGAAACCCGGCTCAACGAGTGCGGAATCCACAGCTTCCGCGATGTCGCACGGCTCAGCCGGGGCGATCAGGCCAAGCTCGAGGGCCGGCTCGGGCTAAACCCGGGCCGGATCGACAACGAAGCCTGGCGGGATCAAGCGTCGATGCTGGCCAAGGGACATCTCGAGGAACATCACGCGGCGTTCGGCTGAACGCGCATGTGAAGTCAGCAGGTGATGGTGCGATGCGTTTTCGCGCGACGGCGGCTCGTCGCGCCCACGATGCCGAAGCCCACGATGGTCATTGCCCAAACTGATGGTTCAGGTACGGCGACGAGCTTAGCGCCGCCAAGATTCCAAGTCACATCGAAGCCGGGTGTGCGATAAGGATTGCCGTAAGGATCGTTCTCAGTTGCGATACGACCCGTCGCAAGATTGAAATTCGGCGTATCGGCGCGATCGACCGGGATCAGCCAGCCTTGCGGAGTGCCAATACCGCCGCCTGCAAGCAGCGAGACATAAGGCGCCTGCAGCGCGCGATCGAGCGGATCGAAATCCAGCGGAAGTCCATCGAGAAACTCGTCGACCGATTTCCAAGTCAGGCCGTTGAGCTTGACGTTCCAGAATTGATCGCCCGAGGTGGGCAGGCCGTAGAAGGTTGCGAACTGGCCGGAGCCATTATCGAAGATGCGGCTGTCGTCGAACCGCGCCGTCATCTTTACAGTGTCGCCGACCGCTATGTTGGGATCGGAACCGGGATTGACCTGCGACGTGACGGTACCTGTCAGCTCCATCAGATACGTCGCAGCATGTCCCGCTGCAGAGGTTGTCGCCAAAAGCACGGCGAGCGCGAGTTTACGCACCACTCCCATTCCCCTTTTTACTCCCCACTGGAATGGGAGGACGTTAACAATAGTTAACGAGTTCGCCAATCGTTTTCAGCGGGCTTTTTAACGCTTCATCGCAGCCTGGGCGGCGGCTAGTCGCGCAATTGGCACGCGATATGGCGATGCGCTGACATAATCGAGCCCGATGCTTTCGCAAAAGGCGATCGATGCAGGGTCGCCGCCATGCTCGCCGCATATACCCAATTTGATATCCGAACGAGTTTTGCGGCCCCGTTCGGCGGCAATCTGGATCAGCTCGCCGACGCCTTCCACATCAAGGCTGACGAACGGATCCTTGGCATAGATGCCCTTGTCGACATAGGCGCCGAGGAAGCGGCCGGCGTCGTCACGGCTCACGCCAAGCGCGGTCTGCGTGAGATCGTTGGTGCCGAAGGAGAAAAAGGCGCCGACCTCGGCAATCTCTCCGGCCTTGAGCGCGGCGCGGGGCAGCTCAATCATCGTGCCCACGAGATATTCGACCGTGCGGCCCTTCTCGGCGAAGACGGCGTCGGCGGTCTTGTCGATCAGGTCCTTCATCAGCTCCAGCTCGCGCCGAGTGGCGACAAGCGGGACCATCACCTCCGGGATCGGCGCAGCGCCCGTCTTCAGCGCAACGTCCACGGCCGCCTCGAAAATCGCGCGGGCCTGCATCTCGTAGATTTCGGGATAGGTGACGCCAAGGCGGCAGCCGCGATGACCCAGCATCGGGTTGAATTCGTGCAGCTCGGACGCACGACGCTTCAGCGCCTCGATGCCGACGCCCGCCGCGGCTGCGACTTCGGCAAACTCGGTTTCCTCATGTGGCAGGAATTCATGCAGCGGCGGATCGAGCAGACGGATCGTGACGGGCAGGCCGACCATGATCTCGAAAATCTCGGCAAAGTCGGCGCGCTGTTCGGGGAGCAGCTTGTCGAGCGCGGCGCGGCGGCCGGTTTCGTCCTCGGCCAGGATCATCTGGCGGACAGCGGTGATGCGGGCCGCATCGAAGAACATATGCTCGGTGCGGCAGAGGCCGACGCCCTCGGCACCGAAAGTGCGCGCGACACGGCAATCATTGGGAGTCTCGGCATTGGTGCGGACCTTCAGGCGGCGAACGCCGTCAGCCCATTCCATCAGCACCCCGAAATCGCCAGCGAGTTCGGGCTCGACGGTCGCGACTTCGCCCAGCATCACTTCGCCGGTCGAGCCATCGATGGTGATGATGTCGCCTTCCTTGACCTCGCGCCCGCCGACCCGGAACAGACGCGCCTTGGCGTCGATGGCAAGACTGCCGACGCCGGACACGCAGGGACGGCCCATGCCGCGCGCCACCACGGCGGCGTGGCTGGTCATGCCGCCGCGCGCGGTGAGGATGCCCTTGGCGGCGTGCATGCCGTGAATGTCCTCGGGGCTGGTCTCGATGCGGACAAGAATGACCGCGTCGCCAAGCTCGGTGCGATGCTCGGCGGTGTCGCTGTCGAAAACGGCGATGCCGCTGGCGGCGCCCGGCGATGCGGGCAAGCCCTTGGCGATCACGTCGCGCGGCGCCTTGGGGTCGAGGGTCGGGTGGAGCAATTGGTCGAGCGCGGCCGGATCGACGCGTTCGACCGCTTCCTCGCGGGTAATCAGCCCTTCATTGGCCATATCGACCGCGATCTTGAGCGCCGCCTTGGCGGTGCGCTTGCCCGAACGGGTCTGGAGCATCCAGAGCTTGCCGCGTTCGACGGTGAACTCGATGTCTTGCATGTCGCGATAGTGCCGCTCCAGCAGATCGAACACGCCGGCCAGCTCGGCATAGGTTTCCGGCATTGCCTCTTCCATCGAGGCGGGCTTGGCGCCGGCCGCCTCGCGGGCAGCCTTCGTCAGATATTGCGGGGTGCGGATGCCGGCGACGACATCCTCGCCCTGCGCGTTGATCAGGAATTCGCCATAATAGGCGTTGTCGCCCTTTGACGGATCGCGGGTGAAGGCGACGCCTGTGGCCGAGGTGTCGCCCATATTGCCGAACACCATCGCCTGCACGTTGACCGCCGTGCCCCAATCGGACGGGATGTCGTTGAGGCGGCGATAGACCTTGGCGCGCTCCGACTGCCAGGAGCCGAACACCGCGCCGACCGCGCCCCAAAGCTGTTCGTGCACGTCCTGCGGGAACGGCTTGCCCCACATTTCCTCGACCAGCGCCTTATATTTGGCGACCAGCGTCTGCCAGTCAGCGGCGCTGAGTTCGGTATCGAGATGATAGCCCTTGTCTTCCTTTGCGATCTCAAGCGCTTCCTCGAACGCGCCATGATCGAGCTCAAGCACCACGTCGGAATACATCTGGATGAAGCGGCGGTAGCTGTCCCACGCGAAGCGATCGTCGCCGCTGATCGCAGCGAGGCCCTTCACGGTCTCGTCATTGAGACCAAGGTTCAGGACGGTATCCATCATGCCGGGCATCGAGGCGCGCGCGCCCGAGCGGACCGAGACCAACAGCGGATCGCTGACCGAGCCGAACGCCTTGCCGGTCACGCCCTCGATATGGGCGATGCCGCCCGCGACTTCGGTGCGCAGACTCTCCGGAAACTTGCCGCCCTCGTCATAATAGCGGGTGCACATTTCGGTCGAGATGGTGAAGCCCGGCGGGACCGGTAGCCCGATCGAGGCCATTTCGGCCAGGTTCGCGCCCTTCCCCCCCAGCAGATTCTTGTCGCCCTTGCCGCCATCGGAGATGCCGCCACCGAAGCGATAAACATACTGGGTCATTCCGTGCATACCTTGTCCCTATCCCGCCTGACCTCGGGTCCGGACATCAGGACCTTGGTCGATCGGCGACGAATCAGCTATCCTGTCAGGAGAAGCCCGCGCGCCTTCTGCACCGCAACACAGGCCGGATCAAGTTTGGGTGGTTAATCGCTGCTCCCATCGGGCGGGATATAGGCACAGCTGGGCGGCGCGGGCGCTAAGTTCACACTAAGGTCACACGCTCGCGTTTCCGCTCAGCCCTCGATCCGGGAGAAATCGGCAACCTTGTGAACGGCATCGCGGATGCGCGCGAGCAGGCCGAGACGGGCTTCGCGTTTTTCAGGATCGGGATCGTTGACGGTGACCTTGTCGAAGAAGGCGTCGATCGGCGCGCGCAGCCCCGCAAGCGCCGCCATGGCGCCTTCAAAATCCTCAGCATCGATCGCAGCCCCAGCTCGCTCCTCCGCCGCGTCGAGCGCGGCGATCAGGGCAGCTTCCTCATGTGAGGGCGTGTAGGAAAGTGTTTTTTTCGCAGAGGCTTCGAAGCCCTCTTTCCTGAGGATATTGGCGGCACGCTTATAGCCGGTGAGGAGATTGGCGCCGTCATCGGTGGCGACGAAGGATTGGAGGGCTTTTACGCGGGCGAGCAGGCGGACGAGATCATCCTCACCGCCGAGGGCGAACACCGCGTCGATCAGATCGTGACGGACGCCGGCTTCACGCTGCTGGACCTTGAGGCGGTCGGCGAAGAAATCGAGAATGTCGCCCGCCAAGCGCTGCTCTGCATCGAGATCATCAAGCTCAATTAGCTTCGAGAAGTTTGTTGCGAGAAGCCACAATTGTTCGCGAGAAAATACCGTGACAGCAGGAAAATTGGGAAAATTGGTTTTTACGAAATCTTGCGCCGCCGGCCGAATGCTTGATCGAAGCTCCGCGACCAAACTCTGAGCAGCGCTGCTGCCTTCGACAATATCTCGATAAATCCCAACACCGAGGAAATCTTTCCCCTTCTCCTTATTGCCAAGCAAGACTGCCATTGCGAGTTCGAGAAGCGATCCTCGAACACCATTATCCAATATCAGATTAATTATAGCTAGCGCCGCACGCCGCAATGCAAACGGATCTTTGGAGCCAGTCGGCTTTTCGCCAATCCGCCAAAATCCGGCAATAGTATCCAGCTTATCTGCCAGCGATACCGCAACCGTTACCGGGGCGGTCGGCACATCATCGCCCTGCCCGACAGGCTTGTAGTGATCGCGGATCGCATCAGCGACTTCTTTGGGCATGCCCTGCGCGCGGGCATAGTAGCCGCCCATCACGCCCTGTAGCTCGGGGAACTCGCCGACCATGCCGGTGACGAGATCGGCCTTGCAGAGGCGGGCGGCCTGTTCGGCGAGGTCTGCTAGCTCCCCCTCCCTTTCAAGGGAGGGGGATGGGGGGTGGGTGTCGCCGTCAGATGCAAGAGCTTGCGCGGATTCACCCACCCCAACCCCTCCCTTGAAAGGGAGGGGCTTTCTGGTGACGATACCCTCTTCCACCAGCCATCTGGCCAGCTTCGCGACGCGATCGACCTTGTCGGCGACGGTCCCGAGCTTTTCGTGGAAGACGATTTGGTCAAGCTTCTTCGCCTGCTCCTCCAGCGGAACCTTGAGATCCTGTTCCCAGAAGAATTTGGCGTCGGACAGGCGCGCCGCCAGCACCTTGGCGTTGCCGGCAGCGATGGCCGTGCCGCCGTCCGCCGGCTCGATATTGGCGGTGCAGATGAAGTTGGGGGCGAGCTTGCCCTGCCCGTCTACAGCCGCGAAATATTTCTGGTTGGTGCGCATGGTGAGCTGGATCACCTCGCGCGGGACCTCAAGGAAGGCCGGGTCGAAATGGCCGAGCAGCGGCACCGGATATTCAGTGAGGCCGGCATTTTCCTGCACCAGCCCTTCGTCGGGGATGACGCTGAGGCCTACTGCGGACGCTGCCCTGGCCGCGCCGTCGCGGATGATTTGCTGACGTTCCTCATGGCTTACGATGACATGGCAGGCGCGCAGCTTCTCGACATAGTCGTGGGCGCTGCCGATGGTGATGACACCGGGATGATGGAAGCGATGACCGACCGTGGCGGCACCCGAGCGGATGTCGTCGATCTCGAAATCGACCACGTCGTCGCCCAGCAGAGCCACAATGCCTTGCAGCGGGCGGACCCAGCGGAGGCTCGCAGTGGATGACGAAGCAGCGCCCCAACGCATTGATTTCGGCCAGGGGAAGGCGCGGACGATGGCGGGGATCGCTTCGGCGAGCACCTCGGCCGTGGCGCGGCCGGGTTTGTCGATCACGGCATAAAGGACGCCGTCGCGATCGACGAGCTGTTCGGCGGTAAGGCCGGTCTTGCGCAGAAAGCCTTCGAGCGCCTGCGGCGGGGCGGAGGCGCGTGGGCCTTTCACTTCCTCCGAGACGGCGGCGGTCTCGGCGGGCAGGCCGCGTGCGATCAGGACGAGGCGGCGCGGGGTGGCGTGAGTCTCGATGCCCTCCGCCTTGAGGCCGGATTTGGCGATCTCCTCAGCGAACAGGCGTTCGAGATCGGCGCGGGCCCTGGCCTGCATCCGGGCGGGAATTTCCTCCGAGAGGAGTTCGAGGAGGAATTCGGTCATGAGCGGGGGCCGAAGTAGGAAGAGAAGAAGACCCTCACCCAACCCTCTCCCGCAAGCGGGAGAGGGCTACGAAGGCCTTCTCCCGCTTGCAGGGCGCTTTTGTTGCCTTCTCCCGCAAGCGGGAGAAGGAGGGGCCCGCCGCGTAAGCGGTGGGAGGATGAGGGTTTTCTGGTCACGCTTCCCACCCGTTCTTTTCCATCCACGCCGCGCAGGCGCCCTTTGCCAGTTCGCGGACGCGGCCGATATAGGCCTGGCGCTCGGCGACCGAGATCACGCCGCGGGCCTGCAGCGTATTGAAGATGTGGCTCGCCTCGATTGCCTGATCATAAGCGGGGAGCGGCAGCTTTTTATCAATTAATGCACGGGCTTCATCGGCGGCTTGCGTGAATTGCTTGAACAGCGTGTCTGTGTTGGCGTGCTCGAAATTGTACGCGCTGAATTCGACCTCATTTTCCTTGAAAACGTCGCCATAGGTAACGCCCTCATCGTTAAAGGCGAGATCGTAGACGTTGTCGACGCCCTGGATGTACATGGCGAGGCGTTCGAGGCCGTAGGTCAATTCTCCTGCCACCGGCTTGCAATCGAATCCGCCAACCTGTTGAAAATAGGTGAATTGCGTCACCTCCATACCGTCGCACCAGACTTCCCAGCCTAGGCCCCACGCGCCGAGCGTCGGGCTTTCCCAATCATCCTCGACAAAGCGGATGTCGTGTTTGGTGAAATCGATGCCGATGCGTTCGAGGCTGCCCAGATAGAGCGCCTGCAAGTCCGCCGGGCTGGGCTTCAGGATCACCTGATACTGGTAATAATGGCCGAGACGGTTGGGGTTCTCGCCATAGCGGCCATCGGTAGGCCGGCGCGAGGGCTGGACATAGGCCGCCTTCCACGAGTTCGGGCCGAGCGCGCGCAGCGTTGTGGCGGGGTGGAAGGTGCCCGCGCCCATCCGCATGTCGTAGGGTTGGAGGATCACGCAGCCCTGATCGCTCCAATAATCATGGAGCGTCAGGATGAGCCTCTGGAAGCTCAGCGGCTTTTTGTCGGCCAAGGCGGGTCCCTTTCGTTGCCGCGCGTTTGGCGAATGGGCGATGGATGGTCAAGCGCGTGGGCACGCGATATTCAGCGCAGCCATGCGCCTGATACTTGCCCTCCTTCTCCTGATCGCCCCCACCCTCGCCTCAGCCAAAGCGCCGGATGCAGCCATCGCCAGGCCGGCGCTGTGGAAGCTGTCGGATTCGGACACGACAATCTGGCTGTTTGGCAGCGTCCATGTGCTGTCGCCCGACATACGCTGGTTCGAAGGGCCGGTGGCCAAGGCGTTCGAACAATCGCGCTCGCTTGTGGTGGAGACCGAACTCACCACCGACGGCGCTACCAGCCGCGTCCTGCTCGAGCGCGCATTCGACCGGAATGGCAAGCCGCTGCGCGCCGAACTCACGCCGAAACAGCGCGCCGCCTATGATGCGCGGCTCAAGGAATATGGCCTGAACCCTGTGACCTTCGACCAGTTCAAGCCTTGGTTCGCCGCGACCAGCCTGACCTCGATCGCCTATCGCAAGCTGGGCTATGCTTCCGAAAGCGGGGTCGAGATGCGGCTGTTCGCGGAGGCGAAGAAGACCGGCAAGCCGATCATCTCGCTTGAAAAGCTGGAAGACCAGGTGGCGCTGCTCGACAGCTTTGCGCGGCCCGTGCAGCTTCGGATGCTCGACAGCACGCTGGATGAACTCGCCGAGGGCAGCGAGCATGCGCTGGCGCTGATAAACGCCTGGCGCAAGGGCGACGAGATCGCGCTTGCCAAGGAAATGAACGACGGGGTCGACGACCTGCCCGAGTTGCGCGCAGTGCTGCTCGACCGGCGCAACGAGCATTTCGCGGACTGGATCGCGTGGCGGATGGGGCAGCCGGGGATCGTGTTCCTCGCGGTCGGCGCGGGGCACTTCGGCGGCAAGCATAATGTGCGCGAGCTGCTCGAGGCCAAGGGGTACAAGATCAAACGGGTGCAATAGGCAGCCGAGCTTGCTTTTCACCCACAACCCCCCTATGCGCGCGCCTTCCCGATCCGGTCATCCCTGGAGGCGGTTCGGGCAGTTGAAACCAAGCGAACTGGAGACATGATATGAGCGACATGCTCACCCTGTCGGCCGAGACGCGTGAACGGGCAGGCAAGGGAGCCTCCCGCGCCATCCGTCGCGAAGGCCGCGTACCCGCCGTGATTTACGGTCAGAAGCAAGAAGCCCTCCCCATCCATGTCGAGGCCAAGGCGCTCGTCAAGATGATGTCGAACGGGCACTTCATGAACAGCGTCGTCATGATCGACACCGGCAAGGGCCAGCCGATCCGCACGCTGCCGAAAGACGTTCAGTTTCATCCGGTCAACGACCGGCCACTGCATGTCGACTTCCTGCGCATCAGCGAACACACCCAGGTGCACGTCAACGTGCCCGTCCACTTCAGCGACGAAGAGCTTTCGCCCGGCATCAAACGCGGCGGCGTGCTCAACATCGTTCGCCACGAGCTGGAGCTGGTGTGCGACGCAGCCGAGATCCCCGACCAGATCGACATCTCGCTCAAGGGCTTCGAAGTTGGCGATTCGATCCACATTTCTGCGGTGACGCTGCCCAAGGGCGTGGCCTCGGCGATCGACGATCGCGACTTTACCATCGCGACGATCGTGGCGCCGTCCGCGCTGAAGTCGAGCGAAGGCGACACCGAGACCGAAGCCGCCGCCGAGGGCGAAGGGGCGTAAGCCTTTCCTCGAACGCACGAGTTCGATAGGTCGCCTCCGCAGCCCCGGCTGCGGAGGCGATCTTCGTTTTGGGAGCCGTGAATGCAACTCTGGGTCGGCCTCGGCAATCCCGGCGCGCAATATGCGATGCACCGGCACAATGTCGGCTTCATGGCGGTCGATACGATCGCCGAAGTCCACGGTTTCGGACCGGTGAAGAAGGCATTTCAGGGCTGGACGCAGGAAGGCCGGATCGGACCGGAAAAGATCCTGCTGCTCAAGCCCGCGACCTTCATGAACGAAAGCGGCCGCGCGATCGGCGAGGCAATGCGGTTCTACAAGCTAGCGGTGGGGGACGTGACCGTCTTCCACGACGAACTCGATCTCGCGCCGTTCAAGGTGAAGGTGAAGATCGGCGGCGGGACGGCCGGGCACAATGGCCTGCGATCAACCGAGGCCCATATCGGCAATGAATTCCGTCGCGTGCGGATCGGGATCGGGCATCCAGGACACAAAGATCGGGTGACGGGCCATGTGCTCGGCAATTACGCCAAGGTCGAGATGGATCCCCTGGCCGACATGCTGGGGGTGATCGCGGGCGAGGCGGACTGGCTCGCCAGGGGTGACGACGCCCGGTTCATGAGCGAGGTTGCGCTAAGGCTGCAGGACTGATTTCGCTATCGGTCGGATGCGCCGGCAGGACGATAAGTGGCCACCCGATAGATATAGTAGAGCGTCAAGGCGGCCATGATCGTGACGCTGGCCGGGCCAACATAGGCTTCAACCTCCCGGAAGCGGCGGCCCAGTACGAAACCGGCAAGCCCCAATGCTGACGTCCACGCACCGCCGCCCGCCGAAGTCAAAAGCACGAACCGCACAAGGCCAACCGCGAATAACCCGGCGGGAATCGAGATCAGCGTGCGGATACCCGGAACGAGATGGCCGATCGGGATCGCCCAGCGCTGGTTGCGATGGAAACGCTTCTGCGCGGAATCAATATCGTCCGGTGCCAGCGTCAGCCAGCGGCCATGACGTTCAAGCCAGCCGCGCAATCGTTCCTCGCTCACCGATCGGGCAACGAAGTACCAGAAAAGCGCGCCGGCCAGCGTTCCCAGCGTTCCGGCGACAAGGACTCCGCTTATGCTGAGATCCCCATCTGCGGCGGTAAAGCCGGCCATTGGCATGATCACTTCGGACGGAATCGGCGGAAACAGATTTTCAAGGAACATCAGCAAGGCGACGCCGAAATAGCCCATGCTCGTGATGAGATCAGTAATCCATTGAGTCACTGCGCTGTTTCGCCTTACCGATTGGTTCGCGTCATGAACCTCGGAATGACGCGATCGTTCCTTAGCGAAGATCAGACCCAGAGGCGGTGATAGAGCTGCTCAATCTCCTGGACTTCAGCGATCCGGGGATTGTTGCCGGGGGAGCCGGAAGCAATCGCCTGCCGAGCCATCAGCGGAATGTTTTCGAACCACTGGCGGCGATCGATGCCGTAGGCCTCAGGCGTCGGCACCTCCAGATCGGCGTTGAGATGCTCCAGTTCGTTCAACAGCGCCGCGACGGCGGCCTGATCCCCTTCCCCCGGATCAGCCAGAGACATCGCGCGGGCGCAGTCGGCGTAACGCCCAACCGCCGAGGGTGTCGAGAAGGCCGTCACTGCGGGCAGCAGCATCGCGTTCGAGAGGCCGTGCGGGACATGGAACAGCGCCCCGATCGGCCGGCTCATGCCATGCACCAGCGCCACCGAAGCATTGGAAAAAGCAATACCGGCGTGGAGCGCCCCTTCCATCATCGCAGCGCGGGCGGCGCGGTTGCCGGGATCGGCGCAAGCGGTGCGCAGGTTCGCGGCGATCAGCTTCATCGCAGAGAGCGCCATCGCGTCCGAAAAGAGGTTGGCCTTACGCGAGACATAAGCCTCGATCGCGTGGGTCAGCGAATCGATACCGGTGTCGGCAGTGAGGCGGCGAGGCTTGGCGAGCGTCAGTTCGAAATCGACGATGGCGATGCTCGGCAGGAAAGCGAGGCCGACGCACAGCATCTTTTCCTGTGTCGCCTCATTGGTGATGATGGTGAAACGGGTCGCCTCCGATCCCGTGCCGGCGGTGGTGGGCACGGCGACGATCGGCAGGCCCGGCTCGTCAATCTGGGCGGGGGCCTTCATGGCGTCATAAGGGATCGGGCGACGGGCGCGGAGGGCGACGGCCTTGGCGGTGTCGATCGGACTGCCGCCGCCGAAGCCCAGCACGCAATCGAAATCTCCACCCCCCATCGCGTCCAGCGCCGCATCGATGACAGCGGTGGTCGGATCGGCGAGGGTGCCGGTGAACAGGCCGTAATCCAGCGATGCGCCGCTCAGAATGGCGAGGAGACGATCGACCAGACCGTTGCCCGCCAGGAACGCGTCCGTGACGATGAAGAGCTTGCGCAGACCCAGTTGGGCAAGCGCATCGGGCAGTTCGGCAAGCGATCCGCCGCCTGACCTGATGATGCGCGGAAGCACGATGGCGGACATGGTCCTCTTCTTCTCGATCCAATTTATGTAACAATAGCGTCATAGCATGGCAGAATGCCGGTCCACCATGCCAGCCTTTCGCGTGACAATTCCGGGCGTCGGAACCGGGCATGACCTCCCCCCGTCCAAAAGCTGAACCGCTGGCGGACCTTGGCAGGACGGTGCTGCAGCCCGGTCTGATCTGGGCGTGCCGTTCGATTGATGGGCGGACGGAGATGATCGAGGGCGGCGATCCGCCCGGCGATTGCGCGTTCCGCTGGCTGCACTTCAATCTCGCGGACCAGCGGAGCCTGAGCTGGCTCGAACGATCCATCACGCTGCCGCCCACGATCCTACGGCTGTTCACGACGCAGGAGAAGGAACAGCGCGGGCTGGTCGAGGATGGCTTTGTGGCGCTCGTTCTTCACGATTTCGAGCGCGATTTCGACTGGGACGACACTGGCCGCATCGGCACGCTGCATATCGTCGCCGGGCCAAGGATCATGCTGACGGGACGGTGTCACCCGCTCCATACGGCCGACGTGGTTCGCGAGCGGATCGCCGGCGGCCATATCCTGGAGGACACGGCATCGGCGCTGACGCTCTTGCTCGACGCGCTGGCCGACACGCTGGAAGAGCGCGTGCTGCGGGTGACGCATGGCCTGCTGGCGGCGGAAGACGAATTGCTCAGTGACGGCGCGTCGCCCGATACGCGCGAACTGATCAAGTTGCGGCGGCTTTGCACGCAGCTTCACCGCACTGCGGTGGGCATGCGGGCGACGCTGATGCGGATGGAGAGCGAACGGGGTGTTCCATCCGAATTGCCGCCCCTGTTCAGGCGGTCCGGTCAGCGGCTCCAGACGATCGATCATGACATTGGCGGCGCGCAATCGCAGCTTCGACTGCTCCGCGACGAGCTTGATCTGCAGGCGGCGCAGCGGGCAAACCGCAACCTCTATTTCCTGTCGATCATGACCGCGCTGCTGATGCCGGCGACGCTTGTCACCGGCTTTTTCGGGATGAACACAAGCGGCCTGCCTCTTGCGCAAGGCCCGATGGGGACGTTCGCGGCCGGCGGATTGATGTTGGCATCGTCAGTGATTATCTATTTCGCACTGCGAATGATGGGTTTCGTGCGGCAGTAATACGCGCGGCTCGCCCTGAGCCTGTGGAAGGGCATCCTTTTCTCCACGGGCAAACAAGAAACGGTTTCGACAAGCTCGGTCCGAACGGAGTTTGCGCGTCGTGCGATCTCCCGCACTGGAAATCGCACCGCACAGCCTCTATCGCGGCGCTTTGATTTCCAGGCCGCTCCGGTGGCAAGACCGAAAGACAGGATATGGGTTTTCGTTGCGGTATCGTGGGCCTTCCCAATGTGGGTAAATCCACGCTGTTCAATGCGCTGACGCAAACGGCGGCGGCGCAGGCGGCCAATTATCCCTTCTGCACGATCGAACCCAATGTCGGACAGGTCGCCGTGCCCGATCCACGGCTCGACACGATCGCGAAGATCGGCGGATCGGCCAAGATCATCGAAACCCAGTTAGGGTTCGTCGACATTGCGGGGCTGGTGCGCGGGGCCTCCAAGGGCGAAGGGCTGGGCAATCAGTTCCTCGGCAATATCCGCGAGGTGGATGCGATCATCCATGTGCTGCGCTGCTTCGAGAATGACGACATCCAGCACGTCGACAACAAGGTCGATCCGATCGCCGACGCCGAGACGGTCGAGACCGAATTGATGCTCTCGGACCTGGAGAGCCTGGAGAAGCGCGTGCCGGCCTTCATCAAGAAGGGGCAGCAGGGTGACAAGGAGGCCAAGACGGCAGCGTCAGTGCTGGGGCAGGCGCTCGATCTGCTGCGTGAGGGCAAGCCGGCGCGGCTGACCCAGCCCGCAGACGAGGATGAGGCGCGCATATTCTCCCAAGCGCAACTGCTGACCGCCAAACCAGTGCTGTACGTCTGTAATGTCGAGGAAAGCTCGGCGGCGGACGGGAATGAATTTTCGGCGCGGGTGTTCGCCAAGGCGGAGGCGGAGGGCGCCAAGGCTGTGGTCGTCTCGGCCGCGATCGAGGCCGAGATCGCAACGATGGCGCCTGAGGATCGGGCGGAGTTTCTCGCTGATCTGGGGCTGAGCGAAACCGGGCTCGCGCGGGTGATCCGGGCAGGATACGACCTGCTTCACTTGCGCACCTTTTTCACCTGCGGCCCGAAAGAAGCGCGTGCTTGGACGATCGAGGTCGGCAGCAAGGCCCCGAAAGCCGCCGGCGCGATCCACAGCGATTTCGAGCGCGGCTTCATCCGCGCCGAGACGATCGCCTATAACGACTATGTCACCTACAAAGGTGAGGCTGGCGCGCGCGACGCGGGCCGCCTGCGCGCCGAGGGCAAGGATTATGTAGTGCAGGACGGCGACGTGATGCTGTTCCGCTTTAACGTCTAAGCGGAGGCGAAACTGTGCGCTATTTTGAGGATCTGAAAGCCGGCGACATCGAGCGTTTCGGTTCTTATCTGATGACGAAAGAGGAAGTGGTGGAATTCGCCACCCGCTTCGATCCCCAACCCTTTCACATCGACGAGGCAGCAGGCGCCGCACATCCGCTGTTCAAAAAACTGGCCGCCAGCGGTTGGCACACTGCTGGCGCGACCATGCGGATGATCGTGGACCATCAAAGTGCCATCCAAGCTGCCGCATTGGGCTCGCCCGGCCTGGACGAGATCAAATGGCCGAACCCAACCTATCCGGGCGATACGCTTTCGGTAGAAAGCGAAGTGCTGGAAGTACGCCCATCAAAATCGCGCCCGGCGATCGGTTTCATCAAGAGCCGAAATCGCACGTTCAATCAAAATGGACAGGTCGTGATGGAGTTCACCGCCAATGTGATGTTCGCGACGCGGCCAAAGGTCTGACATTCGCCAGACCGGGATTGACGCTAAACGAAAAAGGGGAGGACGGATCGAGCCGCCCTCCCCTTTTTATTGTCACTCAAGCTCAGGCGTCAGTGCTTCACGCCGCTCCAGACATTCCGGTAGGCGAGGAAGCCCAGCGTGGTCGCGATCAGCAGGAAGATCACCACGGCTACGCCCGCGCGGTGGCGGTTTTCGAGCTTAGGCTCGGCCGTCCACACCAGGAAGGCGGCAACATCCTGCGACATCTGATCGACGGTCGCCTTGGTGCCATCGGCATAGGTAACCTGACCCTCCGCGACGATCGGCGGCGGCATCGCGATGTTGAGGTTCGCGAAATACGGATTGTAGTGCAAGCCAGGGCCAGTCTTGGAATCCGGGAACTTCTTGAGAAGCTCGGCTGGCTGCTTGTCCTGATAGCCGGTCAGCAGCGAGTGGATGTAGGCCGCGCCGTTATGACGCGCCTTGGTCATCAATGAGAGATCCGGCGGCAGGGCATTGTTATTCGCGGCGCGGGCGGCGACCTCGTTCGCATAAGGATCCGGGAACTTGTCCGCCGGAAGCGCCTTGCGGGTGGCGGGCTCGCCGGTCTCCGGGTTCACCGAGGGAACCTCGATCGCCCACTGGTTCGCGATCGCCTTCACTTCGGGCTCGGTGAAGCCGATCCCGGTCAGATCGCGGAAGGCGACCTGATGCAGCGAGTGGCAGGCTGCGCACACTTCCTTGTAAACCTGGAAGCCGCGCTGGAGCTGCTGCCGGTCGAAACGGCCGAGGGGCCCGTTGCTGGCGAGGTGAAGCGGCTCGGGATGCTTGTGGAATTCATGCTCCGCAGTCGGCGCGGGCGGCTCGCTGATGAACGAGATCGCGCCAGTGAGCGCCGAGAAAAGCAGGATCGCGACGAAACCCAGGCCTGCGAGGATGCCGAGAGGACGGACCATAGTCTGTTCTTTCCTTAGTGCGCAGGCGCCGACGGGGCGGATTGGGTGCTGGTTGAGAGCGTGGAGCCGCTTTGCCCGCCAAGAACAGCCTCAGTGATCGAGTTGGGCAGCGGCAGCGTTCGTTCCAGCTTAGCCAGAAGGGGCAGGATGATCAGGAAGTGCGCGAAATAATAAGCCGAAGCGATCTGGCTGATCATCACATAAGGCTCCTCCGCCGGCGCGCCGCCGCAATAGCCGAGGATCAGCACATCAATGACAAGGATCCAGAAGAACTGCTTGAAGCGCGGGCGGAAATTGCCCGAACGCACCGGGGAGTTGTCCAGCCATGGCAGAAAAAAGAGCAGGATGATCGAGCCGAACATCGCGATCACGCCGAGCAGCTTTGCCGGGATGCCGAAGATATCCACGGTGAAGGCGCGCAGGATCGCGTAGAAGGGCCAGAAATACCATTCGGGCACGATATGCGCTGGCGTCGAAAGCGGGTTGGCCGGGATATAATTGTCCGGGTGGCCCAGCGCGTTCGGCGCGAAGAAGAGCAGCAGCGCGAAGATGATCAGGAACACGCCCGCCCCGAAGCCATCCTTCGCAGTGTAGTAGGGATGGAACGGTACCGTATCCTGCGGCCCCTTCACCTCGACGCCGGTCGGGTTCGACGAACCCGGAATGTGCAGCGCCCAGATGTGCAGGATGATGACGCCCGCAATCACGAACGGCAGCAGATAGTGCAGCGAGAAAAAGCGGTTGAGCGCGGCGTTGTCCGGGGCGAAACCGCCGAGCAGCCACTCCTGAATGGTCGGGCCGACAAGGGGAATGGCGCCGAACAGGCCGGTGATGACCTTGGCACCCCAGAAGCTCATCTGGCCCCACGGAAGCACATAGCCCATGAAGGCGGTCGCCATCATGAGAAGGAAGATGACGAGGCCGAGCAGCCAGACCATTTCGCGCGGCGCCTTGTACGAACCGTAATAAAGGCCGCGGAAGATGTGGAGATAAACGACGATGAAGAACATGCTCGCGCCGTTCGCGTGCGCGTAGCGCAGCAGCCAACCCTGGTTCACGTCGCGCATGATATGCTCGACCGAGTTGAACGCGACGAGGCCGTTGGCGGCAAAATGCATCGCCAGCACGATGCCCGTCACGATCTGGATCACCAGTGCGAGACCGGCGAGCACGCCGAAATTCCAGAAATAGTTGAGGTTGCGCGGCACGGGATATCCGGCGCCGACTGCATTGTAGACGAGGCGGGGAAGCGGAAGCCGCTCATCCACCCACTTCATCAGCGGATTTTTCGGCTCGTAATGATTGGCCCAGGGAAAGCTCATTTATCCTACCTCACCCGACCGTGACGAGAGTGTCTGATTTGAATGCATATTCCGGCACTTCGAGATTCGTCGGCGCCGGGCCTTTGCGGATGCGCGCCGCTGTATCGTAGTGCGAACCATGGCATGGGCAGAAATAGCCGCCAAATTCGCCGCGATTCTCGCCCTCGCCCGCGCCTAGCGGCACGCAGCCGAGGTGCGTGCAAACCCCCATGGTGATCAGCCACTGGGTGTGGCCTTCCTTGGTGCGCTCGGCGAGCGTTTGCGGATCGCGCAATTCGCTGGCCGGCACTGCATTGGCCTCGGCGATTTCCTTAGCGGTCAGGTGGCGGATGAAGAGCGGCTGCTTGCGGAAGATCGTCTTGATCGCCTGGCCTTCCTTGATCGCCGACACATCGACGTCGATCGAAGCCAGCGCCAGCACGTCAGCCGAAGGGTTCATCTGGTTGACCAGCGGATAGAGCGTCGCAACGGCGCCTACGCCCGCGAAGCTTACCGCCGCGACATTGATGAAATCGCGACGCCGGACACCATCGCCCGAACCATCGTCATGCGGAACCGCCGCTTGTTCGCCAGTCGCCATTCCCTAGCCCTTATATCACCTTCACGAACGTGAGCAGCTGGCGTGACCCTGATTTGCGCGGTCATGCCCCCATTTTTCACGCTTCGCCGCCGACCCCCGCCGGTGGCTGGCGCGCTGATAGCCTCGCTCATGACATTTTGCCAACATCGATTTTCACAGCTTGTGGTGCAAAGCACAAATTGCGTAGGGCGCGCCGATGCGGATTGCACTGTTTCAGCCAGACATCGCCGGCAATGTCGGCACGATCCTGCGGCTTGCAGCCTGCTTCGGCCTGCCTGTCGACATCATCGAGCCATGCGGCTTCGCCTTTTCCGAACGCTCGCTGAAGCGCGCCGGGATGGACTATGCCGCGCAGGCGCAAATCAGGCGTTACATTGACTGGGATCAGTTCCTTGCGTCGCAGTCCGGCCGACTGATCCTGCTTTCCACCAAGGGGGATAGCGTACTCACTGACGCTGGATTTGTGGATGGAGACACCCTGTTACTGGGATCGGAATCGGCTGGCGCCCCCGATTTCGTCCATAACGCAGCCGCGAAGGTAGTGCGTATTCCATTGCGGGAAGGCTTCCGATCCTTGAATGTGGCGGTCGCGGCGGGCATCGCCGTTCACGAAGCGATGCGCCAGACTGGAACCCTGTCCCAATGATCATCCTAGACGAACAGCAGCAGGCCGCGCGGTCCTGGTTCGAATCCCTGCGCGACCGCATATGCGCCGCGTTCGAGTCGATCGAGCGAGAGGCTGGCAGCGACGCCGCCTTCCAGTACCTCCCCTGGAATCGCGACGACGATCCCGAAGCCAAAGGCGGCGGCGGCGTACAGGGCCTGATGAAGGGCAAAGTCTTCGAAAAGGTGGGCGTCAATGTCTCCACCGTGGGCGGTGCCTTCGCGCCAGAGTTTGCCAAGACCATCCATGGTGCAGGCGAGGATCCGAATTTCTTTGCGACCGGGATCAGCCTCGTCGCGCACATGACCAATCCGCATGTGCCGGCCGTGCACATGAACACGCGCTTCCTGGTGACGACCAAGCGCTGGTTCGGCGGTGGGGCCGATCTCAACCCCGCGACGCCCTATGAGGAGGATACCGCCGATTTCCACGCGCGGTTGAAGACGGCGTGCGACGCGCATGACGCCGGCCATTATCCGCGCTTCAAACAATGGGCTGACGACTATTTCTGGATACCGCATCGCAAGATCCATCGCGGCGTCGGCGGTATTTTCTACGATCACCTCGAAGGCGAATTCGACGCCAATTTTGCCTTTACCCGCGCGGTGGGCGAAGCGTTCCTTGATATCTTCCCGAAAATCGTGCGGCGGCGGATGGCAACTCCCGCGAGCGAAGCAGACCGTGCGCGCCTGCTTGGCTACCGGGGGCGCTATGCCGAGTTCAATCTGGTCTATGATCGGGGCACGCTGTTCGGACTCAAGACCGGCGGCAATATCGACGCGATCCTGATGAGCCTGCCGCCGGTCGCGACATGGGAGTAACGCCCGTTCCGCCGGGCCATGTCGCGGCGGTGGTGACATTCCTCGAGATGCGCAAGCGGCCCCCTGCCCGCCCGCTGCCGGTTTCGACGCTCCGGCTTGTCAGGTGGAAACAGCCCGAACCTGACAAGTATCGCACGCTCTTCCGCCGGATCGGCGAGCGCTGGCTGTGGTTTTCGCGGCTGGCCATGGACGATGACAGGCTCAGCGCGATCATCCTTGACCCCGCCATCGAGATTTACGCCATCATCGATCGCAGGGGAATCGAGGTCGGACTGATCGAACTCGATTTTCGCAGCCTGCCGGATTGCGAACTGGCCTTTCTCGGCTTGATCGCGGAACTGACCGGACAACAACTTGGCCGCTGGATGATGGCGCAGGTCATGATGCTCGGTTGGCGTGGCGGCGTGGAGCGGCTGTGGGTGCACAGCTGCACACTCGACCACCCCTCGGCGCTCGGATTCTATCGGGCGCAGGGATTCGAAGCTTATCGCCGCGAGACCGAAATATTCCCCGACCCGAGGCTTACCGGGCACTTACTCGAAACGGCTGCGCCTCAAATCCCCTTGGTTCCACCGCTGAGCCGCACGTAGAAAAACGCGAATAGCACGGCCCAGAAACACCAATAAATCGCGTTGAAACCAGCCATCAGCACGTTGAGCAGAATTGGCGCCAGCGTCGCCGCGCCAACCAGCCGCGCACCGATGAGCAGCAGCGAACCCAAGGCCGATTCGATCACCGCCGCGATCAGGACGTAGAAGACGATCTGAGCCATCAGCAGGCCCACGATCTTGAGCGCATAGCCACGCGTAAGGGCGATAGCTTCGGTCAGGGTCTGGCGGACCGATCCTTCGCGGCTGGCAAGGACTGGCAGCATGAGCGCCATCCGGATGCTGATCACCAACGCTGGCGGGAAGACCATGACCAAAGCCAGCACGAGCATGCTCCTGGGATCCATCCCCATTGCCGCACCGACGAGGCCGGTAATCAGGCTCGCGATGACGTTGAGGATCACGAAGAGCAGGAAGATCGTCAGAACCAGGCCGAGGGCGCGCGGCAACAGACGAAGGGCATCGCCCAGCGCATCCGACACGCTGATTCGCGAACGTAGCACCAGGCGACTGATCGAGAGATAACCAACGAGAACCAGCAGGATCATCGGCACCAGCGCGATCATCCATGGCCCCGGCGGAAGTGTCGCGGTGGCGGTCTCCGGCACGGGCACGGCGGCGCCCCCGATCAGCGTCGCCATGCCGAAGGTTGCGAAGCCGAGGGGCAGCAGAAGCGCGCGTTCCCGCATGAAAAACCGGCGCGTGTCGTCCAGAACATCTTCGATCGACACGCCCGCCATAAATTCTCCTTTGACTGGGTTCCTATCGGCGTGCCGGGACGGACGCAATCTTGAGCCTTGATAAGCAGCGCCGGGGACGACACATGCGCAGGGTGAGTGAAAATTTCATCGACGGCGTCGAATGGCGGATCGCGCCTGAGCCGGTCGCTTATGATGCGGCCGTGGCGGAGATGGAGGCGCGCGTCCTTGCCATACGCGACAAAGGCGCACCGGAGCTCATCTGGCTGCTGGAGCATCCTCCGCTATACACGGCTGGCACCAGCGCGGATCCGGCGGAGTTGCTGAGCCCCGACCGTTTTCCGGTCTATCGGACGGGTCGTGGCGGCCGGTACACCTATCATGGGCCGGGGCAGCGGATCGCCTATCTGCTGATCGACCTCGACAAGCGGGGGCGCGACGTGCGCTGTTTCGTATCCGGCGTCGAACAATGGATGATCGCGGCTTTGGCGACGCTTGGCGTCCAGGCGCGTCAGGAACCAGGGCGGATCGGCATCTGGACCGGCCACGGCGCCGATGAAGCCAAGATCGGCGCGATCGGCGTCCGGGTGCGTCGCTGGGTGACGCTGCACGGCTTCGCGATCAATGTGAACCCCGATCTCTCGCATTTTGGGGGCATCGTGCCGTGCGGCATAGCCGAATATGGCGTTACGAGCCTCGCCAAGCTTGGGGTCTCGGGCGCAGCGGATCAGCTCGATCAGGCGTTATATCATTGCTTTCCGGCGTTTCTTGACCATCTTTCAGTCGATCGTCGCTCGCTTTGCAAACCGGAAATATTATAGGGACGTATCAGGAGCGGCATCGTCAAGGATAAGGTATCGATCATGCGTAAACCGACTCTCGCAACTCTGATCGCGGCAGCAGGACTGGCGGTTGCGGCCTGTAGCGACAAATCGACCGACACGGTCGACAACAGCGAACTGACTGAGTTGAATGCCGCAGGAATGATGGAAGGCACGACCAACGACGCCTCCGCGATGGACGTTGCGACAGACACCAATGTCGCCACGCTTCCCGACAATGCCGCCGATAACGCCGCAACCGAGGCGGAAAACGCCACGGGCAATGTCAGCGACGCCAACAGCCAGTAAAAGTTGCGGCGAAGCGTTCGGCTTGTGTCGCCGAAAGGGTGGCGTCCCCGGCCAAATCCGAGCATAGGCCGTCAGGATAAGCGTGCGTTGCAAGGAGACCAGGGATGCGTGCCGACAAGCTTGGGCGATGGATCGGAATGGGTCTGGCGTGCTTGCTGGCGCCCCTGGCGGCGACGAACCCGGCGCAGGCCTATCTCTACTGGATGAAGCCCGATTTCTCGGGCGCCCCGGTCACGGGCACTGAGCCAGGGATCGTCCTGCCGCTTGCCAACGCGAAGCCCGCCGAAATTGAAGCCAATCTGGTCTGGAACCTGCGCGCCGCGCTGAATGTCGCTGCGTTGCAATGCCAGTTCTCAGCGCCGCTGATGACGGTCCGGAATTACAACACCATCCTCAGCCAGCATGGCGCCGAGCTGGCGACAGCCTACAAGACGCTGGACAGTTATTTCAAACGGACCGTGAAGGGAAAATATCAGCGTGCGTTCGATACGCACACCACGCGCACCTATAATGGTTTTTCTACGATGCACGCGCAGATCGGCTTCTGCGAGACGGCGGGAAAGATTGGGCGGCTGGCGCTTGAGACGCCGAGAGGTTCCCTTAACAAGCTTGCCGTGAACCATCTTCGGGAGATCCGGAACAGCTTGGTTCCGGTCGGGGACCGGTTCTTCGCCTTCCACCGCCCCGCCATCCGCACCAATCCGCTTCCGCCGCTGGACGACCGTTGCTGGGACCGGAAGGGCAATTTCAAGAAGAAGTGCTGGACCACCTGAGAGGTGATAGAGGCAGCTTAACGCAGGCCAAGCAGCTTGTGAGTTTGGATCGATAGCCGCCAGTTTGGATGAGCGAGAACAAAATCGATAGCGGCCTGTTCGTTGGCCCTGATATCGGGGCCGTCCATCGGCTGGACGAGATAGTGCGGGAAATCCCATCGGGCGATATCTTCCATATCCAGCGCGGGCTGGGGCCAGACGACCTTCACTTCCTGACCTGACCGTTGGACCACCACGCTGCCCGCCTTGGGGCTGATGCAGAGCCAGTCGATCCCCGGGGGCGCGGCGATGGTGCCGTTGCTTTCGACCGCTATGGCGAAACCGCGCTGCTTGAGCGCGGCGATCAAGGGTGGATCGAGCTGAAGCATCGGTTCGCCGCCGGTGATCACGGCGAAGGGGGCGCCTTCGCCATGCCAGAGCGCCAGCGCCTGGTCTGCAAGATCGGACGCCTCGTACCGTCCGCCATGATCGCCATCTGTGCCCACGAAATCAGTGTCGCAGAACTGGCAGACCGCGGTCGCGCGATCCTGCTCGCGGCCAGTCCACAGATTGCAGCCGGCGAAGCGGATGAACACGGCGCGGCGGCCCGCCTGCATGCCTTCCCCCTGAAGGGTCAGGAACATTTCCTTGACGGCGTAGCTCATGGCGCGGGATGCGTGGCGTAGCGGGTCGGATCTGCAAGACCGGCTTCGGCAAACCCCTTCGCGCGCAGGCGGCAACTATCACAGAGGCCGCAGTGAAGCTGGTCGGGCGTGGGATCGTAGCAGGACCAGCTTTGACCGGCGTCGAGCCCAAGGCGGGCGGCTTCAAGCGCGATATCGGCCTTGCTCATGTTCAAAAGCGGTGCATGTACGGTGAAGCGATCACCCTCGACACCGGCCTTGGTGGCTAGGTTCGCCATCGCCTCGAACGCTTCGATGAAAGCTGGCCGGCAATCGGGATAGCCTGAATAATCGAGCGCGTTCACGCCGATAAAGATGTTGCGCGCACCCACCGCTTCCGCCCAGCCAAGAGCAACCGACAGAAAGATCGTGTTGCGCGCGGGCACATAGGTGACCGGGATGCCCTCCCCCACACCCTCCTTCGGCACGGCGATATTGTCGGTAAGCGCCGATCCGCCGAACTGCCGGAGATCAAGCGGGAGAATCACATGCCGTTGCGCTCCGAGACTATCGGCAAGCGCCGCAGCGGCTTCGAGTTCGATTGCGTGGCGCTGGTTATAGTTGATGGTGAGCGCATAGAGATCATGCCCGGACTCACGCGCAAGGCCAGCCGCGACCATCGAGTCGAGGCCGCCCGATAAAAGGACGATCGCAGCTTTAACGGATGATTCCATCCGGTCGCGCTAGTCCCAGGTCCCGCGCTCCGCAAGATCATGTCCGCCAAAAAGAAGGGCCGCCCAGAGAGCGGCCCGAGTGAGGCTTTTCAGCCTGCTAGGGAGAAAGCTGCCGAATACGGCACCTGCATTCTTCTATAGATTGAACAGGGTAAACGAAGGATGAACGAATACTCAGCGCTGTCGCCCGATTTGCGGTCCATCGCATTCCCCGACCCGTCTGGCTTCGGCGTCGAACGCAAAGGGCATGCGGTTGACAATTCCCTGGCTGTTGACGCGCACGAGCCGCGACGTTTCGACAAGCAACGAGGTGCGGCCCCAGCCCGCGCCGGGGCAGGTATAATGGACCGTCGCCCGATCAACGGCATCAGTGATGACGAAGCGGCCACAAATCGGTCCTGGATGCGCGAGCTGGATCAGCGGTTCGATGTCCTGAAGACACATCCGTCGCGAAGTGCCGTCGTCGAATACGATATTCCAGCTTCCGGCTGAGGCCGCATGCTGCGCGGCGAACGCACCGGGCCGAGCCGGCGGCGTCTGCGCGATGGTCGGCATGGCCGCCAGCGAGACGGCAAACATCATTGTCACAAATATTTTCGGCATGCCCGGCCCCGCCACGTGCGGCCGGACCTCTACCACATTCGTTATCGTGCCGGAAGGATCAGATCGTGAGGGGATCGATCCCGAAGCTGAGCGCGCAATAAGCGCAGTCGACCCGGATCTGGCCATCGTCGCTGACCATATCCTTGCGCTCTTCTTCGGAAAACTTGGCGATTACCGCGCGAATATGATCGACGCTGCAGCGGCAGCCACGGGTAAAGACGCTGCCAGGCAAGGTGCGAACCTCGTCTTCGTTGAACAGGCGCCAGAGCAGGCTCTCCAGCGTGAGCGAGGGATCGAGCAATTCCTCGCGCTTCACTGTGGAGGCAAGCGTGTGGACATGCTCCCATTCCGGATGATCGAGCCGGGTATGGATACGGTCGCGCCCTTCCTCGCCCTCGGGCAGATGCTGGACGAGGATACCGGCGGCGATACGCCCCTTGTCCTTGGCCGGCTGGACAGCGAGGCGGACGAGGCTGGGTATCTGTTCGGACTGGCTGAAATAGCTCTCCGCAGCCTCCGCCAGCGAGCCGCCTTCCAGCGGCACGATGCCCTGATAGCGCTCGCCGGTAAGCGCCTGATCGAAGGTGATGGCGAGATAGCCCCTGCCGAACAGCGCGAACAGGGATGGATCAGCCGGAGCCATCGCCAACCGATCGGGATCATGGCGGAGATAACCGCGCAATTCGCCATTGCGGTAGTCGCAGACGAGCAAATCGATAACACCGCCCTCGGTCTGTGCCTGAATGGTGAGCTGGCCCTCGGCATTCTTGAGCGTGGTCCCGAGCAGCGCGGTGAGCAGCAGCGCCTCAGCCAGCACGCGCTCGATCAGAGGCGGATAATTGTGGTTCGCCAGGATCTGATCGAGCACTGGTCCCAGCCGTACGAGGCGGCCACGCGCATGCAGCGCCGGAAGAGTGAACCCCAGCGCCTCATCCATCGAAAACGCGATGCCGTGACCGTGGCCGTTGGAAGACGCCAATTCTCAAACTCCGATGCGAACGAGCCAGATGGTGGCTCGCCCCGGAAAACTCAAGCGATCAGCCCGAAGCACCAGAGCAGTACGGCCTTCTGCGCGTGAAGGCGGTTTTCGGCTTCGTCCCAGACCACTGACTGCGGTCCGTCGATCACGGCATCGACCACCTCCTCGCCGCGATGGGCTGGGAGGCAGTGGAGGAATACTGCCTTGGGGGCAGCCGCCGCCATGATTTCCGGCGTGACCTGATAGGGCATCATCGCGGCCAGCTTTTGCTCGGCATGGTCCTGACCCATCGAAATCCACGTGTCCGTCACCACCACATCGGCCCCGGCGACCGCCGCCTTGGGATCACGTTCGAAGCGGACATCGCCGCCCCGCTGCTTCGCCTGGCCGATCACGTCCGGTGAAGGATCATAACCCTCGGGACAGGCGACACGCACGCCGAAGCCGAGCAGACTGCCCGCCTCGATGATCGAATGCAGCACATTGTTGCCGTCGCCGAGCCAAGCCCACTGCGTCCCGGCGAGCTTCGCGCGATGTTCGATCACGGTCTGAAGATCGGCCATGATCTGGCACGGATGGCTATGATCCGTCAGACCGTTGATCACCGGGATGGTGGCATGCGCGGCCATTTCCGTCAGCTTGTCGTGATCGTCGGTGCGGATCATGATCGCGTCGGCGAAGCGCGAGAGAACACGAGCGGTATCCGCAATGCTCTCCCCCCGGCCGAGCTGGGTGGTGCCGGAATCGAGGATGACCGTCGATCCGCCGAGCTGACGCATCGCCATATCGAACGACACGCGGGTGCGGGTCGAATTCTTCTCGAAGATCATCGCGAGCGTGCGACCGGCCAGCGGCGCGTCGGCATCAGGCTTGCCTTTGGGCCAGCCGGTGCGAGCGGCTTTGCGGATCATTGCCTCGTCAAGCATCGCGGCGAGCGCATGGCCGCCAGCGTCCGACAGATCGAGGAAGTGGCGGACGGTCATGAGCTCTTTACCTCATAGCTCCGCGCGCCAGCCGACAAGCGCTCGAAGAATTCGCCGACATGGCTTTCATCGATGATCAGCGGCGGCAGGATGCGGACGATGTTGTCGCCCGCGGCGACCGTCAGCAGGCCGTGATTGTCCCGCAGATGGGCAACGAAATCACGGCTATCGGACTTGAGTTTCAGACCTAACATCAACCCCTTACCGCGCACACTGTCAAACAGATGGTCGTGGTTCGGAATCATCTGCTCAAGCCCTGCGCGGATCCTTTCGCCCATCGCGGTGACATTTTCGAGAAAGCCGGGTTCCTGGATGACGTTCAGCACCGCCTCGCCCGCCGCGATGGCGAGCGGGTTGCCGCCATAAGTGGAGCCATGGGTGCCGAACATCATGCCCTTCGCGGCTTCCTCGGTGGCAAGGCAGGCGCCAAGCGGGAAGCCGCCGCCGATCCCCTTGGCGACCGCCATGATGTCCGGCGTCACGCCATAATGTTCATAGCCCCACATCTTGCCGGTGCGGGCATAACCGCACTGAACCTCGTCCAGGATCAGCAACAGTCCATGATCGTCGCAGAGCTTGCGCAGGCCGGTCATGAACTCTTGCGTGGCGGGCAGGATGCCGCCCTCGCCCTGAATGGGCTCGAGCAGAAATCCGGCGGTAGTTTCGTCGATCGCCGCCTCGGCGGCGGCGAGATCGTTGAACGCAAGCACCTCGAAGCCCGGCAGCAACGGCTCGAACCCGTCCCTCATCTTCGGCTGGTTGGTGGCCGAGATGGTGCCGAGCGTGCGGCCGTGAAAGGCGTTGGCGAAGCTGATGATCTTATGCCGCTCCGGCGCGCCGTTGGCATAATGGTAGCGGCGCGCAGTCTTGATCGCGCATTCCACAGCCTCGGCCCCCGAATTGGTGAAGAACACCGTATCGGCGAAACTCAGATCGACAAGGCGCTGGGCGAAATGCTCTCCCTGCGGACTGCCGTAGAGATTGGAGACATGCATCAGCGTCGCCGCCTGATCGGCGATCGCCTTGACCAGCACGGGATGACCGTGCCCAAGAGCATTGACCGCAATGCCGCTCGCGAAATCGAGATGGCGGCTGCCGTCCTCACTGATCAGGTACGCGCCCTCGCCTCGCACCGGACGCACGCCGCATCTTGGATAGACGGGCATAAGTGCGGTGATGGCCATGGCGTACCTCCGGAAACGCAAAAAGGCGGCCCCCGGCCGCCTGACGGAGCGGGCATATAAAGGAGGAGGCCGTTACGCGTCAATTGGTCTAGCGGCGGCACCAGTCGCCAAGATTTGACGGTATTCAGCAACTGGACATCGCGGAGATGTTGAAGCCTTAAATTTTTTGGAGCGTTGTGAACGCATGCCCCTCCAACTTCTCGCTTCTGTTTCGCGGCGGCGCTCTCTGATCGCGATGGCGTCCGTCGCGCTGGCGTCGCCGGTTCTCTCCGCCGATCCGGCGCCGTTCGACCTTCCCGGCCCCGGCCTGCATGTCAAAGTGCAGCGTGACGGCGCGACGCTTCCGATCGGGGCGGTTCCGACGCTGGCGCCCGGTGATCTTCTTTCCATTCAGGCCGATCTGCCAAAGGATCAGGGCGCGAAGTTTCTGCTGTTTTCCGCCTTCTTGCGCGGGGCGACCAACCCGCCGCCGAAGGAGTGGATCAAGGTGGTTGAAACCTGGAAGCGCAAGGACAAGGATAAGGCGCTGTCGCTGAAAGTGCCCGAGGGCGCGAAACAGCTAGCACTTTTCTTAGTGCCGGAAACCGGCGGCGCGGCCGACACAATTTCCGAAACGGTGCGCGGCCGCCCCGGCGAGTTCGTCCGCGCGACCCAGGCGCTGAACCAGGCGTCGCTCGACCGTTCACGCCTCGACGCGTTCATGACGGCGATCCAGGCGCAGGGGAACACGCACCCCGAATATCTGCGGACATTGGCACCGACCCTGGCGCGCAGTCTCTCGATGAAGCTCAACGACGGTTGCCTCGATCAGGTCATCGCGCGCCAGGCTTCCTGCCTGCTCGAAAACCGGGAGTCGCTGGTGCTCGCGGACATGCACAGCAGCTCTATCGCCGAAACGCTGACGGGCGCGCCGACCGATCTCGCAATGCAGCTCAGTTCGACGCGCGAAGCGGGCTATGGCTATTACACGCCTTATATCGGCATCGTTCGCGACGTGGCGCGCATCTTCGGCGCGTTCAGCAATCCGCAGTTCAGTTATCTGCCTACGCTCAGCCTGCGTCGGGACGACGGCGTGTCGTTGCTGCTGAATGCCGCACCGTCGTTCCAGAAACCGAAATCCGTTCTTGTCGCCGCCCTGCCCGCCATCGAAGCCGAACGCCCGCCGCAGCTCCGCAATCTGCAGGAAGGGCCGATCTGCGGAACGCATCAGGATATTGTCCTGCCGGTGGACGGCGCGCCGCTCATCTATTCGACTGGTTATGCGCGCAAGATGTCGATTAAGGTCACGCCGGCAACCGGACAAAGCGTCGAGATCCCCGTGGCGGCGCGTGCAGACCGGGGTGGATATGTCCTCAAGTCTTCGATTTCAAAGACAATCTCCGGGTCAGTCAAGGCCCGGCTGCATGGCTTCTGGGGCTTTGAGGCGTTCGAAGGTCCGGAGTTCAGCTTGCAACTTCCTGGCTCCGAACCATGGCGGCATGCAGACGACGCGCCATTGACGCCCGGACGCGAAAATGCCGTGATCCTGACCGGCGCGGCGCCAGCCTGCGTCGAAAGCATAGCGCTCAAGCAAGGCCGAGCCGCGCCGAAAGCACTGACGTGGCAGACGCGCGATGCCACGTCGCTGTCGCTCAAAGCTGTCGTCGCCGCTGCCGACCAGGGCGATCCAGTTCTGCTGATCAGGCAATATGGCATTACGGAACCCGTCAGCGTGCCGTTGCGTGTCGCCCGGCCTGTTGAACCGAGTCCAATACCAGTTGTGACCCCGCCCGCCCCACCCGCCGGCTCCTGATCGATCGCTCTATTCAGGCTCTCGCGCGTCGGTTAGTGGGCGTGCGTGGCGAAGGGGCGGACGCGGAACAGTTCAAGGAAGCGCAGGCGGCAAGTGCGCAGACGTACTTCGCAACCGCTGGCGCTGCATGAAATCATCCTGCTCCTGTCGCTGCCGGCGCTCGCGCTTTACCTCATGGTGCAAAATTGGGATCGGCCCAGCCGGACGGAGCCTAAACCGCCGCATCTTCTGACGATCGAGGAAGCGCGAGCGCTCAACGATGCGGTGCCGTTTGTGGACGAGCCGCTGAAACCAGCCAAAAGCTATGTCTTTCACGGATCCCCGGCGGCGCGCCTGCAGGCGTCCGAATGCCTGGCAACGGCGGCTTTATACGAAGCCGGCGACGACGAGCGGGGACAGAAGGCGGTCATGCAGGTCGTGCTCAACCGTGTTCGCCATCCCGCCTATCCAGGAACGGTATGCGGCGTGGTGTATCAGGGCGCGACGCGGCGCACCGGTTGCCAGTTCAGCTTTACCTGCGACGGTTCGCTGCAGCGTCGGCCAGTGAAAAGCGGCTGGGCGGCGGCGCGTAAGCGGGCCAAACGTGCGCTCAACGGCTATGTGTTCGCGGAGGTCGGCACGGCGACCCATTACCACACGGACTGGATCGTGCCTTACTGGCGGGATTCGCTTGACAAGATCGCCCAGATCAGGACTCACATCTTCTACAAGTCCCCGCGAGCCTGAAGCGCTCCTTGCTCGAAGTTAGTTCATGCCTCGTGGAAAACGATCGGCGAGTCCGGACTCAAGCCTGAGGATCAACCGATCCAAACCGCCGTCGAACTGCCGCTTCCGATCCTTGGCGTGATCGAGCAGCGACGACCAATATTGCACGGTGTCCTGATGGACAGGCTTGCCTTCATGCCGTTTCAGGCTGTCGATCGCCCGTCGCAAATTGGCTGCGACTGTTCCGCTTAGTTCCAATGCCGCCTCCCCGCTGAAGCCCGCGTTCGTTATGACGCAAAGTCGGCATATCGTCGTTAAGTATGTTTCCGGGCTTCTGGCCGCCCGTCATTCGGCAACCGACACTACCGCCCGCGATAGGACGGCACGCCCTGTTCGGGCAGCCACAGCCCCTCCGGCGGCGCGCCAGACTGCCAGAAGACATCGATCGGAATGCCTCCGCGCGGATACCAGTAACCGCCGATGCGCAGCCATTGCGGCTTCATCTCGTCGACCAGCCGTTCGGCGATGCCGATGGTACATTCTTCATGGAAGGCGGCGTGGTTGCGAAAGGCGCCAAGAAACAGCTTGAGCGACTTCGATTCGACGATCGTTTCCCCCGGCACATAATCGATCACGAGATGCGCGAAATCGGGCTGGCCGGTCACCGGGCAGAGCGACGTGAATTCCGGCGCCGCGAAACGCACGAGATAGAGCCGCCCCGGCCTGGGGTTGGGAACATAATCAAGCGTGGCGGCTTCGGGGCTCGAGGGCAGTCCGCTGGCGCGGCCAAGGTGCAGGGGATCCATTATTGGACTGCTATCCCGCGTGGCTCCGCGTTTCAATCGGCTCGACGATTGAACCGTCACGGCAGCGCGGCTAAGCGTCTCGTTGCGCCTGCACAGGAGGAATTTCGGATGGACATACTGGTTTCGACAGATTGGCTGGCCGGAGAGCTTGGCGCCACCGATTTGCGAATCGTGGACGCGAGCTATTTCGCGCTCGATCCCAGCCGCGATCCGCAGGCGGATTATGACGCCGGCCATATTCCCGGCGCGATCTTCCTCAACCTTGCTGACTTGAAGGACAGCAACAACCCCGTCCCCTTCATGCTGCCCCCGGCTGAAAAATTCGCCAGCCGCATGCAGGCGCTCGGCATCGGCGACGGCAATCGCATCGTGCTTTATGACGATACGCCGCACATAACCTCGGCGCGCGCCTGGTGGATGTTCAAGACCTTCGGAAGCCACGATGTCGCGATCCTCGACGGCGGTCTGGCCAAATGGAAGGCCGAAGGCCGCCCGCTGGAAACCGACAAGCCGACTCTCCGCCACCGCCATTTCACCGCCTGGGCCGACAAGGCATCGGTCCGGACACTCGATCAGATGAAGGCGAATGTGGATTCAGGCGCCGAGCAGGTGCTCGACGCGCGGGGCGCAGCCCGCTTCAAGGGCGAGGAGTCCGACCCGCGCGGACTTGCCGACGGCCACATCCCCGGCTCCAGGAACCTGCCCTATGATCGCCTGTTCAATGCGGACGGCACCTGGAAACGCGGCGAGGCACTCAAGGCCGTTTTCGACGAGGTGGGCGTGGATCTTTCCAAGCCGCTGGTGACGACTTGCGGATCGGGCGTGACGGCTGCGGTGCTGTTGTTCGGCGCGGCGCTGCTCGGAAAGACCGACACGGCGCTTTACGACGGCTCCTGGAGCGAATGGGGGGCCGATCCCTCGACCCCGAAGGCAGTGGGCGCCTGATGAGCGATAAGGGCGACCGGCCGGCGACACAGCTGGTAGAGGCCGGCCGCCGCAAGGAATGGACGGCGGGAGTCGTCAACCCGCCGGTGTGGCGCGCGTCCACCATCCTGTTCGATGATGTCGCGGACCTGCGCGCGGCCGTAAAAACGCCGAACGACCGCCTTTATTATGGACGGCGCGGAACCCCGACCCAATGGTCGCTCGCCGACGCCCTGACCGAGCTGGAACCCGGCGCGGCCGGTACCATGCTCTATCCGTCAGGCGTGGCCGCGATCGCCGGGGCGTTGCAAGCCGTACTGAAACCGGGCGACGAATTGCTGATGGCCGACAGCGCCTATGATCCCACCCGCGCCTTCTGCACGCATGTCCTCGCGCCGCTCGATATCAAGACGCGTTATTACGATCCTCTGATCGGCGGCGGCATCGGGGAACTGATTTCCGACAAGACACGCGCCATATTCCTCGAGAGCCCCGGCAGTTTGACGATGGAGGTTCAGGATATCCCGGCCATCGTCGCGGTTGCCCGGGAACGCGGGATCGTGACCCTGATGGACAATACCTGGGCTACCCCCCTGCTCTTCCCCGCCATCGCACGCGGCGTGGATTTCTCAATCCTGTCCTGCACCAAATATATTGGCGGCCATTCCGATCTGATGCTGGGGTCGGTTACCACGACGTCCGCCCATTGGGACAGGCTGCGGCGCACCGCCCAGCTTCACGGCCAATGCGTGAGCCCGGACGATGCCTGGCTTGCGGCGCGCGGGCTGCGGACATTGGGCGTCCGTCTCAAGATACATGAGGAAAATGGCCTGACCGTGGCGCGCTGGCTCACGAACCGCCCTGAGATCGCCAGGGTCCTTCATCCGGCGCTGCCCGAAAGCCCCGGGCACGAATATTGGCGCCGGGACTTCCATGGGGCCTCGGGCCTGTTCAGCTTCATATTTAATGGCGGCGACGATGCAGCACGCACGCGCTTCATCGACTCGCTCACGCATTTCGGCATCGGTTTTTCCTGGGGCGGCTATGAAAGCTTGGCTCTCCCGATCGATCCCGCGTCAGTCCGGAGCGCAACGGCCTGGCGAACGGAGGGGCCAATGGTCCGACTGCATATTGGCCTTGAAGATCCCGCTGATCTGATCAGAGACCTTGATCGTGGGTTGGAGTGTTTCGCTTCGACAACTGGCTGAGAAAGAATTGCACATAATTGCAGCACCATATGCACGCCGGATGTGCAGCGCATCATTACCTGCTCAATTATTGAGCAAAAGGCGTGACACTTATGCAACAAGTTCCACCTTTCTAGTGTGTTAATGCAATAACCCTTTTCCTCAACCAATGCTGTGGTGCAAAAACCTGGCGCCTAATAGACAGCCGGACCAACTAAAAAAGAAGTCCGGCGCTGTTGGTGCAGGGGAGTGATCTGAAACAGAAAAGGGAAAATCACACCATGCGCTTCACCATTCTCGGCATGTCGGCTCTTGCACTGGCAGCTGTCTCGGCTCCTGCTTTCGCGCAGGACGAACCGGCTCCCGCCGTCACCGTCACCGGCAGCGCCACTGTCGTCACCGATTACCGCTTCCGCGGCATTTCGCAGTCCGACAAGCGCTTCGCGCTGCAGGGCGGTTTCACTGTCGCACATGAGTCGGGCTTCTACCTCAGCACCTGGGGTTCTTCGATCGACGAGTATGTTGCCAATGGTAGCGACCAGGAAATCGATTTCATCGGTGGCTACTCGAAGACCTTCGGCGCGGCCACTGTCGATGTCGGCGTTCTGTATTACTACTATCCGGGTTCGAACGGCGCTAACACCGACTTCATCGAGCCCTATGCCAGCGTGAAGGGCACCTTTGGCCCGATCACCGCGAAGCTGGGCGCAGCTTATGCTCCCAAGGCGAACGCGCTCTCGATCGGTGGCGGCAAGGAAGACAATCTCTACGTCTACACCGATCTGTCGGGTGCCGCTGGCCCCGTGTCGCTCACCGGCCACCTCGGCTACAGCAACGGTCCGAGCTTCATCACGATCGGCGACAACTATTGGGACTGGAGCATCGGCGCCAGCTACAGCTGGAACCACCTGACCTTCGGTGTCAGCTATGTCGACACCAACAAGTCGGCTTTCTCGCCGTCTGGCCGGAACATCTCCAAGGCGGGCGTCGTCGGTTCGATCGGCGTCTCCTTCTAAGTTCGTTCGTAGTAGGCGTACAAATGGGGCTGCGGAGCAATTCGCAGCCCTTTTGTTGCCCGCAAGCACAGCGCTTTGTTAACCAGCGCCGGGGAAAAGGTCCTCTGTCGGCAAGGGCGAGGGTCGAATGCGATTTCCCATCTGGATGGCGCTGGCCGGCCTTGGCTCGGCGGCGGAAGCTGTTGAACTGCCCGGCACTGGCTTGTCGCTGTCGGGAAACGCTACCCTTGTTTCCGATTATCGGTTTCGCGGCATTTCCCAAACCGGTAACGATCCGGCTTTGCAGGCCGAGCTTTCGCTTTCCCATCCAAGCGGAGTGTACGTGACGGCCTGGGCCTCGACCATTGATCTCTACGACAATGATCCCGCCTCAAGCTTCGAGGGCGGCAAGGACCTTGAGCTTGACGGAACGGTCGGCTGGGCCGGTGATCTCGCACCCGGTGTCAGCGCGGACGTCAACATCAACTATTACACCTATCCGGGCGTTTCCGGCCCGACCAATTATGTCGAAGCCTTTGCTGAGGTCGCTTTCGCGCTCGGCCCTATCGGGGCCAAGATCGGCGGCGGCTATTTCCCTGACCAGAAAGCCACCGCCGATGACGGCATCTGGCTCTACGCCGAAGCTGGAGGCGATCTGCCCGGCGGGGCGACGCTCACCGGCCATGCTGGCCGACAATATTTCGGCCACAACTTCGGCCCCGGGGCAGACTATTGGGAATGGTCGATCGGCCTAAGCCGCGATTTCGGGCCGCTGTCCGCCGGCCTCAGTTATATTGACACTGATCTGCCGAAGGGCTTGAACGCCGGCGCGACGCTGGTCGCCTCGCTAGGCATCAGTTTCTGATCACGCCAAAGAAGGGGAACTACGCTGCGCACCGGCCTGCTTGGCGGATCGTTCAACCCCGGTCATTCGGGGCATCGCCGCATCGCACTCGGCGCGATCGACGCGCTGGGGCTCGATCAGCTCTGGCTGCTCGTTTCTCCGGGCAACCCGCTCAAGGATAAGGCGCGCGACATGGCGCCCCTGCCCGCGCGGCTAGCCTCGGCACAAAGCATCGCCCGCCGCAGCCAAATCCGCGCCACCGCGATCGAGCGGCAACTGCGCACGCGCTACACCGTCGACATGCTTGCCCGGCTCATCCGCCGTTACCCAAAGCGACGCTTCATCTGGATCATGGGCGCAGACAATCTTGCCGATTTTCACCGGTGGCGCCATTGGCGCACGATCGCGCGCACGGTTCCGATTGCTGTTGTGGCCCGTCCGGGTTATGATGGGGTCGCCCGGACCGGTAAGGCCTGGGCCTGGCTTCGGCGTTTCGTCCGGCCCGCGAGCCAGGCAAAAAGATGGACGAACTGGAGACCACCGGCGCTCGTGCTGCTGCGCTTCGTACCAGATCCAGCATCCGCCACGCTGATGAGGCGTGGAAATCCCGGTTGGCACCTTTCAATCAACCCTGTCAGCGCGCGCGATCCAGTGACTCGCCGTCTGATTTCCTGAGGAGGCATTTTGCCCGCACCCAATCCCGCACAAGCCAGCAACGATCCCGACCCTTCGGCCGCGCTGCACCAGCTTGTGCTCCAGTCGCTCGACGACGATCAGGCCGTTGAGACTGTCTCCATCCCGCTTGCAGGAAAATCGACCATCGCGGATCATATGGTGATCACCAGCGGCCGTTCGACCCGCCAGGTCGCTTCGATGGCGACCAAGCTGGCCGACAAGATCAAGCAGGAAACCGGCCGCTCGCCCCGTATCGAGGGAATGCCAGCCGCCGATTGGGTGCTGATCGACGCAGGCGACGTGATCGTTCACCTGTTCCGTCCAGAGGTGCGCAGTTTCTACAATCTCGAACGGATGTGGGCGTTTGGCGAGGCTCCGGCAGCGACGGCCGCCGGCGCCTGAGCGCGCGCCTTGCTCCTTCACATCGTCGCACGCGGACGTATCGGCCAGAGCCCGGAGGGGGAATTGGTCGACCGCTACATGAAGCGCATCAGCTGGCCCACACGCGTCACCGAGCTGCCTGACCAGGGGGGCCGTATGCCCGGACTCGCTCCATCGACCCGACTGATCGCGCTCGACGAGCGCGGCAAGCAGCTTGGATCGAAAGCGCTGGCCGAGCTGCTCGGCCGCTGGCGCGACGAAGGAACGCGGGAGACCCGCTTCCTGATCGGCGCCGCCGACGGCCATGAAGAAACGATCCGGAGCGAGGCGGACCTGCTGTTGGCCTTCGGCGCCGCGACCTGGCCGCACATGCTTGCCCGCGCGATGCTGGCTGAACAGCTCTGGCGCGCCACCAGCATCCTCGCCAACCATCCTTATCATCGCGAGGGATGATGCGGCGCGTCACCCTGGCATTGGCGCTTGCCCTGGCCGGTGAAGCGGCCGCCCAGACAGTCGCCGATGAACGCAAGGCGCTCGCGCAGGCTCAACAGGAAGCCCGTGCCGCCACCGTCCGGTCACAACGCTATGAGACGGCCGCCGCGCAGGCGATGGATCAGGCGGACAAGATCCGCGCTGAAGCCGCAGCCGTTGCGGCGCGCATCCAGGAGAGCGAGGCGACGATTGCCGCCGCACAGGCGCGCGTGACCTTGATCGAGCGCCTCCGCCGGATCCAGCAAGCGCGCCTTGCCGTCCGCCAGAAACCGATCGTTCAGCTGACAGCGGCGCTTCAGACGATGGCGCGACGTCCGCCCGCGCTGGCGATCATCCAGCCCGGTTCGCTCGACGACATGGTGCATGTCCGGCTGCTGCTTGCCGACACGCTGCCGGTGATCCGCGCCCGCAGCGCGGACCTTCGTCTTGAAATGGAAAACAGCAACCGGTTGCGCGCCCAGGCCGGCGCCGCGGTCGCCGCGCTCAGGCAGGAGCAAGCCGTGCTTGAGGCGCGGACCAATTCGCTGTCGCGACTGGAGGCTGCGCAGCGCGCCCAATCCCGCAAGCTGGGCGACTCGGCCTTTCTGGAACGCGAGCGCGCGCAGGGACTTGCCGAACGGGCGCGGGATATTGTCGATCTGATGGCTGAAATGGACCGGCAGGCCGAAACCGCGGGCGACCTCGCCAGCCTGCCTGGCCCGGTGCTCCGCCCGCCCCGCCCCGGCCAGTCCGCTGCGCCCCAACCCGATCGGCCAGCTGTCGCCACCCGGCCCATTTACCGTCTGCCGGTCCTGGGCCGCGTGGTTACGGGCATGGGCGAGATTTCCGAAAACGGCATCCGCTCGCGCGGCCTGACCTTCGTGACTAGGCCCGACGCACAGGTGATCGCTCCAGCGAACGGCAGCGTGAAATTCGCCGACAAGTTCCGCGACTATGGCTGGATCGTCATCATCGATCACAGCGGAGGCTGGACGACGCTCATCACCGGACTGCGCACGCTATCGGTCCAGCCCGGCGACAAGGTCGTTCAGGGCAGCCCGATCGGCCGTACCGAACTCGGCAATCCGAAGGTCACGGTGGAGCTTCGCCGGCAGGGCGAACCGGTCGATATTGCTCCGCTTGCGGCCCGTGGCTGAAACCCTGTATCGTTAGGCCGAGTTGATGGAAAGAATCTCGAAGATGCCAAGTTTCCTGTTGCGTTCCGCCGGTCTCGTCGGCGCGGTTGCTCTCATTCCGGCGGTCAGTGCTGCGCTCGCCGCCGTGGATGTCGACACCTACAAGGAGCTTGACGGCTTCATGAGCGTGTTCGAGCGGGTTCGTTCGGAATATGTCGACAAGGTCGACGACAAGACGCTTATCCGCGGCGCGATCGACGGCATGCTGGCGAGCCTCGATCCGCACAGCTCCTATCTCGATGCGCGAGACTTCCAGAATCTGCGCACCCAGACGGAGGGCAGCTATGGCGGCCTCGGCCTCACCGTCTCGATGGAAGACGGCGCCGTGAAGGTAATCACTCCCACCGAGGATTCGCCCGGCGACAGGGCCGGCATCAAGGCGGGCGATTATATCACCCATATCGACGGGCAGTTGATCTTCGGCGGGACGCTCGACGAGGCGGTCGACAAGATGCGCGGCAAACCGGGCACCAAGATCAAGCTCACCCTCGTTCGCCCCGGCCGAGACAAGCCATTCGACGTCACTCTCCAGCGTGAGATCATCCGCCTCAAGGCGGTGAAGTGGGAGATCAAGGACAATGTCGGCATCATCAACATCAATAGCTTCAGCAAGACGACTGGCGAAAGCGTCCGCGCTGCGCTGACCGCGATCGACAAGGCGACCGGCGGGCGACCGCTCGGCTATGTCATCGATCTGCGCTCCAACCCCGGCGGCCTGCTCGATCAGGCGATCGAGGTCTCCGACGCCTTCCTAGAGCGCGGCGAAATCGTCTCGCAGCGCGGCCGGGATTCCAGCGACATCGAACGCTATTTCGCCCGCGCGGGCGATCTGGCGCATGGTTTGCCGGTGATCGTGCTGGTCGATTCCGGTTCGGCCTCGGCCGCGGAGATTGTTGCCGGGGCGCTGCAGGACCAGCGTCGCGGGCTCGTCATGGGCGAAACCACCTTCGGCAAGGGATCGGTTCAGACGCTCCTGCAGCTGACCGACGACACCGCTCTCCGCCTCACCACCGCGCGCTATTACACGCCGTCGGGCCGCTCGGTGCAAGAAGGCGGCATCAAGCCCGACCTCCCCATCCCGCAACTTACCGACGCCGACCGCAAGGATCGTCCGCGCCTGCGCGAGGCCGACCTGCGCCGTCACCTCATCAACGAAGCCAAGATCAACGACGACGTGCTGGAAGAGGATGGCAAGGACGATCCTCGCTTCACCCAGACCGCCGAGCAGCTTGAAAAAGCAGGCGTGAAGGATTTCCAGCTCGACTATGCCGTCAAGACGATCTCGCGGCTGGCGACGGTGGGCGCAGCGCCGAAGCTGGCGGGAAAATAGTGGCATTGGCGGCGAATAGCCCCGGCGCCAAAGCCCGCCTGCTCGCCCTGCTCCTCCCGCTCGCGCTGATTGCGGGCGCGCTCGGGTCGCAGTTCATTGGAGGGCTATATCCGTGCGAGATGTGCCATTGGCAACGCTGGCCACATTATGGCGCTATAGTATTGGCATTACTTGCATTCCTTATCCCGCAACGCGGCATTCAGCGCGCCTTGATACCGCTGGCTGCCATCGCAATTGCCGTTAGCGGCGCGATCGGCGTCTTCCATGCCGGCGTGGAATATGGTTGGTGGCAGGGGATCACGGCATGCAGCGTGATCAACAGCGGCAGCGGGCAGGACATACTTGCCGACATCATGTCGAGTCCGCTGATCCGTTGCGACGTCGCGCCCTGGTCCCTGTTCGGAATTTCGCTCGCCGGCTTCAATGCGATCTTCTCTCTCGGCGGTGCCGTGCTTATCTTGTGGTTATGGCTGAAATCCCGCTGACCAAACCCGATGCGGCCGCGATGCTGCGCGTCAACCAGGCCGGCGAGTTCGGCGCGACGCGCATCTATGAGGGACAGCGCGCAATCATGGGCGATCGCCATCCCGCCGCGCGCCTGATCGCCCGCATGGCGACGCAGGAACAGGCCCACCGCGAGCATTTCGACCGGATGATGGTCGAACGCGGCGTGCGCCCCACTCTGTTGACGCCCGTCTGGAATGTCGCCGGTTTCGCGCTTGGCGCGGCGACGGCCATGATCGGCCCCGAAGCAGCCATGGCCTGCACCGCCGCGATCGAAACCGAGATCGACCGGCATTACGGCCAGCAACTTGATGAGCTTGGCGACACGGATCCCGAACTCAGTACGACCATCGCCGATTTCCGCGCCGAGGAAGTGGAGCATCGCGAAACCGCCCTCGCCGCCGGAGCCGAGCAGGCGCCAGCCTATCCATTGCTGTCCACCGCAATCCGCATCGGCTGCCGTGCCGCAATCGCACTTTCGAAGCGGATTTGATAGCGCTCATCGGCCATTCATGCGTTAGCCTTGAGCAAACATGGGAAAGGATGTCTCAATGAAAGCCGCGCTGATCGCCGCAGGAGCAGCCCTCGCTATCCTTGTTCCGGCAAGCCCTTCATTCGCGCAGAACGACCCGAAGGTGCTGGTCATCTTCGGCAATGACAAATGCCCGACCAGCAATGGCGAGGAAATCGTCGTCTGCTCCCGCAAACCCGAGGGTGAGCGCTACCGCATTCCGCAGGAATTGCGCGATAGCGCCAAGACACCCGCTGGCCCAAGTTGGACTGATCGCGCCATGAACCTAGAATATGTCGGCCGCCAGGGCACCAGCACCTGCACGCCGGGCGGTGGCGGCGGGGACTGGACCGGCTGCTGGTCCGATCTGATGAAACAGGCCCGCGCCGAGCGTAAGGAAAAGAAAGCGGAAGAAGACAAGGTTCAGGCAGCGCTTCCGTGAATTTGTTCATGTGCTGCTCATCCCGACAGGCGAAGGAAGCCATGATGAAGTCAGCTCCGATCCTGCTCGCAGCCGCCCTGATGATCACTGTAGTGCCCGCCGCCGCAGCCGAAGCGCCGCCGAGCGAGCCGAACAAGATCACGACGCTGGTCGTCTATGGCGACGACCCCTGCCCGCGCAGCAGCGACGAAGAAATCGTCGTCTGCGCGCGCGAGCCTGAAAGCGAACGCTACCGCATCCCCAAGAAGCTCCGCCGCGCAAAGCCCGATGCTGCGCAGCGCAGCTGGGGCGATCGGGTCCAAGTACTTGAAATGGTTGGTCGGCAAGGCACGCCCAACAGCTGCTCGCCGATCGGCACAGGTGGTCAGAGCGGGTGCATGGCCCAGTTCCTGCGACAGGCCCGCGAAGAACGGGAACGCGCCGCCCTAGAGGGACCGCAATCGCCCTGACAGCGTTCATCCTGCCTGGAAGCAGGAGATTGCCATGGTCCGTGCCTTCGTCGCCGGGGAGCATGATTTCGAAAGCTGGCGGGAAGCTGCACGGTCGCTGATCCTTGCGCGCATCCCTCCGCACGAGGTTGAATGGGGTGTTGGCGAAGACCCGCATGACCAACTTCTTCTGCCTGCTCCGCCCGGAGCCGGGATTTCGGTACCCAAGGGTTTTTTCGACATCGCGCGGCAGGCGATCGCGCACGACGATCCCAATCGCTTCGGTTTGCTCTACGCGCTGCTCTACATCGTGACACAGGATCGCACCGCGCTCACGGATCGAAGCGATCCGCTCGTCGCGCGCGTCGAAGCCATGGCGCGTGAGGTGGTCATGGCTTCAACCCAGAGGATCAAGGCGGGAAGCAACAGCGAGGCAGCACTGGAAGCGCTTCGTCAGAACGCTAAGGGCTGCACCCGCTGCGATCTCTACAAGCACGCCACCCATATCGTTTTCAGCGAAGGTCCTGTCGATGCGCCGCTGATGCTTGTCGGCGAGCAACCGGGCGATCAGGAGGATTTGCAAGGTCGTCCGTTCGTCGGTCCTGCGGGGCAAATTCTTGATGAGGCCTTGGAAAAGGCGGGGATCGATCGCGCACGGACCTATGTCTCCAATGCTGTGAAACATTTCAAGTTTGAGCTGCGCGGTAAGCGGCGGATCCACTCCAAGCCCAATGCCGGTGAGATCAGCGCGTGCCGTTGGTGGCTGGATCAGGAACGCGCACTCATAAAGCCGCGCATAATCGTGGCGCTGGGTGCAACGGCAGGGCATTCCTTGCTCGGCAAATCCGTGACGATCAGCCGCCTGCGCGGTACGTCGATCACGTTACCCGACGGCAGCGAATGCCACGTCACGATCCACCCCAGCTATCTGCTTCGCATCCCCGACGAAGCGAGGAAACAAGAGGAGTATCTACAATTTGTCGAAGAGCTCGCCGCAGCAAATAAGGCGGCCGGTTCCTAAAAAAGCGGTGAGCTGACTCGCAAAGACGGTGAAGCGAGTCGTTTATTAAGCTGACATCAACTTGTTTAATCCTATGCTTTTGGGATAAATTGATATGAACAAAGGGGTTATTGCGGGGACGGCGCTTGAATCGAATTGCACGAATGGCAATTGGGGCTCTCACAGCGGTAATCGCCGCGAGCCCTGTCATGGCCCAGCAGTTGCTGCTGCAAATCCCACCCGTTTCACCGACCATCACCGAAAGCACGGTGCCGAAGGAGCGCCCCTCCCGCACAAGCCCGCGCTACGCCGCCGTGCTGATGGACGCCCATACCGGCGAAATTCTTTACGCGAACAGCTTCCGCGAGCTTCGTCATCCAGCGTCGATCACCAAGGTCATGACGCTATATCTAGCGTTTGATGCGCTTGCCTCCGGCAATCTGAAGCTTACCGACCCAGTCGTTTTTTCGAGGAATGCCGCCAACCAGCGCCCATCGAAGCTTGGCATCGCGCCAGGCAAGAGCATTACCGTCGATGAAGCAATTCGCGTTGTTGCGGTGAAATCGGCAAATGACGTCGCAGTCGCGCTCGCCGAGACGATTGGCGGCAGCGAAGAGGCGTTCGTTCAGTTGATGAACCGCAAGGCGCGCCTGCTGGGCATGCGTGACACCGTTTACGCCAATCCATCGGGCCTTCCCGATCCCAACAATGTCACGACCGCTTATGATCTGGCGCTGCTCTCATCGGCGCTGATGCGCGTCCATCCGGCGCGCTATGCCTATTTCTCGCAACGGACTTTTGCTTACGGCAAGCAGAACTTTACCAACCATAACCACCTGCTGGGCAAGGTGGATGGCATGGATGGCATCAAGACCGGCTATACGGTTGATGCCGGTTTTACCCTGGCCGCGTCTGCCGCACGTGAAAATCGTCGCCTGATCGCGGTTGTTCTTGGCGAGCCATCGGCGGCGGCCCGCAATCGCGACGTCACCGCACTCCTGGAGGCCGGCTTTACGGTTCTCAAGGAGCGCGGCAACGGCGTTCGCCTGGCAGTCACCGACGCGCTGCCGGTGGCGCAACATCCTGCTTTCCGCAGTGGGCCGGTAGTCGAGCAGGGCTCCAACGATGACGCGAAAGCCGTTACCCATTCCCGCAAGGCCAAGGCAAAACCTCGACGCCCCGCAAAGGCGAAGAAAGCCAGCGCGCGCTGACCTTACCGGCCGGTACGTCCAGTTGCCGGCTCCACCCCGAGCGTAGTGAGTTTCTTTCGCAAGGTATTGCGATTGATGCCCAGCATCTTTGCTGCCTTGACCTGGTTCCCGCGTACCGCGGCAAGACTGAGCTGGAGTAGTGGGCGCTCGATCTCTGCAAGCACGCGATCATACAGCCCATCCGGCGGCAGATCGCGCGCGAATGCAGCAAAATAGCGGGCAAGGTGCATTTCCACCGCATCAGCCAAACCACCCCCGGCGCCGTCCTGTACGGCAGATGGGCTACCTGAACCGCCTTGCTGCCCGAGATGCGTCCCGACCAGCGAGGCGCCGATCACATCCTCTCGGGTCAATGCCGCCAGGCGGCGCATCATGTTTTCAAGCTCACGCACATTGCCGGGCCAACGATGGCGCGCGAGGCGATCAATCGCGCCGGGATCGAGCTTCTTGCGCGGCAATCCGTCGGCCGCCGCGCGATCGAGAAAATATTGGGCAAGCTCACCGATATCCTCGATGCGCTCCCTTAGCGCGGGCAGCCGGATCGGCACAACATTGAGCCGGTAATAGAGATCCTCGCGAAACGCGTTCTCGACGATCAGTTGCGACAAATCCTTGTGAGTCGCGGCGATGATGCGGACATCCGCCCGGATAGACCGGCTGCTCCCCACCGGCGAGAATTCCTCGGTCTGCAAGACGCGCAGCAGGCGCGTTTGCGCTTCGAATGGCATGTCGCCGATCTCGTCGAGGAACAGCGTGCCGCCCTGCGCCTGCTCAAATCGGCCGGTCGTGCGCGCCTGAGCTCCCGTGAAGGCGCCGCGTTCATGCCCGAACAGCTCTGATTCGATCAGCTCGCGTGGAATAGCGGCCATGTTGATCGCAACGAACGGCTTCGCGGCGCGCGGCCCGAAATCATGGATCGCGCGGGCAACCAGTTCCTTGCCGGTGCCCGACTCTCCGAGCACCAGTACGCTTAGATCATTCGAGAGTACGCGTGCGATCGTGCGATACACCTCCTGCATCGGCGGCGAGCGACCGATAAGGGGCAGATCCTCGCTGGTCGACCCGCCTGTATCATTGGCAGCCTTGCCCTTGTCGGCGCGGATGATCAGCGCATCCTCGACAGCGCGGCTCAGTTCGCCAAGATCGAACGGCTTGGGCAAATAATCGAATGCGCCCTGCTCAGTCGCACGGACGGCAGTGGTGAAGGTATTCTGTGCCGAAAGCACGATGATCGGCATCAATGGATATTCCGCCAGAAGCTCTGGCACCAGATCGAGCCCGTTACCATCGGGCAGGATCACATCGGTAACCAGCACCTGGGGATCGAAGGCTTTCATCGCCCGCTTGAGCTCGGCAACCGAACCCGCCGTCTCGACGCTGTGGCCCTCGCGCCGAAGCGCTTCGCGCACGACTGTCCGAATCGCGGCGTCGTCGTCCACGACAAGGATACGGCCGTGTCGGCTAAGCGCCGTCATGACCGGTTTACCCCGCGCGGCAAGAGCAGGCGGAATACCGTGCGTGGCGGATCGCCCTCGCGCGCATATTCAACGATGCCACCCTGATCGGCGACCATCTTGTCGACAAGCGCCAAGCCAAGACCTCCGCTTGATTTCTTCGTAGTGACGAACGGATCGAACAGATGCTCGGCAATCTCGGCGGGCGCGCCGGGACCATCGTCGATCACGCAAATTTCGATGGGAAGTGAAAGGCGTTGGTCACTGCCCTGCTTCACCGTCGATACGCCATGCCGATAAGCGGTCGTCAGCGTGATTGTTGATCCGCCATGACTTACAATTGCTTCAGCAGCATTCTTCATCAGATTTATAAAGATCTGAATCAGCGCATCGCGATTGCCGAGGACCGGCGGTAACGAAGGATCGTAGATTTCCCGTATCGCGATATCGCGACCGAACCCTTGCTGCGCCACGCGGCGGGCGTGATCAAGAATGGCGTGGATGTTTTGCGGCGCGAGGTCGAGCGCCCGTGTATCGGTAAAGCCCTCCATGCGATCAATCAGCGCGGCGACACGATCCACTTCGTTTCGAATAAGCGAGGTCAGGCTTCTGGATTCCTCATCCACGGTCGTTTCTAGAAGCTGCGCCGCTCCGCGGATGCCCGAGAGCGGATTTTTGATTTCATGAGCCAGCATGGCCGCAGCACCGATTGCCGAAAGCGTACCGCCCTCGCGCTCCGACCAGCGTCCCGCCATCAATGCGCGGGCGCGTCCATGGACAGTGACGATCCGCCAGCCCGGCCGATCCGCTAGCGGCGCGGCGAGCAAATCCACACGTTGCTTCCTCCCACCTGAGAGCCGGATCTCGTAATCATAAGCCGCGAAAGGCGAATCTCCTGTAGGTTGTGGCAGGCCCTCGCCAAGTAGCTCCTTGAGTTCCCGTCCGAGGATGGACACGCGGCTAAGGTTGAGCAGCATCTCGGCCGCGACGTTGATATCCGCCACACATCCATGGGGGTCGATAGCGAACAACGCTATCGGCATCGCCGCCAACAGCTCAAGCGGCGGCGGCGGCGGCGTGACTGCCGCTGCCGTGCGCCAGGGGAATCGGATCAGGCCGCTGCCCGGGATAGCCATGGCGTGTAAAACTCTGCGAGCATCGAGAGCACGATATTAGGATCAGGCTCCTGATTGACGCGATTGCGGAAATCGGCCGATCCGTTCAGCCCCTTGGTGTACCAGCCGATATGCTTGCGGGCCATGTTGACGCCCGTATCCGTCCCATAATGATCGAGCATCGCATGATAATGCTCGACGATGGTAGTATATTGCTCGTCCATTGACGGATCGGGCCGGCGTTCCCCATGCGCCAGCCAGCGCATCACCTGCCCCAGCAGCCACGGTTTGCCATAAGCCCCTCGCCCTATCATCACCCCGTCGGCGCCTGATTGCGCGAGCGCGGTCTCGGCATCCTCGATCGAACAGATATCGCCGTTGACGACCACGGGCAGCGTGACAGCGTTTTTGACGTTGCGGACGAACGCCCAGTCGGCATCGCCTTTGTACATCTGACAGCGGGTACGCCCGTGCACCGTGATCATCTGTATGCCAAGATCCTGTGCAATCCGCGCTAGTTCCGGCGCATTGAGGCTGTTGTGATCCCATCCCATGCGCATCTTTAGGGTTACAGGCAGTTTAACTGCCTTCACGGTCGCTTCGATGATTGATGCGGCTAGCTTCAAGTCGCGCATCAGGGCCGAGCCGGCGTCGCCATTGACGACCTTTTTCACTGGACAGCCCATGTTGATGTCGATGATCGCCGCGCCACGATCGGCATTGAGCTTCGCCGCCTCAGCCATCTCCACCGGGCTGCACCCGGCGAGCTGCATCGAGATCGGCTCCTCCTCCAGTGCCCAAGCCGCCTTCTGGAGCGACTGGCGGGTCTCGCGGATCATTGCCTGGCTGGCGATCATCTCGGTGACGTTAAGGCCCGAGCCATAGCGCCGCACGATCCGCCTGAACGGCAGATCCGTGACGCCTGTCATCGGCGCGAGAATGACCGGCATGTCGATCGTGACATTGCCGAAGCTGATCGGTTCGAGTCGCAAGAGAGCCTCTGCCTAAAAAAGCAGCAAATCCCTAGACGCAAAGTCTCTGGCGGGCAAGGCCATGACGCACTACTGGCCGCGCGATGACGTCGCCTTCTCACACAACGGCCCTTATCGTGGCCGCCGGCTCCGGCAGCCGCATGGGCGGAGGCGCGCCCAAGCAGTATCGGATAATCGGCGGCAAGAGCGTGTTGGCCCACGCCATCGACACGCTGGCGGCGCATCCTGCTATCGAAGCGGTACAGGTGGTGATCGGAGCAGCTCAAGAAACTCTGTACGAGCAAGCGGTTGGTGACCGGCGCTTGCTTTCGCCCGTAACTGGCGGCACTTCCCGGCGCGAGTCCGTGCTAGCCGGGCTTCGCACCGTGCAGACCGGCCAAGTAGTGATCCATGATGCCGCTCGACCCTTCATACCGGTTGCCGTGATCGACCGCTTACTGGAGGCGCTTGAGGCGCATCCGGGGGCGGTGCCGGTGCTTCCCGTGGCCGACACTGTTGCCCATGCTCGGGACGGCCTGCTGGGCGATACCATCGACCGATCGACGCTCTCGCGCATCCAGACTCCGCAGGCCTTTCGCACCGCTGCGATCTTCGACGCACATAGCGCATGGCCCGCCGGGCGAGAGGCGACCGACGATGCACAGATGTTGCGGGCTATGGGCATGTCGGTCGCTTTGGTCGAAGGCGATATAGCCTTGGAGAAACTTACCTATGAGTCAGATTTCGCGGCGGCCGAGCGGCGGCTCGACAGCGCCATGATCGCACGTACTGGACTTGGTTTCGATGTCCACGCTTTCGGAGGCGATGGTCCTGTCTGGCTGGGTGGGGTCGCGGTTTCGCATCCGAGGGGACTGGCCGGGCACTCGGATGCCGACGTGGCGCTTCATGCGCTCACCGATGCTTTGCTGGGCGCCGCGGCGCTGGGCGACATCGGCGAGCATTTCCCGCCATCCAACCCGCAATGGAAAGGGGCGCCTTCGCGGCTGTTCCTTGAGCATGCGGCGTCGTTGATCCGGGCGCGCGGCGGCATGATCGATCATGCAGATCTCACCATCATCTGTGAAACCCCCAAAATTGGCCCATATAGAGACAGCATCCGCGCGAATATCGCCGGGATGTTGCGGCTGCCGGTCACAAGGATTAGCGTCAAGGCAACCACGACCGAACGTCTGGGTTTTACAGGGCGCGCAGAGGGGATCGCCGCCCAGGCCGTCGCCACGATCAGAATGAAGGATTTCGAATGACACAGCTATGCGCGCTGCCGCCGCAACTGGTGGACGCGGCCCGCAAGGTCGTCGAGGCAAACCTCGCTGCCGGCCGCAAGATCGCAGTGGCGGAAAGCTGCACCGGCGGTCTCGTCACCGCAGCAATTACAGAGATTCCCGGCTCCTCGGCAATGTTCGAGGCGGGCTTCGTTACCTATTCCAACGAGGCGAAGCTCGGCCTGCTGGGTGTGAGTAGCGATGTGTTGGAGACGTTCGGGTCAGTGTCGATCGCTGTCGCATGGGGTATGGCGCGCGGCGCGCTAGAGCGAACCGGCGCGGATGTCGCCGTCGCGATCACCGGCATCGCCGGGCCGGATGGCGGCAGCGAGAAGAAACCGGTCGGCACCGTCGTTTTCGCCTGCGCCGCGCGCGACGGCGATCCTAACGAAGTAGTCGCCGACATGCGCAATTTCGGCGATCTTGGGCGCGGCGGAATCCGCCTTCAAGCGGCGCTGTGCGCGCTTGACCTGTTGATGCCGGATTCGCCGTCGCCGTAAAGCGCCTTGGCGCGCTCTTCGAACGCGCCTGTCATCTTGCGGAAGGCGCGTTCGAACATCTGCCCGGCCAGCGCTTCAAACAAAGCGGAGCGAAAGGCAAAATCGACGCTGAAATCGACGAAGCTGCCGCCCTGCCCGTCCGGCCGGAACGTCCATTCATTGTGGAGATATTTGAGCGGCCCATCGACATAATCGACGCGAATATGATCGGGCCGCTGTTTGTGAACATTCGAAGTGAAGGTCTCATGCAGGCCCTTGAAGCCCACGACCATATCCGCGAGCATTTCGGTTTCGCTATCGGACTTCACGCGCACCGCGGCCACCCATGGCAGGAATTCGCCATAGCGGCCGACATCGGCGACGATATCGAATAGCTGCTCGGGTGCGTAAGGAAGCTGGCGGGTCTCGTTATGCCTTGGCAAGCTGTGCCTCGCGCGCCGCCTTCATTTTCGCGAAATCATCACCGGCGTGATAGCTGGAGCGGGTCAGCGGCGTCGCCGCGACCAGCAGGAATCCCTTTGCGCGTGCAATCGCGGCATAGGCCTTGAACATGTCCGGCGTAACGAATTCCGCTACCTTGGCATGCTTCGGCGTGGGCTGGAGATATTGGCCCATCGTCAGGAAGTCGATGTCGGCGGAACGCATGTCGTCCATCACCTGATGAACCTCCAGCCGCTCCTCACCTAGGCCCACCATGACGCCCGACTTGGTGAAAATCGTGGGATCGAGACGCTTCACGCTCTCCAGGAGGCGGAGCGAGGCATAATAACGCGCACCGGGCCGGATCGTGGGGTAGAGGCGCGGGACCGTTTCCAGATTATGGTTATAGACGTCTGGCCGGGCAGCGACGATCGCCTCAACCGCGCGTTCGCTCTTGTTGCGAAAGTCGGGCGTCAGGATCTCGATCGTGGTCGAAGGCGTCGCACGGCGCAGCGCCTCGATCACCTTGACGAACTGCGACGCGCCCCCGTCCGGCAGATCATCGCGATCCACTGACGTCACGACGATATGCTCCAGGCCCAGTTCAGCGGCTGCATCAGCCACGTGCTGCGGCTCCAGTGCGTCAACGGCGCGCGGCATGCCGGTCTTTACATTGCAGAAGGCGCAGGCGCGCGTGCACGTGTCGCCCAGAATCATCACCGTGGCGTGCTTCTTGGTCCAGCATTCGCCGATGTTCGGGCAGGCGGCTTCCTCGCAGACCGTCGCAAGGTTAAGCCGGCGCATCAACGCGCGGGTTTCGGCGAAACCAACGCTGGTCGGCGCTTTCACGCGAATCCAGTCCGGTTTGCGCACACGCTCAGGAGACATGGCGGGGCGAATGGGCAGCGGCTCAGTCATGGTCGCCAGATAAGCGATGCCAAGCGGACTTGCCACCCCTTCCCTCTTCCAGCTAGGCAAAATGCTATGATCGATTTCAAAGCCATGATTGAGGGCTATCGCCGGTTCCGTGCTGGTGACTGGTCCCGCCAACGCGCACGCTGGTCCGAACTTGCCGAGGGCCAGGATCCGAAACTGATGGTCATCGCCTGCTCCGACAGCCGCGTCGACCCCAGCCAGATCTTCGACACGTCTCCCGGCGAGATGTTCGTCGTGCGCAATGTGGCGAACCTCGTGCCGCCATTCGAACTGGGCGGCGGCCGCCACGGCGTCTCTGCGGCGCTGGAATTCGCGGTCACGCAGCTTGAGGTGCCGGAGATCGTGGTGCTGGGACACGGCCAGTGTGGCGGCGTCGCGGCCTCGCTGTCGCGTCGTTTCGAAGGAGCGCGGCCGGGCGAAGGCGGGTTCATCGCCCATTGGGTCGATCTGCTCGACGAGGCGCGCGACCGGATCCTCGCCGAACATGGCGATCATGCGCATACGCTGATGGAATATGAGGCCGTGAAGGTCAGCCTCGACAATCTGCGCACCTTTGCATGCGTAAGGGAGCGCGAGGCGGCTGGAAAACTGCGGCTTCACGGCGCCCATTTCGCTATTTCGGACGGCATCCTGCGCGTGATGGACGAGGCCACCGGCGAGTTTACTCCGATCCAATAAAAAACCCTGCCGGCATAGCCGACAGGGTCAGTTTCGCCTTTCAGGTAATTAAAAGTCGAACTGGGCGCGAACCGCGACAGAGTCAAAGCCATACGTGCGCTGATCGACTGGGTTCGTCGAAGTCGGCTTGGCAGCTGCCGCGAGCGGGCCGCCTTCAACTTCCGTGCGAACATATTGCAAGATGAAGCGGACATAATCCTGCGGGATCCAGGTCACGCCCAGCTGATAGCCGGTCTGCTTGCCGCCGCGCGACAGGCTGTTCGAAGCCGCGACTACACCCGTCGCGTTGTTATATGTGAACGCACTTTTCAGCTTACTGGAGTCCAAGTCCAGATAATCGTAGCGAGCATTGATCTGGATTGCGCCCCAACCACCCTTGTCGAACGGGTTGAGAACTTTGGTACGATCCCAGAGACCATTTTTGTAACCCCGGCTTTCGCCTGTCAGGAAGTAGCCGACCTCTGCATAATAGCTGATGAAGCTGGGATCTCCATTGGGGAACACGACGGTTCCCGTAGTGCCAAATGCATCGATACCCGGATCGAAGCTTCCCGCGCTATACGCATTGACCTTGGTGTACTGAAGTTCACCTGCAACGTGCAGCGGGCCGAAAATACCAGCAAGTTCACCGCCGATGATCTGGTCCCCCTTTGCTGCGAAGCTGCCGGTATCTACGAAGCGTTCGCCGGTGGTTTGCAGGAAAGGCCGGGCGCGATAGCGGCCAAGCTGATTGGTGGACGGAGCGCCGGACGGCTGCGAGGCCGCAGTGCCGCCAACAGTATTGTTCGATTTGAAGTGGCGATACTGATAATTGGCGCCCAAATGCAGCTGACCACCCAGAGCCTGAGGCGAATAGGTGGCGCGAGCGGCAGCGATATAGCCATCGTCATCAAATGATGCGTCAATGGTGTGGGCTGTGAACAGGCCCGCATTGAAGCGGAACACATTCGACGAGTCCACGAGGCCAAGTGACAAGCCCAGACGACGCGTATTCGTGAAGGCGTCGTTCATCTGAGCACGCTCGATGAAGCTTACGAAGCGCGAGCTGCTGATCTGCTCCAGACCATCCATCGTCTCGTGATTGCCGATAGTCAGCGACCAGGGCTTGCCCTTGGGGGCATAGGTCATGATCACGTCGCCGAAGCCCACAGTCGAGTTAGCGAAATCGGCCTCGAACTTGTAACCGAAATCGCCGGGCAGCGTACCTTCGACGCCAAGGCGGAGACGACGGATACGGCTGTTGAAGCCGAGATTCTTGTTGGGCACCGTCGCGAACGGGCTGTCGATAAAGGCAGTATCATACATGAAACGGCCGCGCAGCTTGAACGACCAGCCGGTATCCTTATCGAGCCAGTTGGGCGCACCCTTCCAGCTTGGTTCGGCCTTCGTGACGCGACCGGAAAGCTGCTCAACCTGGGCCTGTAGCGCTTCAACCTGAGCTTTCAGGAATTCGAGTTCCGCAGCTTCTGCAGTCGTTGTTTCAGCAGTCTCGACCGGAGTGTCGACAGCTTCCTGCGCATATGATGGTGCAGCCAAAGCGAGCATGCTGGCGCCAAGCGTCCACGCAAATTTTGAGTTCTTCATATTCTTCCCTTTGAATTTACAAAAATAAGCGATTGATGCCGTTACCTAAGTGTTTTTGGATCAATCGGCGTAAATGTCCGCGCGTTGACAGCCGCTTTGGCCCGAACAGGATCGGGCGAGGCGATGAGACCGCGCCTGACCAGGTAGCCCTGCCTGCCCCACGCCGCTTCCTTCGCAAATTCCGTGACATACGCCTTGATCGCGGGGATCGCACGAACGTGCGCGTTCTTCACGTAAATGAACATGGCGCGGGCACCGGGATATTTGAACGTGGAAATGGTCTCGTAAGTAGGTTCGATACCGTTTAGCGACAGACCTTTGAGCTGATTCAAGTTCTCTTCGAGATATGAGTAGCCGAACGCACCCAAAGTACCGGGATTAGCTTCCAGCTTTTGAACGATCAGATTGTCGTTCTCGCCCGCTTCAATGAATGCGCCGTCTTCGCGAAGCTCAGTACAAATCTTCTTGTGCTTGGCTTCATCCGTCTTTTTTAAAGCGACCATTGCGGGCTTGGCCTCGCAACCTGCGGTCATGAGAAGTTCGTTAAACGAGTCGCGTGTCCCGCTGGTCGGCGGCGGACCGTATACTTGGATTTTTATTGCCGGCAGCTTGGGATTCACGTCCTTCCAAGTCTTCGCCTTATTGGGTTTACCCCAAGGATTCTTGGCAACGCCGGCATAGAAGTCAGCCAGCGTCATACCCGACATCGGCGTAGCCTTGGCAGTGGCCACGGCCAAGCCATCCATGCCGATCTGAATTTCAGTGATGTCCTTGACGCCATTCTGGGTGCATAATTTGTACTCAGATGCCTTCATGCGGCGTGAGGCGTTCTCGATATCGGGAAATCGCTCGCCGACACCAGCGCAAAACAGCTTCATGCCGGCGCCCGTGCCAGTCGATTCGATGACGGGCGGCTGCATTGATGGGTTGGCACGGGTCAGACGTTCCGCCACTGCAGTTGAAAAGGGATATACCGTGGACGATCCGACAATTCGGATCTGCGCGCGTGCTGAAGCTACGGTCGGAAGGCAAACGAGGCCAGCGGTAGCAAGTACGGCGACCTTGGTCGATAAACGCATTTTGGTTCCCCCAAAGGATATGGGACGGTGGGTCCGTCCCCATTGCCGGTAGGGGGATTCGATGTTGACTCGGTGACAGTCTCGTTACGCTTTTGTTACGGGCGCTGTCCCCAGTAACGGAACGCCGCCTCCTGGATTGATTTGACGAACGCCACTGCGTCCGGACCGGTCCATGGCCCTGAATATCCGCGATGTTCAGCGGCGCCGGTCCACCAGCCCTGACCAGGCAGGCGATCACCCTCCCGCACAACCAGCACGGCCAGTTCGGGCTCGCCCGCAGCCGTGGCGGCTGTATCGATGGCGTCCAGCGTCTTGCACACGGCCCGCATTTTCGGGCGGGTGAAACGATGTCCCAGCGCGCCGAGCAATTCGGAATAGCTCACCGCCCGCTCCTCACGAGCAGCGGCAATAAGCAGGGCGCGCACGCGATCAACGTCCGCGATCGCGCCGGCCCCATCGACCGGCACGATGCCCTCCGCCTCCAGCCATCCCGCGAGCGTATCGCCGAAGCCGGAGGCGGCGCGGCTCACCGCGTCAGCTTCTTGTAGGACAGCGCCGTCGGACGATCGGCGGCATCGCCAAGGCGACGGCGCTTGTCTTCCTCATAAGCTTCGAAATTGCCCTCAAACCATTCGACATGGCTGTTGCCCTCGAAAGCAAGGATATGGGTCGCGAGGCGATCAAGGAAGAAACGATCGTGACTGATCACGACGGCGCAGCCGGCGAAATTCTCGATCGCTTCCTCAAGCGCGCCGAGCGTTTCGACGTCGAGATCGTTGGTCGGTTCGTCGAGCAGCAGGACATTGCCGCCGCGCTTCAGCATCTTGGCGATATTGACGCGGTTGCGTTCGCCGCCTGAAAGCTTGCCGACATTCTTCTGCTGGTCAGCGCCCTTGAAATTGAATGCTCCCACATAGGCGCGGGTTGATTGGTCGTGACCATTGACCTTCATATAATCGAGCCCGTCCGAGATTTCTTCCCAGACATTCTTCTTCGGATCGAGATGATCGCGGCTTTGGTCGACATAGCCCAGACGCACCGTCGAGCCGATTTCGATCGTACCGGTGTCCGGAGTTTCCTGCCCGATAAGCAGCTTGAACAGCGTCGACTTGCCTGCGCCGTTGGGGCCGATCACGCCGACGATGCCGCCGGCAGGAAGCGTGAACGAAAGATTCTCGAACAGCAGCTTGTCGCCATAAGCCTTCGAGATGTTCTCCACCTCAATGACCTTGCCGCCAAGACGCTCAGGCACCTGAATGACGATCTGGGCCTTGCCCGGCGCGCGGTTCTTCTGCGCTTCGACCAGCTGCTCGAACTTGGCGATTCGCGCCTTGGACTTGGTCTGGCGCGCCTTCGCGCCCTGCCGGATCCATTCCAGCTCGTCCTTGATCGCCTTCTGGCGCCCGGATTCCTCACGCTCCTCCTGTTCGAGGCGCTTGGATTTCTTCTCCAGATAGGTCGAGTAATTGCCCTCGTACGGGAAATATTTTCCGCGATCGATCTCGAGAATCCAGCCGACGACATTGTCGAGGAAATAGCGATCGTGGGTGATCATCAGCACCGCGCCGGCATATTCCTTGAGGTGATTCTCAAGCCATTCGACGCTTTCGGCGTCGAGATGGTTGGTGGGTTCGTCGAGCAGCAGGATCGAGGGCTTCTGGATCAGCAGCCGGGTCAGTGCGATGCGGCGCTTCTCACCGCCTGACAGATTCTCCACCGGCCAGTCCGAAGGCGGGCAGCGCAAGGCCTCCATCGCGACTTCGAGCTGATTGTCGAGCGTCCACCCGTCGACAGCGTCGATCTTGCCCTGAAGCTCGCCCATCTCCTCCATCAGCGCGTCGAAATCGGTGTCGTCCTTGGGGTCGCCCATCTCGGCCGAGATCGCATTGAAGCGATCAACCAGATCAGCGATCTCGCGCGCGCCCTCCTTGACGTTTTCAAGAACAGTCTTGGTCGGATCGAGCTGAGGCTCCTGTTCCAGATAGCCGACAGTGATATATTCGCCGGGCCATGCCTCGCCGGTGAAATCCTTGTCGACGCCCGCCATGATCTTCATCAGCGTCGATTTGCCTGCGCCATTTGGGCCGACAATACCGATCTTGGCGCCCTGATAGAATTGCAGGTTGATATTGCTCAGCACCGGCTTGGGGGCGCCGGGGAAGGTTTTGGTCATATCCTTCATGACGAAGGCGTATTGCGCGGCCATCGGCTCGTGAACTCCGGTCAGTAAGGCTGGATTTGCCGCCGCCACTAACCCAGACCGTTTGTCTTGGCAAACCACGCCGCTATGCTGGCGAAATGAAAGCCATCTTGCTGGCGCTTGCCGCCCTCCCCACGTTCGCCCTCGCCCAACCGCTTGACCCGGCCGCTCTGCGCGATCAGGCGCTGAATGACGACACCGCCTGGAATGTCGTGGCGGACCTGACCACCGAGATAGGGCCACGGCTGGCCGGCAGCGAGGCGGAAGCGCGCGCGCGAGACTGGGCGGTGACCCGGCTCAAGACGCTGGGCTTCAGCAATGTCCGGATCGAGCCGTTCGAAATCGATGGTTGGGAGCGCGGTGTCGAGCGCGGCGAAATCCTGGCGCCCTTCGCACAGCCGCTCGTGCTCACGGCGCTCGGCCGCAGCGGCGCGACGCCGGCGAAGGGGCTGACGGGTGAGGTCGTCGGATTCGACGGCCTTGCGGCGCTGGAATCTGCGCCCGCTTCAGCGATAGCCGGCAAGATCGTGTTTATATCGCATCGCATGGCGCCGGCGCAGGACGGCTCCAACTATGGCACCTTCGTCCCAATACGGCAGAAGGGACCATCAATCGCGGCCAGCAAGGGCGCGGCGGCCATCGTAATCCGGTCAGTCGGCTCAAACAGTCATCGCATCGCCCATACAGGGGTAACCACATGGGCGGACGGGCAGACGCCGATTCCAGCCGCCGCCTTATCAGTGCCGGATGCCGAACAGCTCGAACGGTTGCTTGCAAAGGGCGGAACCGTGCGGCTTCGGCTGGTGCTGACGCCCCGCTTCACAGGCAAGCGCCCCAGCGGTAATGTGATCGCGGAAATTCCCGGCCGTGACCCTGCGGCCGGCATTGTGCTTATCAGCGGCCATCTCGACAGCTGGGATCTTGGCACTGGAGCCATCGATGATGGCGCGGGCGTCGCTATCGCCGCCGCCTCCGCCCGTCTCGCAGGGCAAGCGGGACAGCCTCTGCGAACCATCCGGGTGGTGTGGTTTGGCAGCGAAGAGATCTCCGCTCCAGGCGGCGACGCCTATAAAGCAGCTCACGGTGGTGAAAAGCACGTCATGGCGGCGGAGTCCGATTTCGGATCGGATCGGATCTGGAAGTTCAACACGCTTGTAAGCGAACCATCTTCCCCAGTTCTAGCTAGAGTAGGAGAATTGCTCCTGCCGCTTGGCATTGCGCGGGGGGTGAACGACGCGCGGCCTGGTGCTGATATCCACTCGTTAGCCGCTGCCGGAGTGCCGATCATCTCCCTGAGGCAGGACGGAACACGCTATTTCGACATCCATCACACGCCCGACGATACACTCGACAAGGTCGATTCTTCGCAGTTGCGGCAGAATGTGGCGGCTTGGACCGTCGTCCTGTCCATCGCAGCAAATGACCCTGCATGGCCCGAAAAACCCGTAATCCAAAGTAAAAGTGGCGCGAAATGAGCAAGGTTCATCGGCAAGCTGATGCATTTCTTCGTTGACGGCGTTACGCGGTACGTTATGGAAACGCTTGGGACGGCATCGGGCCGGGCCCGAAATAACATTCTGGGAGCTGCTCGAATGAAGAAGCTTAGCTTTGTTCTCGCCGCCGCCGGCCTGATGTCTCTGGCCGCCTGCAGCAAGACGGAAACGCCTGCTGAGAACGCCGCTGACAATGCGGCGGAAATGATGGAAAACGCCGCTGACGCGCTGGATTCCGCTGCGGACAACGCAATTGACGCGGCTGCGAACGCTGCCGATGCAGCTGCAAACGCTGCTGACGCCGCTGCGAACATCGCCGAGAACGCTTCGAACGCGATGTAATCATTCGAGCTTCGCCATCAGGCGAATGCTGAACGGTTAAAAGACGGGCGTCCCTAGCGGGGCGTCCGTTTTTCTTTGCGTCGCTCCAATTCTTGCACAATCTGTTGCGACGCGATTCGAAAAGAGCGCTCTTTTTTTTCCGCAACGCTTCCAGTCAGCCAAGAACATTCGCTGGAAAGCTAAGAAAACTCGGATCGGCTGTTGCCGATCCACTAAGGCACGGATGATGATACAGGCGCCGCTTGGCCAACCGCTGACGCTGTTCAACAGCCTCTCCCGCGCAATCGAAACATTCGCGCCAATCGATCCGGCGATGGCGCGGATCTATAGCTGCGGCCCGACCGTCTATCATTATGCTCATCTCGGCAATCTGCGGGCCTATGTGTTCACGGACACACTTCGCCGCGTGCTGGCCTGGAAGGGCTGGCCAGTTACGCATGTTATCAACATCACTGACGTTGGCCACCTCACATCCGATGCGGATGAGGGCGACGACAAGATGGAAGCCGCGGCCAAATCGAGCGGGCGGACGATCTGGGATATCGCGGCTTTCTATACCGCCGCCTTCAAATCGGACATTACCCGGCTCAACATCCTAGATCCATCACGCTGGAGCGTGGCGACTGACCATATCGGCGAAATTATAGATTTCGCTAAGGTGATCGAAGGTCATGGCGCGGCTTATGAACTCGATAGCGGCCTTTACTTCGATGTGACGCGGGTGCCCGATTATGGCCGTCTCGCCGGCACCGTTGCCGATGATGATGGTCATGGCCGCATCGCCGAAGTTGAAGGCAAGCGCCATCCGGCGGATTTCGCGCTTTGGCGCCGCTCGTCCGCCGACGAACAGCGGCAGATGGAATGGGACTCTCCGTGGGGGAAAGGAGCACCCGGCTGGCATCTCGAATGCTCGGTGATGAGCATGAAATATCTCGGCGACCAGTTCGATATTCACACCGGCGGCATCGATCATCGCGAGATTCATCACTGCAACGAGATCGCGCAGAATCAGGCCTATACGGGCTCGGCTCGCACTGGCGCCAACTTCTGGCTCCACAACAATTTTCTGGTCGATCGCGCCGGCAAGATGTCGAAATCGAAAGGCGGCATTGCAACGCTTAACAATCTCATCGACCGGGGCGTGCATCCCCTCGCCTATCGGTTGTTGTGCCTCTCCGCGCATTATCGCAGTGAGCTGGAATTCAGCGGCGAAAATGTCTTGGCCGCGCTGATCCGGCTAAAACGGCTGGTAATGGCAGTAGAGAAGGTCAAGGCGGCAGCGGTGGGCAGCGAATGGCCGACCTTTTCACCCTGGACCTTGGCCGATGTTCCGGTGCTCGCCACTTTCGATGAGAAAATCAGCGCGGACCTAATGACTCCAGCCGCCCTGCCCCTGCTCGAAGAGGTGCTGGGGGACAAGCGCATCGATCCCGATACGAAGCTGCGGCTTATCGCCACCATGGACGAGGTTCTGGGAATGCGCCTGCTCGATCTTTCTCGCGCTGAACTCAGGGTTCGTCCCGCCGACGCAGACATCACCGAAAGCGAGATCGAAGCTGAGCTTGATCGCCGGCAGGCCGCGCGCGCGACGAAGGATTTTGCACTATCGGATCAAATCCGGGACGGGCTCGGCGCGCGAGGTGTGGATGTGATGGATGGCGATCCACTGCGCTGGGACTGGAAGGTCGCTGTCGAGAATTGAACGAGGCCCCTTGCGCCGAACAACGCTTGCCCTATCTAGACCTTGGCGGGCCGGGCCCCTCTGGCGATCGCTTCAGCGATCGTGATGTCGGACCGCATCGAACAATAGTTCGGTGCTGGGGTCCATTCAGGCTTCTTCAGCATCGAGCGCTGACGGAGGACAGATTAGTGCCAGCTACCAATATGCAATGTCCCGTTTGCGCGGTTCCGCTCGTCATGAGCGAACGCCAGACTGTCGAGATCGACTATTGCCCGCAATGCCGGGGCGTCTGGCTGGATCGCGGCGAACTCGACAAGATCATCGAGCGCGCGGCCAGCGAGCAGCAGCAGTTCGCTACACCTCAGCGTACCGCGCCTGTGCAAGCCCACCCAGGTTATGCGCCGCAACGCTACGATACGCACCACTACAAGAAACGTCGGAAATCCTTTCTCGAAGAACTGTTCGACTGACGGCCCGATTGTGCAGAGCGGGGCCGATCGTTTAAGCCATGGGAATGACCGATTTCGCCTCGCTTCTCATCGCTGATCGCGGACAACCCGCCCACGACATCCATCTCGTAGACAAGGACAGATTCGAAGACTGGTTCAAGGATCAATCGGAGCGGATTCGCGCGGCCGTTACCGCCCAACGGTTCAAGGGCAAAGGATATGAGCTTGCCATCCTGCCTGGCGATGATGCCGCGGATTGGTCGGTCGTGCTGGGCGTCGCTAATGCGGCTGAATTGTCTCCCTGGTGCCTGGCCAAGGCGGGCGGAAGCCTGCCCGAGGGAAGCTATCGGCTGGCCAATGGAGACCTGGGGCCTGCAGCACTCGGCTGGCTCCTCGCGCAGCACGGTTTCGATCGCTATCGCAGCGAGCCCGAGCCTCGTCCGCGCTTAACCCTGATCTCCGGTGAGCCAGCCGCGATCGATGCACATGTCCGGACGGCGGAGGCCATAGCACTGGCCCGAGACCTGATCGACACTCCGGCGGCCGACCTCGGCCCCGTGGAACTGGCTGAAGCCGTCCAGTTACTCGGCCGCGACCTCGGCGGCGAGGTCACTATTACCCAAGGAGATGCACTGGACGCCTATCCCTTGATCGCGGCGGTCGGCCGCGCCGCCTCACGCGAGCGTGCCCCGCGCCTCGTTGAGCTTGTTTGGGGCGATCCGGCAAACCCACGCGTCGCGATCATCGGCAAGGGCGTGTGCTTCGATTCAGGTGGACTCGACATCAAGCCTGCCTCGGCAATGCTGCTCATGAAGAAGGATATGGGCGGCGCTGCGCACGCCATCGCGCTCGCCCGCCTGATCATGGGGGCGGGTCTGCCAGTGCGACTGCACCTTCTCATCCCGGCGGTCGAGAACGCTGTTTCGGGCAATGCCTTTCGCCCCGGCGACGTTCTCAAAAGCCGCAACGGCATAACCGTCGAGATCGGCAATACCGATGCCGAGGGGCGCCTCGTGCTGGCTGATGCGCTGGCGAAAGCGATTGAGGAAGAGCCAACGCTCGTCGTCGATTTCGCGACCCTCACGGGTGCAGCGCGTGTGGCATTGGGGCCTGACCTCCCTGCGCTCTTCTGCAATGATGATTCGCTGGCCGAAGATTTGGCAGCAGCAGCCGCCGCCGTCGACGATCCGCTGTGGCGGCTCCCGCTGTGGAAACCCTATGCGGAGATGCTCAAATCCTCGGTCGCCGACATTAACAATGCCGGGGAAGGTGGGATGGCCGGCGCGGTGACTGCGGCACTGTTCCTCGATAAATTCGTGCCCGGCGCCATTCCCTGGGCGCATCTCGACACCTTCGCCTGGCGCCCGTCCGCCAAGCCGGGCCGGCCAAAGGGCGGTGACACGCTTGGATTACGGGCGGCCTTCGAATTGCTTCGCCGCCGCTTCTCCTAGCCTTCAGGCAAAGCTCAATGAAAACTTGAGCTTGGCTGGGATCGATTTGGCACATCGATCGTTACGGCCATGCAGAGAGCGGTTTATATCCCCCTCTTGCATAGGTGGGAGATCATGGGACAGGTTGGAAAAATTACCGGACAGAGCCTCGTAAGCGAGTGGATGCTAACGCTGCTCGGCTACGTGCGTTCAGGCAAGCCCGATCTCACCAACCGGCAGATGGCGCTGCTCATGCTGGTTTATGAAACGAAAGGCCCGCACACGGTTCGCGGTCTCGCCCAGAAGCTGGGGGTTTCCAAACCGGTTGTGACTCGCGCCTTGAATACGCTCGCAACGCTCGGCTATCTGCGACGCGAACGGGATGAGGCGGACGGCCGCAACGTCTTCGTTGCGACCACCGAGTCAGGGGCGGAGTTTCTTGAAGCATTTGGCAGCCTTATCGCGCACGCAAGCCACGACGGGACCATCAGGCGACGACTCGTGTCTGCCTGAGCGAGGACGTTTTCGCCTTTGCGGGCGCTCCCGTCAGTTCGATGCCCGAATCCATGCGGTCCGCAAGGACGTAGCTGACGTCGCCTTGGCTGACTGGATATTCGCACCGCATTATGCGTTGGGCCGGGCTCATGGCGTCAGCACCCCATCAACAATGGTGTGTGATAAACCCAGCCCGCATGCTACCCCTGTGTCGCAACTGCTGTTCGGTGAAGATTTCCACGTGCTCGACACCGCCGCCGGGTGGGCGTGGGGTTATTGCGGCCATGACCATTATGTCGGTTATGTCAGGCAGGAAGCGCTTGCGGCACCGGTAATGGTGACGCATTTCGTTTCAGTCCGCGAGGCGCTTCTGTTCGAACGTGCCGACATCAAATCGCCTGCGCTGACGCCACTCAGCCTTGGCGCGAAATTGCAGGGGGAGATGGAAGGCGACTTCCTCAGGACCGCATCCGGTTTCGTCCATGGGCGGCATGTGGCGCCGGCCGGACAGATGCTGGACGATATTGTCGCGACTGCGGCACAGCTCAAAGGCGCGCCCTATCTTTGGGGCGGACGTGGCGCTGGCGGGGTGGATTGCTCGGGTCTCGTACAGCTTGCGCTGGCGCTGGCCGGCATCGCCTGCCCGCGCGACAGCGATCAGCAACGCGAGTCGGTGGGACGCGAATTAGTAGCTGAAGAACCCTTGCAGCGCGGCGATCTCGTCTTTTTCCCGGGCCATGTCGGCATCATGGCCGATGCGGACACGCTGCTTCATGCCAATGCTTGGTGGATGACGGTAAATTTGGAGCCTCTTCGGGACGTCATCGATCGCCTGTCGCCCATATATGAGCAGCCAGTGCTTGCGCGGCGGAGGCCCATAGCATGACCTTGCGCATATTCATTGACGGCGCCGCCGGTACGACCGGTCTGGATATCGCCGAACGGCTTGGTGGCCGCAATGATCTGGCGCTGAACACGTTGTCGGACGATCGCCGCAAGGATCCTGAAGCGCGCCGTGAAGCCCTCAATACGGCAGATGCCGTGATCCTTTGCCTGCCCGACGACGCGGCGCGCGAAGCCGTGGCGCTAATCGACAACCCCCGGGTCAAGGTCATCGACGCCTCGACCGCGCATCGCGTTACTGAGGGCTGGGCATACGGCTTTGCCGAGCTTGAGCCCGGTCAGCGCGAGGCGCTCTCAAGATCGACACGTATTTCCAATCCCGGCTGCTATCCAACCGGCTTTCTTGCGCTCGTCCGGCCGCTGGTGCGGGCCGGGCTGATTCCCGCGGACTGGGCGTTCACCGTCAATGCCACCTCGGGCTATTCGGGCGGTGGCAAGGCGATGATTGCCGCATTCGAGGATGCATCCAGCCCCGATGCGACCGATACGGCCTTCCGCATCTACGGCCTCACGCTTGCGCATAAGCATGTTTCGGAAATGCAGCAGCATGCCGGCCTTGCCTTTCCGCCGCTGTTCGCGCCGGCGGTGGCGCGCACCTATCGCGGCATGATCGTCGAGGTGCCGCTCCAGCTCTCGGCGATGGCGACGACGCCGTCGACACGGGATCTGCGGGATGCTCTCGCAACGGCCTATGAGGGCAGCGCGCTGGTCAGCGTCCACGGGGAGGACAACCCGTCTGTACTGACGCTTGAGCAATGCGCCGGCACTGATCGGCTGGAACTGTATGTCTTCGGCAATGAAAACACAGGCCAGGCACGTTTGGTGGCCGCGCTCGACAATCTGGGCAAGGGTGCGGGCGGCGCCGCGGTTCAGAATCTCAATCTCGCGCTCGGCTTTCCGGAAACGCTGGGGCTTACGCTGTGAAAGACACGCCCCGGCCTGCGCATTATGCGCTGGCCGCGACAGTCATCCTTATGCGTGAGGTTTCCGATGGCCCGCCCGAACTGCTGATGCTCGAGCGGGCGTCGACCATGGCCTTTGCGGCCGGTGCGTTGGTATTTCCTGGCGGACGGGTCGAGGACAGCGATTGGGCGCTCGCCGATTCGCTGGCCGGCCAATATGAGCTTGATCGTCAGGAGATGGCGCAGCGGATCGCCGGCATCCGCGAGACCATCGAGGAGGTCGGTGTCGCGCCGGGCATCGTGCCCACGCCCGACGACTCGACGATCGTCATTCTTCGACAGGGGCTTGTTGAAGGCCGATCGTTCGATGCACTGCTGGAAACAAGCGGCCTTCGGCTGGATCTTGACGCGCTGGCGCCCTTCGCCAGATGGTGTCCGCCCGAAGATGCGCCGCGCCGCTTCGATACGCGCTTTTTCCTGGCCGCCGCGCCGGCGGATGCGATCGAGACGGCGGATGGCGGCGAGAGCGTCCATGCGCTGTGGAGCACCGCCCGCGCTTTGCTAGAGGATGCCGAGGCAGGACGCCACCGCCTGATATTTCCAACTTGGTGCAACATTGATCGGCTGGCGCAATTTTCCTCGCTCGAGGAAGCCAGAGCGGATGGCGCGCGCCATGGCCACAACCTTGCGTTCGGCCGTGTCGAACAGCGCGATGGCGTCGACTGGTTGTGTGTCGAGGAAGGGATCGGTTATCCTACCACCGCGCGGTTGCTGGGGGATGATTTCCGGCATTGATGGCCGGAACGACGGCACAACCCATTCGTTGATCGAGGAGAGAGGACCCGATCATGACAACCACAGATTTGGAACAGAAAGATAAACGGGACAGCGGGCATATCCGGACAGCGCGGGATGCCGAAGACGATTTGCGGCTGAAACGCAATCCGTCTGACGAGGATGCGAAGCTCGACGTTGCGTTGGACGAGAGTTTTCCTGGTTCCGACACCCCCTCCAACACCCAGCCGGGCAAGGGCAAGGATCCAGCACCGTCGTCAGGATATGACGAGGAGGCCGAGCAATTGCGGGAACGCTCACGCGCTACTGATTGACGGTCGTTTGCATGCAAAGTTGAGGGCCGGAAGAAATTCCGGCCTTCCTTCTTTTTATCCCCGGAACTATCCACAACTGTGTCAACAGCATCACTTTCATATATTGCATTGCAGCAAAATCCATGGCCCAATCACATCGGGAATCGGTGTTAAGCGTTTGGAAACCAAGAAGGGCGCATGATTCCCTTGAGTTTGGGGCAAAGGGCAAGATTGCGATGGCGAACTCTACAAGGCCTGCGGATGGGGCAATGACACTGGCGGAAATGAAAGAGTTCGCCGGTTTTCCGGCAGCGACTCAGCGCTATATCAGGCGTTCATTGGATGTTGGATTGGAGCGAGACGACGCACTTGCCAAATGGTCGCGCGATGTGATCGAGGCTGCCAGCATAAGGGCACAGACCAAGATTTACGGGCGGATCGATCATATCCGATCTTGCATGCCCGATGACAGCGGTCTCGATGCAGTCGAACCTTTCTTCGCCCCGCTGGTGACCATGTCAGCGTTCGATCTGGGACAGGACCGGCTCGGCACCTTCAGCGCTTATCGTTTCCTCTACGAACGGCTGATCGGCGCTTCGGTACGGCCCTGGCTGCCTGGCGCTTTCTGTGCTGCGGCGGCCCTCCCGCATCTTCATCCGGAAAAGCGGCGCATCCTGCTTCAGTCGATCAGCGAAGCGGCGGCGACAGCGCCGGGCTGGTCGAACCGGGAGCCGGTATTCTATCCGGAATGGGTCGACAAGGTCGAACCCCGCCTCGCCAATTAAGCAACCCACGATGCCTGCCAGTGCTTCACTGCACCGGCAGGCCCGCTGATACCTGCATCACAGCCTGAGGCTGAGGCCGATAGCCTGACGTCTTCTCACCCAGGAACATCTGATCTTCTGGCCCGTCCCATTGACTGGTCGACGTCCAGATCGCGAATCCGAATCCGGATGGCTCGCGGAAATGAAAACGAGCCCCGCCTGGAAAGTTAAAGATCGGGCGCGTCACCACTCCGCCAGCCTGCTCCACTGCAGCGAGTGCCGCAGAGAGATCTTCAACCTCGATGACCGGCAGCGGCGCGTGCGTTTGCTCGGCCGGATCGCTTTGCAAGCCTACATCCGTGGCCCCCGTCAGGGTTGCGGCGTAGCTTGGACCAAACTGCTTCGGGGTCCAACCAAAGACCGCTGCGAAGAAATCGAGGCTCGCCGGCAGATCGCCCACGGGCAGCTCGACATAGTTGAGCTTGGCCATGCCAATCCCCGGAGCGTCAGAGATCGTCCTCTTCAGACGGGCCGGCCATCATGGCATCCGCAACTCCCGCCGCATTGGCGCGAATGGCGGCTTCGAGTTTTGCCGCCGCTTCCGGATTTTCGCGGAGCCAGATCTTCGAATTTTCCCGGCCCTGCCCGATCCGTACCGAATCATAGCTGAACCATGCGCCCGACTTCTCGACTATTCCCGCCTTGACGCCGAGATCGAGCAGTTCGCCGACTTTGGATATGCCCTCGCCATACATGATGTCGAACTCGACCTGCTTGAACGGTGGCGCGACCTTGTTCTTGACGACCTTCACGCGGGTGCTGTTGCCGACCACCTCGTCGCGATCCTTGATCGCGCCTGTGCGGCGGATGTCGAGCCGGACGCTCGCATAGAATTTCAGTGCATTGCCGCCCGTCGTCGTCTCCGGCGACCCGTACATTACGCCGATCTTCATGCGGATCTGGTTGATGAAGATTACCAGGCACTTGGAGCGGCTGATCGATCCGGTGATCTTGCGCAGCGCCTGGCTCATCAGCCGAGCCTGTAAGCCGACATGGCTGTCGCCCATCTCGCCTTCGATCTCAGCGCGCGGTACCAGCGCGGCAACCGAATCGATCACCAGCACGTCGATCGCGTTGGACCGCACCAGCGTATCGGCAATCTCAAGCGCTTGCTCGCCCGTATCTGGCTGCGAGACGATAAGATCGTCGATATTGACGCCCAATTTCTTGGCATAGCCGGGATCGAGCGCATGCTCGGCATCGATGAAAGCCGCCGTGCCGCCAGCCTTCTGAGCCTCGGCGATCGCATGCAGCGCTAGCGTCGTTTTACCGGAGCTTTCCGGACCGTAGATTTCAATGATCCGTCCTTTGGGCAAGCCGCCGATCCCGAGCGCGATATCAAGCCCCAGCGAGCCAGTGGAAACCGCTTCGATCTCAATCGCCTCGCGCGACCCCAATTTCATCGCCGAGCCCTTGCCAAAGGCGCGATCGATCTGCGCGAGCGCCGCCTCGAGGGCTTTTTGCCTGTCCATATTTGCTGCTTCTTTCTCGGAACCGATCAGTTTGAGCTGGGCTGCCATCTATGTTGCTCCCCTCTAGATGCGTAGGAAATTCCGATCAACGGACTTCCCGTGTACACACAATGTTCCATGAGAACAAGAGGAGAACTTCAGCTAATTCCGCGCGCCGTTACATTAGCGCTGTCCAGCGCCTCGCGAACGCTATCGAGCGTGAACGGCTTGCTTAATGTGGGCGCGGCGGCATGGTGCGCGGGCGGAGGGGTGACATGGCCCCCTGTCGCCAGGATAAAGGGAATCGATTGCGCGGAGAGCCTGTCAGCCACGGGCCAGCATTCGCGAGCGCCGAGATTGACGTCGAGAATAACGAGATCGAAGCCCCCACGCTCAACGCTTTCGAGCGCGTCATCGATATTATCGGCGGTCCCTATCGGCGAATGGCCGAGGCTTTCGACAAAGTCCTCTAGCATCATAGCGATGAGAGGCTCATCCTCGATAATCAATATTGAGCGCCCCGCCATCGCGTGCAGGCATAAAGCCTAATTGCGACGGTTACTATTGCTTTCTGCTTAAAACCGTCTCGCGCGCCGCCTCGCAAAGCTGCTGGACCGAAAAAGGCTTGGGCAGGAAGGAAACATGCTCGATGTTGATCGAATTGCGCAGCTGCTCTTCGGCATAACCCGACATGAACAGGATCGGCAGATCGGGAAAGCGCGCGCGCGCGTGACCGACCAGCGTCGGCCCGTCCATCATCGGCATGACCACGTCGGAGATGAGCAGATCGATGGTGAGACCTTCCTTTTCGGACCGGTCGAATACCTCCAGCGCCTCTTCGCCATTCGTCGCGGTCAACACATGATAACCCTGGCGCGTCAGCGCCCGCTCGGCCACCGCGCGCACCATGGCCTCGTCCTCGACCAGCAGAATCGTACCGCTGCCCCATAATTCTGGAGCCTTTACCTTGGGGACCGGCACAGGTGCTGCCTCGCTCTCCTTCTCACTGTGGTAGACAGGGAGGTAGATGGTGAAGGTGGTACCCTTGCCCACCACCGAATCGGCGAAGATAAAACCGCCGGTCTGCTTGACGATACCGTAGACGGTCGAAAGCCCCAGTCCCGTACCCTTGCCTACCTCCTTGGTCGTGAAGAAGGGTTCGAAGATCTTGCCGAGAATGTCAGGAGCGATGCCGCTCCCGGTGTCGGACACGCCGAGCACGGTATAATCGGCGACGGGCAATACATCGCTGTCGATCCGCCGCGCTTCAGCCGCTGAAACCGCATAGGTCTGCAACGTCAGGATGCCGCCGCTCGCCATGGCGTCGCGTGCATTGACCGCGAGGTTGACTATCACCTGTTCGAGCTGCCCAGGATCAGCGCGGACCGGCCCGAGATTACGCCCATGCTTGACCTCGAGTTTCACCGTTTCGCCAAGCAACCGCTTCAGAAGATTCGATATTTCCGAAATCACATCCGGCAGCTGGAGCACCTGCGGGCGGAGCGTCTGCTGGCGCGAGAAGGCAAGAAGCTGGCGCGTCAGGCTCGCCGCCCGGTTGGAATTATGCTTGATCTGCTGGATATCGTCATAATCGCTGTCGCCGGGGGTGTGGCGCATCATCATCAGGTCGCAATGGCCGATGATCGCAGTTAGGATATTGTTGAAGTCGTGCGCCACGCCGCCCGCGAGCTGACCCACCGCCTGCATCTTGGTCGCCTGCGCGACCTGCCGCTTCAGTCGTGATTCCTCGCTATTGTCCTTAAGGCTGAGCAGCACGGCCGCCTCGCCGAGACCGCGCGCCGTCGCGATCGTGAGCGCGATGGGCTCGTCTGGCCGCTGCACGAGGCGGATGGCGATATCCCCTGCCATTGCCCGCCCGGCAGCGAATCGCCGGATCGATTCAGACACCGGCGCCTTGTCTTCCTTGACCACCAGATCGCCAGGATAGACCGGCGCGGCGTCCGGCCCGATACCCGCCACCCGCCGGAATGCGTCATTCATGAACATGAAACGCCCGTCGCGATCGACGAGCGATAGGCCGAGCGGCAGCATCGCGAGCAGCCCTTGGACATGCACCGGCGCGGCGCCCTGTTCATTGGCCGGGCGCCCGCCCGATGCCGTCTCGTCGAGCAGTACTATGACCGAAGCGCTGTCCGGCGTTTGCACGTCGAGGGGAATTCCGATCAGTCGCAAGGGCCTTGCGCGTTCGCCTTCGCCACGGAACGTGGGCAGCCGGTCGGCCCCCTCTCCCAGCAAATCCTGAAAAGACTGACCAACCGCTGTCCGTCCCCGCTCGATCAACGCGCCGTTGGCGGCAAGTATCTCGCCCTTTCCATCGACCAGTGCCGTCATGACGCCAGCTCGACCCAGCCCGTCGCCGCCGTCTCCGGCGATGAAACGCTGCGCCGCTCGCACCATGTGGTCGAGCCCGTGAGGCTGAAAGCGCCACAGCAGATATTGATCGGTCGATCCCGCGCGATTGAGGCGAAGGCTGAGACGCGTGCCGTTGGCGTCGATGTCGGCAAGTTCAGCCTCGCCATCGCGCCATGCCGCGCGCGCCACAGCCGCAAGCCGCGCTTCGGCTTCCAGGCCCAATCCGAAGGCAGGCGGTGTCGCGAGGCCGCCGAACATGTCTTCGAACAGCGAATTTGCCGTGACGAGTCGCCCGGAATGATCGGTGATCGCGATTGCATCCCCCGGCTGATCGATCAGCACACCCAACAGCCCGCGATCGAGCGAAAATGTCATCGCTGGCGCAGGCGCCCTCGCAACCGCCTGTCGCCGGAACAGCAGGATAATCGTAGTCGCGACGCACAGGATCGCTCCCAGCACTGCGATGACAATCAGATCGCCGACAGCAAGCCAAAGGAAGATCAGCGATGAGACGGCGGCGGCTATGGCGCCGATCGAGGCCAGCCGCTCGGTCGGATTACCGCTTTTCGGAAATAACAGATTGTCCGTGGGTGTCGTGGCCATCTTCACGCTCTTCGTCTGGCCGTACGCGTCGTCACGACAGATTTTCCGCCGCCCGATGCGCGGCGCGATGCCGCCACTTATGCCTTATCCACCATTGCCAGAGAAATGCGGCGACAACGTACCCGATCAATCCAGCCACAACACTGATCACTGCGAGGCCGCCCAGAAGAGCAGGCGCCGCGTCGGAGAATAACCAGTTTACATAATCCTTTATGCCCGCATGGTCATGCAGCAAAGCCATGAAGGTGGCGATATCGGCGTGAAGCCCCAGGAGCTTGTTGCCAACTCCCAATGAGGCAAGCAGGATGAAAGGCGTGGTCAGCGGATTGCTTAGGAATGTCATCCCCACTGCCAGCGGAATATTAGCCCGAAACGGCAGCGAGATGAGAACCGCGCCCACCATTTGCAGGCCCGGTATCATCAGGAAGATGCCGACCACCAGTCCAAGCGCCACTCCACGGGGCACCGACCGGCGATGAAAGCGCCAGAGATCTGAACGCAGGACGACATGCGCCACGGGACGCAGCCAGCGGACTTGCTCCATCGATTCCCGCGTTGGCAGGTTACTGGCGCACCATGTACGGCAGCGATGGATCAAACCCTTCTTCATCCCCGCTCTCGGAGCAGGCGGCCCTGTTCCCGTTTCCAGTCGCGCGCCTTTTCCGTATCGCGCTTGTCATGAACCTTTTTACCGCGCGCCAACGCAAGTTCGACTTTGGCCCGCCCGCGCGGATTGAAATAGATCGACATCGGGATTAGCGTCATACCCTGCCGAGCCACTGCGTTCCGCAGTTTATCGACCTCACGGCTATGGAGAAGCAGCTTACGGGGGCGCTTCGGCTCATGGTTGAACCGGTTCCCATGGCTGAATTCAGGCACATTGGCGTTGACCAGCCACACCTCGTCATCCTTCACCTCGGCATAGCTTTCCGCAATCGAGCCTTCACCAAAACGAAGCGACTTCACTTCGGTGCCGGTCAAGGCGATGCCGGCCTCGAAGAAATCGTCGAGGAAATATTCGTAACGCGCGCGCCGGTTTTCGGCCACGACCTTGACCTTTTCGAACGCGGGAGGATGCGGACGCGCCATCGAATCATGTCAGCCCGGCATGCGCCAACGCATCGTCCACGGCCTTGCGGCTCGCTTCGGACGGCGGGGTCATCGGCATGCGAAGCTCGGATGGGAAATCTGCCATGGTGCGTGAAAGCGCATATTTAACAGGACCGGGTGAAGCGTCGGTGAACAAGGCGGTGTGCAACGGAAACAGCCGATCCTGCAGCGCCAGTGCATCCACCCAGCGTCCTTCGAGGCAAGCATTCTGGAACTGTGCGCACAGCCCCGGCGCGACGTTGGCGGTGACTGAAATGCACCCTTGGGCGCCCATCGCCATCATGCCCAGCGTCATATCGTCATTGCCCGAAAGCTGGCAGAAGTCGGTTCCGCACGCGATCCGCTGCGCTGAGACGCGCTCGACCTTGCCACTTGCGTCCTTGACCCCAACGATGGTCGGCAACTTGGCCAATTCTGCCAGGGTTGCGACGGTGATGTCGGTGACGGTGCGGGCGGGGACGTTGTAAACGAGGATCGGCAGGTCCGAATGCTCGGCGAGATAACGGAAGTGCATCAGGAGCCCGTCCTGATTGGGGCGATTATAATAGGGAAGCACGACCAGCGCCGCCGCCGCACCCGCCGCCTTGGCGTGGTGCATGTGATTGAGCGCCACCTTGGTATCGTTCGATCCGCAGCCGGCGATCACCGGCACGCGGCCCGCCGCCTGCTCGACACAGACCGCGACCACATGGTTGTGCTCCTCGATCGACATAGTCGCGCTTTCGCCCGTCGTCCCGCACGGTACGAGCGCGCTGCTGCCCTGCTCGATCTGCCAATCGACCAGCCGGCGAAATATCGCCTCATCGAACGCACCGTTGCGAAACGGCGTCACCAGAGCAGGGATCGACCCGCTGAACATGCTCATCTCCCTTCACCCGGCGCGCTTTTCGCGGCATAACCCAATCATGAACCAGGCACCGGACCGTCAAGCGCCCCTTAATGATCGATCTGCTAGAAAGTCCAGCATGGCGCGCTATTTCCTTTATGCCTCGCCGGTGATCCTGTCCGCCGCCGCGCTCGCGGCGACGCTCACGCCATCGCTTCCAGAGGGTGTCGCCGCAACACCGGGAGTTCCGGTTGCTTCTCCTGCTTTAGCCACGTCGCTCGATGCCGCGTTGCTGAACTGGGACCGGCTTCGCCAGAGCGATTCGTTCGGTTTCAGCGATTATGCGAGCTTCCTGCTGGCCCATCCCGGCTGGCCTGGCGAAGCGCGAATGCGCCGGTTGGCCGAAAGCAAGGCAGATCCGGCGCTGGAAACACCCGCGCTCGTCGTAAGCTTCTTCACCCGTTTTCCGCCGTCCAGCGCCGCCGGCAAGGCGCGCTACGCCGACGCGCTCATGATCACCGGGCGCGAAGCCGAAGCCACGCAGGCCGCGCGATCGGCCTGGATCGGCGGCAATCTCTCGCCCGACGTGGAAACACGACTGATGGCCCGGTTTGGCCGGAGCTTCACCACCACCGACCACGATCAGCGCATGGAACGTCTGCTTTCCGAACGCGCGACAGGGGCAGCGGCTCGCCAGCTTCCGCTCGTCTCAGCTGCCCGCCAGCCAATCTATTCGGCGCGGCTGGCTATGCAGATGAAGATGCCCGACGCGCAGGCGTCGCTTCCCGCTGGAACAAGCGACCCCGGCTTCATCATCGATCGCGCACGCTGGCTGAACGATACCGGCCGCTGGAGCGAAGCCCGCGCCTCGCTTGCAACCCCCATGCAACTGAGCGCGCCGCCGCTCGATTCGCGCCGGTGGCTTGCCGTCCTGCTGGAATTCGCGCAGGCGGCCGCGAACGACAATCAATCGTCCACTGCGCTCGGGATCGCCCTCAACGCCGACAGGGCCTTCGCGCCCGGCACCAATATCCGTGAAACCGACCTCGGCACCCGAGATGTCTACACCAGCCTCGTCTGGCTCGGCGGCCAGATGGCGTTCAAGCGCCTTGCGCGGCCAACCGATGCGATCACGCTGTTCGATCGCTATGCCCGCGCCGCCAAAACACCGCAGACCCAGACCAAGGGCCTCTACTGGGCTGGCCGCGCTGCATCGGCGGCACGCGATTCCACGCGCGCAACCAGTTATTTCCAGAGCGCAGCGCAGCATGGCGACCAATTTTACGGCCAACTCGCGGCCGAGCGGGTCAGCATGCCTGTCGGGATCATTCCCCAACCCCTGCCGGTCGAGATCACCGGCGCGGCGCGTGCGTCCTTCGAAGCGAGCGAACTGGCCCAGGCCGCGCGCCTTTTAGGCCAGCGCAGCCGATGGCGTGATCAGACTCTGTTCCTGCGCACCATCGCAGAGAATGTGCAGACAGAGGTCGATCACATCCTCGCCGCCGAACTCGCCCGAAAGATCAGCCGTCCCGATCTCGGCGTGATGGTTTCGCGCGTCTGGCGGAACAATGGCGGCGGCGATCCGATCCGCGTCGGGTTTCCCGAACTATCGATTCCCCAACCTTATCAGCGTCAATGGACGATGATTCATGCGATCACCCGGCAGGAAAGCCAGTTCGACCGGCAGATCGTCAGCTCGGCTGGCGCGCGGGGGCTGATGCAGCTCATGCCCGGCACGGCCAAGGAGACTGCCGGCAAGATCGGGGTCACCTACGACTTCGACCGGCTGACCAGCGATCCCGCCTACAACATCATGCTTGGATCGACTTTCTTCGCCAACATGCTGGACTCGTTCGGCGGCAATTACGTGCTTGCGGTCGCCGCCTATAATGCGGGGCCGGGCAATGTCCGCAAATGGCTTGCGGTTAATGGCGACCCGCGTACGCCCGGCGTGGATGTGATCGACTGGATCGAAGCGATCCCCTTCGCGGAAACGCGCGGCTATGTGCAGCGCGTGCTGGAAAATGCGGTGGTCTATGACACGCTAAATCCCGGCACCGCCCTGATTCCAAAGCAGAACCGGCTGTCGGCCTACCTCGGCAAGAACAATCCCGGCTGATGGAGCCCAATTACATCACGCCAGAGGGCTTCGCGAAGCTGCGGGCCCGCTACCAGTTCCTGTTTGGCGAGGAACGTCCCCGACTGGTCGAAACGATCAGCTGGGCGGCAGGCAATGGCGACCGTTCGGAAAATGGCGACTATATCTATGGCCGCAAGCGGCTCCGCGAAGTAGATCGCGAGCTGAACTGGCTGTCACGCCGGATGAAGGAGGCGAAGGTCGTCGACCCGACCGCCCAGCCGGACCGGAGCAAGGCATGGTTCGGCGCCACCGTTAAGATCGTCGACGACAATGATGTCGAGCGCACGGTGACGCTGGTCGGCGAGGATGAGGCCGACGCCGAAAGCGGCCGCATAAGCTGGAAAAGCCCCCTCGCCCGCGCCTTGAAAGGCGCAACCGTTGGCGATGTGCGCCAGGTGCAATTGCCGGCCGGACCCAAGGATCAGGAAATCCTTGAAATCAGCTATCCGGATTGACGCCTAGAGCGACACCCGCGCTCCAGTTTCAAAATCATCGACAATCAGCTTCGTCAAAGCCTTAGCCACCACTTCGGGTGATTTCAGCGTGGCCTGATCCTCTCCAGGATATGCCTTCGCCCGCATCTTCGTAGCCGTAGCGCCCGGATTCAGAACGGCGGTGCGGATCGCGCTGATATTCGCGACTTCTTGTCCATAAGACAGCACGAGATTTTCGAGCGCCGCCTTGCTTGCTCCATAAGCGCCCCAATAAGCTCGGGGATTTTGCGCGACCGTGCTGCTGACGGCAATCACACGCGCCCGGTCGCTGGCCTTCAGCAGCGGGTCGAACGCCGCGATCATCGCCGCCTGTGCGCCCACGTTGAGGGTGAAGAGCTGCGTGAACTCCTTGGCATCGATTGCCGCGACTGGCGCGAGCGTTCCGAGCATCGCCGCATTGAGCACCAGCACATCCAGCGCCTTCCATCGCCCGGCGATGGCGTGGGCCAACCGGTCGATGCTCTCTCCATCCGTCAGATCGAGCGGCGCGATGGTCGCACTGCCCCCGGCGTCGTGGATGCGCCCCTCAACCTCCTCAAGCCCGCCGGCCGTGCGGGCGACGAGGATCACATGGGCCCCTTGCGCGGCCAAAGCCTCGGCGGTCGCGGCGCCGATACCGCGCGATGCGCCGGTCACCAGGGCCAGGCGGTTATTCAGAGATTTATCAGTCATTTCTGGAAGATAATATTAGCTAGCCATGCGTTCAGCGAGCAAAGCCAGCTGGTCGACGGGTTCGACGTCTTCGCGGTCGGTGAGATGTGTCGGGTAATCGCCGGTAAAGCAGGCGTCGCAATATTGCGGCTGGGCTTCTTCGCGCATGTCCTCGCCCAGCGCCCGGTAAAGCCCGTCGACCGAGATGAAGGCAAGGCTGTCGGCCCCAATGAAATCAGCCATCTGCGGAACAGTCATCTGCGCAGCGAGCAGCTTGGCGCGTTCCGGCGTGTCGACGCCGTAGAAGCAACTATGCCGCGTCGGCGGGCTGGCGATGCGCAGATGCACCTCGCGCGCGCCGGCGTCGCGCATCATCTGGATGATCTTGACGCTGGTGGTGCCGCGCACGATCGAATCGTCGATCAACACAATTTTCCTGCCATCGATCAGCGCCCGGTTGGCGTTGTGCTTCAGCTTCACGCCCAAGTGGCGGACATTGTCGCTCGGCTGAATGAAAGTGCGACCAACATAGTGCGAACGGATGATCCCCAGTTCGAACGGAATTCCCGACTGCTGGGCGTAGCCGATCGCGGCGGGCGTCCCGGAATCGGGCACCGGAATGACGTAATCGGCCTCGACGGGCGCCTCGAGCGCCAATTCGGCGCCGATCTTCTTGCGCACCGAATAGACCGAGGATCCATCGACGATCGAATCTGGCCGCGAGAAGTAAACATGCTCGAAGATGCACGGGCGCGGGCGCACCGGTGCGAACGGGCGGATGGAGCGCAGCCCCTGATCGGATACGATCACCAGTTCGCCGGGCTCGACCTGCCGAATGAAGGTCGCGCCGACCACGTCGAGCGCCACCGTCTCCGACGCGAAGATATAGGCATCGCCGACCCGGCCCATGACCAGCGGGCGAATGCCGAGCGGATCGCGGCAGGCGATCAGCCCCTCCGGCGTCATGCAGATCAGCGAATAAGCGCCCTCGACCTGCTTGAGCGCATCGATGAACCGGTCAAGCAGCGTCCGATAGGTCGATGTCGCGACGAGATGGATGATCACCTCGGTATCCGAGGTCGACTGGAAGATCGATCCCCGCCGGACCAGCTCGCGCCGTAGCTTCATCGCATTGGAAAGATTGCCGTTATGTGCGACAGCGAAGCCACCTGACGACAGCTCGGCAAACAGCGGCTGGACGTTGCGTAACGCCGTTTCGCCAGTCGTCGAATAGCGCACATGGCCACAGGCGATCGAGCCCGGAAGCGCGCGGATGATGTCGTCACGGTCGAAATTGCCGGCGACGTGACCCATCGCGCGATGCGTATGGAACAACTTGCCGTCGAAGCTGGTGATGCCGGCCGCTTCCTGCCCACGATGTTGGAGCGCATGCAGCCCCAACGCCACCATCGCCGCCGCGCTTTGGGAACCCCAAATCCCGAAAATGCCGCACTCTTCGCGCAGCTTGTCGTCGTCGAATGGATCGGTTGTGAGCATCGTCGGTCCCATATGGGGCGGGCTGATGCCGCGCATATAAGAGCATCGATGTGCTTTGTCGCCCCTTTGTAACATAAAATCGATCTCCGAAGGTTGCGCGGGCTGAAAGCCGCGCGTAGCCGTCGTGCCATGGGCCAGGCAGAACAGGATCGGGAACAGGGCAGCGCCTTCCTGCCCAAATTCGATGCGGCCGGTCTGGTGACGGCGGTCGTGACCGATCAGGCTTCGGGCGCAGTCCTGATGGTCGCTCATATGAACCAGGAAGCGATCGACGCGACAATCGCCACCGGCCAGGCGACCTTCTGGTCGCGTTCGCGCGGGCAACTCTGGCGCAAGGGCGAGACCTCCGGCCATGTGCTGAACGTCGTCGAGATTCGGGTCGATTGCGATCAAGACGCGCTCTGGATCATCGCCGATCCCGCCGGTCCCGCCTGTCATACCGGCGAATCGAGCTGTTTCTACAGAACTCTCGAGAATGGCCGACTGGTGCGGCGATAAGTCGCAAAAGTCACGGCCCATCGCGCACACGCGCGTGCGGGCGGAGCAGGTTTAGGCGGATCAGGGTTGCAGTTAGATACCCCCGCAATTGCGCGCCAGGCGATCCTGAGGCGGACGGCAGGTCATGGGTAGGCGAACCAAAGTTCACACTGAGTTCACACCTGTGTGACGGTGATGAGACGCGCAAATAACGGATTGGGTATGGAGCTGCCCAGCTTGCGCGAGAGAACGGTTTCAGAGTGGATGAGCATAGCTGTTCCATTCGACGGTATGGAGCAGACGAAATCCTACATTGACAGTGTTTTACGGTTGCCTGTCCCAAGCGCGGCGCCTTTGGATGCTGAAACGCGTTCAGCATGACAGGAAGATTTTAGGTCAGCGTTCGCGTGACCATTTTCCTGCCTCGTCCTGTTTCCAGAAGCGGCGTTCTACATGCTCGCGATTGCCGAGATCGCGCCACGCCGATCGTGCCCCGTCGATCAGATCCTCGCCGAACAGCAGGAACGCCCGATCGAAGCCAAGCGCCTCGTCGCGCCACACGCCGTCCGCCAGCGCGATGTTGCGTGCACCGTTGACCGGATCGCAGTTCGGCGCGATCAGCACCGGCTGGTCGGCATCCTCGGGCTTGCCGGAACGGCCATGCGGCAGGAAGCTGTCGGGCCGGTAGTTCCACAGATGCGCGTCCAGCCGTTCGGCCAACGCCTCGTCGGCCGAGACGACCAGTAAACGCCCATTATCCTGCAGAACCCGCTCGGCGATGCGCGGCAAAACCCGTTCGACCGGCGCGAAGGTCAGATGGTAGAAATCGACCTGCACGCCGGATACGACTCCTCAACCTTCGAAATTGTCAGCAACGAAGCGGTCGAGCAGGCGCACACCGTAACCGGTGGCTCCCTTGTCCCACAACGTACCCGGCTTCGACGCCCACACCATCCCGGCGATATCGAGATGCGCCCAGCGCACGCCATCATCGATGAAGCGCTTGATGAACTGCGCCGCAGTGATCGAGCCGCCCTCGCGCGGGCCGACATTCTTGATGTCGGCGATCGGCGAATCGATCATCTTGTCGAACGCCGGCGCGAGCGGCATCCGCCACAGCGGATCGCCCGACGCCGAGGCCGCCTTGAGCAGCTGATCCGCCAGTCCATCGTCGTTAGCGAACAGCCCGCCGAATTCATGACCGAGGCTGATGATCATTGCGCCCGTCAGCGTCGCCAGATCGACGATCGTCTTGGGCTGATGCTTGCGCTGCAGCCAGGTTAGTGCATCGCACAGGACCAGCCGCCCCTCGGCATCGGTATTGATGACCTCGACGGTCTGGCCCGACATGGTCGTGACCACGTCGCCAGGGCGCTGCGCCTTGCCGTCGGGCATGTTCTCGACGAGACCGCAGACGCCGATCACATTGGCCTTGGCCTTGCGGGTCGCGAGCGCCTTCATCACGCCGGCGACGGCGGCCGCGCCGCCCATGTCCCACTTCATGTCCTCCATGCCAGCGGCGGGCTTGATGGAGATGCCGCCGGTATCAAAGGTCACGCCCTTACCCACGAAGGCGACCGGCGCGCGGTCCCCGCCGCCGTTCCACCGCATCACCAGCAGCCGCGCCTCCCGCTCGGACCCTTGCGCGACGCCGAGCAATGCCCCCATGCCGGCGGCACGCATCGCTTTTTCGTCAAGCACCTCAAGCTCGATACCCAAAGATTCGAATTGCTTGCAGCGTTCGACGAAGCTTTCAGGATAAATGATGTTGGCCGGCTCGGCGACCAACTCACGTGCGAAGGCGACACCTTCCGCGATCGCATCAAGCCGCTGCCATGCCGTCTCGGCCCCCTCCGGCGCGTTGACCAATATGACCTCGGTCAGCGTCGGCCTGGATTTCGCGGCCAGCTTGGTGCGATACACATCGTGCCGCCAGCTCCGCAGCTTCGCCCCGAAGGCAAGGCGCGCCGCTGCTTCGGGCTTGATCTGATCGGCAACGGGCGTGAAATCGACCACCAGCTGCGTCTCGCCCGATGTCAGCAGACGCGCAACCAGGGCCGCGCCTGCCTTTTCGCAAGCCTCGGGCGCTGCGTCATTGCCGACGCCCAGCAAAAGCACCTGCGCAGCGCCCCGCCCCTGAGCAGCGAAGAAGGTCGCCATCGCTCCGGCTTCCGCCTCGAATCGCGCCGCAGCGATCGCACGATCGACCAGGGCGCGCGATGCGCCCACTGCAACGGTGGCGCGTTCGGCCGCTTCGGTGGCTGAAACAGGCAGCGCGATCACGCTCGCTGCCTCGGGACGAACTTTTTCGAAACGGACCTTTATCAACGCGCAACACCTTCCTCGCTAGAAGCCTGTCGCTCTGTAGGACAGGAGCGCGCCGAGGCAAAGCGCGTCTCTTCGATCATTGCAGCCGGCCTTCGCTAGTGCGATAGGCGGCGTGCCTATCATTCAGGAACGACAGTCGCCCGTGCCCACCACCATCTTGATCCGTCTCGGCATGGTTTCGTTCGCGATGCTCGTCCCAACCGCGCTTTACGCCCAGGATCTGAGCCGCCGGCCAGCCCCACCCGCAATCACGGATCTCGCCCCGCCCGCCGACCCCAAGGAGATCGCGTTCAGCGCGGATCAGCTGAATTATGACAGCGATGCGGACATCGTCACGGCCGAGGGCAATGTCCACATGATCCGCGACGGCAACAAGCTTCGCGCGGACAAGATCGTCTGGAACCGCAAGACCGGCAACGTCACGGCGTCCGGCAATGTCGCGGTGACCAATCCGCAGAGCGACGTTGCCTATGGCGATACCGTGACGCTCACCGACACGCTGAAGGATGGCGTCGTCGAAAACCTGCTGCTCGTGCTGGCGGACGGCGGGCGGCTCGCGGCGCGAAAGGGCGTGCGGCAGAATGAGATCACGACGCTGACCGGGGCCGCCTACACGCCCTGCGCCGTGATCGATTCCCGCGGCTGCCCCAAGGAACCGGTATGGAAGATCTCGGCGGTGCGGGTCGTTCACAATCCGGACAAGCATCGCATCTATTATACCGGCGCGCGGCTGAGCCTGTTCGGCGCCCCTTTGATTCCGCTCCCTGGCCTGTCCCACCCCGATGGCAGTGGCACGGCCGGTTCGGGCTTCCTCGTCCCGGATATCAAATACAGCCGCACCAATGGCTTGGAATTGACAACACCACTCTATTTCTCGCTCGCCCCCAATCGCGACCTGACGCTTGCACCGCATATTTATTCGGACGTGCTGCCGGCGATCGAAATGAAGTATCGCGCGCTTACCGGAAACGGCGCCTATCAGGTCGGGGGCATGATCACTTACGGATCGCGCCTCCCGGCGTCATCACCGGCGGGCACAGGGCTACCTTCCGATCGCTCGATTCGTGGCTATCTCGACGCCAGCGGCCGCTTTCAGCCGAATTCGCTCTGGACATTGTCGGGATCGATGCAGGTCACCACCGACAAGACGTTCATGCAACGCTATGACATATCGGACGCCGATCGGCTGCGCTCAACGATCAATGCCGAGCGCATCACCGCCGACAGCTATCTCTCGATCGCCGGCTGGGTGACGCAGACGTTACGCGTCGGGGACAGCCAGAAATTGCAGCCAGCCGCACTGCCCGCGATCGACTATCGGCGCCGCTTCACTGACCCGCTGCTCGGCGGGCGCATCGAGGTTCAGGCCAACAGCCTCGCGCTCGTCCGCTCGGCGGGTCAGGATACGCAGCGGGCCTTTCTCGGCCTGCGCTGGGATCTGCGCCAGCAGACCAAACTGGGCCAGGAAATCACCTTCACCCTCTATGGGCGAGGCGACGTCTACCATGCCGACGATACCGACAAGACCCTGACGGCCATCTATCGCGGCAATGAAGGATGGACCACGCGCGGCATCGCATCGGCCTCGGTCGATATGCGCTGGCCGTTCGTCGGCGCGCTGATGGGCGGCACGCAGCGGCTGACGCCCCGCGTGCAGATGGTGGCGAGCCCGCGCATCAGGAACCTGGAAATTCCGAATGAGGACGCACGGTCCGTCGATCTCGAGGATTCCAACCTGTTCGCGCTCAATCGCTTCCCTGGCTACGACCGGTGGGAGGACAGCAGCCGAATCACATACGGCCTCGAATGGGCCTTCGAGCGACCCGCCTTGTCAATCGACAGCGTTATCGGCCAGAGCTACCGCCTTACGCAGCGTCCCACCATTCTTCCCAACGGGACCGGGCTTTCGGCGCGCTTCTCGGATATCGTCGGGCGCGCGACGGTTCGCTACGGCGATTTCATATCGTTCACGGAACGCTTTCGGTTGGACAAGGACAGCGGCGCGATCCGTCGCAACGAAGTCAGCGCAACCATAGGCTCGCGGAAAACCTATGGCTCCGTAAGTTATCTCCGTCTCAACCGCGACATCGATCCCACGATCGAGGACTTGCGCGACCGCGAGGAGGTACAGCTTGCCGCGCGCGTACAATTCGCCCGTTACTGGTCGCTGTTCGGCTCCACGATCATCGACCTCACCGACGCCAGGGAGGACCCGACCTCCGCCGCCGACGGCTATGAGCCGGTCCGCCACCGGGTCGAACTTCTCTATGAAGACGACTGCATCGAAGTGGGCGTTTCGTGGCGGCGCGACTATGTGCCGACCGGCGATGCGCGGCGGGGCAACCGCTATATGTTCCGACTCGCCTTGAAGAACCTTGGCCGCTAAGCGTGCATTCAGCCGGAGGGGAATATCGGCACCCAAGGAGCGGGCGGAGATTATCGTTGAACGGAAACGCGGTGGTTAAGAACAAATTTGGATGGATTGCGGGCGCGGCGCTGGTCTTCGGCCTTTCGGCGGTCGCGTGGAGCCAAACGGTTCCCGACGAGGACGGTCCATCGTCGACTGCTGATGCGCTGAAGCTTCCAACCGATCTCACAATATTCGGCAAGTCCGATCCTTCGGTCCACAAGGCGACCGCGATCGTCAACGGCACGATCATCACCGATACCGATATCGATCAGCGTTTTGCGCTTGTGCTCGTCGCGAATGGCGGACGCATCGAGGACAGCGAGCGCGAGCGGCTGCGGCTTCAGGTGTTGCGCAATCTGATCGACGAGACGCTGCAGATCCAGGAAGCAAAATCCAACGATATCACGATCAGCCCCGAGGAAATCGAGCAGACGTTTGCACGCGTATCAGCCAATTTTCGTCAAAATCCCAAGGACTTCACGACCTATCTCTCGCAAGTCGGTTCTTCGGCCGGCTCCATGAAGCGGCAGATCGAGGGCGAGCTTGCCTGGCGGCGCGTGCTTGGCCGGAAGGTCGAACCGTTCATCAGCGTCAGCGACGACGAAGTGAATGCGATCGTTTCCCGCCTCAACGCATCAAAGGGCGCGACCGAATATCGGATCGGCGAGATCTTCCTTTCCGGGACGCCGGCGACGATCGGCGAGACCGAGCAGAATGCCGGCCGGATCGTGGACCAGTTGCGCAAGGGTGGTTCATTTGCGGCTTATGCGCGCCAATTCTCCGAAGCCTCGACCGCCGCTGTCGGCGGCGATCTCGGCTGGGTGCGGGCGGAGCAACTCCCCGAGGCGCTCGCGACCAATGCCGCGCAGATGACGCCGGGCCAGGTCAGCGCGCCGATCGCGGTGGCAGGCGGCTACTCGATCATTGCGCTGGTCGACAAACGGCAGGTGCTGACCAGCGATCCGCGCGATGCCGTCCTGTCGCTCAAGCAGGTCTCGATCAAGTTCGCGAGCGGCGAGACCGAGGCCAGCGCGGCACCCAAGGTTGAAAGCTTCGCCCGACAGATGGCCGCAGTCTCGGGCTGCGGCACCGTCAACGAGGTCGCCTCGAAAATGGGCGCGGAAGTGGTGGACAGCGACCAGATCAAGGTGCGTGACCTGCCCACGCCCCTCCAGCAGATGATGGTCGATCTTCAGATCGGCCAGGCCACACGCCCCTTCGGTTCGCTGCAAGATGGCGTGCGCGCGCTCGTGCTATGCGGGCGCGACGATCCGCAGAGCGCAAGCGGCCCGTCGTTCGACCAGATTTACGCGCAGATCGAGGAAGACCGCGTCAATCGGCGCGCACGCCGTTACCTGCGCGATCTCCGGCGTGACGCCGTCGTCGAATATCGATGAGCGCGTGCCCCTGATCAATCCAATCGCGGTTTCAATCGGCGACCCATCCGGGATCGGGCCGGAAGTGATTGCCAAAGCGTGGGAGCGGCGTGTCGAAGGACGGCTTCTCCCGTTCTTCGCGGTGGGCGATCAGCGTTCGATCAGCGCGGTATGGGATGGCCCGATCGCGACGGTCGTAACCGCTGAGGAAGCCGCCGCCGCCTATGATCGGGCGCTCCCGATCATGCATGTTCAGGATGCCGACGAGATCGTGCCGGGCAAGCCCAATGTACAGGGCGCGCGCTGTGCGCTTCATTCGCTCGAACTTGCAATCGGCCTGACCCGTTCCGGCGCTGCCGGGGCCACCGTCACCGGCCCCGTCGCGAAAGCCCAGCTCTACGCCATCGGCTTCACCCATCCCGGCCAGACAGAGTTCATCGCCGAACGGTGCGGTGTTTCCTCGATCAACATCGCCATGATGCTGGTCGGATCCGATCTGAGGACAGTTCCTGTCACAATTCACATGCCGCTTCGGGATGTTGCTGAAAAGCTGACCACAGAGCTGATCGTTGCACGCATCCGCACCACCGAGCGCGGACTTGCCCGCAATTTCGGAATCGAAAATCCGCGCATCGCGGTCGCCGGCCTCAATCCGCATGCAGGCGAAGGCGGCAAGCTCGGGCGTGAAGAGATCGACATCGTCGCGCCTGCGATTGAACAGCTCAAGGCCGAAGGTATCCTCGTCAGCGGACCGCATTCGCCGGACACGATGTTCCACCCCCGCGCCCGCGCCACGTATGACGCAGCGATTTGCCTCTATCACGATCAGGCGCTGATCCCGATCAAGACGCTTTATTTCGACGAGGGCGTTAACATGACGCTGGGCCTGCCCATCGTCCGCACAGCGCCCGATCACGGCACCGCCTTTCAGATCGCCGGAACCAACCAGGCCGAACCGGGCGCGATGATGGCGGCGATCCGGGTCGCCGGAGAATGCGCGGAGCTGCGCGCCGCCACCGGCGGATGACCTTTTATGTACTTCCGCCGTTGCGGGAGGTGATCGCACGGCATGGGCTTTCGGCATCGAAGGCGCTCGGCCAGAACTTCCTGCTCGATGGCCAGTTGCTTGATCGTATCGCGCGTGTCCCCGGCGCGCTTGAAGGGAAAACCGTCTATGAGGTCGGCCCCGGCCCCGGCGGCCTAACCCGCGCATTATTAGGCGCCGGCGCAAATGTCGTCGCTGTCGAACGGGACCGCCGTTGCCTGCCTGCACTGGTAGAAGTCGCCCAGGCCTATCCCGGCAAATTGCGGATCATCGAAGCCGACGCCATGAAGATCGACGAACAGCGCGAGGCCGGGGCCGGCGCTCATATCGCCTCGAACCTGCCGTATAATGTGGGAACTGCGCTGCTTGTCCGCTGGCTATCGGCCGATTGGTCGCCATGGTGGCAGTCGCTGACGCTGATGTTCCAGCGCGAGGTCGCCGACCGGATCGTCGCGGTGCCGAACACGCCCGCCTATGGACGGCTGGCCGTGCTCGCCCAGTGGCGTTCCGAGCCAAAGATAGCATTCGGCGTGCACCGCTCCGCCTTCGTCCCGCCACCCAAGGTCATGTCGGCCGTGGTGCATATCCGTCCCACGCAAGCGCCAGCGGATGTCTCGCTGCACAGGCTGGAAACGATCACCGCCGCGGCGTTTGGCCAGCGGCGCAAGATGCTTCGTCAGAGCCTGAAATCCGTTCCCGGTGCAATAGAAGCGCTGACCGCACTGGATATCGATCCCGAACGCCGTGCCGAAACGCTTTCAGTGTCCGACTTCGTCGCGCTTGCCCGCGTGCTCGATGCTTAAGGCTTCGTCGTCGTCTTTTCCTCGCCTTTCGGCGGAACGACGGTGGCCGCCTCAGCGGTCACTACAGTCGGCGGCGGGCCCTTGGCGATTGCTGCGGCAAGCTCTGTGGCGGGCTTGCATTCGGTTTTGCAGAGCGTCTTCACCCGGGCGAGGTTAAGCTTCGCCCGTTCCACAGCCCCCTTTTCGACCATCGCTTCGCCCTGCGCGGCAAGCGCGGCGGGGTCATTGGGCTCGATCGCCAGCGCCTCAAAATAAAGCCGGATCGCTTTTCCCGGCAGCTGCTGCTTGCGCGCCACCTCGGCCAGGCCAGTATAAGCCTGCCGGTTGCGCGGATCGACCGCGAGGGCTGTCTCATACAGATCTTGCGCAGCCGTCAACTTGCCGGCGCGGCGCGCGGCGTCGCCTTGTGCTGTTAGCGCAGCTGAACGGGCATCGATCTGGCTATCGGGCTTCTGACCGAAACCACTGCTCGAAAGCGTCGCCAGCATTAGCGACAATCCCAACGCAATCGGCGAAAAACGCATCAAATACTCCATATACTTTGCACGGCCGGACTCTAGCACGGTGCGATCAGCCTCGCGATGAAAAAGCCGTCCGTCCCGTCCTGCGCCGGCGTGAGCAGCAGTCCATGCCCCGCCTCCTGCCCGGTCGGCAGGTCAGGATCATGCGCGGCCCATCCTTTATGTTCGATCAAAAAGCGATCGATCTGGCCCAGTCCCTCCTCAGCAAGCAGCGAGCAGACCACATAGATAAGCGTACCGCCAGGCCGCACTAACTCTGCCGCAAGATCGAGGAGCCGTGCTTGCAACCCGGTCAATCGCGCCAATCGATCGGGGGTGAGCCGCCAGCGCGCCTCGGGATTGCGCCGCCACGTACCGGTGCCCGAGCAGGGCGCGTCGACCAGCACGACATCGGCAGCCGCGCGCAGATCGATTAGCGCCTCCATTTCCCGCCCCGGATCGAGCAAGCGGTTCTCGATGATATCGGCCCCTGCCCGCTCAGCGCGGGGCGCAAGCCGTGAAAGCCGCGACCGATCCGTGTCGCACGCGATTATGCGCCCCACATTTCCCATCATCGCCGCCAGCGCGAGACTCTTGCCCCCCGCCCCGGCGCACAGGTCGACGACCGTCATTCCGACTTCGACGCCAGCCGCCAGCGCGGCGAGCTGACTGCCCTCGTCCTGAATCTCGATCAGGCCGTCGGTCCAAGCCGACGTCTGTTCGATGTGAATGCTGTCACCCAGCCGAAAGCCGTCAGGCGCGAACGGCGTCGGCTCAGCATCGGCGATCCGGGCGAGCAACACGGCGGGCTCAGCCTTTAGCCTGTTCACGCGCAGATCAAGCGGAGCACGCTCAAGCAAGGCAGGCATATCGGCGGCGGGCACGGTCAGAGCGAGGCTCTTGACCAGCCAGGCGGGAGCGACGCCCGCCTCGGCGCCCGGTTCGTCTGCTAATATGGGCGCAGGTGCATGTGGCGAACCATCGAAAAGCGCGGACAGATCAGGCGTATCCCGTGCAACGCCGATCATGGCAGCTCGCCCGCTTACCGGCCGCTCTCCTGCTCTCCGGATCGCCGCATAGACCAAATCGCGAACCGCGCGCCGATCCTTCGACCCCGCATAGCGGCGCGTCTTGAAATAGCGCGCGATCAGCGTGTCGGCGGCCGCACCCTGTCCCGCTGCCGCCGCGATGATCTCATCGAGCAAATCGATCGCCGCCTGGACGCGCGCCTGGGGTGTCATGACTCCCCCTCTCGCTTGCGGGAGGCTCGCGTTATCAAACGTAGCGCAAAGCTGCAGCCGCGCGCCCTCCCCCGACCCCTCCCGCAAGCGGGAGGGGAGAAGACAGGATTACCGCGACGGATAGTTCGGCGCCTCGCGCGTGATCGTGACGTCATGGACATGGCTCTCGCGCAATCCCGCATTGGTGATGCGCACGAACCGCCCCTTGGCCTTAAGTTCAGGAATTGTCGCTGCGCCGGTATAACCCATCGCCGCCTTCACGCCGCCGACCAGCTGGTGGATCACGTCGCGCGCGGGACCTTTGAACGGCACCTGCCCCTCGATCCCTTCAGGCACCAGCTTGAGCTGATCCTTGATATCCTGCTGAAAATAGCGGTCCGCTGATCCGCGCGCCATGGCGCCCACCGATCCCATGCCGCGGTAGCTCTTGTAGGCCCGCCCCTGATACAGGAACGTCTCGCCTGGCGCTTCGTCAGTACCAGCGAGCAGCGACCCGACCATCACGGTCGAAGCCCCCGCCGCCAGCGCCTTGGCGATATCGCCCGAGGTTCGCAGACCTCCGTCGGCGATTACGGGCGTGCCGGTCTTCGCAGCCGCCTCGGCGGATTCCATCACGGCGGTCAGCTGTGGCACACCGACGCCCGCCACGACCCGCGTCGTGCAGATCGAACCCGGCCCGATGCCGACCTTGATCGCATCCGCGCCGGCATCGATCAGCGCTTCGGTGGCTGCACCGGTCGCGACGTTGCCTGCAACTACCTGCACTGAATTGGAAAGCTTCTTCACCCGCTCGACCGCACGCGCGACATCGCGGTTGTGGCCATGCGCGGTATCGATCACGATCAGGTCGCACTCGGCATCGATCAGCGCCTCGGTCCGCTCGAAACCCTTGTCGCCCACCGTGGTCGCGGCTGCGACACGCAAGCGGCCCGCCTCATCCTTGGTGGCGGAGGGATATGTGACGGCCTTTTCGATGTCCTTAACGGTGATCAGGCCAACGCAGCGATAGTCGTTGTCGACCACGATCAGCTTCTCGATCCGCCGCTGGTGAAGCAACCGCCGCGCCTCATCCTGGCCCACGCCAGCCGGAACAGTCGCGAGGTTCTGACTGGTCATCAGCTCCGATACCGGCTGCTGCATATTTTCCGCAAAACGCGTGTCGCGATTGGTGAGGATACCGACCAGCTTGCCCGACGCCTCGACCACCGGAATGCCCGAGATCCTGTGCCGCGCCATCAGCTCCATCGCATCAGCTAGCGTCTGCTCCGGACGCATCGTGATCGGATTGACCACCATGCCCGATTCGAAGCGCTTCACCGCCCGCACAGCCGCCACCTGCTCCTCAATGGAAAGGTTGCGATGCAGGACGCCGATGCCGCCGAGCTGCGCCATCACGATGGCCATGTCGGCCTCGGTGACAGTGTCCATCGCGGAGGAGAGGATCGGAATGTTGAGCCCGATCGCGCGCGTGAGCCTGGTGCGCGTATCCGCCTGACTCGGCAGGACTTCGGACGCTCCCGGCTGGAGGAGGACGTCGTCGAAGGTCAAGCCGAGGGGAATATCCATAATGCTTTGCGAATCCTCATGGGGTGCGGGATTCGCGGCTGTATAGGCAGAGCTGTCCCCAAGCGCCACAGAGGAGTTAGTGGCCGGACGTACCGGCACGGGCCGGTCCCAAACAATTCCGGAACATCGGGGGAATAAATGGTAGCGGAGGAGGGACTTGAACCCCCGACACGCGGATTATGATTCCGCTGCTCTAACCAGCTGAGCTACTCCGCCCCACGTTACCACACTCTTCCATGTGGGCGAGGCGGCGCTATAGGGAGGCGCGCAACGGGGGTCAACTGGCGCGATCCGTCAAGGGCGCCAAGGCTAGAAATTTGGTTTGGAGGCACAGGTTTTGGATCATTACGACGTGTTGATCGTAGGCGCCGGACATGGCGGGGCGCAGGCGGCAATCGCACTCCGGCAGCTTAATTTCGAGGGCTCGATCGCCCTTTTGGGCGATGAAAGCGATCCGCCCTATGAGCGCCCCCCGCTCTCCAAGGAGTATTTCTCGGGCGAAAAAAGCTTCGAGCGAATCCTGATTCGGCCCGCCACTTTCTGGGGCGACCGCGATGTCGCGCTTCTGCTCAACCGGCGCGTGACTGCGGTGGACGCTCCCGGCCATCGCGTCACGCTCGCGGACGGGTCGACCCTGTCCTACGGCAAACTTATCTGGGCAACCGGCGGCGCGCCGCGCAGGCTCTCCTGCGTCGGTGGCGATCTCAAGGGTGTCCACGGCGTCCGCACGCGGGTCGATGCCGATGCGATGCTGAGCGAGATCAAGAATGTCGAGCAGGTCGTCGTCATCGGCGGCGGCTATATCGGGCTCGAGGCAGCGGCCGTGCTCAGCAAATTTGGCAAGCATGTAACCGTGCTTGAGGCGCTCGACCGTGTGCTGGCCCGCGTCGCCGGCGAACCGCTGTCGCGTTTCTATGAAAATGAGCATCGCGCACATGGCGTCGATGTCCGCCTCAACGCGATGGTGACCGAGATCGAAGGCAAGGACGGTCATGTTTCTGGCGTCAAACTTGGCGACGGCACCGTGTTGCCAGCCCAGATGGTGATCGTGGGCATTGGGATCATTCCGGCGGTCGAGCCGCTGATCGCGGCGGGTGCGGCGGGCGCCAACGGTGTCGATGTCGACGAACATTGCCTAACCAGCCTGCCCGATATCTATGCGATCGGGGATTGCGCGGCGCATATCAATGGCTTCGCGTCCGACGCGCGCATCCGGCTCGAATCGGTCCAGAACGCCAATGACCAAGCGACCACGGCCGCCAAGTCGATCGTCGGCCAGCCGCAGCCCTATCACGCGGTGCCATGGTTCTGGTCCAACCAATATGATCTGCGGCTGCAGACCGTGGGCCTGTCGATCGGGTTCGACGAAGTGGTCCAGCGCGGCGACCCGGCGGCGCGGAGTTTCTCGATCGTCTATCTGCGGCAGGGCAAGGTAATCGCGCTTGATTGCGTCAATTCGGTCAAGGATTATGTACAGGGACGCGCGCTCGTGACAGGCGGCGTCGCGCCGGACAGGGATGCGCTCGCAAATACCGAGATCCCGCTCAAGACCTTGGTGCCGGCGTGATCGGGAACTGACTGACTTGTTCCACGTTCGGCGGTGATCGAAACCGAATGAGGAAAGCGCGATGGAGCTGACCGTACCGCTTGAAACCGTTTGCCGCCTGATCGTGAGGGCACGCGAGCTTGAAGCGCAGGTCCCCGCTATCGAAACGGATGACGAAGAGGATCCGACCGATTCCGACGATCCCTTCGCCGTGCTGGAGGATGAGGCCAATACCGCCGTCGAGGATGAGGTTCGCGCCCTGCTTGAGGATATGGCCGACGATGAGATTGCCGATGTGCTGGCGCTGGCGATGATCGGTCGCGGCACTTACGATGCCAGCGAATGGGATGATGCGCTGGACGAGGGCGCTGACGCTGGCGATGCTGTCGATCAGCTGCTCGATATGCCGATGCTCTCGGCTTATCTGGAAGCCGGCCTAGCCGCTTTCGATCTGAGCTGCCAAGGAATCGGGCAGATCGACTGATTAGCCTTCAGGCCGACCCGGCCAGCGGGTTGGCTCGATCTCCGGGAGGCTAGACAGATCGCCGCCGGCAAACAGAAGGTGATCCTGGTCGATCTGGACGCTTTGCCAGCGCAGTTCGCGAAGCTGCTCACGCAATGCAACCTCCGAACCCTCCCGAACGACGAGATAGGCGATGCGCCCACTGCCGCATTCAGCCATACCATCGACCACATGGCCGAGGGTTTTTCCATCACGATCAGCCACCGGCTTGCCGGCAAGGCCGCCGAGCTGGAATAGATCCGGCCCCGCCGCGACGTCACTTTCAATTTCAGCTGCCTTGGCGCCTTTGTCATAGCTCGCCTGTCGCCCCAGCCAGCGCCAGATGCCGATGATGTTGACCAGCGTCAGAAAGCCATTGGCGAGCAGCAAATTGGTCTGCCCGGTGGTGATCGCCACCGTGATCCAGGCCAGCGAGCCGATCGTAAAGACCACGAAGCCCCAGCCGGTGATGCGCGTACCGAGGTTCGATGCGGTCATAATCGCCGCGATCGCGGTGGCGATCGGCGCGACCCAGCCAGCTATGTCTTCCATATACGCTCCTGCCTCATTCGCCCCTCGAACGGGCGAAGCGGCCGAGCGATCCCTCAGATTTCGACCTGGCTGCCGAGTTCGACCACGCGGTTGGTGGGGAGGCGGAAGAATTCCATCGCGCTTTCAGCGTTGCGCAGCATCCAGGCGAACAGCTTCTCGCGCCAGATCGCCATGCCCGGTCGTTCGGACGGCAGAAGCGTCTGCCGGGCAAGGAAGAAGCTCGTGTCCATCATCTTGAACTGCGCGCCGCATTGATCAACCGACTGGAGAGCCACCGGCACGTTGACGTCTTCCATGAAGCCGTAATGCAGGATGAGGCGGAAGAATCCCTGTCCTAGATCGTGAAGCTCCACACGCTGCGTCATATCGACAAAGGGATAATCCTCGATCGCGACGGTGAGCAGGACCACGCGTTCGTGGAGCACTTTGTTGTGTTTCAGATTATGCAGCAGCGCGTGCGGCACACCGTCTGCGGCTGACGTCATGAAGACCGCAGTTCCCGGCACCCGCGTTGCCGAATTGGCGGCTGACTTGACGAACACCGAGATTGGCATCGCGGCCTCGCGCAGCCGTGCAATCATCAATTGCCGACCACGCGCCCAGGTCGTGAGCATGGTGAAGGCAACGAACCCGACCAGCAGGGGAAACCAGCCGCCGTCGGGAACCTTGGTAAGGTTCGAAGCGAAATAGAAGCCGTCGACCACAAGAAACAGCGCGATAAATGCACCGCCGACCAGTCGCGGCCAGTTCCACACCCGGAACACAAGGACCGCCAGCATGCAGGTGCTGATGAACATCGTGCCGGTCACCGCGATGCCGTAGGCGGCCGCCAGGTTGGAAGATTCCCCGAACATCATGACGAGTAGCAGGACCATCACCAGAAGCGCCCAGTTGATGGTGGGAATATAGATCTGGCCTGCCGCCGACGCGCTGGTGTGCGCGATACGCAAGCGCGGCATGAGCCCGAGCTGGATCGCCTGCTGCACCACCGAAAAAGCGCCGGTGATAACCGCCTGACTGGCGATAATCGTCGCACTGGTGGCGAGAATGACCAGCGGAAGCCGCAAATGTTCGGGCGCCATCAGGTAGAAAGGATTCTCGGCTGCGGCCGGGTTCGCCAGAAGCAGCGCCGCCTGGCCGGAATAGTTGATCAGAAGTGCTGGAAACACGAAATAGAGCCAGGCGTATTGGATCGGACGACGGCCGAAATGACCCATATCCGCATAAAGCGCTTCGGCGCCCGTAACCGCCAGCACGACTGACCCGAGCGCCAGAAAAGCAAGCAAGGCGTTATCCTGAAAGAACCAAAACGCCCAGATCGGATTAAGCGCCTGCAAAATCTCCGGGTTGGCAACTATCTGGATCAGGCCCAGCACGGTGAGCGTTATGAAGTAGATCGACATGATTGGTCCGAAGAAACGGCCAAGCACATCCGTCCCGCGCGATTGAATAAAGAACAGCGCAACCAGAATCCCAATGGAAATGGGCAACACCAGCGGTGCGAATCCTGCTTCAACCACCGTCAGCCCCTCGACGGCGGAAAGCACCGAAATCGCCGGCGTTATCATGACGTCACCGAAGAACAATGCCGTGGCGAGAACACCGAGCATCACAAGCCCTGTAGACCAGCGCCCCCCGCCGGTACGACGCTGGATCATTGCAAGCAAGGCCAGGCTGCCGCCCTCGCCCTTGTTGTCAGCGCGCATGATGAGCAGCACGTATTTCATGGTGACGATCACCAACAGCGACCAGAAGATCAGACTGAGGGCACCGAAGATATGAAGACGATCAACCGCCAGCGGATGATGGCCGACGAAGATTTCCTTCATGGCATATAGCGGGCTGGTGCCGATATCCCCATAGACGACGCCGACAGCGCCAAGGGCGAGCGCGCTCAGTGCCTTTTTGCTCTCGCCGCTGTGCGCGTGGATCACTTCCTCGGGAAGGCCCTGGGCGTCGATTTCGACATTCATCCGTCTATCGACCTTGCCCCCGGTCCCTGTCGCCCCGCTGGGCGGCGACCGGCGCGGCCCCTAGCATGCCCCATGTCGCACTGCAACGGGGGCAATCGGCGGGAAGCCAGACCGCCCTCAAGACACGTCGGGCCGGAAAATTGCGTCGTAGCGGTCCCGGGTGGGAATCTGCCGCAGGACGAAGCTGCTAATGATGTTAGTCACGCCCGGCAGATTGCCCACGGACTGGCGATGGATACGCTCATAATCATCGAGATCCCGGCAGAGGATCGTGAGTCGATAATCATGCACTCCTGAAACCAGCATGCATTCGATGATCCCGTCGATTTTGCCCACGGCTTGCTCAAAGGCGCGGAGCACTTCATCGGCCTGAGTATTGAGCGTGATATCGACCAGCACAAGTACACGATAGTCCAGCGCCCTTTGACCAAGTCGCGCTGTGTATCCTGAAAGCACACCCAGGCGTTCCAGCGCCTGGATGCGGCGCGTGCAAGCGGATTGCGACAATCCCACCTTGTCAGCGATTTCGCTGACGCTGGTGCGCGCGTCATCCACCAAGGATTTGATTATCCCGCGGTCAATCCGGTCGATATTCTGCATAGAAGAGGCCCAAAATCACCTGAAAATGAACATATCATGTAGATAATGACAGATATGAGCATGAACTTGCAGAGATTTCCAGAAGATATGATGATAAATTACGAAACCTTGCTGGAAAGGACATACAATGAGAATTGGGGTTCCCAAGGAAATCAAGAACCGCGAATATCGGGTTGGACTGACGCCTGCCTCCGTGGGCGAACTGACGACGCGCGGACATGAGGCGATCGTCGAGACGGGCGCGGGAGCGGGCATCGACTTTTCTGACGATGATTATCGCGCGGTGGGCGCCGAAATCGCCGCCACTGCGGCTGAAGTGTTCAAAGCGGCCGATATGATCGTCAAGGTCAAGGAGCCCCAGGCTCAGGAAATCGCGCTGCTGGAGCCGCGCCATATCCTGTTTACCTATCTCCACCTTGCCGCCGACAAGCCGCAGGCCGAAGGACTGATGAAATCGGGCGCAACGTGCATCGCCTATGAGACGGTGACGTCGCGCTCGGGCGCCCTTCCGCTCCTGAAGCCGATGTCCGAGGTTGCGGGCCGCATGTCAGTACAGGTCGGTGCGCACTATCTGGAGAAGGAACAGGGCGGGCGCGGCGTACTGCTTGGCGGCGTGCCGGGCGTGGCGCCGGCGAAGGTCGCTATCCTTGGCGGCGGCGTTTCGGGCGTCAATGCGGCGCAGATGGCGGTCGGCCTGCGCGCCGACGTGACCATCTATGACATCAACAATGATCGGCTGGCCGAACTCGACATGCATTTCGGCAGCCAGATCAAGACGGCTTATGCCAGCAAGGCTGCAATCGCCGCAGCCGTGAAGAGCGCGCATCTCGTGATCGGCGCGGTGCTGGTGCCGGGCGCGGCGGCGCCCAAGCTGGTGACGCGCGACATGCTCAAGACGATGAAGCGCGGATCAGTGCTGGTCGACATCGCCATCGATCAGGGCGGCTGCTTCGAAACGTCGCACGCCACTACCCATGACGATCCCGTGTTCGAAATGGACGGGGTGATCCATTACTGCGTCGCCAACATGCCGGGCGCCGTCGCCCGTACCTCGGCTTTCGCGCTTAACAATGCCACCCTGCCCTTCGTCGTGAAGCTCGCGGACCTTGGCGCCGAGGGTGCGATGGCGGCCGATCCACATCTGGCCGCGGGGCTCAATGTCTCGGGTGGGAAAATTCGCCACGCCGCCGTCGCCGAGTCGCTGGACCTGCCGCTGGGCTAGGACTTACCGCCGCTGGAAGGCATCAAGCTCAATGAGGCGGTTTTCAACATTCGCGCGCCAGGGGGCGTTTGCTGGAGCACGCGCCAGCAGGCGCGTCCAGATGTCTCGCGCGCGTTCGAACTGACCCGCCTGCGCATAGGCGAGGCCCATGAAATAGGGCGGGCCGGGATGATCCGGAGACAGTTTGGCCGCGCGTTCGAAAGCCAGTTCAGCTGCGGGCGTGATCGTGCCATTGGCGTAGAGCGTCAGCGCGTTACCCATCCCGACCCAGAGATCGGGACTGCCGGGCCGCCGCTCTAGCGCACCCCGGATCAGCGCGACCCCATAGGCTTCGAGACCCTGCCGATGCATCGCGTCAGCGGCGTCGAGGATCTGCGCGTCCGAGGTGAAGCGCTCAAGAAACTGGGTGCGCTCGATCGCGAAGCTGCTGTCGGGCTGGCGAGCCTCCGAGCGCGGCGGGGTGGGCTCGCCCTGCAGGTTGGGCGATCCCTGCCAGGCATAGCCAGCCATTCCGACCAGCAGCGCCGCGCCAAGCAATTGCAGTGACGGCCCTCTGATCCCGCCGAAGCGCCACAATATGACGATCAGGGCCAGCGCGAACAGGAGCAGGAACAGCCAGCCCATCAGCGATGCTTCCTGAACCGACCGCGCGCGATCCACAGGCCCGCGCCGAGCATCAATAGCGGCGCAATCCACAGTGGCGCTGTCATACCGTCAAGCGGAGGATCATAGGTTACCCATTTGCCGTAGCGGGCGACCAGCCAGGCGCGGATATCGTCCGGCTTCTCCCCGGCGGCGATCTTCTGGCGAACTAGCGCGCGCATGTCGCCGGCCATCTCTGCGTCCGAGTCCGCGATCGACTGGCCCTGACAAACGAGACAGCGCAGGCTGTGCATGAGCGCCGTAGCCGCGGCTTCCTGTTTGGGGTCAGGCAACTGGGTGTAAGCGAGCGGGGCTGGCGGGAGGGACGAGTCGGCGCGGAGGGGTGTGGCCGTAACGAGAAGGAGCCCAAGCACTCCACACCCAAAGCCGTCATGCCAGCGACGGAATATAGGCAACTTCACCGCGCCTTCTCCAGTTCAGCGAGAAGCATCGGAATATTCTCCGCACGGATGTCGCCGATATGTTGATAGCGGATGACTCCCTTGCCATCGATGACGAAAGTCTCGGGCACGCCCGACGAACCGAGGCCGATCTGAACGCTGCTCGTCGGATCGCTGCCGATGCGGGTATAAGGGTTGCCGTAACGCTTGAGGAAATCGGCAATATCCTCTGGCCGATCGCGGATCGCGACGGCGTTGATCGTAACACCAGCCTTCGCCATCTGTTCGAGCTGCGGGGCTTCGACGGCGCAGGGGACGCACCAGCTCGCAAAAATGTTGAGCAGCTTCGGCTTGCCATCCCGGAAATCAGCGATCTCAAGGCCGGGCTGGGTCGGCACGCCCGGCGCGAGTTTGAATTCAGGTAGCGGATGACCGATCAGATGCGAACGGATCATTTTGCTTTCGGGCTTAATCAGGCCGGTGACGAAAATGCCCAGAAACAGCACAAACACCAGCAGCGGCGTCCAGAGGATCAGCCGCTTCATGCCCAAATCTCCCGCGGGGCGACGCGATGTTCACGGCGCAGGCGGCCGATCAGCGACAGCGCACCGCCCAGCGCGATCAGCGCCCCGCCGGCCCAGATCAGCGTCACGAAGGGCTTCCACCAGAGCCGGAGCTGCCAGCGTCCGTCCTCGGTCTTGTGGCCGAGCACGGTGTAGAGCTGGCCGTTCCAGCGGGTGAGGATCGCGCTTTCGTTGGTCTCTGTCGGCGGCGCCCAGAATGCGCGGGCTTGCGGGGTGAGCATGTAGCTGGTCGTGCCGTCGGAGGTCGCGGTCAATGTGCCCTGGATTGCCGTCCAGTTGGGGCCCATGATCGGCTCGACCTTTTCGAGGCGGACGGTCCAGCCGCCGACCTCGGTCATCTCCCCCGGCCTCACCGAGACCAGCGTCTCCTTCGTGAAGGCGCTTTCCGACGCCATGCCCGCGACGCTGACTGCAACGCCCAGATGCGCGATCACCATTCCCCATGTGAAGAGCGGGGTGCGGCGGAGGTTGCGCTTCCATAGCGGCGCGAGGCTGGCGGCCCCTACCCCGGCGGCGAAGACGAGGCCGAGCAGCGGCAGAATACGGATGCCGGGCGCGAGCAGGATCACGGCAAGCAATGCGGCGGCGGCAAGCAACAACGGAAGCGCGAGCCTGCGGATGAGCGCACGCGGTTCGTCACGGCGCCAACGCAACAGCGGGCCAAGCGCCATCGCCGCCATCAGCGCAAGCGCGATCGGCCCAGCGGCGGCGTTGAAGTATGGCGCACCAACCGAAAGCTTCTCGCCGGTCAGGCTTTCGGCGACCAGCGGATAGAGCGTGCCCACGAGGACGACGCCAAGGATGGCGCTTAGCAGCAGGTTGTTGACGACTAGCGCGCCTTCGCGGCTGACCGGATCGAAGCGGGAGCCTTCGCGCACCGTGCCGACGCGGGCGGCGAACAGGGCCAGCGCGCCGCCGATATAAAGCGCGAGCAGGATGAGGATGAAGCTGCCCCGGCGCGGATCAACCGCGAAGGCGTGCACGCTGGTGAGTATCCCCGAACGGACCAGGAAAGTCCCGACCATCGACATCGAGAAAGCGACCACCGCCAGCATCACTGTCCAGGCGCGCAGGCCGTCACGGGTGGCCAGCACCGTGACGCTGTGGAGCAGCGCGGTCGCGGCAAGCCAGGGCATCAGTGAAGCGTTCTCGACCGGATCCCAGAACCACCAGCCGCCCCAGCCAAGCTCATAATAGGCCCAATAGCTGCCCGCCGTGATGCCCAGCGTCAGCATGATCCAGGCCGCCAGCACCCAAGGCCGCATCGCGCGGGCGAAGGCCGGCCCGACATCGCGTGTGACAAGCGCGCCGACCGCGAACGAGAAGGCGACCGAGAGGCCGACATAGCCGATATAGAGGGTTGGCGGATGGAAGGCGAGGCCGGGGTCCTGCAACAGCGGGTTGAGCCCCTGCCCCTCAGCCGGCGCCGGATCGAGCCTGGCGAAGGGGTTGGAGGCGAACAGCAGAAAAGCGTAGAAGCCAAGGCTGATCGCCGCCTGCGCGGCAAGCGTGGCGATCAGGGTACGCCTCTCAAGCCGGCGCTCCAGCAAAGCGACGCCGGCCCCCGCTAAGGCGAGGATCGCAACCCACATCAGCATCGAGCCTTCATGATTGCCCCAGGTGCCCGCGAATTTATAGAGCCACGGCTTGGCCGAATGATTGTTGAAGGCAACCAGCGCGACCGAGAGATCGACCTGCAGGAACAACACGATCAGCAGGATAAAGGCGAGCAACGTGAGCACGGCCTGCCCCACCGCGACAGGACGAACGGCCGCGAGCATATCCTGGTAGTTGGCGCGCAGCCCGATCACGCCCAGCGCCAGCTGTAGCGCGGCCAGCGCGGCGGCGAACCACAACGCGGCAAGACCGGCTTCGGCGATCATGGCTCCAGGCTCTTGGTCTCGTGCATCGCGCCGGCGACCTCGGGGGGCATGTAGCGCTCGTCATGCTTGGCGAGGATGTTGGTGGCGATGAAGCTGCCGTCGGGCTGGAAGGCGCCTTCTGCGACCACGCCACTATTCTCCTTGAACAGATCGGGGGTGATGCCGGTGAAGCGGACGGCGACAGTCGCCTTTCCGTCCGTGACGATGAAGCGCGTAGTGACCCCGTCGGGGTCGCGGACGATCGAGTTGTCGGCCACCATGCCGCCAAGCCGAACCGCGCGACCCGGCTCGACATGAGACTTTGCGGCATCGCCGGGGGTATAGAAATAGGATGCCTGATCCTTCAGCGCCGACATTGCCAGCAACACTGCGCCGATCATCGCGACGACCGCAAGCAGGACGAGAATGAGCCGCTGATGCTTGGCCTTCACCGATTGTCCTTCAGCGCATCGGCGCGCCCTTCGGCGCGGCGCATGGCGATATAGCTCCAAACGGTCACGCCGAGCGTGCCGATCAGGGTGACAGCGTAGGCCGCGACGATAAATGTCCAGTGGTTCATACCGCCACCATCCGGCGCAGGCGCGCCTCCACCTTGGCATCCGCCAGTAACGCGCGCATGCGCATTAGCACGATCGAACCGAACAGCAGGGTAAATCCCAACATCGCGATCGGCAGCGGCCAGAGTAATGCACCGTCGATGGTGGTGCCGCTGAGACTGATCGACTGACCCTGGTGGAGGGTATTCCACCATATGACCGAATAGTGAATTATCGGCAGGTTGATCGCGCCGACAAGCCCGTAAATCGATGCGATGCGGGCGCCCGAGGGCCGATCGGCAAGCGCGGAGGCGAGCGCGGTATAGCCGATGTAGAGAAACAGCAGGATCAGCATCGATGTCAGCCGGCCATCCCATTCCCACCAGGTGCCCCAGGTCGGTCGGCCCCACAGCGAGCCGGTGATCAGGCAGATCGCGGTGAACATGCCTCCCGGCAGCGCGATCGCCCGCGCGGCGACCGCCGCCAATGGGTGGCGCCAGACAAGCTGCATCAGGCTCGCCACCGCGATGCCCGACCAGCCCGCCATGCCCAGCCAGGCGGCGGGAACGTGCACGTACATCATGCGCACGCTTTCGCCCTGCAGATAATCCGGCGGGGTCAGCGACAAGCCGCTGATAAGCGCGCCGGCGATCAGCGCCACACCCGTCCAGGCAAGCCAGGGCGTGAGGGGGCGGGCAAGCTTCAGAAAGCGCGCGGGATTGGCGAAGACGTGCATCTTTGCCGCCGCTCTATCTGATCCCCCCTCGTGTTGGAAGGCCGATAGATGCACGCCTATCGCCAAAGTCGATGCGCGTCCTTATGGCGCTATCGATGGTCTGGCGCAGTGTCCCATCACAGTCCCATGATAATGCCAGCCTGGCGATTTTCGCCCGGTTGGTGGGGGCGGTTTTCGTTGCCATCATGGGCGCCTTCGCGAAAGCTGCCGGCATTGGCGGTGCCAGCCCCGGAGAAATTCTGTTTTTCCGGAGCGCGCTTGCCTTGCCGGTCATCTTCTTGTGGGTGTTCGCTGGCCCCGGACCGACTGCGCTGCGGACTACCCGCCCCAAAGCGCATCTGACGCGGGCGATGATAGGCCTGATGTCGATGTCCGTAATGTTCTACGCGATCAGCCTTTTACCGCTAGCGGAAGCGATCACGATCTTTTTCATCTCGCCATTGCTGGCCACCTGTCTCGCCGCCCTGTTGCTGGGGGACAGGGTTGGCATCCATCGTTGGACAGCGATCAGCGTCGGCTTCCTGGGCATGCTCATCGTGATGCAGCCAGGGATCAACACATCGGACATCTCGATGCTTGGGGTGTCGGTGGCCGTGCTGGCGGCGCTGCTGATGGCATGCGTCACGATCGCGTTGCGCCAGCTCGGATCAACCGAAACCGAGGCCGCCACGGTTTTCTGGTTCACGCTCACTGGAACGCTCGTGACGGGATGCGTTTATCCCTTCTTCTATCAGCCGCACGATCCTTTCACATGGCTGATGATGGCGGGGGTCGGCGTATCGGGCGCGGTGATCCAGATCGCCAATACGACCTCACTCCGGCTGGCCCCTGTCTCGCTCACGGCCCCGTTCGATTACACGCAGCTTTTCTGGGCTGCGCTGATCGGCTGGCTGATATGGGCCGACCTCCCGGCATGGACCACCATGGTAGGAGGATTGCTGATTGCAGGCGCGGGACTTTACACATTCTATCGAGAACGTCTGCGCCGGCAGACGATTGCCGAAGAGGCGGTGCCATCAGGGTAGAAATGGGGCGACCGACGGGGATTGAACCCGCAACCTCTGGTACCACAAACCAGCGCTCTAACCAATTGAGCTACGGTCGCCGCAAGGCCATAGGCCGCGAAGGAAGCGCACATAGGAGGGCGAGAGTACCAGCGTCAAGCAACGCTTGGTGATTTTCGAGCGCCTGCTCCCAAATTGGTATTTCCTTATGGCCTGCTTTACGCTTTAGAAAGCTGGAGACCAAACGATGCTATCCCAGCGCACCCGCTATGCAATCCGCGCCCTTCAGCACCTCGCCGACCGCTATGGCGAGGGGCCGGTGCAACTCATGGAGATTTCGGAAGCTCAGAACATCCCGGCCAAGTTCCTGACGGTGATCCTGTCCGAAATGAAGCGCGCCGGGCTGGTTGACACTTTGCGCGGCAAGGAAGGTGGCTATTGGCTCGCGAAACCGCCCGCTGAGGTCACCTATGGCAATATCGTGCGGCTGACGCGCGGTTCACTGGCGCTGGTCCCGTGCGCGAGCCGGCTTGCGTATGAGAAGTGCAAGAATTGCATCGACGAAAATATGTGCAGGCTGCGCCGGGTGATGCTCGCCGTACGAGATGAGACCGCCAATATCCTTGATCAGATGACATTGGCGGATCGGGGCGATGACGCGATGTTGGCGAACTTCGGTTGATCAGCGCCTCACCAGAATGAGTGCGATCAGGCTGAGCCCGCAGGCTGCCGACAGATAAAGCCCAACCAGCCCCAATCCGCCACCATCCGCGAGAAGCTGCGCGACGATAGGCGTAAGACCGCCGCCCAGGATGCCGCCCACGTTGAACGCGACGGAAGCCCCCGTGTAGCGCACCCGTGCCGGAAATAGCCCGGGCAGCCAAGCGCCAAGCGGACCGTAGACGAAGCCCATCACGGTGAGCCCGAGCGCGAGGAACAGGCCGATCAGCGGCAGCGAGCCGGATTGCATGAGCGGCGCAAGCGCGAGGCCGGCGAGGATCCCCATTATGCAACCGCCGATCAGCACGCGACGGGCGTCGAACACATCCGACAACCAGCCAGCTGCGATGATCCCGCCGGCCATGAAAAAGATCGCGATCAGCTGAACGCCGAGGAACTCGGTCCGGCCATAGCCAAGATTGGTCGTGCCATAGCCAAGCGCGAACGCGGTGCAGATATAATAGACCGCAAAGCAAGCAATGACGCCGATCGTACCGGCAAGCAGCGTTCCCGCATGATTCCGCACCGTTTCCCCGAGCGGAACCGACGAGGGTGGCGCTTCGGCGAGCGCGGCCTTGAAATCGGGCGTCTCGGTGAGCTTTAGCCGTACCCACAGGCCAATGCCGACCAGGACGACGCTCGCCAGAAAGGGAATGCGCCAGCCCCAGTCCATGAATTGATCCGGCGTGAGCCAAAGGCCGAGCAACAGGAAAAAGCCATTGGCTGCGATGAAGCCGACCGGCGCGCCCAGTTGCGGGAACATGCCGAACCGACCGTGCCAGCCCGGGGGCGCATTTTCGACTGCCAGCAGCGCGGCCCCGCCCCACTCACCACCAAGCCCAAAGCCCTGACCGAAGCGCAGCATGCACAGCAGCGCCGGGGCGAGCCAGCCCGCCATTGCGTAAGTCGGCAGGAAAGCGATCGCAACCGTCGATCCGCCCATCAGCATCAGAGAGGCGACGAGGGTCGACTTGCGGCCGATGCGATCACCGAAATGCCCGAAAACAGCAGCCCCCACCGGACGTGCGAAGAAGGCGATAGCGAAGCTGGCATACGCCGACAGAAGCTGGATCGATGTCGATTCGGCTGGGAAAAATAGGGGGCCGAACACAAGCGAGGCCGCAGTCGCGTAGATATAGAAATCGTAAAATTCGACTGCGGTGCCAGCGAGACTGGCCGCCAGCACGCGACGATGCTTGATGAGGCTGGGGTTCATGGAATCATATCGGGTGAAGGCAGGCGGTGTGTAATCCCAGCCCTGTTATCTTTGTCGCCATGCGGAAGAAACGAGGCAGCTGGCGCCACTCTGCGGCAAAATTGAAAATCGGCCCATCTGGGGATGGACCGATCATCAAACTGGTGGGCGCGGCAAGGATTGAACTTGCGACCCCTGCGGTGTGAACACAGTGCTCTACCACTGAGCTACGCGCCCGTGCCTCGCTGCCAGCCGGGACTGGGGACCCCGGGAAACGAAACACGTAGCCGGCTCGTCAACCGAGTCGGCCGATACGAATATCAGTTGACGGCGTCCTTGAGAGCCTTGCCAGCCTTGAACTTGGGCTGGGAGGAGGCCTTGATCTTCATCGGCTCACCAGTACGCGGATTGCGACCGGTGGAGGCCTTGCGCTTGCTTACCGAAAACGTACCGAAACCGACGAGCCGGACCTCGTCGCCTTTCTTCAACGCACCGCTGACGGCGTCGAACACGGCCTCTACGGCCTTGCCAGCGTCGCCCTTGCCAAGGCCCGTCGCGTCAGCGACCGAACCGATCAGCTCTTGTTTGTTCATGCCTCTCGAACCCCCTTGCAAAGGTGATATGTATGGAATCGCGGCTTACGCCGGCGCGCCATCTAAAAACCGCCTTCCCGCGTGAGTCAAAAGGAAAGCGTAGCAAACCGGAAATTTACGCGATTTTCGGCACTTTTCACCGGATTTCAGCGAGATCAGTGCCGAATGGGCGCTTCGCCACGCTCATTTTCGCCCCCTCCGATGCCCGATGGCTGAAGCGCGAGATCGTCCGCTTCAGTCCAATCGATCGGAGTCGTTGGACGCGCGAGCGCAAGTTCAAGCACCTCATCGACGTGGCGGACAGGAATAATCTTGAGACCCTCCCGGATGTTAGCCGGTATTTCGACAAGATCCTTCTCATTCTCCTGGGGGATCAGCACGGTGGTGATGCCGCCGCGCAATGCCGCCAGCAGCTTCTCCTTCAGCCCGCCGATCGGAAGCACGCGGCCGCGTAGGGTGACCTCTCCAGTCATCGCGAAATCACGACGCACCGGAATGCCGGTCAGCGTCGAGATGATCGAGAGCACGATGCCGATGCCAGCGGACGGCCCGTCCTTCGGCACGGCGCCTTCGGGCAGGTGGATATGGACGTCCTTGCGCGCGAAGAGACTGGGTTTGATTCCATATCCAGGCGCGCGCGACTTAACGAATGAAAAGGCCGCCTGGACCGATTCCTTCATCACGTCGCCCAGCTTGCCAGTAGTGGCGACCGCGCCCTTGCCGGGAACGGTCACCGCCTCGATCGTCAACAGCTCGCCGCCGACCTCGGTCCAGGCCAGGCCCGTGACCGCGCCGACCTGATCCTCCTCCTCGCCCACGCCGAAGCGGAATTTCCGCACGCCGGCGAATTCGGAGAGATTGTCAGCGGTAATAGTGACCGACTTGGTCTTCTTCTCGAGGATGCGGCGCAGGCTCTTGCGAGCGAGCTTCGCTACTTCGCGTTCCAGCGTACGGACGCCGGCTTCGCGGGTATAATAGCGGATCAGATCACGCAGCCCTTCATCGGTGAGGGTGAATTCGTCCGCCTTCAAACCGTGCGCTTCGATCTGCTTCGAGATTAGGTGGCGCTTGGCGATCTCGACCTTTTCGTCCTCGGTATAACCTTCGAGCCGGATGATCTCCATGCGGTCAAGCAAAGGCTGTGGAAGGTTGAGAGAATTGGCGGTCGTGACGAACATGACGTCCGACAGATCGTAGTCCAGCTCCAGATAATGGTCCTGGAACTTGCTGTTCTGCTCCGGATCAAGCACTTCAAGCAACGCCGAGGCGGGATCACCGCGGAAATCCTGGCCAAGCTTGTCGATTTCATCAAGCAGGAACAAGGGGTTGGAGGTGCCAGCCTTCTTGAGATTGGACACGACCTTGCCCGGCAGCGAGCCGATATAGGTACGGCGGTGGCCCCGGATCTCAGCCTCGTCGCGCACGCCGCCCAATGACTGGCGCACGAATTCCCGGCCCGTCGCTTTGGCGATCGAACGACCGAGCGAGGTCTTGCCGACGCCGGGCGGGCCGACGAGGCAGAGGATCGGGCCCTTAAGCTTGTTGGTGCGGGCCTGGACGGCGAGATATTCGACGATCCGCTCCTTGACCTTCTCAAGACCGAAATGATCCTCATCGAGAACGCGCTCGGCCTCGGGAATGTCGCGCTTGAGCTTCGACTTCTTGCCCCAAGGAAGGCCGAGCAGCACGTCGAGGTAATTGCGCACGACAGTGGCCTCGGCCGACATCGGCGCCATCGTCTTGAGCTTCTTCAATTCGGCGGTCGCCTTGGCGCGGGCTTCCTTGCTGAGCTTGAGCTTGGCGATCTTAGCGGTCAGCTCGGCAACCTCGTCGCCGCTATCCTCGGAGTCGGTGTTCCCAAGCTCGCGCTGGATCGCCTTCAGCTGCTCGTTCAAATAATATTCGCGCTGGGTCTTCTCCATCTGGCGCTTGACCCGGCTGCGGATCTTCTTTTCGACCTGCAACACGCCAAGCTCGCCTTCCATGAAGGCAAACGTCATTTCGAGACGGCGCGCCGGATTAAGCTCGACCAAAAGCGCCTGCTTGTCGGAAACCTTAATGCTGATGTTCGCGGCGACAGCGTCGGCGAGCCGCGACGGCTCCTCGATCTGGCCGATCTGAACGGCCGTGTCGGCGGACATCTTCTTATTCAGACGCGCGTAATTTTCGAACTGCTCGATCACTGACCGCATCAGCGCGTTGGCTTCCTTATCGTCGCCGCCGAGATCCTCGATCTCCGCGATATCGGCCGAGAGATGCGCACCGCTTTCGTCCAGCGTTTCGAGCCGGGCTCGCTTCTGACCTTCGACCAGCACGCGCACCGTTCCATCGGGCAGCTTCAGCAGCTGAAGTACGGTCGCGACGACGCCAACATCGTACAGCGCCTCCCGATCGGGGTCGTCATTCGCGGGATCAAGCTGCGCGACCAGAAAGATCGACTTATCGGCAGTCATCGCACTTTCCAGCGCCGCGACCGACTTATCGCGGCCCACGAACAGCGGAACGATCATGTGCGGAAACACGACAATGTCGCGCAGCGGCAGGACAGGCAGAGTAAGAGTCATGAAATCTCCAGGCGGGCGCCTCATGCAGCGTCCTCGCAGCCTATATGGGACGAAGGGCCTTTCATATCAATAAACCATCCCGCGTTTGCCCTTGACAAAGGCTGGTCATTTAAATAACTGACTGGTCATTTATTAGAGGGCTAGTGGATGAACGCGCCAAAGTGGAAGCGGAGGAAGGAAGCCCGGCCGGCCGAAATCGCCGCCGCCGCCTTGGCCATATTTGCTGAAAAAGGATTCGCGTCCGCCCGCACTGAGGACATTGCGGCCCGGGCGGGCATCTCCAAGGGCGCGCTCTATCTGTATTTTCCGACCAAGGAAGACCTGTTCCGCGCGGTGGTTCACGAGGCGGTTGTTCCCAACATAGAAGCCTTGGCAGCCCATATGCGAGGGGCGGACATGCCGTTCGCGGAGCTGATGCGCATGATGCTGCCACGCTTTGCCGAGATGGTGCTGATCACCAGACTTGGTGCCGTCGCGAAGATGGTGGTGGGCGAATCTGGCAATTTCCCGGAACTGGCGCGGGTCTGGTACGACAGCGTCATTTCCAGGGCGATCGGCATGCTGAGCGGTCTGATTGCCGATGCCCAGCAGCGGGGCGAGATCAGGCCGGGCGATCCCCGCACCCACGCCTTCTCGATCATGGGACCGATGCTGATGGGCGTCATCTGGCACGAGACCTTCTCACCGATCGGCGGTGAGGCGATCGACCTGCCGGCCGTCGCGCGCCAGCATGTCGAGACAGTGCTTGGCGGCATGCTGATGGATGGAGAAAGATCATGAAGCGTCCGCCCCGCGTGGTCTTCATCCTCCTCGCCGTGGCGGCGGTGCTGCTCGTGTGGCTGCTCGCCGCGCCGCACTTCCGGCCAGCGCGGACGCTCTCGGGCTATGTCGAGGGCGAAACGCTCTATCTCGCCTCGCCAGTGGCGGGCACGGTTTCAATGCTGAGCGTGCAGCGGGGCCAGCGCGTCGCGGGCACCGGCAAACCGATTTTCATGATCAAACCCGACCAGCTTACCGCCCAGAAGGAACAGGCCGCAGCCGAACTGGCCGCAGCGATGGCCGAGGCCGAAGATGCCCGCAAGGGCCAGCGTCCTGCCGAATTGGGAGTCCTTCAGGCCGAACTGGCGGCCGCAGGGGCAAGCGCGCGCGACGCCAGGGCGACGCTCAACCGCATCATGCCACTCGCCGCCAAGGGTTTCGTATCTCGCGCCAGTCTCGATGATGCAAAGGCTGCACATGACAATGCGGCGGCGCAGGTGCATGCGGCCCAGCGGCGGCTCGACTCTGCCCGCTTGGGCTCGCGCGCCGACCAGATCCGTGCGGTGGACGCGCGTGTTGCCCGGGCGCGGGCCGCCCTCGCCGAGACCGGCGCACGGCTGGAGGACATGGCGCCCCCTGCCCCCTCCGGCGGGCGCATAGAGGATGTCTTTTATCAGCGCGGCGAATGGGTGGCGGCGAACCAGCCGGTGGTGGCGCTGATCCCCGACGACCGGGTTTTCGTGCGCTTCTTCGTGCCCGAGGCGGAGGTGAACGCCTACCGACCCGGCCAACGGATAAATTTCAGCTGCGACGGCTGCGCGGCCGGGCTTCAGGCCACGACAAGCTATGTCAGCCCACGACCCGAATTCACGCCGCCCGTGATCTACAGCCGCGACTCGCGCGACCGGATGGTGTTCATGGTCGAGGCCCGGCCGAACAAGCCCCGCGCGCTCCAGCCAGGACAGCCGGTCGATGTAGAACCGCTGGGCCAGCCATGACGCTCGCGATCGACGTCCAGGGTCTCAACAAGAGCTTCGGCGACCTCCACGTCGTGAAGGACCTGTCGATCCAGGTCGAGCAAGGCAGGATTACCGGCTTCCTTGGCCCAAACGGATCGGGGAAAACAACCACGCTGCGGATGCTGTGCGGCCTGCTGACGCCAGACTCCGGGTATGGCGAGGCGCTCGGACTGGATATCGTGAGGGATGCGGCTGAAGTGAAGCGCCAGACGGGCTATATGACCCAGCGCTTCTCGCTGTACGAAGATCTCACAATCGAGGAGAATCTTCAGTTCAGTGCGCGTATCCATGGGCTCGACCGGCGGCGCGAACGGGTCGATCAGGCGCTGGAGAAGCTGGGCCTGACCCAGCGCCGTAGGCAGCTGGCCGGCAAGCTTTCTGGCGGATGGAAGCAGCGGCTCGCGCTGGCCGCGGCGACGTTGCACGACCCAAGGCTGCTGCTGTTGGACGAACCTACGGCAGGCGTCGACCCGCAGGCGCGCCGCTCCTTTTGGGACGAGATTCATGCTCTTGCCGCAGATGGGCTGACCGTCATGGTTTCGACCCATTATATGGACGAGGCCGAGCGCTGCCACGACATCGCCTATATCGCTTATGGCAAGTTGATGGCGCGTGGGACCGCCGAGGAAGTGATCGCGTCGGTCGGTATTCATACCTGGCGTGCCGAGGGGCCGGGCGCTGACCGCCTGGCGCCGGAACTGCTCAAGCAGCCAGGGGTCGAGATGGCGGCGCCGTTCGGCCTCGCGCTCCATGTCAGCGGGACCGATGAGGCGAAACTCGACGCGGCGATCAAACCGTTCAAACGCGATCCGTTCCGCTGGACCCGCACCGAGCCAACGCTCGAGGATGTGTTCATCCATCTAATGAACCACGCCGAGGACAACGTCGCATGAACGGCTTTTCGTTCGACCGTGTGATCGCCGTGCTGGTGAAGGAGTTTATCCAGCTTACCCGCGACCGCCTGACCTATGCGATGCTGCTGGGGGTGCCGATCGTCCAGTTGCTGTTGTTCGGCTATGCGATCAACAATGATCCGCACCATCTGCCGACGGCGGTGCTGGTGCAGGAGAATAGCAGCCTGGCGCGCTCTACTTTGGCCGCCATCAACAACAGCGGCTATTTCGACATCCGCCATCAGGCGCGCACGCCCGAGGAGCTGGACGATCTGATCGAGCGCGGGCAGGTGCAGTTCGCCATCACGGTTCCCGGCGATTTCACGCGCCGCGTGGTGCGCGCGGACAAGGCCCAGATCCTGGTGGAGGCTGACGCAACCGACCCGGCCGCGACGGGCAGCGCCATCTCCGCATTGACTCAACTGCCGTCCGAAGCCCTGCGTCATGATCTGAATGGAGCGCTTGCCCGGCAGGACAAAGTCGCCGCCCCGTTCGAGGTGGTGATCCACCGCCGCTACAATCCCGAGAATATCAGCGCCTACAACATCGTGCCGGGGCTGCTCGGCACGATCCTGTCGCTGACACTGGTGATGATGACGTCGCTCGGCGTTACGCGCGAACAGGAGCGCGGAACGATGGAAAGCCTGCTTTCCACGCCAGTCCAGCCAATCGAAGTGATGATCGGAAAACTCGCGCCCTATGTGGTGGTCGGGCTGATCCAGTCGGCGCTGATCCTGATCCTTGCTCGTGTGCTGTTCAATGTGCCGATGATGGGCGGCTGGTTCGGACTGACAATAGGACTGTTGCTGTTCATCATCGGTTCGCTGGCGCTCGGATTCCTGATCTCGACGCTTGCGCGCACGCAGCTTCAGGCGATGCAGCTGTCATTCTTCTATATGCTGCCGTCGATCCTGCTGTCGGGCTTCATGTTTCCTTTCCGGGGCATGCCGTTCTGGACACAGGTGATCGGTACGATGCTGCCGGTGACACATTTCCTGCGGGTGGTGCGCGGTGCATTGCTCAAGGGTCAGACCATTTCGGATATGGCCCCGAGCCTGATCGCGCTGGTGATCTTCGTGTGCGCGATAACTGCATTGGCGCTGGCGCGCTATCGGACAACGCTCGATTGAACCAAAGTGAAACAGGTTAAAATCCCATATATTGCAGCGCACAAAATCGCGCCTTAGGCGACCGATATGGGGTTTCAGCAAGCGGACAAGCGTTCCTCTACTGAGGATGTGTTCGGATATCTTCCAGCGATTGACGGGCTGCGCGCAATCGCAGTGCTTTCAGTCATTATCTATCATCTGAATGCAGCGCTGCTGCCGGGCGGGTTCGTCGGAGTCGACGTCTTCTTCGTCATCTCGGGCTTCGTGGTCACCGGCTCGCTCATGGGCATGAATTTCGATCGTGTGCGCGATTTGCTGACCTATTTCTATGCACGGCGGCTGGTGCGCATCATGCCGGCGCTGATCACGATGCTGATCGTGACGATCATCCTCAGCAACCTGTTCGTGCCAAAGGCCTGGCTCAGCAAATCTATGGGAAGTGTGGCCACCGCTGCGTTTTTCGGGATCAGCAACATCACGCTGGCGCTTGAGACCGACACCTATTTCGCGCCCGAGGCGGCGTTCAATCCCTTCATCCACACCTGGTCGCTGGGCGTGGAGGAGCAATTCTATCTGATCTTCCCGTTCCTGTTTTTCTGGTATGCGGTCGGCAGGTCGCGGCCGGCGAAATATCCGAACGCGATCACCGCGATCGGTCTGCTGTCGTTGCTCTCCGTGGCGATTTGCGCCTGGCTGATGCAGACCGAGCCGCGTCATGCATTCTACATGATCCCGGCCCGCTTCTGGGAACTTGGCATCGGCATGATGCTGTGCCTGACGCGGCATCGCTGGATCGGGGCGCTCGGCGGCATCAAGGGGCGCTGGGTTCCGATCGCCCTCTCCGCGCTGTCGGCCGCACTGATCCTCTTTTCCTTCACGATCCACGAAGTGGACGGTTTCCCGTTCCCGCTCGCGATCCCACCGACACTCGGCACGGCGGGACTGATCGTGGCAGTCTGCACATGGCGGCATGGCGCGTTGTCGGCGCTTCTTTCCAGCCCGCCGTTCGTGACCATCGGCAAGCTCTCCTATTCACTTTATCTCTGGCACTGGCCGGTCTTCGTACTGTTCCGCTGGACCGTGGGACTGGAAACGGTGCTGACTGCGGCAATCGCGTTCATGCTCGTCTTTGTGCTGGGCTGGATGTCCTACAGGTTCATCGAAACCCCAACGCGATACAATGTGCACCTTAAGGCTTTGTCGCGGCCGGCGGTGGTTGGGTTGAGCCTCGCCTTCGTGTTGGTTTCCGCCGGCATGGGCGCCGTGCTGTTGAAGGGGCAAAGCCGCATGTCGCTGAGCCAGACCGCCGACACGGCGCTCTGGTATGCGGATGGGCGCAAGCCACTGTGGCTGACAGGAAATTGCGCGCTCGACGCTGAAGACGAGATTCTGGATCTCGGCACGGTCACGACCTGGACGCCACGGGATTGCACATCCATCACAGGACGTCGGGTCGTAGCGGTTGGGGATTCGCACGGCCTCGCTTACAGTCCATTGCTGCGCCAATTCGCGGCGGACACCGGCAACACCGTTCAACTCTGGTATGCCAGGGGTTGCGGTTTCCTTCAGCTCAACAAGCCAATTTCCAGCCACGATGACTGGTGCAAGGGCTATTATGACGGAATGCGGGCCCGGCTCCAGAAGGAGCTTCGTCCCGGCGACATATTGTTCTTGCCGAACCTCCGTCTGAAGCGGTTCACCGAACAAACCGGTGCTGATGCGGGCGCGATCGAGGTGATACCGGGTCTGCCAGGGGACGAGGCCGCGCGACGAAAGCTGGCCGTCGATGAAGCTGTCCAGATCATTGCCGAATTCCAGAAAACGGGCGCAACAATTGTGTTCGAGGCGCCCCTCCCCCTCTTTCGCGCACCGCCATTTCGTTGTTCGGACTGGTTCAATCGCCACAATCCTATGTGCGAGGGCGGCCTGATGCTCACGCGAACCGAATTTGATACGCTGCGCGCCCCGATACTTCAGGCATTGACATCAATCGCGATACAGGTCGGCGGACCCGAGATATGGGATCCGGCATCCAAGCTATGTTCGCGGAGCGGCTGCAACGCGATGCGAAACGGCAAGCCGCTATTCTTCGATGGAGATCATCTCAGCGGATATGGCAATGAGGCGCTGTACCCTCACTTCCGCGATTTTATGCAGAGCCGGGTCGGTTCGGCAAGCTGACCGCAGCCTACGCCACCCCCCTACTTCACAGGGGAGCGGATGGCGTAAATTACCAGGCCAAGGTTGAACAGCAGCAATAGCCAGATCGAGACGGACTGGAGAAACCCCATACGCTACTCTCCGGCTCAGGCGGCGTCGCCGGCTTTTTCCTTGATCTTCTTCGAGAAAACCCGGACCGGATCCTTCCGACCCTCGACAACGTCCTTGTCGATCATGATCTCGTCGACGCCGTCCATCGACGGCAGATCGAACATCGTGTCGAGCAAGATGCCTTCGAGGATTGAGCGCAGGCCACGCGCGCCCGTCTTGCGATCGATCGCACGGCGAGCGATCGACACGAGCGCGTCGTCGGTGAAGCCGAGTTTCACGCCCTCCATGTCGAACAGCTTCTGATACTGCTTCACGAGCGCGTTCTTCGGCTCGGTCAGGATCGTGATCAATGCGGCTTCGTCAAGATCCATCAGCGTCGCGATGACAGGCAGACGGCCCACAAATTCCGGGATCAGGCCGAACTTAAGCAGATCCTCGGGCTCACACTGCTGCAGCACTTCGCCGGTGCGGCGCTCGTCAGGCGAGGCCACGTAAGCGCCGAAGCCGATCGACTTGCCCTGCAGACGATCCGCAATGATCCGCTCAAGGCCCGCGAAGGCGCCGCCGCAGATGAAGAGGATATTGGTCGTGTCCACCTGCAGGAATTCCTGCTGCGGATGCTTGCGGCCACCCTGTGGCGGAACACTTGCGGTGGTGCCTTCCATCAGCTTGAGCAGCGCCTGCTGGACGCCCTCACCCGACACGTCGCGCGTGATCGAGGGGTTGTCAGCCTTGCGGCTGATCTTGTCGATCTCGTCGATATAGACGATGCCGCGCTGTGCGCGCTCGACATTATAGTCGGACGCCTGAAGCAGCTTCAGGATGATGTTTTCGACATCCTCGCCGACATAGCCGGCTTCGGTGAGCGTCGTCGCATCGGCCATCGTGAAGGGGACGTCGAGGATACGCGCCAGCGTCTGCGCGAGCAGCGTCTTGCCGCAACCAGTTGGGCCCACGAGCAGGATGTTCGACTTCGCCAATTCGACATCGGCGCCCTTGGCGCCGTGGTTGAGCCGCTTGTAGTGATTGTGCACCGCAACCGACAGGACGCGCTTCGCCTTGCTCTGACCGATCACATAATCGTCGAGGACGTTGCAGATCTCCTGTGGGGTCGGAACGCCGCCGTCCTTCTTGCTGACGAGCGCCGACTTCGATTCCTCGCGGATGATGTCGTTGCACAGTTCCACGCACTCGTCGCAGATGAACACCGTGGGGCCGGCGATCAGCTTGCGCACCTCATGCTGCGACTTCCCGCAGAAGCTGCAGTAGAGGGTGCTCTTGGAGTCGCCGCCGCTCAACTTGGTCATTTACTCATCCTTTGGCCGCACACGGCCGACAACGATTCCGGGCATCCTAGCGCCCGCCGGGCATTGGCTGCAATGCCGTTTACCGCATTTACCCCTTCAAAAGCGTTCACGCCGCCGCCGCTTCCTCGGCGCCGGCGGGGCGCTTGTCGAAAACCTCGTCGATCAGGCCGAAGGTTTTGGCCTCCTCGGCGGACAGGAATTTGTCACGCTCCATGGCGTTTTCGATCACGTCGAGCGGCTGGCCGGTATATTTGGAATAAAGCTCATTCATCCGATGCCGGATCCGCAGGATTTCCTTGGCCTGGATCTCGATATCGGTCGCCTGGCCCTGCGCACCGCCTGACGGCTGGTGGATCATGATCCGCGCATTGGTGAGCGCCACGCGCATCCCCGGCTCGCCTGCCGCCAGCAGGAAGCTGCCCATCGAGGCGGCCTGGCCGATGCACACAGTGCCGACCCGCGGCCGGATATATTGCATCGTGTCATGGATCGCCATGCCCGCCGTGACCACGCCGCCCGGCGAGTTGATGTACATATAGATGTCCTTCTTCGGATTTTCCGATTCCAAGAACAGCAGCTGAGCGGTGATCAGCGAGGCCATGTGGTCCTCGACCTGACCGGTGACGAAAATGATCCGCTCACGCAGCAGGCGGGAATAGATGTCGAAGCTGCGCTCGCCACGATTGGATTGTTCGATGACGATGGGAACGAGCGCGTCGGTAAGTGGATGATTCATGTTCTAGACTCAGGCCCTGCTGGTGATGATGGACGTTACATCGGCGTTTCGGAGACGCACTTCAAGAGGCGGACCCGCCAGGGGCCGGTAGCGAGAGATACGCAAGCCGCCGCATCTCGCGCCGACCACGCACGACGGTATCGAGAATCAGGCCGCAGGTGGCGCTGAGACTGGCGAGGATCATGAGGCCGGTTACGAGGATCGCCGTGGGGAAGCGCGGCACCTGCCCGGTCTCGCTGTAGGTGATCACGAGCGGAATCGCGAGAATGATCGCGATTAATGCAAGAAGTCCGCCCGCGGCGCCGAAGAACAGCGCGGGCCGCTCGACCCGGAACAGCGTGACGATGGTGTGCATGATGCGAAGACCATCGCGATAGGTCGATAATTTCGAGGTCGAGCCTTCCAGCCGCGCACCATAATTGGTGACCAGTTCGGCCACCGGCATCTTGAGTTCAAGCGCATGGACGCTGATCTCGGTCTCAATCTCGAAGCCCGAGGACAGCACCGGAAAGCTTTTCACGAACCGGCGCGAGAACACCCGATAACCCGAAAAGATATCGCTGAAACTGCGGCCAAACAGCCGGGCGAGCAGGCCAGTGAAGACCGCATTGCCCAGGCGGTGGCCGCGCCGATAGGCAGCCTCCACCAAATCGTGTCGCGCGCCGACCACCATGTCGAGCCGCTCCTCGAGCAGCATCGCGACCATTCCAGGTGCAGCGGCTGCGTCATAGGTCGCGTCGCCATCGGCCATCACATAAACATCCGCTTCCACATCAGCGAACATGCGGCGGACGACATGGCCCTTGCCCTGCATGCGCTCGGTCCGCACGATAGCGCCCGCGGCACGCGCTACCTCCATCGTGTGGTCGCTGCTGTTGTTGTCGAATACGTAAATGTCGGCCGACGGGAACGCCTTGCGAAAGCCCGCCACGGTCTGCCCGATAGCGGCTTCTTCGTTATAGCAGGGCAGAAGCACGGCAATCCGCGCAGGCGATATCGTCATGGTGCGAAGCTAGCCACGCCGCTCGTACAGTAAAGCGCCGATTTCGTTATATCCCCAAAACGATCCATTCTCACGAATTTTCGTCGCGACACGCCCCTTTGCACAAAGCAAGACGGCGCTAAATCGGCGCTGCCCAATCCAACCGTCATGCTGAACCAGCTTCAGCATGACGGTGAGTACATCAGCCCTCGGTCTTGGCCTTCTTTGGAGCCGCCTTCTTCTTGGGCGCAGATGCTGTTTCGGCATCGGCAGGAGCGGCAGCTTCTTCAGCCGACGGCTTGGCCTTCTTGGCGGCAGGCTTTTTGGCAGGGGCCGGCTTTTCAGCCTCGGCAGCGGCTTCGGCCGGTTCGGCCTTCTTGGCGGCGGCTTTCTTCGCCTTGGGCTTGGCGTGATCATGATCGTGATCGTGATCGTGGTGATCATGGCCACAGCCCGGGCCATGAACATGGCCGGGTGCCCCCTCTTCAGATTCGATCGCGGCTTCCAGTTCGTCGCGGCTTACGGTGCGATCGCTGATCTCCGCCTTGCCGAACAGGAAATCGACGACCTTGTCCTCATAGAGCGGCGCACGCAGCTGGGCGGCGGCCATCGGCTCCTGCTGGACATATTGGGCGAAGCGCTCGCGGTCCTTGGGATTGTACTGCTGGGCCGCCTGCGCGATCAGCCGGTTCATCTCCGCCTGGGTGACTTCGATGCCATTCTTCTGACCGATCTCGGACAGGAGCAGGCCCAGACGCACGCGGCGCTCGGCGATGGCGCGGTAATCGTCCCGCTCTTTCTCCATTTCAGCGAGCGCGGCGGAGGGATCTTCCTCATGGCTGGCTTCATGCTCAAGCTGCTGCCAGATCTGCTGGAATTCAGCATCGACCATTGACGGCGGCACCGGGAAGTCATGGCTGGCCGCGAGCTGATCAAGCAGCTTGCGCTTCATGTGCGTGCGGGTCAGGCCATTGAGTTCCTGCTCAAGCTGGCCCTTGATCAGGCCGCGAAGCTGCTCAAGCCCTTCGAGGCCGAGCGACTTGGCGAATTCCTCATCGACCGTGCTTTCCTTGGAGCGCTTCAGCTCGGTCACCTTCACCTCGAAGGTGGCGTCCTTGCCCTTCAGGCTCTCGACATTATAGTCCTTGGGGAAGGTCACGTTGAGCACCCGCTCCTCGCCGACTTTCACGCCGACGAGCTGATCCTCGAAACCGGGGATGAGACGGCCCGAGCCAAGCTCGACCGACATGCCCTCGCCCGTGCCCCCCTCGAACGCGACGCCGTCGACCTTGCCAGCGAAATCCATCACGACCAGATCACCGGTCTCGGCGGCATGGCCGTCCGGCGCGGGATCATAGCTCTTCTGCGATGAAGCGAGCTGGGTCAGTTGCTCGTCGATCTTGTCCTCGGGCACTTCGACCACAAGGCGTTCGAGCGCGATCCCCTCAATCTGCGGGGTCGGCACCTCTGGCAGCACTTCGAGCGTGACCTTCACCTCGGCGTCCTTGCCAGGCGCATATTGCTCGTCGAGCTCGACGGCCGGCTGCATCGCCGGCCGGAGCTGCTTTTCGCTGAGCAGCGACTGCACGCCCTCACGCACCGCCGTATCAAGCGCCTGACGCTCAAGCGCGGGGCCGTGCATCTTCTTGATGAGGTTCGCGGGCACCTTGCCGGGGCGGAAGCCGGGCATCTTGATCTGTGGAGCCACGGTCTTCACCTCGGCATCTACCCGCGCAATGATGTCCTTGGCGGGGATGGTCAGCGTGTAGGCGCGCTTCAGGCCCTCGTTCAACGTCTCGACAGTCTGCATTTCAACTCGACCTCTCAGGAAACTCTTCATGGGCCAGCCCCGCGACATCGGCGGAGCTGGTGCGGGCGAAGGGACTCGAACCCCCACATCTTTCGATACTGGAACCTAAATCCAGCGCGTCTACCAATTCCGCCACGCCCGCAGGACGCCCGAACGGGCGCGCATATAGCAGTAGGGGGTCAGAGGGCAAGGCTATGCGCCAGTGAAGGCGCTAATAGTTCTCGCGTTCGCGCTTGCGCCGCTCTCGCGCTTCTCTTTCTTCCTGCTTGCGGATTTCCCGGCCGCGATTGCGATCTGCCTCGTCCTGGCTGGTAGTGGCCCAATCGGCGCCCTGGCTCACGACTTTGACAGGGGCCGTTACGACGCCCGCGACAGTCCGCACACAGCCGGCAAGCGCAAAGGCGGCGGCAATAAGGGTCAAGGTTCGCATGGCTGGCCTTTCGGTTCATCGCGAAAGGCCAACATGTCGCACGGCAGGGATGAACCTGCCGTTACCCGTGGATCAGCCGTCGAGCGCTTTCTTCAGCAGATCGTTGACCACGCCAGGGTTGGCTTTGCCCGCCATCGCTTTCATCGTCTGGCCCACGAAGAAACCGAACAGCTTGTCCTTGCCGCCGCGATATTCGGCGACCTTGTCGGCGTTGGCGGCCATCACTTCGGCGATGACGGCGTCGATCGCGCCGGTGTCGGACGTCTGCTTGAGCCCGCGCTCCTCGACGATCTTCTCGGGATCGTCGCCGGTCTCCAGCATGATCTCGAACACCTGCTTGGCGAGACTCCCGGAGAGCGTGCCGTCAGCGACAAGGCCGAGGAGTTGCGCGCCCTGGGCGGGGCTGACCGGGCTGTTCGCGATATCCTTGCCGAGGCGGTTGAGCGCGCCGAACAATTCGGAGGTGAGCCAGTTCGCGCCGGCCTTGGGGTCGGCCCCGGCGGCAAGCAGCGCCTCGAACCAGCGCGCCGTTTCGACATCGGCGGTGATCACGCTCGCGGCATAAGCGGAAATGCCCAGCGGCCCGGTATAGCGGGCACGCTTGGCGTCCGGCAGTTCGGGAAGGCTCGCACGGCATTCCTCAAGGAAAGCATCGTCAAGTTCGAGCGGCAGGAGATCCGGGTCGGGGAAATAGCGATAGTCGTGCGCATCCTCCTTGGAGCGCATCGAGCGGGTCTCGCCCTTGTCCGGATCGAACAGGCGGGTCTCCTGAACGATCTTGCCGCCGCTCTCCAGCACATCCACCTGACGATTGGCTTCATGCTCGATCGCCTGCATCACGAAGCGGACTGAATTGACGTTCTTGGTCTCGGTCCGGGTGCCGAGGGGCTGGCCCGCCTTGCGCACGCTGACATTCACGTCGGCGCGCATCGAGCCTTCTTCCATGTTGCCATCGCACGAGCCCACATAGCGCAGAATTGATCGTAGCTTACGAAGATAAGCTCCTGCTTCAGCTGGCGAAGTCATGTCCGGCCGAGACACGATCTCCATCAGCGCGACCCCGCAGCGATTGAGATCGACATAGCTCCGCGTCGGGTGCTGATCGTGCATCAGCTTGCCGGCATCCTGCTCGACATGGATACGTTCGATGCCGATGCGCTTGGCTTCGGCGATGCCGGTCTTCTCGTCGACATCGAGCGTGATCGCGCCTTCGCCCACCAGCGGATGGTAGAGCTGGCTGATCTGATATCCCTGCGGCAGATCGGCGTAGAAATAATTTTTGCGATCGAAGCGCGACCATGTGTTGATCTGCGCGTCGATCGCCATGCCGGTGCGAACCGCCTGGCGGATGCATTCCTTGTTCGGCACGGGCAGCATGCCGGGCATGGCCGCGTCGATCAGGCTGACATTGGCGTTTGGCTCGGCCCCGAACTTGGTCGACGCTCCCGAAAAAAGCTTTGCGTTAGAAGAGACTTGGGCATGAACCTCAAGTCCAATAACAACCTCCCAATCGCCGGTGGCGCCCTGGATGCGATAGTCGCTCATCTCACCACCACCTTTCCGCGCGGGCCGTAAAAGCCGCCCGTTCCTCGATCGCGAGCCCCGCGTTCAATACGCTCTGCTCATCAAGCGGCTTGCCGATGATCTGGAGGCCCAGCGGGAGGCCCTGCCCGTCCAGCCCCGCCGGCACCGACATGGCGGGAAGCCCCGCCAGCGAGGCCGGGACCGTGAAGACGTCGTTCAGATACATCGCGATGGGATCGGCCTGCTTCTCGGCCAATGCAAAAGCCGCCGACGGCGCCGTCGGAGTGAGGAGAACGTCGCACTTTTCCCATGCCTGCTCGAAATCGCGGACGATCAGCGCGCGGACCTTCTGGGCCTGGGTGTAATAGGCGTCATAATAGCCAGCCGAGAGCACATAGGTGCCGATCATGATCCGGCGCTTGACCTCGGCGCCGAAGCCGGCGGCGCGGGTGGCGGCGTACATATCCTGCAAACCGGCCCCGTCCGGCAGATCGCGCTGGCCGTAGCGGACACCATCGTAGCGGGCGAGGTTCGAAGACGCCTCGGCTGGGGCGATGATATAATAAGCGGGCAGCGCATATTTGGTGTGAGGCAGCGAGACATCGACGATTACGGCCCCCGCATCCTTCATCCAGGCAATGCCCTGCTGCCAGAGCGCTTCAATCTCCTCAGGCATGCCGTCGACGCGATATTCCTTGGGAATACCGATGCGCTTGCCCTTGAGATCACTCGATAATAACGCTTCCCAATTGGGTACGGGCACGTCCAGCGAGGTGGAATCCTTCGGATCGAAACCGCTCATCACCTCAAGCAGCAGAGCGCAGTCGCGCATGTCGCGCGCCATTGGACCAGCCTGATCGAGCGACGACGCAAAGGCCACGATTCCCCAGCGTGAACAGCGGCCATAGGTCGGCTTGATACCCGAAATGCCGGTGAAAGCGGCTGGCTGGCGGATTGAGCCGCCCGTGTCGGTGCCGGTGGCGGCGGGCACGAGACGCGCGGCGATCGCGGACGAGGAGCCGCCCGAGGAGCCGCCGGGCGCAAGCGCGGCATTGCCGCCGTCCTTGCGCCGCCATGGCGAGATCACATTGCCGAAAGCGCTGGTCTCGTTGGACGAGCCCATGGCGAACTGATCCATGTTAAGCTTGCCAAGCATCCCCGCGCCGGCGGCGAAGAGTTTGGCGCTGACAGTGGACTCGTAGGTGGGAGTAAAGCCTTTCAGAATGTGGCTGGCCGCTGTGGTCTGATATCCCTCGGTGCAGAACAGGTCCTTGATGCCCAGCGGCACGCCCGAAAGCGGTCCAAACTCGCCGTTCTCGCGGCCGCGGTCGGCAGCTTCGGCGGCGGCGATGGCATGCTCGGGCGTCTCGACGATGAAAGCGTTCAGAACACGCCCGGATTCGACTGCGCCATTGAAGGCATCCGCCACTTCGCGCGCGGAGAATTCGCCCTTGCGGAAACCGTCACGGATGCCGGCAACGGTCAGGTCAGTAAGATCAGACACTATTCGATCACCTTTGGCACCGCAAAGAACCCATGTTCGGCCTGCGGAGCGTTCTTGAGGACGCGGTCGCGGATGTCGCCATCGGTGACCACATCGTCGCGCAGGCGCTGATGATTGGGAATCACCGCCGCCAGCGGGGCAATACCGCTGGTGTCGACCTCACCCAGCTGCTCGACCAGACCCAGGATCTTGTTAAGCTCGGGCACGAACGCATCGACCTCCGCATCGCTGACGGCGATGCGGGCAAGGCTGGCGATCTTGCGGACGGTGGCGCTGTCGACTGACATGGCATCCTGCTGGCTGGAACGAACGGAAAGCGTGGCGGCTAGCATCGTGGGCCGCCCGCTTCAAGCGCGGGCTTGCGGATCGACCCCGGCACGATTGTCCGCTACGCACTTGCGATCATCAGCATTTCATGTTGCAGTGCAACACAGGAGAGCATGTGGCGGCGCGGCGTTTTCTGTACGTAATTGCGGGGCTTATCATGCTGACTTTAGTTGCGGCGATAGGCTGGAACATATTTCAGGACCAGCTGATGCGGGTGGCCTTCGTGCCGGGCAAGCCTTTCACCCTGCCCCCGCCCGAAAGCGCGCCCGATTATAACAAGGCGGAGGCGTGGCTTTCGCGGCCCGGGCTCAAGAACGATCCGGCGCTCTGGACGCCAAAAGGCTTTGCGCCGGCCGCCAGCCCGCCGATCGCGGTGTTTTACGTGCCGCCCACCACCTATCTCGGTCGGGATCTCTGGAACGCGCCCTACGACGATCCTGGCGCCTATGAGCGCCAGCGCCTGTTCGCGATGAGCCAGGTCAGCGCCTTCAACAATGTTGGCGCGATCTGGGCGCCACGTTACCGTCAGGCCGTGCTGGGAAGTTTTCTGCCCTCAAGCGGCGTCAATGACGATGCGGAAAAGGCGATTGCCTTTGCTTATACGGATATCGAGCGCGCTTTCGATGCATTCGTGGCCGCCATCCCGCGATCCCAGCCGATCCTGCTGGCCGGACACAGCCAGGGCGCACTCCATCTGCTCCACCTCCTGTCCCGGCGGGTCGCCGGTCAGCCGCTCGCGAAGCGGATCGTGGCGGCCTATGCGGTGGGATGGCCCATCTCGATCGCCCATGACCTGCCAGCGCTCGGCCTGCCCGCTTGCGAGACGCCGGGCCAGCCCAACTGCATCCTGTCCTGGCAGAGCTTCGCCGAACCGGCGGATCCGCATCAGGTTATCGACATTTACGATCGCAGCACCGGTTTCGACGGGAAGCTGCGGCGCGGTAGCCCAATGCTTTGCATCAACCCGCTGACCGGGGCGCCGGATAGTGCCGCCCTCCCCTCAGCGAACCGGGGCGCTCTCATCCCCCGCAGCGGGCTGAAGGACGCGGCCATCGAACAGGGCTCGATCGGGGCACGCTGCACGCCGCAGGGATGGCTGAGCATCGGCGCGCCGCCCCGGGGCTTCAGCGCTTACATCCTGCCTGGCAACAACTATCATGTGTTCGATTATGCGCTGTTCTGGGCCAACGTCCGCGCCGATGCCGAGGCCCGCGCGCGGAGCTTCCTTAAGAAATGATCACCACCGACGCCCGCGCCTATCGTGACGCTCTGCCGAACGCAGGGCGGCTGGCCGGTCTTGATGTTGGCACCAAGACGATCGGCATTGCGCTATGCGATGCCGGCTGGACGATCGCGAGCGCGGCGGAGACGATCCGGCGGGTGAAGTTCTCGGTCGATCTGGCGGCGCTTCGCAAGATCTGCGGCGAACAGTCCATCACCGGGCTTGTGGTTGGCTTGCCGCTTAACATGGATGGGAGCGACAGTCCGCGCACCCAATCGATCCGCGCCTTTGCGCGCAACCTGGAAGCGCTGGGCCTTCCGATCTTGCTCTGGGACGAACGCTGGTCGACCGATGCAGTGACACGGACGCTACTGGCCGCCGACACCAGCCGCGCGCGGCGGGCGGAACTGGTCGACAAGATGGCCGCAGCCTACATATTGCAGGGCGCGATAGACGGGCTTTCGGGAATTATCTGAGGGCGGGTTACTGAGCGCTCGCCATGAGCATGTTCGGCGCAGTCGAATAGATGAAGCCGTTGGTCGGATAGGACGACGTGCCAAGCCCCTTGAGCGGCGCGTAATAAACGCGGACCTGGGTCCAGTCGTTGCCCGGCGACACGTCAGTCACCTCGACATTTTCCTCGACCTGACCGCGGCGGCCGTTGATCGGCGACCAATTGGCATGGGTCACGCGGATCACGCGTTCGCTGACGACCTGGCTCACCATCGCGACATGTCCGGCGGCCATCTTGCCGACTGACTTGAACGACAGCACCGATCCGACGCGTGGCGCATTTCCGCGATCATAGCGGCCCTCGGCCTGCGTCCACCACGCGGCGGCGCGGCCAAAGAGCTGGATACCGGAGAGCAACCGGGCGAAGGGAGCGCACTGCCAATATTGGCTGCCATAGCTTTGCGCCGCCGCCGGGCTGGCAGAGGCAACAACTATGGCTGTGGCGACAACTAGGCCGCGCAGACCTGAAAACATCGAATCCCCGCTTCGTGGTACACTCTCGCTAGAGGCCCAGAAGCCAGAGTGGGAATAGGGACAGGTTAACGCTCATAAGGATTCAGGTTGAATCGGTTGATCGCCACGGTGAGCAGTTGCAGCATGACACAGCTCTTGAGGTTCATGCGCCTTGCGACTAGAGCGGCGCTTTAATGATCGATCCCGTCGCCAGCCCCTCACAGCGTCAAACGGCGACTCCCTTTCCCCATCGTCATCTGACCGGCATCGCCGGGCTCCAGCCGCACGAAATCAGCTGGCTGCTCGACGAGGCAGAACAATGGATCGGGTTCAACCGGCTCGCCGCCAAGCATGACGACCGGCTTGCCGGCCTGACCGTCATCAACGCTTTTTTCGAAAACAGCACCCGTACACTTCTCTCCTTCGAGATTGCGGGCAAGCGGCTCGGCGCCGACGTGGTCAATATGGCGGTCGCGCAATCGAGCGTGAAGAAGGGCGAAACGCTGATCGATACGGCAATGACGCTCAACGCGATGCGCGCCGACGTGATCGTGATCCGGCACGATGCCTCGGGTGCGGTGCAGCTGATCGCCGACAAGGTCGATTGCCCGGTGCTTAACGCTGGCGATGGCAGGCACGAACATCCCACCCAAGCCCTGCTCGACGCGCTGACGATCCGCCGCCGCAAGGGACAGATTGCAGGGCTGACGGTCGCGATCTGCGGCGATGTGCTCCACAGCCGGGTCGCCCGTTCCAATATCCTTGCACTGACCAACCTCGGCGCGAACGTCCGTGTAGTCGGCCCCCCGACCTTGCTGCCCGCCCAGGTCGAACGAATGGGCGTCGAACGCTTCACCGATTTCGAGACGGGGCTTGATGGCGCTGACGTGGTGATGATGCTCCGGCTCCAGCGCGAGCGGATGGAAGGCGGCTTCGTGCCTTCGCTGCGGGAATATCATGCGCTTTACGGCCTTACACCGGAACGGCTCGCGAAAGCGGCGCCTGATGCGCTCGTGATGCACCCCGGCCCGATGAATCGGGGTGTCGAGATCGCCTCCTCGGTCGCAGATGATATCGAGCGCTCGGCGATCACCGAGCAGGTCGAAATGGGCGTCGCGGTGCGTATGGCCTGCCTGGATGTCCTCACGCGCGGACGGCGCGGCGTGGAGGGTTGGACGTGACCCCGCTCGCGATCCTCAATGGCAAGATCGTGGGCTCGGACGGCGTGTGCGAGGCGAATCTCCTTATCCGCGACCGGCAGATCGCGGCGATCGGCGGTTTCGACGTCCCGGCAGATGCTACCACAATCGATGCAAAGGGATTGCTCGTCGCGCCCGGCATTGTCGATGTCGGCGTCTTTGCGATAGATTTCCCGGCCTTCGCGGCGGGCGGCATCACCCGCGCCGGGCTGATGCCCGATCAATCGCCGCCGATTGACAACACCGCACTGGTCGAGCGCGCTGGACAGGCGGGCAAGCCCCACGTCTGGATCAGCCCGATCGGCGCGGCGACACGCGGCCTCGAAGGAACTGAGCTTGCTGAGCTTGGCCTGATGAAGGCGTCGGGGGCGACAGCAGTCGCGACGGGGCGCAAATGGATCGCCGATTCCGGCGTGATGCACCGGCTGCTCGCTTACGCCGCTTCGCTCGATCTGGTCGTGATTTCCCATGCCGAGGATGGCGGCCTGGGCGGCCAGGCTGTCGCAACCGCGGGCGAGACCGCGACCCGTCTCGGACTGGCGTCGGCTCCCGCGATTGCCGAGGCCATGGCGGTCGCACGCGATATCGCACTTGCCGAGGAAACAGGCGCGCGGCTTCATTTCCGGCAGCTCAGCACGGCCGATGCCTTCGATCTGGTACGCCGCGCCAAGCAGCGAGGGGTGCGGATAAGCTGTGGCGTAACGCCCGCGCACCTGATGCTGTCCGATATCGCGATCGGCAGCTTCCGGACTTTCGCCCGCCTTTCCCCGCCGTTGCGTGATGAAGCCGATCGACAGGCTGCGCTTGCGGCGCTCGTCGACGGCACGATCGATCTGCTATGTTCGGGCCATGATCCACAGGGACCGGAGGCAAAGCGCCTGCCCTTCGCTGACGCCGCGCCCGGAATGGCCGGGGCCGAGACTTTGTTGACATTGTCGCTGGGGCTCGTCCGTGACGGGCTGATCGATCTTCCCCGCCTGTTCGCACTGCTTTCTGCCCGGCCGGCCGAACTGCTGGGCGTTGGCGGCGGACTGCTCGAAGTTGGGGCCGAAGCCGACCTCATCCTGTTCGAAGCCGACAAGCCCTGGCGCATCAATGCCGATGAGATGGCCGCGCGCGCCGGCAACACGCCGTTCGATGGGCTTCCCGTGCAGGGCAAGGTGCTCCAAACGATCAAGGGCGGCCAGCCCGTCGGCTGACCGCCCTCTATCGTAACGAAACTTGTGAGGATTTAGCGGGAGGCAAACTGTTCCTTGGCGGCCCGCTTGGCCCACTGTAGCGGTGCATCGCCGGCGGTGCCGCGCACGAAGCAGACGCCGCCGCGCTCGCGCATCTTGCGGCAGAGATTGACAGCTTCGATCCGGCTCTGGAAGCCGCTGATCGCGAGACGGTGAAGCGAGCGGCCATCAACCGGGCTCTTGAATGTGGTGCTGACCGGGGTGTAGCCCTTCAACCAGCTGACCTTGCCGACCCAGTTGTTCCAGCCGCGCTCTAGCCCGGCTTGGCTGGAAAAAGCGCCGAGCTGAACGACGAAATTTCCGCCGCGCACCGCCGGGTGCGAGACCAGGATGGGTTTGGCCGCCTTCACCGGCTTCACATAAGAAGGCTTGGGCAGGTTCGCGGCGGCAACGCTGACCAGATAGGGCTTGGCGGCCTTCCCCGGCTTGGCCTGCACCGGAGCAACAACCGGCGCCAGCACCGGCTGCGGAATATCGATTGAGCGAATGACTGGCGCCGGGGCGACCGTTTCGGGCGCTGCCGCAATTTCGGCGACGGGCTCAGGGGCGGAGACAGGCTGCACAACTGGCTGAGGTTCAATTGCGGCGAGCGCTACCGGCGCGGACTCTGGCTTTGCATCCAGCAGTGCGAGCTGTGTCGGCATGCCACTGTCGAGGACAGGTGTTACGCCAAGCAACGAGGCGACTTGTTCATTGGTGCCGCGGGGGCGAGCGAAGCTGGACCATTCGATCATGCGCTTGTCGACCTGATCGGCGGCGACATCCTGCGCAGCTGTCGTGCGGGCCTCGGCCCAGCGACCGGCCAACGCATAGGTGAGCGCGAGATTCTGGCGAACCTTGGCGCTCGCGTCAGCCGAACGGGCGGCAGGCTCAAGAATCGCAAGCGCCCCCGCCTTGTCGCCGGCCAGCGCCATCCCGAGACCGACATCGGCATCGGGCACGCGGCCACGTGCCTGGCCGAGGGAGGCCAGGGCCTGATCATTCTTGCCAAGCGCGATCTGGGTGAGGCTTAGGCCGAGCGCGGCACGTCCGTGGTCGGGTGCAAGGCGCAGGGCGTCAGTGAATGCGGTTTCCGCAGACTGGAAACGGCCGCTGTGCAGATAAGCCTGGCCCAATAGGGCGCGATGCTCGGCGCTTGACGGATTGTAGGCGACGGCCCGCTCGGCATAGCGCACGGCGTCCTGCATCCGGTTCTTCTTGAGCGCGGCCAACGCGTTGTCGGCCGCCTGTTCGGCGGCCCTGATCATCTTCGGCGTGACTTCGGTCGCGGTCGCGGCGCCCATCGTGCCGATGATCAGCACGCTGGCGGCAAGCTTCAATATGGTCCGGTTCATCATCTACCCCCCAATGGCCTCAGTTGCGGCCTTCGGCCTTGCGCTGCGGAACCTGGTCCGCCAGCTTGTCTAGTTCGGGATGCGCAGCCAGATAGGCGTCGAGCGCGTCCAGCACGATCCTCTGTGCCGATCGATTGCTTACCGCCGTGGCGAGCCGGAGCCGCAGATGACGCTCGGCATCAAGGCGCAGCGTGAACGCGATCTTGCCGACGGCAAGCTCAGGCTTGCGTATGACTCGAGACACGGCCCGGATCGGACGAACGACAGCGCTCGGCTTGGCGACTGGCGGTTTCGGCTCGACCTCCGGCTCGGCCGCGAATTCCTCGGCGATCGTTTCCTGATATTTGATCGGCTGCGGGATGGCGGCCGCAAGAGGCGTCGAGGCAGGCGCTGCCGGGCGATCCTCGCCCATATCGTTCCAGCCGAGATCATCGAGGTTTGCGCCGTGCGACGACCGCATCGCCGGACGGGCGCCGCCCTTGCGCGCCAGCAGCGTCGAGCTCAGGGAGGCGAAACCACCGTTATTCATAGCACCGCTCATTGCGACACCACCCGGCGACCAAAGCCATGCTGTGCGCGCTGCGGTATCCCGAGGCTCGTCGCGCGCGGCGCGTTGAAGACGGTGCGGCGGAAATTCTTTTCGAGACGGTCGGCGATATAGGCCCACAGATCCTCGACTTCCTTGGCGGACTTCGAGTTGGGGTTCACTTCCATCACGGTGCGGCCGTCGATCATCGATGCGGCAAAATCGGTGCGGTGGTGGACCATGATCGGCGCGACGGTGCCGTGCTGCGACAGCGCGATGGCGGCCTCATGGGTGATCTTGGCGAGCGGCGTCGCGGCGTTGACCACGAACAGCAGCGGCTTGCCGGAGCGTTCGCAGATCTCGACGGTGGCGCCAACGGCGCGCAGGTCGTGCGGGCTCGGGCGGGTCGGGATGACGACGAGCTCAGCCACCTGGATCACGCTCTGGATCGCGGCGGTGATCGCGGGCGGCGTATCGATGACGGCCAGCTTGAAGCCCTGCTCGCGCAGTTCAGCGAGGTCGTTGGCGAGGCGTGCGACCGTGGTCTGCGCGAACGCAGGCATTTCCGCCGTGCGCTCATTCCACCAGTCCGCGAGCGAGCCTTGGGGATCGATGTCCATCAGAACGACCGGGCCCATGCCCGCTCGCTGCGCCTGAACGGCGAGATGCCCAGACAAGGTCGTCTTGCCCGATCCGCCCTTCTGCGATGCCAACGCCAATACTCGCATGTTGTCCCTTTCACGGCCTTCCGCTGCGCCACGGTGGCATGGAAGAGCTAATGAGCAGTTAACGGAGCGGAAAAGCGGCGAAAAATCGTGACATTCGGACCGTCAACTTTATTGATGTTGACGACGGGTTAAGCATAAAGTTGAACGCCGGGGTTTACACGGGGGTATCGGGATGCGTTTGTGCGGTAATTGGCTGGTTGGCGGGTTCATCGCGATGTTGTGGACCGTGCCCGGCCAGGCCACCGTAAAGGACGGCGTCGACGCGTGGCAGGCGGGAAATTACGCCAGGGCGATCGCGGAATGGCGGACACCCGCCGAACAGGGCGATCCCGATGCGCAGTTCAACATGGGGCAGGCCTACAAGCTCGGCCGCGGCGTCACCGCCGATCAGAAGATGGCACAAAGCTGGTATCAGAAGGCGGCCCAGCAGGGGCATGAACAGGCGCAAGCCAATCTCGGTCTGATCCTGTTCCAGAATGGCGACCGGCAGGGCGCGATGCCGTGGATCATCATGGCCGCCCAGCATGGCGAGCCGCGCGCGCAGTATGTCCTCGGCACCGCGATGTTCAATGGCGACCTCGTCGCGCGCGATTGGCCGCGCGCTTATGCATTGATGACCCGCGCCGCCGCCTCCGGGCTCACGCAGGCCGCCTCCAGCCTCCAGCAGATGGATAAATATCTCTCGATCGCTGATCGCCAGCAGGGCGCGGCGATGGCGCAGGAAATGGAAAAGGGCGGCAGCTTCAACGTCGCGATGAACGGAACGATGACCGCCGGCCTTCCCCCGAAGAGCCCGCAGGCCAAGCCCGTACCGCCCAAGCCGATTGCAAAGCCTGTCACCGCGCCCGTGGCGGCTCCCACGACGGCGCCTGCCCCCGCGTCACCACCTCCGACGCGCGTGGCTCAGGCCGCGCCAAAGCCGGCCCCGGCTCCGGTTTCCAAGCCCACTCCGGCGCCCAAGCCAATACCCGCTCCCGTTGCATCATCTCCCACCGCACGGCCTGCTTCAACTGGAACCGGCGGATGGAAGGTGCAGCTCGGCGCTTATGGTTCGCAGGCCGGGGCGCAGAAGGCATGGGGCGATGCCTCGCGGAACGGCGCGCTCAGCGGCAAATCGCCCGATTATATCCCGGTCGGCGCGTTGACCCGCCTCCGCGCCGGCCCCTTCAGCGGCAAGGCCGAAGCCAATCAGGCGTGTCAGGCGCTCCAGAAGGCGGGCCTGAACTGCTTCCCGGTTGCGCCCTGACAGGATTTCCGCCGAAAACAGCACTTAGATTTCGGTAACCATTCGCCGTAACCTTTCCTTGCCCCCGCCACGTCTAACGTCATGGCAATCTGGTATAAAAAGGGGCGTGGCGTGGCAGCAGTTCATCATCTTTCAGCCTACGGCGCCGCACCCGAAAAGATGGCCACGCCATGGCGGCGGCGGCGTATGTGCATGATAACCGCCGATCATCCCGCCCCCGCCGCGCTGCGTGAGATTTCCGGCAACGGGGCATTTCTTGAAACCAATGCCCGCCCGGCACTCGACAGTCGGGTCCGTTTCCACCACCCCGAAGCGGGCGTGATCGATGCCCGCGTCCTGAGCGTCGCGCATGACGGCATCCGTATCGGTTTTTCGGGAGATTCGAGTGCCGTGGCCTTCGCGCTGGCCGCGATTACCTCGGATATGACGCAGGGCTGACCCGCATCCAGGGATGATCGTCGCGGGCGCGGCGGACTGTCGTGATCCCTGGCAGATCAAGACGGATCGCAAGCCCCCCCGTCCGGGCGAGCAACAGCCGGTCGACCTTCAGCCAGCGCGGCACGCAGCCCTTGGGGAGGCGGCGATCGCTCACGACGATATCGGCTTCGGCGCAAGCCCGCACCATCGCCGGCCACGACACGAAATAGGGGCTGCGCGTCGCCAGCAGCCGCCAGCGCCGTCCATCGCTTTCGATATCCGCCGCGCACAGGTCAGGGCTGCATCGCGCCGAAGGCATGTCGTCGAGCGGCCCGCGCTCGGCTTCAGCGGCGACAGTGCGCAGGGTTTCACGGGTGAAATCAACCGCTCCGGGGCGAAGCAGGAAGAGGCCGCCATCATTGGCGCGTACCGCGACATGGCGCCCGTCACTGGTGACAAGCAGGTCAGGCGATGATGTGAGACCAACCCAAAGCGCTCCCGCGAGGAAAACCGGCAAGGCAAGCCATCGCGCCATTTCCCGCCATAAGCAAAACCAGAGACCCGCCAGGATCATCAGCCCGAACGCGGCGACGGGCATGGCGGGAATCGCGCTTACCGCGCCTGGCTGATCCTCTACAAAATAAGCAATATTTATCAATAGATTAATGCTTATTCCTGAGATTTTCCAGAAAAGACTGCCCAGACCGATCGCATCCATCAGCAAGGCGAATGCCTCCAGTGGCATAATCACAAAGGTAGTCAATGGTATAGCAATCGTATTTGCCACCACGCCGTAAATTCCGGCGCGATGGAAATGGTAGAGTGCAATCGGCACCAGGGCGATCTCGACTGCAAGCCCCGTCCCGAGCAGGATGCACAGCGTGCGGAGAACCCGGCCGATCCAGCCCTCCCCCTCCCGACGCGCGGCGAAAGCGCGTACGCGCGGATGATCGTGGAAGGCGACGAGCGCCGTGACCGCAGCGAAGCTCAACTGGAAACTTGGGCTGACCAGGGCCTCTGGCCACAGCACAAGGACGAGGATTGCGCCGGCGGCGACAAGCCGAAGGGTCACCGCTTCGCGCCCCATCGCCAGTGCCGCCAGGATCAGCAGCGCGGCGATGCAGGACCGCACCGTCGGGGTCTCGGCCCCGGCCAGCAATGTGTAAAGCATCCCGGCAAGGGCGGCGACCCCGGCAGCGATCATCGGCAGTGGCATGCGCAACGCCAGCGTCGGGCTCAAGGCCAGCAGCCGAAGCATCAGCAGCATCGTCCCCGCGACCACCGCACCGACGTGCAGTCCGCTAATGGAAAGGAGGTGGGCAAGGCCGCTCGTGCGCATGGCCTCCACGTCGGCCTCGGCGATGCCGCCCTGGTCGCCGGTGACGAGCGCGGCCGCGATACCGCCGGCCGACCCGTCCAGCGACTTCTGGATATGATCGGTCAGATCAGCGCGGACGCCGTTGATCCACGCTGTAAAGCCGGTCGAGGGCCTGCGGCTCACGACCTCAATTGCGCCGAGCGCAGTCCCGGTAGCGCCCAATTGCCTGAACCACGCAACGCGCGCGAAATCATAGGCGCCGGGCAAGGCTGCCGCTGTCGGCGGCATGAGCCTGGCGCTCAGCCGCACCTCCGCGCCTGGATCGAGTCCGGGTGGCATGTTCGAGATCGGGACGTTGACCCGCACGCGCGCCGGGAGCGACTGACCGGCGTCGGGCAGCAGGGTCAGTCGCACCAGATCGCGGGCCGCGAGATGCTCGACAGCTTCGATCCTGGCCGTGAACGTCACGACGCGGGGGCGATCGAGCCGCGCGCCGGCGACATGCTCGGCCCGCCACCAGATCAGCAGGCACCCTGCTATTGCCAGCAATGCCGCGATGACGGCCGCTCGACGCAACCGTCCCGGTGGGATCAAAGCCGCCGCAACCGCTCCCGACAGCAGCATCAATAGAAAGGCGATCCAGCCTTCGCGGGTCGGGATCGTGAACCAGCCCGCGATGCCAACGCCAAGAGCGACCGGCAACCACAGGGCAAGTTGATCCCGCTCGCGATCGAGCCAATACTCCAAGCGGCCGATCATTGGCTGCCCTGCCCCCTTTGCTGCGCTGCAAACGCTATGCTAGGGCCCGCCTGCCCGCCGCCCCGGCGGCATCTTTGGGAGCAAGCACGCGTGGTGGCAAGCAACGAAACCCGGCCAGTGGTGACACGGTTCGCGCCGTCGCCCACGGGTTTCCTGCATATCGGCGGCGCTCGCACCGCGCTCTTCAACTGGCTGTTCGCCCGTCATTATGGGGGCAAATTCCTGCTGCGGATCGAAGATACAGACCGCGCCCGCTCCACGGACGCGGCGATCGAAGCGATTCTCGACGGCATGAACTGGCTCGGCCTCAATTGGGACGGCGACGCGGTTTATCAGTTTGCACGCGCCGAACGGCATGCCGAGGTGGCGCACCAACTGCTCGCCGATGGCAACGCTTACAAATGCTTTGCCACGCCGGAAGAACTGGCCGAGTTGCGCGAGCAGCAGCGCGCCGCGAGGCAACCGCTCCGTTACGACGGGCGCTGGCGCGACCGCGACCCCTCGGAAGCACCCGGTGGAGCGCCCTACGTTATCCGCCTGAAAGCGCCGAGAACCGGCGAGACCGTTATTGAAGACCGCGTGCAAGGCGCCGTCACCGTCCAGAACAGCGAACTGGACGATATGATCCTGCTCCGCTCCGATGGCACTCCGACTTATATGCTCGCGGTCGTGGTCGACGATCAGGATATGGGCGTCACGCACGTCATCCGGGGCGATGACCATCTCAACAATGCGTTTCGTCAACTCGCCCTCATCAAGGCGATGGGCTGGCCCGAGCCGGTTTACGCACATATCCCGCTGATCCACGGCGCTGACGGCGCCAAGCTTTCGAAGCGACACGGCGCTCTTGGCGTCGATGCCTATCGCGACGAGTTGGGCATGTTGCCCGAAGCCGTCGGCAATTATCTGCTCCGGCTCGGCTGGGGGCATGGCGATGACGAGATCATCAGCCGGGATCAGGCGATCCAGTGGTTCGATCTGGATCATGTGGGCCGCTCGCCCTCGCGCTTCGATCTCAAGAAGCTCGAGAACCTCAACGGCCATTATATCCGCGAGGCGGATAACGCTCGACTTGCCGAGCTTACGGCTCCACTGATCGAGCGCCTGCTTGGCATCAGCCTTGCCGCTCCCCAGCTTGATCTGCTGCGTCGCGCAATGGAATTTCTGAAGCCACGCGCAAAGAGTTTGAATGAATTGGCCGACGGTGGGACATTCCTTTTTCGCACACGCCCAATAGGAATGGACGAAGCCGCGTCCGCCCTGCTAGACGACCGCGGTTTGGCATTGCTTGCGGACGTTCAACAGGCGATCGCACCGCTGGCGGACTGGACTTCCCCCTCGATCGAGGGTGCCGTGCGGGGTGTGGCCGAGGCGGCGGGAATCGGATTGGGCAAGGTCGCCCAACCGCTTCGCGCCGCGCTGACCGGTCGCACCACGTCTCCTGGCATTTTCGACGTGCTGGTTCTGCTTGGCCGTGATGAAAGTCTTGCCCGGCTGAACGACCGGACCGGGGCGGTGTTGTAATAAGGTTTGTAGAAGGAGCATATCATGGGGGAAAAGAGCGCGGCCCTGAATTTGAGCGGCAAAGAGAGCGACTACAAGGTAATGTCAGGCTCGGTCGGGCCGGACGTGATCGATATCCGCAAGCTCTACGCCAATACTGGCGCCTTCACCTATGATCCGGGCTTCACTTCCACGGCGAGCTGCGAATCCAAGCTCACCTATATTGATGGTGACGCGGGCACTCTGCTGCACCGGGGCTATCCGATCGACCAACTCGCTGAGCAGTCGAGCTTCATGGAAGTCTCCTATCTCCTCCTGAACGGCGAACTGCCAAGCAAGGCCGAGCTGGAGAAGTTCACCTACACGATCAGCCGCCACACCATGCTGCACGAGCAGCTTTCGACATTTTATCGCGGTTTCCGTCGGGATGCGCACCCGATGGCGATCATGTGCGGCGTTGTCGGTGCACTTTCGGCCTTCTATCACGACTCGACCGACATCAACGATCCGCACCAGCGGATGATCGCCTCTCACCGCCTGATCGCGAAGATGCCGACGATCGCAGCAATGGCCTACAAGTACTCGATCGGCCAGCCGTTCCTTTATCCCGATAATTCATTGAGTTATACGGGGAACTTCTTACGAATGACCTTCGGTGTGCCTGCCGAAGAGTATCAGATCGATCCGGTCGTTGAAGACGCGATGGACAAGATCTTCATCCTCCACGCTGATCACGAGCAGAACGCATCGACCTCGACCGTCCGTCTCGCGGGCTCGTCAGGCGCCAACCCGTTTGCCTGCATAGCCGCCGGCATCGCCTGTCTCTGGGGCCCGGCGCATGGCGGCGCCAATGAGGCCGCGCTCAACATGCTCCGCGAGATCGGCACGCCCGACCGCATCCCGGAATATATCGCCCGCGCCAAGAACAAGGACGATCCCTTCCGGCTGATGGGCTTCGGCCACCGCGTCTACAAGAATTTCGATCCGCGCGCGAAGGTGCTGTCCAAGGCGGCGACCGACGTACTTGATCGCATGGGCAAGAATGATCCGGTGCTCGACACCGCCCGCGAGCTTGAGCGCGTCGCGCTGTCCGATCCTTATTTCGTGGAGAAGAAGCTTTATCCGAACGTGGACTTCTATTCGGGCGTGATCCTGTCGGCGATCGGTTTCCCCACCACAATGTTCACCGTGCTCTTCGCGCTTGCCCGCACCGTCGGCTGGGTCGCGCAGTGGAACGAGATGATCTCTGATCCCGAACAGAAGATCGGCCGCCCGCGCCAGCTCTACACCGGGCCGACGCAGCGGGATTATGTGGGAATCGACAAGCGTTAACTGACACCCTCTCCTTTCGTCCCGAGTGGGGACTGCTTGGCGAAGCCCGCATCGAAGCATGCTTCGATGCGCCGCTTCGACAGGCTCAGCGGCTACTCAGGACGAACGACGCAATGCTGTTGTTTCTATCGCGCCGGTAAGGTCAGCACAAAGCGCGCGCCCTGCCCCGGCGCGCTATCCACTGTGATGTCGCCGCCCATCGCGCGGGCAAGTTGCCGGGAAATATAGAGGCCAAGCCCCGAAGCCCCGCTCTGCGCGCCATGGAGCCGTTCGAATTTCTCGAAGATGCGCTCCTGATCCTCCTGAGCGATGCCGGTACCCTGATCAGCGACGATGAGCACGGCCTTGTCGCCTTCCTGTTCGTTGCGCAGCCATATCATGCCGCCCTCGGGCGAGTGGCGCACGGCGTTGCCGATCAGATTGACCAGGATCTGAAGCACTCGGCGGAACTCGCCAATCGCGGGCAATGTCTCGTAATCCGCCGGCCGATCGATCCGGACATTCTTGTCGGCGGCGCGGACCTGCAGCAGCCCGGCGGCGCGGCGGGCGAGATCGCACAGGTCGATCGTGTCACGCTCGGGCTGATAGTTGGGATGCTCGATCGTCTGAAGCTCGATCAGATCATCGACCAGCGACATCAGATGCCGCCCCGCAGACGCAATGTCAGTCGCGTAATCGGCATATCCGCGCCGCAATGGGCCGTCGGCCTGGGTGCTGATCGTGTCGGCATTGGCGATGATGCGATCAAGCGGCGCCTTTAACACCTTGCCGATCTCCGCCCCGAACGTTTCGTCGGCGAGTGTCGCGACCGCAACTGGTGACGTGGCCTCATCCTCCTCGAGCCGGGTCGCCATGCCACGATAGCCGGTCAGCCGGTTACTGTCGTCGAACACTGGATAGCCTTCGAGCAGAAGCATCCCGAAATCGGTGCCGCGCAACCGGGCGCGCTGGCCCTCAAAGGCGCTCTGGACGGCGACTGCATCGAGCATCGGCAGTGATCCGTCATGCGAATCGAACAGGCCGAACAGCCGCGTGAACGGCTGACCGGTAAGGCCGGAAATGGTCGAGCCCAGCGCCGCCGCCGCATTGTGCGACATATCGGTGAGCTTCAGCTGCGCATCCACCGCCCAATGGAAATCGGCGCTGGCGCGCTGGAAATCCTCGATGCGGCCATCACTGCGCGGACGCAGGTCGGACTGCGCCGGCCGGGTCACCCAGTCAGTGATTTCGATCGCAACGAAGTCGCCCTCAGGCCGGGCATGGACGAAAAGATCAATATCGCTGCCGTCGTCCGCTGCGGCCACCGGACGCGACACCGCCGCCTGCAACCGCGCCACAAGACGCACAAGCGCTACGAGCTGCGGGATCGCCAGCACGCCGCCGGGCCTGCCGCCCGTCTGCACATGCAGCGCCGCCAGCGGCGGATCGGCTTCGATCAGCCTGCCTTCTGCATCGACCTTGCCGAGGATCGGGAAGAACGGGATGGCCTCTTCAATCATGCCCGCCCGTCTCCCCCGGCATTGAGACCGGCGATCGCGCGACGATAATGATCGTCAACACCCCAGGCGCGGATGGCCGCGCGCGCCTGATCGATCGAGAGATCGTCGAACGCGGTTGCTGCGCGAGCAAGCTGGCGATCGTTGACCGCGCCGGACCCGGTACGCGCCGCGAACAGGCCAGCGAGCAGCCCAAGCGCGATATGGCGCTCCATTCCGATCGAACGGAGCAGCAGAGTAAGGCGGCTTACGTCAACGTCCGCCAGCATCGTCCAGACAGCGGCGGTATCAAGCAACGCGCGCACCGCCAGCCCCGCCACCCAGACCGACAATTGGCCTTCATAAAGCAGCGCCACCAGCAACGTATCGTCGAGCGCCTCGGCACGCGCGAGCCTCAGGGCAAGCTCATGCGCTCGCGCGTCCACGGTCTCGCGCTCGTCATAACCCGCCATGACCGCGGTCACCGCCGTAACCAGCGCGCGATCGGCTGCCGCCGGATCGATCTCATGCTCATGCAGCATATGATCGCGGAGCGCCGCCGCGATCCACCATGTCATGCGATGCTGAAGCTCGATCGGAAGATCGGCGCGGTTGAGCACTGGATCGCCGAACCGGTCCCAGCGGCGACTCTCCGCCACCAGCAGCGCAGCGGCAGCATCCGCAATGGCGGTGTCGTCATGGCTGGTCAGCCGCTCCATGAGCCCGCCCGCGGCGGCCTCGCCGCGCGGATAAGCTGCTCGCAATGCCCGCCCAATATGATGCTCATCGCAATGGCGGAGAAGCTGCACGGCAAGGTCAGCGTCGCGCATCACCCGAGATCTCGCAAGCCTGGGTCCGGCGATCGGGATATCGCGGTCTGTGAATTCGATCTTCAACTCGACCGAATTGGAAATCGGCGGAAGGCCGATCAGGTGGGCTCGCAGATCATGCTCGATCGTGTCGACCAGCACGGCCAGCATGCGCGTCATTGTGGCATGGTCGCGGTCGCTCAGCCGGTACTCGGGCGTCCGGAACAAATCATTCAGCGCTCCCGTGAGCCGCGCGCGCGCGCCATCGGCCGCACGAGCAGCATCGGCAAGCAGGCGGTCGGCATACGCTCCCGTTGGCATGGGGCGCACTGTATCGGACGCGGACATGCCGCCACCATAGGACAAGTGCGTTAAGGGGGTGCTAACCGGTTCCGGTCCGTGATTTAGCGGCAATCGCATCGTGAACGAGCCGCTGCGCCACCACGAAAGAGGTGACGGCATAGACGGCCGCCGCCATCATCCCCGCCCCCCAGCTGGCCGCGAAAGCGAAGGGGATGAACATCCAGATCAGCCCGTCGCCGGTCGCCATAAACGGCATGTCGGTACGATTATCGAGCCGGTGGGCCGTGCGCCATTCGCTGGCGAGCGCGACCATCACCCCGACGATCAGCACCGCGAGCAGCGCCCAGCCCCACTGCCCATCGTCCCCGCGTCTGATGCCGAGCGCGATCAGCGCCGCCCCCGCTGCGCTTAGCCTGGCGCGCGACAAGCGCTGCTCGTGCCGAAGCCGCGTCATCCGCACATCGGCGAGGCGGCGCGCGACCGAAGCCAACGGCCCGCTGGCCACCAGCAAAACCAGCGCCGGCCAGAACCAGCCCATAGCCGCAAGCGGGATCGCGCCGACCGCAAGCATGATCGATGCGACGCCCAGCCACCAGGGATCGGCCGGGCCGCGCGCCAGTCGCGTGAAGCCGATCTTCTCGATTAGCGGGAAGATGTAGCGCGCCACCCATCCGTCGCGAAACCCGGCAGAGCCCGCGATGATCCTTTGTTCGAGCGTGGCCAGATCGCTGGCGTGTCGCGCAACCACCGGCCGTTCGGAGGGCAGCGTCTCCCCCGACGTGCCGAACGCCGACAGGATCGCCGCCTCGTCGGCAAGGGTCCGACGCAGGAGCGTCAGCTCGAAATCCCATTCTCCAAGCTGTGCCGCCGTTGCCTGTAGCCGTGCGCCGTCGATTAACGAAAGCCCTGCCCAGCGATGCTGCGCGCCGATCAGCTCGAAATCCTCAAGTCCCGGCAGATCGGGCAAGGTCATGACCGCCGGCGGCGATGACGCGGCAAGCCGGTTGAACACCTCGGCCCCCGCTATGCAGCCGTCGGCGACGATGAGTACCGTCTCGTCGGGATGAATGCGATCCGCCGCATCCGGCACGCCCCGCGCGATATCGACGCGGGTACCGCTCCTGCGCAACCGGTCAACCGCACCGATCAACGGCGCGGGGAGCCGCTCGACCAGCACCACGATATGTGTCGCGCCGGCCCGCACGGCCCGGCGGACCTGATGCTCGAGCAGGGTCGCACCCGCGAGCGGCAGGCACGCCAGCAGCATGTCGCTTCCATCGTCAATCGTCTGAGAGGCAAAAATCAGCGCGGCCAGCGCCATAGTCGTCCCCGGAAACCCTTGAGGGCGATTAGGACGAAGCGGGAATTTTGGCAAACGCTCAGGTGAGCGAACCCCTTACGAATCGAATGCGGCGATCGCCTGCTCGATTTCGCGGATCACAACCGGATCGCTGGGGGCTCCTTTTGATGCCTCTTCGGCTGCCGCCATCAGCGCCACGGCGCCAAAGCTCGCACCCAATCCCTGCAGGCGAAGTCCGGCCATCCGCCAGTTCGCGTCACAACGAGACCGCTTCAACTGATCGACGAGCGCATTGGCGCTTTCGAGAAATACACCGCGCAACTCGGCCACCAGATTGGGATCGTCGCCGACCGCAGCGGCCAACGCAACATGAAGCGCACCGGGATCATACATCATCGTGACAGGATAAATGATGGTTACTTAACGAGGTATTGAAGCGCCGCCTCTTTTTCTTGTCCCAAAAGCTGGTACAGTCGGCCCATGACGATTGGGGGCAAACCCGCGGAAGACTGGGGCGAGGAATCCGCGCCTGACAAAACTGACGTGTTCGCGGCTGCGGACTCGCGTCACGATGCCTGGGCGCTGCTCGACCAGGATTATGGGGACCAGGTGGAAAAGCGCGAGGAAGAGCGCCTGCCGCGCGTATCCCAGTCGGGCGACAAGATCCCGGCGCTCCTGCTCGTCGTGGTTGCGCTTGCCTGGATCGGCGGCGTCAGCTGGAAGATATTCGGATCGGACCCTGGGCTTACCGCCGAATTCATCACGACGCTGAATCTCATCGCGCTGGCAAGCGGGCCGGCAGCCGTGCTGGCGATCGCCTATCTGCTTGTGGGGCCAACAAGCCGCCGCGAAACCCGGCGTTACGGCCGCACCGCGCAGGCGATGCGCGCCGAGGCCAGTCGGCTTGATGAAGTGCTAGCCGCGCTGGTGGAACGCATCGAGGCCAACAGTGTCGCCCTGCGCGAGCAGATTATCCTGCTGGAAAGCAAGGGTTCGCAGACCGCGCAGCAGATCGCGGAAATCAACGAATCAATGCGCGAGAACATCACCACTCTCGCGCGGCATTCTCTCCTGCTCGGCGCAGCCGCCTCTTCCGCGCGCGAAGAGATGAAAACGCTGATGGTTGACCTGCCCGATGCCGAGCAGCGGATGAACCAGCTTACCGATCTTTTGCGCAGCGCGGGCCATATTGTCGACAGCCAGGCCGCCGGGCTGCAAAGCCAGCTCGTAACGCTCACGCAGCGCGCTCGGGACGCGGACGAGACCGCCGGCATCGCCGCCGAGCGGCTGGCCGGGCAGCTGGAACGCATCGAAGGCACCGCGCGCAAAGCCGCTCAGGAACTTCGCATCGCTTCCGAGCAGGTCGAAGTTTCGATGGATAACGCGGCCGACAAGGCATCGCGGGGGATCGAGGATGCGCGGCGCGGCATGGATGTCCAAGGTTCAGCGATGATCGCCATCGTTGAGCAGGGACGCGAGGCCCTGGACCGCGCGGGGATAGATGCGACGCGCCGTATTAATGAACGGATGGAGGAAATCGGGCTGCAGGTCGACAGCATCTCGGCCCGCCTCGCGTCGCAGGACGAATCGAGCACGGCGATGCTCAACCATCTGAACCAAGCGCTTGGGGAGGCCGAAGCCCGCTTCACCAGCCTCAAGGAAACCGCAACCGAGCATACCGCCGATCTGGCCGAGGCGATCGTATCGTTGACCGATCACGCCGAACGGGTCACGACAACGCTTGGCGGCAGCGCCGAGAATGCCGACGAGCTGCTCAAGCGTGCCGAGACCTTCCGCGCCGCGATCGAAAGCTGTACCCGCGACGTTAGCTCGACCTTGCCGCTCGCGCTGGCCCAGCTCGAGGAACAGCTGTTTCACAGCCAGGAGGCACTCAAGACCGCGCTTCCCGAAACCGAACGGCTCCAGCAGGCGGCGCGATCGGTGGCGACCAGCATCGATGAAGCCGGCGAAGCGCTGTCGCGACACGGCAACGATATTACCAGCTTGGGGGATTCCGCCGATCGCCAGCTCGATCGAACCCGTCAGCGGGCCGAGGAACTCAGCCGCGTCATTGAGGACGCAGAACAAAGCATCGCAGGCCTGAACAGCGGAGCGAGCGCCCAGCTCGTCGAGGCGCTGCACCGTGTCCGCCAGGCCGCCAACGAAGCGACTGAACGGGCACGCGCGACGCTCGGCTCGGTCATTCCTGACGCCGCCGAGGCACTTTCGACCGCAAGCGGCGAGGCTGTCCGGCGCGCGGTTTCCGAACCCGTGCAGTATCAGCTCGCCGAGATGAGCGTAATCGCGCAACAGGCGCTGACCGCCGTAGAGGCCGCCAGCGCCAAGCTTGCGGGCCAGATGGCGACGATCGAAGAGGCCAGCCGCTCGATTGAGCAACGAGTCGAGGAAGCCAAGGCTGAGGTCGAACGCAGCAATCAAGACACGCTGTCACGGCGTGTGTCGCTGCTGATCGAATCGCTCAATTCGACCGCCATCGACGTGACCAAGATCCTGTCGAACGAAGTCACCGACAGCGCATGGGCCGCCTATCTGCGCGGTGATCGCGGCGTTTTCACCCGACGCGCCGTGCGTTTGCTGGAAACCGGCGAGGCCCGCGACATCGCGCGTCATTATGACGAGGAGCCTGAGTTCCGCGAGCAGGTGAACCGCTACATCCACGATTTCGAAGCGATGCTGCGCCGCGTTCTCTCCAGTCGCGACGGCAATCCGTTGGGAGTCACCCTGCTATCGTCGGATATGGGCAAGCTCTACGTCGCCCTCGCGCAGGCAATCGAACGCCTGCGGACCTGACCTCTCCGGTACCCCAGCAAAGGCTGGGTCCATGTCGGTAATAACAGACGTCGTGCTTAATTTTGAGAAAGATGAATACCAGCCTTCGCTGACATGACGACGGGAATTAGATGCCGTCGATCACCGGTGTCCAACCGCCACTGGACAGACGCCCGGCAAGATCCGAGACGCAAGCATCCAGTACAGCCGCATCCGTCGACCGGATCACGAAATTCGCTCCGCCCCTGCCCTCCCGGAAAAAGGGATAGCTCCCGATCTGGCAGCCTTCATGCGCCGCTTCGGTCTCGCGCAGCAGATCGGCCACCTCGCTCTCGGGAACCCAGCAGCCCACGGTTCGGGAGATCAGCGGTCGCCCGCCTTCGAGCACGCCGTCGAGCGACTCCAGCATAAGCGCCGCCACACGCGGTATGCCTGCCAGAATGAAGATATTACCCACCCGGATGCCTGGCGCGCCCGAGATTGCGTTCTCGATCAGCTCGGCCCCATCCGGCACGCGCGCCATGCGCAGCCGCGCGTCGTTGATGCCTCCACGGGTGACATAATAGTCCTCGAGTGCGGCTCGCGCTTTCGGGTGGATAATCACCCCCAGCCCAAGCGCCGCAGCGATAGCATCGACGGTAATGTCATCGTGAGTCGGGCCTATGCCGCCCGTCGTGAACACATAATCGTTGCGGACCCTTAGCATGTTAACCGCTTCGGCGATCGCAGCCATGTCGTCGGCAACGACGCGCACTTCGGAAAGGCGGATACCCTGCGCGTTCACCCACTTCGCAACCTGTGCGATGTTAGCGTCCTGTGTCCGTCCCGAAAGAATCTCATCTCCGATGACGATGAGGGCGGCGTTCCAGATGCGCGTGTCCGACATGCGGATGCCATAGCGCCCTTAAGCCCAAAAACTCAATCCAGCGCTCGCAAATCAGGCAGCGCTGCCGTATATAGTGGGCATGATCGACTATATCACCATCAATGCCGGAGACACCGTTTCGCGGACCGGCTCCATCAAGTTGTACGGCCCTGAAGGGTTCGAGGGCATGCGCCGCGCCGGTCTGCTGGCCGCCGAAGTACTCGACGGGCTTGTGCCTCATGTGGTGCCCGGCGTGACCACGGAGGAAATCGACACACTGGCACGCGAGCATATGCTGCGGGGCGGCGGCATTCCGGCCACTCTCAATTATCGTGGTTTCACGCACAGCTGCTGCATCTCGATCAATCATGTCGTCTGCCACGGCATTCCGGGGCCGAAGCAGCTGAAATCAGGCGATATCGTCAATATCGACGTGACCGTGATCATCGACGGATGGCATGGAGACACCAGCCGCATGTTCCTGGTCGGCGATGTGCCGATCAAGGCACGCAGACTGGTCGAAGCCACCTACCAGTCGCTCCTGCTTGGGCTGGAACAGGCGAAGCCGGGCAACCGGCTCGGCGATATCAGCCACGCCATCCAGAGCTACGCCGAGAAGCAGCGTTACGGCGTAGTCCGCGATTTCTGCGGCCATGGGTTGGGCCGTGTCTTTCATGACGCACCCGAGGTCGTCCATGTCGGCCGGCCAGGCACCGGGCCTGAGCTGCGCCCCGGCATGTTCTTCACTGTCGAGCCGATGATCAATATCGGACGCCCGGATGTGAAGGTGCTGGAAGACGGCTGGACAGCCGTCACCCGCGACAGGTCGCTCTCGGCGCAGTTCGAACATTCGATCGGCATCACCGAGGACGGCTGCGAGATCTTCACAAAGAGCCCCGCCGGCCTCGACGCGCCACCCTATTTCTGACGCCCGGCCATTGGCGATGAGCGAGACGTCAGCAGCCGCCCAGCTGAAGCTCAAGGCTCAGATTCTGCTGGGCGACGAAATCGCTATGGGCCCGGGCAAGGCCGACCTGCTCGATGCGATCGCACAGACAGGCTCGATTTCCGCCGCCGGCCGGGCGCTCCGCATGAGCTACCGGCGCACCTGGCTGCTTGTCGACACGATGAACCGCTGCTGGAAGGAGCCACTGGTCGAAACGGCTACGGGCGGCAGCCGTGGCGGAGGCGCGCGCTTGACCGATCTCGGCAAGCGCGTCGTCCGCAGCTATCGCGATATGCAGCAGATGATGTCTCACTGCGCCGATTCGAAAGAGTTCAACGAACTGCTGCACGCATTACGCTCCGCACCGAAGACGGTACAATCATCAGCTTACCCGGGCTAACCCATAAATGCTGGGCCAGATAGCATGATCCGGATCGCTGATGAGCGCCGACCTGCCGGCGAGTCGCGCGCGCGATCCATATTGTATGCGCAACGCGCGTTAAAAACTTGCTCAAGATTCGAGCAGAGCTGTTTGGGACTGCCTGGTTTTGATGCAATGCGACAGCCGTCAAAGGCAATTTTCCGCAGTTGCTTGCACATGTGACTTTGGCACGCTTATTGATAGCATGCTGGGCGGAGGGACGACCATAAAGTGAAAAAAATCGAAGCGATCATCAAGCCATTCAAACTCGACGAGGTGAAGGAAGCGCTTCACGAAGTCGGGGTCTCCGGCATCACCGTTACCGAGGCCAAGGGTTTTGGACGTCAGAAGGGGCACACCGAACTCTACCGGGGCGCCGAATATGTCGTCGACTTCCTGCCGAAGGTGAAGCTCGAAGTCGTCGTCGAGACAAGCCTTGCCGACAGGGTGGTGGAAGCGATCGCAAATGCAGCGCAAACGGGTCGCATCGGAGACGGCAAGATTTTCGTCACGCCCGTTGAATCGGCGGTGCGGATCCGCACCGGGGAGAGGGACTCGGACGCGATCTGACGATCGTTTCTGAGCCTGAGTCACAGGCAGGGCGGCAGCGTCGCCCTTGAATTTCATCTTGGGGAAGGCAGACACAATGGCCAACAAACCGGCTGATGTTTTGAAGTTGATGAAGGAAAAGGAGATCGAATGGGTCGATCTGCGTTTCACCGATCCAAAGGGCAAGTGGCAGCATCTAACGATGGTCGCCAGTGTCGTCGGAGAGGATGAACTGACTGACGGGTTCATGTTCGACGGTTCGTCGATCGAGGGCTGGAAGGCCATCAACGAATCCGACATGATCCTGAAACCGGATCTCGACGCGGTTTGGGTCGATCCCTTCTCCGCCACCCCTATGTTGATCCTGGTATGCGACATCGTCGAGCCTTCGACGGGAGCGTTGTACGATCGCGATCCGCGTTCGTGCGCTAAGCGCGCCGAGGCCTATGTTAAGACGCTTGGCGTCGGCGACACCATCTATGTGGGGCCGGAAGCCGAGTTCTTCATGTTCGACAACGTCCAGTTCGACACGACCTACAACGAATCCTACTACAAGATCGACGACATCGAGCTGCCAACCAACACCGGCAAGGCCTATGAGGGCGGCAACCTCGGTCACCGTCCCCGCGCCAAGGGCGGCTATTTCCCGGTCGCGCCGGTCGACAGCGTTGTCGACGTCCGCGCCGAGATGGTCTCGACCATGCTGGAAATGGGCTTGCCCTGCGACAAACATCACCATGAAGTGGCCGCCGCGCAGCATGAACTCGGCCTAACCTTCGGCACGCTGGTAACTACTGCCGATCGCATGCAGATCTACAAATATGTCGTGTGGCAGGTAGCGCAGGCTTACGGCAAGACCGTGACTTTCATGCCGAAGCCGATCGCCAAGGACAACGGCTCGGGGATGCACACCCACATCTCGATCTGGGACAAAGGGCAGAACACCTTCGCGGGCAACGGCTATGCTGGTCTGTCCGAAACTTGCCTCTATTTCATCGGCGGTGTGATCAAGCATGCCAAGGCGCTCAACGCCTTCACCAACCCGACCACCAACAGCTACAAGCGTCTGGTGCCGGGCTATGAAGCGCCGGTACTGCTGGCATATTCCGCGCGCAACCGCTCGGCCTCCTGCCGTATTCCGTATGGCGCGGGCACCAAGGCGAAGCGCGTTGAGTTCCGCTTCCCGGACGCGATGGCGAACCCCTATCTCTGCTACGCTGCGCTGGTAATGGCTGGTCTCGACGGCATCGAGAACAAAATCCATCCGGGCGAAGCCATGGACAAGAACCTTTACGATCTTCCGCCCGAAGAGCTCGCGTTGGTTCCGACCGTCTGCGGCTCGTTGCGAGAGGCGCTCAATTCGCTCGCGGCCGACCATGCCTTCCTTACCAAGGGCGGCGTGTTCACTGAAGAGCAGATTGAGTCCTATATGGAACTCAAGTGGCCGGAAGTCGCCCGTTGGGAGATGACCCCGAGCCCGGTCGAGTTCGACATGTACTACAGCGCCTGATCCATCGCTGATCGACGAAGACGACGCTCCGGAGGGCAACTCCGGAGCGTTTTCTTTTTGGGCGATAGGGTCGATCTCGAAACCGGGCGGTTGTGAACGATGGTCAACGGTGGCAATGCCGCCTGAAGTTGGAGTTCTGAATGCTGTCCCCCACACAGCCGCAAGCGGGTTCGCAGCCCGCAATCGGTTTCCGCGAGTTCGTCGCCCTTATGGCCGCGCTTATGTCTATCAACGCGCTGGGCATCGACATGATGCTGCCGGCGCTGCCAGACATTTCACGCGATCTGGGAATGACGATCGAGAACCAGCGGCAGTGGATTATTTCCGTCTATATGATCGGCTTTGGACTGGCCCAGCTTGCCTATGGGCCGCTGGCGGATCGCTACGGGCGCCGGCCTCTCATGCTGGCAGGCCTGCTGCTCTACACCTCCACCAGCTTGATCGCGAGCTTCGCTGACAGCTTCGAGACCATGATGGTCGCCCGTTTCCTGCAAGGAATGGCAGCCGCCGCGTCGCGTGTACTGGTCGTCTCGATGGTGCGGGATTGCTATTCGGGCCGGCAGATGGCGCGGGTCATGTCGCTTACCTTTATCGTTTTCCTCGCCGCCCCGATCTTCGCGCCAAGCATCGGCAAGCTGATCCTGTTAGTGGCGCCGTGGGAAGCGATCTTCCACGCGCTGGCCGCTTTCAGCGCTATACTGGCGACGTGGATGGTACTGAGGCTGGACGAGACATTGCATCCGGAATATCGGCGCAGCATCGACCTGGGCGAGATCGCTGCGGCCGCGCGACAGGTCGTCGTCAACCGATGCTCGCTGGGCTACACGCTCGCGCTAAGCATGAGCTTCGGGGCCATGCTTGGCTTCTTGGGCAGCGCTCAGCAGCTTTTCACCGACGTTTTCGAGGCGGAAGACATCTTCCCCCTCATTTTTGCCTTCATATCCGGATCGATGGGCCTCGCCTCCTATCTCAACAGCCGCATTGTCTTGCGGCTGGGATCGAGGCGGGTGTCACATTTTGCACTCGCCGGGTTCATCGCCATCGGCGGCGTCCATCTCCTGTCCGCCGAATTGATCGGCGAGACGCTGATGAGTTTCGTGATGTTCCAGTTCGCGATCATGTTCTGCGCAGGGCTGATGGGATCCAACTTCGGCGCAATGGCGATGGAGCCGATGGGCGCGATCGCGGGCACAGCCTCCTCCGTGCAGGGAACGATCTCCACTTTGATCGCGGCGACTATGGGCATCGTCGTCGGGCAAAGCTTTAATGCCACCAGCATCCCGGTCGTGCTGGGCTTCTTTGGAGGTGGTATCGGCGCGCTTGCCGCTGTGCTCTATGCTGAGCGTGGCAAGCTGTTCCGGCCCCAGCACGCAATGCCGGAGTCCGCTCAATAATCTTTCGAGACGCGGACGTTCACGCTCTGACGACCGATCGTCGAGACCGAAGATAGCAACGAGAGCCAACGCGTTATCTGGAATTCGACACGCGTCGCGGAATAGCCCTGACCATCTGTGATCAGCTCAACATAGGTCCTTCGCGTGATATATTTGCCGGCGGCGACCGACGTGCCCTGTCCAGTCGTCACGTCAGCCGGAAGGATGCGCAGGCGATCGAGCCCCGCGACTTTGCGTACCGCGTTGATCGGGTTGAGCCCCTCCCCTCCGCCATTGCGGAACGAGGCGACGGCGGCGGCGAGCTGCAGGGCCTCGGGCGCCGACAGGTCGGTGATCGAGCTTCCAAACAGCAATCGTGAGAGCAGCTCGTCCTCCGGCAACGCGGGCACGCTGGCGAAATGGATTTCAGGGCGGAGCCCGGTGCCGCCCACCTGGATCGAGGCATTGAGCCCCTGCACGCTGGCCGTGGCCACGATATCGAGAACCGGATCGGGCGGCTGCTGCCCGAGGAAGCGGATCGTTCCCCGCTCCAGATCGAAGCGCCTGCCGGCGAATTCATAGGCGCCTCGCACCAGATCGGCGCGGCCCGTAATGGCGGGGTTTTCGACCGACCCCTTGATGTCTAGGTTCGCACGCCATTCGCTGTCGAGCCCGAGACCAGTCACCATCAACCGGTTGCGCGCATCCGCCTGGATATCAAGCAGCCAGGGCTTGACCGGCCTTTCGTCGTCATCATCGCCAGGACGATTAAGCTCGGTGACATTGAGGCGCGGGATCGCGACCGCCGCTGCGCGTCCTAGCCGGAACCGCCCGCGCAGAACCTTCAGATCCCCGCCGATAGTCCCGCCCGAACCATCGGAACGGATGGTCATCGGCCCGGTAACCGTCGCGCCGATATCGTCGCGGTTGAGCATCAGGGCGCCTTGCGTCTGCATCGACAAATCCATGCCGAAGCCGTTGACCGCCGCCAGATCGAAATTGCCGTTGCCCGACAGGGTCCCTCCACCCGGTGTCGTTCCGGAGAAATCGTTGATCCGCAACGCTGAGCCGCTGAAATTCCCCGTCGCGCGGATATTTTCAATGATCGTGCCGGTAATCGCGCTTTCGAGGCGGCCTCCGGTCGCGCGCAGCGATCCCCGGATACGCGGATCATTGGTGAGCCCCTCGATATCGGCGCCGACCGCAATCGGGCCAGACAGATCGATCGATTCGACACCGGTAAGCCGCCAAAGCGTATCAGCCGGGCCGTTATAGCGGAGCTGGGCAAAGATCGGCGCGCGCGCCAGGCGCTCGACGATTGTCCCGTCGGGTGTCAGCATGCCGATGCGCGCCTGCGCGCGTCCAACGGTCTTGCCCTCGCTCCTGGCCACCGCGCGCATCGCAAACGCGGTTGCCGAAAGCCGGGCGGTTATACCAAGGTCAATCGGCCGCGAGGAGAGCACGAGCCCCGAGCGCGTCAATCCCCGGATCATCAGGTTCGCATCGCCGACCGGCAGGAGCCCGCCCCTCGGCTGACGATAGCTGAACCGGCCAGTCGCATAGCCCCCGAAAGCAAGATCCGGAGCCACCACATCCAGCACCGAAAGCGGAATGCGCTGGATGCTTGCATCCACCTCGGTGGCGCTGCCGCCGATGCGGCCCGAGAAACGCGCCTTCCCTCCAGCGAAGCTGATGTCAGTCCGATCGAGCCGCCAGCCATCTTCGGAGCGCGTGATCTGGGCGGGCGTATCGAGCTCGATCGGCTGGCGGTCGATCGTGCCGCTGCCGCTGAGGCGGATGCTGTCGCCATTGCCCTTGATGTCGGCAAGCGTGTTGAGATCGAAAGCGCGGCCCCGCGCGCCCGTCATACGCGCCTTGATCTGGCCGTCGCCGCGCTGGAGCGCCACGGTCGACGAGATCCGGCCAAGGAAGAGTTGCCGCCGGCGCAAGCCGCGGCCTTCGATCTTCGCCTGGACAGTCATTCCGGCGGGGTCGAGCAGGAACTGGCCATCGAGCGTGCCGCGCCCGACACGGGTCTCGACAACGCCGCCGAGTTGCGCGCGCCTGAATGTCAGCTGTGGATCGATGCGCTGGATATCGCCGACTGGAATAAATCCGATCGTGCCGTCGATCCCGCCGCCGGCTGTCGTGATCTTGCCGGTAAAGCCGCCCGGATCAACACGCAGCCCGCCGGTCGCATGCGTACCGCTCACGTCAAGACCCGTTATGGCGATCAGCGCCGGACTGTTGGGCTGCAGGATGATACGGCCATTGCCGTCGAACGGGCCTAGCGTCGATCCGCCATTGGCCCGCCAGGAGAAGCCGTCCGCCACCGGATCGAGCAGCAGCTTCACCGCCGCCAGCCCAAGCGAATCCATCGGCCGGGCGAGCGCAATATCAAGCTTCGGCCGGCTGATATCGCCGTCCAGCACCAGATCGAGCGGGCCATATTGCTGTTGGGTGCCGGTGCCCTTGAAATAGAATGTGCCGTCGCGACGGCGATAACCGTTCCCCGTCAGGCGGATGGCCGGCGCGGTCAGCCGCAGGTTGGCGAAATGGATGATGCCGTCGCTATCGCGCGTCATGCGCGTTTCGATTGTCGGCAGCCCGCCCGCCAGCGAGCGCAGGAAGCTGTTGTCGAAGCGCCGGACCCAGGCGCGGCCACGCCCTTCGAGGTGGCTCCCGCGACCGCCCGGCCCAGGCACGACCTTCAGGTCAGTCATGACATCGACGATGCCGAGACCGGGGATCAGATAGCGATTGAGCCCCCCGCTTAGACCAACTTCATAGCGTCCGGTGGCAAGATCGACGAACAGGGTCAGCGTGCCCTTGAGCTTGTCGGAGCTGACCTTGAGCGCATCCCCGGTCAGCGACTTCGCGGTGACAGACACCACCCCGTCGACGCTGAGATTGCGCAGGATACCGCCGGCGACGTCGCCGACGCCGGTGACGGTTCGCGCCGTCATCTTAACCGGAAGCCTGATCGGCGGTTTGGAAAGTTGGCCGCGCCCCGCGATGCGGACGGTCTCGAACCCGGTGTTGTCGAAGGCGATGCGCGGGGCGGTTAGCAGATAGTCGAAATCAGCGGTCGCGAACGGTCCGTTGAAGTTCGCCTGCAGCCGAATATCGCGTCCCGTCATGTTGGGGAACATCGCGGGCGGCTTGAGCAGCCGAATATCTACTCCAAGGCCGTCAAAGCTGCTCTGGGCCAGATCGAGCACGCCGGAGGCCTTGATATCGACCGCGCCCGATTTGAGCGACAGCGTCGAATCGAGCCGTCGGTTGGCGAGCGTCGCCGTGCCATCGACCCTGATCGTGGGGCTGGTCAACCGCTGGATCTTGCCTTGAGTAATCGGCGCCGGCGCCAGCATACCGCTCAGCTTGTAGCGCCCGGAATCAACGGCGAGCGCAAGATCAACGATGTGGAAACCCGAAACGTCGGTCTTCATCCGGCCCTTCCAGGCCTTCCAGCGTCCATCGCCCGTGATCGATGCCGTAATCGGGCGTTCGGTGCCCAGCAGCGCGCCGATCACGCCCTTCGACGGTGCGGCCAGCCCGAATTCGATATCGAAGCCATCGCGATCAGGCTCGGCATCCAGCGCCAGCCGCAGCCGGTCCCCTGCTGTCGAGAAGGCGTTAAGGTCCACCTTCGCCCGTCCGTCGCGGATATCCGCGCTGGCGAGAATGCGCGCGACGTGCCGTTTGCCCGTCACCGCCGGTTCAACCCGCAGCCGTCGTATCGCCAGCCGGTCAATGCGGATATCAAAACCAGGCAGGATCGCCTGTCGCTTCCTCGGCGACGGCTTCAGCTTCGGAGCGCGGTAGAGGATCGCGAGGTCCGTCACGGCGCTGCGGATGTCCAGCCGGTTGGCCACCCAGGAAAATGGCCGCCAGTTCAGCCGGAGTTCCGGAACCTCAAGGAACATGCCCCCAGTGTCGTAAAGGCGTACATCGCGCAGCGTCGCGCTGCTGTAGATCGATCCGTCGATCCGGCCGATGCGGATCCTGAGCCCGGAAGACGGCGCTATTCCCGCGACGCGATCAGCGATGAAGCGATGGCCCGGTCCGGTATCGAGCCCCCATGCCACGAAGACCACCGCGAGCAAAATCCCGAGGATCCCGAGACCGAGCCAGCGCGTGATGCGCCGCCACAAAGTCTGCGGCGGGTTCGGAGCTCCGGCCTCGGGGGCGGCCTCGTCCATCAGAACGCCTGCCCCAGCGAGACATACACCGCCAGGCGCGCATCGCCCTTGCGGCGGTTGAGCGGCGTGCCGACATCCACGCGGATCGGTCCGAAACTCGTATAATAGCGTGCGCCAAGGCCAGCGCCGTAACGCATGCCAGTGAAACGCGGCAACACCTGGGTATAGATATTACCGCCGTCGAAAAACGGCACGACGCCGAAATCGCCGAAGCGAACGCGCGCCTCCAGCGAAAATTCCGCGAGACTCCGGCCGCCGATCGGATCATTGTCCACGTCGCGCGGCCCGATGTCCTGATAGCCATAGCCTCGCACCGATCCCCCGCCGCCGGAATAAAAGCGGCGTGACGGTGCGATCTGATCCCGCCGCGCGCCCACGATCGTGCCAATGCGCGAACGCCCCGCGAATACGACGTTTCCTGAGACAGGCTGATAGAAGCTCGCATCGACCTGCGCGCGAGCATAGGTCAGCGTGCCCGAACGGAACGACACCTCAGGGGACAGCCGTCCGGCAAGGCGGAAGCCGCGCGAAGGATTCAGCAGGTCATCCGAGCCGTCATAAGACAGCGTGCCCGGCAGCGCGGCGATGTAGAAGGTGCGCCGGCGGGATTCGCCGGTCGCAACGATCGTGTCGCGCTCGTCGGTGATTAGCAGCTCGGTGTTGATCGACCAGGTCCATTTCTTCTGCCAGATGATGTTGGTCTGTTTTTCCAGACCGGCGCCCACTGTGAAGCTTTTCGCATCATAGGCCCGGCGATTGAGGTGGCTCGCGGTCGCCTGCGCGGTCAGGATGCGGTCGCGCTTCTTGAAGTTGTGACGGCGGAGCGATGCGCCCAGCACTTGCTCTTGCGTGCCCGCGACAGCCCGGAAGGTGACTTCGCCTTCCGGGCGGATCAGGTTGCGGTGCGTCCAGCTTACCGCCGCCCGCGCGCCTTCGCCTGTCCCATAGCCAAGTTCGCCCGCCACGGTGCGGGGCGGCGAGCTTTCCATGGCGACTTCGAGGTTGACGACGCCAGGGTCGCCGGTCGGCACCGGCTTCAGCACGACCGAGGAGACCAGCCCGGTCGCGATCAGCGCACGGCGAAGATCGTCGACATCAGCGATATTATAGGGGTGTCCAGGCTTGAAACGCGCGATCCGGCGGAGGTGCTTCTTGCCAAAGGGCGCATGACCCTTGACGATGATCTCGCCGAAGCGCGCGAAATGCCCAGGTTGCGTTGCGACCACCAGCTTAGCATCCCGATCGGAATGATCGATCGTGACAGCTGGCTCCTCCACCTTGGCGAAAGGATAGCCATTGTCCCCCAACGCCTTGCGAAGATTTTCCGCCGCCGCGAGCACGGTGTCGGCATTGACCGGGTCGCCCTGCTTCACGCCAAATGCAGCGCGCGACTGGGTCGCCTGTTCGCCACCCTCTTCAAGACCATCGATCTGGACTTCGGAGAAGGTATAGAGCGGCCCCGGCTCGCTGCGCAGGATGACCTGCACCTGGGCATTGCGGCTGTCGACCTCCGTGACGACCGAAGCATTGTAATAACCCTCGGCGCGCAACAGATCGCGCAGGACCTGCTCGTCCTCCCGTGCCCGCCGGTCGATCTGTGCCGTATTCGCCGCATCGCTTTGCCCCTGCTTCAGCGTGGACAGCAAATCGAAGCGGGAACGGACGCGGGACGCGCTCGGAATATCGAGCCCTTCGATCGCGAAGCTGTAGCGGCGTGATGCCGCGACATCGATTGCCGCTAGCGGCTTTGCTGCCGGCTTGGCGTCAGCCTGTGGTGGTTGCGCAGTTTGTGTTTCGTCAACGACCGGTGTCTCCGGCGCTTCCATGTCGGGCCAGTCCACCCCAAAGCCGGGAATCGTATCGAGCGGCGAGGAAGGATCGAGCACGGGCGCTGCACCAGGCGCATCCTGCGCGCGTAACGGCGATCCGGTTGCGACGATACTCGCAGCGCACAGAAAAAAGGCCACTGAGTGCCGCGACACCGACGACTTCATGCCCCGGTCCTAGCGCTAGTAAGTGCCTACCGCCAGCACCGAAACCGACCAACCGACGCCACTGGGCCGATTTTCGCCGATGTTGATCTAGTGGAGCGTTCCCATCACCTCGTCGCTGACCAACACCGGGATCAGCCGCTCGATCTGCCGCCACCGCGCGAAATGCTGCACATTGCCCTGCTCGCGGCACACCCGCGCCCGCGACGCCGCCTCGATGTCCGCCGCCGAGCCGAAGCCGGCGATCAGATCGGTGGCGCCTTCATAGATATCACGATCGGCCACATACGTAGTCGGCCCATCGAATTCGTCGAACATGCTTGCCCCGCTCTTATGTTCTGCCCCATGAACACGACGCAAGGACCGTGCCACATGCTCGCCTCGCTATCTTCCTTCGCCTTTATCATCAATCACTTATTATCCTTTCCCGTAGTGGAACGACTGTGCCGAACCGAAACAGCTGGCACAGCCGCGGGCGCTTTGGCATGAGGGCCCCATGGCAAACTCTCCCCCTCCCGCGCGTCAGGCTGGCGGCTTCCTGATTGCCGCAGCGACGCTGATCGGAACCGGTATCGGCGTGGCGTTTGGACAGCCCTCGATTGGCGTCCTCGCGGGCACCGGCTTCGGCTCGGGACTGGCGCTGCTGATTTGGTTGAAGGACCGGAAGGGCTAGGAAATTCGACGTCCGGCCCAGACCACCCGTCCGATCACCGACACGCTGGCGGGATCGCAATCGCGCCAGCTCGGATAGGCGGGATTGTCGCTGCAGATGTCGAAACCGCCAGTGGGCTTCATCGCCAGCCGCTTGACGTTGAGCATGTCGTCGACCCGCAGCACATAGATCCCGTCACGCAACCGATCCGCGCCATCATTCGCATCGACGAGTATGTCGTCCCCATCTGAAAGCGTCGGCGACATTGAATCACCCGTCACCGCGATCACGGATAGTCCCGATGGGCTGCCTCCGGTCAGCTCCCGCAACCAGTCGTTACGAAAGGCCAGGTGCGCGCTTACCCGCTCGTCGGAAACCACCGCCCCCGGCCCGGCCGAGGCCATCGCACTCATATAGGGGATCAGCACCAGTTCCGATCCGCGCCGAACCGCCGCAGGCTTGATCCCCTGCACCGTACGCGGCGTTTCCTCGGCAGGTCCTCCCAGCACATGCTGGGCGATGCCAAAATAATCCGCCAGGATGCGGCGATCGTCCTCATCAAGCTTGCGGGGAACGCCCCGCTTGATGAATTGCTGGATATAGGCCGAATTCCGCCCGAGCAGTCGCGATAGCGACGCATAATCCTCACCGCGCTCGCGGATCAGTTGATCCAGAGCAGCCCTAGGGTCGGATTTATTCATAACCACCATAAACCTGCATTAACGATAGGAATCTCCCTAGACAAGTAGGAAATCGCCTTCGATAGGATAATTCCTATTCAACAGGGTGATTCTAGGAGGCGCATACATGTACCTGCTCCGGGCGATCGAAAAACATCTCCGACAGACCGGCACGCCGCCCACCAGATTCGGCCGCGAGGCCGTCGGCGATCCTCGCTTCGTCATGGATCTGCGCAACGGGCGCGAACCACGGGGCAGCACTGAACAACGGGTCCGGGCCTATCTCGAAGTCGCCCGTACAGGAACACGGGCATGACGCGGCGCTTTCCCGATCCCCATTCCCGCCTAGGCGGCGCGCTGGTCGGCATGTCCGGCGGCACGATCCTTGAATCGCGGCAGACTCCCTGGGCCAGCGCGACCTTTTCGGGGGCGCGCCACCGCTTCGTGCTGCATGTGCCTCACAGGGCGCGGAGGGGTGAACTCCGGGCGCTCGACGAGCGCGAATTCGATCTGCCCGGCCATGTGCTCGCCGATATCGTAATGGACGACTGCGTTGATGAGAAAGGCGGCTTGCGCTGCACCATCGACGCGCTGACGGTCGAGGATGCCTAGCGCCGCACGGCCATCTTTCGCAGCTCGTCCAGCGTGGACTTCAAACCGACGCCGGAACGGTCGATTGCCGGAGCCTGCGCTGGGGTAGTCCCCTTTCCGGAACGACGTTCCAGCCCTGCTTCCAGCCGCGCCATCAAATGCGAAATCGACTCCGGCTCGTCGCTCTGCACGGCGGGCGCGGTAATGGGTCTGGATTGAAAGGGCTCTTCCGCAACGGGGATTGTCCATCGACCCAGGTCGAGCGGCGCAGGGTCATTGGACGGTTGCGCGGCAGCCCGGATCGCTTTGAAATCAAGGAAGATCGGTCCTTCCCGTTCGACCGGCTCCGGCTCGACAGGTCCGGGCTCAGCCGGTTCCGGCTCGCTCACGACAGGTGTTTCGAAGACCTCGGTCAGTTCGATTGGCTCGGCAATCTCGGTGACCACGACCGTCTCGATGGGATGAGCCTCGGTCTCGGCGGTGGCAGGTCGCTTGAACGTCGGGATATTGATGGCGGGCGCGGGCTCGCGTTGGGCCGGAAGATCGAAATCGGCAAAGAAAGGACTGCCAGTCTCGGTCTTTTCAGGCTTCCGCGCCGGCTGACGATCGGTGAGCAGAAACAGCGTGAAAACCATCACGCCCGCTAGCCCTGCGCCGAACGCCGCAATGATCAGGCGAGCCGTGTTGCCCAGGGGCGGCTGTGCGCCAGCGAAAATTGCCGGGAGGCCCGTTGCCGAAACAGCCGCTTCGAAAATATCCTGCGGAATCGCAATCACGAAGAACGCCACCGCAAGCGCGATGGTCATGCCCATGGATATTGCCAATACCAGATTGGTCTGGCGCTTGTTCAGCCTGCGACTAGCCATCATGCGGCCCTTTCCAGCAGCTTTTGGTAGACGGGTTCGTAACGAGAAACATTTGACGACCAGTTACGATCGCGTTCGACGAAGGCCCGCGCGACATCACGCCGCGCATTCCAGTTGGATCGATTGATGAACATGCCGACGAGCGCCATCGCCAGCCCTGCGGGATCATCGGGCGGGAACAGCGTCCCGGTGACACCGTCTTCGATAAGCTCGCGATGCCCGCCGACGTTCGACGCCGCCACCAGCCTCCGCTGCGCCATGGCCTCGAGCGGCTTTAGCGGCGTGACCAGATCGGTGAGTCGCATCGCTTTGCGCGGATAGGCAAGCACGTCGATCAGGCTGTAATAGCGCTCGACCTCCTGATGCGGGACGCGGCCCACGAAATGGATGCGATCGCTGACCGGCGATCCAGCCGCCTGGGCGCGCAATGCCTGCTCCATCGGCCCGCCGCCGACCATCAGCAGATGCGACTCCCGCCGCGCGGCCACCAGCATCGGCATCGCCGCGATCAGGTCGTCGAGTCCTTCATAATCGTAGAAGGAGCCGATGAAGCCCACCACGTCCTTGCCGATCAGACCCAGCCGCTCGCCAAGTTCCCGATCGGGCGGCGGCGGATCGCCGAATAGGTCAAGATCCACACCATTGGGTGAGACCATGATCTTCCCTCCAGCGATCCCGCGCGCGATCAGATCGGAACGCAGCCCCTCGCAGATCACGGCGACGGCATCGGCCTTACGCGCGACATGGGTCTCGAGCGCGCGGATCATGCGATAGCGTGCGCTGCCTTCACGGCCCGTGCCGTTGCCGACCGCCGCATCTTCCCAGAAAGCTCGAATTTCGTAGATCAGCGGCAAATTGCGCCGGCGCGCGATTCCCAGAGCCGCCAGCCCGTTCAGAGCGGGCGAATGGGCGTGCAGGATATCGGGCTGCCAGTCGGCAATCACCCCATCGAGCCGCGCCGCCAGCGCCCGTACTTCGCGCCAGTCGGACAGCGGTGACGGAGCCGGACGGGGCTTGCCGGTGCGAAAGAAGGTGAGTTCGTCGACCGTCTCGGGATCGGGCGCCTCGCCATTGTAACGCGGGCCCGTAACCCCCGCGACTGCCCAGCCCCGCGCCGCCTGCGCCTTAAGGATCGCACGCGTGCGGAAAGTGTAGCCGCTGTGGAGCGGCAGGCTGTGATCGAGGATGTGCAAGATCCGCATGAAAACACCCATGCCACGACGATGTTTAACGTCGCATCAATTGCCCCGCGATAAAGCGGCTTCATGATTGATCTCTTTTCGCTCGGCTTGTCCCATGGCCTGCTGCTCCTGGCGGCGTGGCGGCTGCTGTCGCGCAAGGATCTCGACAGCGACCTGCCCCCCGAAGTGCCCGGAAACACCCCCGGTGCGTGACGTCGGCCTCATTGCCTTCCTGTTCGGATTGCTTGCGCTCGGGCTGCGCCGTCCGTTCCTGTTCGTGCTGGCCTATGCCTATGTCGACATCGTTTCACCGCAGCGGCTTTCCTATTATCTGCTGAACAGCTTGCCGGTCTCGTTGATCTGCTTCGTTCTCGCGCTTGGCGGCTGGGTGATAGTCGACGTCAGACGCGGACTGCGTATCGCGCCGCGCCAGTGGATCATGATTGCGCTGCTCGCCTGGGTTTTCTTCACTACCTCGAACGCCGATTTCCCCCTGGAAGCCGCCGGCAAATGGGACTGGGTGTGGAAAGCGCTTGTATTCGCGATCTTCCTTCCGCTCACCTTGCGCACAAAGCTGCGTATTGAGGCGCTCATTCTCTATATGGTGCTCTGCGCCTCCTCGATCATCATCACCGGCGGCATCAAGACGGTGCTGTCCGGCGGCGGATATGGCGCGCTCAACCTGATGATCGACAGCAACACTGGGCTCTATGAGGGCAGCACGATCTCGGCGGTGGCGATCGCGATCATCCCGGTCATCCTGTGGCTTGCCCGCTACGGGACGATTTTCCCCCCGGATTGGCGCGTGCGCAGTTTCGCGGCGGCGTTGATCTTCGCCTGCCTGCTGATCCCGATCGGCACCGAGGCGCGCACCGGCCTGATCTGCATCGTGGCGCTCGGCGGTCTGATGTTGCGCGCTACTAAAAAGCGTGCGCTCTATCTCTCGCTGATCGCAGTGGCCGGTCTGGTTGCGCTGCCACTGCTGCCGACCAGCTTTTCCAGCCGGATGAACACCATCGAAGGCTACCAGTCGGACAGCTCCGCTTCGACCCGCCTCGCCGTCTGGGTCTGGACCTGGGACTATGTGCAGCATCATCCGCTGGGCGGCGGGTTCGAGGCCTATCGCCAGAACAGGATCGCCATCAACTTGAGCGAGAAGCAGGATGCCGGGGGCGCGGACATGATTTCCGCCTCGGTCCAGACCGACAAAGGCCGCGCCTATCATAGCGCCTATTTCGAAATGCTGGGCGAGCAAGGCTTTCCCGGACTCTTGCTCTGGCTGCTGCTTCACGCGACCGGCCTGATCGCGATGGAAAGTCTGCGCAGACGCTATCGCGGCGTCGGGGGCGCGGATGAATGGATCGAGCCGCTGGCGACGGCCCTCCAGCATGGCCAGATCATCTACCTGGTCGGCGCGCTATTCGTCGGCATCGCGTTCCAGCCCTTCATCTTCATGCTGATCGGCGTGCAGATCGCGCTGACCGAGCATGTCCGGCGCGCCGAACTCGCCAAGAAACAGCGACCATTCTTCACCCCGAAAAAACGCGCACCAGCCCCCGTTCAGGCGCCATCGACCTGATCGTTGGCCGACCCGCCATTCCTACTGTCCCGTTGCTCTTCCCGTTCCCGCTGGCGCGCCAACATCCAGGCGACGCGCCGTGCTGCCAGTCGATCAATGATCTCGGCCAGATCATCCAGACGGTCCGTCATTCAACGTGTGCGCCGCGATCAACGAGATTCGACCATCTCGATCAGCGCCGCAGTGAACTGATCGATATCGTCAGGCTTGCGGCTGGTAATCAAAAAGCCGTCACGTGCAACCGCCTGGTCGACAACATTGGCGCCGGCATTGGCGAGGTCGGTGCGCACCGAAGGCCAGCTTGTCACCGTCTTGCCCTTCACAATGTCGGCTTCCACCAAAAGCCATGGTCCATGACAGATCGCAGCCACCGGTTTGCCAGCCTCTGCGAAGTCCCGAACGATCGAGACGGCGCGTTCCTCCTGGCGCAGCGTGTCGGGATTGGCGACTCCGCCGGGGATCAGCAGCGCGTCGAATTCTTCGGTATCGACATCTTCAAGGCGCAAGTCGGGCGTAATCGTCTGGCCTTTCTCATCATGCTGCATGCCTTGGATCGGCTTGGTGTCGGGCGAAGCGAGCCGCACATCCGCACCCAGGTCCATAAGCCGTTCGCGCGGGCGAAACAGCTCGGATTGCTCGAAACCATCGGTCGCGATGATCAGGATCTTGCATTCTTCGATTGCGGGCATGGTCGCGTCTCTCCGTTGGCGAATGCCCCTGAACGCCGCCCCCTGGCCCGCGTTCCGGAACGAGAGACGAACCGTGACGTTATTCGGGATGATGAGCACAGTCCCCCTCCCCGCCATGCTTTGC